>JACCDU010174400.1_pt1 | contig 228579 bp, 187 predicted proteins | sample 7446081 | NCBI WGS metagenome assembly JACCDU01 (sample SAMN15323447, study PRJNA562643) | freshwater metagenome | isolation source: river surface water | place: USA:Blue River Watershed | collected 2017-08-17
GGGCGGGGTCGGAGGGGCGCAGCCTGGTGTATTCTGAAAGTTCCTTCTTCAGGCGGTCATTCTCCATCTGGAGGGCCCGCAGGCGGCCGTTGAGGTCCACGCTGCCCGAGGCGTCGGGTTCCATGGGCTGCCCCGGCAGCTGCTTCATGTACTGCTTTTCCGCGGTGCGGATCATCTGCTTCACCATCGGCGCCTGCTGCGAGCCGGGCTTGAGTCGGACGTACTGGTTGAAGTGGTAGATGGCCGGCAACGGGTCGCCGAGGTCGAGGTACATGCGGCCGGCCTCGAGGTGGGATTCCGCGGCGTTCTTGCGGCTGTCGATGACCTTCAGGAAAGATTCCAGCGCCCGTCGCGTCTCGCCCTGCTTGTGGAAGATCTGGCCCTGCTTGAAGTCCGGATCCTCGACGTCGAGCGAGGGGGCGCCGGTCCGACCCGTGTCATCGCAGCCGACGGCGAGGAACGCAAGGAGGGCCAGGAGTGCGCGGGACATGAGTCAGACAATCCCTGCCGGCGCCATCCCCATCAATCCAAAATCAGCCGCGCAGGCACTCCTTGAACGCGTCTTCGATCCGGGGGCAGCGGAACGTGAAGCCCGCCGCAAGGGCTTTCTCAGGGCGGACCCTCAGGTCCGACAGGACCGTCTCCTTGGCGAAGCCGCCCAGAGGAGCCAGCGCCCAGCGCGGAAGAGGCAGGAAGGCCGGCCGGCGGAGGGCCTTGCCGAGCTCATGGGCGAACTCGCGCTGCGTCAGATGACCCGGGGCGGTCGCATTGACCGGACCGGACACGTCGGCGCGGTCCAGGCTCCAGAGGATGAGCCGGGCCAGGTCATCGACCGTGATCCAACTCACGGCCTGCGCCCCGCCGGCGATCGGTCCGCCCAATCCGAGCCGGAAGGCCGGCAGCATGAGCTGAAGGGGACCGCCCGAAGCCCCCAGCACCATGCCGGTGCGAAGGAAGACGGTGCGAATCCCCGCCTTGACCGCCGGGGTGGCGGCCTCCTCCCAGGCGGAAGTGACCTTCGACAGGAAGCCGTCCTCCCGCGTGTCCGACGACTCGGTCAGGATTCCCTCCCGCCGGGTTCCATACCGGTTGATGCCCGACATGCAGATGAACACGGAAGGCCCGCCGCCGTTCCGCAGTTCGGCGAGGGCGTGGGCGATCAGATCGGTCGAGGCCACGCGGCTCTCCAGGATGTCCAGGACGCCCCTTTCATTCCAGCGTCGGGCGATGGGAGCTCCGGCGAGATGGACCACCGCATCGCAGCCGCGCAGCGCCTCCTTGTCGATGCGGCCGGACTGGATGTCGTAGCCGCCGGGGCCCGGGGTGCGTGAGCGCAGACCCACGATCGCGTGGCCCGCCTCTCGCAAGTGGGCGCACAACGTCCGTCCGACGAAGCCTTCGGCTCCTGTCACGGCGATGCGTCCGGGGCGGTTCATGGTTTCATCAAGCGGGGTTCATGCCCGGAATCAAACCTAGCCGCGGGTGAGGCAGGCGAGCCAAGGTCTGCCCGTGCCCGGTTCGCGCCCTTCGACGGTCAGCTCCAGTCCCTCCCCGGCTCTGGCCGTCATCCAGGCGTGCACCGACTCGGCCTCATCTTCTCCGCCCGGGTGTCCGGTGTAGCAGACGCAGATGAGCCTGCCGCCCGGCCTGAGCGTCCTCACGGCGGCCTCGAGCGCCTTCAAGGTCGTTTCGGCGCAGGTCTTCACGGAGTGGTCACCGCCTGGGAGGTAGCCCAGATTGAAGATCGCTGCACCGACCCTGCCATGGTCGCAGGCCGGCAGGGCCGAGGTCATTTCGGCGTGGCAGCGTCGATGCAGCGTGCATCGATCGAGCAGCCCGGCCTGGGCGAGCAGGGCGCGTGTCGAATCAATCGCCTCGGCCTGCACGTCGAAGGCGTGCACCCGCCCGCCCGCCCCAACCAGACCTGCCAGCAGCAGCGCGTCCCTTCCACGGCCGGCCGTGCCGTCGATCGCCACGTCCCCTTCGGACAGCGTCGCGCGGAGCAGGTCGGCGGCGGTCTCCGTGACCCGCATCGCTCAGGGCAGCCAGGGGAATTTCCTGAAGTCGGGCTTGCGACGCTCGTTCCATGCGGCGCGCCCCTCGTCTCCCTGTTCGGTGAGGTAATAGAGCAGCGTCGCGTTGCCCGACAGTTCCTGGATGCCGGCCTGTCCGTCGAGCTCGGCGTTGAACGCCGACTTGAGGCAGCGGATGGCGAGCGGGCTCTTCTCCAGGACCTCCTGCGCCCAGCGCACTCCCTCGGCGTCGAGGTCCTTCACCGGCACCACGGCGTTGACCAGGCCCATCTCCAGGGCCTGCTTCGCGTCATACTGGCGGCAGAGGTACCAGATCTCACGGGCCTTCTTCTGACCCACGATGCGTGCCAGGTAGGAGGCGCCGAAGCCCCCGTCGAAGCTGCCCACGCGCGGTCCCGTCTGACCGAAGACCGCGTCCTCGGCGGCGATGGTCAGGTCGCAGACCACGTGCAGCACGTGTCCGCCCCCGATGGCGAACCCTGAGACCAGGGCGATGACCACCTTGGGCATCGTCCGGATGAGCCGTTGCAGATCGAGCACGTTGAGGCGCGGGACGCCGTCCTTGCCGACGTAGCCGCCCTTGCGATCGCCACGGATCTTCTGGTCCCCGCCGGCGCAGAAGGCCGTCTTGCCGTCGTGCTGGGGGTTGGCGCCGCGCAGCAGCACCACGCCGACCTTCACGTCATCCCGGGCGTCCGAGAAGGCCGCGATCATCTCGGCCACGGTGTCCGGCGTGAAGGCGTTGCGGCGGGTCGGCCGGTTGATGGTCACGCGGGCGATGCCGTCGGCCTTCTCATAGACGATGTCGGCGTATTCGCCGCACTTCTTCCAAAGTGGCTCGGTGGACATGGGTTCAACTTGCAGGCCTCGGGGCCGTTTTCCAGCCGTTTAGAGCGGGTGCTTGAAAAACCGCCGGGAACCTCACACTTTGCGGGCATGACCAAGCTCAGCAGCCAGCAGACGGGCCGGGTATCATCCTGGGTGGCCGAGGGGGCGACGCTCTCCCAGATCCAGGCGCGTCTGGCCTCAGAATTCGACGTGCACCTGACTTACATGGACGTCCGTCTGCTGGTCGATGACCTGAACCTCAGTCTTGTCGAGAAGGAGGAGCCCAAGAAGGCCGACGAGCCCCAGGCCGAGACGGACGAGGCCGCCGTCCCCGCCGATCCAACGCAGGCCGAACCTGCGCCCCAGTCCCAGTCCGGCGTGTCGATCAGCATCGACACCGTGATGGCTCCCGGGGCGATGGTCAGCGGCTCGGTCAAGTTCAGCGACGGATCCGTCGGCACCTGGTATCTCGACCAGATGGGTCAGCTCGGGTTCAATCCCCCCTCGCCGGGCTACCGTCCTTCCCAGACCGACGTCGCCGACTTCCAGGTGAAGCTCGACACTGCTTTGCGGCAGGCCGGCTACTGAGCGCGCGACCTGAGCACCGCTTCCGCGAGCGCGAAGTCGGCCGGGCGGGTCAGCTTGAGGTTCACGTCGGGGTTCTCGACGAGAGCGACCTCGATGCCGACCGTTTCGAGCGCCGAGCTGTCGTCGGTCACCTTGCGGCCGGATTCGTTGACCTTGCGGTAGGCGCGCAGGATGTCGGCCGTGCGGAAGACCTGCGGGGTCTCGGCGGTCCAGACCAGCGCGCGGTCGGGCGAGGCGGCCACCGAGGCCGAATCCGCCTTGGCGATCTTGACCGTGTCGGCCGCCCGTCCTGCGAGGATGGCCGCGCCGGTCTCGGAGGCCTTGGCCCTGACCTTGCGGATGGCGGCCTCCGTGATGAGGGGGCGCGCGGCGTCGTGGATGTGGACGAGACCGTCGTGCGATTCACAAGCGGACAGGGCGGCCAGCACCGAATCCTGACGGGAGTCGCCGCCCTGGACGAAGTCGACGCGCAACCCGACGTCTTCCGAGGCAAGCAGGGATTTGATCCGCTCAAGCTGAGCCTCGTCGCGGTAGGTGACGACGGCGCGGCCGAAAAGCCCGGTCGCTGAGAAGGCCCGCAGGCAATGGATGAAGACCGGGGAGCCGCAGAGCGGAGCGAGGGTCTTGTCGTCCACGGCGGACTGCATGCGACGTGCCGACCCGGCGGCCAGCAGCACGAGGATGTCCCGCCCGTCGCTCACCGGGACTCGCCGATCTCCTTGCGGATGCGTTGCGCCATGCCGGCCGGATCCGTCGCCTTGAGGATGGGGCGTCCCACCACGATGAAGCTCGCGCCGGCGGCCGCGGCGTCGGCGGGCGTCATGACGCGGCTCTGGTCGTCTCCCTTGGCGTCGGGATAACGTATGCCGGGCGTGACGAGGTCGGGTCCCGTGCCGAGGGCCGCGCGGAGGATCGGAAGTTCGAGCGGTGAGCAGACCAGGCCGTGGGAGCCGGCCGCCACGGCCATGCGTCCCAGCAGCCGGACCTGTTCCTCCGCCGGACGCTCGATGCCGACCGCGGCAAGCTGGGCCTGGTCCATGGAGGTGAGCACGGTCACGGAAAGAAGCCGGCATTCCGGCAGGGCGGTGCGCGCCGCGTCGGCCGCCCGGGCGATCATCTCGGGTCCGCCCCCGGCGTGCAGGGTGAGCAGGGAGCAGGGCCGGCCCTTGAGGCTCTTGATCGCTGATGCGACGGTGTTGGGGATGTCGTGCAGCTTGAGGTCGAGGAACACCTTGAAGCCCATGCCGTGGAACTCGTCCACGATGCCCGGGCCGTGCTTGGTGAACAGCTGCAGGCCGAGCTTCACCCAGCCGAGGCTGCCCACCAGCGGTCGTGCGAGGGCGAGGGCCTCCTCCTTGGTCTCGACGTCCAAGGCCAGGATGAGGCGGCAGCGGCTTTCCATGCTTCTTGGATAGGCCGGAAGGCGTCGCCCGCCAGATTATTTGCCCTTGGCGGCCTTCTTGGGCAGCGGCGTGCTGGGCAGCGAGGAGACTCCGAATCCGAAGGGCTGGGCCGGCTGCTTGCCGAGCAGGTGAAGATCGAACCACTCGGCCATGCGGTCGGTGTCGGCCGCGCCCTGTTCGGCCCAGCCGCCGTGGGCCGCACCCTTGCGGATGAGCACTTCGCACTTCGCGCCGGCCTTGACGGCCGCGCTCTGGAAGCGGGTCGCCTGGCTGTCGGGAACGAGCGGATCGGCGTCCCCTTGGACGATGTAGACCGGCGGGGTCTTGGCGCTCACGTGATAGATGGGCGAGAGTTCGCGGCCGGCCTTCTCACGGTCCTCGGGCGTGGCCACGAGGGCCCCGAAGGCGGGCGCCCGGGTCGTCAGCGGTCCGACCCCCTGCCGGCTGTCGCCTTCCTTCTCCCAGTTGAGGAAGTCCGTCGGAGGGTAGAAGCATGCGACCGCGTTCACGGCGCTGCTGAAGCGGTCGACCGGGTCGGCCGACTTCGCGTTGCCGCCGTCGGCGCGCGTGGCGAGCATCAGGCTGAGGTGTCCGCCGGCGCTGCCGCCGGTGACTCCGATCCTGTCCGGGTCGACGCCGAACTTGGCGGCGTTGGCCCGGATGAATCGCACCGCCCGCTTCAGGTCGACCACGATCTCACCGACGTTGAAACGGGGCTGGGTACCGTGCACCACCACGAAGGTCACATAGCCGCGGGCCGGCCATCCGCCGTCCGAGATGCCACGATGGTTGGAGTTCCAACCGCCGCTGATGATCTTGACCACCGCCGCGCCGTTGGCCTTGGCCGGGCGGAATACGTCCATCGTGAGCGCGACGCCGTCGTGCTTCGTGTAGATGACGTCGGAAATGCGTTCGACGTCTGCGGGCTGCTGGGCCCGGGCGACGGAGACTGCGATGAGCAGGGCGGACAGGATGGCGGTCGTTTTTCTCATGGTTGGAGGCGAAATTTGATGACCACCTTCAGGATGTCGGCCGGGGCGTCGACCTGCACGCCCGGCTGATGTCCGTCCTGCGGATGGAAGACCGCGAAATTGCCGCGGCCGAGCGTCAGGAGGGCCGTCGGATCCGTCGGTGCGGCGTATTTCTCCACGTCCTTCTCGGCGTCGTAGGGTCTGGTCACCGTGAGGGTGCGCTGGTCGGCATGGCCGCACAGCTCAAGGCCTTCATACACGACCTGGATGTCGCCGTAGGTCCGATGGGCCTCCCAAAGCTTGTCGGCTGACGGAGCCGTCCGGTAGCGCTGGACGATCGCGACCAGATCCTGTCCCTGCAGCTCATGTTTTCCGTCCGCTGTCGACGTGTCGAACGCGCGCAGATAGGCGAAGGCCTTGGGGAAGAGAGGATGCAGGGATTCGTAGGCGGCGGACCCTGAGAGTCGGTCGAGGATCATGGATAAGGGACAGGGACAGGGGCAGGGACAGGGGCAGGTGCAGGGGCGGGAGATCAGGTTTCGTCCGGCAGGGATTCGACGTCGTCGAGGGAGAGTTCGACGGGCTGATCGGAGCCGAGCAGGGTCATGAGGATGGCGACGCGACGTTGCGGCGAGGCCAGGCGAAGCACCTCGCCTTCACCCCCTTCGAATACGCCGCGGATGATGCGCACGCGCCTTCCGACCTCGGGCAGAGGGTCTTCAAGCGTGAGCGTGGCGTCCGGCCCCAGATTCCGCAGCTCGGCGATGACCGAATCCTCCACCTCCACGGCCTTGCCGGCTTTGCTGACCACGTGGAGCACGCCCCTCGTGCTGCGCACCGGTCCATGGGATTCCTCGGGCTCGTAGCGGGCGAAAAGGTATCCCGGAAAGAGGGGCTCCACCACGTGCTTCGGTCCGTCATGGCCCAGCCGGCGTCGGCGCACCCTGGGCATGAGCACTTCGACGCCTCCGAGGGAGGCGAGATTGCGGGCGGCGACGGATTCCTGGCGCGGACGTGACTTCACGCAGAACCAGAAGCCGTGCCGTCCCGCGTTCATGCGGTCAGCTGCCGGTTGCGCGCCGGGAGCCAGCCGAGGGCGGCGAGCAGGAGCTGCGAGGGGATGAACACGCCGTAGAGCCAGAAGGCGCCCTGTTCCGTGAAACCGTAGCTGTGCAGACCGACCCCGAGCAGGTTGGTGCCGAACCAGGACCAGGCCGTGACGATGTTGCCGAGCACCAGCAGCTGCATGAGGCCTTCTCGGCGGACCAGTCCGCCCCAGCGGGCGTGCAGGCAGACCGCGCACCAGAGCACGATGAGGATGGCGCCGTTCTCCTTGGGGTCCCAGCCCCAGAAGCGACCCCAGCTCTGGTCGGCCCAGATGCCGCCGAGCATGGTGCCGACGAAGCTCGCCAACGTGGCGAAGGCGAGGATGCCGTAGGCCGACCGGGCCACGGCGTCTCCGGCGGCGTAGCCGGGCTGGAGGGCGCGCAGGACGAGGTGCAGGGCTCCGAGCAGGCCGGCGACGAAGGTCGCGGAATAGCCCAGCGTGACGATGGTCACGTGCGTCGAGAGCCAGAAGTTCGAATCCAGGACCGCGCGTACGCTCTCCAGGTTGTCCTCGCCGGAGAGGCCGAGGTTGTGGGCGACGATGAGCGAGAGGAATCCGCTGACGGCCGCGGCGCAGGTTCCGATCCCGTTGCGCCAGACGCGTTCGATCATCAGGCCGAGCAGCACCGCGCCCCAGGCGACGAAGATCGCGGAGGAGTAGAGATTGGTCACGGGCGGACGACCGTGGAGCCACATGCGGTAGAGCAGGGTGCCCGTGTGCAGCGCGAAGAGCAGCCAGCCGGCGCCGGTGGCGAACGCGCGCAGGCGCTCCCTGCCGGTCAGCCAATGGGCGGTGACCAGCGCGCCGACGATGAAGTAGGCGATCAGCATCCAGTAGAAGGGCTGGAGGCGGCCGAACGTCGCCTCAGCGTCGACTTTCTCCGACCAAGGGCCGCGGAGCGAGGCGGAGAGGGCGGAGACCTGGGTGGCGCAGAGGTCGTCGTTGCCGTCGCGCCAGCCGGCCGCGAAGGCCGCGTAGCGGGTGAGCACGCCGTCGGGACCGAGTCCGGCACGATGTTTGTCGCGGTCCTGGACGACGGCCAGCAGGGAGGCGCCGAGATTGTCCCAGCGCGTGTCCGCGGCGGTGTCCTTGGGGGGCACGATGCCGATGACGCCCTGCGCGGCGAATTCCTGGTAGCGTTCGACGAAGCTCTTGACGGTCTCCTGCAGCTTGGGATCGAAGGCGGTCGGACTCCCTCCCTTCTCCTTGCTCGCGTTCATTTCGGACAAGGCGCGGGAGAGGGAGGAGACCCAGGCGTCGTATTCGCGCTGAGGCAGGATGTCCGGAGGCAGGTCGCCGGGAGCGAAGGTCATGCTGAGCGCCGCGTATTGGCGTGCGGCCGTCTCGAGCTGGACCAGGGCCCGGTCCTCGGCGTCGCGGTCGGCCGCGGCGCGTCGCCGGGCCTTGGCGGCGGCGGCGGTGAGCCGCTCGCTGTTCTTCAGGATGTCATCCCAGGTGGCGAACAGGCCCTTCTCGGCGTCACGCCCGACGATCTTGAGCACGACGGGGTGCTCGATGCGGAAGGTGGGCAGCTGTCGCGCCACGTGGGGACGGAAGGCGACCTCGATGAGCCAGTCGACCGCCCGCACCGAGCTTCCCCGGACGCTGACCGGCCGCCTCTCGAGGGATTCCTGGACCTTGGCGTCCACACCCGGCAGTTCCTTGGCGACGGCCGCCTTCTCTTCGGCGGTCCAGGCGGAAGGCTTCTTGCCGAAGGCGGCGGCCTCGGTCGCGCTGAGGCGGATCTCGCGGCGGGAGCGCATCTGCAGGAGCGAACCGCTGGCCAGCGTCTCCAAGGGCACCACGCGTCCCCCGCTCTGGACGGGTATTTCGCCCAGCTTGGCGGTGTCGACCGGCGCGGCGTCGAGCGAGCCGACCGCCAGGCACAATGCCGCCGCGGCCGTGGCGGCGCGCTTGCCGCGGTTAAGGAGGAACACGGTTAGCGACCAGCCGAACTGGTAGAGCAGGCCGAGGGACATGATTCCGACGGAGACGTAGGGTATCCATGCGCCCGGATTGCGGACCACCTGGAGCACCGTCTGGTCGACGCCGTCCTTGGTGCGTCCGAAGCTGGACTGGAAGAAAGTCAGTCCGGCGTGACGCAGCGGATCGTTCATCGAGATGTGGTAGGAGAATTCGGCGCCGCCGGCCTCCCTGACCGTGACGTCGCTCGCGAACCGCTTCGGCGTCTCGGTGCCGGGATACTTCTCATGGGTGAACTTCTGCAGGCTGATCGTGAACGGATGGTAGCTGCGGGCGCGCCGGAGGCTGAGCTCGAACGTGCGGTCCGCATGGTCGAAGGACTGCGGCGGGAAGCTCTCGGTCAGGCCGGCGCCGAGCAGGAAGCTTGCGACCGTCGTGCCGCCTTCGCGCACTTCCACGATCGCCAGGGGCATGTTGGGGTCGTTGTCATCGTAGCTCTCCTTGAGGGGCGCGTAACTGAGGTCGAACTGCTTGCCCAGGCCGTGCGAGGTCTTGGCCGGGCGTCCCTCCTGCTGCTGCGACGCGGCGCGAAGCCTGGCGTTGGGAAGGTATTCCGCGACGAAGAGGGTGAACGGCGTGCCCTCGAGGGCGATCTTGCGGGACATGTCCTTCTCCGCTGAGCCGAGCGTCCGACGGAGGATGCCGTCCGGGACGGCGATGACGGCGTCCTTGGCGCCCTTGCGTTTCTCGACGAAGGCGATCTCGTATTCGCGGAACGCCTCCGAATAGTCGCGGGACTCGCCTTCGGGGATGATCATCGCGGACTCCTGCTGGTAGATCGCGGTCACGAATCCGCCGGCGAGGAGCAGCAGGAGGCCTCCGTGGGTCATGGCGACTCCGAGATGCTTCCAGCCGCTCCGGAAGTGGCGGAAGTGGGCGAAGCCCAGGTTGGCCAGCAGCAGCGCGCCGAGCAGGAAACCTCCCGGGATGGGCAGACGGGCGGCGGCGGTGGGGTCGATGGGGTAGAAGGTGACCCAGGACTCGAAGTATTCATCGGCCACGTGCCACACGCCCCAATGCACCTGCTCGAGGGTGCCCAGCAGCACGAGCAGCATCGAGAGGACCAGGAGCGCGACCGTGAGCCTCAGCGAGGCCAGGATGTCGAGGAGACGCGCACCCATCGTACGGGGCCGGTCGTTCACGGCAGCTGGGAGTCGGCGATGAACTTCACGAAGGCGGCGCCCGCGGACTCGACGGCCTTGGCGTCGCCGCTGAGCTTGAGGAACCAGGTCGAGCCGCCCTTCGGGACCATGACGGCGTCGGTCGCCTTGGCGCCGTCACCGGACTTCATGATGAAGCGCATGCCGGAGTCAGGTCCCACCTTGGCCTCCTGGGCGGAGGCCCGGATGGAGGCCTCGTCCGCGGGCGGCAGGCCGATCTGGCCGCGCCAGCGGTTCACGTTGGCGGTCAGGCCCCCGACGCTGCCTGGGAAGACGGTGACCGCAAGTTCGGCCTTGGAGCTGTCCGGACCGGGCACGATGAAGGTTCCTTTCCGCATGGCGTTCTCGGGCCCGACTGACCAGCCGGCGGGCAGAGCGGCCCACTTGGGCGCGCTGAAGCCCGCGGCCTCCGCTTTCATCGAAGCCGGAGCCTGCATGGCGGGCGCGGCGGGGGCGGGCGCCTGGACCGCGGGAGCGGCCGGCTTGGCTGCGGCCGTCGTCTCGGGCGCGGCCTCGTAACGCGCGACCTTGGGTTCGGGCTTGCAGGCGCAGAGCAGCGCGGCGGCGGTGAGGATGAGCAGGGAGGGTTTCATGGGTGAAGTCACTTTTTGGAATTCTTGCGAGGCGCACCTCCGACCTTGCCGGTCTTGGCGCGTTCCTCATAGCCGGGATCACGGGGCTTGATCACGCCCTTGGCGACCAGTTCCGGGACGCTCATCTCGCCCTTGGGCCCGCAGTGGGCGATCCAGCGGTCGCATTCGGCGCGCAGTTCGGCGAGCTTGGCCGCATGCGCCGGATCGCCGGCGAGATCCTTCGTCTCCCACGGGTCGGCGAGCGTGTCGAAGAGCTGCTCCTTCGGCCGGTCGGTGGCGAAATAGAGCGCCTGCACCGGCGTGAGCTTCCCTTCGGACTGCACGCGGCGAAGCTCGTGCATCGTCTGTCCGACCTCCTGATAGGCGACCTTGCCGGCCTCGTCGACGCCGGGGGCGAGATTGCGCACGTAGCGGAAGCGGGCGTCGCGCACCGAGCGGACGCGGTCGAAGCTTTCATCCATGTAATCCCGGAAGGAGTGGACGTACCTCGCCTCCCTGACCGGGGTCGGCAGGAAGCAGCGCCCGTCATATTCCGCTGGCACCGGCACGCCGGCGAGGGTCAGGGCCGTCGGGGCGAAGTCGATCCAGCTGGCGAAATCCTCCCGTACCGTGCCGGCGGGGATGACGCCCGGCCAGCGCACGATGAGGGGCACGCGGGTTCCGGTGTCCTTGGGCGAACGCTTGAAGCGGGGCATGCCGCGACCGTGGTCGCCCGTGAGGATCACGATCGTGTTCTTCTCGAGGTCATGGGCCTTCAGCCAGTCGAGGACCCGTCCCAGGGAGTAATCCACCGCGGTCACCAGCTCATGGTAGTGGGCGACCTCGCGGCGGACCGCGGGCGTGTCGGGGTAGAAGGGAGGCAGCTCGACCTTGGCGGGGTCGCGACGGTCGGAGTCCTTGAGCGCGGAGGTGTTCCTCGCATGGTCGGAGTCGGAGGCCCGCACCTGGCTTTCGTGGCTGACCGTGTCGTTGAAGTACGCGAAGAAGGGCTGCTTGGGCTTGGCGGTCAGGGGGCCGGCGGCCCGGTTCGAGGGGTTGACCCAGTTCTTCCGGTCGTCGGCCAAGTCTTTCTCGGGGACTCCTTGGAAGTCAGTCTTCCCCGGCCACATCACGTGGTAGCCCGCAGAGCGGAGTTTCTCAGTGAACGGCCGGGGAGGGTCGATCACCACGGAGCGCATGTTCTGGGCTCCGTACTTGAGCGGGTACTGTCCCGTGACCATGCCGCTCCGGCTGGGAGCGCAGACGCCCGCATGCGTGAAGGCCCGGGTGAAGAGGGCGCCCTCCCGTGCGAGACGATCCATGTTCGGGGTGATGGCGTCCTTGCATCCGTAGGCTCCCGTGTCGGGTCCCATGTCCTCGCCGATGACCAGCACGATGTTGGGCCGTTCGGCCGCGTGCGCGGTTCCCGCCATGAGCAGGGCCAGTAGAATGAGGGACCTCATGAAGGGTAGGACAGGCACCGTCACCCATGGTTGCGGGGAGCCCGCCTTTGGCAAGGCGAACGGGCTCTTGCCGGCTCAGTTGGCGAACCTGAAAAGAGCCACATCCCCGTCCTGGAAGAGGTAATCCTTGCCTTCCAGGCGGTACTTGCCGGCGTCCCTTGCGGCCGCGACCGATCCCAGCCGGACGAGGTCGTCGTAGGAGACCACCTCGGCCTTGATGAAGCCCTTCTCGAAGTCGGTGTGGATGACCCCCGCGCATTGCGGCGCGGTCATGCCCTGGCGGAACGTCCAGGCGCGGACCTCCTTCTCGCCCGCCGTGAAGTAGGTGGCGAGGCCGAGCAGGTGGTAGGCGCCGCGGATGAGGTCGGACACGCCGGAGTCCTTCACCCCCAGGGACGTCAGGTATTCGGAAGCCTCCTCGGGCGGCAGGTCGCAGAGCTCAGCCTCGACCTGGGCGCAGATGACGACCGTCCCGGCGCCATGGAGATTCGCCACGTGGGAGCGGACGGCGGCGACGTGGCGGTTGGCGGAAGGGTCGGCGAGGTCGGACTCGGCGACGTTGCAGGCGTAGAGCACGGACTTGCCGGACAGCAGGCCGAAGGTCTTCAGGCGGGGCCGCTCATCGTCCTTGACCGAGAGCGAGGAGGCGGGGCGGCCCTCGTTGAGGTGGGCGATCAGGCGGGTGAGGAGGTCCACGTTGGCCGCGGCCTCCTTGTCCTGCGACTTGAGCTTCTTCTGGTTGCGGTCGAGCTGCTGCTCGGCCGACTGGATGTCGGCGAGGATGAGCTCGGTCTCGATGACGCCGATGTCACGCACCGGATCGACCTTGCCCATGTTGTGCACGATGTCGTCGTTGTCGAAGCAGCGCACGACGTGCACCACCGCGTCGACCTCGCGGATGTTGGCGAGGAACTTGTTGCCGAGACCTTCGCCCTTGGAGGCGCCCGCGACGAGGCCGGCGATGTCGACGAACTCTATCGCGGCGGGGATCACCACCTTGGTGCCGGCGATGCGTTGCAGCTCCCTGAGCCGCACGTCCGGCACCTCGACCACCCCGACGTTGGGTTCGATCGTGCAGAACGGATAGTTGGCCGCCTCGGCCTTGCGGGAGCGGGTGAGCGCGTTGAAGAGGGTGGACTTGCCCACATTGGGCAGCCCGACGATTCCGGCCTGAAGCATGGAGCGAACGTGGGTGCGCCCGTGCCGATGGTCAAGTGCCGGGAGCGGGGGGCAGGGCGTCCGCCAGCTGCAGCAGTTCGCCGGCGGGCTGCACGGCCTCGTCCTTGGGCCCCGGCCGCCCGCGCCGGATGCGGGCCAGCGCCGAGCGTCCCAGGATCTGTTCGACCTCGATCAGCGCCGTCGGCCGCAGCGAGCGGTCCCGGCTCACCAGCAGCTCTCCGGTCCTGAGAGCCGTTCCGGGCGCCAGGGCGACCGTGCAGCGGGAGGCTCCGTCCCTCACGGGTTCCACGAAGCCCACCCGCGCGCTGGTCGGAGAGCCGGGCAGGCGGGTGAAAGGCGGGGGCGCCGGCTCGGCGCTCGCCGCCGTCGGCGAGGGCGCCTTGCGTGACGCGCACCCGGCGAGCAGCGCCGCTCCCAGCAGCGCCGCGATTCTCACGGACGCTGGCCGGGTTCCTGCGGCGGCTTGTTGATGAACGCCGCGAGGTTGCCTCCGGGCTGCTGTCCGCCGGTGAGCACGCCCGGCGACTGGTCGCCGCGGTCGTCCTCTGAGACGAAGTGGTCGAAGCCCGGGCCGGACGTGTCCAGCTCGCCCTCGAACATGCCCTGCAGCTGGCGCATGCGCGTCGGATGGCGCATCTTGCGGAGCGCCTTGGCCTCGATCTGGCGGATGCGTTCGCGCGTCACCTTGAAGTGACGGCCGACCTCCTCGAGCGTGCGTTGCACGCCGTCGAGCAGGCCGAAGCGCAGGATGAGGACCTCCTTCTCGCGTTCGGCCAGCGAGCGGAGCACGAAGTCGATCTTCTCGCGGAGCAGGCGCGTCGAGGCGGTGTCGGAGGGGTTCTCGGCGGACTTGTCCTCGATGAAGTCGCCGAGGGACGTGTCCTCGCCGTCGCCCACGGGCGACTGCAGGGAGATCGGCTGCTGGGCCATCTTCATGATCTGCTGGACGCGTTCGATGGCCATGTTCATCTCGTCGGCGACCTCCTCGGCGGTCGGCTCGTGACCGAGCTCCTGGGTGAGCTGCTTCTGGACCTGCATGACCTTGTTGAGCGTCTCGATCATGTGGACCGGGATGCGGATCGTGCGGGCCTGGTCGGCGATGGAGCGCGTGATGGCTTGGCGGATCCACCAGGTGGCGTAGGTGGAGAACTTGTAGCCGCGGCGGTACTCGAACTTCTCGACCGCCTTCACCAGGCCCATGTTGCCCTCCTGGATGAGGTCGGTGAAGAGCAGGCCGCGGTTCTGGTACTTCTTGGCGATGGAGATGACGAGGCGGAGGTTGTGCTCGACCATCTCGGTCTTGGCCTTCTGGGCCTCCTCGAGGTGCTTGCGCACGTTGCGGGAGAGGGCGAGCAGCTCGTCGGGGCGGAGGCGGCGCTGCTCCTCGATCTCGCGGGCGCGGGAGGCGTTGAGCTCCGGCGTGTGTCCGCGCTTGGCGCGGACCGGACCGCGCATGACCTGGACGGGTTCCACGAGGCGGCGGGCGTCCTCGATGTCGTTCTTCACGTCAGGCTGTTCCAGCCATTCCTCGAAGAGCTTCATCTTGAAGCAGAACTTGCGCAGGATGTCCTTGCAGCCCTCCTTGGCCGTGCGCTCCAGCTTCTGGTAGGCCTGCCGGGCCTTCTCCTTCTTGGCGGCATCCTTCTCCTCGGCGTACTTCTTCCAGGACTTCTCGAGCCGGTCGCGGAGCTTGGAGCATTCCTCGGTGGCCTTGGGGAGCATCTTGTAGTACGCGTCCCGGGACTCGACCTTCTTGTCGATGACGACGCGGTCGAAGCGCTCCTCCTTGCGGAGGACCTTGAGCGCGAGGTCGAGCTGGTAGGGCAGGGTGAGCCAGCAGGAGAAGAGGTGGTCCTGGGCGCGCAGCTCGGCGTCCTCGATGCGCTTGGAGATCTCGACCTCCTGTTCGCGGGTGAGCAGCGGCTTGTGGCCCATCTGCTTGAGGTAGACGTTGAAGGGGTCGTAGGGGGCGTCGGCGGGCACGGTGCGCGACGCCTCCTCCTCGGAGTCCTCGAGCTTGCGCTGGTAGGTCTCGACCTCGTCCTCGTCCAGGAGCTTGATCTCCAGGTTGTCGAGGATGTTCATGATGTTCTCGATCAGCTCCGGGTCGGTGGCGCTGTCGGGGATGATCTCGTTGATGTTCTGGACGGTGACGTAACCGTTCTTCTTGGACATGCTGACCAGGACCTGGACCTTCTCGTTGACGTCACGGCTGACGACTGGCTGGTTCGCCGGCTTGGAGCCCGGCGTCTTGCCCGGCGCAGGCTTGATGGCCGGGGTCGCGGGCTTGGCCGCCGCAGCGGCAGGCTTCATGACGATCGAGGGCTTGGCCGCCGGGCGGATGGGGATGACCTTGTTGCTGGGGGCCGGGGCCTTGACGACCGGTGCGACCTTGGTCGCAGGCGCCGGCTTGGGTGCGGGGACCGCCTTGACGGCGACGGGCTTGGCCGGCGCAGACGGCTTGGGCTTGGCTTCGGGCTTCTTGATGGCCTTGGCGGGTTTGGCCGCGGTCTTGTTCGTCGGCTTCTTACTGGGCTTCGATGGCATGGAGAAAGTCAGGAGGGCAGGGTGAGGGTGGGCGGCGTGGCTCCGGCCTTGCGCAAGGCGATCTTCTCCGTCTGCAGGGCGCGCAGGCCCTCCTCGTCCTCGGGACGGAGCGCGGCGATGCGGGCGGCGATGGTCCGGAGCCGACCCTGGACGTGACGCTGATGGAAGGCCTTCAGGATGGCATTGGCCGAGGCCAGCACGTCGTCGGGCCTGCCGCTGTCGGTGAATCCGGAGGCGGCGACCCGGGCGGCCTCCGTGCGCATCGCGTCGTCCAGGCCCGCGAGGGCGGCCTTGAGGTCTTCCGTCTGGCCGTTGACGGCCTCGTTGAGCAGGGCCATCAGGAGGAGGCCTCCGCGCGCTTCCGGATCGATCCATTCCAGCGGCAGGGACTGGGCGACGGGTGGGAAATAGGCTTCATGCCGCAGGATGAGCAATGTCAGTTCCTCCTCCGGGGTTGTCAAGCCCCCCCCCTTGACAACCTCCGCGGGCTGAGGTTCCGCCGCGGTCCTGAGCTGGTCGGCCGGGCGCTGGGCCAGCCGGGCGACGCGGAAACGCTCGTAGGCGAGGTGCATCTCGCGGATGCCGATGCCGGCGTGCCGGGCGGCCTCGTTGAGGGCCTCGCTGACGACCTCCTCCGCTCCGGATTCGGCCACGATCGGGAAGAGGTCCTCGAGGAGCGACAGGCGGCTGGCGAGGGGCAGCGAGACGGATCCAGGCGGGATGAGCGACTGCACGCAGAACTGCATGGCGCTCCGGGACGTCCGCTCGAGGGACGGCCATGCTGAGGCGTCGTGCGTGGCGAAGTATTCGTCAGGGTCCTTGCCGTCCGGCAGGCTGAGGAATCGGATGTCGAGTCCTTGGCGCAGGCCCAGGGGCAGCAGGCGCATCGCGGCCTTCTTGCCAGCGTCATCGGAATCCAGGAACACCGTGAGCCGGTTCGAGAAGCGGTGGAGCTGCTGCAGGTGCTCCTCGGTGACCGCCGTTCCCTGGGCGGCGATGGCGCCGGGAATGCCGGCCGAGTGGCAGCGGATGGCGTCCAGCTGGCCTTCCACGAGCAGGAAGGGGTCGCCCTCCTTGCGGTTGGCGCGTGCGCGATCGAGGTTGAAGACCGTGCGCGACTTCTTGAACAGCTCGGTCTCGGGTGAATTCACGTACTTGGCCTCGCGTGAGGGGTCGTCCTCCGGCGTGATTTCGAGCTGACGCGCGGTGAACGCGATCACGCGGCCCTGGATGTCGCGGATGGGGATGGTGAGCCGGCCGCGGAAGCGGCAGCGCCAGCGGGAGGGGTCGGGGATGCGGTCCGTCCCGAAGAAGAGGCCGGTCTGGGCGACCGCCTCCTTGGGGAAGCCCTTCTTGAGCAGCCCGGCGACGAGGCGCGAGTCATCGACGGGCGCGAGGCCGATGCCGAAGTCGTCGGCGACCTCCATGCTGAACTTCCGGCGCGCGGTCCAGTAATCCCGGATCCACTCGCCGTGCACGGGGTCCTCGAGGAAGCATCGGCGCCAGTAGTCCGCGACGAGGCCGTGGATTTCCAGCAGCTGGCCGCGGAAGGAGCGTTCCTCGCCCGCGCCGCTGGCGGACTCGTATTCCAGTTGGAAGCCGAACCGGGTCGCCACGCGCTCCACCGCCTCGGGGAAGTCCAGTCCCTCGCGGTTCATGACCAGCTTGAAGGCGTCGCCGCCCTGCTGCGTGCTGAAGCAGTACCAGAGCCCGGTGTCGGGGTTGACTTTGAACGAAGGGCTCTTCTCCGACTTGAAAGGGCTGAGGCCCCACCAGTCGCGCCCGCGCTGCTTCATCTGCGTGTAATCGCCCGCCAGGGAGACGATGTCGGCTCGCTGGCGCAGCTCATCGATGGAGCGTCGGGAGATGCGGGCCACGTCAAGCGAGGGAGTCTGGGAGGATGGACTGGGCAAACGTATTCGATTCGCAGTCCGGGCGGATGACACCCCAGCGGTCTGCCCTGCCGGGGCCGTCCGTCAAGAGGGCGGCCCAGAGGCCCTTGACAGCGATTTCAGCACTCGTCGCAGAGTTTCTTGCGTATTTCCGAGGCTTTGGCCCTCAAAGCGGCCGCTTCCGCCGTCTTTCCCAGTCTCGCGAGGGCTTCGGCCAGCCGGTCCAAGGCCGTGGCTGATTCACGCCTGCCTGGGCCGTGAATGCGCTCGGTCAGCGCGAGCTGCCGCCTCAAGAGGGGTTCCGCCCGGTCGGGCCGGTCGCATTTCATGTGGAGTCCCGAGAGGATGCCCAGGGTGGAAAGCACGTCCGGATGATCTTCACCTAGGGAGCTCCTCTCGAGCTCCAGCACGGTCTCGTACCGCGCCACGGCCTCGGCGTTCCTTCCGGCGCGATAACTCAGCGCCGCGAGCTGGGAGTGCAGGTTGATGATGGAGGCCGAGGACAGTCGCGGCGAGGCCTCGGCGATCTCGAGAGCCTTGCGATAGGAGCGTTCGGCGACATCGGGCTCGCCGAAGCTCGCGTGCATGCCCCCCAGCTCCCGGAGGGCGTCGGCACGGGCCGTCCGCGAATCGCGATCCTCGCCTTCCAGCGAAGCGATCAGGCGACCGTATGCGGCGGTGGCCTCCGTGATGCGTCCTTCGGCACGGAGCGCAACGGCCTCCTTCCGCAGTCCGGAAGGGTCCGCCGCGCAGCCCGCGAGCAGGAGCAGGACGAGGCTCAGTCCCCGAGGAAGGTCACGTCGTCGCACTGGGCGCGGAAGAACGGCGCATTGGGGTCGGGTTCGACCGTGAGCACGTGCTCCCCGGCCGGAATGGATTCCACGACCTTGCCGTCTACGATCCGCAGGGTCCTGTCACCGAGCCAGGCGGCCTTGATTCCGGTGAGCTGGAGGGGCGCCGCGGTCGGACGCGCGTTGGTGAAGCGGGCCGAGGCGTAGATGCGCCCGGGGTTGAAGTCCTTGGGCACCCGTCCGCTGATCAGCGCGTAAACCGGAGTCGGTGCGCCGGACTTGGCGAGCGCGCCGGGGGGCTGGTCGAGGAACTGCCAGAGTCGGGCGACGTCGGCCTTGCTCGCGTCAAAGGGGCCGGGTTTCCCGATCTCGCTGAGGAAGGCGATCAGGTTGCGCTTCTGCGTGCCGTTGAGCCCGTCGATCAGTCCGGCGGGCATGATGCTGCCGACGTTCTCGCGACGCACGACGGCGGACTTCAGCACGGGCAGTTCCACGCCCGGTCCTGGTCGGATGAAGATCTCGGTGGCGCTTTCGCGGGCCGGGATGCCGACCATCTGCGAGCCGTCCTTCAGGCTGAAGGAGAAGGCATGGTAGCCCTCCTTCACCTTGGCGGCGGGGTTGAGCAGGCTTTCGATGATGTAGTCAAGCGGCGCGCTGGCGCCCAGGCTGCTCATGTCGGGCCCGAGCTTGCCGCCGGCTCCGCCGATGGCGTGGCAGACGGAGCATCCTGCGCGGCGGTAGATCAGTTCGCCGTCCGCGGGGTCGGCTCCGAGCTTGATCCGCTGCACCATGGCGGCGATCTCCTCGGCCTGATTCTGGCCGGAGGTCTTGGCGCCGACCAGGGGCTGGACGGCCTTGACGATCGGCTGGCCGCTGCGTCCGAGTCCGGATGCGGCCTGAAGGGCCGCTCGATAGGTCTCGACGGAAAGCCCCTTGGGGAAGTCCTTGGCGATGCGTTGGGCGAATGGCGCATGGGTGAACATCTGCCGCCAGAGCATGGCGGCCTGGTTCGCGTCGGGCGTCAGCTTGAACACGCCGGGCAGGTTCTTGAGCGCCTCGCCGGGGGCGTGCACCGCCTGGCTGACCAGCGCGCCGCGTCGCACGGCGATGGGGCGGTCCTCGGAGGCCAGCGAGCGGATGATCGGAAGGCAGGCGGGCGTACCGACGGTGCGGATCGCGTCGAAGGCGGCTTCCCGGACCACGCCATCGTCCTCACGGCCCGCGAGGGCTCCGAGGTCGGGGAGGAACTTGGCCTGCTTCCACTGTCCCATGAGACGCACGGCGAGCAGGAGCAGCTCTCGGTCTCCGGAATTCATGACCTGACCGACCGCGGAAAGGTCGCCGGACGGACGCAGGTTGCGGTTGCGGGCCGCCTCGACGAGCGCGGCGGCGGCGCGGCGGCGCGCCTCGGCCGAGTGCGTCTTCTCTCCGAAGAGCACGTCACGGAGCGCGTCGACTTCGCGGGCGGTGCCGGCCTTGCCGAACAGCTCGATCCAGGGGCCCTTGCCGTCCCGGTCGATGCTCCGTCCGGCGAAGAGCTTCTGCACGAAGGGCGCGGTGACCGTCGGGTCGGAGACCGCGACGACGCGCTCGAGGAGAGGCTCTTTGCCTTCGATGCCCTTCGCGGTGGCGTCAGCGAGCCACACGGCGGCGAGCTCGTTGACGGTCAGCCAGGCGGAGAAATCGAGGAAGGAGTCCTCGGGGCGGGTCACGGCGCGGATGGCCGCCTCGGCGCTTTCCGGCGTCCTCACGCGCGAGAGGGCGCGGACGGCTTCGACGCGGACGCGGGCGTTCTTGTGCGAGAGGAAGGAGGCGAGGCGAGATGCCGCGGCCTCGGGCGCCTTGCCAAGCTCGCGGAGCCCCACCTGGACGCTGGCGGGGTCGGAACTGCTGAGCAGGGACTCGAGCAGGCCGGCGTCGGGCGAGCGGCCGCTGAGCAGCCAGGCCGCGTGCCGGCGCTTCGCGTCGTCGGTCGCCCAGGCCAGCAGGGCGGGCTTGAGCTTCTCCACCGGGACCTTGGCCAGTTCGCGCCGGGCCTGCTCGAACTCCCAGCGGTTCGGGGAGAGCAGGGCGGAGAGGAGTGCGGGGAGGTCGCGTCCGAGGACGGGCTTCCAGTCGAGGCCCTTCGCTCCTTCGGGGATGATCCGCCAGATGCGTCCGCGATACTTGTCGCGTCGCGGGTCGCGGAAATCGACCTCGCCGTGGTTGATGATCGGGTTGGTCCAGTCCCCCACGTAGAGCGCGCCGTCCGGGCCCATCTTGAGCGCGATCGGACGGAAGGCCACGTCGCTCGTGCGCACCACGTCGTCGAGCTGCTTGGTCTCGTATCCGGAGAGTGAGTTCTCGCCCACGGAGAAGTCGGTGAAGCCGAAGCGCACGATGCGGTGCGCGCGGAAATCGTTCGTGATGGCGTTGCCCTGCCAGTCGGCGCCGAAGACGGGGCTGTTGACGATCTCGAGTCCGCAGAACTTCGGGTAGGAGCCGGGGCTGATGCTGCCCACCAGGCGTCGCGCGCCTTCGGAGGGCGGGAACGTCGCGCCGGGGAAGGCCCAGTGGACGCCTGTACCGTCGGCGCCGGAGGTCAGGAAGGTCTGGCCGGCGAGGTCCTCCTGCTGGCCCCAGGCGTTGACCAGGCCCTTGGAGTAGACTTCGAGGCGTTCCCTCGAAGGATCGTAGGCGAAGGCGACGCCGGAGTTGGCACGCACGACGCCCCAAGGGGTCTCGACGTGGGAGTGGATGTAGATGGTCTGGTGGAAGTACAGCCGGCCGTCCAAGCCCCAGTGCAGCGTGTGGATGATGTGGTGGGTGTCCTCCGTGCCGAAGCCGCTCAGGACGATGCGGCGTTCGCTGAGGAGGCCGTCCTTGCCGGGCTTGCCGAGGTGCAGCAGCTCGGTGCTGGCGCCGACGTAGGCGCCGCCGAGGTTGTCGGGCGCCACGCCCGAGGGGATGAGCAGTCCGTCCGCCACGACGCGTGAGACGTCCGCCACGCCGTCGCGGTCATTGTCCTCGATGAGGATGAGCTTGTCGTCGCCCGTCGAAGGACCGTGCGCGGCGGAGCCGCCGCTCAGATGAGCGGCGAGGTCTTCGGGGCTGACCTGCGGGTAGGTGTTCGAGGTCGCGACCCAGAGCCGCCCGGAGGAATCCCAGTTCATGTGCACGGGCTTCTCGAGCAGGGGGTTTTCGGCGAAGAGGCTGAGCCTGAGTCCTTTTGAGACCTGGAAGTCGGGCGTGGGCAGCGGGGTGATGGCCGTTACCTTGGGCGCCTCCTTGGGCGGGCTGACGAACTTCGGGGCCTGGCCGAGCGTAATCGCGCGGATGTCCGCCTCGGCCTGGTCGATGAGCGGGTCGAACTTCGGGATCTCAACGGCGTTCTGTCCCTGTTCGCGCTTACGGAAGCCGAAGATGTAGGTGTAGTTGGCGGGACGGGAGCGATGGAAGAACAGGGAGTTCTTGCGCAGCACGGCCTCGTGCAGGCGCTCTTCGGCGGCGTCCGCGGTGTCCCAGCCCTCGCGGTCGACCTTCCATCCCAGCTGGGCAGCGAAACCTTCGGCCAGCGCGCGGTAGCCGCGGTCTCCGAGGTGGATGCCGTTGTCGGTGCCGATGGCGAGCGGAATGCCGGCTGACTTCCTCCATTCGCCCTCGATAAAGGGCGAGCCGGTCTCGGCGGCGATTTCTCGGACGACCCGTTCGAAGCGTCGCAGGTTGGCGCGGTTTTCCGCCGGGTCCGGAAGTCCGGGGCGGGATGCGCGCAGGTCCTCGTGCTCGACCGGTCCGAGGAAGACGAAACGGGCGTTGCCACCGGGGGCGGCGGCGCGGATGTGCGTCAGAAGGTCCTTCAGGTCGCGGCGGAATTTCTCGGGCCCGTGGTCCAGTCCGTAGCGCGCGGGGTCGGGATTCAACGAAGGATCGTCATGCCGGTAGGTCAGGTCCTCGAGGCTGGCGGCCATGCCGTAGCCGATGATCGCGACGGTCGGCTTCACGACCGCGAGCTGCTCCTTGAGGCTGTCGAGGCCGCGGGCGACGGGGTCGAAGCTGGCGCGCGAGGCGCCGAGAGGGGTGTCGGCGCTGAAGCCGAGGTTGCGCACGGTGAAGCTGCGTCCGGGGAATTCGCGGCGCATCTTCATCTCGAGGCGTCCGTAGTTGCCTTCACGTTCGATCAGCGTGTCACCGATGAGCAGCACGCTGTCGCCGTCGCGGAGTTCGAGCTTGGGCTGCGCGGACGCGAGCGTGGCGACCAGGCAAAGGAGCAGGGCGGGGAATCGGGGCATGGGCTTGTTGTAAGAGGTGAGGCGGGGCAGGCGAGAAGCGTTTAGACTCCTCCGGGGGCCCGGAGTTGCGTCATCGGCCGGTTTCTTTTTCGGTCATGAAACCGGCTCAGTCCACGTGGTCGGGCCAGCGGGCGCGGAAGGCAAGCTGGGCCTCGCGGTCGGGCAGCACGGGCCGGGAGGGGTCGCTTAGGAACTTGAGCGGGAATGAAGGCCTGAGGGTGTCGACCTCGACCGTCTTTCCCTCGACCCGGAACACCGCGTACCAGGCGCCGCAGCCGATCTCGCGTCGGCCGTCGCGGCGTGGGCGGATTCGTCGGGTCCGGTGGGGCGAAGGGTCGCGTCCGAGCGAGTCGGTCAGCCGCGCCTCGAAATCCACCTTCCATTCCTCGCGAAGCCAATCGGCCTGCGCGCGTGCCAGCGGACTGATGCGCACTTCGAACTGCGGGGGTTCCGCGAGCCGGGCGTCGATTTCCTCGATCCAGCCGGCCTTGGAATCCGGGAAGCTGTCGTAGGCGGGGATGTAGGGCTTGATGTCGAAGACCGGCGTTCCGTCCACGAGGTCGCAGGGGCCGAGGATCAGCCTGCCTTTGTCGACACCGAGCAAGCGCACGGGGGTGATGCCGACGGGGTTGGGCCGGTGAGGGGAGCGCGTCGCGAACACGCCGCGTCGCTTCGAGGGGCCGCGGGGAGGCAGGACCTCCGGGCGCCAGGTGCGGTTGCGATGGAACCACCACAGGAGCCAGATGCGGTCGAAGCCCTCGATGTCCTTGAGCGCCTTGCGGAACTTGTCGCCCGGCGCCATCTCGAGGACGTTCGTCTCTGCGGCGTTCTCGTCGGGCTGGTGACGTGCGTCGAACTTGAGGGCCTTGCCCGTGCGCAGCCAGCCGATCGGGGTGATGTTCAGGGAGTCGGACACCGCTTCGATTCCAGCCCCGCCCGGCGGAGGAGGCAAGGCAACTGAACGTTAGGCTTCACAATCCCCCCTCGGACTCAGAACCTGCGGCGTGACTGAAACGGTCAACCTGTCCTGCTACAAGTTCGTCCGCCTCGAGGGGCTGGAGGAACTGAAGGCCTGCATCAAGTCGGCCTGCGAGGCCCATGGGCTCAAGGGCACGGTGTTGCTCGCGCCGGAGGGCATCAATTTCTTCCTGGCGGGGCGACCTGAGGACCTGGAGGCGGTCCTCGACGTCATGCGCGCAGTTCCGGGTCTCGAAGACCTCACGCCCAAGGAGAGTCCGTCTGCCGAGCAGCCTTTCCGTCGCATGCTGGTGAAGGTCAAACGCGAGATCATCGCCTTCGGCGTCGACGGGGTCGACCCCTCGCGGTCTCCCGCTCCTCGGCTGCGCCCCGCCGAGCTCAGGCGATGGATCGAGGAGGGCCGGCCCTTCACGCTCCTCGACACCCGTAACGTCTACGAGGTGCGCATGGGCACCTTCCGTGGGGCGGTGGCACCGCCGATCTGGAACTTCCGTGATTTCCCTTCGGCCCTGCGCACGCTCCCGGCTGACCTGAAGGATCGCCCCGTGGTGACCTTCTGCACGGGAGGCATCCGCTGTGAGAAGGCCGCGCCGTTGCTCCGTCTGCAGGGGTTCAAGGACGTCTACCAGCTCGACGGAGGCATCCTGAAGTATTTCGAGGAGGTCGGGGGCGCCCATTACGACGGGGAATGCTTCGTCTTCGACGCACGCGTCGGGGTGGGGCCTGATCTGCGACCGACCGGTTCGGTGCTCTGCCACAACTGCCAGATGCCGCTGAAGGCCGAGGAGATGAAGCTGCCGAGCTACGTGCCCGACCGCAGCTGCCTGCACTGCGTGGACGGGAAGCCGGAAGGGCGGGGCAACACCGCCCGTCGCGATTCAGGGCCGGAGGGACTCTGAGACCAGCCACTCGCCCAGGGGCATCCTTCTGCGGATTTCCTGCTCGCCGACCCCTGAGAGGATCCCCGTGCGCACGAGCATGGCCGAGAGGCCGGCCTTGGAGGCGCCGGCGACGTCGTGTTCCGGGCTGTCTCCGATGACGAGCACCCGCCGCGAGGGTGGCACGTCGGCCGCGGCCAGCGCCGCGCGGTAGATCTCCGGCCCGGGCTTGCCGAGGTATCGGACCTTGCCGCCTCGCTCGGCGAGCGCCCGTCCGATCGCTCCGGCCGAGGGACGGACGCCCTCCGGCGTCAGCATCTCGACGTCCGGATTGATGACCAGGAAGCTCACGCCTCTGCGAAGGGCCGGCAGAAGTTCCTCGAGCTGCGCCTTCCACGAGGACGCGGGTTCGCGGCTGGCCGCGATGATGACGAAGTCGCAGTCCTCCGGGGCGGTCCAGGTGAGACCCGTACTTTCCAGGCCATAAGTCTCGCCCGGCCTGCCGGAGAGGTGGGCTTTGCGCCCGGAGAAAGCCGCGCCCAGCGAGCCGTCCGTGAGACAGCGTGCGGCCACGTCGCCCGAAGAGATTACGAGGTCGATCTCATCCGGGCCGAATCCCATCTTCAGCATGCGGGCGACATTGTCGGCGCCCGGCTTGGCTGAGTTCGACACCACGATGACCTTGCCTCCGCCGGCCTTGAACCTGCGCAGCGTATCGGCTGCGCCGGGGTAGGGGCGCGTGCCGTCATGCAGCGTGCCGAACTGGTCGACGAGAAGCATGTCGTAATCACGAAGCGAGGACAGGCCTCCGACCGGCTTGAGCACGGCTTCCGTCGCCACCTCGACGCCCATGCCTTTCCAAGCGAGACGGGCCGTGCCGGCGGCCGCTTCCTCCTCGAGAGCGGCGAGGCAGGGCGCGTTGAGCGCCCGGGCCCTCAGCGCCATCCAGGTCCGGCTGCGTGTTCCGCCTCCGAGATGCCGCACGCTCCTGAGCTCAGGCCCGCCCAATTCCTGAAGCTTTTCGTAGCCGTCGGCCTCGACCTTCGTGAGCCCCTCCAGGATGCCCTGCAGAAATTCCGAATCCTTCGCCGGCCGCGGCGAGAGCCGCGGCTGCATCCTGGCGTCGGCGAACGGGAACCTTTCGCCGGGCGAGGGCAGGGGGTAGTACTCGAGACCCGTCGGACGGTCGGCGTCCATCGAGCCTTCCAGCTCCGACAGCCGCTCCGGGTCGAAGTAGGCGAGCAAAGTGCGACCGCCGCAGTTCGAGGCTCCGCCTATGAGCCAACGGTCGCCGATGCGGTGACTGTAGACGCCGTGGACGGGAGAGAAGACGGGGCGGTCTCCGAGCACCTTGAGCACGAGCGTCGATCCGAGCGAAGTCGCCGCGTCACCGACTTCGCGTGCGCCGCTGGCGAGGAATCCGGCGCAGCCGTCCGTCGTGCCGGTCACGAGCGTCACATCGTGCGGCAGGCCCAGTGAGTCGGCGACCGCCTTGCCGATCCGCCCGACGGGCGTGCCCGCGGGCAGGACCTTCGGCAGCAGCGCCGCGTCGAGGCCGAGTTCACGCAACCATTCCGGCCAACGACGCGTCACCGGATCGTATCCCGTCTTGAGCGCGTTGTTCTCGTCCGAGACCGCTTCCTTGGCGCCGAGCTTCAGCAGGACCCAGTCCGCCTGATGGACGACCTTGCTGACGCCGGGAGCCGTGGAAAGCTGCTTCGCCCTGGCCGCGGCTGACGTCGGACCGTGGGCCGCGCTTTCCGGGGGCGCCAGGCGGGAAATCAGTTCCGGCAGTTCGCCGGTGTCGGAGTCATCGTACATCCGCGCAGGGCCGATCGGGTCGAGACGGTCGTCCAGCCCGAGCAGCGTTCCTGAAGTGCCGTCGACGGCGATGGCGACCGTACGGGAGAGATCCGTCGCGCGACCCAGTTCCAGCAGGCACTCGGTGAGGCCGTTCCACCAGTCTTGAGGTGACTGCGTCCTGCGGCGTCCGTCGACCGAGGTCCCGGGCAATCGACGGCTGGCGGAGCCCAGCACCCTTCCGTGGGCGTCCATGGCCAGCGCCCGCACCCCGCTGGTGCCCACGTCCACCCCTATGACGACGCCTTGCATGTCCCATTCAGTGCCTCGTCGGCCGTCCGGGGCAAGCCGAGGCATTGACCTCCGTCGTCCTCCGCCCTAGCAGATGCCATCCCCCATGAGACTGCTCCTGCTTCTGCTCGGCGTCGCGCTCAACGCAGCGCCTGCCGCCCGGCCCAACATCGTGTTCATCTTTTCCGATGACCACGCTTACCAGGCCATCAGCGCCTACGGCGACTCCCGCAAGCTCATCCAGACGCCCAACATCGACCGCCTGGCCAAGGAGGGCGTCCGCTTCGACCGCGCGCTGGTGACCAACTCCATCTGCGGCCCCAGCCGCGCCGTCATCCTCACCGGAAAGTACTCCCACAGGAACGGCTTCTACAACAACTCGAACTCCGTCTTCGACGGCACCCAGGTCACCTTCCCCAAGCTGATGCAGAAAGCCGGCTATCAGACCGCGATCTTCGGCAAGTGGCACCTGGTCAGCGATCCCACGGGCTTCGACGCCTGGCAGGTGCTCCCCGGCCAGGGGCTCTATTACAATCCCCCGATGAAGGCCGCGTCCGGCGCCATCGAGACCAAGGGCTACGTGACTGACATCGTGACCGATCTTTCGATCGACTGGATTTCCAAGCGCGACCGCACCAAGCCTTTCGTGCTCATGTGCCAGCACAAGGCCCCGCACCGCGAATGGGCGCCCAACATCAAGGACCTCGGCTGGAACAACGACCGCCTCTATCCCGAGCCTGCGACCCTCTTTGACGACTACGCCAACCGCGCCCCTCAGGTCGCTGACAACGACATGACCTTGGAGAAGACCATCACGCCCCTCGACGTGAAGCTGACCCGTCCGGCGAACATGTCCCCGGAGCAGATCGCCGAGTGGGACCGCTATTACGCTCCCCGCAACGAGGCCTTCCTGAAGGCGGATTACAAGGGCAAGGACTTGGTCCGGTGGCGCTACCAGCGCTACATGCATGACTATCTCGGCTGCGTGAAGTCCGTCGACGACAACGTCGGCCGCCTCCTGGCCCATCTGGAGAAGGAAGGCCTGATGGAGAACACCGTCGTCATCTATTCCTCGGACCAGGGCTTCTACCTCGGCGAGCACGGCTGGTTCGACAAACGGTGGATCTTCGAGGAGTCCGTACGCACCCCGCTGCTGGTCCGCTGGCCCGGCGTCGCCAAGCCCGGCGCGGTGAGCAAGGCCATCGTCTCCAACGTCGACTTCGCGCAGACCTTCCTCGACGCCGCCGGTGTCGAGGCCCCGTCCGACATGCAGGGCCGCAGCCTCCGTCCCGTCATGGACGGCTCCGTGCCCGAGGGCTGGCGCACCGATTTCTATTACCACTACTACGAATACCCTCAGCCCCACCACGTCAGCCCGCACTACGGCGTCATCACCGACCGTTACAAGCTCGTGCGCTATTACGGTTCGGGCGCGGAGCGGACCGATCTCTTCGACCTTGAGAAGGACCCCTTGGAGCTCCGCAGCTTCGCGGGCGCCGCGGGCTACGAGTCCGTCCAGGCCGACCTGGAAGCGCGTCTGGTCCGCCTCCGGAAAGAGCTCGATGTGCCCGCGCAGGAAGATCCGCTCGCGTCCGGTGCGCTGAAGCGCAACCCGCCCGCGGGCAAGGCCAAGGCGGGCAAGAAGAAGGCGGCGGAGAAGAAGTGAGGCTCAGCGCCCGGATTCGGCCAGCGCCCGCTCCCAGGCGTCAGCGATGAGCTGATGGCCTGCTGCGGTCGGGTGCACGCCGTCCCAGATCCAGTGCGACCAGGGAGTCTTCTCGGCCGCCCGGTCGAAGACCGACTGCAGCGGCACGAAGGTCGCCCGATGCTTCTCGGCCAGCCGTCGGCAGGCCGCCTGCAGAGCCTTCATGCGCTCCACGCGTCCCGGTGCCTTGCGGATCGCGGGCCCGTCGGGCGCCAGGAAGGGTTCGCAGATCACGAGTCGCAGGCCCGGTTTCGCCGCACGCGCTTCGGAGAGCAGCCCGTCCAGCGTCGATTCGAAGAGGGCGGGATCCACCGACTTTCCGCTGTCGTTCGCCCCGATGAGCACGCTCAGAACGTCCGGGGCGAGGGCGATCGTGTCGGCCTGCCAGCGCTTGCGCAGATCGAGCGACGTGTTGCCGCTGACGCCGCGATTGATGAACTCCGTGCGCAGCGCGGGGCGGGCGGCCCCCTCACGGGCGGCGATGATGAAGGCGTAGCCGTGTCCCAGGATGTGATTGGGGTCCGACGTGCGTCCCCGTCCGCCGTCCGTGATGGAGTCGCCTTGGAAGAGCACCTTGGAGCCAGCGGGAAGCTCGGACAGGGGCGCCGCCTCACAGAGCGTGGCGCCAAGCGCCAGGAGGAGGAGCGGCCTCACTTCTTCTTGGCCTGGCCCTTCTTGGCGGCCGGCCCCTTCTTCTGGCCGTCCTTGGACGGGTCGGCGTCGGGATTGGGCGTGGGCAGCTGGGCGTCGACGGACTTGAGCCATGCGTCCAGCCGCGTGCGGAGCGCCTTGGCGACCTCCGGTTCCTTCGCTGAGAGTTCGTTCTTCTCGCCCACGTCGGCCGCGAGGTTGTAGAGCTCGTCGCGTCCGTCCTCGTAGAAGTGCACCAGCCTCCAGTCTCCGCTGCGCACGGCGCTGTAGGGCGTGGCGCCGCCGGGATGATAGTGCGGGTAGTGCCAGAAGACCGTGTCGCGTTCGGGCTTGGAACCCTTGGTGAGCAACGGGGCCAGCGAGATGCCGTCGACCAGCGACTGCATGGGCCTGATGCCTGCGAGTTCCAGCACCGTCGGATAGATGTCGATCGTCACCGCCGGCACGTCGGAGACGACCTTGGGCGCGAGCTTCCCAGGCCAGGCGACGATGAAGGGCACGCGCACCCCGCCTTCATAGGCCGAACCCTTGCCCGCGCGTAGCGGCGCGTTGTCCGTGACCGGCAGCAGGCCGCCGTTGTCGCCGGTGATCACGATGACCGTGTTGTCCGTGAGCCCGTTCTTCTCGAGCGCCTTGCGGATGGTCCCGAGCGCGTCATCGACGCTCTCCACCAATGCCGCATAGGATGCGTTACGCTGCGCCAGGCCCGGGCTCTTCTCGAGCTTCGCGGCGTATTTCGCGGCCACGTCCTTCTTGGACTGGATCGGCGTATGCACCGCGTAGTGGGGCAGGTAGATGAAGAACGGCTTGGCGTGATTGGCCTCGATGAACTTGGCCGCCTCGGCCGCCTCACGGTCGGTGAGGAACTCGCCGTCGGGTCCTTCCTTCAGCGTCGGGATCCTGTAAGGGGCGAAGTAGCTCGGAGGCTGGCCGCGATGGTAGCCGCCCACATTGACGTCAAAGCCGTGCTTCTCGGGGTAATAGGCCTCATCGCCCTGTTCGAGCGCCGGCGTCAGGTGCCATTTGCCGATCGAGGCGGTCGCATAGCCGGCGGCCTTGAACTGTTCCGCGAGCGTGACTTCCTCGTGCTTCATGAACTTCGTCCAGTCGGGGATCCTGAGCTTGGCATGGGGCCTGCCGTGTCCGGCGATCCAGTCGGTCAGGTGAAGCCTCGCAGGGTACTTGCCCGTCATCAGCGCCGCCCGGGTGGGTGAGCACACCGTGCAGGCCGAGTAGCCCGTGGTGAAGCGCACGCCCTCGGAGGCCAGACGGTCGATGTTCGGGGTTTCATAGAGCTTGCTGCCGTAGCAGCCCAGGTCGGTCGTGCCCCAGTCATCGACCAAGATGACGATCACATTGGGCGGCCGGCCTGCGTTTTGCGCGGGCAGGGCGGTCGCCAGGACGGTCAGCACGAGGGCGGTCAGGGTCTTGAGCATGAGTTTTGTTTGGAAATCCGATAGGTTTTAACAAGCCAACTCCGTCGTATCTATTTGATTAACGTCTGGGGATCGCTAGTTTTCGGACATGTCCAACAAGCGACTCGTGGTAACCCTTTGGTCCGTGGCCGCCGTGCTGGCCCTGGCCGCTTACTTCGCCAGCCGGGGCGAGGTCGTCGACTACCGGGACGCCTATCGCCCCGAAGTCGCCAAGGTCGTCCGTCCCGCCCAGGAGTCCGCTCCTGTCGCCCGGGAGGTCGCCAAGGTGACGCCGGTCGCATCCTCCGCTCCTGTCGCTCGGTCCGTCCCCGCATCCGAGACGACCGTCACGACGCCCGTCGCGGAGCCCGTCCGCGTGCGGTCCTCAGCGCCCTTGCTGGCGCAGCTCCCTCCGGCTGACGCCAAATCTCGTCCCGTCGACCCCCGTCTGGCCAAGGCCGGGTATGTCCGTGCGCCCCAGGCCGACGCCGCGCGCCGCAAGCAGGCCGCGGAGAACAGCCGTGTGGCCTACGACAGGCATTTCACCTCCGCCTGCGATCATGACCACGACCTCCATCTGGCGGCGGACAAGCCCGGGCTCTACGTCTGCGCGGCCCTCAATGCCCAGGTCGGCCCCGATACGGATGACTTCACGGAGACCGCCACCTTCCCCAACTCCGAGACCTTCAAGCTGCACAGCCGCCCCGGCGCCCGGCTGATCGTCTATCTCGACTTCACCGGACACACGACTTCCAACACCCCGTGGAACTCCCCCGGCACCAGTTTCACCACCCCGCCTTACTCCATCGACGCAGACACCGCGACCTACAACAATCAGGAGCATGCTGCCATCCAGTCCGTCTGGCGGCGCATGGCGGAGGATTTCGCCCCCTTTGACGTCGACGTGACCACCGAGGAGCCCAACGAGGCGCTCCTCCTGCGATCGAACAATGCCGACGTCCAGTACGGCATGCGCGTCCTCTTCGGGCCCGACCAGATGGCCACGGGCGCCGGCGGCGTCGCCTTCGTGGGTTCCTTTGACGCTGTGCGCACGTCGGACCCCATTCCGTGCTTCGTTTTCGCCGGTCAGGGTGAGACGAGCGTCAAGTTCATGTCCGAAGCCGGTTCCCATGAGGTCGGACACACGGTGGGCCTCTACCATGACGGACTCGCCGGCGGCGTGGCCGAGTATTACACCGGACACGGCGCGGGAGCCCTTTCCTGGGCGCCCATCATGGGCGTCGGCTATTCCCGGGACGTCGTCCAGTGGTCCAAGGGTGAGTATGCCAACGCCAGCCAGACGCAGGACGACTACGCCGTGATTTCCAGCTTCATTCCTTTCGTGGCTGACGACCATGGAAACACCCTGGCCGCCGCATCGGTGCTGCCGGACAACGCCCTCGATGCCGGCGGCGTGATCCGTGGCGCCGGAGACCTCGACCTGATCAAGATCGGCTGCGGACGCGGCGCCCTGAGCGTGACGAGCAAGGTGTCCAACCAGTCTCCCAACCTCCGCATGAAGCTCGAGCTTCTGGATGCCGACGGAGTCGTCCTGAACTCGGTGACCGCTGCCGGCACCGCCGGCAACATGGCTCCGGCCGCGCTGACTTACACCATCACCACCAAAGGATTCTATTACCTCCGGGTCTCCGGGGTCGCCTCCGGCGACGCCAACACCGGTTACACCGACTACGCCTCAGCCGGCCGTTACGGCATGACCGGCACCTGGCCGGTCTACGTCCCTGACAACGAGCTTCCGATCGCCGACGCCACCGGCACCGGTCCGACCACCGTGACGCTCACCGCCGCCAACATGCCGCACGGGGCCCAGCCTTCCGTCTCCTTCCGTGGATTCGACTCCACCGATCCTGACGGCGTCATCGTCTCCTACCGCTGGGACTTCGGCGATGAGGCGGGCTCCTTCAACGTCAGCAACGACGGCCTTCCCGTGTCCTTCGCCTACCGCAAGCCCGGTACCTATCAGGCTCGCCTGACCGTGACCGACAACCAGGGTGGCACGGGTTCCGTCGTCGTGCCCGTCACGGTCAACTGGCCTGCCGCGACGCCTCTTCCGTCCGCCGCCAGCTGCATCGCGACCGTCACCGCCGACGTGACGCGCACCACGAACAACACCTACACCTGGGGCGCGCTCGTCAGGACGGTGGATGAGTTCGGCACGCCGGTGAGGGGCGCCGAGGTGCTCGTCAGCTGGGCCGGGGCGCTCAACGGTTCGGCCCGGGTCCGGACCAATGCCGCGGGCGAAGCCTATTTCGAGGCGGGACGTTTCCGCAGTTCCGTCCAGGGCAACGTCACCTTCAGCGTCGTCGACGTCAGGAAGCCCGACAAGCCCTACGACCCGGCTCGCAACAACGAGGTCTCGGACGTCGCCTCCCGCTGATTTTGGCTGGAGGGACGGTCCGGGAGGGGCATCCTGCGGGCATGCCCTCACAAGACCTGCCCCATTCCTCCCGTCGTGAGTTCCTGGGCGCCGCGGCGTTCGCGCTGGCGGGCATGGGAATCTCCGCCTCCACCTTGCAGGCCCAGGCCGCCAAGGGCGCGCCAGGGCAGCCGGTGAAGCGTCCGCCCAATCCCTACGTCTACGAGTTCAAGATCGGGGCCATCAGCTGCTTCTCGATCAGCGACGGGCACATGCTCTTCCGTCAGGGTCTCGACCTGATGTGGCCCGAATCGGACCGCCCGAAGATGAAGGACGCCCTGGTGTTCAACCGCGAGCGTCTGGACGCCCTGCCGCTCTACGTGAACGTGCTCGGCCTGCGCATCGGTGACGAGGTGGCCCTGATCGACGCCGGCTTCGGCGAGCGTCATCCCAATCCGAACTTCGGCTGGCTGGCCGAAGGCCTTCGCACCCTCGGAATCCGTCCCGAGCAGGTGACCACCGGTTTTCTCAGCCATTGCCACACCGACCACCTCGACGGGTTCGTGCTGGGCGACAAGCCGGCCTATCCGAACGCCAAGATCCACATGCTCAAGGCCGAGCATGACTTCTGGCGCGGTCCCAACCCCGACTTCTCGAAGTCGAAGCGGGACAAGAAGCCCCTCCCCGCGATGGTGAAGAGCGTCAACCGGAGCTTCGACATCCTCAAGGACCAGATCGTCTTCGCGCAGGACGGGCAGAAGGTCTTTCACGACGCCGTGACGGTCATCGCCGCCCCCGGTCACACCGACGGCCACGCCTGCTTCGAGATCCGCTCCGGTGAGGAATCCCTCGTCCACATCAGCGACGTCGTCCATCACCACGTGCTGATGTTCGAGGACGCCGGCTGGACCGTCGCGATGGACCACGATCCGGAGACCTCCGTCAGGACCCGCAAGAAGCTCTTCACGCGCATGGCGGCCGAACGCTCCCGGGCCTACGGCTTCCACCTTCCGTGGCCCGGTCTCGGCACGGTCGTCCCCAAGGGCGACCAGTACGCCTGGGTGCCTGAGCGTTTCAGCTGGGGCAGCTGATCACTCCTTGCGGTCGCGCCGGGCCAGTTCTTCCCGGAGACCCCTGATCTCCTCGCGCAGCTTGGAGATCTCCTTCATTTCGTCCGCGTGCTCCTTCGCCTCCCGCGGGAGGATGAGACGTGAGGTGATCAGGGCCGACATCGAGCCGAAGAGCGCGATGCCGACGACCATCATGACGGCCGCGATGGTCCGGCCGGCGAAAGTCACCGGATAGGTGTCGCCATAGCCCACGGTCGTGACCGTGGTGAGCGCCCACCAGAGCGCGTCGCCGCCGGTGCGGATGGTGGCTCCCGGCGCTCCGGCTTCGAATTCCAGCATCAGGTTGGTCGAGAAAAGCACCATCACCAGGGCCACGCCAGGCATGGCCAGCAGTTTCTCGTTGAAGGAAGTGCCCGCGGTCAGCTCCCGGAGCTTGTAGAGCGTGCGCAGGATCTGCACGACCCGGTAGACGCGGAACACCTGGAAGGCCCGGAAGGCGGCGTCGAACGGGATGCTCGCGATCAGGTCCAGCCAGCCGTGCCTCCAGAAACGTCGTGACCATCCGTCGCGCCGCCACCTTACGATCGTGTCGGTGAAGAACACGCCGCAGGCGATGCGGTCGGCCATGATCATCGTGCCCAGGGTGGCGGGCGGTATGGTCAGGAATGTCTCCAGGATGACGAAGATCAGGGCGACCACGGCGACCACCAGCACGAACCAGTCCCAGGCATTGAGCCGTTCGCGGAGTTCGGGGTCGATTTTCACTCTGGGGAAGGTAGCGTTCCGCACGTCCCCGACAACCCCATAGCCATGCGTCCGCTTTTCCCCCTGCTCATCGCCTGCGTCCTCCTGGCCCAGACGCCGCCCCCTGAGACCGTCCAGCCCTTCGGACCCAAGTTCCCCAACCTCGATTCGCTCGCCGTCGGCGCCTGGTGGCAGAAGAAGGCCCCGGCCAAGGGCAAGAAGGGCGCCGGCAATCCCCCGCCCACCATGATCGTGCCCCGGGACCAGGTTATCGCCTTCGCCTTGTACACCCAGCAGGACGGGATGCTGAAGCTCACCGCCCAGCTTTACCCCCTGATGCCCGATGAGGCGCGTGAGGTCAGGCTCGAGGTCCGCAAGGGGGATGCCTGGGACGAAGTCGCACGGACCAAGGTGGAGTTCCCCGGCTGGAGCGCCCACTTCCGGTGCGGAGGTTGGGATGGATCGAAAGACACGCCGTATCGCGTGCGACACGGCGAGAAGGCGGTCTTTGAGGGGGTGATCCGACGCGATCCGATCGACAAGGACGTGATCACGGTGGCCAACATGTCCTGCAATTCCAGCCGCACGACGGGCGCCCGCCCTGAGATCATCGACAACCTGCGTCGGCAGGACCCCGACCTGCTGTTCTTCGCAGGTGACCAGACTTACCGTCATACGGAGCATACCGCGGGATGGATCGAGTTCGGACTTCAGTTCCGTGACGTGATGCGCGACCGGCCGACGATCTGCATCCCGGATGACCACGACGTCGGGCATCCGAACCTCTGGGGCGAGGACGGCAAGGAGTCGACCGCGCCCGGCAACGCCGACGGCGGCTACATGTTCCCGGTCGCCTACGTGAACATGGTGCAGCGCCAGCAGACCTGGCACCTGCCCGACGCCTTCGACCCTTCGCCTGTGCAGCGCGGCATCACGGTCTACTACACGAGGCTGAAGGTCGGCGGGATGGACTTCGCCATCCTCGAGGACCGCAAGTTCAAGTCAGGGCCGCTCGGCAAGATTCCCCAGCAGGGCCCTCGCCCCGACCACATCACGGACGAGAAGTATGACCCGAAGTCGATCGACCTGCCCGGTCTGCAGCTGCTCGGCGCCCGTCAGATGAAGTTCCTGGCGGATTGGTCCACGGACTGGAAGGGCGTCAGCCACAAGGCGGTGCTGTCCGCCACGGCCTTCTGCGGCGCCGTGCACATGCATGGCGGAAAAGACGACCGTCTGCTCGCCGACCTCGACTGCAACGGCTGGCCTCAGACCGCCCGCAACGAGGCCCTGCGCGCGCTCCGCCGGGTGCGGGCGGTGCACCTCTGCGGCGACCAGCATCTGGCCGTCACGGTCAAGCACGGCATCGACGCCTTCGGCGACGGGCCGTATGCGCTCACGAGTCCCGCGCTTGTGAACACGATCTACGGCCGCTGGTGGCATCCGAAAGATGAGAAGCCCGGCCCGAACCCCGTCGCCGGCAGCCCGCTGCCTTGGACGGGCGACTTCCTGGACGGACTCGGCAACCGCATCTCGATGATCGCTTATGCGAATCCGGGCGACATCATGGATGAGCGTCAGCGCGCCGACGGCTACGGCGTGGCCAAGTTCGCCAAGGCCGCCGGGAAGGTGACCTTCGAATGCTGGCCCCGCTTCGCCGACTTTTCCAAGGGAGACGCCGCGCAGTTTCCCGGCTGGCCGCAGACGTTCAGCCTCGAGGACAACGACGGCCGCAAGCCGACCGGATACCTGCCCGAGGTCGATCTTTCGGCCGAGAAGGGCAGGGCGGTCGTCCAGGTCATCGACGAGAAGACCGACGAGACCCTCTACGTCCGGAGTCTGCCTGGGCAGACCCGCTATGCCCCGCCCGTCTTCGCGGACGGCGCCTACACCGTCAAGGTGGGCGTGGACCGTCCCGAGGGTCGCGTCATCAGCGGCCTGAGGCCTTCGAAGCGCTGAGCAGGGCGTCCGTCTCGGATAGCTTGAATCGGACGCTCACGACAGAGTGTTTCTCCGGTCCCGCTGCGTATTTCACGTAGGTCGTCGCGACCACGGTGTCGTCGGGCAGGAGTTCGACCCCGGGGTAACCGCAGTCGCCCGGTCTGGCGGGCGGATGGTTGTGCAGAAGCTTGACCCGATATTGTCCGGGGCGCCCTTCGCGAAGGTCCTCATAGGTCCCCACCCAGGCCACGAAATGGCCCTTGGTGGGGCTGTTGAGGGCCTGATCGCGGAAGCAGATGACCCAGCGCCCGTCCTTCGTGCGGACCCCGTAGTGGCGGTCTCCCGTCAGGCCCCAGCTTGTGTCGACCGGCTTGGACCAAGTGGCCCCTTCGTCACCGCTGAACATCATCAGACTCCTGCCCTTGTGGGAGTTCTCGCGCAGCAGGCAGGCGATCTGCTTTCCGTCCGGAGAGCGCAGCAGGAAGGGCTCGCAGGGATTCTTGCCCTCGACCTCGGCGACGATACGGGGCTCCGACCACGTGAAGCCACCGTCGGCGGTGATCGTCTGCAGCGTCACCAGCGGTGCGCGGTCGGCGCCGCCCGGACCGCGATGGTAGAGCCCGAGTGTGCGTCCGTCTTTGAGGCGGATGACGCTGCTGAAGGTCATCACGCAGGGGAAGCCCAGCGGAGGCATCTCCTTCCAGGATCCCCCGCCGTCCTCACTCATGATCGAGGGCATGCCAGGGCCGCCGCGCTTGCCGAGGTGGGCCGAGAAGACCCAGAGGCGTTCCTTGCCCGTGGGGTCGGCGATGCGGTAGATGCTCGGGCAGTTCTGGTGCGTCGCGAAGCCCTTGGGCAGGGACGCGTCGAGGCGCGACCAGGTCAGCCCTCCGTCCGTGCTTCGGGCCATCGGGCCGGCTGCGCCACCGTGGTTGATGCACCAGACCGCGAAGATCGTGCGTCCATCGCCCATGAGGGTCGTCGTCGGATGGCCTTGATAGACTTCCTTCGTGCCGGCCGCGACGATCACATGCCGGCTTTGATCCCCGAACAAGTCGAGGATGGGCAGGTCCGGCTTCTCCTGGGCGCCGACCAAGGCGGCCAGCAAAAGAATGGGGGTGATGCGGGGTGACATGGGGAAAGTATCCAAGGAAAGACGGGGCCGTGCCAGACGCATTTCTGCCCGTCCGGCTGCAGAGGGGGGCATTGACCCCCATGCCGATCGGAACAGCATGGACGTCGATGACCCTCTTGCGACGAATCACGGGTTCTTTGCCGTGTGCGCTCTTCGCGGTCGCGGCTCATCTGTCCGCCCAGGCGGGACTTCCTGAGGGACTCAGGGAAAAAGCGCAGTCCGGGGATGCATCGGCGCAGTTCGCATTGGCCGAGCATCTTTTTCAGCCCAAGGATTCGGCCTTGCTCGGCCCCTCAGAGGCCGCTCTGGCGGATGCGATGTTCAAGGAGCGGGGCGCTGCGGTTGCCGAGGCCCTGCAGTGGTATCGACGTTCGGCGGAGGCGGGCAATCCTGAGGCCCATGCCAAGCTGGCGCTCATCTTCCGGCGTGGCCTCAGGGTGGAGAAGAACCCCGAAGCCGGACTGCGATGGCAGATTTCAGCCGCCCGACTCGGGCATGTCCCCTCCATGCTCATCCTCGAGCAGGACTACGGACTTGGGATTGGGGTTGAGCGGAACCTCGTGGAGTCGGCCAAGTGGGCCAAGCTGGCCTCGGACAAGGGTGATGTCAGCGGGCACTTCCTCATGGCGGTGAAGCTGCTCGAAGGATCAGGTGTCCCGAAGAACGTGCCGGAGGGGCTCAGGCTGTGCAAAATGGCCGCGGACCGGGCGCACATCGGAGCGATCATCAGGCTGGGTGTCCTGCATCTGGACGGCGAACACGTCCCTCAGGACTTGGTGGAGGCCTACCGCCTGCTGCTGACGGCCAGCAATCTCTCCTCACTGACGGCCCTGCAGCCCCGATTCTTCATGGAGAAGTGTGAAAGACTCATGACCGCGGAGCAGAAGGCTGAAGCCGAGAGGCTGGCCGCGCGGGACACCGAAGCCATCCGACAGAAGCTCAAGGAAGGGCACAAGGCCCACAAGTGAGCCGCGGACGGACTATTTCTTCTCAGCGGCTTCGGGCTTGGTGACTTCGCGCATCGGGTTCGCCGGCTTCTCGTCCTTGAAGAGCTGAAGCTTCGTCTTGATCGGCCGGCGCGGCCAGAAGTTGTTCTCGACGTCGGTGTCCACCAGGTCCTGCCTCGGATCAAAGACGATGGACTTCAGTTCCTTGGTGGTGACGTGCACCTTGGAAGCCTTCTCGGTGTTGAAGCGCCAGATTTCGGCGGGCAGGCTGAGTTCCTCGAAGGAGCCGTCGGCGTATTCGAGCCGCAGGGGTAAGGGTGAGACCAGTCCGCCGACGTTGCTCAGCTCGATGACGTAGATGTTGTGCTTGGACTTCAGCAGCGCGGGGTCGATGCGGGCCTCCTCCAGCTCCTTGATCAGAGACTCATACTTCTTTTTGTCGCTTGGGAGCACCGTGGCCTCGTCGAAGCCGTCATAGAAGTCCTTGAGTTCCGGGAATCGGTCGACCCGCTTGGGCAGCAGGGCGTTGCGCTCCGCGATGAGCGACTTCGGCAGGGCCTCCCTCTCGGCCTTGGCCTTGGGCTTCTCGACCGCCGGATTCCGGGAGTCCAGCTGCAGCCAGCGGACCTCGTCTATGGCCACGTCCACATGGTCCGTGCCGTAGAACCAGCCACGCCAGAACCAGTCGAGGTCGACCCCGCTCGCGTCCTCCATCGTGCGGAAGAAGTCGGCCGGCGTCGGACGCCGGAACATCCAGCGACGGGAGTAGGTCTTGAACGCGTGGTCGAAGGCTTCGCGTCCCAGCACGTATTCGCGGAGGATGTGCAGGGCCGCCGTCGGCTGCCCGTAGGCGTTCGGCCCCAGGTCCAGGATCGACTCCGAGTTCGTCATGACCGCCACCCGGTCAGGCTGGCGCATGTAGTCGATCATCGAGCGGTTGTCGCGGCGCGACTTCCAGCGCTCCTCCCACTCGGCCTCGGCCAGCGACTCCACGAAGGAGTTGATGCCCTCGTCCATCCAGGTCCACTGACGCTCGTCGCTGTTCACGATCATCGGGAAGTAGTTGTGGCCGACCTCGTGGATCACCACCCCGATGAGCGCGTATTTGGTGCGTTCGGGGTAGGTGCCGTCCTTCTCCGGCCGCGGGCCGTTGAAGCAGATCATCGGGTATTCCATGCCGCCGATGGCGCCGTTGACCGACCAGGCGACAGGGTAGGGGTAGTCGAACGTGAAGCGCGAGTAGACCTCGATCGTGTGTGCGATGGCGTGGGTCGAATACTTGTCCCAGAGCGGCATGCCCTCCTTGGGGTAGAGCGACATGGCCATGACCGGGCGGCCGTTCACCTTGGCACCCTCGACTGCCATCGCGTCCCAAACGAACTTCCGTGAGCTGGCGAAGGCGAAGTCGCGGACGTTGTCCGCGTGGAAGATCCAGGTCTTGGTTCCCTTGGGCCGACCCTTTTCGGCGGCCTTGGCCTCTTCCGGCGTCACGATGAAGACCGGTTTGCGCGTCTCCTTCTCGGCTTGGCGCAGCCGGTCCCTTTGCGACTCCGAAAGCACCTCCTTCTCGTTCTGCAGGGTGCCCGTGGCGGCGACCACGTGGTCGTCGGGGGTCGTCAGGGCGACCTTGTAGTCACCGAACTCCAGCGTGAACTCGCCCGTGCCCAGGAACTGCTTGTTGATCCAGCCCGCGTAGTCCGTGTAGGCGGCCAGGCGGGGGAACCACTGCGCGATCGTGTAGATGCAGTTACCGTCCTCCTTGAAGTGTTCGTAGCCCGTCCGGGCCATGATGCGCTTGGCGTCGTTGATCGGATAGGACCAGGCGATCTTGAACGTGAACGTCGAGCCCGGCTTGAGCGGTTCCGGCAGGTCGAGCCGCAGCATCGTCTTCACCACCGCGTGGGGCAGCCCTTTGCCGTTTCCGTCGGTGAGCGCCATGATCTTCATCTCCCCGTCGTAGCTTTCGTAGGCCAGCAGACGGTCGAGCGCGCCGTAGCTGAACTTCTTCAGGTCCACCCCCCGTTTGGAGTTGGGGGCCAGCCGCGAGTCGGCCTTCTTGGCGAAGTAGTTCTGATCCAGCTGCAGCCAGAGGTAGTCGAGCGTGTCCGGCGACGCGTTGCGGTAGGTGACTGTCGCTTCCGCCGTGATCGTGCGCTTCTCGTCGTCGAGCGTGGCCCGGATGTCGTAGTCGGCCCGGTTCTGCCAATAGCCTGAGCCCGGGGCGCCTGTGGCCAGCCGCTGGGCCGTCGGCGTGGGCAGCATCGTGTCGAGCTGCTGGAACTTGCTGACCGGCGCGCCGGGGCCGGCGGCGGCTATGACGGCGATGAGCAGGGGCAGCAGGGGTCTCACTTCTGTCTCTTATTTTCCCTCTCCGAGGGGTTCAAGAGCATTGGTTTTATCCACTCGCCCTATGAATTTGAAAGTTGGTGGGCCCACCTGGATTCGAACCAGGAACCAAGGGATTATGAGTCCCCTGCTCTGACCATTGAGCTATAGGCCCGTGCCCGTGGTCATAGTCATGACCACGGGATGTGCAAAGCAAGACTGGTCACTTGGGCGCCGTGACGGTCTCGATCAGCTGGCTGGGGGCGAGGGGAGTCCGGGCCCGGTGCGCCTCGACGGCCGCGGTGATGCGGGCGAGGACGTCGGGATGCTGCTCGCTCACGTCGTGCGCCTCGGAGGGGTCGACGGCGAGGTTGTACAGCAAGGGGCGGTCGTGCTTCACGGGCTTGGGGTCGCCATAGGACCCCTGGGTGATGAAGTGCGCCTTCCAGTCGCCAAGGCGGGCGGCGAAGAGAGTCTCGCCGCGATAATAGCAGAAGACGTCACGCTCGATGGTCCGCCCTTCGAACAGGGCGGGGGAGGCGTCCTTGCCATCATAGGGGCGGTCTTTTGGCAGTTCCGCACCGGCCAGCTTGGCCACGGTCGGCAGAAGGTCCAACGTGGTCACGATCGCGTCGGACACGGCGGGCCGGATTTTGCCGGGCCACCAAGCGATGCCCGGGACGCGCATGCCGCCTTCCCAAGTGCTGCCCTTGCCGTCGCGCAGCAGGCCGGCGCTTCCGCCCGTCTCGGCGCCCATCCAGGTCCAGGGGCCGTTGTCGCTGGTGAAGATGACCAGCGTATGGTCAGCCACGCCGTTGTCCTTCAGCGCCTTCAGCACCTCGCCCACGCTCCAGTCGAGCTCGGCGAGGACGTCGCCGTAGATGCCGCGGGGGCTTCTGCCTTTGAAACGCTCCGAGGCGAAGAGAGGCGTGTGAGGGAAAGTGTGCGGCATGTAGAGGAAGAACGGCCTGTCCTTGGATTCACCGATGAACTTCGCGGCCTCTTCTGCGTAGCGACGCGTAAGCTGGGTCTGATCCGTGCGGGGCTCGAGCAGCTCGCGTCCGCGGTAGAGCGCGGCGTCCCACCATTCGGGGTCCTGTTCCACCAGCGCATTGGCCTTCTTCGGCTTCGGCTTGGGGGAGGGGTTCATGTCGTTCGAGTGCATCAGCCCGAAGTGGAAGTCGAAACCGTGGTTCAGCGGGTGATGTTCGGGGCGGCTGTTGGCCCACACGCCGAGGTGCCACTTGCCGATGATGCCCGTCCGGTAGCCGGCCGACTTGAGCGCCTCGGCCATGGTGACCTCGCCCTGGGGCAGTCCGCCGGTGGAGACGGCCCGCAGCACCCGGAACTGGTTGTGCGCCATGCCGGATCGGACCGGGTAGCGGCCGGTCATGAGGGCGGCTCGGGACGGCGTGCAGACCTCGGCGGCGGAGTAGAACTGCGTGAACCGGATGCCTTCGGCGGCCATGCGGTCCAGGTTCGGAGTCCTGATGGTCGGGTGGCCGTAGCAGCCGAGATCGCCGTAGCCGAGGTCGTCGGCGAAGATGATGACGACGTTGGGCTGACGAGCGGCGGCGGAGAGGCCGAAGCCGAGGAGGGCGCTGAACAAGACAAGCGGGCGGGGCATGAGGTTATCTGACTTCACCAGCGTGACGTTGCAAGAGGACGCTGACGGGGCAGGGTGGAGTCGTGACCCCTTCGCAGCTACGATTGTATCGTTCCACCGTATTCCTAGGCCGAAAGCCCAAGTCCGGCTGGCCGGCGGAATACGCCATCATCACCGCATGGGCGCCGACAGGCGCGAAATGGTCGCCGGCCAAGAATCGTGCGGCGGACCGGAAACTCCGTCGTGCGCTGATCACGGAAGGACATCGCCCTTGTCGCATCACCGGGGCTTCCCCGGACTTCGTCCATCGCGAGCCCGGTTGGCTCGTCTCCGTCGGACGCAAGGAAGCCGTCAGGATAGGTCGGAATTTCCTGCAGATCGCCGTCTTCCATGTCAGAAGGGGGAGGGTCACCGTCCTGCCGTGCTTCCGGGGCCGCCCGGCGCCCTTTGGCAGGCCTTGGGCTGCGGCATGGGTAGGGCGGCCTGTTTAGGGTTGGAAAAGCCCGTCTGAAGGGGATTCTGGGAGCACCCCGCTTCCCATGAGATTCCTAGCCCTCATCGCAGCCCTCTTTCTGGGCTCCTCCGTCCGTGCCGCCGACGCGCCCGGACTCGTCAACGGCCATCCGGCCGACATCAAGACCCTGGCCATCGGCGACACCGCGCCTGAGTTCGAGCTGATCGGCACCGACGGCAAGATGCACAAGCTCGACGAATACAAGGGCGGCGAAGCCCTCGTCGTGCTCTTCACCTCCAACCACTGCCCGACCTCCCACAGCATCGAGCGCCGCCTCCAGCGCTTCTGGGAGGCCTACCAGAAGAAAGGCGTCAAGCTCGTCGCCATCAACCCCAACCATCCGGACGGCCTCTCCAAGGACGAGCTCGGCTACGGTGAGTTCGGCGACTCCTACGAGGAGATGAAGCCTTACGCGCAGAAGAACAAGTGGACCTTCGACTACCTCTACGACGGCGACAAGCAGCTCACCGCCCGTGCCTACGGCTGCCTCGCCACGCCCCACGTCTTCATTTTCGACAAGAACCTGAAGCTCCGCTACCAGGGCCGCTTCGACGATTCCCGTTTCTACGACGACAGCACTGTCAAGTCGCCTGACGCCCAGAACGCCGTCGACGCCATCCTCGCCGGCAAGCCCGTGCCCGTCGAACTGACCCGCCCCATGGGCTGCTCGACCAAGTGGCGCGAGAAGAAGCCCCTGCATGACGCCAAGCACGCCGAATGGGCCGCCATCCCCGTCAAGGCCGAGACCATCGACGCCAAGGGCCTCGCCGCCCTGCGAAAGAACCCCACCACCAAGTACCGCATGGTCAACGTCTGGGCCACCTGGTGCCCCCCCTGCGTCAAGGAGTTCCCTGACATCGTCGAGCTCACCCGCAAGTTCGGCATGCGCGACTTCGAACTGATCACCCTGAGCATGGACGACCCCAAGGACCTGCCGAAAGTCGAAGCCTTCCTGGGCAAGAACGCCGCCGGTACCGCCGCCAAGATCCAGAACGGCCTGAAGAACGAGGGCCGCACCACCAACCACTACGTCTTCACCGGCAGCGCCGATGAACTCGCCGCATCCCTCGACAAGGACATGCCCGGTCCCATCCCGCACACCGTCGTCATCGCTCCCGGAGGCGAGATCGTCTACCGGCACACCGGCATCATCGACCGCGAGCAGGCCGCGAGCGCCATCCTCGACCGCATGAACCGCTTCTACTCGCCGGGCGCCGTCGCGGCCGCTCCGAAGAAGGCCGCCAAGAAGAAGTGACCGGTCGCCCGTCCTGAACAAAGGCCCTGGCGTCATGCCGGGGCCTTTTTCATGGGATCATTTCTTGGGACCGACCTTCATCCGACCGCCCTTGAGGTCGAGCCACGTGCTCCTCCCGGGCATCCAGGAGGGCCCGAAGATCGCGTCGAAGCCGAACGTGCCGAGCGTCATGCGCATCATGTCGGGCGCGAGCCCGAAGACGTCCTCGACGGACTCGGACCCGAGCTTGAAGCCGAGCTTCCACGCGTCGGTGGGCCTGAGGTCGCCGAGGATCGGGCTGAAGTCCTCGAACGTCTCGGTCCGGTGGACCTCATCGCCGTATTTCTCGTCCATGACGTAGCCATACTGGGCGCCCGTGTCGAAGATGGACTTGGCCGGCTGGCCGTTGAGACGGATGTTCACGACCGGCATCCCCATGGCGCCCGTGTCGACGGAGAAGGCGCCTTCGGCGGGCGTCGCCACCCCGAACTCAAGCCTGCCGCTCACCAGGTCGAAGTGCATCGGCGTATCCGAGAGCCGGTCCAAGCCCACGAGTGCGTCAACCTGGGCCCCGATGTTGCCGGAGAGCGTGTCGAAGTCGAAGCCCAGGTAGCCGCCCTTGCGGACCTCATGGGATGAACCGCCCCAGCTCAGCCTGCCTGTCCGGCTGGCCGTGTAGGGTGCCCCCGTGTCGATGAGCGTCCGACCCTCGGCGGTGTCGGCGAACAGGTGCTTTCTTAGGATGTAGAGAGGAAGAGAGAAGGCCATTGATGTGAACTTCACGCTGTAATGATACAGTTCACTGTCAACGCCGTTCTTGTCACAAACAAAAAGCCCCGGTTTCCCGGGGCATCTGACCATTCTGGTGAGCTGTTCAGGCCTTCTTGACCTTGACCCACTGGCGCGTGCGGGCGGACTCGAGGACCGCATCGCAGACGTACTGGGTGCCCAGAGCGTGGCGGAAGTCCGGGTAGGCCTTGGGGGCCTTCGGATCGTCCAGGCTCTTGAGGAACTCGGCCAGTTCGTGGGTGAACGAGTGTTCGTAGCCCAGGCAGAGGCCCGGGACCCACCAGTTGCCGGCGTACGGATGGTCTCCGTCCGAGGTGTGGATGCTGGCCCAGCCGCGGCGGTCGCCGGGGACGCCGTGGTCGAAGTAGTTCAGACGGTTGAGGTCGTGGAGGTCCCACTGCAGCGACTTCTTCTCACCGTTGATCTCGAACGTGTAGAGCGCCTTGTGGCCGCGCGCGTAGCGCGTGGACTCGAACTGGGCGAGCGAGCCGTTCTCGAAGCGGCAGATGAAGATGGCGGCGTCATCGATCGTCACGGCCTGCTTCTTGCCCGTGGCGGTGTGCGTTCGCTCCTTGATGAACGTCTCGGTGACCGCGGAGACCTCGGTGATGTCGCCGTTGATCCAGCGGGCCGTGTCGATGCAGTGCGCGAGCAGGTCGCCCGTCACGCCGGAGCCGGCGGCGGCGGCGTCGAGGCGCCAGAGGCCGGCGCCGCCTTGGGGCAGCTCGGCGGAGATCGTCCAGTCCTGCAGGAAGTTGGCGCGGTAGTGGAACACCCGTCCGAGCTCGCCGGCGGCCACGATGTTCTTGGCCAGCGTGACGGCGGGGAGGAAGCGGTAGTTGTACCAGACCAGGTTGGGGAGGCCGGACTTCTCGACCGCGGTCACCATCTTCTCGCCCTGCTCGCCGTTGAGCGCGAGGGGCTTCTCGCAGAGGATCATCTTGCCGTGCTTGATGCACTCCAGGGCGATTTCGGCGTGCGAGTCATTGGGCGTGCAGATGTCGACGGCGTCGATGTCGGGGCGGGCGACCAGCTTGCGCCAGTCGGTCTCGTAGGAGGCGTAGCCCCACTTCTCGGCGAACGCCTTGACCTTGGCCTCGTCGCGGCCGCAGACGGCCTGACGGACGATGTGGTGGCCCGTGGTGACGGAGTCCTTGGGGAAGAAATGGCCGACCTGGGAGTAGGCGTTGGAATGGGTGCGGCCCATGAAGCCGTAGCCGATGAGGCCGATGCGGACGGGTTTGGACATGTTCGTGCGTGGTTCTTGGTTCGGAGATGCGGTTCAGAGCGCCTTCTTCACCTTCACCATCGCGGAGAGGATGGTGTTCCAGGTCTTCGGGTTCTCGAGGGTGGCGTTGGGGAACATGCAGCCGTCCCAGCAGAGGTGCCGGATGCCGCGGTCGGCGGCGCCTTCGAGCCAGACCTTGGAGCAGGCGGCGATGTCGAGCTTGCCGTTGGGATCATCGGCCTGGCAGTGGCGGCCGGTCTTTTCGTGGGAGCCCGTTCCGTGCACCGTGCCGTCGTTCTGGGCCACGTGGAAGTCGATCGTCCAGGGGCGGAGCTTGCCGACCATCTCACGGTAGGCGGGCCAGAACTGCTCCTGCGTGTAGCCTTCCTTCAGCAGGGCGGCCTCGGGCTCGTTGTAGCCCATCAGGTAGAGGTAGGTGTGGGCGAGGTCGGCCTGGAAGCCGAACGTCTTGGGCATCCCGACGCCTTCGAGGGTGTCGAGCATGGCCTTCCAGGAGTGCATGCCGGCCCAGCAGATCTCGCCTTCCGCGGCGAGGCGCTCGCCGTGGTCGGCGGCGATCTTCGCGGCCTTCTTGAACGTGTCGACGATGCGGGCCGTGTTGGCCTTGGGGTTCTCGCGCCACTTCTGCACGCCGAATTCGGCCGAGTCCACGCGGATGATGCCGTACTTGCGCACGCCGTGTCGGTTGAGGAGCTTGGCGATGCGGCAGGCCTTCTCGATGGCCAGGAGGAACTTCTTCTGCTGCTCGTCGGAGCCCATGGCGGAGTCGCCGACCGTGCCGCCCCAGACGGGGGCCACGAGGGAGCCCACGTTGAGGCCCTTGGACGCGATGAGGTCCGCCATCTTCTTCAGACCGTCCTCCGAGATGTCGGGGTCGGTGTGGGGGTGGAACAGGAAGAGGTCCACGCCGTCGAACTTCTGTCCGTCGACGGAGGCGGCAACGGTCATGTCGAGCATGCGCTCGAGGGCGATCGGGGGGTGGTCGGTGTTGGGCTCCTTGCCGACGAGGCCGGGCCACATCGCGTTGTGCAGTTTCATGGTGCGGGGTGCTGGGGTTGAGAGGGGAAGGGCGCGCTCACTTCTTGCGCGCCTTCTTGTGGGCTCCGACCGCGGGGGCGTCGGGGTTCACTTCCGGCCCGAAGTAGCGGAGGCAGACGAGCGGCTCGGTCGTCGAGGTGTTGCGGAACGTCACGCCGGCCTTGGCGCCGTCCTCGGTGCAGAAGTACTCGTCCTCGGTGAGTTCGTTGAAGCGGATCAGCTTGGGGCTGTTGAGCACCTCGCCGTTGATCGTGCCGGAGCCCTGGACGCAGATCAGGCCGTAGGCGCCCTTGTCCTTGATGGTGCACTCGGCGCCGGGCTCGAGCGTGAGCTCCTTGGCGGTGAAGTACTGGAACTTGTCGATCTTGCCGTAGACGATCCACTTGTCGACCCAGCCCTTGCCCTTGGCGGCGGCGACGGGTTCGAGGTAGTGGTTGTCCTTGAAGTTCGGATCGACGTTCTTCTCCCAGTGCAGCTGGTCGACGATGAAGTCCACGTCCTTGTGCTTGGACTTGGGCATGTCCTTCACCAGCAGCGACCACGGCACCTCGCGTCCTTCTACGAGGTTCTGGTACATGCCGAAGACGTCGGAGCCCCACTGCGGCTCGTAGGTGCAGAGCGAGCCCGGCGCGTGCAGCACGCAGGGGTCGATCAGCCAGCCCGTGCCGGGCTCGAGCTTGTAGGCCTTGGAGAGGGCGAGGATCTTGTTGTCACCCTTGTGCCAGTTGGCGATGCACTCGCGGACCTGGGCCTTGGTGGTGCCGGGCTCGAAGCCCATGAAGGTGTAGGGGAAGTTGTTGCCGACGTTGTTGTGCTGGGGCGGGAAGTAATAGGACTCCGGCTTGCCCTCCTGGCCCACGAGCTTCGCCTGCCTGGCGTCCTGGTGCATGTGGTGCGGGATGGGGCCCATGTTGTCGAAGAACTTGGAGTAGACGGGCCACTTCTTGTACTTCTTCCAGATCTTGGAGCCGATGAGCGCGGCGCCGCACTCCTTGACGGCCTGCTTCAGGGTGAAGCGGGTGCCGCCGATGACGACGTAGCTCAGGCCTTCGTCCGGCGTGCGGTTCTCGTTGGCCGCCTCGGTCGTGGAGGCGAACCAGCGTTCGTCGATCCCGCCGCGGCTCAGGCCGAAGGCGTAAAGGTCATCCGGATGCAGCTTGAGGCGCTTGCCGGGCTGCAGGAAGGACCGCGGCACCCAGCAGGGTGCGAGGCGGAGCAGGCCGCCCGTGCGGGCGAGCTCCTTGGCGACCAGCTTGGACACGCCGGTCTTCTTGGTGTTGAGGTCCTGGACGATCTTGGGGGAGGGCATGGGTGGAAAAAGGGTGGGGCGGCGTCGGACCAGCCGAGCCATCCTGAATGGGGACCCGAGAGATAGTCAGGGACCCGTCCGCCTACAAGATTTGAGTGAAACGGGCTTAACGCTTCAAAAACTTCCAATTAACCGGGGCCCTGACCGACTGTCCGGATTCGGATTCGATGCGAATGTGCGCAGGCCCGTCGGCCGAGATGGAGGTGACCAGACCGAAGTCGGACGGCACGGCGGCGGCGCCTTGGATCATGGGCAGGCGGACGGTCTCGTTGGGTCGGAAGGCGCGGGAGGTGGGGATGCCGTCTCCGGCCAGCAGGTCCTTGCGGGCGTCGGCCACGCCGTCGCAGAAATGGGAGCAGACCTCCTCGACGCCGAGACGGCCGAGGTGCCGACCGTTCCAAGGCGCGCCGGGTCGGCCGCCGTTGGAGATCCAGAACAGGGTGGAAGGGAAGTCCGCGACGTTTTTGAGGGCGAACCAGACGGCCCCCGGGAAGGACACCGCGGACCATCCGAAGGGGCGTTTCTCGGTCTCGGGTTCGCTGACCATCATGACCAGGTCATCGTTGCCCTTGCGTGCGGGGTATCGGGTGAGGTCGGCGGTCGACCCGTCCTTCATGGGCACTTTTGACAGATCGCTGAATCGCGCGCCGGGCTTGAGCGCGCCTCGCTCGCCCGCGGCCGGATCGGAAAATTCCTTGTGATAGACCGAGCCCCACCGGAAGGGACCGATGGAGATCCGGGCCGCTCCCTCGGGCAGTTTGGAGAGGTCGAGGATCGGGTGCGTCCCGTAGTTCCATCGTCCTTCCAGTCCGTGGATGAGATGTTCGACGTAGACCACGTGATGGCCGGGCTCGACGGACAGCGTCTTGGAAACCACGGCGCCCGTGTCGGCGCCTTTCTGTTCGAGCGAGAGGTGACGAGGGCCGGAGGATTTGAGCGTCCAGCGGGCGTTGGCGACGTCGCCATGGGGCGGGCCGGACTCTTGGCCGCCGAAGGGAAGGCAGAGGAAATCTCCCCGCAGGTGCACCAGCAGCGGCGGAAGCGACGCGTCGACGTCCTCGGGCTTCCAGGGCGACAGGGAGTAGGGCGAGAAGTCGCCGTTGGTCAGACGGAACGTGACCGGGGCCAGATGTCCTGCCGTCTCGGTGACGGCTACTTCCGCTTCCGGGGTGGCGAGCACATGGCTGGGGGAGCCGTGGATGGTCCGCATGGGAGGACAGGTTCTTGTCCATCGATGATGGCAAGTCAATGACCGCAGGGCTTGATAAGGTCCGTGACGCCGGCAATCTCACCGCATGAATCCGAAACCGATCCTCTATCACAAGCCAGGCTGTCCCTGGTGCGAGGAGGCCATCGCGTTCTTTTCGGCCCAAGGGGTGAAGCTCGACGTCAGGGACGTGTTGGCCGACATGCACGAGATGCGGCAGCTCGTGGCCCTCACGGGACAGTCCAAGTGCCCTTCTTTCCGCTACAAGGACTTCGTCGTGGCGGACTTCTCCGTGGATGAATTCAAGGCCAAGGCGGCGCGCCGGCCGGACGTCTGCTCGGAGTTGGGCATAAGACTGGATTAATTGAAGAGCCTCTTGACCATTAGGGTTTTCACCCTAGTCGTCATCCCTGTGAGGCTCACCCCCCTCCTGGCCCTTCTGGTTGCGCTGAATGCGGCGCTTCCTGCCGCCACCCCCACCAACGTGGTCCTCATCATGGCCGACGACCTCGGGTGGGGTGACCTCGGATCCTACGGATCCAAGCAGAACCAAACCCCTAACTTGGACCGTCTGGCTTCCGAAGGTCTGAGATTCACCAGTTTCTACGCCACTCAGGCTGTCTGCACTTCCTCACGGGTGGCGCTGATGACAGGTTGCTACCCCAACCGCCTGGGATTGGGCGGGACGGCTCTGCCTCCGAACTCCAAGGTGGGGCTGGCCGAGACCGAGCAGACATTGGGGGCGTTGTTCCGCCAGGCCGGATATCGCACGGCGGTGGTCGGCAAATGGCATCTCGGGGATGCGCCCAAGTTCCTTCCTCCGGCTCACGGTTTCGATGAGTCGATGGTCATTCCCTACTCGAACGACATGTGGCCGCTCGGGTATTTCCCCGGAGATGAGAGCCGGAGTTCGCGCTATCCGGTGCTGCCGAGATACACGGACGGGCACCGGATGGGCCTGATCAACGACTGGGTCGACATGGACGAGCTCACGAGCGTGCAGGGCTACCGATCCATGAAGTTCATCCGCGACTGCGCTCGCCGTGGACGGAGTTTCTTCCTCTATGTGCCCACCTCGATGCCGCACACCCCACTGGGCGCATCCTCCGACTTCAAGGGCAAGGGGCCCACTCCCTACGCCGAAACCTTGGCTGACATCGACCGGGCCGTGGGAGGCATCATGAGGACGCTCGACGAGGAGAAGGTCGCTTCGAACACCATCCTCATCTTCACCAGCGACAACGGGCCTTGGCTGAACTTCGGAAAGCATGCCGGGACGGCCGCGCATTTCCGCGAAGGCAAGGGCACGACATTCGAGGGGGGCGTGCGCGTGCCCTTCATCGTGCGCTGGCCGGGCAAGGTGGAGGCGGGAGCCGTCTCCGGCGCCCTGGCCGCGAACATCGACGTCGTGCCCACCCTGGTGAAGGCCTGCGGTCTCACGCCTCCGGCCCTGCCCATCGACGGACAGTCCTTCCTTCCCATCCTGCGAGGTGAGTCCGCCAAGGAGCGCGATGAATTCGCCTATTACTACGGCGACAGGCTCGAGGCCGTACGCAAGGGCCGATGGAAGCTCCACCTGCCCCACGCCTACCGCAGCTACGAGAACATGCCGCCGCCTCCCAAGGACGGTGCGCCTGCCGCCACGAGCCAGAAGCAGATTGAGCTGTCCCTTTACGACCTCGTCGCCGACCCCGGCGAGCGCGTGAATCTGGCCGACAAGAATCCGGAAGTGGTCAAGGACCTGCAGGCGTTCGCCGCCGCGGAACGCAAGCGGCTGGATGCGGGCAAGCGTCCGGTGGGCCGGGCCGACTGATCAGGGGCTGAGCAGCCCCAGGGCGCGCTCTAGGCACACGTAGACCCCGGCCGCGCCGACCGCGATGGCGGCGCCCTTTCGGGCCGGAAGCGATGGCCATGTTCGGTTGAGCAGGCCGAAGACGGCGGCCGAAATCAGGACGATCCCGACCTGGGCTGATTCGATGCCGACGTTGAAGCCCACGAGCAGCTCGACGATGCCGGCCTTGTCCCAGCCTTCGAGCCGGTCCGCCGCCGCGGCGGCGAAGCCGAGACCGTGGACGAGACCGAAGGTCAGGGGCACCAGCCATCGGACCGGCAGGATCGCGCCTCTCCAAGCCTCATAGCCCGCCCAGGCGATGGTGAAGGCGATCACAGGCTCGATCCAGGGGCCCGTGGGGGGCAGGGCGCCCGTGACCACGAGCGTCAGCGTGACGGCGTGGCCGGCGGTGAAGATGAGCGAGCGTAGGAGGGCCAGTCTGACCGTCCCTGCGCACAGGAACATCGCCAGCATGAAGAGGCAGTGGTCCCAGCCTGCGGGAATCACGTGCTCGAATCCGGAAAGGAGGAACACGGCCAGGCCCGTCATGGGCAGGTCCACGTCGAAGGCCGCGGCCTCGCCGGGGATGACGGCGGTGACCACCTGATACTCCATCCCTTTCCTGAAGTTGGTGAAGACCGTGCCGAGTTCGGGCGGGAAGGCGATTTCGACGCGTCGGGTGCCGGCGGGCAGTTCCGTTCCCAGGCGGGCGTTCATCAGCACCGGATAGCGGTCGGCTTCGCCTTGACGCGCGGACTGGATCCTGACGGCTCCGGCCTCGGGAAACTGACGCAGCTCGAGACTGACCGGCGTCCCGTCAGCGGTGACCTTCAGCGTGCGCAGGAACTTCGCGTGTGCGCCGTCCATGGCCTTCTCCAGCGCATCCGGGGTGCGCATGAGCGCGTCGAGTTCCTCGATGGGCGCGTCCTTGGGGAGCTTGCCCGTGAGGTAGGAGGGCACGTCGAACTTGATCGTCAGCGAAAGGGAGCCGGAATCCTCGACCACCGCGATGCAGTTGGCCTCCTTCCACTGAGGATGGGCGCAAAGGGCGGCGGCGGCGAGGGTCAGGCCGCACAGCGCGGCACGCCAGAGTAGGCGGGCGTTCATCGGCGGCCGGGGCGTCTGGCCGAGTAAAAGACCTTCTCCATGAACAGGCCGCGTGCCGGGGCGGTGGGCACTTCGGCCGTGATGACGCGTTCGTCGCGGTACGCGGCGAGGCGCTCGGGCGTAAGCTTGCCCTCGCCGACGCGGATGAGCCCTCCGACCAGCCGTCGCACCATCTTGTAGAGGTAGCCGCTGGCTTCGGTGACGACGGTGATGCGCGGGCCGCGTCGTCGCACGCTGAGGCGTCGCAGGTCCTTGACAGGGTTCTCGCCCTCCATGCCCTGTCCGTGCATGCCGCCGAAGGCGGTGAAGTCATGTTTCCCGAGGAGCATCTTGGCGGCGCGGGCCATGGCCTTGACGTCCAGCCTGCGCTTGCGGGTGTCGTGGCAGTAGCGGGCCTCGAAAGGCGAGGGCCAGCCTTCGTAGATCTCGTAACGGTACCGCTTGCCGGTGGCGCTGAAGCGGCAGTGGAAATCCCCCGGGGCGCGACGCAGGTCGGTGATGAGGATGCCCTTGGGCTCGCTGGAGTTGAAGGCGAGGAGGAGGTGCTTGGCGGGATGAGGCCAGAAGGCGTCGAAGTGGAAGCGCTGCCCGACGCTGTGCACGCCGGCGTCGGTGCGTCCGCTGCCATGGACATCGACGTCCGTCTTGAGGATGCGTGAGAGGCGCGCCTCGATCTCGGCCTCGACCGAATGACCTGTCTTCTGCACCTGCCATCCCGCGTAGTCAGTGCCGTCGTAGGCCACCGTGGCGACGAATCGCTCCGCCTTCAGCGGCTTCCGGTCGGGTTTGGCCATGTCAGCCCGGGCCTCCGATGCCGCGGCTGTTGAGAAAGTCCTGAAGCAGGATCGCGGCGGCCCGCGAATCCCGTTCTCCGCCGGCCTGCTGACGTCTCCGCTCCCGGATGTCCCGCGGCTTGCGACCCCCGTGCTCGTCGGCGGACTGGCTGGTGAGGCCTTCGTCGACCAGTTCGACCGGGAGGCCGAACCTCCCGCTCAGCAGGGCCGTGAAAGCGTCGACTTCCGCGCACCGTTTCGTGCGCTCCCCCTCCAAGGACAAAGGGTAGCCGACCACGAGTCTGGTCACCTTCAATCGGGCTATCTCGGAGCCGATGTGATTCAGGCGACCCTCCGGGTCCGCTTCGGTGGCCGCTGGCATCGGGAACGCCATGCCAAGGTCGTCCGCATGGCTCAGGCCGATGCGTTTGGAGCCATAGTCGATGCCGAGGTATACCTCCCCCATGGGGGGAACGTGGCGGTTCGGTCCGAGGTTTTCAACACGTCTCGGGGGCGGGTTTGACATGGTGACGCCGAGGGTTGTGCTGTCCTCATGGCGCCCGATGGAGGACTCAACGACCACGAGAGGTCCCTTTATTCACGCCAGATGCGGCTTCCCGGAGTGGGGGAGGGCGGTCAGTTGCGCCTCAAGCATGCCAAGGTGCTGATCGTCGGCGCCGGCGGCCTGGGCTCCCCCGCGGCAATCTATCTGGCCGCCGCCGGCGTCGGCGTGATCGGACTCGCCGATCCGGACAAGGTCGAGACCAGCAACCTCCATCGGCAAGTCCTTCATGGATTCGACACCCTCGGCCTGCCCAAGACGATTTCCGCTGCCGAGACCCTGGCTGAGATCAATCCCGGGATTCAGATGCCCCTTCATCCCGAGGGACTGACCGCTGATAACGCCTTGGAGCTGGTCGGCAGATACGACCTGGTGATCGACGGGGCCGACAACTTCTCCACCCGGTTTCTGGTCGCGGATGCCTGCGTCTTGAGCCGCCGACCCCTGATCCACGGCAGTGTGCTTCGGTCCGAGGGCCAGGTGGGCACGTTCCTGCCCGGAGCCGGCTGCTACCGCTGCCTTTACCCAGCGATGCCGGACCCCTCCGAGGTGCCTACCTGCTCCGAGGCCGGAGTGCTGGGGGCGACCTGCGGCATCGTCGGTTCCTGGATGGCCTCCGAGTCGCTGGCGGTGCTTCTGGGCTTACGGAATGCCTCCAGAGTCCTCCAAGTCGATGCCAGGCTGGGGCTGACCCGGCCGTTGGACTTGTCCGCCGACCCGGATTGCCCCGTCTGCTCCTCTCAGCCCCGCATCACCCGAATCATCCCTGAAAACTATCGTTTCTCCTGCCCTAAGCCCGTCATGAGCGAACACCCCCTTGAAGTCACCGTGAGCGAAGCCGCCGCCGCGCTCGCATCCCCCGCACCACCCCTCCTGATCGATGTCAGGGAACCCGATGAGCACGCCCTCTGCCGCATCGCCGGTGCCCGGCTCATTCCCATGGGGCAGGTGCCTGGGCGGCTGGCGGAGCTGCCGCAGGACGCCGTCATCCTCGTCCACTGCCACCACGGCGGGCGCAGCCTGCGCGTCACCCAGTTCCTCCGCGCCAAGGGCTACAGGACCGTCTCCAACGTCAAGGGAGGCATCGACGCCTGGTCCCGCGAGGTCGACGCCGCCGTCCCACGTTACTGAGGTTTAGAGGCTTGCCGAAATACCGCCCTCGCTACAATTCATTCCCACACATGAAGCGCCTATCCCTGCTCCTTCTGATCGCCGGCCTCAGCGTCGGGTGCACCTCCCGTCTTCCCGAAGGTTTCGACACCACCGGCAAGGTCGGCGGATCCGGCGCCGTCGGAGGAGCCACCGACCTCGACACCCGGCCCTCGGGCTTCGACGCGATGGCCGCTGCCATCCGTGCCGGCAACATCCCTCCCGAGGCCATCCTGACCACGGTCTACTTCGATTTCGACCGCTACACCGTGGGCGGCGCCGAACGCGGCAAGCTTGACGCCATCTCGGGACGCGCCCGCGCCACCAAGATCATCGTGGCCGGTTACACCGACCACTTCGGCACCGAGGAATACAACCTCGCGCTCTCTGACCGCCGCGCCCAGTCCGTCCGCGAATACCTCGTCGGCCTCGGTTGCGCCAACGCCAACATCGAGATCATCGCCCTCGGCGAGCAGCAGGCCGACAAGAACGCGGCCGGACGTCAGTCCGGCGCGAAGGATCGCAAGGCCATCGTGGTCGACGTGAACTATTCCGGAGCGATCAAGCAGCCCGTGTCCGTCTCCGCGCCGGCGCCCGCTCCCGCCACGGGCGGAGCTCCCGCTCCCGTCACCGCCCTCTGAGCGGTCCGCGGATGATGACGAAGGCCCGCCGCTCGGCGGGCCTTCTGCTTTTCCGAAGGTTCAGGGGAGCGTGATGAACAGGTACGTCAAGGTTCCCAAGTAGAGCGCGCCGGCGACGACTTTGCCCACCATGCGCTCCCTGTCCTCACGATGCGGGGCGGCCCATCGGCCGTAGACCCAGCAGGCCGTCGCGATGACGGCAAGCCCGACGGAGGCGTCACGCACCCATTCCGCGTCCTCGACGAGTCCGTTCAGGACCCAGAGCAGGTAGAGCGCGTAGGCGAACAACGGGAAGGACATGCCCTGTTTCAGGGACTCCATCCACTCGCCGGGCTTCGGCAGCTTGGAAGAGAGCGCGGGAAAGACCGCCAGCAGCAGGTAGGGCAGGGCCATGCCTGCGCCGATGACGAGGAAGAAGAGGACCGTCTCGAGCCCTGACCTTTCCTGATCCAGCGCGAACCCGAGCGCGGCGCCCAGTCCGGGGGCCGTGCAGGGCGTCGCGACCGCCGTCGCGAGCACGCCGGAGAAGAATGAATTGGCGCCGCCCTGAACCGCGCCGGCGACATTGCCGGCGAAGGCCGCACCGACCTCGAACACGCCCGAGAAGCTGAGGCCCAGGGTGAGCATCAGCACGCAGGTCCCGAGCACGAAGCCCGACGATTGCATCTGGAAACCCCAGCCCACGGAGGCGCCTCCGGTCTTCAGCGCGACGATGAGCGCGCCGAGCGCCATGAAGCTGACCACGACTCCGAGCGAGTAGAGGGATGCGTTGGTGACCGCCGTGCGACGGTCGGCGGCGGCGTCCTTGGTGAAGGAGAACACCTTCAGTCCGATCATGGGGAACACGCAGGGCATGAGGTTGAGCAGCGCGCCGCCAAGGAAGCCTAGCGCCATCCAGTAGGCGGCCGAGTGGCTCTCGGTCGTGACGACGTGTTCCTTGCCGGCGGCCACGGCGTCCAGGGCGGAGACGACCTCGCCCCCCGTGAGCATTTCGGACAGCACCGCCGTGGGCGACCCGGTCTTGAGGGCGACGTTCAGCGGGATGCCCTCCCGGCCGTATTTCTTGAGTTCGGACGCGATGACATCGTCCTTCTTGGTCCAGTCGGCCTTCATCAGCACGACGCCATGGGCGGCGATGGCCCGGCTGACTTTGTCCTGCGTGTAGACGCGCTTGTTGACCTGGCAGGTGGTGCACCAGCGGGCGGTGAAATCCACGTAGACGATCTTGCCCTCCGCCAGGGCTTTGGCCTGTGCGTCCGGCGACCACGGGAGCCACTCTCCGGGCACGGCGGCCTGGGTCTTTCCGGTGGCGGGAACGGGCGCTGAGGGCGCATTCAGGACGGCCTCCACGTTGACGAACGATCCGTCGGGCTGTCGCGTCGTGAAGACGGCCTTTGCGTCGGCCATTTTTTCGGTGGCCTCCTTGGTCGAGAAGGTGACCTTGCCGTCCGTATGCTTCTGCTGGAAGGTCGCCGTCGGGGTGATGAAGTTGGCGTGGGGGAACCAGGTGCCCGTGAGGGAGGGGGAAGGCAGCACGACCGTCAGAAGGTCGCCCTTGACGTTGGCGGTGGTCTTGAGGGACGGACGCAGGTCAGGATAGAGCTTGGGGTCGTGGGCGATGACGGCGTCGGGGCCGTCCAGATCCAAGGTGATGGTGACGTCCTTTTCCTGAGGAACGCAGCCCTTGTCATCGCATTCGAGCCAGGAAACGTGTCCTTTGAGCGTGACCTTCCCCTTGGTGCCGGCCGGAATCTCGACCGGGATGAGGATGAGCGTCTCGTCCTCGTAGACGAAATTGTAGACCCCGGCCTGGTCCAGCATCTTGGGGCCGGGCCAGATGAATTCACCCGGATTGAGCCCGGCCTTGTCGATCCATTCGATGGCGGGCGATTCGCCGGCGTCGCCAGGGTTCTTCCAGTAGACGTGCCAGTGCGGATCGCACCTCATCCGGAGCGCCACCATGGCCTTGGTCCCCGGCGTCGCGTCGCTGAGCGCAACGAGGTCGACCTTGGTGCGTGCCGCGCCGAAGAGCTGGGCCAGGGGCAGCAGGAGGGCTAGGAGCAGGGGCAGCTTGCGCATGACGCCATCGTGGGCGTCCCCGGGAGGTTGGCAAGAGCCGCGGCTCAGCCGACCAGCGCGCAGGGCAGCAGGGCGGCGTCCGTCATCCCGTGGATGATCTTCTTGTCCGCGGGGCAGAAGGTGGCCAGCACCCCGGAAAGTTCTGCCGAATCCCCGTCGACGAGGAAGTAGGGGCAGAGCCGAACGCGTCCGTCCGCCAGCGAGAGGGAACCGTCCTCCGCATAGACCGGATGTCGCAGGCGCGATGGCTTGTGATACTCCTGCATGACGTGGAAGGTCTCGTTGTCGGGGCTCAGCGCGGATTCGATCGCCTCCAGCCACTCGTCCCTCGAGACGTCGCTGCCCAAAGTGACGCTGCGCGCCCCCCAGGCCGTCTCGTGGAAGCCCGAGGCCTTGATGATGAGGTTGCGTTCCCGCTGGGACGCGTCGGCCAGCTCAGCCCAGTCCCGGATCGGCCTTCCGCCCACCAGGGGCGCGTGAAGGACGGCGGTGGGGGGCAGTTCTACCCGCTCCATGATCCAGGTCTTCGGGACGATGCGCAGGAGGGCGTCGTGATGGTCCTCGGGCAGGTTTTCCTTCCAGAATTCAGCCAACTGCGGGTGGTGGAGCAGCGCTAGCCCCAGTTTCTCCTCCTGGAAAGCCTTCATCGGCGGGGTGAGCGCCAGTCGGCCGGATTCCACCGCGGCGAAGATGCCTTCGGCGCTCCGGACGTTGGCCAGGTCGAACAGCTCGAAGAACCGGTAGAGAAGGTCGACCTTGCGGGGCGCTCCGTCGACCGGAATGAAAGCCTCCTCGCCCATCCTCATGACCTGGGACGGGTCGACCACCTGGACGTCATGGCCCAGTTCCCGCAGACGGCCGGCCAGCCATTCGAATTCCGGCCGGTAGGTCGCGGACTCCTCGCTCACCACGACGGCGATCAGCGGGAATTTCTGCCCTGGCGTGAGGGCGGCGAGCGCCTTGTGGAACCTGGCGGGCATCTCGCGTCCGCCGATGACGTTCGGAAAGTCGTCGGCGTAGACCTCGTTGAGGTAGGCCGTCAGGCCCACGCCCCCCGGCACGCTGTCGAGCTCCGTCATGGTGAAGCCTGACTCGGTGATGAGCAGGTCGGGGCGGAGCACCACCGGGTGCTGGCCTTTGACCGAGCGGTGACGTCCGTGCTCGATGAGTCCGGCGGGCTTGTGACGGTCGAGGTACTGCGCCACCCAGGGGGCGTGGATCTCGCGGTTGCGAAGGATCTTCTTTCCCGAAGCCGAGCGGACGTAGAGCCGCTCAAGGGCGCGCTGGTAGCTCAGGCAGGCTCCGCCGACGGTCCTCAGCTCACGCAACTGCGCGGCGCTGATGGGCCATGGCTCGGGAGACAGCTTCCAGATCTTCTCGGCGAAGAGGGGAGGGTCGAGCAGCTTCTGGCGGAGGACGTCCCGGCTGGGCATCGGCTCAGTCCTCGATCTTGATGTCCTTGTTGCGCGTGCGGGGTCCGCCGGCGCGGAGCCAGCCGTTGATGAACGCGTCGATGTCGCCGTCCATGACCGCCTGGATGTTGCCGGTCTCCACGCCCGTGCGGAGGTCCTTCACCATCTGGTAGGGCTGGAACACGTAGGAGCGGATCTGGTTGCCCCAGCCGATGTCGCCCTTCTCGCCGTAGAAGCGCTCCATTTCGGCGCGCTTGTCGTCGATCATCTTCTCGTAGATGCGGGCTCGCAGGATCTTCATGGCCAGGGCTCGGTTCTTGACCTGGGAGCGCTCGCGCTGGCAGGCCACGACGATTCCGGTCGGGATGTGCGTCAGGCGCACGGCCGATTCCGTCTTGTTGACGTGCTGGCCGCCCTTGCCGCTGGAGCGGTAGACGTCCACGCGGAGGTCCGACTCGGCGACCTCGACGTCGATGTCGTCATCGATCTCGGCCACGACGTCCACGGAGGCGAAGGAGGTGTGGCGTCGTGCGTTGGCGTCGAACGGGGAGATGCGGACGAGCCGGTGCACGCCGCGTTCGGCCTTGGCGTAGCCGTAGGCGTTCGGTCCCTCGATGCGGAAGGTCGCCTGGCTGATGCCGGCGCCTTCCCCTTCGGCGACGTCCTCGATCTCGACCTTGAAGCCGCGTCGTTCGGCCCAGCGGGTGTACATGCGGAAGAGCATGTCCGCCCAGTCATTGGATTCCGTGCCGCCGGCGCCGGCCTTGACCGTGACGATGGCGTTGGACCGGTCATGCGGTCCCGAGAGGAACGAGGAAATCTCCAGCTCGGCGACCGCCACGAGCAGGTCGGCGGCCAGCTTGCGCAGCTCCTCGAGTTCGCCTTCGGCGGTGCCGTCGGGTGACTCGACGATCAGTTCGGCGAGGGTCTTGGCGTCCTCGAGCTGCCGGCGGAAGGCCGCCTGGGGGGCCACGATGTTCTTCAGGACGTTGCAGTCGCCGATCACCTTCTGCGCGGCCTTCTGGCTGTCCCAGAAGGAGGCGCCGGCCATCTGCTCCTCGTAGGCCGCAATCTGGGCCTGCTTGCCGGGCACGTCGAGGAACTTCCAGAGGTGTCCCGAACGGCGTTCGACCTCTTCAAGATTGGCTCGTGTTTCCGGAGGGATGTACATCGCGGGAAGGGCGGGTGATAGGTCACGTCAGACCTCTTTTCAATGGCAGACTGCGCGCGGCAACGCGCTTGCGCCCGCCGGGCGCGAGGGCATACCAGCCTCATGTCCGAACTTGAAGGCCTGAGTCACGAGCAGATCGCCGGGCCTCCTCCCGATCGCAGGGTCCTCTCCAACGGTCTCGAGGTGCTGTTTTGCCATCGTCCAGGCATCGGTCTCTGCACGGTGCAAGCCTGGGTCAGGACGGGCAGCGTGGACGAGGGGCGCTGGGAGGGGTCGGGCATTTCCCACTACCTCGAGCACATGGTCTTCAAGGGGACCGAGCGCTTCACCGGGCGCCAGCTGACCGAGGCCGTGCACCGTGCGGGCGGCACGTCCAACGCCTACACCACCTTCGACCGCACGGTCTACTACGTCGACGCGCCGGAGGAAGGCTTTGAGACCGCGATGGAGGCCGTCTCGGAGATGGTCTTCGCGCCGTTGCTCTCCGATGAGGACGCCAAGATGGAGCGGGAGGTCATCCTCCGGGAGATCGCCATGCGCGACGATGACCACGATTCGGTGCTGGCCGAGGCGGTCCTGGCGGAGTCCGTGCGCCGCAATCCCCTTCGTCACCCGATCATCGGTCACCGCGAGAGTTTCGTCGCCATCACGCCGGACGACCTGCGCCGCTACCACCGTGAACGATACGTGACTTCCAACGTCGTGCTGGCCGTCGGCGGCTCGATGTCCGCTGAGCAGGCCTTTGATGCCGCCGAACGCTGGTTCGGAAGCCACCTCCGTCGGCCGCTGGTCGACTCTTTTCCTCCGTCCGAGCCGCCTCAAGCGCTCAGGAGGCGCGTCGAGGTCATTCGTGACGTCAGCACCCTGCGGGGAGTCAGCTGCTGGCGGGCCCCGGCCCTGTTCGACGAGGGTCGGCAGGCCTTCGACGTGTTCGTGGGCATCCTCGGTTCCGGCCAGAGCTCGCCCCTCTGGACCGAGCTCCGCGAACGTCGCAAGCTCGTGCACGGCGTCGACGTCTCGGTCTTCGGCACACGTGACGTCGGCCTCGCCTGGGCCGGTTGGAACGCCGACGCCGGGGCTGACGCAGGGGTCATCGAGGACGCGCTCGCTGAGGTGGCGGAAAAGACCGCCGCAGGGGGCGTCGACGAGGCCGCCGTACGGCGGGTGCGACGGCAGTCGGTCGTGGCCATGGTCAACGGCCTGAAGTCCATCCATGGCCTGACGGCACGGGCGGCCTCCACCGTGACTTCGGGACATGACGTCGGCTGGACGCTGCGTACGATCCGCAAGCTGGCGGAGCTCACTCCCGAGGAGGTGGCCGAGGAAGGCTCCCGTTGGATCGGTCCGGACAATCTGACGACGGGCGTGCTCCGCAAAGTGTCCGCCGTCGCGACCTCCGGGTCCGTCGCGGCCCAGGGTCGTTCCAACGGCAAATTCGAGGTGAGGACGCTCGACAACGGCGTCCGCGTGGTGCTCCAGCAGGACCGGTCGCTCCCGAAGGCCGGTTTCGGCGCCTTCATGTCGGCCGGCGGTCCCTTCGAGCCCGATGACCGCCGAGGCGCGACGGCGCTCCTTTCGACGATGCTGACCAAGGACGCCGCCGGACGCACGCGGGCGGACATCTCGGCCGAGACCGATGCCCTGGGCATGACGTTCGCGGAGCACGCATCCCAGCTCAGCTGCGGCCTCTGGGGGGAGGCGCTCGTCTCCGACTTCGATCGCATGACGCGCCTGGTGTCGGACGGACTGCTGAGGCCTGATTTCGACCCGGAGGCGTTCGAGCAGGAGAAGGCCTCGCAGATCGCCTCCTGCAAGGAGGCCGAGGACGACATCGTCGAGAAGGCGAGGCTGGCCCTGTTGCGTCAGTTCTTCGGCCAGCATCCGTTGGGCGTGGACACTTCCGGCACGCCGGAGACGCTCGCGCGCATCGACCTCGAGGGCGTGCGCGGTCTGCATGCCGCGCTGACCGTGCCGGAAAATCTCGTCCTCGGCTTCTCGGGTGATTTTGACGTTTCACGGGCCATGCAGCTCGCTCAGGCGAGGTTCGGGGGGCTGTCCGCGTCCTCGTTCAAGCCGAGGGGGTTCGCTCCGCACGCGCCTGGCGTAGCCCGCAAGGCGCGCATGGAGGCCGTCGGCGAGCAGGCCGTCGTGGCCCTGGCCTTCCCCCATTGCGGCTTCGGGGCCGAGGCGGTGGTCGCGGCCAGCGTCGTCGAAGAACTGCTCAGCGGCATGGCCTCCGGGCTTTTTCGCCGCGTCCGGGAAGAGCGCGGCCTGGCGTATTTCGTCGGCGCCTCACGGGTCGAGACGGCCGATCAGGGCATGTTCTACCTCTTCGCCGGGACCGCTCCCGGCGCGGAAGGCGAGGTCCTCCGTGAGATGCGAGCCGAACTTGAGCGCATCCGTGCGGGTCATTTCGGCGCGGACGAACTCGATGACGTCAAGCGTCGCATGCGCGCCGCCCGACGACAGGCCCGGCAGTCACCCGGAGCCAGGGTGCAGGGCGCCATGCTTCGCGAGCTCGTCGGTCTTGGCGCCAACTTCGACTCAGAATGGGAACGGCGGATGTCCGCCACCGGGCCCGCCCAGGTGTCGGCCTACGCGCGGGACTGGCTCAGCGCCAGGCACGAGCAGGAGCTCGTGGTCGTGCCTAAGCGTCCCTGAAGTGCCTGCGGGCCCAGACGGCGGCGGCCATGCCGGGCAGCGCCAGCGCCAGGGAGAACAGGAAGTAGCGGGCGTAGCCCAGTTCCTGGGCCAGCCAGCCCGCCCAGAGGCCTGGCAGGTAGGCGGCGATCAGCGCCAAAGTGGACAGGGCCGCGTAACGAACGGCGGCCGAGGCCCCTTCGGCCAGCTTCATCATGGACAGCAGCAGCGCGCAGAGTCCTGCGCCATAGGCGAGGTATTCGATGAAGAAGACCGCGCCGACCGTCCAGACGCCGTGCCCGGACCCGTAGGCGAGCCATGTGACGGCCAGCAAGGGCGCGTGCATGGCCAGTCCTAGGGGAAGCAGGGCGTTGCCGATGCGCAGCCGGGTGACGACGATCGAGCCGATGACGCCGCCGGCCGCCAGTCCTCCCACGGCCGTGAACATGCGGATGAGCGCATAGGTCTCAATGTCGAGGGCGAGACCGCCCTTCTCGAGCGGCGCCAGCGAATAGAGGGGTAGGACCCTCGCCATGTGGATCTCGCTCGCCCGGTAGAGCAGGATGAGCGCCGCGACCGCCGGCAGCCTGGGGTCGCGGAGGAGGTCCCGCAGCCCCGCGCCCATCGCCCTGAACCTGCTCCTGACGTCCATGCCGTCGGCCTCGTGCTCCGGTTCGTCGCGGAAGGCGCGCAGGTTGATCACGCTGAGCGCGAGCGCGAACCCGGCTGCGGTGAGAAGCGCCGTCGACCAAGCGGCGGCGATGCCTTCGCCCCGGTGGATGAGCATGCCCGCCAGCCCGATCAGGCACGGCCCGGCGAGCACGGAGCCGACCTTGGAGGCCACGTTGAGCAGGCCGGAGTGGCTGGCCCGGCTCCGCTCATCGAGTGAGGCGACGAAATAGCCGTCCAAGGCGAAGTCGTGGGCGGCCGCGACCACCGACAGGAGCACAAGGCAGGCCACCACCGGCGCTCCGCCCGATTCAGCCAAGTAGGGCAGGGCGCAGCCCGCCAGAAGCAGCAGCACCGCCGTCGAAGCCTGGGTCAGGACGATGAGGGGTCTCGGCCGGAAGGCGGCGATGAACGGGGCCATCAGCACCTTGAAGCCGAAGATCAGCCCCAGGGCCGACTGGATGCGCGTGATGCCCGCGTCGGCCGAACCGAGGTTGCGCAGGGCCACGGGCAGCGCCTCGTCACGGACGGCCGCCGGCAGGGCCTGGAAGACGTAGCAGCCGGCGACCCAGGCCCAGACGGCACGCCTCTGAACGGGGGTCGTGACCTCTTGCATGCGTTCAGGAGCCCTTGCCGTCGCCGAGCTGGTTCTTGGCGTAGAAGTCGACCGACTTCAGGAGCCCGTCGACGAACTTGGCGGCGGTGATGTTGAGTCCGAGCAGCTCGGCATCCCCGAGCTCCAGCACCGTGCCCGGCTTGAAGGTGCGGGTGGTGTCGACGAGGCGGGAGATCGTCTTGGTGCGGGCGTGCAGGACGTCGCCGATGGGGTGCCTGACCACGCCCTCGGGCGCCAGGGCCTCGGCCGAGGTGGTCTCCTGCGAGTCTTCCGGCACCTCGAAGTCCTGCATGGACTTGAATTCCAGCGTCAGCGATCCGTCGGGCGCGATGTCATCGTTCGTGACCATGCCGCCGCGCGAAAGCACCCGGAGGGCGGCGGCGAGGCTGAAGACGCCGTCTTCGAGCTCGCAGACGATGCCGTAGGTCTCCTCAAGGGCCTCGAACTTCTCCTGCAGGTTCATGCGGGCGAAGGCGGCGTGCTCCTTTTCGACCTGCTCGATGAGCTCCTTGCCCGGCTGGGTGTTGCGTCCGCAATGGCGCACGAAAAGGCACAGGTGATGGCAGTCGACCATGCACTCGACCGTGAGCACGAGGAGGTCGTTGATGGTCGTCCTCAGCATCAGGCCCCTGGCGAAGGCCAGCATCTGGGGGGCGGGCAGGTGCGCCTGGGGCAGCGGCATGACCCTTGAGAGGCCGGAGAAACGGTCGTAGGCCGCGGGGTCGGCGGTCTTCAGGCCCGCGAGATTGAAGGCGAGAAGGTCGTGCTGGCGCTGCAGGGCGGTGAAGAACTTGCGGCTGATCGACTGCAGCGAGATGACGTTGTCGCGAGGGACTGGAGCGGGCTGGGACATGGCTCAGGGCTGAGGATTGGACCCTTTGTCCTTGCTGTGGCGAGCCCTTTTGCGGGCAAGGAAGCCGTCCTTGCGCGGGGCCGTGGAGGTGGAGATCCAGGCCGCCGCCATGGGGATGATTTCCGCCAGGGACAGACGGCGGCGGTCCGGATGGCCCGGAAAGCGGAAGCAGTGGGTGACCTTGGAACGCAGGTCGGGATCGAGGTCGCCTCCCGAGACGAGCAGGGCGAGATGACGGCCCGGAACGCGCACGGGGACGCCGAGGTCGATCTTGCGTCCCTCCGACGGGCTCAGCGCGACCACGCAGCAGCGGTCCTCGACGAGACCGAGGAGGCCGCCGAGCGCGGCGGCCCGCATGAGGATCACTTCCTCCAGCGCGCCACGCGCCAACGCCCAGGCCGCGGGGTGATGCGCCAGTTTCTCGCTGCCCGAGGAGAGCAGCAGGCGTCGCAGACCGAAGGCCGACATCGCCCGGGCGATCGCCGCGAGGTCGGCGGGGTCCCGCAGTCCGTCGGCGATCACGACCGTCTCGTGGGCTTCGCGCCAGTCGGTGAAGTCGCCGACCCTGGCCAGGCCCGGCTCGGGACGGAAAGTGACCGCGCAGGCGTCGTCGCAGGGACCTTCGGCGGCCCTGGCCAGCTCGGGTCCTGAGACGGTGCGAAGCGGGATGCCGAGGGCCTTGAATTCGGCGGCATGTTCGGCGAGAGCGTCCTCGCCCTCGCGCGTCATCGTGACCTCACGCAGGGCCTTGGGGTGGTTTCGCAGGCAGGCCAGCACGGACTCGGCGCCTCGGAGCACCAGACGCGAGCGGTTCGGGTCCTCGCTCACGGCAGGCGGCCCTCGTCGAGGTCGATCATGTCCGCGAACGAGATGACGTCGGTGCGGTGGGCGGCGCCCATCTTGCGCTTCGCGTCGTCGAGGGCTTCTCGGCCCATCTCGCTCATGCCCTTCTGCACGAGCTCACGGTTCCAGACATGGACCCTGAGGTCGGCGGGGAAGAGGGCGAGCAGCCGGGCGTCGAGCGACCGTTCGTCGACGGACTCCCTGACGGCCGCGATGACCTGTTCGGGGTCGACGCTGAGGTGCAGGCAGAGGAAGCGGTCGAATCCCTTGCAGAAATTTCGCTGATAGGACTTCGGCAGCTCGCCAGCGAGATGCTTGCGGATCTTGGCGAGGAACCTCGGCAGGTGCAGCAGTCCCGTGGCGGGATGAGGAAGGTACGAGGAGGGCAGGTCGTAGCAGATCTCCCCGGTGGCCTCCGAGAAGCCGGTTTTTGAATTCTTTCCCTCAGTCATTTTTTTTCAGCGATGGCCACGGAGAGGATGGACGCCGCTTTGTCCATGTTCAAGGATTGGGCGGACACGAAATCGGCGGCGGTAGGGCCTGCCAGAGGGCTTCGTGACTCATGCTCAAGCTCATGTCCGGCGGACCTGCCATTCCACTCGATGCGGCACCGAAGTCTCAGGCGTGCGTCGCCTCCGGTCACGTCCATCTGCAGCACTTCGATGAAAAGCGTGACGTGGGCGTCCTCCTGCGCCTGTGTCAGGCAGGTTGCGCCTGAAAGGTCGGCGACTCTCCTCCCGATGGCTTCGGGAATCATGGACTCAAGGCCGCCTGCCCAGCGATCGGAGTCGATCACCTCAGTCATCCCGTCCCTGCTGATGACCAATGAAGGCCGTCTGAGGCTGATTGGCACGATCGCCCTGGGCATGTGAATCAATGTCCCGGACTTTTTTGCGCCGGATGACTCGCGGCAGAGCGTGTGATGGACCGCCGTGTCGCTCCTTCTTCCGAACATGCAGCCGCATGTCATCAGGGAGACCAAAAGGATCGGAAGGCGCGTCATTTTTGTTCGACGGGTTCGGGGCGGCCGTCCTTGGAGGCGGGCGCCGGGACATCCGGGTTTCGCCTTCCTGTGAGAACCGTCTCCGGATTTCGTTCAAGAAAGTCGGCTAGGGAGCGTATGGCCTGGGCCGCGGCCGCCACGTCCTCGAGGGCTTGGTCGACGTCCCGGCGCAGCGGTGAGCCCGGTTTGGTGACCGCCTTGATATTGGCAGCCGCTTCATCGAGCCGCGCCAATGCGCTCCTTCCGGCGACCGCCATCTGCCCCAGATCCTCGGCGATGGGGTCGACCTTGCTGCCGAGTCTGACGGACAGGCTTTCGATGCCTTTCATGGCCGCTGAAAAATCCTTCACCGCCGCCGTCAGGGCCGGGTCTCCGGCGAGTTTCGCCAAACTTTCTGAAGCTGACGCCAGGTTGCCCCCGATGCGTTCGAATTGGATGCTGGAAGCCCCTTGGTCGATTTTTCCCAGGATCGAATCCACCTTCTTCGTCATCGACATGAAGTCGATCCGGCTCAGCTGATCCAAGGTTTGTGAGACGGCTTTGGTGAGGGCGCCGAGATTGGAGGGAAGGGTGGGAATCTCGGGAAGCTCACCTTGGCCGTCATGCAGGTTGATTTTCGTGTCGGGAAAGTAGTCCAGCTCCACGTAGAGGACTCCGGTGATCACCGACTGCTGCTGCAGCTTGGCACGAAGTCCCTTTTGAATCGATTCATCCAGGCCTTCCCGGGTAATGATGGCCTGGTCCAGGCCTCTCCTCGTGAGAAGGTCGGGCGTGAATTCCATCACGACGGGGACGGCGTAGTCGGAACCTGACTGTCCGGGGGTCCTCAGAAGCACCTTTGAGATCTTCCCCACGGAGACTCCGCGGAATTTCACGGGGGCGCCGATGTCGAGGCCGCTCACGGAATCATCAAAGTAGGCCATGGCGGAGGGCTTGTCCTTGGAAAAGGAGCCGGCGCCCAGCAGCACGAGCCCAAAGATGGTCAGGATGATTCCTCCGGCCACGAAGGTTCCGACCAGAGTCATGTTCGGTGAGCGTTTCATGAGGGAAAATCAGGCATGACTGATGGTGAAGAAGGCCCGTGCCCTGGGGTGGGCCCCCTCGGAAACAAAATCTTTGGGCGGACCGAAGGCCCCCATTCTTCCGGTCTCCGTATCGAGGTACAAGCAGAAGTCGGAGACACGCATGATGCTCGTGATCTCATGGCTCACCATGACGATCGCCGTCCCGAAGGCGTCACGGATGCGAAGGATGAGCTCATCCATCCTGGCGGCCGTGACCGGATCGAGACCGGCCCCGGGCTCGTCCAGGAAGAGCACGTCCGGGTCCAGGGCGAGCGCTCTCGCAAGTCCCGCTCGCTTCGCCATGCCGCCGCTTATTTCCGACGGCATCTTGTCCATGGAATCTGAGAGCCCGACCAAGGAGAGTTTGTATTCGGCGAGCTGCCTCAAATCGCGTTCTGGCGGGGACAGGAATTCCCGGATGGGCAGCTCCACGTTCTCCCGCAGGCTAAGAGACGAGAACAATGCCGCACCTTGGAAGAGGAATCCGAGTCGCCTCAGGGTCTCCTCCCGCTCACCTGGCGTGGCCGTGCTGAGGTCGCGACCAAGGAGCCTTGAGCTTCCGGAAATCGGGGCGTCGAGTCCGCTCAGCGCCCTCATCAGGGTGCTTTTGCCGCACCCGCTGGGTCCGACGACAGAGAGGATCTCGCCCTTGCGGATGCGGAAGCTTATTCCTGACATGATCGCCCTTCCTGCCTGCCCCACCGCCAGGTCCTCACAGGACATGACCTCTTCCTCGGTCTTCATATTCCGTACAGATTGAACAGGACCGCGAACACGGCGTCCGCGACCACGATCAGGGTTATGCCGAGCACGGCGGCGGAGGTGGCGGCCTCGCCCACGCCCAGCGCGGAGCGTCTGGCCACTGAGCCTCGGTAGCAGCCGGCCCAGGCCGCGATGAAGCCGAAGAACACGGACTTCACGAGTCCTGCCAGGAAGCTTTTCCATGACACCGCCAGGATCGCCTGGTTAACGTACTGCTCGACGCTGAGCTCACCTGCGCACGCCACCGTCATACCTCCGAACACACCGATGAAAGTGGCGAAGACCGAGAGGAGCGGGACCATGACCGTGACGGCAAGAATGCGGGGTAGCGCAAGGTATTCGACGTCGTCCACGCCCAGCGCGCGCAAGGCGTCAGTCTCCTGGCTCACGTTCATGCTCGCAAGCTGTGAAGCGAACGCGGTGGAAGTGCGGCCGCACGCTATGATGCCGGTCATCAGCGCGCCCATTTCGCGAGCCATCGCAAGGGCCACGAGATTGGCCACGTATACGGTGGCGCCCACCTGCTTGAGCTGTATGAGACCGACGTAGGCCATGATGAGCCCAGTGAGGAATCCCAGAAGCGCCACGATCGGCAGCGCGTCGACCCCTGCGATCTGGAGCTGCATCCTGAATTCCGTCCAGTTCACGCGGGCGCGCCCGGAAACGGCCTTCATGACCGAAATGGCAGTGTGGCCCACATGTTCGATGGCTCTGTTCCAGGACGAGGTGCTTTCGATGCCCCATTCGCCGATGTTCTCCAAGAATCCGAGCGAATCATCCTCCTGCTGGAGGGTCGACTTGGCCTTGGCCATGCAGACCAGCGACCTCAGCCTTGGGGGGAGCAATTCAATGTCGGCATCGGGACGGTCTTTTAGATGAAAATGCAGCCATGCGGGCAGGCTGGAGTCGAAATGGGTGAGATTGTCGGCATATAACTTGATCTTGTCGGCCGATATTTCGATTGATGGCAAGGATTGACCCGCTCGCCAGGTTCCTCCGATGACAAGGTGCATGACCCCGTCGGATTGGGGCAAAAGTCGCACAATAGGCACGTCTGAAGGGGTTTGTGACATGCTGCAGTTCAATAAGATGAGCCCGACATGCCCCACAAGTCAGAAAGGCGTTGTCGGGGGGCTTGCGAGGGCTTTGCTAGACCCTCCTGATGCGTCACCGCAAAGGCATCCTCCTTCTCCTCGCTTGCGCGCCCGTGCTCTGCTTCGGGCTGGAGTCTCCGTTCCCAAGGGAGGGCGCGCCGTCTCGATTCACCTTCGAGGAGGAGAATGACAAGTTCGGACAGGACAATCTGGACCGCTACTACACGCAGGGACTCAGGTTCACGTTGCAGACCGGTGATCACGCCTATTTTGCCGTCGGTCAGGAGATCAACACGCCTTCGGACACGTCCAACCCGAATCCTCCCGATACCGACATGGCTTACTCGGGGGCGCTTTATCTCGCCTACGGTCACGGGCACGTGTTCAGCCGCGGCGGCCGCAATGACGTGCTCGTCTCGGTCGAACTGAAGGCCGGCCTCATCGGTCCCGGAGCCGGTGGAGAGACCATCCAGAACAAGTTCCATGACCTCATCGGACAGCCGGCGGCCGCCGGTTGGGGGACCCAGACGCCCAATGAGCCGGTGGTGAACCTCGACGGTGAGATCCGTCGCCGTTTCGGCGACGACAGACTGGACTTCATTGCCCGCTCGGTGGCGCAGCTAGGTACGCTCCGCACCGGTTTCCTCGTGGGCGGTCAGCTCCGCTACGGACGCGGCCTCGGCTCCTCCTGGGGCGGCGGCACCATCCGCAGCAACAACGCCTATCTGGGGCCCTTCACACCGGCCGAAGGCTTCGCGTGGAACGTCTACGTCGACCTTCAGGCCGAGGCGGTCGTCAGGAACTACGCCACCGACGGCGGCCACTTCAGGGAATCTCCCGGCGTCGAACGCAGGGCCGCGGTCGGGCAGGCCTCCTTCGGCGCGTCCCTCTCCTATGGAGACTTCTCCTTGCTGGTGTTCACCGCCATGAGGACCTACGAGTTTGAGACCCAGGCCGAGGCGCATCACTTCGGCGGTTTCAAGGCCGGGGTCCAGTTCTGAGATGGATCGCGTCGCCGTCATCGACATCGGGTCCAACTCGATCAAGGCCACCGTCTTCGTCGTGCGGGACCGCTCCGAGGCTGCACGCGCCACCGAGTCCGTGCGCATCTTTCCGGTCGGCGGCGATGACGGCATCGGAGCCGACAGGCTGCGTCAGGCGACGGAGTCCGTGCGCAGGCTGAATGACTTCGCCCTCACCCACGGTGCGGCCCGGACGGTGGTCGTGGGCACCTCGGCGATGCGCGAGAGCAGGGGAGCCTCCCAGCTGGCCAGGGCCGTGCATGAGGCCACCGGACTCCGCGTCAACGTCCTTTCGGGAGAGTCGGAAGCCCGCGTCGTCGCCCGTGGCGTGCGATCCGATCCCGCCTACGCATCCTACCCCGACCTGCTCGCCTTCGACCTTGGCGGAGGAAGCCTCGAGGTCGTGCAGCTCCGGGGTGACGCCATGCTGAAGGCGCGCAGCCTCCCGCTGGGCTCCGTCCGCCTGACCAACGGCTTCCTTGGCGGCGGCCATTCGCCCCTGAGCGACCTCGACGTCGCATCGATCACGAATCACGTGGCCTCCATGACGGACGTGCTTCTCAGGCCGTCCATGGCCGAAACGCATCTCGTGCTCGGCGCCGGAGGCGCCTTCAGCGCCGTCGCCCAGCATCTCGAGGCTTCCGGGGAGCCGATCCAAGGCGGACGCATCCCCGTCCTGCGCATCCGTGGGCTGCGCGACCGGCTTTGCAAGCTGGGCGTTGAGGAGCGACGCAAGGTGCCCGGCGTCCCTGCCGACCGCGCCGACATCATGCCCGCGGCGTTGGTGACCCTCTGTACCCTGGCCGAGCTCTGCGGCGCCGAGGCCTTCCATCTGACGCACCACGGCGTCAGGCATGGCGTCCTCGACGTGATGCTGACCGAAGAAGGGGTTCTGCTGTGAGGACGGTCCTGACGCTCCTGCTGCTGTCGACGGCGATCTGCGCCTCGGGGAAATCCGTCGAAGCGGACGTCGTTTCAGTCGATTCCGCCACCGGCGTCGCGACGGTCAGGCTTTCCGGGGCTAGGGAAACGCTCGAAGTGAGGCTTTCATCCGCCGACGTGGCGTTGGGCTGGAGCGGTAAGCGGATCCGCTACCTGCCGGTCAAGGACGGCGACAAAGTCAGGGCCGACCGCGTCTTTCCCGCGGATCCCGAGGAGCTGCGGAGGATGAAGGAGACCACGGACGTCCTGAGGCGCGCCACCGCCGACCGGGGACGTATGGTCTCCCGCATGCCCGCCGAGCTGGTTCCCGACATGGCCCTGTGGGATCAGGCCGCCAAGGTCGTGACCAAACGGGACCTGCTCGGCCGTCCGTTCGTCCTCAACTTCGTCTTCACCAGCTGCCGCAACGCCAAGATGTGCCCCGCCTCGACCCGGTGCATGAAGCAGCTGGGCGACCTGCTGCAGAAGGGCGGATCGGAGACCAGGCTGGTCACCATCACGTTCGATCCGGAGGTGGATTCTCCGGCCACGTTGCGCGCCTACGCCGAAGGCTACGGCATCGACGCCAGTCGGCACATCTTCCTCACCGGCGACGAGGGGCAGATACGCGACCTGATGCGACAGTACGGCATCCTGACCGCGGAATCCGACGGCACCATCGTCCACAATGCCGCGACCCTTGTCGTCAGTGCCGAAGGCCGCATCGTCCGACGTTTCGAAGGGGCGACCTTCGATCCGCAGCAGGTGGCCGAGGCGCTCGCGGAACTCTCCCGCCCGAGATGAGCCCCGCATGGAAAGGCACCCTGGTCCTCACGCTGGGCGCGGCCTGCGGTTTCGCCATCCTCCGGGCCCTTCCCGACACGCAGTGCACGTTGCTTCACGCCGGCCATGATCCGGTGGTCCAGGATGGCGTCGCGTTCTGCGGCGTGAACGAGCAGGCCAACTATTACTCGCCGGCCGCGCTCAGGTTCCCTGTCTCCGCCTCGCTCCGTTTCGATTCCGGAAAGGGCGAACTGACGTTGCTGGTGGAAGGCGATCGGCCCTTGCTTGCGCACGAAGTCGCCGTCTCCCATACGCGCAAGGTGCATCTCCATCTCCGTCAGGAGGGCGGGGAGAGGGCCTACGCCCACGTGCATCCCGAACCGACGGACGACGGACGATGGGTCTTCGACCTGCCTGCCGCCTTCCGCTCCGCCGCCGGCGGCTCTTCGGTGAAGGCGTTCGTGGATTTCACCTCTTCGAGGACACGGCGCACCATGCTGGCCGAATGTCGCGCGACCCTGCCCGGAGCTCCGACCGCGTTGCCGGTGGAACCGGGTTTGGCCGTCCGGCTTGAAGCGGACCGTTTCCGGACCGATGAGGCCGCCACGATCCGCGTCCGGCTGGAAGGCAGAGACGGCAGGCCCGTCGTGCTGCGACCGGTGATGGGGGCGCTCGGCCATGCGGTCATCTTCGGCGATCAGGCTTCCAATCCGGGCTATGCGCACATGCACCCCACCTGGGAGGGAGCCGAGAGGGATGATGCGCCCACGTTGACCTTCCGGCTACGCATGCCTCCCCCGGGGCGTTACGACCTCTGGATCCATGTCGACGACGGCGTCGAACGGTTCCTGCGGACGGAGTTCGAGGTCACTCCCTGACCGAGCGATACCACTCGACCGTCCTGACCAGGCCTTCCGCGAGCGTATGGGAGGGCCGCCAGCCCGTGCCGCGCAGCTTGTCGGCGGACGCCAGGGAATGACGCACGTCCCCAGGCCGGACGGGCAGATGGCTTACGGATGACGAGGAGCCGGTGAGGCGGAGGATCTCGGCCGCGAGTTCCGAGATGGTCACGCTCGCGCCATAGCCGACGTTGTAGGAGCCGAGGACGTCCGGGCGGGAGGCCACGTGGACGAGGGCGCCGACGATGTCCTTCACGTAGATGAAGTCCCGCGTCTGTCCGCCGTCTCCGTAAACCGTGATCGTCTCGCCGCGCAGGGCCTTGCGGATGAAGATGGGGACGGCCGCGGCATAGGCCGAGGCGGGGTCCTGCCTCGGGCCGAAGACGTTGAAGAACCGCAGGGAAGTCGTGGAGAGTGCGCCGTCGGCCGCCTCAGCGAGCAGCCGTTCTCCGGCCAGCTTGGTCGCCGCATAGGGTGACCGGGGCTCGGGAGCCATCGTCTCGAGCTTGGGCACCGCGGGGTTGTCCCCGTAGACCGCGGCGGACGAGGCCAGCACGACCTTGGTGGCGCAGGCACGGCGGGCGGCGGCGAGCACGCGGGCCGTACCCGTCACATTGAGCGACTCGCAGGCCGCCGGCTGGGAGACCGACTCCGGGACCGACACCATGGCGGCCAGATGGAAGACCAGGTCCGCGCCTGCCGAGGCGTCGGCCAGCGCGGCCTCATCGAGGATCGAGCCTTGGACGAGGCGGTGACGGAGTCCCTCAAGGTTGCTCAGTCGTCCGGTCCGCAAGTCATCCAGCACCACGACCTCGTGGTCACGATGGAAATGCTCCACGACGTGCGAGCCGATGAAACCGGCTCCTCCGGTGACCAGGACTCTCATCGTCTGAACGCGGCCACGGAAGCCTCCATGGCCGGCATCTGGCGCTCGATGGAACGAACCAGGGCGAACTGCGTCCGGCAGCGGTCGAGATTGTGGCCCGGCCGGCGGACCTTGAAGTAGACGTCGCCTTCCAGCCAGTCCGTCAGGAACCTGAGGCCGATCTCAAGCGTGATGAGCTTGCCGGAGAAGGCGAGCAGCCTGCGTTCCTCCGCGGTCAGGAAGCCTGCAGCCGCCGAAAGGTAGCCGTCGACCAGGGCCTCGAACATCGGCATGCGCATCTCGACCTTGGAGAGGTCCGTCTCGTCCTCCGCGGCGGGCGAGGTCGAGGTTCTGACCAGGTCGCCGAAATCGTAGAGCGCCGATCCGGGCATCACCGTGTCGAGGTCGATGACGCAGATCCCCTCGCCCGTGCGGTCGTCGATGAGCACGTTGTTGAGCTTGGTGTCGTTGTGGGTGACGCGTTCCGGGATCCTGCCCGCGGCCATGGCCTCCGCGATGACGCCGACGTCCCCCGCGTGCGCCACGGCGAAGGCGATCTCATCGGCGGCTGCCGCGGCGCGTCCGTGCGCGTCCGTCCGTAGCGCACGCTGGAAGTTGGCGAAGCGGGTCGGCGTGTGATGGAAGGCAGGGATGGTCTCGTTGAGCCGTCCCCCGGGAAGGTCGGCGAGCAGCGACTGGAAGCCTCCGAACGCACGGGCGGCCTCGCGGGCCTGGTCGGCGTCGCGGATGACGTCATGTCCGGTCGCCCCCTCGATGAAAAGGTAGCAGCGCCAGCATCCTCCGAGCTCGTCCTGGTGCCAGTCACGGCCCTCTCGGGTCGGCACGAGCGTCAAGGCGCGCCTTTCGGCGTCCTTGCGCCCCTCAAGACGGAGGCGCCCCTGCGCATGCGCGCAGACTCTGGCCACGTTCTGCATGAGGGCGGGAGGATTCCTGAAGACCTTCTCATTGATCCGTTGCAGCAGGAAACGTCGGGGGCCTTCCGCGCAGGCCTGCACGACCGCGTAGGTGTCGTTGATGTGACCGCTGCCGTAGGGCGCGGCGGAGACGAAAGTCCCCGGAAGACGGAACGCCGCGGCCACCTTGGCGATGTCGACCGGGTCCTTCATCTCATGCCCAGAGGCTCTGAGGATAGTCCCCGCTGGCGACCAGGGAACGGATGCTCGCCTGCACCATCGGCTTGTCCTCGCGGTAGGTGACCCCGAACCAGGCCGAATGCGTGCGCAGCACCCGGCAGGAAACCTTGGATTCGCGGATGAGCGAACCGACGGTGATGGGTATGTAGCACTCGCTCTTGAGTTCCGAACCCTTGGCGGCCAGGAAGGCTCGGAATTCCTCGTCAAGAAGCGGGAACATGGAGGGGGCGAAGCCCCACATGTTCATCGAAACCGGCTCCTCTCCGGTCAGGGGCACGACCTCGCCGTCCTCTCCGCGGTGTTCGGCGCCGGTTCCCTTGCGGGCGATCTTGGTCAGTTCCCGGATGTCCGTCAGCCGACCGTGCGGATCGGTGCGGCAGACGCCACGGGCCACCGTCCCGTGGTCCGAGAGGGTGTTCTTGAGGGTGAATCCCACCATCGAGTAGTCGGTCGTGCCGGCGTCCATCGCGGAGAGGTCCTTGCCGAGCACCGCGTAGGAATCGCTTCCGTAGAAGTCATCGGCGTTGATGACCGCGAAGGGCGTGCGCACCTGTTCGCGGGCGCAGAGGATGGCGTGCGTGGTCCCCCAGGGCTTTTCACGCCCCGCCGGAGGCGTGAAGCCGGACGGCAGTCGGTCGAGCGTCTGGAAGGCGAAGTCGACCTCGACCTTTCTGGCGAAACGCGCCGCGACCCGCTCCCGGAAGTCCTTCTCGAAGTCGGGGCGGATGATGAAGACGACCTTGCCGAACCCGGCGCGCAGGGCGTCGAAGACGGAGTAGTCCAGGATGGTCTCGCCCGAAGGGCCCATCGGGTCGATCTGCTTGAGGCCGCCGTAGCGGCTTCCCATTCCTGCGGCCAGCACGAGCAAGGTCGGTTTCATCATCGGAAGCGGGAGATGCGGTCGGCGACGTCGGAGCGGAAGCGGTCGATGAATCCGAGGACGTGGCCGGTGAGGTCGAGGGAATCATCGCGCACCAGCGGCGTCAGGTCGAGCGCCCATGACATCGCGGGCTCGCGGTCGGAGGCGTGGGCGTCGCTGAAGGTGGCGTTGGCCAGCCTGCGTCCGAGCACGGCCAGGTCGTATCGCTTGCCCCCGGCGATCTGGGTCGCGAAGACGCCGTTGATGCGTTCGGCCAGCCCGGGCGGACCGGAGACCGGCATGGGGGTCTTCTCGGAGTCGACGACCCAGTCGAGGTCGCGCCAGACCTCGCAGCCGTAGACCTTCTCGGGACGGTGTCCGGCGGGCAGGCGCCGGATGGCCTCGAGCGAGCGGAGGAGGCAGGCCACGTGGGTGTCATGCTTGTCGGCCGGATTGTGCAGGTAGACCCGGCGGGGCTTGGCGGCTTCGAGCAAGGCGTGGATGTCGTCGACGACTTCGCGTCGGGCCGGGTCCTTGACCGTGCGGCTCGGGTGACCCAGCTGCGCGACGAACGAATACTGTCCGATGTCGGCGGCCAGCCTCTGCTCACGCATCCTCTCCGCGGCGATCTGGTCGTCGGTCCATTCGGCATAGGGGCCGGCACGGGAGGAACCGCGGCCGTCAGTGACGATGATGCCGCCGAACCAGCGGTCGTTCCGTCCGTGGCATTCGACGATGCCGTGGAAAGCCATGAACTCCAGGTCGTCCTGATGCGCTCCGATGCCGAGGTGGGTGGTGCGGGAGACGGCGGCGGGGAGGCCGGTCCCGTCGGGCACGTGAAGGTCGGCAGCGGGTGAGGAGAGCTTCATGCTCGGACGGCGGGGGCTAGGGATGCGGCGGCGACGGCCTGTCCGTGCCTCCTGTCTTTCTCATCGGGGGCCAGGATGTCCACCCGAAGTTCGGGAAACTCGGCCCCTAGCACCTTGGAAGCGGTGGCGGAGATGAGGTCGCCGCCGGGGCCCGTCGTGACCCGGCCCATGGACAGGATGGCGTCCATGTCGTAGAAGTCTGCGAAATGGGCGATGGCGTAGCCGAAGGCCGTGCCGACGGCCTCATACACCGAGGCGGCGCGCGGATCGCCCTTCTTCATGCAATCCTGCAGGAGTTCAAGCTGCTCGGGCAGCCGCATCCCCGCGGGCGGGATGATGCCGGCGGCGGGCAGGAGCCTTCCGACGGCCTGCTGGCTGAAGTATTGCACCGCGCATCCGCGGTCGCCCGACCACTCGTCGGCGGGAGCGTCCGCCCGGTAATCGACAGGCACGAAGGCGAGCTCGCTCAGCCAGTTGGTCAGGTTGCCGGAGCGGTCGACGTAGCCTGCGGCGACGCTGGTGCCCATCGCGACCCCCAGGACGGCGTTGCGGCCGAGTGACATCGAGGCGGCCAGCGCGGTCACGTCGCCGTCATTGAGCACCTCGAAGGGCACCTTCCATTCCTCGGCGAGGCGGAGGAACATGTCCTTCACCTCACGATCGAATACCGTACGGTCCGTGACACCGCGGAAGAGCGAGGCCACCCTGACTTTGTTGCCGATGTAGACGCCCGCCGAGGAGCCGCCGATGGCGTCGACCCTGGGCAGATGGGCGGCGGCCCGTCTGAGGGAATCCCGGATGCCCTCGAGATGGTAGGCGGGGTCGGACTGGAAGTAGGGATCCCACTTGATCTCCTCTGAATGCACGACCTTGCCGTCGATGACCGCCGCGCACTTCCGGTCGGAGCCGCCGAGGTCGAAGCCGATCCGGCATCCACCGAGGTGACGGCCGAGCCTCACGTGCGCGGTGGATTCCTGCGGCAGCACGCCCCTGGCCACGGCCTGGAACGTAAGCTCATGCTCGAAGAGCCGAAGATTGAAGTCGGCGTCGAAGGCGCGCAGGCCCGCGGGCGCGTAGCAGGCTGAGAGGCGACGGGCGTATTCCTCCGCCCGGGCTCCCGACAGCAGCACGCGGTCGCCGCCACGGGACCAGAGGAGGAACTTGACCGTGCGTTCGACATGGAGCCAGGCGTCCGCGTCCATGGCGCCTTCGGGAGGGACGAGCGTGGTATACCGCGAGGCGGTGCCGTCGGGCCTGGCGAGGCAGATGATCAGCTCACCCACGCCCTTGTTCGCCCTTGCCGAGGACAGGTACTCCCTGGTCCACAGCGAGGCGGGAATGAGCCCGGGGTCGGCCTGGGCGACGAATCTCGGGCGGACCGTGACCATGCCGTCAGACGGCGGATCCGGAAGCCGACTCCGGGTCGAGGTGGAAGGTGCAGGCTCCGTGCTCCTGCAGCCAGGTCGCCGGGCAATCCGGTCCGGGCTTCTCCTGCCGGGCCCGACGGACGATCTCCGCCTTGCCCCGGCCGAAGGCCAGGAGCTCGATCCTGCGCGCTTCAAGGATGGTGGCGACGCCCATGGTGAGGGCCGCCCGCGGCACGCTATCGACGTTTCCAAAGAAGGCGGAATTGTCACGGCGGGTCATCTCGTCCAGCACCACCCGTCTCGTGCGTGATTCGCGTGGCGAGGGCGGTTCGTTGAAACCGATGTGTCCGGTTCGGCCGATGCCGAGGATCTGAAGGTCGATGCCTCCCGCACTCCTGATGGCTTCCTCGAAGTCGCGGCAGGCTTGCGCAGGGTCGGAGGCGGTGCCGTCGGGCACGTGCGTGGCGGAGGCCGGGATGTCCACTTGGCTGAACAGGTGTTCGTCCATGTATCGCCGGTAGGACTGCGGATGGGAGCCGGCCAGGCCCTCATACTCATCGAGATTGAAGGTGATGACGTCGGCGAAGCTGAGCCCCTGTTCCCGGTGGAGCCTGACGAGCTCGCGGTAGAGGGGAAGGGGAGTGGACCCCGTCGCTAGGCCAAGGACGGCCTTGCGGCCCTGCCGCCGGGCGTCCCGGATGAGCTGAGCCACCGATGCGGCGACGGCGGCCGCCGCGGCCGCGGCATCAGGATGCACGATGACGTTCGACATCAGCCCAGGGCGGCCAGCATCCGCTTCAGTTCGTCACGCCGGGTCCTGGCCTCGTCCAGCTGCTTGCGTGCGCCGTCGAGGATCTGCGGCGGCGCCTTGGAGACGAAGGCTTCGTTGGTGAGCCTGGCCTCTCCGGCTGAGACGGCCTTCTCGGCTTTCTCGAGTTCCTTGCCGAGCCTTGTCTTCTCGGCCCCGACGTCGACGTCGGATCCCAGTTCAAGGGCGACCGTGCCCAGCGTGGTGAGGGAGCCGGGTCTGCTTCCGAGGTCATCCGTGAACCTGATCTCCGAGAGTCCGGCGAGCCGGCTGACCTTGTCCCTGGCCGATTCCAGCAGCGCACGGCCGGCGGCGTCCTTGGATTGGACCGCGATGACGGAGTCCCGGCGCGTCGCCTGACCGGCCTGGGACTTGAGGGCGCGCACCGCGGCGACGAATTCGCGCAGCGCGGCCACCGCGGCCACCCTTCCCGCCGCGGGCTTGATGCCGTGGTCACGGAGGGCCTTGAGGAGGTCGCCGCCCGTGCCCGTGTGGTGACGTTGGATGAAGTCCGCGGGACCGCCGTAGCCGAGCAGGTGCCAGAGCTCCTCGCTGATGAAGGGCGCCACGGGGTGGAGCATCAGCAGGAACTGCCTCAGCACGAGGTCCTGCACGGCCAGGCAGGAGTCCCGGTGGGCCGGATCGGCCAGTCGCGATTTGGAGGCTTCCACGTACCAGTCGCAGAAGTCACCCCAGAAGTAGGAGTAAAGTCCTTGGGCGTAGGCGGTGAACTCGTGATCCGCCAGATTGCGGTTGGTCGAGTCCGTCAGCTCGGCCAGTCCGTGGAGGATGGAGAAGTCGTCGTCGTCGAGGCCGGAGGCGCGGATGCGGGAGATGATCGCGGCCAGGCTTGAGTTGTCCGCCATGGGGCCGGACATCTGCCTGAAGCGCGAGGCGTTCCAGAGCTTGTTGCAGAAGTTGCGGCCCTGGGCGACGCGGTCCTCGTCGAACAGGATGTCCTGCCCCTTGGGGGCGATGGACAGCAGGCCGAACCTGAGCCCGTCCGCGCCGAACTTGGCGATCAGGTCCAGGGGTTCCGGCGAATTGCCGAGCGACTTGGACATCTTGCGGCCGAGCTTGTCACGGATGATCCCGTTGAAATAGACGCGGCGGAACGGCACCCGGGCGCGGATGTCATCGTCGGTCAGGGTCTTCTTCTCGGGGCCGTGCAGCTCGAGGCCCGCGATGATCATGCGCGCGACCCAGAGGAAGATGATGTCGGGGCCGGTCGCGAGGGCTCCGGTCGGATACCAGTGGGCGAGCTCGGAGGTGGTCTCGCCGGGCTTGCGCCATCCGATGGTGGCCAGGCACCAGAGCCAGGATGAGGCCCACGTGTCGAGCACGTCGGGGTCCTGTTCCCAGCCCGCGGGATCGGTCGGCGGCGTGAGCGAGACGTGGCGGTTGGCCGGGTCGTTGCGATCGGCTCCCTTGCGATACCAGACCGGAATGCGGTGGCCCCACCAGAGCTGGCGGCTCACGCACCAGTCCTGTATGTTGTCGAGCCAGTGAAGGTAGGTCTTCGTCCAGCGCTCGGGGTGGAAACGGATGATGCCCGAGGTGACGGCCCGCTTGGCTTCCTCGACCTTCGGATAGCGGATGAACCACTGCTCGCTGAGTCTCGGCTCGATGGGCACGTCGGCACGTTCGGAGTAGCCCACGGTGTTCTCGTAGGGCTCGGCCTTGACCAGGGCGCCCAGCTCCTCGAGCAGCTTAGCCGCCGCGTCGCGGGCCTTGAAACGCTCCATGCCGGCGAGCGGGCCCGCGTCGGCCGACATGGTGCCGTCGGGATTCATGACGTCGAGCACCGGGAGGGAGTGGCGCTTGCCGATGTCGAAGTCGGTCCGGTCGTGGGCGGGCGTGACCTTGAGGACGCCGGTGCCGAATTCCTTGTCGACGGCGGCGTCGCCGACGATCGGGATCCGCGCCCTCGGGAAGGGCCGCCAGACGTGCTTGCCGATGAGATGACGGTAGCGATCGTCCTCCGGATGGACCGCGACGGCGGCGTCGCCGGGAATCGTCTCGGGCCGGGTGGTCGAAATCTCGAGCCAGGTGCCGGGGTGTTCCGCGACCTCATAACGCATCCGGAAGAGCTGGCCCTTGGACGGCTTCATCACGACCTCCTCGTCGGAGAGTCCGGTCTGGGACACCGGGCACCAGTTGACCATGCGCTTGCCACGGTAGACGTAGCCGCGCTCGTAGAGGGTCACGAAGGCCTGAAGGACCGCCTGGGAGTAGCCTGCGTCCAGCGTGTGCACCGTGCGGTCCCAGTCGCAGGAAGCGCCGAGCTTGCGCAGCTGGGAGAGGATGATGCCGCCGTGCTTGTCCCGCCACTCGGAGGCCAGCTCCAGGAACTTGTCGCGGCCGAGGTCGTGGCGGGTCTTGCCCTGCTTCTGGCGCAGTTCGCGTTCCACCCGCGACTGCGTGGCGATGCCGGCGTGGTCCGTGCCGGGCAGCCAGAGCGCGGACTTGCCCTCCTGACGGGCCCGGCGGACCATGATGTCCTGCAGGGTGTTGTTGAGGAGGTGGCCCATGTGGAGCACGCCCGTGACGTTCGGCGGCGGGATCATCACCGCGAACGACTCGCGTCCCGCGTCCACCGCGCCCTTGAAGCATCCCGAGGAGACCCAGAGGTCGTACCAGCGCTGTTCGACGCCCTGAGGGTCGTAGGACTTGGGAATTTCGGCCATCGGAAGGCAGAGGACTAGGGTCTAAGAACAGGATTGAAAAGCGTGGATTATGACCGCATCTGTTCATGCAGGCCAGGCCCCATGCAGCGGGCCGACGACGAATCCCGCCAGGTCCGGAAGGAAGCAACGGCAGTCGACCGGGACGCGTGCCGTGGCAAGCCTGGCCCCTGATTTTCTGACCGCTATCCAGCGTATAACGTTCAGGCCGACAAGAAGGGCGTCCCCGACGAGGACGCCCTTCTGCGCGACCGTGACGAAGCTCAGAGCGAGTGGATGCTCGATTTGCTGACGGCCATCGCGGCTTCCTTGAAGGATTCGCTGATGGTCGGGTGCGCGAAGCAGGTACGCGCGATGTCCTCGGCGCTGCCGCCGTACTCCATGTGCGCGCAGGCTGCGGCGATCATCTCGGAAGTGCCGCGACCGACCATCTGGACGCCGAGGACCTTGTCGGTCTTGGCGTCGGCGATGACCTTGACGAGGCCGGTGGTGGCGTCGGAGGCGATGGCGCGTCCGTTGCCCTGAAGCTGGAACTTGCCGACGCGGACTTCGACGCCCTTGGCCTTGGCCTCGGTTTCGGACATGCCGACGCAGGCGACCTCGGGGTCGGTGTAGACCACGCCCGGAATCACTCCGTAGTTCACGTGTCCGTGCTTGCCGGCGATGTTCTCTGCGCAGGCCACGCCTTCCTCCTCGGCCTTGTGGGCGAGCATCGGGCCGGCGACCACGTCGCCGATGGCGTAGACGCCGGGAAGGTTGGTCTTGAAGTGGGAGTCGATGACCACGCGGCCGCGCTCATCGAGCTTGAGGCCGGCCTCGACGGCGCCGAGTCCGGTGGTGTTGGCCTTCCGACCGACGGCCACGAGGATGCGGTTGGCGGGAAACTCCAGGACCTTGCCGTCGCGCTCAGCGGTCAGCGCGACCCCCGCGGCGCTCTTCTTGACGCCGGTGACCTTGGCTCCGAGCTCGAACTTGATGCCCTGCTTCTCAAAGGCCGTCTGCGCGGCCTTGGCGATGTCAGGGTCGTACGACGGACCGCAGATGCCGGTGAGCATCTCGACGACGGTCACCTGGGATCCCAGGCGGGCCCAGACGCTGCCCAGCTCGAGGCCGATCGCGCCGGCTCCGACGACGACCATGCGTTCGGGCACGGAGGGGAGGGCGATGCCCTGGTCGGAGGAGATGACGGTCTCGCCGTCGAACTTCATGAAGGGGAGCTCGATCGGCACCGAGCCGGTGGCGATGAGGACGTTCTTGGTCTCAAGCGTGCGGTCCCCGGCCGCGCCGCGCACGAGCACCTGGCCCTGCTTGCCGAGCCGTCCGAGCCCGCGGACGATTTCGATGCCTCGCTTGGTCGTGAGGAACTCCACGCCCTTGTTGAGCTGAGCGACGACCTTGTCCTTGTTGGCCATCATGGCCGGGACGTCGAAGGTCAGCTTTTCGGCGCCCTGCAGGCCGTGCTTCTTGCCTTCGCGGGCGAGGTGCCAGACCTCGGTGGAGTGCAGGAGCGCCTTGGAAGGGATGCAGCCGACGTTGAGGCAGGTGCCGCCGAGGCTGGGATCCTTTTCGACCAAGGCCACCTTGAGGCCGAGCTGCGCGGCCTTGATGGCGGCCACGTAGCCTCCGGGTCCGGAACCGATTACGACGAGATCGAGCTGAGACATGGGTTGGAAGGGGGGTGTATGGGGCGGGTTCAGATGCCGAAGAGCAGGGGCTGGGGATCCTCGATCGCTTGCTTCACCTTCACGAGGAAGGTGACGGCCTCCTTGCCGTCGATGATGCGATGGTCATAGGAGAGGGCGAGGTACATGATCGGCCGGATGACGATCTGTCCGTTTTCCACGACCGCGCGTTCGACGATGTTGTGCAGGCCCATGATCGCGGCCTGAGGGTGGTTGAGGATGGGGGTCGAGAGCATGGACCCGTAGATGCCGCCGTTGGAGATCGTGAAGACGCCTCCCTGGAGCTCGGGCAGCTGGATCTTTCCGTCGCGGGCGCGCTTGCCGAAGTCGACGATCGCCTTCTCGATGCCCGCGAAGGTCAGCTGGTCGCAGTCACGGACGACGGGGACCATGAGCCCCTTGTCCGTGCCCACCGCCACGCCCACGTCGTAGAAGTTGTTCTCCACGATTTCCTCGCCATCGAGCTGAGCGTTGACCTGCGGGACCTCCTTGAGGGCGCGCACGGCGGCCTTAACGAAGAAGGACATGAAGCCCAGCTTGACGCCGTGCTTCTTGAGGAACTCCTCGCCGTGACGCTTGCGCAGCTCCATGACTGGGGCCATGTTCACCTCGTTGAAGGTGGTGAGCATGGCGGCCTCCGACTTGGCCTGCACGAGACGCTCGGCGATCTTCTTGCGGAGCGGGGACATCTTGCGACGGGTGGTGCGTCCGTCGCGGGAAGGAATGACGGCGGGCGCCGCGGAAGACGCGGGCGCGGCGGCGGCCGCGGAGGGCGCGGAAGCCTTGGCGACGGAAGCGCCTCCGGCCAGGGCGGCCAGCATGTCCCCCTTCGTGACGCGGCCGGCCTTGCCGGTGCCTTGGACGGCGGCGGGATCGAGTCCGGATTCCTCAGCGATTCTGCGAACGGCGGGGGAGATCTCAGCCGCAGGGCCGGACTTGGATGCGATCGCGGCGGGTGCGGGCGTGACTTTGGCGACGGGGACGGACGCCGGAGCGGTCGTGGCGACAGGCGCGGCGGCGGGCGAGGGGGCGTTGCCGGCAGCTCCGGCTTCGATGGCGGCCACCACCTGACCGACGAGGACTTCCGTTCCGGCGGGCACCTTGATGGTGATCCGACCATCCACCTCAGCGGTCGCCTCGGAGGTCACCTTGTCGGTTTCGAAAGAGAACAGCGGCTGGCCCTTGCGGACCGCATCACCATCCTTCACGAGCCAGGTCGACAGCAGACCCCCCGTGATGGATTCGCCAGAAGGAGGGATTTTGACGTCGACAGCCATGAAGATGAACAGTGCTGATTTACCCCTGCAGGGTCAGATTTCAATGGAAAATGGGCGATTTTTGGCGCCCAAGGCCGCTTTTTGAACTTTCCAGGGGCGGTCAGGCCGAGAATGCCTGCCTGATGACGTCGGCCTGTTCGATCTTGTGGACTGAAAGGGAACCGACTGCGGGTGATGCTGCTGCGTCACGTCCCGCATACTTTGGACGGATGCCCAAGGCGGACTCGATTTGCTCCGAAACGAAGCCCCAGCCCCCCATGTTGCGGGGCTCGTCCTGGACCCAGACCACCTGGGTCGGGGACCCTGCGTCCTGGTGCGCACGTCTCAGCGCTTCGGCGTCGAAGGGGTAGAATTGCTCCACCCGGGCGATCGCCGTGCCCGCGTCACCGAGCCGGGCCCTCTCGGCCTCGAGCTCGAAGTAGACCTTGCCCGAGCAGAGCAGCAGACGACGGGCCGCCTTGACGCCTCCTTGGTCGGGCAGGATCGCACGGAAACCTCCGGCGGTGAAATCCTCCAGCGCGCTGACGCAGGACTTGTGACGGAGCAGGCTCTTGGGGGTCATCACGACGAGCGGCTTGCGGTGCTCGGCCTTGACCTGACGCCGCAGGGCGTGGAAGAGCTGGGCCGGCGTCGAGGGCTGGGCCACCTGGATGTTGTTCTCGGCGCAGAGCTGCAGGAAGCGCTCCAGCCGGGCCGAGGAATGCTCCGGACCCTGGCCTTCGTAGCCGTGGGGAAGGAGCATCACCAGTCCGCTCGTCTGCGCCCACTTGGATTCGGCGGAGGCGATGAACTGGTCGATCATGATCTGCGCGCCGTTGGAGAAATCTCCGAACTGAGCCTCCCAGATCACGAGTGCGTCAGGAGACTCCAGCGAGTAGCCGTAGTCGAAGCCGAGCACGGCGTATTCGGAGAGCGATGAGTTGACGAACTCGATGCCGGCGCCGCCCACCGCGGAGAGCGGCACGTACTCCGCGTCGTTCGAGGGGTCATGCAGCACGCCGTGGCGATGGGAGAAGGTGCCGCGCTCGCAGTCCTGTCCGGAGATGCGCACCGGATGCCCTTCAGCCAGGAGCGTCCCGAAGGCGAGCCCTTCGCCGAGGCTCCAGTCGTAGTTGGAGCCTGAACGGTAGGCGTCGGCACGGATGTCCAGCATCCGCTTGATCTTCGGATTGGGGGTGAAGTCGGGCGGCATCTCCCAGAGGCAGGGCGCCACGCGTTCGATGAGGCCCACGGGGACGGCGGTGTCGGCCTCGTGGGAGTAGGGGGACTGGAAGGGCCGCAGCGAAGGCGCCTGGTCCTTGCGCGCCTCGAGGTCGGCGTTGAGCGAGGCGCGGGCGCGGTCGAGGGCGGCGTTGAGCAGCACGTCGATCTCGGTGCGGAGGGCGACGAGCTCGCCGTCCGGAGCGGCCTTGGTCTCGATGAGGCGCCTGGCGTAGACCTCGCAGGGGGAGGGGAAGGAGGCGATGGTCTTGTAGAGGATGGGCTGGGTGAACAGCGGCTCGTCCGTCTCGTTGTGTCCGTAGCGGCGGTAGCAGACGATGTCCACGACCACGTCGGCGCCGAACTTCTGGCGGTAGTCGAAGGCGATTTCGGCGGCGAGGGCCACGGAATCGGGATCGTCTCCGTTCACGTGGAGCACGGGGGCTTCGACGAATTTCGCGATCTCGGTGCAGTGGTTGCCGGAACGGGCCTCGTCGGGCGCGGTGGTGAAACCGATCTGGTTGTTGCTGACGAAATGGACGGTGCCGCCGACCGAATAGCCCCTGAGCGCGGCGAGGTTGAGGGTCTCCATGACCACGCCCTGTCCTGCGAAGGCGGCGTCGCCGTGGATCAGCACCGGAAGCAGGGATGAGCGGGGCGCCTCCTGCACGTCGGCCCGGGCGCGCGCACGGCCGAGCACGACCGGGTTGACGGCCTCGAGGTGGCTCGGGTTGTAGGCGAGCGTGACGGCCACCTTGGAAGAGCCCACGTTGCGTTCCCCTTCGTAGCCGAGGTGGTATTTCACGTCACCGTCGCCACCGGAGGTGTCAGGCAGGTGTTTCTCGTCGAAGGCCTTGAAGAGCGCCTCGGCCTTCTTGCCGCAGAAGTTGACAAGCACGTTGAGACGGCCTCGGTGGGCCATGCCGAGGATGATGTCGGTCACCTTGGCGCCCGGGGCCTTGTCCACGAGGGTCTCCAGGGCGACCATCAGGGATTCTCCGCCTTCGATGGAGAACCGCTTGGCGCCCACGAAGGTGCGATGGAGGAATCGTTCGAACTGCTCTGCCTGCACCATGGTGCGCAGGAAGGCGCGGCGCTTTTCCGGTCCGAAGGACGCGGTGAGTCCGCCGTTCTCGACGCGTTCCTGCAGCCAGCGACGGCGCGCGCCGTCCTGGATGTGGGCGTACTCGACGGTCAGCGGGCCGCAATAGGTCGACTTCAGTCGGTTGAGGATTTCCGGAAGCGGGAGGTTCTGGCCGCCCAGGAAGTCGCCCGTGAAGAAGGGGCGGTCGGCGGGCAGGCCTTCGAGGCCGAGGGCGCGTTCGGTAAGCTCGTGGCAAGGCACGGGCTCGTTCAGTGGGCTGAGCTTGGCCTGACGGTGTCCGAGCATCCGGTAGGCCTGGATCGCGGCCAGCACCTTGTACTGTGCGGTCAGATCTCCGGACACCGGGGCGGCGGATGAGCCCGCACCCCCCTTGGAAGGCTTGGGCGGCAGACTGAGGCCGAGCTCAAATCCTTCGAAGAACGCCCTCCATTCCGAGTCGACCGAGGCCGGATCCTTCATCCACTGCTCGTGGTAGGAAGCGAGGAGGTCGGCGTTCCAACGGGAACCTACGCTGAGATGCTTCATAAAATTAATGAGCGATTGACGCCCATTCTTACTAATCTGCCGTCCGTGCCCTACAAGTCCAGACGGGTGTGGAAAAATCCACAAGATTGGTGGTTGAGTCACACTTTTTGAAGTGGTTTGCTGACAGACGCGTCGATGTCCACCCCGCGACCCGCCAACCGTTCCTATTCCACGGAAGCCTTGGAAAGGTGGTTCGCATCCTTGCCCGAGGACTGGGAAGGTTGCTTCGAGGCCGCCGATCTCGAGGAGGGGCGGCGCATCTACACGGAGGGCATGGTCCGGTCGCTGGAACTGAGGCCCGATGCCGCCGAAGCGGTGACCCGGACCGACGCCCAGACGGTGCGTGCCGTCATCGAACTCACCGACAGCCAGCTGGAATGGCGCACCTCGCTGCCCGAGGAGGAGAACGGCGCCCCGTTCGCCATCGCCGCGATGTACGAGGTGGAGGAACTGCTCGCCGACGAGATCCCCGCCATCGACGATTCCGCCCCCGTCCAACCGGCGGAGGCCGTGCCCGAGCCGGAACGCAAGGAGACCGGCAGCAAGACCTCGCTCAAACTTCAAGTCAGCTTCATCCTGACTTCGGAGGGGCTGACCGCCGCCGCCGCATGGACCGGACGTGGAGGCCAGAGTCTCAACTGCTTCGGTCCGGGCGCGATTCCGGGCGACGAACTTTCGGACGAGCAGCGCCAGACGCTCTTCAGGTTCAGCACGGTGGCCCATCGGGCCGGCTTCGTCTACGCGAAGGCCTCCGGACAGTGGGCGATCGACAACATCGGACGGATCGAGCGGTTCGTGCGCGAAGATCTCGGCGATTGGCGCAAGCGCTTCAAGCTCGTCGGCGAGGAGGCCCTCAACATTTTCCGCAACGAACAGCTCCAGGTTGCGGTCGACGCCGAGGCGGAATCGACCGAGGACGGCAGGTCCTTCCGGCTGAACTGGCGGCTCAAGGCCGGCAGCCACCGTCTTCTCGCCGACGAGCAGAAACTTCTCCTCAAGGCTGGCGGCCGTCCGGTCATCCTCCCGGGCAAGGGCGTCGTGGCCTACAACGCCGCGGTAGCCGATTTCTCCGAGGACTGGAGAGCCAAGGACGGCGAGGTGCCGCGCTACCTGCTGCTGTCGCTCTTCGACCATGCCGCGGTCGGGGCTTTGCGGCTCAACGACGACCTGCGTGAGTGGAAGGACCGCCTGCTGCAGGAGCCCGAGCCGTCCGACCGTCTCCCCGCCCATCTTCGTCCGTATCAGGCCAAGGGCGTAGCCTGGCTCGGCCGCCTCTGCGATCTGGGCGCCCATCCGCTGCTCGCCGACGAGATGGGTCTCGGCAAGACCATCCAGGTGCTCGCCCTGCTGGCCTCGCGGCCCGCGGGAGAGAGGTCCATCATCGTCTGCCCCGCGAGCGTCATCCCCGTTTGGCTGGGTGAGATCCGCCGATTCCACCCCGAGCTCAGCGCCTCCGTGCTTACCGCCGACGATGACTTCGCCCGCAGGCCCGAGGTCCGCATCTGGGTTTCCAGCTACACCCAGCTCAGGCGTCACGCCGAGCTGCTCCCCAAGGCGCGGTTCGGTTACGCCGTGCTCGACGAGGCCCAGGCCATCAAGAATCCCGAATCCAAGACGACGCAGACGTGCGTCCTCATCCAGTCCGACCATCGCATCGCCATCACTGGCACGCCCTTGGAGAACCGCCCCACGGACCTCTGGGCCATCTTCCGTTTCCTCATGCCAGGACTTCTCGGCAAGCGCGCCAACTTTGAGCGCATGATGCTGCGGGACCCGCAGGCCGGCCTGGGGAAGGTCCGGAGGCAGGTCAGCCCCTTCATCCTGAGGCGGCTCAAGCGTCACGTGGCCGCCGACATCCCGCCCAAGATGGAGGTCATGCTTCCTTGCCCGCTCACGCACGAGCAGAGGGCCCTCTACCAGCATCTCACCCAGGGCAGCGGACTCACCGGCGAGCTGGCCGGACTGCTGTCCCGGGATGCCACCTCGGTGCTGACGCTGCTCATGCGGCTGCGCCAGGTCTGCTGCGATCCGGGCCTGCTGCCCGACAATTCCGGCTGTCCCTCCGCCCACTCCGGCAAGGTCACGATGCTCATGTCCAAACTGGCCGAAGTGGCGGCCAACGGGTCCAAGGCCGTGGTCTTCTCGCAGTTCGTTTCACTGATCGAGCGCGTCAAGTCAGCGCTTGCGCGCGAGCTGCCCCAGCTGCCCGTCTTCGAGCTGACGGGCGAGACCAAGGACCGTTCCGCCCCGGTCGAGCAGTTCAAGGAGACCCGTGGGCCGGCCCTCTTCCTCGCTTCGCTCAAGGCGGGCGGCACCGGCATCACCCTGAACACCGCGGAGTACGTCTTCCTGCTCGACCCGTGGTGGAATCCCGCGGTCGAGGCCCAGGCCGTCGACCGCGTCCACCGCATCGGCCAGAAGAATCCGGTGCTGATCTACCGGATGATCTCCCCGGGTACGGTCGAAGAACGCATCGAGGAGCTCAAGCAGGAGAAGCGTGAGCTCTTCTCGACGGTGGTCGGCGACATCCCGGACATGACGGACTGGACGCGGCACTTCTCCTCGATCGAGGCGCTCATCCGTCTCAGCGATTCTCCGGCGGCCTCCGAGTCCGCCCAGGAGCGCGACGCCGAGGCCTGAGTCACTTGGCGGTCAGGTCGTACTCGGTGGCGCCGGTGACGGTCACCTCGGCGAATTCGCCGACGGGGAGCGTCCTGGGCACGCGCACCGTGCCGTCGATCTCCATCGCGTCGCCTTCGCTGCGGGCGACGCCCGGACTCTCGACGAGCACGCGCAGGCGTCGGCCGACCTGGGACTTGCCACGTTCTTTGGAAAGCCGCTGCAGCAGGGTCATGGCCCGCGCGTGGCGGTTGGCCTTCACCTCATCGGAGAGGTGCCCGTCCATGCGGTCCGCCTTGGTGCCTTCCTCCTTGGAGTACTTGAAGACCCCGACGCGGTCGAAGCGGGCTTCCTCCAGGAAGCCCAGCAGCTCGGTGAAGTCCTCCTCGGTCTCACCGGGGAAGCCGACGATGAAGGTGGTGCGTATTGCGATGTCCGGGATGCCGGCGCGCATCCTCCGGATGAGGTCGCGGATGTAGGCACCGTCGGTCTCGCGCTGCATCGCGGTCAGCATGCGGTCGGAGACGTGCTGGAGGGGGATGTCGACGTATCTGGCCACATGCCGTGAGGCGGCGATGGTCTCAATCAGTTCGTCGCTCCAGTGCGCCGGATGGGTGTAGAGGAGCCGGATCCAGAAATCACCCTCGATCCGGTCCAGTTCACGGAGCAGCGAGGCCAGGGACTCCCCCTTGGACGAGTCGACCTTGCTGCGGGGTCCCGGCCGGGCGTCGGTCCAGCGGTCCATGCCGAAGAAGGTGGTGTCCTGGGAGATGAGGTTGATCTCCTTGACCCCTTCGGCGACCAGCCGGCGGGCCTCCTTGACCACGGATTCCACGGTCCGGCTGCGGTGCCTGCCGCGGATGCGGGGGATGATGCAGAAGGAGCAGGGGTGGTTGCAGCCCTCGGCGATCTTGACGTAGGCGGCATGACGCGGCGTGAGACGCACGCGCGGCGTGTCGAAGTCGGGGATGTAGGTGGTGGTCTTGGCCAGGAACTCCGTCCGTCCGGCCTCGCCCCCCATGACCTTGCGGATGACCGGCACGATGTTGGCCACCTGGTCGAGTCCGATGAAGGCGTCCACGGCGGGCAGTTCCACGCGGCCCTTGGCGCCTTCGACGACGGGGAGGGCGCCCTGGTAGCGCTGCGACATGCAGCCGGCCACGATGAGCTTCTGCCCCTTGCGTCGGGCGGTGGCCTTGCCGTCGCTCATCTCATAGATGGCCTCGAGGGCCTCGTGCTTGGAGGCGTCGATGAAGGAGCAGGTGTTGACGATCACGACGTCCGCCTCGGAGGCGTCGGGCGTCATGGACATCCCGGCGCCAGCCAGGTGACCGATCATGATCTCGGAATCGATGAGGTTCTTGGCGCAGCCGAGCGAGACGAGGCCTACTTTGACGGGCATGGGCTGAATGGAGCAGGGTTTCCGAGGAAGGCAACCCGGCTCACAGCCCCAGCCAGGCCTCGGCCGGCACTTCCTGCGGCCTGGAAGTGGGTCCCAGCCCGTAGGCTCCGAGTCCTGCCAGCCAAGCCCTGACGTCCGCAGCTTCCGGGAAAAGGGTGCGCACTGAGGCGCCGAGCTGCTTGCGACGCAGGGTGAAGAGCATGCGCGCAACCTCGCGGGCGCGGGGGCTCAGCCGCTTCGCGTCCGGACGCCGACGCAGCGCCAGCAGGCAGGAGTCGACCTTCGGCGGAGGGTTGAAGGACTGTCCGGGCACGGGGTGGATGCGCACTTTTTCAAACGCCAAGGACACCTGTGCCGTGGCGGCCGACCAATGGGCTCCGCCGACTTGGGCGGTCAGCCGCTCAGCGGCCTCCCTCTGGAGCATGAGCACCATGACCGAGGGGTGAGGCCCCCGGCACAGCGCATCCATCCAGGGAGTCGAGATCGCATAGGGCAGGTTGGCAATCACCTTGAAGGAGCCGTCCGCCGGATCGCGCAGGTCGGCCAGCGGGCTTTCGACTGCATCACCCTCCAGAAGGAAGAATCCATGTCCCAGCTTTTCGGCCAGGAACTCACGCAGGTGGACGGCCATCGCAGGGTCGGCCTCGACGGCGTGGACTTCGGCGCCGGCGGTCAGAAGGGTGCGCGTCAGCGTCCCGAGGCCGGGGCCGATCTCGACGACGACGTCGCCGGCCCTCACGTCTCCGAGCTCCAGTGACTTGCGGACGATGTTTCCGTCGACGAGGTAGTTCTGCCCGAGGGCATGCCTGGGGCGGTGGCCCAGCCGCGACAGCAGTTCCTTGGTCTCCCGGGCTGAAAGGGGGCCTTCCTTCATGCTCCGCGGAAGGAACGCAGCAGGGCGGCGGGATCCGTCGTCCGCATGAGCGATTCGCCCACGAGCAGCGCGTCCGCGCCGGCGGCGCGCATCCGAGCCGCATCCTCGGCCGTCTTGATGCCGCTTTCCGCCACCTTGAGCACCGTGCCGGGCATGCGGGGGATCACGCGTTCGGCGAAGGTCAGGTCGATCTCGAAGGTGGAAAGGTTGCGGTTGTTCACGCCGACCATGTCAGGGTCGTGACGCAGGGCCCGCTCAAGCTCATGCTCGTCATGGACCTCGAAGAGGGCGTCGAGCCCGGCGAGACGGGCCGCATGATGGATGGGGCGGATCTCGGCGTCGGTCAGGCCACGCACGATGATGAGGATGCAACGGGCTCCGGCCCGGGCGGCCTCAAGCACCTGCCAGGGGTGGACCATGAAGTCCTTACGGATGCAGGGCAGGGGACGGGCGCGCGTGGACTGATCCCTGACCACGGACTCGAGGTCGGCGAGCGAGCCTTTGAAGTAAGCGGATTCCGTGAGGACCGAAAGGCACTCCGCACCGGCGTCGGCGTAGAGCCTGGCCTGAGCGACAGCATCCACCTCGGCGCGGATGGTCCCCACGCTGGGAGAGGCCCGCTTGACCTCGGCGATGACGGTCAGACGCCCTGGCACGGCGAGGGAAGCGCGGAAACCGGGACCACGGGGCCGGGGGAAGGAGGAGAGCTCCTCGTCCGTGACGGGCCGCACGAGGTGGGCGATCTCCCGACGCTTGGCGTCCATGATTTCGGTCAGCCGGTCCACGCACCACCGAAAGCCTGCCCGGGGAGTCTGGCAATCGTTTTGACTCCCTCGCAGGGCGGGTTCTCCTAGCCCCATGACCGGCATCGAGGCGCTTCTCAGGACCACCGCCAGACTCCGGGCTCCCGACGGCTGCCCCTGGGATCGTGAGCAGACCCACCGGAGCATCTGCGATTGTCTGGTCGAGGAAGTCTGCGAGCTCCTGCAGGCCATCGACCGCGAGGACGATGCAAACCTGAGGGAGGAGCTGGGTGACCTGCTCTTCCACGTCGTGCTGCACGCCCAGATGGCGTCCGAGTCGGGCAAGTTCGATTTCGACGCCGTCGCCCGCGAGGTGAACGAGAAGATGGTGCGGCGTCATCCCCACGTCTTCGGCGAGGGCGTCAGGCTCTCCGACTCCGAAGCGGTGATCCGCCAGTGGGAGCAGATCAAGCTGAAGGAGAAAGGACCCCCCGCCGCCGGTCCTTTCAAGGAGCTGCCGCCGGCGCTCAATTCCATCCTCCGCGCACGCGAAGTCTGGAAGCAGGTGCGGAAGAAGTCCCTGAATCCCGGAGACTCGGTCGACGGCCAGCAGGTCGCGGCGGAGGCCGCCCGGCTCGACGAGGCTTCCGCCGGACGCGCCCTGTTCGCGCTCGTCGCCGCCTGCCGGGACGCCGGCATCGATCCCGACTCCGCCTTGCGGAGGCATACCGACCGGGTGATGAAAGCCTGCGGGGGCGGCGCCTGACCCATGCGGGGCGCCGGCCAGCCGATCACGGTGCACGTCGGCGGGCGTGAGATTCACGTCTGGCCGAGGGTCTCCGAGCGCTCGCTCCGGATGCGTCTGAGCGTGAAGCCCGGACCCAAGGTGGTCCTTTCGTATCCGCCCCATGCGACCCACGCCGCGGCGATCACCTTCCTGAAGGACAATCTCGGCTGGCTGGAGCGCGCCCTGGGCCGCTCTCGCGCCGTGCAGCCTTCGCTGCTCCGGCATCTCGAGAGATTCCCCTGGATGACCCATGACGACCGTCTGCTGGACGTGCGCATCGAGACCGCCGGCCGCATCCTCGTGAGGATGGACCGGGAGGAGGACGCCGTGACTCTGGCGCTGCCCGTGGAGCGGCGTGACCTCGCCGCCGCCAAGGCCGTGCGCCGCGCCGCTGAGGAGGGACTGAGCAGGGCGGTGACCAGGCTCGGTCGCACGACCGGTGTCGCCTTCGCCGACGTGACCGTGCGGGACCAGACGTCCCGTTGGGGGTCATGTTCAGCCAGCGGATCGCTTTCGCTCAACTGGAGGCTGGTGCTGCTTCCGCCCAAGCTGCACGACCATGTGATCCTTCACGAGCTGGCCCATCGCAGGCACATGGACCATTCCGACCGGTTCTGGGCCCAGCTGGCCGCATGGGATCCTGACTGGAAGAAGCACGACCGTGAGCTCACCAGACGCTGGTCGGTCATCATGGACCTGGGTCGCGCATGAGCGTCGTCCGCCCGGCTCAGAGTCCCGACGAGAGGTTCGACGTCGTCGACGAGCACGACCGCATCATCGGCGTGGCCGAGCGTGGCGAAGTCCACCGCCTCGGACTCCGTCACCGTGCCGTGCACATCTTCTGGGCGTCCTCCCGGGGCCTGGTCTGTCTCCAGCGCCGATCGTACGCCAAGGATTCGTCGCCGGGGCTGCTCAGTTCATCCTGCGCCGGCCATGTCGATTCCGGTGAGACCTACTTGCGGGCCGCCGTCAGGGAGTTCCGCGAGGAACTCGGGATCGCGCTCAGCCCCGACGATCTGCTCGAAGTGGATTACGCACCCTGTCACCCGGAGCTCGGCAATGAGTTCGTGAGGACCTACGTCGTGCGGGGTGACTGGCGTCCCGCCCCCTCGGGCAGCGAGGTCGACTCCCTGATCTGGCGCAGCCCCCCGGAAGTCATCGCATGGGCCGCGACCGAGCCCGCGCTTTTCGCCAGCCCGCTCCATCACCTGCTTGCGCGGGACGCCGTGGAAAAGGCCTTCCGGGCACTAGGGGATTGTCACGCTTCGTGAGCTGAAGGATAAAGCGACGTGACCACTTCAGCCCACCAGTCCGCCGAAGCGCCCGCAAGGGTGCCTTGGTATCACTGGGTCTGGGTCGCCCCGGTGGCCGTCCTGTTGCGTCTCTGGCTGGCTACCCTGAGGTTCCGCCCGCATCCCGTACGGGTTGAAGATGCGGGCGGTCCGCGGATCATCGTCCTCTGGCACGAGAACCTTTTCGTGACCGTGCTGGTCGCGCAGCGTTGCCTGGGCAGGAGGGTCACCGCCCTCATCAGCGCCAGCAAGGACGGCGCCTGGCTCGTGGCCTTCTACCGGATGATGGGCGTCTCCGCCGTGCGCGGTTCCTCCCATCGGGGAGGGGTCGGGGCGCTCGTCGCCTTGACCCGTGCGGTCCGGGCGGGCTCCCATGCCGGAGTGACTCCCGACGGTCCACGCGGACCCCGACGGGTGGTCAAGCCGGGGGTGGCCGCGCTCGCACGTCTCACCGGTGCGCCTTTTCTCGTCCTCGGCATCCGGCACGCCTCCGCCTGGAGTCTGTCCAGCTGGGACCGCTTCCGACTCCCCGTGCCTTTCAGCGTGGTCGAAGTGGAGATGGTCGAACTTCCCGGCCCTTCCGCCGATGAGTCCGATGATCAGGTGACAGCCCGGCTGGGGACGTGCCTGGGCAGGCTCAGCCCCGATTGACGGGACCGAGCAGCTTCTCGGCATACTTGGCCAGAAGGTCGGACTCCAGGTTGATCCGATCGCCGGCTTTTCTCTCCGACAAGTTGGTGCAGGCGAGGGTGTGCGGGATGATCCAGATGGTGAAGCCGTCGTCAGCGACTCCGGCCACCGTCAGTGACATGCCGTCCACCGTGACGCAGCCTTTGAGCACGACGTGACGCATCACGGCTGGGGGCGCCGTGATCACAAGCTTCCAGTCCGCGCCGACTTGGGCGAAGGATGCGACCGATCCGCAGCCGTCGACATGACCGGTGACGAAATGACCGCCCATGCGGTCCGTGGGACGGAGGCTGGGCTCGAGGTTGACCCGGAGGCCGGACTTGAGGTCGCCGAGGTTCGTGAGACGGAGCGTCTCCTCCAGCAGGTCGAAGGATCCGCCGTCGGGCAGCTTTTCCGTCACCGTGAGGCAGCACCCGTTGACGGCGATGCTGGCGCCGATCTCCGCCCGAGCGACAATGTCAGACCGGACCGTGAGCCTGGCTCCGCCGTTTTCGCGGGACTGGATTCGGACGACCGTCCCGGCCTCCTGGACCAATCCCGTGAACATGCGCTTAAAACGAAAGGGGCCGTCGCCGGCCCCGGGGGATCAGTTCTGCTTGCCGTCCTGCGCCCGCTTGGCCTTCTCCTCAGCCTCGATCTGGGCGCGGATGCGGGCACGCTCTTCCTGCTCGATGTTCTTGAGTCTGGCCTGGCGACGCTCGTCCTCTTCGACGGCGCTGCGGACCTCGTGTTCCACTTCTTCGGAAGCCTTCTTGAACTCGCGCTTCGCCTTGCCGAGACCGCGGGCAAGTTCGGGGATCTTGGAACCGCCGAACAGCAGGAGGGCGACGGCGAGAATGGCCCAGAAAACGGGGCCGTCGAGCAAGGCGAGGGGGAAGTTCATGGTCGGATTGCGTTTGCTGGGATGACTGATTGGTCACTATTAACGGAAGGAACCCCATGTCAACCCATGTCTCCCATCGTGAAGTATGGTACACGGGCCGCGTCCAAGGGGTGGGATTCAGGGCGGGCGTGCTGGGTGTGTCGAGGGGTTTCGAGGTCACGGGCTACGTCCAGAATCTGACCGACGGCAGGGTGTATCTCCATGCGGAAGGCCTTGAGCCCGAGTTGGAGGATTTCCTCGCCCAGATCGAGATCTCCATGGACGGACACATACGCGGTTCCGAAGTGCGCGCCTTCACGGGCGTACGCACCTGCCGCTAATTCTCCATCCGCCGATGAAGTCCGCCGTCTCCATCCGCAATCTCACCAAGGACTTCGCCGTAGGCTTGCGCGGACTCAGGCTGCGCGCGGTCGACGACGTCAGCATCGAGATGCCGGCCGGACAGGTCTTCGGACTGCTCGGCCCCAACGGATGCGGCAAGAGCACGACGCTGAAGATCGCGCTCGGGCTCGTGCAACCGACCTCCGGGACGACCTCGATCCTCGGTGATGAGGCCGCCTCGCCGGAGGCGCGTCGTCGGACGGGGTTCCTCCCGGAGGCGCCTTATTTCCACCGATTCCTCACCGGGCGCGAACTGGTGCGCTACTGCGCGAGGCTCAGCGGCGTCGGCGAAGGCCGGCTCGACGATGCGGTCGGACGGGCCCTTGAGCTGACCGCGATGAGCTCCGCCGCCGACCGTCCCGTCGGCACCTATTCCAAGGGCATGCTGCAGCGCATCGGCCTTGCTCAGGCGGTCGTGCACGACCCCGAACTGGTCATCCTGGACGAGCCGACCGCGGGCGTCGACCCGGTCGGCGCGGCGGCCATCGGCGGCATGATCGCGGAGATGCGCAGGCAGGGCCGGACCGTCGTCCTCTGCTCTCACCTGCTGGGGCAGGTCGAGCAGGTCTGCGACCGCATCGCCATCATGGACCGGGGCAAGGTCGTGCTTCAGGGCGCCGTGGACGAGGTCCTCGCCGGCCGCGACCGGCATCTCATCGAGGTCAGCTCCCTGACGCCGGAGGCCGAGTCGGCCGCACGTGAAGCGCTGGCTCGGGCTGGCGCCGTGGTGGAGGGCGTCAGCCGGCCCCGTCGGACGCTCGAGGAACTTTTCCGCGAGCTCGTCACCGGCAGCAAGGACGCATGACCATGGACGCCCTGCGCCGAACCCATTGGATCGCCCGGATCACCTTCCTGGAAGCCGTCCGTCAGCGTCTCTTCTCCTTCCTCCTGCTCCTCGGGGCCGCGCTGGCCGTCTCCTCGGTGGCCTTCCGTTTCCTCAACTTCGGACATGGCGAACTCAAGTTCGTCGCCGACTTCGGGTTCGGCATCCTTTTCCTCTTCGGTTCGCTGCTCGCCGTAGTCATGACCGCCCAGCTTCTTTACGCCGAACTGGACAACCGGACCGCGCTGACGCTTCTCGCCAAGCCCGTCAGCTGTTCGGAATTCCTCCTCGGAAAATTCTTCGGAGTCTGGGCCGTCCTCGGCGTCTTCATCGTCCTGCTCTGTTCCATCCTGGCGGGCGTCCTGCTGACCCGTGCGGCCGAGATCGCCCCGCTCGCCGAAGCCGCGGGAAGGGTGCCGCCGACTGTCGACGCCGCGGGTCTGGCGATCTTCGCGCTACTGCAATGGATCAGGCTCGGGATCATCGCGGCCCTGACCCTCTTCCTCGCCGCCGGCGCCAGGACCTTCCTCTTCAGCGTCGTGGCCGGCATGCTCGCCGTCCTCGGAGGGCAGCTGCAGTGGCTGGCCCAGGATCTCCTCACCAAGCCCGACGTCGGCCTCATCCAGCGTTCCCTAGCGTGGTTCGCCACGCGGGCCGTGCCGAACCTGCAGCAGTTCAACATCGGTGACGCTCTCGTGCTCGAGTCCGCCGGAGCCCCCGCCGGAGCGGCGGCCTCCGCGCTCCTGGCCGGCTCGCTGCACCTGCTGGCCTTCCTGTTCCTGGCCTGCGCGCTTTTCCGGCGCCGAGAGATCTGATGTCGGCTTGGGCGACATGGACGGCGTCCGCGGCCTTGCTCCTGTCCGCCGGGGCGGCCTCCGACCGTTCCTGGGCGGCCGTCCGTCCGTGCATTCCCGAACTCGGCGCCCGGCAGCTGGAGCTGACCGCAGGGCAGGGCGTGCTCCTGGGCGTGCTCGGCGGCCTCCGCACCGTCGTGGCCGACGTGTCCTGGCTGCGCAGCTACGTCCTGTGGGAACGCAAGGAGGAGGCCGGCTGCGAGGCCCTGATGCGGCTGGCCTGCACGCTTGACCCGCATGCCCGTTATTTCTGGGAGCAGACCGGCTTCGCCGTCGGCCTCGACATGGCCAACTGGGAGATTCGACGCCGCGGCGGATACGCCAGGCTCTCGAAGGAGGTCCAGGACCACGTCTTCGCGGCTTACGCGCGCAAAGGCATCGCCGTCCTCGAGGAGGGCGCGAGGACCTCGCGGAACCGCGCGCCCTTCCTGATCGTCGCCGGACAGCTCGCGGAGATGAAGGTCAGGGATCCGCGGCTGGCCGCAACCTACTACCGGGCGGCCGCCGAGTCGGAAGACGCTCCGTGGTATGCCGCAAGGTTCGCCGCGCGCACGGCCTGGGAGGCGGGCGATCGTGCGCAGGCCTACGCGTGGTATCGCGACCATTGGTCCTCGGTGCTCCGCGTGAGGCACGAGGACCGCGCTCCGGATGACCTCGCCGAGCTCCGGATGATGGAGGAAGCCCTGGGAGTTCCGGCGATGCGACGCATCCCGAGACAGCCCTGGGAGCGCTGATCAGAAGGGGTCGTCCGTCTTCTTCTCCGCCTTCGGCGCCTTCGGCTTGCGAGGGGGGAACTCGAACCACCAGCCCTTCTCCTTGTCGGCCACGAGGAAGGCCTCGAAGGCGCGCCGGGTCCGGTTGGAGACGAACTTCTTCAGCCCCGTCCGTCCTTCGCGGAGGATCTTGGAGACGTCCTCAGGGGAAATCGGGCACTTGAGCATCTCGACGTTGAGGCTGAAGGTCTTCTTGGCTCCCGCCGCCTTGGCCTTGGCGGGGCAGACGCGGTAGCCTGCGGCGGGCGTCTGCTGGACCGGCAGCCCGCTCACGGGACAGTTGCCCAGCACCGGCCATGATTCGTCGAACGGCGCGCCGTCCGGATCTCCGTCGCGCGGCGGCAGGTCGAGCGCAGAACGCAACTGTCCGTCCTTGTCCTCGAGCTTGATGTAACCGGAATAATTGCGTCCTGACTTGAGGGATTTGAAGTCATGGAACGGGCCGATGCGCCTCGTGCTGATGAGTTCGGCGAGTTCGGACGGCGAGAGGGGCCTTCCTCCGAGCTCCCGGTAGACGAGGACGGCGGGAACGGTCTTCTTCCCCTGCGTGACGGTCTCGGTGGAGACGTACCTGCGGTCATCGCCCATCATGGGCGTGCCTCCGGGGGAAAGGACCTCCGGCTCGACCTTCTCCGCCACGACGGGCGTGTCGATGCGCTTGCGCACCTTGTCGATCATCTCCGCGACCTGGCTGCGGATGCCTTCCATGAAGACCGCGGGTTCCAGCTGGCCTCGCTCCATCTCACGCAGCCGGTGCTCCCATTCACCGGTCAGCACGGGGTCGGCGAGGAGCAGCAGCTCGTTGCCGGACAGGAAGCGCTCCAGCTTGAAGGCCTTGCCCGTCGGCACCAGCTCCTTGCCCTGACGCTCGATGTACTTCTGCGACAGAAGACCCTCGATGGTGGCCGCACGCGTGGCGGGCGTGCCGAGCCCGCGCTCCTTCATGGCCTCGGCCAGCGCCTCGTCGTCGACCAGCTTGCCGGCATTCTCCATCGCGCCGAGCAGCGAGGCCTCGTTGTAACGGGCAGGAGGCTTGGTCGCGTCCTCCCTGATGTCGACGCCGAGCACGTCGGCCCGGGCGGGATCGCCGTCGGCGGCGCTGAGCGCGGGCAGGCTGGCCGAGCCTTCCTTGTCACGATCCTCCTCGGCCTCGGCCTCCTGGCCCCAGACGGCGCGCCAACCGGCCACGACGAGGACCTTGCCGGTCGTGCGGAAGGCGTGGTCGCCCACCTGGGTGATGCGCACCGTCTCCTCGAACTCCGCCTGCGGGAAGAAGACGGCGACGAACCGGCGGACGACGAGGTCGTAGATCCTCTGTTCCACGTCGGTGAGCCCGACGGGGATGGTGCCCGTGGGGACGATGGCGAAGTGGTCGCTGACCTTCTTGTTGTCGAAGACACGACGACCGGCCGCGTCGACCCATCCGCTCGAAAGGGCCGTGCGGGCGTGTTCGCCCGAGGCGTGGCCGTTCACGAGCTGGGTCAGGACCTCCTTGGCCGTGGCCACATAGTCCTCGGGCAGGTGCTGTGAGTCCGTGCGCGGGTAAGTGAGCGCCTTGTGCTTCTCGTAAAGGGACTGGGCCACGCCGAGGGTAGTCTTGGCCGAGAACCCGTAGCGGCGGTTTCCTTCGCGCTGGAGGGTGGTCAGGTCGAAGAGCCGCGGGGCGGAATCCTTCTTGGGCTTCTTCTCATCCGTGACCGTGCCGCGGCCGGCGGCTCGGGCGGACTCGGCGACGGCCCTCGCCTGCGTCTCGTCGTAAAAGCGTTCGGCCTCCTTGCGGTCCTGGACGCCGGGCACCTGCGCGGAGCCGCGGTACTGTCCGGCCCGCACGCCGAAATCGGCCTCCACCTTCCAGAATGCCTTCGGCACGAAGTTGCGAATCTCCAGCTCGCGTCGTACGACCAGCATCAGCGTGGGCGTCTGCACGCGGCCGACGGGATGGACGCTCTCCTTGCTGATCTTGCCGCCGCCGAGCATCTTGGAGGCGGCCCGCGTCAGGTTGAGGCCCACGATCCAGTCCGACTGAGAGCGGCAGATGGAGGAGGCACGCAGGCCGGACTTCTCGGACTCGTCCAGGAGGTGATCGAAGGACTCGCGGATCGCGGAGGGCGTCATGCTCGTGAGCCACAGCCGACGTTCGGGCAGCTTCGACCCGGCGAGGACGCAGACCATGTGGAAGATCAGCTCGCCTTCGCGTCCGGCGTCGCAGGCGTTGACGACGTCGACGACGTCCTTGCGCTGAAGCAGCTTCTTGAGCAGCTGGAAACGTTCGCCGGAACCGCGCTCGGACCTGGCGCGGAGCACTTCCTTTCTCAGGCGACCGTCAAACTGGGGCGGAAGGATGGGGAGGTTGCGCAGGGTCCAGGATTTCCAGTCGGGATTGAGTTCGTGCGGTTCGACCAGCTCGGCGAGATGACCCACCGCGGAGGAGATCACCCAGCGGTCATCCTCGAACACGTCGCCGGACTTGGGGACTTTGAGGACCTTGGCGAGGTCAGCCGCGACGGACGGCTTTTCGGCGATGACGAGAGTCTTGCCGCCGGTGGCAACGGCGGCGTCGGACTTCCTCTGGGGCTTCTTGGGCATGCGTGGGATGATAACCGACTGTCAAATCGGGTCACATCCCCTGCTCGGCGAAAGCGTCGTCCAGCGCGGCGATGAGCGTGCCGATGGTTGCGTCGGTCTCGTCGCCCATGTTGGAGATGCGGAAGGTCTTGCCCTTCAGCTTGCCGTAGCCTCCGTCGATGACGATCTTGTGGCGCGACTTGAGCGTCTCATTGAGACGTTCAAGGTCGGCGTTGCGCGCGTTGCGGAAGCAGTTGAGTCCGCGGGTGCCGAATTCGGGGGAGGGCAGGAGGGGGAAACCCTTGGCCAGGCCCCAGGCCCTCATGCGCTCGTTGAGCCTGAGATGGCGCGCGAAGCGGTTCTCAAGCCCTTCCGCCTCGATCTCGGTCAGCTTCTGCTGAAGACCGTAGAGAAGGGAGATGCAGGGCGTCGACGGGGTCATGCCCTTGACGTGATTGTCGTGGAACTCGATCAGGTCGAAGTAATATCCTCGGTCCGCGGACTGCCTGGCGCGTTCCCGGGCCCGCTCGCTCACAGAGGCGATGGCGAGCCCCGGGGGCAGCGCAAGGGCCTTCTGGGAACCGGTCAGCAGGATGTCGATTCCGAGCCGGTCCTTGTGGATCGGCAGGGTGGAGAATGAGCTGACGGAATCGACGATCGAGATCACGTCGGGAAACTCGCGGATCACGGCCATCAGTTCCTCGATGGGCGAAAGCGTGCCGGTCGAGGTCTCCGAATGGATGAAGGTGACGCAGTCGAACTTGCCTGAAGCGAGCGCCTGCCGGACCGCGGCGGGATCGACGGGGGCGCCCCACTCGAACTTGAGGGCCTCCGCGGACCGCCCGCAGCGTCTGGCGACGTCGTTCCACTTGTCGGAGAAGGCGCCGTTCATGCAGTTGAGCACGCCCTTCAGGCAGACGTTGCGGAGGGCTCCCTCCATCACGCCCCAGGCCGAGCTGGTCGACAGGTAGACGGGATCCTTGGTGAAGAACATCGACTGCAGCTTGGGCTGCATCTCGTTGTAGAGGCTGACGAAGGCCTTGGAACGGTGTCCGACCATGGGACGACCCATGGCCTTGATCACGCTTTCGGACACCGTGAGGGGTCCGGGGATGTAGAGACGGTTGCTCATCGTTGGAAAGTGCTGAGGAGGTCGGCGGCGGCGTCAGGGCTGTCGATGCGCACGAGACGCCGGTTGCGGTCCGCCAAGGTGGCGGTGCGGGGTCGCCAGGCCGCGGCCTGGGCCGCCTCGACCTCCGCGAAGCTCATGACCACGAGCAGGTCGCCGGGCTTGCCGAGGTGGGCGGTCGCTCCGTTGAGGCAGACTTCGCGGGTGCCGGCCGGAGCCGGGATAGCGTAGGTCTCGAAGCGCTGACCATTGGCGAGATTGCCGACCAAAATGCGCTCATAGGGGAGCATGCCCACCAGCGCCATGAGCTCCCGGTCCAGGGCGAGGGAGCCCTCGTAATCCAGACGAGCGGCGGTGACCTCCGCCCGGAGTAGCTTGGTGCGCAGCAGGTGGACGTACATGGCGCGGTAATGGCCGTTCTCAATCGGCAAGGTTGCCTTCGTCAAACAACTTTGCATCTTATTGCGTCATGTCCGCCAAGCACAGAGGGCTGTTTTCCTCTACGGCCGAGGCCGTCGCGGCCTTCGCGGTGGACGTCGTCTACGAGCGTCGCAAGGGGCTCGGCGCCAGCCTGCTGGCGGCGCTCCTGAGGGCGCTCTCATGGATCTTCAGCCTGCTCGTGCGGCTGCGGATCTGGCTCTACAAGCACCGGCTTTTCCGAGACACCCCGCTCGGCTGCAAGGTGGTCGTGGTCGGCAATCTCACCGTGGGCGGCACCGGCAAGACGCCCGTGGTCCACAAGATGGCGCAGGTGCTGGCGCGCCGGGGGCGTCGTGTGGCGGTGCTTTCCCGAGGTTACAAGGGAGCGAGCGATTCGATGCTCAAGCGTTTCTGGCGTTGGATCAGCCATGGAAGCCGCCCTGAGCCGCTCGTGGTGTCCGACGGCAGGAAGGTGATGGCCGGACCTGATGAGGCCGGAGACGAGCCCTTCATGCTGGCGCGCAATCTCCTGGCCGACGGCGTGGTCGTCATCGTCGACCGCGACCGCGTCGAAGCCGGCCGCTTCGCGCTCCGTCGGTTCGGGGTGGACACGATCCTGCTTGATGACGGCCTCCAGTATCTGCCCTTGCGGGGACAGATCAATCTGCTGCTCGTGGACAGCCGCGACCCCTTCGGCAACGGTGCCATGCTCCCCCGGGGCATCCTCCGTGAACCGGTCTCCAACCTGAGCCGGGCGTCCTACGTCTTCATCACCAAGTCATCGGGTCCCCCCGACCCGGAGCTGGTCGCCCTCATCCGCCGCCACAACCCCAAGGCCGAGATCATCCCCTGCGCCCACCGTCCGTCCGAACTGGTCGCGGTGGACGGCGAATCCGTCCGGCCTCTCGATTGGATCCGGGGCATGAAGGTCGCGGTCTTCTGCGGCATCGCCACGCCGGAACGGTTCGAGGAGACGATCGCCGCGCTGGGCGCCGACATGGTCAGCAGCCGCAGGTTCCTCGACCACCACGCCTTCACGGACGAGGACCTCGACGAGGTGCTGGAACAGGCGCTCGCCTCGGGCGCCCAGGCGATCGTGACGACCGAGAAGGACGCGGTGCGTCTTCAGTCGCGCTTCAGTCCGCCGCTCCCGCTGCTCTACGTCAGGCTGGAGGTCGGCATCCTCGGCGATCCCGACGGATTCAACGGCGCCGTCGAGCGGATCTGCCTCGGGCCTTCCTCGTCGGGGCGCTGACCGGCTCCGTGTCGTGCCTGGAGGCGAGGGAGAGGAATGCGTCCTGGGCGCACCGTCCTCGGCGCCCTTCGGGCACGCACGGGGCGTAGGTTCCGTCGATCCTCAGCTCCTGCGCGTCACCGAGACGTTCCGCGTAGGTTCCGATGACTTCCTGTTCGATGCGCCGGCGGAGCGACTTGTCGCGGACCGGAAACACGCACTCGATGCGACGCACGAAGTTGCGCTGCATCCAGTCCGCGCTGCCCAGCAGGATGACCGGCTCCCCGCCCGAATTCTCGAAGCGGAAGACGCGACTGTGCTCGAGGAACCGGCCGAGCACGCTGCGCACCCGGATGTTCTCGCTGAGCCCCGGCACGCCGGGACGGAGGCAGCACACGCCGCGCACGAGCAGCTCCACCTTCACGCCCGCCCGTGAGGCCCGATGCAAGGCCTCGATGACCTCGGGGTCGACGAGGCTGTTGACCTTGGCGAAGACGCCCGACTTGCGTCCGGCCTTGGCCGCCGAGGCTTCCGCGTCGATGAGGTCGATGATGCGCCTTGAAAGCTCGAACGGAGCGACGAGGAGGTGCCTGAACTTCGGCCGGCCGAGATTGCCGGTGAGCACGTTGAAGAGCAGGCCGACTTCCGCGGTGATCTCCTCGTCCGCGGTCAGGAGCGAGAAGTCGGTGTAGATGCGGGCGGTGCGGGGATTGTAGTTGCCGGTGCCGAGGTGGGCGTAACGACGGAGGCCCGCCTTCTCCTTGCGGACGACGAGGCAGGCCTTGCAGTGGGTCTTCAGGCCGGTGATTCCGTAGACCACGTGCGCGCCGGCCTCCTCGAGCTGCCGGGCCCATTCGATGTTGTTGAGCTCGTCGAAACGCGCGCGTAGCTCGACCAAAGCCGTGACCTGCTTGCCGTTGCGGGCGGCGTCCTTGAGGGCCTCGACCACGGGTGAGTCTCCGCTGGTGCGGTAGAGGGTGAGCTTGATCGCCACGACGCTCTCATCCTTGGCGGCCTGGCGGATGAAATCCACCACGGGCCCGAAGGATTCGTAGGGGTGGTGGAGGAGCACGTCCTGGCGCGCGATGCGCTCGTACAGCCTCGCAGGATCCGCGCATTCGGCCGGAAGGGCGGGGATGAAGGTCGGGTAGAGCAGGTCGGGACGCGCGACGAGGTCGACGAGGCTGCCCACCCGCATCATGTTGACGGGGCCGGCGACCCGGTAGGCGTTCTCGGTCCTGAGTCCGATGGACTTGAGCAGCCAGGCGAGCTCGTCGTCCGGCGCGGAGGCCTCGATCTCCAGGCGCACGGGCGCGCCTTTGCGCAGGTTGCGAATCTCGTCCTCGATGGCCTCGAGCAGGTTGCCCGCCTCCTCCTCGTCGACATAGAGGTCGCTGTTGCGCGTGATGCGGAAGGCCCATGAGCCCCGCAGCTCGAGGCCGGGAAAGAGACGGTCGATGAAAGCCTGGATGACGTGGCTGAGCAGGGTGTGGCAACGGGAGTGCTCCGTTCCGTAGGCAAGGACGCGGGGCAGCGCCCGGGGCACGGGGACCACGGCATGGCGGAGCTCTCCGGTCTCCGGATCGCGGAGCAGCACCAGCAGGTAGAGGCCCTTGTTCGTCAGGACGGGGAAGGGGTGCGAGGGGTCGATGGCCAGCGGAGTCAGGGCCGGCAGGATGTCGCGGTCGAAGCGTGGCGAAAGCTCCCTGAGGGCTTCCTCGTCCAGCTGGGGCCTCGACCTGAACCTGATGCCGGCCGTCTCCAGCGCGGGCAGCAGCCGGTCCTGCCAGCAGGCCTGTTCGGCCTCGACGAGTCGGCGGGCTCCCTCGAGCACCTCCAGCAGGAACTCACGGGTGGCGGGGTGGCTTGCCGACTCCTCCTGCTGCATGATCCCCGCGACCCTGATCTCAAAGAATTCATCGAGGTTCGAGCTGACGATGGAGAGGAAACGCACGCGCTCCAGGAGCGGCACGGTGTCGTCCTCGGCCAGCTCCAGGACCCTCCGGTCGAAGCTCAGCCAACTCAGTTCACGGTTGAACATGGGTTTCTCATCTTGCCCGGCGAATGACCGGGTTGCGAACCAAAGTCACGTCCTCACGGTCGATTTCCGACCCCAAAAGACGCCCGAAAGGTTAAATCGGTGTTACGGAATCCAAAGTGATTCAAGGGCCGAGGGACCGCTCAGGCGAAGTTTCGGGGACGATCCGGCCTCGAAGCGGACCACGCCGCCACGACGGAGGCAGGAGGCGTAGGCCTTGATCTCATGCTTGGACATGCCTCGGGTCGGCACTTCGACCTGCTCCTCGGCACCCCGCCTGATCACGATGAATCGGATGAGTCCCTTGATGGTCTGCACGTCGGAGACGATCCTGGCCGCGCCCGGTGGCGGCGGAAGCGGGTCCCCGTTGACGAACGCGGCGTAAGAGAAACGAACCTCCCTCAGGTCGCGATGGAGCCTGCGGTTGATGAACTGCGCCGAACCGGGCGCGACCCACGGCACAGACTCATACTCCCAATGCTCGCGACCCGAAGTCAGCAAGGGGGAGGGCAGGTCGTCGAGCTGCGGTCCGATCCGACGGTGGCGACCCAGGGCGGCGACCCGGTCGGAGGCCCTCAGCAGCCTTTCAGCGGCGAAACGCAGGGCGGGTTCGATCACGAGGAGTAGGCCGCCCTCGGATAGATGACCGCATGCCGAAGTGATCCAGCCGGCGGCGGAGTCCTCGCCGTCGGAGCCGAGCTCATTCAGGACGAAGCCCGCGACGATCAGGTCGAACTTGCCCTCCGGCCATGATGAAGGATCCCTCGCGTCCGATATCCTGGCCGTGATCTTCGTGACCGGACTGAGCATGGCCCGTCCGAAGGATTCAAACCCGGAGAGGGCGCCGGGAGAATGATCGATGCCGATGAGTTCCGACGGCGCGAGTCCGCCCTGGCTCAGGGCGTGCGCGATCGAGACGCCGCAGGAGCCCGGTCCGCAGCCGACGTCCAGCACCCGCGGTGAAGCGGAGGCCGGTTTCCAGTTCCTGAAGCGGACGCACTGGTCCATCGCCGCCGCCGCCCTGGTCCAACCCTGCGGCAGGAAGAACAGCGCGTACGCCGAAAGCGCCGCAGGGTCGCCGAAGTAGTCGGGATAGGCTCCCTCGGGCCGTTCCGTCGTGAAGAGGTCGGAAAGTCGGGACACTTCCGAGGCCAGTCGTTCCAGTCCGTCGGCGGAGACCCCCGCGTCCTCCGAGGTCCGCTTGAGCCAGAAAGCCTCAGCCTCGTCCGGATAGCGGCCCTCAGCCGCCCGCATCGCGTCTGCCCTCCAAGGCGCTCCTCAACGTCGCCGGGTCGGCGAAGGTCAGGCCGCTGCCGCTCGGGAGGCCGAAACCGATGCGACTGACCTTGGCGTTCGGACGCGCGAGCTGGACGGTCTCGCGGATGAAATGGCAGGTCGCCTCGGCTTCGACGTCGTTGCCCAGGGCCAGCACCACCTCGTCGATCGGCTCCGCCCTGAGGCGCGCCTCGAAGCTGGCGAGATTGAGCTCGCCCGGCCCCACGCCATTGATCGGCGAAAGCCGGCCGTGGAGGACGTGGTACGTTCCGCGATGGGCGCCCGAGCGTTCGACCGCCAGGAGGTCGGGCACTTGTTCCACCACGCAGACCGAGGCCCGGTCCCTGCGGGGGTCGGCGCAGACCTGGCAAGGGCCTCCCTCGGCGATGTTGCCGCAGGTTCCGCAACGAGAGACGCGGCCCGCGGCGTCGCTCAGGGCGTCCTGCAGGGGACGCAGTTTTTCCGGACGCTCGACGAGCAGGTGGAGGGCGATCCTTTCGGCGGAGCGATGACCGAGACCAGGAAGCTGCTTGAGCAGCTGCCTGACCTTGTCGAACGAGGGCGTCACGGGATCAGAAGCCCGGAAGCTGGAAGCCTGCGGTGGCCTTGGCCATGGTCTCCTCGTGCTTCTGGCGGGCCCGGGCGGAGGCCTCCTGCAGGGCGGAGAGAAGGGTCGACTGGACGACCGAAGGGTCCTCCTTGAGGAACTCGGGGAGCAGGACGAGCGAAACCGCGTCGCCGTGCCCGTTCACGGTCAGCTTGACGGCGCCACCGCCGTGCGACACCTCGATGCGCTCCTCCGAAAGACGCTGCTGCGCCTCGGAGATGCCTCGCTGCATCCTCTGGGCCTGTTTGAGCAACTTGCCGACGCCTGCCATGGTGTCCGTAGTTCAACCGAGCCGCCCACGGAGTCAAGCGGCGTGCGGACTTGCGGACGCCGGCCCGCGAACGTAGGAAGGGCGTATGCCCAAGCCCGCTGCGATCGAGATCGTGGGACGCTTCCTCGCCATCCGGTGGGAGGACGGCCGGGACGACCTCATCGACGCGGAACGGCTCAGGGAGGAGTCACCGAGCGCGGAAAACAAGGGCGAGGTCGACGTGCTCGGGCGGAAGTGGGGCGGGGAGGCGCCAAGGCGGCATCCCGGCGTCACGGTCATCGGATGGTCGCGGGTGGGCAACTACGCGCTGTCGCTTGAGTTCAGCGACGGACACCGGAGCGGCATCTATTCCTGGGACCTGCTGAGGTCGCTCGCCGACGGCTGAGACGAAACAGGTTGCAGGGGGCCGCGCATCTCGGAGTATGAGTCCCGTGCGAAAGACCTACGTCCTCGATACGAACGTCCTGATCCACGACCCCGACTCCCTCTTCAAGTTCGACGAGCACACCGTCGCGATACCCGTCGAAGTGCTCTCCGAACTCGACCGCCTCAAGACCCAGCCCGGCCAGCTCGGAGCCAGCGCCCGCAAGGTCAACCGGTCGGTCCGCGGCCTGTTCGAGAACCGGCCGTTGAAGGAGGTCGTCGAGGGCGATCCGGCCAGGCCGGGCGCCCTGCACGCCAGATTGAGCGACGGCGGCGAGCTGCGCGTCGTGGTCAACGAGTCGCTCATCCGTGACCACTTCACCGGTGCGAGGTCCGAGCGCCTCCGCGCGGTCTTCATGCAGGTCGACGCGCCCGACCACCGCATCATCGCCTCCGCGATGTACCTCCGCGACACCACCGACGGGCCCGTGGTGCTCGTCACCAAGGACGCCTGCATGGCCCTCAAGGCCCAGGCCCTCGGCCTCGAGGTGCAGGACTACCGCAACGACCGCGTGGAGACGAGCGACGTCGGCGAATACCGCACGCTGCAGGTCGATGCGGCCTTCATGCGCGACTTCCGGGACCTCGGCCAGGCCCAGCTTCGCGCCCCGAACCTCGAGAACCCTACGCTGGTCAACGAATACGTCATCCTGGCGAGCGATTCGTGGAGCGAACCGGCCAGGCACGTGGGCGAGGGGGCCTTCGTCCCTCTGCCCCTCTACCGCGAGTTCCTCTCCGCCGCCTCGGGAGCCCGCAAGGGGCTGCAGATGCCGCGCGGCATGCGCGTCATCCCCAAGAACATCGAGCAGTGGATCTTCATCGACGCCCTGCTCAACCCCGAGATCCGGCTGGTCACGTGCTTCGGCCGCGCCGGCACGGGCAAGACCTTCCTCGCCATCGCCGCGGCGCTCTCCCAGGTGCTCAGCGACTTCTCGCCTTACAAGAAGCTCTACGTCTCGCGACCGGTGGTCCAGATCGGCAAGGACATCGGCGCGCTGCCGGGCAGCAAGGAGGAGAAGCTCTCCCCCTACATCCAGCCGTATTTCGACAATCTGGAGGTCCTGTTCTCCAAGAACGGCTCGGCGGCGCCGCAGCCCCAGCAGCCCGCCGCGCGGGAGGCCGTCGCCACGGACAGCCAGCGTAAGAAGAAGAAGGCGCAGGCGATGAAGGCCGCGCAGCCGATCTTCGGCTCCCAGTTCCAGCAGCTCGCGCAGCCGCGCAAGCCCTACCAGTGGCTGATCGACTCCGGCCTCATCGAGATCGAGGCGATGACCTTCATCCGCGGCCGGTCCATCGGTCACGCCTTCATGATCGTCGACGAAGCGCAGAACATGACGCCGCATGAGGCCAAGACGGTCATCACCCGCATCGGGGAGGGCTCAAAACTGGTGCTCATCGGCGACCTTGACCAGGTCGACACCCCTTACCTCGACGGCAAGTCCAACGGACTCATCCACACGCATGAACGCATGAAGGGCCATGCCATCACGGCCCACGTCCGTCTGGTGCACGGCGTGCGCAGCGCCCTCTCGGAACTGGCCTCCCAGGCGATGTGAGCAACCGGCCGCGGCCGTCACCAGTCCTGCCTTGCCGAGACCCTGCGACGGGTCTTCCTTGGCCTCGTGGCACAGGAGACGCCGATGCAGAGGCAGTACAGGGAGTTCCGCGAGAAGCTCCCCGGAGGCACCCTGCTTCTGTTCCGTCTCGGTGATTTCTACGAGGTGTTCGGCGAGGATGCGGAAATCGCCTCCCGCACGCTCGGCCTGACGCTCACGAAGCGCCACGAGACGCCGATGGCGGGACTGCCATACCACGCGGCCTCCGCCTACGTCAACCGGCTGCTGGCCGCGGGCTGGAAGGTGGCCATCTGCGATCAGCTGGAGGCGCCGGTGGCAGGCAAGCTGGTGCGCCGCGGGCTGACCCGCATCCTCACGCCGGGGACCGCCTTGGAAGATTCCCAGCTGGATTCCAGGAAGGGCAATTTCCTCGCCGCACTGGCCTGGGATCGCTCGGGATGGCATGCCGCCTGGCTCGACGTCTCGACCGCCGATTTCCGCGTGGCCACGGACGCGGACCCTTCGCGGCTCCTTCCGCTGCTCCACTCGGTGGCGCCCCGGGAGGTGCTGCTCCCCGAAGGTCTCGAAGCCACGCCCGAACATCGTTCGACGCTCGACGCCTTCCTGCAAGGCCGTCCTGTCTCGCGTCTGCCGGGATGGAGCTTTGACGTCGAGGCCGGCGCCCGGCTGACCGCCCAGACGCTCTCCGTGCACGGGCTCGAAGGATTCGGACTCACGGATTCTCACCCCGCGCTGGGCTGCGCGGGCGCGGTGCTCGGTTACGTCACGGACTCGCTGTGCGACCGACCCAAGAACCTGCGAAGGGTGGTTGAGTCCAGACTGGGCGGCTCCGTCCTGCTGGACGCGGCCTCCGCCCGTAACCTCGAACTGTTCAACGCGACGGGAGGGGGCAGGGAAGGGTCCCTGCTCGACGCGATCGACCGCACCTGCACTCCGGCGGGCGCACGACTGCTGGCGTCCTGGCTCGCGGAACCCTCCACGGACCTGGCCGCGGTCCGTCGGCGACAGGAGGCCGTCGGCGAGTTCGTGCGTCACCCGGGGGCGTCTTCCAGGGTGGCCGAATCGCTGCGCGGCGTGCGCGACGTGCCCCGCATCCTGGCCCGACTCCAGAACCGTCTCCGCAATCCTCGCGAACTCGGCGGCATCCGGGACACGCTCACGGCGCTGCCCGCCCTCAAGGACGAGCTCTCCGCCATGCCGGGCGGGTCGCTTGCCGACCTTGCCGCCCGCCTCTCCACCGAGGAGCCTCTGCTGGCCGTCCTGCGCGCAGCCCTGTCCGACGAACTCCCGGCCGATCTCACCGACGGGGGCGTGATGCGGGCCGGGTTCGACCAGGAACTGGACCGTCTGCGTTCGCTCGCCAGCGACAGCAAGTCGTGGATCGCAGACTTTGAGAGGCGTGAACAGGAGCGGACGGGGATCAAGTCCCTCAAGGTGCGCTACAACGGAGCCTTCGGCTATGCGATCGAGGTGACCAAGGCCAACTTGGGCTCAGTCCCCGCCGACTACGTGCGCAAGCAGACGATGGTCAACGCAGAGCGTTTCACGACCGAGGAGCTCCGCGTCAAGGAGAAGGAGGTGCTCCGGGCGGATGAGCAGGCGCTCGCCCGCGAGGGAGAGCTGTTCCAGACCCTGATCGCCGAGGTGCTGGCGCGTTCCGAGGCCCTGCTGGCATCGGCCGCCGTCCTGGCGGAGGCGGACGTGCTGCGCGGCTGGGCGGACCTGTCCAGGGAATGCAAGTGGTGCCAGCCGACGGTGGACGATTCCGACGCGCTGGAAATCGTCCAGGGCCGCCATCCGGTCGTCGAGAAGATGCTGCTCGCCCGCCCGGGCGCGGGTTCGTTCGTGCCCAATGACACCCGCCTCGCCGGTTCCGCCTGCCAGATCGCCCTGATCACCGGTCCCAACATGGCCGGCAAGTCGACCTACATCCGGCAGGTCGCGCTCATCGCGCTCCTGGCCCATCTCGGCTGCTGGGTCCCTGCCCAGTCCGCTCATGTCGGACTCGTCGACCGCATCTTCTGCCGCGTCGGCGCATCCGACGAGCTGGCCCGAGGCAACTCGACCTTCATGGTGGAGATGAACGAGACCTCCAACATCCTCAACAACGCCACGCAGCGCTCCCTGGTCGTCCTGGATGAGATCGGACGCGGCACCAGCACGTATGACGGCATCAGCATCGCTTGGGCCGTGGCCGAACACCTCCATGGCGCGGGCCCCTCGGGCCCCCGGACGCTGTTCGCGACCCACTACCATGAGCTCACGCGCCTCGCCGACTCGCTGCCGCGGCTCAAGAACTACTCGGTGGCCGTCAAGGAGTGGAAGGACGAGATCGTGTTCGTTCGCCGGGTGGTCGAGGGCGCCGCGGACCGTTCCTATGGCATCCAGGTCGCCCGGCTGGCCGGCATGCCCCCTGCGGTCGTCGAACGCGCCCGGGCCATCCTGGGCGGCCTGGAGTCAGGCGAGGGGCTCCCACGGACCGCTCAGATGCCGGAAGGCGTGAAGGAGGCGCCGGTCAACGAAAGCCGTGCCTCCAGACCCAGGGCCCGCTCCGACCGGGAGTCAGGCGGTCAGATGGACCTCTTCTCCTGAGGGTTCAGACCCTGCGGTTCCACTCGTCCGAGTTGAACTTCGCCCAGGTGCCTTCGTGGTCAAACTGGTCGTAGATGGGTTCGGTGACGCTGACCGGCGGGCTGGCAAGTTCCCGGCCCAGGGCCGCGATGAAGTCGCGCTCAAACCGCTCCCAGTCACAGCCCGGAAGGTGCGGCTTCCAGACATAGCCTTCGATGAGCAGGCCGCACTTGCTCCGCTTCTGAGCTGCGCCGGCGACCTTCCTGCCGTCGTCGCTCCTGACGAGGTCGTTGGGCTCGGCACGCTCCGCGCAGTGATCGGGCTGACGATAGTCCCTAGGCTCCTCCTTGTGGGGCACCTGCCTGACGGACTGTCCCTGGGCGACCAGGGCCTCCGCCATGGCCTTGTGGACCAATGCGTAGCTGGACATGGCGTCCTGGGACGCCAAAGGATGCGCAGCCGGTATGACGAGCGCGAACGTCCAGTCATCGAGATGGCTCACCAGCCCGCCGCCCGTGCAGCGCCGAACGAGCTGGCAGTGCGCGGGCACGAGGGCGCGGTATTTGTCCCAAGACTGCGAGACGCCGAAGGTGTAGGCGGGCACGCTCCACGCGTAGGCACGGAAGCGGACGTTCCCGGGCCGCGGATACTTTTCCAGGAGGAGGAGGTCGGCCGACATGTTGACGACCGCGTCGGCGGACTGTCTCGGAAGCACGTCCATGTTCAGTAGTCTAAGCCCTTTTCCAGCCTACGCACGACCTTTCGGCCGGTCCGTTCCTCATACCACTGCTCGCATCCCCGTGGAACGAGCAGCTCGGAAAGCTGCTCTTCGAAGGTCTGCACGGGAGTCCTGAGTTTTCCGGCAAGCGGCACCAGGGAAAGGCCAAGGTCCCTGGGCCGAGGCGTCGCCGACGGGCTCTTGGACGACTCGGTGGGCGAGATGAGGGCCGTATCGAGGCCGAAATGACGGCAGATCCTCAGGCCGATCTCATGTCGGCTGAGCGCCTCCGCGCCCGCCCAATGATAGACGCCTGAAAGCTGCCTGCGCTCGCAGAGCTCCACGAGGACGTCGGCCAGGTTCGTCAACCCGACCGGCTGACGGATCTCATCGGTGTACAGCCCCGTCACACCCCCTTTCATCAGGCCCCTGATCAGCCGTTCATGGAGTCCTCTGGTTCCATCAGGCGAATTGCCGTTGATCAAGGTCGTGCGCACGACGGCGGCATGCTCCCTGCCTGCCTTCAGGGCGCGCACCTCCCCCTCGGCCTTCGTCCTGCCGTACAGGGAGAGCGGCGCCGGCGACGCGGTGTGTCCGTAGGGGGCGGCCTCACCGTCGAACACCATGTCGGTGGAGACATGCACGAGCTTGGCTCCCACGTGGAAGCAGAGTTCCGCCAGGCGCGCGGGGAGTTCGGCGTTCAAGGACTGAGCCGATGCCGGATCACGCTCGCAGCCGTCGACCGTCGCCAGCGCCGCGCAATTGATGACGGCGTCGGGGAACTCCTCCAGCATGAAGCCGGTGATCGGGGCGGCATCCCTGAGGTCGACGGTCAGGACGCGTTCCGCGCCGGGGATCCTGGGTTCGGTCGCGCCGCCGATGGCCATGACCTGATGACCGCGACGAAGGGCGGCCAGCGCCGCTTCGCGACCGAGGAGTCCGCTGGCTCCCGTGACGACGACCTTCATGCCTCAAGGTGTCCTGACGGCCGTGGGGAGGCAAGCGGGATGAGCCCGCACTTGCCATCCGACGGGCCTCGAGCATTGGTTTCAGCCAAGATGGCGACCTATTCCGAACTGGCCAATCGTCCAGTGCTCACGCAGCCGGTCTATGAGGCGGGCCGCCCGATCGAGGTGGTCGCAAGGGAGTTCGGACTGGATCCCGGTTCGGTCATCAAGCTCGCTTCCAATGAGAATCCTCTCGGTCCGTCGCCCCTCGGCCTGGCCGCCGGCCGCAAGGCCCTTGAGCAAGCCCACCTCTACCCCGACGGAGGCTGCACCTTCCTGCGGGAGAAGCTCGCGGCGAAGTGGCGTCTCAAGCCCTCGAATTTCGTCATCGGAAACGGATCGAACGAGGTGATGATCCTGCTCGCCCAGGCGTTCCTCAGGCCCGGCGAGGAGGTCGTCTTCGGCTCCCAGGCCTTCGTGGTCTACAAGCTGGCCACGATGCTCTTCGGAGCCACGCCGGTGGAGGTCCCGATGCCGGGCTTCCGTCACGACCTGGCCGCCATGCGCGCCGCCGTCACGTCCCGCACCCGCATCGTCTTTCTGGCCAGCCCCAACAACCCGACCGGGGGCACCGACCGGCCTGAAGACATCCTCGCGCTCGCGAGCAGTCTGCCTGAGGACGTCATCTTCTGTCTCGACGAGGCCTACGCCGAGTACCTTGACGCGACGGCCGACCTTCGACCGATGATGGCGGCGGGACGCAAGGTCGTCGTCACGCGCACCTTCTCAAAGGCGTACGGACTGGCCGGCCTGCGGGTCGGCTACCTCATGGGCTCCGAGGAGGTCTGCGGCCTGATCAACAGGGTCCGCCAGCCATTCAACGTCAATCTGCCCGCGCTCGCCGCCGCGGAGGCCGCGTTGGATGACGCGGATTTCCTTTCGCGCTCGCGCAAGGCCAATGCCGAGGGCATCGCCCAGCTTTCCGAGGGACTGAACAGTCTCGGCTTCGAGTTCATCCCAGGCCACGCCAACTTCCTGGCGGCCAGGGTTCCCCGGGCGGAGGAGGCCTTCACCGCCCTCCAGCGGGCCGGCGTCATCGTCCGTCCTCTCAAGGGTTACGGAATGGTCGGCTGGCTGCGTCTCACGGTCGGCACCCCGGCGCAGAACGCGAGGCTTCTGGCTGAACTGGCCAAGTTCCGCTGATGGACTACGAGGCCGTCATCCGCGAGATCATCGCCAAGGACCCGCGCTACGCGCCCCAGGCCTATGAGCTGGTGCGCGCCGCCCTGGACCATTCGCAGAAGATGGTGCACGGCGAACCCAAGAAGGGGAAGTCGAAGGACAACCGCCACGTCACGGGACGGCAGCTCATCGAGGGATTCCGGCAGCACGTGCTCGAGAACTACGGACCCGTGTCCCACCGGTTGCTGAGCAACTGGGGCCTCAAGCGGAGCATCGACGTCGGCAACATCGTCTTCAACCTGATCGAGGCGAAGCTGTTCGGGAGCTCCCCCGAGGACTCCCTCTCGGACTTTGAGGACGTCATCGACTTCAAGGAGGCGTTCCAGAAGCCGTTTGAGTCGGGCGCCGCTAGGCGCTGACGAACGCGATTGACCTCACCTCGGCGCAACCCGGCAGCGCCCTGATCTTGGCCAGCATGGCGCGCTCATGGAACTTGGCTTCGGACCTGACCACGGCGTTCTCACACTGGACGGTGAGCCTGCCGCCTTCCAGCACCTTGAGCGGGGCGCAGCGACGGGCCAGCCTGGAGGGCAGGAGTTCCGCCCAATGGGCGATGATGACAGTCTCGGGGACGGGTCGGTCCAATCGGAGCTTGGTCACGGCCTCCCTGACGGCCTCCTCCATGGTCTTGACCGGCCGATCGGTGGAACGGCTCCGGTCTTTGGGCAGCCCTGAGAGTTCTGCGAGCAGGTTGGTGACCGTGCGCGAGAAGCGGCCGCTGGACCTGCCCTGAGTGAGCAGCGCACGGACGGCCAGCGGCACGTCCGGGAGCCTGGCGGCCGCGAGGCAGCGATCGGGCGCGCCGGCTCCGAGGATCATTCCGGTGGCCCCTGCGTCCCGCGCCGCTTCGACGTCCTCCTTGACGCTGTCACCCACATGGACGAGGGCTGAAATGGGCACGCCGAGTTCACGGGCCGCCCCCGTGAAGGCGCCGGGCTCCGGCTTGGTCCGTCCGGTCTCCTCGGAGAGCAGGACGGCGTCGAACAGGGGTGTCAGGCCATGGCCCTCAAGCACGGGCCGCATGCGTGAGTCCGCATTGGAGAGGACGCCCGTCTTCAGACCGAGGAAGCGTACCGCCGTGACCGCCTGCCGTGCCCCGGCCGACAGTCTCCATGCGTCAGGTCTGCCGAAAGCCGACCAGCAGGCCTCGAAAACATTGCTTCGCTTCGAAGCAGGGAGGGTGGGGCCGAAACAACGGGCCACGACTTCGGCCCAGAAATCACGTGCGGAACCGGACCGGTCGGCCGTGCGGAAGGCGAGGGGGAAATCCCTGTCGAGCCGCACGGGGTCCGCATCGACCCCGTGCTGACGTGCGCAACGGGCATAGACGCCCCCCACGGACGGCTTCGGGTGGAGAAGCGTCCCTGCGAGGTCGAATGTCACGGCCTGCACTTTGCGCATCGTCCATGAGCATGGCGCGGCTTGTCATACGGTCGAGCGCGGTTAATGAACAACTTATGCACCCTCTCGGGCAGTCCGTCCTTCTCATCCTGTGCCTGATGACGTCCGGCTGCGTCTCGCCGGTGCCGAGCCGCCACTTCCATGTCGACCCCTCCGTGGTCGCGGTCGAGGCGGGCCCGGATGCCGACCTGGCGTCGAGCATCCATGACGAGGCCGTCAGGTCAGGCCGGGCCCTGGGTTGGGTCGACGCCGCCTCGGTGGATTCAGCGGCGCTTCGACTGTCCTATGCCTGGCGTCGTGAGGCGGGCGCCGTGTCCGACCGGTTCAGACTGGTCTGCCTATGGCGCACGTCGGAAGGCGTCCACGGCGAAGTCACCGACGGACAGGCCATGCCCGGCCATTTCTGGACCGAATCAAGGGCTGGCGCCGCCTCATCACGACTCTGCGCCTTCGTGATCAGGACGTCAGGGAACGAGCCCCGACGCGTTCCCTGATCTCCCAGAGCAGTCTGGTCAGTTCGGGCATGCGGACGCCGGAGTCCAGGCCGCGCCGCAGCGGCTCCGCCCAGATTCCTTCGATTTCGACATCACGGCCCTGCTGGTAATCGATCAGGCTCGAAGGACGGTAGGGCCCCATGCCCTCCGTGACTTCGAACTGCCAGTCCACATGCTTGCGATCGAAGGGGAAGCCGCAGGCCGTGGCGGCCTCCGACACTTCGAGCATCAGCGCCAGCGCACGGGTCCGCAGGGCGCGGTCGGAGAGGATCCGGTCGGTCGTCAGTCCCCCCGTGGCGATGGAGAGGCCGTTGAACGGGATGTTCCAGCACAGCTTCTTCCAGAGCACCGCGTCCAGCGAGTCATCGGTGCGGCAGTCCACGCCCGCCTTGGACAGCGCCTCGGCGCAAAGCCGGGCGTTCGGACCGGCGGGCCCGCGGGCCGAGGCCACGCGGACATGGCCGGGAAGCATGTTGCGGATGACGCCGTCAGGCTCCCGATTGATGCAGACGAAGCACAGACCGGCGGCGACCCGCTCGACCGGGAGAATGCGCCCCAGGGCCTCCACGTTCCCCATGCCGTTCTGCAAGGTCAGGACCACGGCCGAAGGCCCCAGCAGGGGCGTGACCAGCGAGGGCAGGGAGGCGTTCGCCGTGGACTTGATGGCGACGACGACGAGATCGCACGTCCCCACCGTGTCGGTGCCCTCGTGGATCCCTGCGACGGGCGCCATGCGACGGCCGTCCAGTCCTTCCAGCAGGAGTCCCTTCTCACGGAGCGTTCCAGCCATGCCCCGGGAATGCAGGTGCACCTCGTGGCCGGCGAGCGCGAGCAGGCCGCCGTACCAGCAGCCCACGGCGCCCGCTCCGATGACCCCGATCTTCATGCCTTGACGGACTTGCGCCGGACGGAGGAATGGACGGGCGAGTCAGATTTGCGCGGATAATCCAACGTGTGATGGAGGCCGCGGCTTTCTTTACGCTGCAAGGCGCATTCGACGATCAGATCGGCCACCTGGATCAGATTGCGGAGCTCAAGCAGCCTCGGTTCGACCTTGAAGTTCCAATAGTAATCCCGCACCTCGTCCGCCAGCGCGCCGATGCGCGTGCGCGCACGGTGGAGACGCTTGGTGCTCCGGACGATGCCGACGTAGTCCCACATCGTTCGCCGCAGCTCGTCCCAGTTGTGCGAAAGCACGACGCGCTCGTCCGGATCGCCTGCGGATCCGTCCACCCAGCCCGGCAGTCCGGGCCATTCGCCGGAGAACGCGGACACCTCGGCATGCGCGGCCTCGGCGCCGTCATGAGCCAGCACCACGGCCTCCAGAAGGGAGTTGGAGGCGAGCCGGTTGGCACCATGCAGGCCGGTGCAGGCCACTTCGCCCACGGCGTAGAGACCCCTGAGCGTCGTACGGCCGGCCAGGTCGGTGGCCACGCCGCCGCACAGGTAGTGGGCCGCCGGCACCACGGGGAGGTGCTGGACCGAGGGATCGAAGCCCGCCTTCAGGCACGTCTCATGGATGTGGGGGAAGCGCTGCGCGAAGCCGCCGTGAGCGACCCCGGTTGCGTCAAGAAGCACATGGGGGGCGCCGCTCCTCTTCATCACCGCGTCAATCGCCCGGGCGACGACGTCCCGGGGGGCGAGGTCCGCGAGAGGATGGAAATCCGACATGAAGGCGCGGCCGGCGAGATCCCTCAGCACGCCGCCCTCGCCACGTACGGCCTCGGAGATCAGCGCACGCCCGCCGTCCGGAGCCTTGAGCGCCGTGGGATGGAACTGGACCATCTCCATGTCCCTCACCTCCGCGCCGGCGCGGTAGGCCATGGCCACGCCGTCACCGGTGGCGATGTCAGGATTCGTCGTGAACTGGTAGACCTGGCCGACGCCTCCGGTGGCGAGGACGACCACCTTGGCCGCCATCGTCGTGACGACCCCCTTGCGCGTGTCGAGCACGTGGATGCCGAGCACCCTGTCCTTCGGCCCGCCCATCTCGACCGAGGGATCGAGTTTGGAACGCGTGATGAGGTCGATCGCCAGGTGATGCTCGAGCATCCGGACGCCCGGGGCGACGGCGACCGCACGGAGCAGGGCGGATTCGATGGCGCGTCCGGTCATGTCCCTCGCGTGGAGGATGCGCCTGCGCGAATGCCCGCCCTCGCGGCCGAGGTCCGGACGTCCGTCGGGACCGTTTTCAAACTTCACGCCCCATGCGATCAGCTCGGCCACCCGGGCCGGACCCTGTTCGACGATGTGGCGTACCACGCCGACGTCGCAAAGGCCGTCACCGGCCGTCAGCGTGTCCTTCACGTGGCTCTCGAAGTCGTCGGTGCGGTCGGTGACGCAGGCGATGCCGCCCTGGGCCCAGTTGGTGTTGGATTCGGCCCCTGTCTTCTTGGTGACGACGGCGATGCTCATGCCCCGGCGGGCCAGCGAGAGCGCGAAGCTCAGGCCGCCGATGCCGCTTCCCACCACGATGGCGTCGAGTCGTTCACTCATGTGAAACGATGCAAATTAGCCCCCGTCTCACGGGCAACAAGTGCGTATTTGACGGCGGACGAACGCGGGCCTACCTAGGAATCGGTGGAAATCGCGATCATACTGGCATGCTGGCTCATGGTGGGTCTCTTCGAACTTTCGGAGATGTCCATCGTGTCTTCGAACCGTCGCCGGCTCGCCCGCCTGGCCGAGCAAGGAAGCAAGGGGGCCGCGCAGGCCCTCGCCCTCCTGGCCAACCCCTCCAAGTTCCTCTCCACCGTCCAGGTCGGACTCACCTTCGGCAGCATCATCGCGGCGACTTACGGCGGCCAGCCTCTGGCGGCGCGCCTCTCGCCCCTGCTGGCCCAGGCTCCGGTGGGCTGGATCGCGGAGAACGCGGAGGGCCTTGCCCGCGGCGGCGTGTCCTTCCTGATCGGCTCGCTCACCATCGTGTGCGCCGAAATCGTGCCGAAGCGCGTCGGACTCGGCAACCCCGAGGCCTTGGCCGTCGCCGTGTCGCGGCCGATGTCGTTCATGGCGGCGCTCGCCTCGCCGCTGGTGTCCACGTTGAGCTTCCTCGCCGACATCATCCTTTTCGCCTTCGGTCGCAAGCACGCCGAGGAGGACAAGATGTCGGAGGACGAACTGAGGATGATGGTCGACCAAGGCATGGCCTCGGGCGTGCTGCACGCGCATGAGCACCGCATGGTCCATGGCGCCCTTTCGCTCGACCAGGTCACGGCGGAGACGCTGATGACGCCCAGCAACCGGGTCGTCTGGCTCAATCTGCACGACACCGACGAGGTGAACTGGCGCAAGGTGGTCTCTTCCGGCCACACCTGGTTCCCGGTCTATCAGGGAAGTCCCGACCGGCCCATGGGGGTCGTTTCAGTCAAGCGTCTCTGGGCCAATCTCTCCCTCACGGGCACCGTGACCATCAGGGACGTCCTGACCGAGCCGCCCACGGTCCCGCCCGGCATGACCGGCACCGAACTGCTGGAGCGTTTCCGCAAGGACAGGATCCACCTCGCCGTCGTCAGCGATGAGTTCGGCCGGGTGCTGGGCGTGGTCTCGCTCAACGACGTTCTGGAGTGCGTGATGGGCGAACTGCCCAACGAAGGTTCGTCGCTGCGTCAGCACGTACGGCCGGTCCGGCGCAGGGACGACGGCAGCTGGCTGGTGGAGGCCTCCGTTTCGCTCGAAGAATTCCGGGAGGCCACCGGCATCGTCGGACGTTTTCCGGAAGAGGGCGTGGCGCGCTTCACCGTCATCGCCGGCTTCCTCATGCGCGCCCTGGGCCGCCTGCCGCAGGAAGGCGACCGCGTCGAGGCGCTGGGACATGTCTTCGAGGTGATCGACATGGACGGCCACCGCGTGGACAAGGTCTTGGTGATGCCCAAGGCGGGCGGGACCGCCTGAGATTCAGAGGCGCACGGGCAGGCCGGCCTCCCGGAGACGTTCCTTGGCCTGCCTGACCGTGAACGTCCCGAAATGGAAGATGCTGGCCGCCAGCACGGCGCTGGCCCCTCCGTCACGGAGGACTTCGGCCAGGTGGTCGAGGCTGCCGGCTCCGCCGGAGGCGATGACGGGCACCTCGACCGCCCGGGAGACGGCGAGGTTCAACGGGATGTCATAACCGGAGGCCGTCCCATCCCGATCCATGCTCGTGAGGAGAATCTCACCGGCGCCCAGGGAGGCGACCTTGCGGGCCCAATCGACGGCGTTCAGGCCGGTGGCGTTGCGTCCGCCGTGGGTGTACACCTCCCACTTTCCGTCACCGGCGCGTTTGGCGTCGATCGCCACGACGATGCACTGACTGCCGAACTTGCGGGCCGCCTCGAGCACGAGTCCCGGGTCCTTGATGGCCGAGGTGTTGAGCGAGACCTTGTCCGCGCCGGCGTTGAGCATGGTGCGCACGTCGTCCACGGAACGGAGGCCTCCGCCGACCGTGAGGGGCATGAAGACCTGGTCGGCCGTGCGTTCAACGACGTCAACCATGGTGCGACGTCCGTCGCTGGAAGCGGTGATGTCCAGGAAGACGAGCTCATCCGCGCCCTGCTGTTCGTAAGCGGCGGCGACGGAGACGGGGTCGCCGGCGTCGCGCAGCTCCTCGAATTTCACGCCCTTGACCACACGTCCGGCATGGACGTCCAGGCAGGGGATGATCCTTACTGAGAGCATGCGGAAGAGGTAGGGAAGAGGCCCGTCCTAGTAAAGCACGACCGTGACCGGTCCGTCGTTCACCAGGGAGAGCTCCATGTCTTCGCCGAAGAAGCCGGTGCTCACCGGGCGTCCCGTGACTTCGGCGAGCATGCTGACGAACCGGTCGAAGAGCGGGCGGGCGACCTCGGACCTGGCCGCCTTGTGGAACGACGGTCTGTTGCCCTTGGAGAAATCGGCCAGAAGGGTGAACTGACTCACGGCCAGCACTTCGGCGCCCGCGTCCGTGACGGAAAGCCCCATCCTGCCCTGATCGTCCTCCATCAGCCTGACCTTGGCGACCTCCGTGGCGAGACGTCGGACGGTCGACTCGTCATCATCCGCGGCGATGCCGACCAGGAGCACGAAGCCGCGCCCGATGCATGAGGCGGCGCTCCGATCGTCCTTGCGCCTCACCGATGCGCTGAGCACGCGTTGCACGACGACGACCATGGATTCAGGTCAGGGCGTCCAGCACCGTCCGCAGCTTCATCTCGGTCTCGGAGGCCTCGGCCTCGGGATCCGAACCCGCCACGATGCCGGCGCCGGCATAGGCCCTTGCTTCGCCACCGCGCAGACGTGCGCAACGAAGGGCCACGAAGAGCTTGCCGGACCGTCCGTCGGCGGAGACCCAGCCCACGGCGCCCGTGTAGAGACCCCGGTCGTGAGGCTCGAATCCTGGGATGAAGGGGAGGGCCATCGCGCGGGGCTTCCCGCCCACGGCGGGCGTGGGGTGAAGCTCTCCGGCGACCTCGAGGAACCTGCGGTCGGCCGGCATGCGGCCGACGATCGGGGTGCGGAGGTGCATGACGTTTCCGAGACGAAGCAGCTCGGCGTCGCGCCGGGTGGCGGCCAGCACGCCCACCATGCCCAGACGGCGAAGGATGGACTGCGTGACCGCGTCATGCTCACGTCGGTCCTTGTCACTGGTCAGGAGGGCTTCGGCCAGACGGGCGTCCTCGGCCGCGGATTCACCCCGACGGGTCGTCCCGGCCACCGATTCGGTCCTCACCTCGCCGTCGAAAAGGGAAAGGAGGGTCTCGGGAGTGGCCCCGACCATCGCGCCCTCCGGTTCATCCACGAGGAAGGTGTGACAGGGCGCGTTGCCGCGACGCAGACGATGCAGGGCGGCATAGACGTCAAACGGCTCGGCCCGTCGCCAGTCGAAGGCGCGCGTGAGCACGATTTTCTCGAAGGCCCCCTCGCGGATCAGCTCGGTGGCCCGGCCGACCGCGGAGGGGAACCAGCGTCCCCCCACTTCGCTGAGCACGGTCGCCGAGGACGGACGCGAGGCGGCAGGGCGGGTGCGGTAGGTGAACTTCTGAAAATCGGCGGCCCGGCGCGCGAGTCGTGCGGCGGCTCCGGGTGACGCGGATTCGGCCAGGGCGACCTTGGTGCGACCATCCTCCGTGACGACCTGCCAGGAGGGCAGGAAGACGCAGGCGTCGATGCCTCCGCCGGGCGTGTCAGGATAGAACGGGAAGGTCGCCACGAGCCGGGGGACTTCACCGACGCAGGACAGCCTGGCGCTGAGCGATCGCACCCAACGGTCGGCATCAAGGAAGCGCCGCTCGCCACGGCCCCGCCAGAGGGCGACCGGCTCGCCCGCGGCGTGGGCGCGCTCACGGGAGGGATTCTCAAAATAGCCGCGCGGCCCCTTCGGATCCAGCGTCTCCAGCACGGCCAGGGGGTCCAGCGCCGCGGTGGTGAACGCGTAGGTGATCCAGCCGTCGCCGCCACGCTCCGCTTCCGCGCGCTCCAGTTGGTCGAGGGCTGCGAGCGTGTCGGTCATAGATTCATGCGGCCGGAGCCGGCGGTGCCTCAACCTGAGGGAAGAGGATGCATTTCTCGGCCACGCGCACCCCGCTTCCGGCGACGGACCAGTCGAATCGTTCGAAGTCGGCGGGCACGGATTGCCCGATGTTTTCCAGCAGTGCGCGCGCGGTCGTCGGCATGACCGGCAGGAGGGCCGTTCCGACGAGCCTCAGGCCTTCGGAGACATGGGCCAGGCACGAATCCAGACGGGCGCGGTCGGCCGGATCGGCTGACTTCGCCAGCTTCCAGGGCGCGCGTGTCTCGATGTAGGCGTTGAGGGCGTTGATGAAGGTCCAGAGGGACTCCAGCGCGCGGCTCACCTGATGCTCGGCGAAGCCCTCGTCGTAGGCCTTTCGCGTCTCCGCCCAGAGCGTTCGGACCGAACGTTCAGCGTCCTCGTCGGCGACGGCTGCAGGCACGACGCCGGCGCAGTTGCGGCCGACCATGTTGAGCAGACGGTTGACGAGGTTGCCCAGGCTGTTGCCGAGGTCGGCCTTGTAACGTCCGTTGAAGCTCTGCTCGGAGAAGTCGGCGTCCTGTCCGACCACCATCTCACGGCAGAGATAGTAGCGGAAGGCGTCCTGTCCGTGCGTGCGTGCGAAGGCGAGGCTGTCCGTGGCGTTGCCGGAGCTCTTTGAGGCCTTCTTCTTGTCGATGGTCCACCATCCATGGACAAGGAGCCTGCGAGGCGGCTCGAGACCCAGGGCCTTGAGCATGCAGGGCCAGTAGACGGCGTGGGGAGGGGAGAGGATGTCCTTGCCGATGACGTGCAGGTCCGCGGGCCAGAGGCCGGTTCCGACCACGGCGGAATAATAGTTGGTCAGGGCGTCGAACCAGACGTAAGTCACGTAGTCGGTGTCGAAGGGCAGTTCGATGCCCCAGGTGAGCCTGGACTTCGGACGGGAGATGCACAGGTCGTTCATGGGCTCCTTGAGGAACTCCAGGACCTGGTTCTGACGGAAACGGGGGGTGATGAAGTCGGGGTGGGAGCGGATGTGCTCGACCAGCCAGGACTGGAACTTGGAGATGCGGAAATAGTAGTTCTCCTCCGTGGTCTGGGTGACTTCGCCGAAGATCTCGGGCCATTCGCCGTTCTCATCGCGGTCCTTGTCGGACAGGAACTGCTCCTGCCTTACGGAATACCAGCCGCTCTTCCTGTCCTTGAAGATGAGGCCCTCGGCATGGAGACGGCCGAGGAAGTCCTGCACGACCTTGCGATGCCTCGGCTCGGTGGTGCGGATGTAATCGTCGTTGCTGATGGAAAGGTCGCGCAGCATCGCACGGAAGCCGACGGCCACCTCGTCCACCAGCTCCTGGGGGGAGATGCCGCGCTTCTGGGCGGTCTGCTGGACCTTCTGGCCGTGCTCATCGAGCCCCGTCAGGAAGTGCACCTTGCGTCCGGACATGCGAGCGTGGCGGGCGATCACGTCGGCCAGCACCTTCTCATAGGCATGGCCCAGGTGCGGCGCGCCGTTGGCGTAGTCGATCGCGGTGGTGATGTAGAAGGAGCCCGACATGATGTGCCGGTCAGAGATTGACCGGAAAGGGAGGACGCTCAACCCCGAAGGCTCATTCCGCGGCCCGTCGGATGTCCGGCTGGTAGGAGATTTCGAACAGATAGGGCTGTCCGGCCCTCAGGGGGAGAGGGTGGTCGCGTTCGAGCAGCTGGTAGAAATGCACCTTGCCCCAGCAGCTGCGATGACGTGGGTCATCGCTGACCACCTTGGTCTCGCTCCAGACGGCGCCGAAGTCGTCACGGAGGACCTCGCAACGGTGGGATTCGGGCCCGAGGACCAGGGCGTTGCCCGGGGTCATGCGGGAGTGGCTGACGGCGATCGGGAGCGCCAGACGGAAGTCCTCAAGCACGACGTTGGCCTTGGGAATGAGCGTGAACCGGCCGGTCACGCGTCCTGGGGCGAACTCCCATTCGACCTTCATCGAGCCGACGCCCTGCGAGACCTGCTCGTCGGATCCCATGAGCTCAGGCTGCTCGAACCGGAAAAGGTAGACGCCCGGCTTGGAGCCCATCGCGACCTGCGCCGACTTCCCGTAGTGAGAGGGCGTGTAAGCACGGCCGCCGAGGGTGTACTCCGGGATGAAGGCTGACACGCGCTGGTTCGAAGGCCAGTCGAAGACGCCCGGCATGTGCGGAAAGGCCAGCGAATCGGAGAAGCGGTGGCTGCCTGAGGTCACGAGGGGGAGCACGACGTGCAGGCCGCTGGCGGAATCCTGGTAGATGAGGACTCCCTGCTCCTTGCGGGGGGAGCGGTCGAAGAGATGCAGGCGGCATACCGGCTGCCTCCCCTGCACGGAGACGGGCTCCATGCCGCCGCCGACGGTCTTGGCCAGGCGCGACCACTGGGAGAGGTATCTGGCGGCGTCGAAGTTCGCCATGCGCGTCGTGTGTCCGGGGATGGTGTCCCGCTCGGCGTCACGGACGACGATGAGGCCATGCTCGGCGTCGAAGAACGTGGTGAAGAAATGCGTGTAGAGACGCCGGACCTGGTCGCGCAGCAGCGGTTCCTGCGCGGCCGTCACCCAGCGGTCACGGAGGGCCTGCAGCATGATGGTGATGCAATGCATCTGACCATAGGCGCCTATGCCCCTGCCGTAGCACCAGCCCTGGCCGTCGTCCCGCACCATGTCGCCGATCACCCGGAGGTACTTGTCGTACAGGGTGCGCAGCTTGGGCAGTTTCGAGTCCCTGAGCTGGATGTTGGCGTGGAGCTGGAGGGCCTGCCGGATGAAGATGAGCGAGACGACGCCGTACAGGTCGAAGGTTCCGCCGAAGTTGGACGCGGAGGCCGCCTTCGAGGACTCGTCATGGAAGCCGTTGGAGGAGGCCGCCGAAGCACGGTCGACGAAACGGTCGACGAGGGGACCGGTGGTGTCCTGCTTGGACAGTCCGAATGAATGACGGCAGACCGCCTTGGCGACGTCGAAGGCCTGCACGTGGTCGTGATGGTCGAGCTCGACAGAAAGACGCTCATCGATGAGACGACGGGTCTCCTCATTGAGCTGCTCCCAGACGGGGTTGCGCTCACGGGTGGGGCCGAAGGCGAGCAGCCCCAGGCAGGCGAAGGCCATGCCGTTGTCCGAACCTTTGCTGAGCCTCACCTGGGCCGTGATCGAGCGCGCCGTCAGTTCGATCAGATTCACGCGGTCCAGGACCGTCTCCCCCGTGGCCCGGAAATACTCTCCGAGGGCCAGGGCGACATGGCCCGGTTCGTCGGCACGTGAAACCTCGCCCTCAATGGGCGTGACGCTGCCATCCGCCGAAACGGAGGGAAGGTTCAGTTTCAGGAGCGCCTTGGTCTGGTCTAGGCACTGACTCGCGAAATTCAGCATGCTGAGGGGTTTTTCGATGGGATGTGACCCCTCATGTCAACAACCCTTCGTAAAAAAGTCGTAAGAGGTCGTGATCAGACCTTCAGCACCTCCACGGGGCACTCGGAAAGCCTTTGGAACAGGGCCATCTGCCTGCGGATGGGCCACCAGCGGTACAGATGGATGTCCACGGGCTTCCAAAGGGCCACCCAGCCCCCGATGATGAGTCCCTCGCGGATCAGCTCGGCCCAGCCCGGCCCTTCGGGCAGGAGGGACCTCAGGGTCAGCATGCAGGCGAGGAAGAGGAGGGCGGCGACCAGGGTGAATCTGCCCTCCCGGAGGAGCTCGTGCAGTTCACGGCGGACCGACTCCCTGCGATAACGGAAGAAGTTGCCCAGGGATTCCCTGACCATGTCGGCCGAACCCGGTCTGGGCTCCTCCGTAAGTTCGATGCGGATCCTCAGCGGCGACTCGGCATGGATCTCCCGTGCGCTGGAGACGATGAACTCCTCGGCATCGTGATCAAGGTCCCGCTCATGGAACGGGGACGGGTCCATGGTGTTGAAGAGCTGTCCGACCGCATTGAGCCTGACGACGATCATGCCGGGGAGTATCGCCTTCGAATTCATAGGGGCTTCGGTCTTCCGAGGGTTGAGATGAAGAATCGCGCGCGCTTCTCGCGCAGGACGTCGGATTCACCCGCGCCATGGCCGGCGCCGGGAGCGACATGGAGCTCGACGAGGTGGCTCTTTCCCGCGGCCATGAGCGCCGCGTGGAAGTCGTAGGTGCACTTCACGTCCACGTTGGTGTCCGATTCGCCGAGGGTCAGGAGGAGACGGCCCTTCAGCCGCGAGGCGTGGGTGGCGCAGGAGTTCTCCTCGTACCACGGCCCGACGGGCCAGCCCAGCCACTGCTCGTTCCACCAGAGCTTGTCGACCCGGTTGTCATAGCAGCCGCAGTCCGCCGCGCCGGCCTTGTAGAAATCGCCATGCAGGAGCATCGCGTGGGCGGTGTTCTGTCCGCCGGCGGAGCCGCCGAAGATGCCCACGCGTGAGAGGTCCATGTTCGGCTCGGTCCCGGCCAGGGCCCGCATCCATGCGATCCGGTCGGGAAAGCCTCCGTCCTTGAGGTTGCGCCAGCTCTGATGATGGAACTCCTTGCCGCGGTGGTTCGTACCGCGTCCGTCCATCTGCACGACGTAGAAGCCCAGCATGGCCAGCTCGCGGTGGTTGCGGTTCCACCAATTCATGGACTTCGGGGCGAAGGAGCCGTGGGGTCCGGCGTAGATGTTCTCGATGACGGGATATTTCCTGGACGGATCGAAAGGGTGGGGCCGGGTGACCACGCCCCAGATGTCGAACTTGCCGTCACGGTCCTTGGCCACGAAGGGCCGGGCGTGACTCCAGCCCGCCGCCTCCAGACGCCGCGTGTCGGTCGCCAGGAGCGTGGTGATCGCACGGCCGTCCGACCCGCTCCTCAGGGTGAAGACGGGAGGGGAGTCCACCCGTGTCGCCACATCGACCAGCACGCCGCGATCCGGCGAGAAGATGGCCTCATGGTCGGCGTCACCCGGGGTCAGGTCGACGAGCCCGGAGCCGTCCAGCTTCACCTTGCAGACGTGATGGTGGTAGGGATTCTCGCCACGGTTCATGCCCACGCCGATGAAGGTCGCCGTGGATGCGTTCTCGTCGACGTGCAGGACCTGTTTCACCATCCATTCGCCGGAAGTGACGGGACGCAGCGTGCGTCCGTCATGGAGGTCGACGGCGTAGAGGTGACGCCAACCGGACTTCTCCGAGGCCCAGAGGGTGAGCGAATCGCTCAGGTCGTGCCGGAAACGGGTCTTGAACGTGTAGATGAACCTCTCCGGCTCCTCCTCGGTGATGAGCTTGCGCCAGCGTCCGTCTTTGACGTCGTAGACGATGATGCCATGGCCGGTGAAGCCTCGACGGACGTACTCCGTTCGCAGCGTCTTCCCGTCTGCCGACCAATCGAGGCGGTCGGTGGAATACGTCTTCCCGGTCAGGTCCGACGGACAGCCGGACGCGGTCTTTCCATCGGCGCTGAAGACCCAGGCCTGGCGCTCCGTGCGCTCGTCTCCGGGCTTGTCGTAAGGAATCTCCTTGGTGACGCCCTTGGCCGAGTCGACGACCTTGTACTGCCTGACGGGCTGCTTCTGTTCGCGCCACACGGCGAAGTGCCTCCCGTCGGGAGACCACGCGGGCGGACCCACGAAGGCGGCGGACCCGGAGGGACGGTCGAAGATTCTGCGCGCAGGACTTCCGTCCCCCGCGAGCAGATAGATGTCTCCGTCCTTGAATCCTACGTGCTGGGGACCACGGGGCGACCGCGTTCCGCCCGCACCGGCATTGATCGAGCGTCCGTCCCCTGACAGCTTGACCACGGGAACGCGGACCCCTCTGCCATCGGTCTCCTCGAGGGAGCCGTCCGTCGCGAGCCACCAGAACTTCTTCTCACCCCTGAGGAAAAGACGTCCGTCCTCCATCGGTATGATGGTCCTGAAAGGCAGCTGCGAGGGTGATGTCTGCCGGCCGAGCGATGTGGAAAAGCTCTCCGCAAGCTTCACGGGATCGAAGGCGGGACGGATGCTCCCGCTCCGCGTATCGACAATCGTCCAGGCGGACCTGTCCTGCGGCGTCCTGTAGACAAGGAACGACCCCTTCTCCGACCATTGTAGGTCTTCGAGCCGCGTCGGCGGAGCCAGAGGGCGCCAAGTCTCGTAAAGTCGCTTCCATTGGGAGACCAAGCCCTCTTGGGCTGCGGCCGGCGGCGCAACGAACGCGCAGAGCATCGTGCAGGTCGCGAGGAGCATGGTACGCCCTGCCTTGGAAAGCCTGCTCATTTCTTCTTAGGGGACTTCGGCTTCAGTTCCGCGAGATAGGCGACGACGTCACGGATCTCCTCGGGGGTCAGGATGCCGAGCATCGGAGGCATCACCGATGCGGCCGGAGAGGAGGACACGATCTGATTTCTGGGCAGGGCGCGCGTCGTTCCGTCGGGGAGTCGGATGACGACTTCCTTCGGGTTTTCCGAAAGCACGACGCCGGCCGCCGCAAGGCCGTCCTTCGCATCCTTGAGCACGAAGGTGACCAGGCCGAAACCGGGAGAAATCCGGGCGGAGGGATCAACCAGGGACTCGACCAGCTCGGCCCTGTCCTTGCCGAAGGTCAGACCGCGCAGCTGCGGCCCCACCTCGCTGCCCTCGTCGGATTCGACGCGATGGCAGCCCACGCAATTGGCGCCGAGGTGCTCGTTCACGACCTTCCGGCCTCGGGCCGCGTCCCCGCCCTCCGCCATGGCGGAATAGGGCGTTCCATCGTTCGCCCTCGGCCCGGACAGCGAACGGAGGTGCGCCCCGGCCCTTTCACGCAGGTCGGTCCGCGAAGACGCGAGCGCCCCGCGGACGACCTCGAGGCGCAGGTAGGGCTCGAGTCTGCCGGCGATGAAAGATTCCAGCGCGCCCGTGAAGATCACCCTGGCCTCAGGCAGGTCCGAAGCGGCCGCGGCGTTGAGCACGGCCTGCTTCTCCGCCGCTTTCGATGAGCGCGACTTCATGATGCGCTGTCCGGCCGAAAAGGCGGCTGCGGCGTCAATCTGCATGAGAATCCCGAAGGCGGCGGCGCGGAGCTCGGAGGCGTTGCCGTCACCGCAGGCTTCCGCGGCGACCTTGACCGCGAGCGTCCTGTCCTTGTCAGCCAGCATCCGGATGGCGTCCGCACGCACGGAGGCGGGCGCCGATTTCTCCTTGGCGAAGCCGGACAGGGCTTCGACGGGGACGTCGACGCGATGGCGGAGCAGGACGCTGAAGGCGAGGGTCCGCAGCTCGGGTCTGACCTGTCCGAGCAGCAGGTCCTTCGCCTCTGAAAGCGCCTGGGTGAGGGCGGCCTTGTCCCTGGGAGGATAGGTCCTGGCGACGCCGTCGACACGGTCGAGTCGCGGAGGCGAATCGAACGCCAGCATGCATTCCAGAACTTCGGTCACCAAGGCGGTGTCGCCCTGATGGCCACGGAGCCAGCGGATTAGGCGTCGCGCCTCGTCGGGAGTGCCGACACGGAGACAGGCGTTGATGGACCTGCGAGCGGCCTGAGGGGGCAGCACGTGACGGCTGAGGGCTCCGGCCAGGGAGGGCAGGGCCGACGGCACGCCGTTGTCATCATGGATGGCGCGGGCGGCCTCGTTCACGACCGCATCGTGCGGACTGGCCAGGGTCTGTGCGATCTTGGCGGACTTGCGTCGGGCCAGCGCCAGCGTGCCGAAAAGGGCGAGGTGTTCGTCCGAAGCGGTCGCGGCTGCGACAAGGTCTTCTTCCGGCACGCAGGCCGCGATGCCGGTCACAAGGCAATGCCTCAGCCAAGGGAGTTCGAAGTCGCCGTCCGGATTCCGTACGAAATCGGTCAGCTTGGCCGCACCGCGTGTCCGTCCCAGCGCCAGGGCCGCATGCATGCGGACGCGCGCCGCGGACGATGCCAGCTGGCCCATGAGACCGACTCGCAGGGCGTCGTCAGGCGACCGTGACTCGGAGAGGACCTTGGCCGCCTGAGCCCTGACTTCGTCATCTTTGGCGGCCAGGAGCGGCAGGGCCGGCGCATGCCCGACCTTTCCCTGCCTAAGCCCGATGCCCCACCCCCAGACCGCGTGCAGGCGGGCCTGGCGGGCGGCGGATTCATCCATGGCCACCTTGAGCAACTCGGACCAGGCGGATTCGCGAGCGAGACGCAGAGAGGCGTTGGTCCTGACGCGTTGGTCGGGATGTCCGAGCATCCTTAGGCACTCCGATCTCGGGACGGCGTCGGACAGAGGCCTGGACAGCCAGGCCGATGACGTCGGGTCGGTGGTCTTCGCGACGTCAAAACGCCAGATCGCACCTTTCTCATCCAGGGGGTAGCCGCCGTCCCAATCGGCGAAATAGGCGCGACCGTCAGGTCCCCAGCTCAGGCCTATGCCCATGATGCCGGATGACACCGTGCGGACGCCCTCCATCCTGAATGCGTCCAGATGGGGCGTCAGACGGAAGGCGTCCATGCGTCCCTTGGGAAACTGGTTGAGCAGGAAATGACCGCGCAGATCGCCGTCCATGGCGTGCCCGGGTTCGCGTATCATGCCGGCCGGCCCGTCGGAGTAGTTGGCCAGGGGCGGGGTGATGAAGAACGGCTGGTCGGGCTGACCTGGGGGCATCCAGACGTTCTCACGCATCCATCGGCTGGCCCCCTTCTGGTACTGGTGCTGGTTGCGCCAGCCGGAGTCGGAACCCTCCAGCACGAACACGGCCCGCTCGCGCTCACGTGGAGCGTCACCGTCATTGTCGACCCCGAAGACGTCTCCGTTGTCATCGAAGGCCAGCTCCTGGACGTTGCGGAGACCGCGGGCGAACACCTCGAATCCGGAACCGTCGGGCTCGCAACGCAGCACGGCGCCCTCGTGGGGAAGGACGAACCTGCGCCCTTCCTTGGAGGTGACGTTAAGGCCCTTGTCGCCGATCGTCCACCAGATGCGTCCGTCCGGACCGAGCCGGAGCCCGTGCATGTCATGTCCGGCATAGGCGATGTGGGCGCCGAAACCGGATACGATCTTCTCGGTGACGTCCGCCCGTCCGTCTCCGTCGGAGTCCTTCAGCCTCCACAGGTGCGGAAGGGCCGTGACATAGAGCCAGCCGTCATGCCAGAGGAGGCCGGCGGCGATGCCCGAGTTGGGCTCATTGAAGCCCTCGGCGAAAAGCGTCATGCGGTCGGCGGTCCCGTCTCCGTCGGTGTCGCTGAGCTTGAAGATCCGCTCCTTGTGGTGCTCAAGGTCGAGGACGTCGATCGAGCCGTCCCGGTTGTGGTCCTTCAGTCCGCCGCGAGGGAACCTGAGACGGCCGGGGGCGAGCTCCTTGCGCAGGAACTCCAGCCTTTCCTCGTCCGAGGTGAGTCCCACGTCATCGGGTATCCAGACCTGGTGTTCACGGATGTCGAGGTCGGCGGCTTTCCGACGCGTCGTGCAGGCCACGTACACGTTGCCGGCCTCGTCCAGGGCGACGGAGGTGGGGTCGGGCACGTTGAGCTTGCCTGACCAGCGCACCGGACGGACTTCCTGCGCCATCAGCAGGGAGGCGGTCAGGATGAACGCGGCCGAGACGGACCTCATGGATTTCAGCCGATGAGGATCACGTAAAGTTCCTTGGGTCCGTGGGCGCCGAGCACCAGGATGCGCTCGATGTCGCCGGTTCGGCTGGGACCCGTGATGAAGGAAAGCATGCTCGGCATGCCGCCGGCATTCCGTTCGCGGACAGCCGCGAAAGCGGTGTCGAGGTCGGGCATGACCTGGTCGACGGTGGCCACGATCACATGGACGTGGGGAAGGATGGAGAGCCCTCGCCCGCCGGAGCTGCGGCTGGAGACCAGGGCCGAACCGAGTTGCGCCACCAGGCATTCACAGGTGGTGATGCCCACGTCACAGCCTTCGAGCCGACGTTTGTCAAAAGCCTCGGCGACGTCCCACGCAGGGCAGGGAAGGGCGGCGCAGGCGGCCTTCAGAAGGGCGTCGGAATGGACCGCCGCCCTCTGCCAGCCCTTGGACTTCGCGAGATCCGCCAAGGCGGATGCGGCGGACGTCACGTCGGGCGCCCTTACCAGGACGGCCTTCAGTTTGGCGAGCTGCTCAGCGAGAATGGCCAGGCTTGCCTCACGGCTTTCACCGCCGTCAGGCAACCAGGGCTTGCCGGCCTTGGCGGGCCGCCGGTCGGTCGGCTCGGCACGGAGGTGCGGGCGCGGCGCCTTCACCTTGAGCGCCTCGCGGATGCGGGCGAGGATGTCGGAACGCGCGTCAGCCACGGCCGACTCCTTTCTTCCACTGCTGGCGGAATGACTCGGCCGGAGCCTCGGGCAGGTCCCGGGTCCTGAGCCATGCGGACATGTAGGGGATCGGCAGCTTCTTGAGCAGCGGCAGGAATGTCCTGAAAAGCCGGCCCCCGAGCGAGAAGAGCGCGGGCCGTGAAGTCACGAAGAGGAAGCCGCGGTGGAACACGCGGTCGAAGAGCGTGGGCGATTCCTTCGCGGCATTGCGTCGGTTGTGCAGCAGGTGATGATGGAGGTCGATGCGGACCGGGCACGCGTCCGTGCAGGCGCCGCAGAGCGATGACGCGCCGGAGAGATGGTTCCATTGCTTCAGTCCGCGCAGGTGCGGCGTGATCACCGAACCGATGGGACCCTGGTAGGTGGTGCCGTAGGCGAGGCCGCCTATGTTCTTGAAGATCGGGCAGACGTTGAGGCAGGCCCCGCAACGGATGCAATGCAGGGCGTCGCGCTGCTCGGGATCGGCCAGCAGGCGCGTGCGCGCGTTGTCCAGCAGGACGAGATGGAACTCTTCCGGGCCGTCAGGCTCATCCTTCCTGCGGGGTCCCGAGTAGAGCGTGTTGTAGCAGGTCATCGGCTGGCCTGCGCCGGCCGTGGCGAGCATGGGGAGCAGGACCGAGAGGTCGTCCAGCGAGGCGACCACCTTCTCGATGCCGGAGAGCGCGATGTGGACGCGGGGAAGGGCGGCGGTGAGGCGGGCGTTGCCCTCGTTCTCCGTGATGGAGATCTGGCCGGTCTCGGCCACGAGGAAGTTGGCCCCCGTGATGCCCACGTCGGCGTCCACGTACATCTGCCGCAGGTGGCGACGGGCGATCATCGTGAGTTCCTCGGGGCTGTCGGTCGGCGGAGTGCCCAGGTGCTGGGTGAAGAGCTCGCTGATGGCCTCCCGCTTCACGTGCATGCAGGGGAACACGAAGTGGTAGGGGGGTTCCTTGCGGAGCTGCTGGATGAACTCCCCGAGGTCGCTCTCGACCACGCCGAAGCCCTCCGCCTCGAGCGCGTCGTTCAGGTGGATCTCCTCCGAGGTCATGCACTTTGACTTCACCACGGCCTTGGCGCCGGCCTCACGGACGAGCCGGATGATGATCTCGCGCGCCTCGGCGGCATCACGCGCCCAGTGGACCACGCCGCCGTTCCGTTCGAAGTTGCCGACGAACGTTTCGAGGACGTTGGCCAGGTCATTGACCGCCGACCACTTGGCGAGGGCGGCCGCATCACGGGCCCTTTCCCAGTCGCGATAACGCGCCTTCTGCAGGTCGCGGTTCACGTAGTAGCCTCCCAGGGCCTTGCGGATGAAGGCGCGCTGGGTTCCGTCGGCCGAGGTGACCGTGGCGTCCTTGAGGAAGATGGACCTGGGGTCGGACATGTCAGTCGCGGCAGGCCAGGACCTCGGCGATGTGAAGCGGCCGCACGAGCTTGCCCTCGCGGGAGAGCCATCCGCCGATCTGCAGCAGGCAGGAAGGGTCGGAGGAGACGACGTAATCCGCACCCGTGCGCACGAGAGCCCCGCCTTTGACCTGGGCCATGGCCGTGGAGATCATGGGGAACTTGGCCGAGAACAGTCCGCCGAATCCGCAGCAGCTCTCGCCCTCCTCGGTCTCAATCAGCTCGAGCCCCTTGACGGCCCTGAGCAGACGACGGGGCTCCTCCTTCAGACGGAGCTCACGCAGCGCGTGGCACCCGTCGTGGTAGGTCACCTTCTTGGCAAAACGCGCGCCCACGTCCTCGACCCCGAGTTTCGTGACCAGGAATTCCGATAACTCGAAGGTGCGAGAGGCGAGGTCCCTGGCCTCGGCCTCATGCGACGTGCCCTCGAGCAGCTGGGGGTAGAAGACGCGCATCATCGCGACGCAGGATCCGGAAGGACCCACCACGGCTTCGGCGCCGCGGAAGACCTCGAGCGCGCGGATGGCGGCCGGGCGGGCCACGTCCCATTGGCCGGAGTTGAACGAAGGCTGGCCGCAGCACGTCTGCGCCTCCCGGAACTCCACCTCGTGACCGAGGCGGGTCAGCACCTCGGCCGTCGCCACGCCGACCCGGGGGGCCAGCTGGTCGACGAAGCAAGGTACGAAGAGGGAGACGCGCACGGGATCAGCGGAGGAAGGCCTCGTGCAGCCCGCCGTCGACGGTGATGACCTGTCCGGTCGTCTTCGAGAGGCGGTTGGTCACGAGGAGGAAGTAGGCTTCGGCCTGGTCGGCGGGGGTGATGGGACTCTTGGTGAGGGTGCGGTCCGCGTAGAACTTGGACAGCTTGGTGGTCAGCGAGTCCGTGGCTTCGTCATCGGTGTAGGGAATGTTGTACTTCGCAAGCGAGGCGATGACTCGGTCCCGCGGGAACATGGCGGAGCCCTGCACGACGGTGGCCGGGGCCACGCCGTTCACCCGGACGAGGGGGGACAGTTCGATGGCCAGCTCGCGCACGAGGTGGTTGGCCGCGGCCTTGGAGGTGTCATAGGCCACGGAACCCTTCTTGGCCACGGCGGCGTTCGCGCTGGTGGTCAGCACGAGGCTGCCGCGGAGCCCCTGCTCCTTCCAGGTCTTGAAGGCCTCGTCGGCCACGAGGTAGCTGCCCGTGACGTTGAGCGCGAAGGTGAGCGACCACTTGTCGTCGGGGATGCGGCCGGCGGTGTCCGGGGGCACGAAGATGCCGGCGGTCACGCAGATGGAGTCAAAGCCGCCGTAGGCCAGGGCCACCTGGTCGAGCATCTTCCGGATGGAAGCGCGGTCCAGTATGTCGCCGCCGAGACCGATGGCCGGGCCGCAGTTGGATACGCCGGTGCCGGCGACGCCGATGCCGGTGCCCAGCTTGTCCGTGATCTCCTTCGCGGTCGCCTGCGCGGCCTCCAGGTTCTTGTCCACGCACACGATGTGGGCGCCTTCCTTGACCAGACGGTGGGCGGTCTCCTTGCCGATGCCCGAACCGGCGCCGACCACGACGATGACCTGCCGGGCGAGCTCCTTCTCGGCCGGCATGCGCTTGAGCTTGGCCTCCTCGAGCAGCCAGTACTCGATGTCGAAGGCCTCCTGCTGGGGGAGGGCGATGTATTCATCGATGGCCTCCGCGCCGCGCATGACCTCGACGGCGCAGTTGTAGAACTCGGCGGTGACGCGGGACTCGGACTTGTCCTTGCCCCAGGCGATCATGCCCAGTCCGGGAATGAGCACGACCGTCGGATTGGGGTCGCGCATGGCGGGCGAATTGGAACGCTTGCAGGCCGCATAGTAGGAGGCGTAGTCCTTGCGGTACTGCTCGAGGCCCGCGGCAAGCTTGGCCTTGAGGGCGACGGCGTCCTCGGCCTGGGGGTTCCAGGCGACGTAGAGGGGCTTGATCTTGGTCCGCAGGAAGTGATCGGGGCAGGAGGTCCCGAGCTCGGCCAGACGCGGGGCGTCCTTCGCGTTCACGAAGCGGAGGATCTTCTCGTCGTCCTGGACGGTGCCGATGAACCGCTTCTCCTTGGAGACCTGGCCGCGCAGCCAGGGCAGGATGGCGGCCAGGGTGGCGTGACGCTTCTCCGCGTCGAGGGTCTGGTAGATCGCCCCGCCGAAGGCCTTGGCGTCCCCGCCCTTGGCCTGGTACTTGGACTCGATGTAGGCTCCGGCGGTCTCGATCATCGAGAGGGTCAGCTCGTAGCAGGCCTTGTCGTCGTCGGCCCAGGAGATGAAGCCGTGCTGGCCCATCATGATGGCCTTCACGTCGGGCTGACGGCGGGAGATCTCCTGCATGGCCAGGCCGAGCTCGAAGCCGGGCCGCATCCAGGGCACGTAGGCCATCTTGCCGCCGAAGATCTGCTTGGTCAGCGCCTCGCAGTTCTTGGAGGCCGCGATCGAGATGATCGCATTGGGGTGCATGTGGTCGACGTGCCGTCCGGGAAGGAAGCTGTGGAGCGGGGTGTCGATCGACGAAGCGCGGGGATTGAGGTTGAAGGTGGCGTGGGTGTACATGCCGACCATGTCATCCTCGGCCTGCGACTTGAGGCCTTTGTCCGCCCTGGCGGCGTAGGACTTCTGCAGACCGATGAGCTTGTCCTGGTAGAGGGACGAGAAGTTCTCGCGGGCGCTGGTGCGCAGGTCGCCGCCGGAGCCCTTGACCCAGAGGACGTCGACGTCCTGGCCGGTGAGCGGGTCCTTCTCCCTGATCTTCGAGGAGGTGTTGCCGCCTCCGGTGTTGGTGATGCGCTGGTCAGCGCCCAGCCGGTTAGACCGGTAGACCAGGCGGGCGACCGGATCGAGCTTCGCCGCTTCGGCGTCGTTCCAGAGGTAAGATACGTGCTTGTGTTGGCTCATGTGTGGTTGGTTGGAAAGAAAGGAGGCGCCGGGAGGGTTCAAGCGCGCTTCAGGGACTTGAATCGTCGCAATGCGTCGCCCCAGCGCACGTCGGACCGCGGAAGGTAGGTCTTGCAGGGGAATGATTTGCGCACGACTTCACGCACGCCCTTCAGGCCCCTGACCTCCTTCATGGCGACGGCCTGGACGAGGATGTTGCCCGCGGCGGTGGCTTCGACGGGTCCTGCGACGACGGTGCGTCCGGTGGCGTCAGCGGTGGCCTGATTGAGGAGCTCGTTGCGCGAACCGCCTCCGACGATGTGAAGGACGGCGAGACGTCGGCCGGTCAGCTTCTCCAATGCGTCCATCTCGACGCGATACAGCAATGCCAGCGACTCCAGGACGGACCGGGCGATCTCGCCGTGGGTGCGCGGGACGGGCTGACGGGTCTCCCGGCAGAAGGCCTGGACCTTGGCGACCATGTCGCCCCGGCGGGTGAACCTCGGGTCATCCGGGCGGATGAAGGAACGCAGGGAAGGAGTCTGCAGGGCGAGACGCACGATCTCGCCGTAGTCGGAGACCTCTCCGCGCTCCATCCACTCACGACGGCATTCCTGGAGTATCCAGAGTCCGACGAGGTTCTTGAGGAAGCGGGAGGTGCCTCCGAAGCCGACCTCATTGGTGTACCTCGCCTTGCGGACGGTCTCGCTCACCATGGGACGGTCAAGTTCGACGCCCAGCAGAGACCAGGTGCCGGAAGAAAGGTAGGCCCAGTCCTTCCCGGGCCTGGCCGGCACGGCGGCCACCGCGGCGGCGGTGTCGTGCACGCAGGTCGTCACGACGTGGGCGGAACGAAGGCCGGTCTCAGACGCCAGGTAAGGTCTGAGTTTGCCGAGCTTCACGCCCGGGGCGACGGGCTTGGGAAGCAGGTGCAACGGGATGCCGAGCTTGCGCAGGACCGGACGTGCCCAATCCCGCCGACGGACGTCCCAGCACTGGCTGCCGGAGATCAGGGTCTCCTCCGCTCGCGCCACGCCCGTGAGCAGGAAGTTGACGTAGTCGCCGATGAGCAGGAACTTGTCGGCCATCCTGAGCAGTTCGGGACGGTTGCGGGCGTCGTCGAGCAGCTGGTAGAGCGTGTTGATGGAGATGGAGGCGATGCCGGTGCCCTCGAAGAGCTGCTTCTCCGAAAACTTGCCCATGGCCAGTTCGTAGGACTTGAAGCTGCGCTCGTCCCGATAGGTGAAGGGGAGGGAGAGAAGCGGGCCGTCGCCCTTCAGCAGGACGTAGTCGACGCCCCACGAATCGCAGGCCACCGACTTGATCCGGCCGAGCTTGGCCCCCTTCGCGAGGCCGACGCGTATCTCACGGAAGATCCGGATGATGTCCCAGCGGAGGGTTCCGTTGGCGGTGATGGCTCCGTTGGAGAACCGGTGCACCTCCTTCATGGTGAGCCGACCGTTCCGGAGTCTGCCAAGGATGACGCGGCCGGATTCGGCGCCGAGGTCGATTGCGAGATAGTCGGACATGGGGAAGGGGAGGGGGAGGGGTCAGAGGCCGAGCAGTTTCTGACGATAATGCTCGTCGGGACGTCCGGCGATGCGTTCGCACTGGGCGTGGGTAAGGAAGACCGGTCCGCCGAGGGCGGCCGCGCCCAAGAAGATCTCCGCGGCCTTCTCCGTCATGAGCAGCGAACCGAGGACGGCCTTGGGCGACGGGCCCACGGCGATCACGCCGTGGTTCCGGAGCAGGATGACGCGCGGTTCGCGGCCCGTGCGACGGACATGGGCCATGACCTCTTCACGGATGGACCGGCAGAGGGCCATGCCGGGCTCAGCGTAAGGCACCAGGACGGACTCCACGCCGCAGAGCACGATCTCATCCGGACAGGTCCTGCGTGCGGCGAACTCCTCGGCGCGGGGCGAACAAAGGATGCCGTTGGCGGCGATGGCGTGCACATGACCGACGCAACGGACGCCGGGCAGGGTGAGAAGGTAGGCGTGGAACAGCGCCTCGATGGACGGCTTCTTGGCCTTGTCATCGACTCGGGAGGCGAACAGCGCTGCGTCGATCTCAGCATCGCCGGCCGAAGGGTCGTCGAGCAGCGGCAGCAGGCGGTCGAACCGACAGACGGTGACGTCAGCAGGACCGAGCGTGCTCAAGGAGCAGCCGGATGCCTTGACCGCGAAGGTCGCCTCATCGATCCGGACGGAAGTGTTGCCTTCGCCCAGGATGGCCATGCGGAGTCGTTCTCCGCCCAGGGCATGGGAGAGGGCCAGAAGGTCCTGGACGAGGTCGGCCATCAGTCGCGCGAGAAGGGCGCGTCTCAGGCGGTGGTCAGCACGTGGTCGGCGGGCATGCGCACCTTGGCGCGCTGCACCTCGGCCGCGTCGGCGTCCGTGACGAGGAACAGGGCGCTGACGTCGCGGGTGACCGCGCAGGGTCCTCCACGGCCGAGCTTCACCTTGTTCATGCAGATGAGCACTTCGTCGCTGCGGCGGATCACTTCGCGCTGCTGGTGCGAGATGTCGCGCTGGGAGTTCCAGAGGCCGTTCTCGTCGATGCCTTCGGCGCCGAGCAGAGCGACGTCGAAGTTCCACCGGGCGACCTCCTCGAGCGTGCGGTCGCCGGCCACCATCGCATGCCGGGTGAGGAACAGTCCGCCGGGGATGTAGACCTCGACGCCGGGGAGGCAGGAGATGAGCTGGGCCGTCGGCAGGCAGGTCGTGACGATCTGCAGGTCGGGCACGCCGGCGGAGGCGATGGCCTCGGCGGCGAAATAGATGGTCGAGCCGGAGTCCAGGTAGACCGTCATGCCGGCCTTGACCCTTGAGGCGGCCAGATTGCCGATCTTGCGCTTGGCCTCGGCGTCCTCGACCTTGCGGTCATCGAGGGGCGGGAAGTTGCGGTTGAAATCCGAGAGCGCGCCGCCATGCGTACGCGTGATGCGTCGTTGGTTCTCAAGTTCGGTGAGGTCACGTCGGGCAGTGGCCTCCGAGACGTTGAACTGCTTGCAGATCTCCACGACGGGAACGTATCCGACCTTGCTGAGCAGCTTGGCGATGGACTCCCGACGCGCCTCGATGATGTGGCGTGCGACTTTCATGGGTTTGGAGGTCCGTTTATGACCACATCCAATCAGCCAATCAATAACGCAAGTTTGCGCTAGATCATCAACTGAGCCTATTTCGCACAATATACATTATGTCTAATTACGAAATATATTGATTTTATTGGTTTTAATTAGGCTATAGCTGTATTTCCTTGGGGACATGAGCCCTTTTGCCTAGGCTCACTTTCGTGTCACCGTTTCGTCATCGGATACGCTCATATCTAGGAATCCTGAATGCCTTGGGATTCTCAATCTTAGTCATCGGCTCATCCGGGTGCACCTCAGTCGATCGTTCAGGGACTCAGCCCGAATCAGGAGAAGTCGAACTTCCGGGGATTTACCGCTCGGGAGTCATCCATCACCCAGGGCCAGCCTCGGAAGGCTGCGAACCCCGCACTCAGATCATCACCCACCTGGTGCTGCATCATACCGGCGCGCCCCTGCCCTCCTCGCTCAAGGCCCTCGAAGGCAAGGAGGAGGGTCGTCCGGTGGGCGTCCATTATGTCGTCACGGACGAACCGTCGCCGCGCGTCATCGACATGGTGCCCGAATCCTACGCGGCCTATCACGCCGGCAAGAGCGCCTGGGGCCCGAAGGACGGTCTCAACCAGCATTCCATCGGCATCGAGATCATCAATCTCGACGGCAACAGGCATCCGTACCCGGCCGATCAGGTCGAGCTCATCCTCGCGCTGTGCGACGAGATCGTCCGCCGTCACGGCATCGCGCCGGTGAACGTAGTGGCCCACTCCGACATCGCGGTGGGACGCAAGATCGATCCCGGTTCGCTCTTCCCCTGGCGACACCTGGCCGAGCACGGCATCGGCGCATGGCCTCTCACCGTCGACGTCGAGGAGTTCCTCACGCTGCCTGCGCCCGATGAGGCCCTGAGCCGGTCGATGCTGACCGACTATGGCTATCGGCTTGAGGCAGGTCGGGAAGGTCTACGGCTGGGCATCGAGGCCTTCCAACGGCACTTCAGACCCCACCGTGTGGACGGAACGATGGACGCCGAGACGGGCGCCCTCCTCCGGGCCCTGCTGCGCAGATACCGGCCCGAAGCTCCTCTCGGCCTGCCCGCCGCGGTCAAACCCGCGGCCTGAACCTGTTCAGGACGCGCGCGGCGAAGCCCCGCAACATGTCGCGCTCCGGATAGCCCCAGCGGTCCAGGATCAGTGCGTAGACGGCCATGGCGGCGAGGCCCGCTACGGCCATGGATGCGATGAGTCCGCCCTTCCCTCCCAGCCATTCGGTCATGAAGGGGACGAGGAAGCGATATCCCTTGTAGGCGACGGCCCCCATCGCGAGCGATCCGACGCAGGCCTTGCAAAGGGGGCCGACGAACGAGACGCCGAGGAATTGCGGCGCCTTGGCCTTCAGCCGGTTTCGCAGGACGACGTACTGCCAGACCGTCGAGACGCCGTTAGCCACCGCTAGGCCCTGCACGCCGTAGCCCATCAGGACTGCGGCAAGGGAGAGCACGACGTTGACCGCCACCGCATGCATCGCCGCATGAAAGGTCTCCTTGGTCTCTCCCGCGACGTTGAGAGCCCGTGTGACGAGGCTCATCAGGGAGAGGACCGGCATGGTCAGCGCGAACAGGACCAGGACGTCTCGTGTGTTGTGACAGTCCTCCTCGGTGAAACGGCCGAACTCGAACAGAAGCCTGACGACGGGCTCCGAAAGCACCGCCAGTCCGACGGCCGCGCCGATGTTGATGGCAAGCACGAGCCGGAAGCCCCGGGCGTAGTCTTCGGCCAGGCGCGCATGATCGCGCACGGCCCAGGCCGACGCCAGGGCCGGAAACATGACCGTCGCGACGGAGGCCGAGAACAGTCCGATGGGGAGCTCCACGATCCGGTTGGCGATGTAGTAGTAAGTCAGGCCGCCGTCCCCGACGTTGAACGCCAGGGCCCGGGAGATTAGGAAATTGACCTGCTGGATGCCCGCGCCGAGGGCGGCGGGAATGAAGGCGACGCGCAGCGCGGTCCATGCCGCCTCATCGGGTCGGACGGCTCCCATGTTCCAACCTGAAGCCCGCAGGCCCCACATGGGCACGAGAAGCTGGACGAGTCCGCCCACGAGGGCGCCGGCGCAAAGCCAGCGGGCTCGCCCCTCATCGCTGGAGGCGAACATGAGCCCGCCCAGGCCCAGCGCGGCGATCATGCAGAGGTTGAGCAGACCGGAGGCGAATTCGGCCAGGCCGAACCGGCCCGAAAGATTGACCGCGGACGTGAACAGGGCGGCCAGGCAGATCAGGGGCATGTACGGCATGCACAGCGCCGTAAGCTCAGCCGCGAGGGCATGACTGGGATCCTCGGCGAGGAATGAGAAGATGAGCGCGGCCGTCGACAGGCACACGGTGATGAAGATCATCCAGGGTGTCACCCGCCGCAGGACGTGGTTCAGGAAGGCGAACGCGGCCGGCGCTCCGTCACGGGCGGTCTTCTCGGCCAGCACGGGCACCACCGCGGCGGTCAGGGCGCCTTCGCCCAGGAGCCTTCGGAACAGGTTCGGAATCTGGAAGGCGAAAAGGAAGGCGGCCCCGACCGCCCCGGCGCCGAACACGGCGGCGATGAGCTGGTCGCGCATCAGGCCGAGCACGCGGGAGACCATCGTCCAGGTGGCGGTCTTCGCCATGTCCCGGTACTGACGCTCCGGCTGTGACATGCTCAGGGGATCACGGCTTCGATCCCTTCCTCAAGCACGGCACGCAGCGCGGGCAAGATGTCGGCCCGGGGCACCACGCCTTCCCTGCGGTCGACGAAGCTGCGCACCTTGGCCACGCCTCGGGCGACCTCTTCGCCGCCGTAGATCACGCCGTACTTGGCTCCGGCGGCTTCGGCGGCCTGCGCGAGCTTGCCGAACTTTCCGTCCCTCAGGTTGTATTCGACCCGGAATCCGGCCCGCCGCAGGGCGGCGACGTCCTCGAGGGCCGCGGCTCTCGCGTCCTCGCCCAGGATGAGGGCGTAGAAGTCGGGTCCATCGACGTAGGCCGGAAGCCTGCCCCTGAGTTCAAGCAGGTCGCGCAAGGTCACGTCGCCCATGCCGAAGCCGACGGCAGGCAGGTCGGGGCCGCCGAGCTTGGCCACGAGGGCGTCGTAACGACCGCCGCCGGCGAGGGCGCGGGCCTCCCCGCCCGTCTCAAAGGCCTCGAAGACGAAACCGGTGTAGTAGGCCAGCCCGCGCACGATGGTCAGATCGACTGTCACGCACTCGGAAAGCCCCATGGCCTTGAGGGCGTCGAGCAGGTGCTTCCAATCAGCCAGACGGGACCGCATGGCTTCATCACCTGATGCCAGTCGGGTCAGCTCATCGAAGGACTGCGCGGCTGCGAACTCGCGTGAACCCCTGAGGACGGCGGCGGGATCGACCGAGACGCCGGCGAGAGCCGCGGTCATCGCCTTGGTCAGTTCATCGGGGGTGCCGCGCTCGAGCTTGTCGACCACCGCCAGCACCTGCCCGGCCCTGTCCTCAGGCACGCCCAGCGTGGCGAGATAACGGAACCAGAGGGTGCGGTCGGAAATCCGGATGCGGAAGTCCGACTGCGTGAGTCCGAAGCCGAGCAGGCATTCGGCGCACAGGGCGATGATCTCTGCGTCGGCCGAAGGTCCCGCCTCACCGAGGAGGTCCGCGTTGAGCTGGTAGAAGGCCCGCAGGCGACCCTTCTGGGGCTTCTCGTAACGGTAGTTTTCGCCGATCGCGAACCAGCGGATCGGCTTGGGCATGCCGTTGGCCCGGGCGCCCACCATGCGGGCCAGGGACGGCGTCATCTCAGGCCGGAGGCTCACCTTGCGGCCGCCCTTGTCCTCGAAGTTGAACAGCTGACGGACGATCTCTTCACCCGACTTCTCGGTGAACAGCTCGAGCGGCTCAAGCACCGGCGGCTCCCATTCACGGAAACCATGGCGTCGGCAGGCGCTGCGCCAGATTTCGAAGATGTGACCGATTACCGCGCGGTCCTCGGGATAGAACTCACGGAAACCCGGGAGAGTCCTCGCTTCGGACATCGGGCTTACTGGCCCTGCTCGGGCTTCTGTCCGATCTTCGAGAGGTCGATGGACTTGAGTTTGGCCTTCAGCTCCTTGCCGGCCTTGAACTTGATGACGGCGCGCTGCGGGATCACGACGTCCGTCTCAGGGCGGTTCGGATTGCGACCGATGCGGCTCTTGCGGACCTGCACCTGGAATACGCCGAAGTTGCGGAGCTCTACGTCGCGCCCGGCCAGCAAGGCCTCCGCGATGGCGTCCAAGGTCATCTGCACGCTGTCCCGTATGTGCTTCTGGGGATAGCCCTTCTTGGTGAAGATCTCGATGACGATGTCTCGCTTGGTCAGGTTGTTGGACATGGTCGTGTTGCGTAAGCGTTGATAATCAATAGTATGGGAAAGCCCGATCTGGCAATACCCCGCCGACTTTATTTTCACTCCAGGTTCTGCACCTGCTCGCGGACGCGCTCGATCTCGGTTTTGGCCTCCAAAACCAGCCGGGTGGTGGCGATTTCGACCGCCTTGCTGCCGATGGTGTTGACCTCCCGCAGGAACTCCTGGACCAGAAAGTCCAGCTTTCTGCCCGCTCCGGGCGTCGGCAGCTCCTCCAGGAACTGACCGCAATGGCTGCGGAGGCGGACGGTTTCCTCGGTGATGTCGCATCGGTCGGCGAACAGGGCCAGCTCCTTGAGCACCCGTTCGTCCGCCGGGTCGACCGTCAGGCCCGCGTCGCGAAGGCGGCGCAGGAGAATCGCACGATGTCTGGCGGGAGCGCCGCTCTCGGATGACTCCATGCCATCGACCAGGGAGGAGATCCTGGCGATGCGCGCCGCCAGATCGGCGGCCAACGCAGCCCCCTCGGCGAGGCGCATCGTCTTGAGTTGACCCAAGGCCGTCTCGAAGGAGCGCCTCAGGGACGGTTCCGCCGATTCGAAGGCGGGATAGTCCTCGGAACCGCCGCGCCCGGCCTCGGCCAGCCGCAGCAGGACGCCGGCGTCGGGCGTGAACGGAATCTTGTTGAGGGCGGCGAGCTGAGCCAGCTCCTCGAGCGAGGCACGGACGGATTCGGCGTTCCAGAGCCTGGAAGTTCCGGAGACCGTGCGCGTCACCCTGGCGGTGACCTTGCCGCGGATGAGACGGGCGCGGACCCAGCCGGCGGCCGTGGATTCAAGCGCGGACCAGCAGTCGGGGCCATGGACGCCCACCTGCAGCCCCTTCTGGTTGACGGAAGCGATCTCAATGACGAGACGGAGTCCGCCGACGTCGGCCTCGGCGCGACCGAAACCGGTCATGGACGAGGCGGCCATGTCAGAGCCGGATCTCCTGCCCCATCGCGCGGGCGGCGCTCCACACGTCCTTGTCGCCCCGGCCGGAAAGGTTGATCATGACCACGTCATCCGGCCGACCTGAGGCGGCGAGCTTGCAGCCGTGCGCCACGGCATGGCTGGACTCAAGGGCCGGGATGATGCCTTCCGTGCGCGACAGCAGTTGGAAGCCTTCGAGGCACTCGGCGTCGGTCGCATGCGCGTAATCGATGCGGCCGCGCTCGCGGTAGTAGGCGTGCTCAGGGCCCACCGCGGCGTAGTCGAGCCCGGCCGAGACCGAATGCGTGCCCTCGATCTGTCCCTCGTCGTCCATGAGGATGGACGTCATGCAGCCTTGCAGCACGCCCAGGCGACCGCCGGCGAAACGTGCGGCATGCTCGCCGCGGCTGATGCCGCGACCGCCCGCTTCGACGCCGACGAGGCGCACGGCCGGTTCGTCGAGGTATTCGAAGAAGGCTCCGATGGCGTTCGAGCCTCCCCCGACGCAGGCCACGACATGACCGGGCAGCCGGCCTTCGGCCGCCATGATCTGCTGACGCGACTCCAGGGAGATGATCCGGTGGAAGTCACGGACCATCATGGGATAGGGATGGGCGCCGTAAGCCGTGCCGAGGATGTAGTGGGTCTCGCGGACGTTGGTCACCCAGTCGCGCATGGCCTCGTTGACCGCCTCCTTGAGCGTCCGCTGTCCTGCCTCGACCCCGCGCACCTCCGCTCCCATCAGGCGCATGCGGTAGACATTGAGCGCCTGGCGTTCCATGTCCGTCGCGCCCATGTAGATCACGCACTTGAGCCCGAAACGCGCGCAGACCGCCGCGGTGGCCGTGCCATGCTGGCCGGCTCCCGTCTCCGCGATGATCCGCTTCTTGCCCATGCGCCGCGCGAGCAGGGCCTGCCCGATGACGTTGTTGATCTTGTGCGCTCCGGTATGGAGCATGTCCTCGCGCTTCAGGTAGACCTTGGCGCCGCCGAGGTGCCTGGTCAGCGACTCGGCGAAATAAAGCCCGGTGGGGCGTCCGGCGTAGTCGCGAAGCATGTCGGCGAACTGACGCTGGAACTCCGGATCACGCCGGGCCTGCCCGTAGGCAGCCGCCAGGTCCAGCAACGGCGTCATCAGCGTCTCCGGCACGTAGAGGCCGCCGAACCGGCCGAACCGGCCGCGTGCGTCAGGCACCGTGAACCGGGGCTCCGTGGTGGGAATCAGGCTGGAAGCCGACATGCCACGGAAGAAAGCCCGAACGGACGTGGGCGCAAGCGGCAAGGGGCTTGCCCAAGGGGGTGACGGGTGCATTGCTTTGCGCATGTCCGTCCGACTGGCCGTCCTGCTCCTCGCCCCCCTGTGCTTCGGACAGCGGACCGAGGTCTCGGCCGAGGCGACACGGGAATCCTTCACGACGGAGAGGGCCCTGGTCACCGGACTGGTCGAAGGCGTCACGGAATTCCTGCCGGTCAGCTCGACCGGCCATCTCATCGTCAGCGACCGGTTGCTCGGCGTGCCCGCGAGCCCTGAAGTCACCATCGCGGACGTCAAGGACCGCAAGGGACGGTCCGTGGACCAGAAGCGCGCGGCGGACGACTACGTCGTGATCGTGCAGTTCGGAGCCATCCTCGCCGTGCTGCTAGCCTACTGGCGACGCGTGTCATCCCTGGTCACCGGCGTGGCTTCGCTCAACCGGGCATCGTTGCGGCTGGCGCTTGCCTTGCTCCTCGCGTTCCTTCCGGCGGCCGTGCTCGGCCTGACCGCGAAGGACTTCATCACTGAACACCTTTTCAGCGTGCCCGTCGTCGCGGTCGCGCTCGCGGTCGGCGGGGTCCTGACGCTGGCGCTCGAAGCGCGCCTGCCCTCTCCCGCCGCATCCGATGACGAACTGACCGGCATGGACTGGAAGCAGGCGGCCAGAGTCGGCCTCTGGCAATGCCTGGCCTTCATCCCCGGGACGAGCCGCTCCCTTGCCACGATCCTCGGCGCGCGACATGCCGGACTTTCGCGAGCGGCCTCCACGGAGTTCTCCTTCCTTCTCGGCCTCATCACCCTGACCGCCGCCTCGGCCTACAAGGCGTGGTCCCTCGGTCCGGCGCTCCCCCGGGTCTATCCCGCCGGCAACGCCTGGCTTGGCCTGGCCGTGGCGGCAGTCTCGGCCTTCGTGGCCGTGCGATGGATGGTCGGTTACGTGTCCCGGAAGGGTCTGGCTCCCTTCGGCTGGTACCGCATCGCCGCCGGAGCCGCCCTGCTCGCCTGGCACTTCGGCGGCGTCTCCTGAACGAAGACGCCGCCGGAGGGTTCAAAGCGAATAACCTTCGCGATAGGCGCGCTTGACGTAGGCGTTCGCGGCAGGGTCGTTCGTGACCTGCATCTTCTCGCCGTCCCAGAGCAGCAGCTTGTTCGGGAAGCGGATGGCCAGGTTGCCCATCAGCACGGCTTCGGAGAGCGGCCCGGAATACTCGAAATTGGACGAGGCGGCGGGACCGCCCTTCACGGCGCGGATCCAGGCCTTCTCGTGACCGGAGGAGTTGCCGGGCACGCGCGGGAGCGTCTTGGCGAGCTTCTTGGCCTCCGCCCGCAGGTCGGCGCTGAGCAGACGCGGACGTTCACCGTAGCAGCCGCAGACGATCTTGCCCTTGTCGCCGACCAGGAGGCAGCCGCCGCTCCAATCGCCGAACATCTCGCCTTCCTCAAGCTCGACCGGACGGGGCGGCATGAGTCCGCCGTCCCACCAGGTCATCAGCAGCTCCGGCATGCCTTCGCGCGCCGGGAAGCGATATCGGACGATTGAGGCCGAGGGATAGCACTCGTTCTTGGGCTCGACGAGCTTGCCCAGTCCCTGAGGAACGGATTGGTAGACGGTCGGCGTGCTGCCCTCGACGCTGACGGGGTAGCGCAGCTTGAGCGCCAGGAAGAGCGGGTCGATGATGTGGCAGCCCATGTCTCCGAGCGAACCGGTTCCGAAATCCCACCAGGCGCGCCACTTTCCAGGGTGATAGGCGGCGCTGAAGGGACGCATGGGCGCCGGGCCGATCCATCGGTCCCAGTCCATCCCTTCCGGCGGCTTCTCGCCCTCGGGCGGACGGCCCATGTCGATGCTCTGCGGCCAGATGGGACGATTGGTCCACGCATGGGCCTCGCGCACCTGGCCGATGAGACCGGCGGCGACCCATTCGGTGATGAGACGGATGCCCTCGCCTGAGTTGCCCTGGTTGCCCATCTGCGTGACCACCTTGTGTTCCCGGGCGGCCTCCGTCAGACGACGCGCCTCGAAGACGGAGTGCGCGATGGGCTTCTGCACGTAGACGTGCTTGCCCGCGCGCATGCAGTCCATCGCGATGTGGGCGTGGGTGTGGTCGGGGGTGGCGACGATGACGCCGTCGATCTCCGGATGCGCCTCAAGCATCTTGCGGTAGTCGGTGTAAGTCTTCGCCTTGGGGAAGAACTTGATGGTATCGGCGCAACGGCCGAGATCCAGGTCGCACAGGGCGACGACGTTCTCATCGGCGCAGTTGCGGATGTTGCTGCGCCCCACGCCGCCGAATCCGATCACGGCGACGTTCATCTTCTCATTCGGAGAGACGGTCCGGGCGGCGGACCTGACCCAGGGGCGGGCGGCCGCGAAGCCGGCGGCGGCGAGGCCGGCAGTGTGAAGGAAACCGCGACGATCAACGGGGGTGTTCATGGGGTGACGGCACCCTAGGACGCTCAGGCATGACGGCAACGGGAAAGGTCGGCCTATCGCCAAGGGAGCAGCTGCGTCCAAATCCCTGAATGCCCGACATTTAGACCGAGCGTGCAGGGCCTCCGTAGCCAACTTTGCTTTTGACTCCCCTGTGAATAACCCGTTCAAAAGGTCAACCCACCCTCGAGATGTTCAAGCGTTTCCCCGGCCTATTCAATCAGGCGATCGGCATCGACCTCGGAACCGCCAACACCCTCGTCTTCCTCAAGGATCGCGGCGTGGTGCTCCGGGAGCCCAGCGTGGTCGCCATCCGCAGCAGCACCCGCAAGCCCATCGCGGTGGGCAACGAGGCCAAGATGATGCTCGGAAGGACGCCCGGCGACATCGAGGCGCTGCGCCCCATGAAGGACGGCGTCATCGCCGACTTCGAGATCAGCGAGCACATGCTGCGCTACTTCATCGGCAAGGTGGCCCGTCGGTCCTTCTTCACCAACCTGACCGTCGTCGTAGCCGTCCCCTACGGAATCACCGCGGTGGAGAAGCGCGCCGTCCAGGACTCGGCCTACCGGGCCGGCGCCGACGACGTCATCACGATTCCTGAGCCCATCGCCTCGGCCATCGGAGCTGGCCTCCCCATCGAGGAGCCGGCCGCGTCGATGATCGTCGACATCGGAGGCGGCACGACCGAGGTGGCCGTGCTCTCTCTAGGAGGCATCGCCAAGGACGCCGCCCGATCCATCCGCGTCGGCGGCGACGAATTCGACTCCTCGATCATCAAGTACATCAAGAACTCCTACAACCTGATCATCGGTGAACGCACCGCCGAGGAGCTGAAGATCAAGATCGGCTCGGCCTACCCGCTGGAACAGGAGCTCACCTACGAGATCCGCGGCCGGGACGCCGTCTCCGGCATGCCCCGCGAGATGCACGTCTCCTCGCAGGAGATCCGCGAGGCGATGCGCGACAACATCACCCAGATCATCGAGACGATCAAGGGGTCGCTTGAACGCCTCTCTCCGGAGCTGTCCGGCGACCTCTACCAGCGGGGCATCGTGCTGGCCGGCGGCGGCGCGCTCATCCGCAAGATCGACCGCGCGATCTCCGAGGCCACCGGCGTGCCGGTCATCGTCGCCGACGACCCCCTCTGCTGCGTGGTCAACGGCACGGGCAAGATCCTGGCCAACTCGTCCCGCTGGAAGAGCCGGGACTGATCCCCGGCCCTCTCGGCCATGATCCGCGAAGAACAGGGAGCCAAGGCCTCCTACGTCCTGCTGACGCTGGTCTTCCTGGCCTGGTGCTTCGGCCCCTCCGTCGTGCGTCGTTTCACGCGCGAAGCCTTCGTGGAGTTTCAGGCGCCCGCCCTCGAGCTGGCCGGTCGGACCCGTGACCTTGCCCGCTACTGGGAGCTGCGCACGCGCTCGACGGAGGAGCTCGCCGAGGCCGGCCGCGACCTCGGACGCATCAACGCGGGCCTGGAGCTGCGTCTCATCGAGATGAAGGGGCTCGCCGAAGAGAACGCGCGGCTTCGCACACTGCTCAGCTACGGTCCCGCCCCCGAATACCGGACGGTCGTCGCGCGCGTGGTGGCCCGTGACTCCACCGGATGGTGGCAGCGCATCACGATACGCAAGGGACGTACCGATGGCGTCAGGCCCTTCAGTCCGGTGGTCTTCGGCAACCAGGTCATCGGGCGCGTCGCCCAGGTGCACCTCAATTCCAGCGAAATCGACCTCATCACGAGCCCCGGCTTCCGTTGCACGGCCCATCTCGACGGGGACGAACAGCGCAGGGTCGTGCTGCTGACCGGCACGGCCTCCGGATCCCGAGGTTCGGCCCTGGTGACGAACGTGCCCAAGGACTACGGCGCGCCCGCGGGCCAGGAGGCGCGCCTGATGACCACGGGCATAGGAGGCGTCTTCCCGGCCGGCCTTCTGCTCGGCCATGTCGACGGCCCGTTCCGACCCACCTCGAAGGGAGACTTCAGGGAGGCGGATGTCACGCCGCCACGCGCCCTGAACTCCATCCGCGAAGTGGCCGTGCTGGTGCCCGTCTATCCGACTCCGGGCGAACAGCTGACCGAAAGCCGCGTCGACGACTTCCGCTGAGGCATGAACGGATCCTGGTTCCTCCTGCTGCTCGCCACCTACCCGTGGCTCCTCGTCTCAGACCTGGTCTCAGACGTCATGGTGGACACCGGGCTCGCATGCTTCCTGACCGGAGCGGCCGTCATCGCGCCGGCCCGCCGACTGGGCCGCGGGCCGGCCGCGCTGTTCGCCCTCTGCGTCGGCTTCATGTTCGAGGCGCGCCGTCCGATCGCCGACGGCTGGCTCGCCTTCGCGCTGGCCTTCGCGGCGCTGTCGATCTGCGGACCGCAACGCCTGCTTCGCCGTCCCGCGGCGATATGGATGGCCGCGATCGGCCTGAACGGGGCCGCAGCCGCAGCGTGGTTCACACTGGGCGGATTCAGGGCCGCCGCGGAAGGCTCACACGTCAGCATCGTCAATGGCGTCTGGTTCGGCATGCTGCAGGTGATGGTTGCGGCGGCCTGCGCCGCAGTCGCCGCCCCCTTCATGCTACGCGCCCAGGAATCGCTGATGGACCGTCTTGGGGTGCCGGAAGCCAGGGAGGCCTGAGCCATGCGCGAAGGAACTGGACCGGAGATCCTGCCCTCGACGCCCGTCAGCAAGGCGCGCCTGCTGACGGTGTTCGGCCTCATGGCCGCATGCATGCTCTACGTCCTGGTCGGCCTCGCGGTCCGTCAGCTGGTCCAATCGGGCGAGCTCAAGGTCCAGTCCGACTCCCAGAGCCGCCGCGTGGTACTCATCCCGCCGGCCCGGGGGGTCATCCACGACCGAGCCGGACACGTGCTCGTGGAAAACCGCGTGCGCTGGAGCGTCAGGGCCGACCTGCCCGAGCTGCAGCAGCAGGTCCGCGCCGCCTACCTGAGGTCGTTGCGCCTGGCGAGGTCGGCCAAGACGCCGGTGGATGCGGATGCCCTGCTGGAGCAGGCCCGCGTGCAGGTGCTTCAGCAGTGGCTCGACAAGGTGTGGACGGTCATCGACACCCCTGAGCGGAAGCCGGGTTCGCCGACCGCACGACGCAAGGAAGTCCCGCTGGCCAAGCACAAGGAGCGCACGGTGAACGTCGAGGAGCTCCGCAAGCACCTGCGTGAACGGCGGGCCCTGCCCTTCACGCTCATCGCCGACCTCGCCTTCCCCGACCCCACGGGCAAGGAAGGCGCGCCGACGCCCGAGGAAGGCAACCGGTCCGTCGCGAGATTCATCGAGCAGTTCCCTTCCGACGGCCCCATCCGACTCGAGTCGGACATCGTGCGCAGCTATCCCAACGGACCGATGGCGGCCCACGTGCTGGGCTACGTCAAGGACACGGACGTCCTTCCCGAGCCGGCGGAAATCGACCAGGAGGTGCTCGCCCTGCAGAAGCTGAGGCACACGGGCAAGACGGGCGCGGCGGGCGTCGAGCTCACCTTCAACGCCGACATCAGCGGAACCAGCGGCTGGGAGCTCTGGTCCAAGACTTCGGCCGGCTACAATCACGAACTCATCCGCAAGGTCGACCCCCAGAAGGGCAGTGACATCATGCTGTCCCTCGACGTCGGCATCCAGAAGACCGCGGAAGCCTCCCTCGCGAAGATCAGGGCGCCTGACGGCACGCCCCTGCCCGGAGCCGCCATCATGATGGACGTACGGACCGGGGAGATCCTCGCGATCGCAAGTCAGCCTGGATTCGATCCCAACCGCCTGGCGGGACGCGTGACGTCGGCCTACTATGATGAGATCGACGGCAAGGGCGGGTGGCTGAACCGGGCCACGCAGGGACTCTACGCACCGGGCTCCACCTTCAAGGTGATCAACGCCATCGCCGCGCTGCGCAAGGGAACCGTCCAATGGGATGACGTGCTCGATTGCGGCCCCAGCTTCCGCGTCGGCAACCGGGATTTCCCGGAGCACGACCCGCAGGGATACGGGCCGGTCGACCTCGAAGTGATGCTCGCGGTCTCGTGCAATGTGTGGAACTACCAGGTCGGCCTCCGCACGGGCGTCGACGCCATCGCGGCGGAGGCGAGGCGCTTCGGCCTCGATTCCCAGCTGCTGGTGACCGCCAACGGAACCGAACTACCCTATCCGGCCGGTCGCGGCCTCGTGGTCCCCGACGCTGCCTACAAGGCGCGTCTTCCCAACGGCGCGGGCCCTTGGAGCCCGGGAGACACGGCCAATCTCAGCATCGGACAGGGCTATCTCCTGACCACGCCGCTGCACATGGCATGTTTCGCCGCGTCACTCGCCAGGGGTCAGACGCGCACGGTACCGACCATCATCCACGACCCAAGGAGGGACGGCCGTCATGCCGGTGCCGAACCCATCGGACTGCGTCCGGACCAGATGGCCGCGATCCGTTCAGGCATGGAGCGCTGCGTCGAGGAGGGCACCGCCCGCAGCGTGCAGATCCCGGGGCTTCCCTACGCGGCCAAGACCGGAACCTCCGAATATTTCAAGGACGGCGCCAAGGCGCACCTGGGATGGTTCATCGGGTACGCTCCCGCCAAGGAGCCGGCCGTGGCCTTCTGCGTGCTGATCGAGGGCGAGGATGACGGAACCTGGGGCGGCAAGACCGCCGGTCCCGTGGCCCGCGACATGCTCCTCAAGTGGGCGGGCAAGGCCACTCAGTTCGACGCTCCGGTGCAGGCGCTGCCGGGCGAGGCCGCCCGCTAGGCGAGGATCAGGACGGGAGTGCCGGTCGGGGTCAGTCCGTAGAGTTCGAGCACGTCGTCATCGGACAGCAGGACGCAGCCATGGCTGTTGGGGCGACCCAGCGAAGCATGCTGGTTCGTGCCGTGGATGTAGACGTAACGACGACGGGTGTCGACCACCCCGCCCTGCGCGTCGACGCCTCGGTTGAATCCGTCCTCTAGTCCGTCGAGCCAGAGGATGCGCGTCGTGATGAGGTTGTCGGGATTGTCGGGTCGGTCGGTCCAGACTTCGCCGGTGTCCACCCTCGCCCTGAAGACGGCGCCCTTGCGGGCCCCGTCGCCGATCTTCTCCGCGACGCGGTGCATGCCGAGCGGCGTCCGGTTCGAACCCTCCCGCTGCCCGGCGCCAGCACGGGCGGTGCTGACCGGCCAGGAACGTCGGACGGACGGACCGAAAAACCATAGTTTTTGCTGGTCAATCGAGACGATGATGCAATGTTCCGCTGACGGAAGTCCCAGCGCCGCGAGGCGACTCGCGACTTCTCCGCGCAAACCTTCCTCTTCTTCAGAAAATGGCATACCGTATCGGCATCGTGGGCGTGACCGGCGCAGTCGGTCAAGAACTGCTGGCGCTGCTCGCCAAGCGCAAGTTCCCCGTGGCGGAGCTCCGCCCCCTCGCCTCGGCACGCTCAGCCGGCACCAAGGTGTCCTACGGCGGCAAGGAGTGGACCGTCCGTGAGGCGACGCCCGAGGCCTTCGAAGGGCTCGATTTCGCGGTCTTCAGCGCCGGCGGATCCATCTCCCTCGCCCTGGCCCCCGAGGCCGTGAAGCGGGGATGCGTGGTCATCGACAACAGCTCCGCCTTCCGCATGCGGGACGACGTCCCCCTGGTGGTGCCCGAAATCAACGCCGCCGCCCTGGATGCGCACAAGGGCATCATCGCCAATCCGAACTGCTCGACGGCCATCGCCCTCATGGGCCTCTGGCCCCTGCACCAGGCCTTCGGTCTGAGACGCTTCTTCGCCTCGACCTACCAGGCCGTCTCCGGGACCGGAGCCGAGGCCATGCGCGAGCTGGACGCACAGGCGCGCGCCTGGGCGCGCGGCGAGAGCCATCCGGCCAAGGTCTATCCCCACACCATCAACTTCAACCTGATCCCGCAGGTCGACTCGTTCCTCGACGACGGCTACACCAAGGAGGAGATGAAGATGCTCAATGAAGGCCGCAAGATCATGGGCCTGCCCTACCTGCGGGTCAGCACCACCTGCGTCCGCGTGCCCGTCTTCCGCGCCCACTCCATCGCGATCAGCGCGGAATTCGAACGGCCGGTGGACGTCGCCGCCGCCCGCAGGGCCGTTTCGGCCTTCGAAGGCGCCGAGCTCTGCGACGATCCGTCCACCCGCCGCTACCCGATGCCGCTCGACTACGCGGGCAAGGAGAAGTGCGGCGTCGGCCGCATCCGCAAGGACACGCTCTTCGACAACGGTCTCTCGCTCTGGGTGAGCGGCGACCAGCTCTGGAAGGGCGCGGCCCTCAACGCCGTGCAGATCGCCGAAGCGCTGCATTCCCGGGGCCGCCTGGGCCGACGTTGACCGGGCATGGCCAGGAGCAACGACCGCGCCCCTCGCCACGCCGACCTCAGCCGGCCGGTACGTCTTTTCGACGAATCCTCCATCCCTTCCCTGCTGGAGGGACTGAAGGACCCCCTCATCCTGGTCCTCGACGGCGTACAGGATCCGCACAATCTCGGGGCTTGCCTGCGCACCGCGGAATGCGCGGGTTGCGCATTCGTGGTCATCACGCGGAAGAACTCCTCCCCTGTGAACGACACGGTGCGCAAGGTGGCCGTCGGCGCCGCCGAGAGCCTGCCCATCGTGCAGGCCAACAATCTGCGCAACGCCCTGGTCAAGCTCAAGGACGGCGGCGTCTGGATCGCCGGCACGAGCGACCACAAGGCGAGCCAGTCGCTGTATGCCGCACGTCTCTCGGGCCCCCTCGCCATCGTGCTGGGCGCCGAAGGCGACGGCATCCGTCATCTGACGGCGGAGACGTGCGACTTCCTGCTGCGCATACCGATGCTCGGCCAGGTGCCATGCCTCAATGTCTCCGTGTCCGCGGGCGTCTGCCTCTTCGAGGCGGCACGTCAGCGCGGCGCACGCTGAAGAGACCGCTTGCGGTCAGGAGCGCAGGGTGCTAGGCTGTGATCCGTTCGGGGCCGGATAGCTCAATGGTAGAGCAGTTGACTTTTAATCAATTGGTTCGGGGTTCGAGTCCCCGTCCGGCCACTCCGAACGAGGCTTGAGCGGAGAAAACGAGCTCCTCTTTTCGCTTGAAACGAACCCGTGTCCTTGCACTCATTCCCATCCCGCTGTCCGGCCGGATAGCTCAATGGTAGAGCAGTTGACTCTTAATCAATTGGTTCGGGGTTCAAGTCCCCGTCCGGCCACCAGCGGGAAACCGGTCTTTCAGGACGCCTTGCCTGCCTTCAACCGGCGGTAGCGCTCGGCCATGTAGGCGGCGTGGCAGGGACGGCAGTAGCTGTGGTGGCACCGCGATGCCGGAATCCAATGGAAGAGCGCCATGGGCAGCAGCTGTCCACATTGGGCGCAGGCCTTCTTGGACTGACGTCGGAATCGGATGCGGGAGGACAGACGACGCTTCACGCCCTCCTTGACGCAGGGTCGGCACAGCGGATGGGTGGGCAGGCCGCCGCCGCCGGCCGGAAAATCGACGAGGGGTCTGCGACGAAGGCAGGAGGGACAGGTTTTCATATTTGATGGCATGCGTCACGAGAGCGACGCACGGGGTGCATCACAAGTCGGAGGGTCTGAGGATTAACGCTGAAGGAACCCCCTCACTCCACGGTCACCGACTTCGCCAGGTTGCGTGGCTGATCGATGGGACACCCCCGCAGTCGGGCCACATGGTAGGCGAGGAGCTGCAGCGCGACGGCCGCGGGCACGGCAGCGACCAATGGATCGCAGTCGGGAATGCGCAGCTCACCCCACGCGCCTGGCACGGACTCCTGTCCTTCGGTCACGAGCGAGATGATGCCTGCTCCCCGTGCCCGGCACTCCTCGGCGTTCGACAGGGTCTTTTCCCGGACGGGCGAACGGTTGGCGATCACGACCACGGGAGTGCCCTCAGTCAGCAGCGCGATGGGGCCGTGCTTGAGCTCGGCGGCGTGATAGCCCTCGGCATGCACGTAGCTGATCTCCTTGAGCTTGAGGGCGCCCTCCAGCGCCACGGGATGCATCGGACCGCGGCCGAGGAAGAAGGCGTGCTCCGACTCCACCATGCGTTCCGCCGCCCTGATCGCCGCCGACTCGAGCTCGAGGACACGCTCGATCATGGAAGGGATGCGGTCGATCTCCTTGGCGATCTCACGACCCCTTTCCCGGGAAAGACGACGTGAACGTCCCAGCCGGAGGGCCATGAGCAGCAGCACGGACACCTGTCCGGTGAAGGCCTTGGTGGAAGCCACGGAGACCTCCGGTCCGACGTGCAGGTAGACGCCCCGGCCGGTCTGCCTTGCGATGGCGGAGCCGACGACGTTCACCAAGCCCCGCACGCGGGCGCCGCGGTTGCGCGCCTCCTTGACGGCCGCCAAGGTGTCGGCGGTCTCTCCCGACTGGGAGACGGCGATGACAAGGTCGTCGGGGCCGACCAGAGGATTGCGGTAGCGGAATTCAGCCGCCTGCTCGGCCTCGGCGGGCAACTGCGCCAATTCTTCGAAGGCGAACTCGCCCACCATGCAGGCGTGCAGGGACGTCCCGCAGCCCAGCAGGACGGCACGGCGCACGGCCGCATCTTCCCCGTCCTCGCCACGTCCGAGTCCGGCCAGGACGGAATCTCCGTTCACCAGGTCGACCCGACCGCGCAACGCGTTGCGGACGCTCTCCGGCTGCTCATGCATCTCCTTGTGCATGAAGTGCTCGTGGCCGTCCTTCTCCGCCACGGCCACCTCGGCCGGCAGTTCGTCGGGACTGCGGTGCCGAGGACGGAGGTCGAGCCCGGAGACTTCGACCGAATCAGCGGTCAATTCGGCGACGTCACCGTCATCAAGGTGGATGACCTGCCGGGTATGGGCCACGAGAGCCGCCGGGTCGGAAGCCACCAGCACCTTGCCCGCCGCCACGCCGACGCTCAACGGGCTGCCCTTGCGGGCCACGATCAGCCGGCCGGAATCGTCCGCGCAGAGGACGGCGATGCCGTAGGCGCCCTCGACTTCCCTCAGGGCCCCGATGACGGCGCTCTTCAAGTCGCCCTGATGACGGTCACCGATGAGACGGGCCAGGACTTCGGTGTCGGTCTCGGATGCGAAGACATGGCCGGAGGACTCCAAGCGCGCCCTCAATGCCCGATAGTTCTCGATGATGCCGTTATGGACGACGGCGATTCGACCCGATCGGTCGAGATGGGGATGCGCGTTGGCCTCGGTGGGCGCCCCGTGGGTCGCCCACCGCGTGTGGGCGATGCCGCTGCTCCATCGGCCGACCGGACCTTTGGAAGGGTCTCCGGCCACCTTGTCCGCCAAGGCCGCCACCTTGCCGACCGACCTGCGGACGAGCAGGGCTCCGTCACCCGCCAGGGCGAGTCCGGCCGAATCATAGCCTCGATATTCGAGCCGACGGAGCCCGCCGAGCAGGATCGGGACGGCAGGACCGCCGCCGACGACTCCGATGATGCCGCACATGGTCAGCCGTGGAGGTCACGGGCGACGATTTCGCCCGGTCGGGTGGAAGTCCCGGGCCAGAGTTTCCGCCCCGGATAGACGCTGGTGTTGATTCCCGTGTGCACGCCCGCGCCGACGACCGTGCCGAACTTCCTGCGGCCGGTGTCGACCAGCACGCCAAACACATCGCTGCGGTGCGACTTTCCATCATGGCGCAGGTTGGAAACGATGGTTCCGGCCCCGAAGTTGACGCCGCCGCAGAGGATCGAGTCTCCGACGTAGGACAGATGCCCGACGCTGGTGCCGGCAAGGATGACCGAATTCTTGACCTCGACCGCCTGACCGATGTGGCAACGGTCGCCGATGGACGTCGCGCCCCTGATGTAGCAGTTGGGCCCCACCTTGCAGCCGGCCCCGATGACGACATCCCCCTCGATGACCACGCTCGGCAGAATCTTGGTGCCGGCACCCACGGACAGCCTGCCGTCGACGTAGGTCGAGGCGTGGACGGTGACCTGCTGTTCAAACTGCTTCCGGGCGGCCAATGCCAGCTCGTTGGCACGCAGCAGGTCCCAAGGATGTCTGACGGCGAAGGATTTCTTCACCGATGCCGTCCCTTGGCCGCGGACATTGGAGAGCAGGACCCTGCCCTCCTCATCCCTCATCTCAGAAAGACCCGAAGCGACGCAGGACGCGGCCTCCCCTGCATCAAGCCAGGCGCAGGGATCGGCACGCCAGACGGAGCCAGAATCGCCCTCGACGAGACCGGCGGACTGCAGCGCCGCAAGCTGATGCTCACGGAAGCATCGGTTCGCGATGGGGAAGGCCGCAAGGCCGTCCGCACCGAGCGCAGGCTCGCAGGTGGGCAACGCAGGAGCCGGAGGAAGAAAGAACGTGCTCATGCGCTCACCTCCGAGAAATCCTCCTCAACCGATTTCGCGAAGGCCCGGGACCAACGGTCAGCCTCCCCGGCGTCGCGATGCTCGACCAATATGCGCAGCTTGCTCTCCGTTCCGGAGTAGCGGATCAGGTGACGTCCGTCCGTGCCGAACGCCGCATCGGCCTCCCGGATGCGCTCCTGCAGACGTCCAAGCTCCTGCAGCGGGCGACGCGAGGCGACGCGGAGGTTGATCAGTCTCTGGGGATACTCGTCCATGCAGGCGGCCAGATCGGCCAGGGTAGCCCCTTTGCGTCGCATGAATCGCAGGACTTGGAGGGCGCTCATGATGCCGTCGCCGGTGGTGGCATGATCCGCGAAGATCAGATGCCCGGAGTTCTCGCCGCCGAAGGAATGCCCCCCGGACCTGAGGGCCTCGATGACGTGCCGGTCGCTGACGGGCGTCGTCACGACCGAAACGCCGGCCCGGCGCATGGCCTCATGCAGGCCGAGATTGGACATCACCGTGCAGGCCATCGTGCGGTTCCGCAGGCGACCCTCGTCGGCCAGGGCGAGAGCGCAGAGCGCCAGGATTCGGTCACCCGACACCGTGGCTCCGGATGCGTCTGTGAAGATCACCCGGTCGGCGTCGCCATCGAGCGAGACGCCCAGGTCGGCGCCCGTCTCCCTGACCGCCCGTCCTGCGTTCTCCGGATGCAGCGCGCCGCAGCCGTCGTTGATGTTGGTTCCGTCCGGATCCACCCCGAGCTTCTTCACCTTGGCGCCGAGCTCCTTGAAGATCAGCGGAGCGAGCAGATACCCGGCGCCATGACCGCAATCGAGGACGATGCTCATGCCCTGCAGGCTGATGTCACCGAGACTCTGCTTGGCGTATTCGATGTAACGTCCCCTCGCGTCATCGATGCGTGTCGCCTTGCCGATGGACGCCCCCACCACTCCCCCGCCCTGCGGACCCGCGAGCACTTCCGCCTCGACCCGTGCTTCCAGGTCATCGGAGAGCTTGTAGCCGTCAGGTCCGAAGATCTTCAGTCCATTGTCCTCAAAAGGATTGTGCGAGGCCGTGATCATCACGCCTGCACCGCAGCCCATGCTCTTCGTGAGGTGGGCGACCGCCGGCGTCGGCATCGGACCCACCAGGAAGACGTCCATGCCCGCGGAAACCAGCCCGCTGGTCAGCGCCGTCTCGAGCATGTAACCGGAGATTCGCGTATCCTTGCCGATGATGACCCGGTTGCGATTTGCCCCTTCCGACTGTAGCACCTTCGAGATCGCCTGACCTATGCGCAGAGCAATCTCAGGTGTGATGGGGTATTGGTTCGCCGTGCCACGAATGCCATCTGTGCCGAAGAGTTTGATGCTCATGTGTCCATCTCTCCTGAAAAAATGACCTTTTCTCAAGTTTAAATGACTGAAATCTATCCTTTATGAAGGATATGATTAATTCAGTCATATAAATAAATGAATGGATACGATTGTAACCCTATTTGCCCGATAAAACGGGTGAACGTCCGAAGACCGCTCATAAGGTCTGTCCATGAAGCTGCTCCCCACGGCATTGGCGTCCTTGCTTCTCATCGGCTGCGCATCCTCGGATCGCTCCGATGTCGTGAAGTCGGATTGGACAAGGGAGCAGGATGGCGAAGGAAACGTCCGGTTCTATCGGAACGGAAGATCCGTCATGACCTACCAGCATGCCAGAGTGCTGAAGGAAGGAGCGGATCCCGCCTATGCTCGCTCAGGATTCCTTCATCCGTTGTTCACGCCGTCCGGTGTCGAGCTCAGCGACAGTTTCCCCGAGGACCATCCGCATCATCACGGCATCTGGACTGCCTGGTCCGCCGTGGAATCGAACGGTCTCCAACCGGACTTCTGGAATGTCGGCAAGCGGACGGGCGGCGTTCGGGTCCGAAATCGGCCGCGACTTAGCCTGGAAAACGGATCGGTGGAATGCGACATGGAATCGTTCGCCGCGACTGCGGCGGGCGAGGTCACGATTCTTCACGAGACCTGGCTGATTTCTCCCGTCCCCGGCGGTCGGGATGCGCATCGGTTCGACCTTGAGATCACGTATCACAACGTCACGGGGCACGAGGTCCGCCTGAAGTCCCATCATTACGGCGGTCTGGGCCTGAGGGGTCGACCCGACTGGGTGCACACGCGCCCCGAAGCGGCCAGACTGTGCTTTCTTACCTCCGACGGAACGACCGACCGCATGAAGGGCGACGGAGAGCGGGCTCGCTGGTTCTATTTCGGCGGTCCCACGCCCAACGGACAGGCCGGCTTCGCCGTAATGCATCTTTCGGGCGGTCCTGAGCAGCACACGCGCTTCAATCCCAAGGACCCCTTCGTGGCCTTCACCCCCGTCAAGCGCGCTCCGATCGCCGTCCCGGCCGACGGCAGGCTGACGATGCGATACCGCATCCTGCTGCTGGACGGCCCGCCCGACCCCACCGCCCTCGAGGAGGAATGGCGATCTGCGGCACGGTGATTCTTTTTCCGTCGATTGTGAAATGAGCGGTTTACCCCTCTTGGTTTTCTCCATGATTCTGATTAGATAACACCTGATGAGGACTGCCCCTGCCCTCCTGCTTTCGCTTTGCGCGGTCGTCGCCGATGCGGCCGCGCCCGTCAGCTTCAACCGGGACGTGCGTCCCATCCTCTCCGACCGCTGCTACGGCTGCCACGGACCCGATGCCAACAAGGGCCGCAAGGCGGGGCTGAGGCTGGATGAGCTGGCGGGAGCGACCAAGGAGCTGAAGAGCGGCGAGCGGGCCATCATTCCCGGCGACATCGAGAACAGCGAGATGGTGAGACGGATGCTGAGCACGGATCCGGATGACATCATGCCGCCGCCCGACCTGAACCGTCCGCTCACGAAGGCGGAACGCGACGTGCTGATCCGCTGGATCAAGGAGGGCGCGAAATATGAACCCCACTGGGCCTTCGTGCCCCCAGTCAGGTCCGAGCCGCCCCAGGCCGGCGAAGGCTGGGCGCGCGATCCCATCGACCGCTTCGTGGCCGCCGCCGCGAGCAAAGCCGGGCTGTCCACGCTTCCCGAAGCCGATCGAGCCGCCCTGCTCCGTCGCGTCCATCTCGCGACCACGGGTCTGCCGCCATCGCCGGAAGAAACGGATGCATTCATCGCCGACAAGTCACCGGACGCCTACCGGCGGCGGGTCGACGCGCTCCTCGCCTCCCCGCGCGCGGCCGAGCATCAGGCCGTCGCGTGGCTCGACCTGTCGCGTTACGCCGACACCTGGGGCTACACGGGCGACAAGCCGATGTTCGCCTGGCCCTGGCGGGACTGGGTGCTGAACGCCATCCGGGACAACATGCCCTACGACCGGTTCATCACGGAACAGGTCGCAGGCGACCTGCTGCCGGACGCCACGCAGTCGACCCGCGTCGCCACCGCCTTCAGCCGCATCCATCGCATGACCTTCGAGGGCGGCTCGATCGCCGAGGAGTTCCGTCAGGACGGCATCGCCGACCGGGTGGCCACCGCAGGCTACGCGTTCCTGAGCCTGACGCTGGACTGCGCCAAGTGCCACGACCACAAGTACGACCCGATCTCCCAGAAGGACTTCTTCGCGGTGGCGGCGATGTTCGGAGACCTCGATGAGAACGGGCTCCTTGATTTCCACGGCCAGCCTCCCCCTCCGATCACCCGTCTCTACCAGCCCGGAGAAGAGGCGAAGGAGAAGGAGCTGATCGCGGCCGTCAAGGAGGCCGAGGCCCGCCACGGACTGAGCGTGAACGGCACCCGGTCCACCGCGCCGCTCAACGATGTCGCGGTGCCCGCGCCCGAAGCCCACTATCCCTTCGAATCCCTCACCAAGGTCGGCACGGATAACGCGGTCGCCAACGGCAAGCCCGCGACGTTCGAACGCTCACGCGGCGACCAGCTCGGGCAGGTGGAGCTGTGCGACGGGGTGCAGGGCAAGGGTCTGGCTTTCGACGGTGACGGCGGACTCATGCTGGCCGGACTGGAGAAATACGACCGATTCACCCCGTTCACGTTCTCGGCGCACATGCGGCTAGGAGAGAAGAACGCCCGGGCGACGCTGCTGCACTCGTCGGGTTTCTACACCGGAGAAGGCGACGCCTCCGGACTTGAGCTCCTCATCACCGAGGGTCGTCTGCGCTGGAGCGCCATCCATCTCTGGCCGGCTTCAGCGGCCTCCATCGAGACATCGCAGGAGCTGCCGTTGAACCGCTGGATCCGGGTGACGGTGACCTATGACGGGTCATCGGAGGCCTCGGGCCTGCGCATCTACCTGGACGGAAAACCAGTCGCCGCCAAGGTCGTCCGAGATACGCTCGACGCGCCATTCCGTCCCAATTTGCTCGAGCTCGGCAGCCGTTCCCGCGATTCCGGGTTCCGCAACGGACGGATGGACGAGGTCAAGCTGTGGCGATCTGCCCTGACCGCCGCCGAGGTCGCCGTCGAACATGGCATCAAGGCCGCCTCACTCGATGAAGCGACGTTAGCCGATCACAGGCTGCGACGTGAGCACAAGCCATGGATCGATTCTTTCGCGGCGCTCCGAGACGCGCGTCGCGCCCTCAATGACCACCAGGTCAAGGCTCCCGCCTTCCCGGTCATGCGCACGTCGAAGCACGCCCCACCGACCTACGTCCTCACACGCGGCGAATACGACAAGCCCGACAGGACCAAACCGGTCAGGCCAGGAGCCCCCGAGGCCGTGCTTCCGTGGGACCCCTCCCTGCCCCGCGACCGGCTCGGGCTGGCCCGCTGGCTCACCCATCCCAAACAACCGCTGACATCCCGCGTGCTGGTCAATCGCGTGTGGACGCAGCTCTTCGGACAGGGCCTTGTGACGTCCGGGGAGAATTTCGGACTCATGGGCGACCTGCCCGTGCATCAGGAGATCCTGGACACGCTCGCGGCCGATTTCGTGAGCGGCGGATGGGACGTGCGTGCGCTCATGCGGCGCATCCTGCTCAGCGCGACTTTCCGACAGGATTCAACCCCGACCAAGGATCATCGTGAAAAAGACCCCGCCAACCGCCTGCTCGCCCGCGGACCGGTCATCCGTCTGTCGGCGGAGACCGTTCGCGACCAGGCCCTCCAGGCCGGCGGCCTGCTGAAGGAGCGGTTCGGCGGCGCCAGCGTCCAGGAGCACGAGCCCTACCGGAGCGTCTACGTCTTCCGCAAGCGCACCGCTCCGCCGGACGGCATGCTCATCTTTGACGCCGGCTCCCGCGAGATCTGCCAGCCCAAGCGTCTGACCACGAACACGCCGCTGCAGGCCCTGGTGCTCCTCAACAATCCCACGTTCGTCAGCGCGGCCAACGGCATCGCACGCCGCGCCCAGACGGCGGCGAAGGACGTCGACGCCCGCATCGGCTACGCCTTCCGCCTGCTCTGCGGCCGGACGCCAGGCGCCGATGAGCTGTCCGCCCTTCGCGAACTCCATCGTCAGCGTCGCGAAGAGTTCGCCGCCGATCCGGTGGCGGCCGGACGCGTGCTGGGCATCAAGCCGGTCGCTCCTCCCGCCCCGCCCAAGGCCAAGTCAACAAAGGACAAGAAGGCCGGACCTGAGAAGAAATCCGAACCGGCCGCTCCGGCTCCGCCTCCGCCCGTCGGCGACCCGGATCTCGCGGCGCTCTCCCTCGTCGCCTCGACCATCATGGCGAGCGACGCCTTCGTCACTTCACGCTGACAACCATGACCCCTTTTCTCCCCAGCTATGACGACCTGATGCGCCCCACGCGCAGGCACTTCCTCGGGACCTCAGCCCTGGGCATGGGCGCCCTCGCCCTCCGCCACCTCGTGCCGGACGCGTCCGCCGCCGCCCAGACCAAGGGCACGCACTTCCCCGCCAAGGCCAAGCGCGTCATCTACCTCTTCCAGGCCGGCGGCCCGTCCCAGTTCGAGACCCTCGACCCCAAACCGCTGCTCCGTGAGCGTCACGGACAGGACCTGCCCGACTCCGTCCGCAAGGGCCAGCGGCTCACCGGCATGAGCGGCAACCAGTCCCGTCTGCCCCTCGCCGGATCGTTCACTGAGTTCAAGAAGTACGGCCGGAGCGGCATCGAGTATTCCGACATCATGGCGGAGACGGGAGCGATGGCGGATGACATCTGCGTCATCCGGTCGATGCACACCGAAGCCATCAACCACGATCCCGGCATCACGTTCTTCTGCTCCGGCAGCCAGATCGCCGGCCGCCCCTCCATGGGCGCCTGGGCCTCCTACGGCCTCGGCAGCATGAACGAGAACCTGCCCGCCTTCATCGTGCTCGTGTCCCAGGACGCCGCCAAGGACCAGCCGCTCTATTCCCGCCTCTGGGGATCCGGGTTCCTGCCATCCGAACACCAGGGCGTCCAGTTCAAGGCGGGCAAGGAGCCCGTGCTCTACCTGACCAACCCTGAGGGCGTCTCTCCCCACGCCCGACGCGGCATGCTTGACGCCCTCGGCAAGCTCAACGGCGTGCAGCGTGCCAACGAGCTCGACCCTGAGGTCGACGCACGCCTCGCGCAGGCCGAGATGGCCTACCGCATGCAGACCAGCGTGCCCGAGGTGACCGACCTCTCCGGGGAGTCAAAGGAGACCCTTGAGATGTACGGCGAAAGCGTGAACCAGCCGGGATCCTTCGCTGCCAACTGCCTGCTGGCGCGACGTCTGGTCGAGAAAGGCGTGCGTTTCGTCAACCTCTTCCACCAAGGGTGGGACAATCACGGCGGCCTGCCCGGCGGCATCCGCCGTCAGTGCAAGCAGACCGACAAGCCGGCGGCGGCGCTGATCAAGGACCTCAAGCGCCGAGGCCTGCTGGAGGACACGCTGGTCGTCTGGGGCGGCGAGTTTGGACGTACCGCCTACTGCCAGGGCAAGATGACCAAGGACAGTTACGGCCGCGACCATCACCCGCGCTGCTTCTCCATGTGGATGGCCGGCGGCGGGGTGCGCGGTGGACATGTGCACGGGGCGACCGACGACTTCGGTTACAACATCGCCGCGGACGGCGTGCACGTGCATGACCTGCACGCCACGATGCTCCACCTGATGGGCGTCAATCACGAGCGGCTGACATTCAAGTTCCAGGGACGTTACTACCGCCTGACCGACGTGCACGGCCACGTTGTGAAGCCGATCCTGGCCTGAACGATTGACTGACCGGAGCGCCGACCGCACGGTCGGCCCATGTCCGAACGCAAGGAGACCGCGGCCTCGATCACCGGCTTCCGGTGGTATCTGGCCTCCGTGCTCTTCGGCACGCTGGCCGTCCAGATCCAGGCCGTCGCCGTGTCCTGGCAGGTCTACGAGCTGACGAAGGATCCGCTCGCGCTCGGCGCAATCGGGCTGGCCGAAGTCATTCCATTCATCGGTTCGGTGCTTTTCGCCGGTCATGTGGCTGACACTCGGGACAGGCGCACGGTGACCATTGTCTCGCTCTCGGCCATGCTCCTGCTCGGTTCACTCCTGCTCCTGCCGGGATGGGTCGACGGATTCCCCTTCCCGCTCGTCCTGTTGTATTCGGTGGTCACCCTGGGCGGCGTCGCGCGCAGCTTCCTGACGACCGCACGCCAGGCCCTCATCGGGGAAGTCGTGCCTCACGCCCTGCTCGGCGACGGCGTGCGCTGGCGGAACGCCGTCTTCGAATGCTCCTGCGTGGCTGGCCCCGCCCTCGCCGGGGTGCTTTGGGCTGCCGGCGGACAGACGCTCGCCTACTCCGTGATGACTGCGTTCTTCGCGCTCTCACTCGCCGGCTGCATTGCAATCAAGGTTCCACGTTCGCTCCGCAACAAGCAGCCCGAGCCTGTCCTCCGCAGCCTGCGCGCCGGCATCGACTTCATGCTGGGCAGACGGCTGCTGCTCGGCGCCTTCACGCTCGACCTCTTCGCCGTGCTCTTCGGCGGCGCGGTGGCGCTGCTGCCGGTCTTCGCCGCGGAGATCCTGCATGTCGGACCGGTCGGGCTGGGCCTGCTGCGGGCCGCGCCCTCGCTCGGCGCCGTGCTCATGTCGCTCGTCATGCTCGCGCTTCCGCCCATGCGGAAGGCCGGTCCGCTCCTCTACGCCTCCTTCGCGGTCTTCGGTCTGGCCACCGTAGGATTCGGGCTGTCGAACTCCTTCGTCCTCTCATGCCTCTTCCTGCTCGTGGTCGGCGGGGCGGACGCGGTCAACGTCATCATCCGTCAGACCATCCTGCAGACCGGAACCCCGCCCGCGCTCATGGGACGGGTGTCCGCGGTCACGGCGGTCTTCATCGGCTGCTCCAATGAGCTGGGGGCCTTCGAATCCGGAGTGGCCGCACGCATGCTGGGCACGGTGGGGGCGGTGGTCTTCGGCGGGGTGGCCACGTTCGGCGTCATGGCCGGCGTCGCCTGGCGTTTTCCCGAAATATGGCGCCTGGATCGCATCGCGGCCGACCAGCGCTGACCCCTCTGCGGGCTTGTCTAGGGGACGGAGATGGAGTCCTATGGGCGACCCCATGAAGACCCTGCTCACCCTACTCGTCGCGCTCCTGGCCGCGGTTCAGGCCTCGGCCCAGACGCCCGCCAACCCCAAGGCCAAGGCTCCCGCCGCCAAGGCGAAGTCGCTGGACGACCAGTATGTGCTGACGGCCGACTCCCAGGAGCAGTCCGGCGTGCCCAAGGGCGAAGTGACGGAGTTCGAGCTCAAGGACTCCAAGGCCTTCCCGGGCTACCCCCGCAAGTGGGCGATCTACGTCCCCAAGCAGTATGACGGCTCGAAGCCGGCCTGCCTGATGGTGTTCCAGGACGGCCTCGGTTATTCCTCACGCACCGGCGCCTGGCGCGTGCCCACGGTCTTCGACAACCTGATCCACAAGGGCGAGATGCCCGTGACCATCGGACTGTTCATCAATCCCGGATTCGTCCCCGACGCCAAGAACCCCAAGGGCAAGGACGCCAAGGGCCGCCCGCTCGGGAAGTCCAACCGCTCCTTCGAATACGACAGCGTGACGCCGCTCTACGCCCAGTTCCTCATCGAGGAGATGATTCCGATGGTCGAAGCCAAGGGCTACAAGATCTCCAAGGATCCCGCCCGTCGCGCCATCGCCGGCGCCTCCTCCGGCGGCATCTGCGCCTTCAACGCCGCCTGGCACCGCCCCGACCAGTTCAGCAAGGTGTTCACGACGATCGGCAGCTTCACCAAGATCCGCTGGAACATCAGCGGAGGCAAGGAGACCGGCGGTGACGTCTACCCCGACTGGGTGCGCCAGAATCCCCGCAAGAACATCCGGGTCTATCAGCAGGAGGGCTCCAACGACCTGCTCAATGAGCACGGCAGCTGGCCCGAGGCCAACCGCAAGATGGCCGCGGCGCTCAAGGAGAAGGGCTACGACCACGTCTACGTTGAGGGCGAAGGCACCCACAACTCCAAGCATGGCGCCATGCTACTCCCCGAAGCCCTGCGCTGGCTCTGGCGCGACGTCCGCTGATCCCATGCGACGCCTGCTTTCCCTGCTAGCCCTCTGCGCGCCGCTCGCGGCCGCGGATTCCGACTTCCGCCCGATGCTCGACCCCCAGCTCTCCCAGTGGGAGAAGTGGCTCGGACCCGTGCATCGTGACTTCGAGGTGCCCGGCTACGTCCGTGGCAAGACCGCCAAGGAGGACCCCGTGCTCGGACTCAACAATGACCCGCTCAAGGTCTTCACGACCCGGCAGGAAGGCGGCGAGACGGTCCTCTACATCACCGGACAGGTCTTCGGCGCCCTCACGACGCTGGCCTCCTACGAAAACTTCCATCTGAAGACGGAGCAGCGCTGGGGCGAGAAGCGCTGGGTCCCCAGGGCGGACAAGATCCGTGACAACGGCATCCTCATCTTCTGCGTCGGCGAGCACGGCGCGCAGGGCAGATACTGGATGCGCAGCCAAGAGCTGCAGGTCCAGGAAGGCGACATCGGCGACTGGTGGCCGCTGGCCGGCGCGATGGCCGACATGCCCATCCGCACCGACGACCCGGTCAAGACGCGCGTCTATGACCCCAAGGGCAAGGTCACGACCGTCACGGCGCGGGTCTGGCACGGCACGGAATACCCGGAGAAGCCGTTCGGGGAATGGAATCTCATCGAGTGCTACGCCCTCGACGGACACGCGATCTTCCGGCTCAACGGCAAGACGGTGAACGTGCTGCTCAACTCCCGTTACAAGGAGAAGGGCTCGACGACGGAGGTCCAGCTGCGATCCGGCAAGATCCAGATCCAGTCCGAGGCGGCCGAGTGCCACTACCGCCGCATGGCGATCCGTCCGATCAAGTCCTGGCCCGCCGAAATCGCCGGCGACATTCCCGCCTCGCATCGACGCTGAGGGATGCTCTCGCTCGCCGGCATCTCGAAGTCATTCGGAGGCCTGCCGGCGCTCCAGGACGTCTCGCTCGCGATCAATGCGGGAGAGGTGCACGCCCTGATGGGCGAGAACGGCGCGGGCAAGTCGACGCTGATGAAGGTCATCGCCGGGCTGCACGCCCCGGACGGCGGCGGTATGCGCCTCAAGGACGCGCCCTTCGCTCCGGCCTCACCCCACGCGGCCCTGCTGGCCGGTGTCGCGATGATCCATCAGGAGCTCATGCCCATCCCCGACATGACGGTGGGCGAAAACATCCTGCTGGGGGCGGAACCCTGCGGGCCTCTGGGACTGGTGGACCGCGCCGCGGTGCGCGAGCGCGCCCGCGCGCTGCTCGCCGAACTTGACTGCGACCTGAGCCCCGACGCCCCCATGCGCACGCTCAGCGTGGGGCAGACGCAGGTGGTGGAGATCGCCAAGGCGCTCGGACGCGACGCCGACGTGCTGCTGATGGACGAGCCGACGGCCGCGCTCTCCGACCACGAGGCGGCCGCCCTCTTCCGCGCGATCGCGCGGCTCAAGGCGAAGGGCGTGGCGGTGGTCTACACGACGCACAAGATGGACGAGGTGTTCCGCCTGGCGGACCGCATCACGGTCCTCCGCGACGGCAGGCACGTGATCACGGCTGCCGCCCGCGAACTGGACCAGGAGCGTCTCATCGCCCACATGGTCGGAAGGCCGATGTCGGAGGTCTTTCCCGCACGCGGGAAGGCTTCGGATGAGGTCGTGCTCGAAGTCACCGGACTTTCGCGCAAAGGCAGGTTCAAGGACGTTTCGTTCAAGATCCTCAAGGGGGAGGTGCTCGGCCTGGCCGGACTCATGGGCGCAGGGCGCACCGAAGTCGCCTCGGCGGTCGCGGGGCTGATGCCCTCCGATTCAGGCGAGATGCGCCTGCATGGAAAAGGCTTCAGCCCGCAGACGCCGGGTGAGGCGCTGGCCGCAGGGGTGGCCATGGTCACCGAGGATCGCAAGGGCCAGGGCATCGTACCCGCCCTGCCCATCCGGGAGAACATCACCCTTTCGGCCCTGGACACGCTCTGCCACGCCGGCGTCATCGATCGCACCGCGGAGGCTGAGGCCGCCCGCTCCGGCATGCGCGACTTCAGCGTCAGGGCCACCGGACCCGAGCAGCCCGTGGGACAGCTAAGCGGCGGCAACCAGCAGAAAGTTCTGCTGGCCCGCGCGCTCCTGAACCGCCCCGAGGTCGTCGTGCTCGATGAGCCCACGCGCGGCATCGACGTCGGCGCCAAGGCCGAGATCTACGCCCTCATCCGCCGACTGACCGACGAAGGTCGCGCCGTGCTGCTGGTCTCCTCCGAACTTCCCGAAGTCATCGCCCTCTCGCACCGTCTGATCGTGCTCCGGCAAGGCAAGGTCGCCGCCGAGCTCGACGCATCGAAGACCACGCAGGAGGAAGTCCTCCGTCACGCCATGCCCCTCTGAATCCATGAACCTCCGCCTTGATCGCAGCCTCCTGCACCGCTTCGGCATCCTGCTCGTCCTGCTGGCGGTGGGCCTGGGCCTCTCCCTGGCCACCGAATCGTTCCTCACCGTCTCGAACCTTACCAACGTCGCCCGGCAGGTCTCCATCAACGGCATCCTCGCCGTCGGCGTGACCTTTGTGCTCCTCACCGGGGGGGTGGATCTCTCGCTCGGGTCCGTCGTGGCGCTGAGCGGCGTCGTCTGCGCAACCTTCGCCCACCCTTCCGCCGACGGCCACCCACTCTTCCTCCCCGTGGCGGCGGGCCTGCTCACGGGCGCCGCCTGCGGTCTGGTGAACGGCGGGCTCGTCACCAAAGGCAATGTCGCGCCCTTCATCGTGACCTTGGGCATGATGACCGTAGCCCGAGGACTGGCGCTCATCGTGAGCGGCGGACGGCCGGTCGCCGACATGTCCGAACGCCTCACGGCACTGGCGGGAGATGTCGGCAAGACCGTCCTCCCAGGGCAGACGGGCGTGCCCATACCGCTCTTGTTCTTTGCCGCCGTAGCCGTGGCCGCGTGGGCGTTCTTACGGCGCTTCCGACTGGGACGCCACGTCTACGCCGTGGGGGGCAACGAACAGGCCGCACGGGCGGCCGGCATCTCGGTCGGCCGGGTGAAGCTCTTCGTCTACGTCCTGTGCGGACTCATGGCCGGCCTCGCGGGCGTGGTGCTCGCCGCACGCATCACCACCGGACAGCCTAACGCCGGTGTCGCTTACGAGCTCGACGCCATCGCGGCGGTCGTCATCGGCGGCACGAGCCTGTCCGGCGGCATCGGCTCGGTGGCTGGCACGGTCCTGGGGGTCATCCTCATCGGGGTCATCAACAACGGCTTGGACCTGATGAGCGTCTCCTCCTACTATCAGCAGGTGGTGAAGGGGGTCATCATCGTGGGTGCGGTTTGGCTCGACCGTCGTCAGGCCCGGGCCTAAATCAGCAGGGTCATGCGACCCGCCCCGCTCCATGTCCTCGGTGTCCTCACGGCCGCCGCCCTCCTCGCATTCGTCGGCTGCAAAAAACAGGCCGAGAAGAAGCCCGGCGAGCTTCTGATCGGGTTTTCCTCCCGTGACATGTCGGCCGAATACACCGCCCGCCTCTCCGAGGCCGTCGTGGCCCACGGCAAGACCCTGCCCGGGGTGAAGGTCATCATGGTCGACGCGCAGGCGGACGCCCAGCGGCAGATCAGCCAGGTGGAGAACTTCATCTCCCAGAAGGTCGACGCCATCGTGCTCAATCCGTGCGAATTCGAGGCCTCGGCTCCGGCGGTCGAGCGCGCCAAGGCCGCCGGCATCCCCATCGTGAACGTGAACCAGGTCACGAAGGCCGACGGCGACGCCTACGTGGGGTCCAACGACGAGGACGCGGGACGCATCGCCATGGAGGCGGTCGCCAAGAAGCTCAACGGCAAGGGCGGCGTGCTCATGCTTCATGGAATCATGGGCACATCGGCCCAGCTTCATCGCGAAAAGGGAGCCCGCGAAGTGCTCGCCCGCACGCCCGGCCTCACGCTGGTCGACCACCAGACGGCTTCGTGGGAACGAGCCAAGGCGATGGCCCTGATGGAGAACTGGATCCAGGCCCACCGCGGCAAGTTCCAGGCGGTCTTCGCCCATAATGACGAGATGGCCATGGGCGCCCTCATCGCCCTCGAGCGCGCAGGCCTCAAGGACCAGGTCTACGTCATCGGCATCGACGCGATCGCGCAGGCGCTCGACGCCGTGAAGGCGGGCCGGCTCGACGCCACGGTCTTCCAGGACGCGGTCGGACAGGGCCGCGGCGCCCTCGACACCGCGGTCAAGCTAGCCCGCAAGCAACCCCACGAGAAGGAGACCTACATCCCCTTCCGACTCGTGACCCGCGACAACCTTTCAGAATTCACCAAATGAACATCACCATGCACCGCCTGCTCTCCCTCCTCACCTTCGGACTCTTGGCCGCCCAGGCCTCCGCGGCCGACACGCGCCTCTTCGAGATGCGCGTCTACTACGCCAACGAAGGCAAGCTCGATGCCCTGCATGCACGCTTCCGCGACCACACGATGAAGCTCTTTGAAAAGCACGGCATGACGAACCTCGGATACTTCGTGCCCACGGGCGCCAATTCCGAGCGCAAGCTGGTCTACTTCCTCGCCTACCCGGACAAGACCGCCCGTGACGCCTCCTGGAAGGGTTTCATGAATGACCCGGCCTGGAAGAAGGCCTTCGCCGACTCCCATAAGGACGGCGTGATCGTGGCTCGTGTCGAGAACGCCTTCCTCACCGCCACGGACTACTCCGCGCTGGCCGAAGCCAAGAACCACGGGGTCGGAGTGTTCGAGCTCCGCACTTACACGACCGAAGCCGGCCGCCTGCCGAACCTCAATGCCCGCTTCCGTGACCACACGCTCAAGCTCTTTGAAAAGCATGGCATGACCAATGTGACTTACTGGAACCTGGCCGCCGACCAGAAGGGCGCCAAGAGCAAGCTCGTCGCCGACAACACCCTGATCTACCTCCTGACCCACAAGTCCGAGGATGCCGCCAAGGCCAGCTTCGGCGCCTTCCGTGCCGACCCCGCCTGGATCGCGGCCAAGGAGGCCTCGGAGAAGAAGGCGGGCGGTTCGCTGACCATCAAGGACGGCGTGAAGTCCGAGTTCCTCGTCCCGACCGACTACTCGCCAGTCAAGTAAGCCGACCGACCAGTCTTCACCAAGCCCCTCTCCGAGGGGCTTTTTGTTGGCTAAGGAGGTCATTTCAGCAATCTGTCCGCATGGATCAAACCCCTTCCAGGCGTCGCTTCCTGTCCTCCTCATTGCTCGGTATCGGCGCCCTGGGCGCCCTGACTGAAGCCAAGGCGGCGCCCTCACCGGGAACTTTCACCGAGCCAGCCCGCGAACTCACCGTGGACGACTGGGCGGACGTCATCGTCTGCGGCTCAGGACCCGCGGGCGTGACGGCCGCCATCGCCGCCGCACGGGCCGGCGCCAAGGTGAGGCTCATCGAGACCCACGGCTCCTTGGGCGGGGTCTGGACTTCATCGCTGCTGGGATACCTGCTCGATTTCGACAAACCAGGATTCAATCAGGAGCTGGTGGGTCTGCTCCGGAAGCGAGACGCGATCAACGGCAAGGGCGTGAACGACATCTCCTACCATCCGGAGGAGATGAAACTGGTGCTGGAGGAGCTCTGCACCGAAGCCGGCGTGAAGATCCTGCTGCACACCCGCGTGACATCCGTCATCAAGGAAGGCCGCAAGGTCGTCGGGGTGATCACGGAGTCGAAATCCGGCCGCCAGGCCTGGCGAGGCAAGGCGGTCATCGACACCACGGGCGACGGTGACGTGGGCGCGCTGGCCGGCAACGGCTTCGAGCTGGGCGTCGAAAAGTCCTGTCCTTGCCAGCCCATGAGCATGTGCGCCCTGCTGACCTGCGACGACGTCGCCGCGCTCAACGCCTACGTGCGGTTCGGGGACGGCTTCGAGAATCCTGACCGCTACGGGCACAAGAAGCGCCTGCTGGCGGAAATGCGGCGGGCCGGATCCGACCCCAGCTATCAGGCGCCGACGTTCTTCCCGGTCCGCGCCAACCTCATCCTTGCCATGATCAATCATGAGTATGGCGTGAACGCGACCGACGCCGAGGCGGTCACGGCGGCCACCCTGAGGGCCCGGGCGGAGATCAACGCCCTCGTGAGAGGACTGCGTTCACTGGGCGGCCCCTGGAAGGGCCTTCAGGTGGTCGCCACCGCCGAACAGATCGGCGTGCGAGACGGACGCAGGCTGGCCGGCCGTTACACCGTGGTGAAGGATGACGTCGCCAGCGGAGCGCGCCATGACGACGCGGTCGTCCGTGCGACGTTCTCCGTGGACGTGCATGCGCTTACCAAGGAGAAGTCGGCCTACTCCAACATGGGCGTGAAGGTGAAGCCTTACGACATCCCGCTCCGCGCCCTCATCGCGCGCGACGTCGACGGTCTGATGATGGCGGGTCGATGCATCAGCGGCGACTTCATCGCCCACGCCTCGTATCGCGTGACCGGCAACGCCGTCGCCATGGGCGAGGCCGCAGGCACCGCGTCAGCCCTCGCCGCCGACAAGCGCCTCCTTCCGCACGAGCTGGCATGGTCTGAAGTCGCCGCGCTGCTGCCCAAAGTAAGGCGCAGCTGAGCGCCCGATCGACCGTATCAGGCTTTTCCGGGCACGACGGGCTTCTCCTCGGGCAAGGTCACCTTGCCGGTCTCGAAATCAGCCGGGGCCGGTGAGAGCGCCAAGTTATACCATGGGGACTGGGCGTCACGGGTCAGGTCGGTCCAGCGCACCATGTCGCCCGTGTAGGCCGAGATGCGCCCCATGATCGCCACGAGGGTCGAATCGGCGATCTGCCTGGCCTCGTTGAGCGGCTTGCCCACGAGGACGCTGCGGATGAGGTCCACGTGCTCCTGGACCATGGAATTGTCGGTGTCGAACTTCACCTCGGGGGTCTGCAGCTTGCGGCCCGCCGGGGGCTTGATCCTGCCGCCACCGAAACAGGAGCCGTCAGCCCCGGTGAACATTTCGCCCACCCTGCCCCAGGTGCCCGAGAGCTGACGGCACTGGCTGTGGATGTGGACGTCGTCGCCGAAGTCGAAGTCGACGCTGAAGAAGTCGAACTGGTTGCCGGTCTCGCGACGGGCACGTCCGCCGAAACCGACCGCGGACACGGGCGGGCGGCCGAGATACCAGACGGCGACGTCAAGATTGTGGACGTGCTGCTCGACGATGTGGTCGCCGGACATCTCGGTGAAATTGAGCCAGTTGCGGGCCAGGTAGTCGGCCGCAGATTCGCCCGCGGTGCGACGCTTCACCCAGGGCACGACGCCGTTCCATTGCACGACACCGCCGCGGATGGCGCCGATGGCGCCCATGTCGATGAGCATCTTGTTCACGACATAGGAGGCCGTGTGACGTCGCTGGGTGCCGGCGACGACGGCCAGGCCCTTGGTCTTGGCAATCTCTCCGGTGGCGATGACCGCCCGGGTGCCGGCGGGATCGACCGCCACGGGCTTTTCGATGAAGCAATGCTTGCCGGCCTCGACAGCTGCCGCGAAATGCAGCGGACGGAAGGCGGGCGGGGTGGCCATGACGACATAGTCGCATCCGCTGGCGATCACCTTGCGATAAGCATCAAAGCCATGGAAGCGGCGGTCTGAGGCGAGTCCGAGCCGGTCGGCGACCTTGTCGGCCTGGGACTTGAAGGCGTCGCCGACCGCGGTCACCTCGGCGTCAAGCTTGAGGACCTTGCAGGCCTCCAGGAAGTCGGAGATGGCGCCGTTGCCACGGCCACCGCATCCGATCAGCCCCACCTTGATGCGAGGTCCGCCTGCGGCCGCGAAAGCGTTGGTGGCTGCCAGGGCGGCTCCGGCCAAGGCGGTGTTGCGGATGAAGTCACGACGGGGGGTATCCATGGGGTGTTAGGGGTTGAGCAGGAGGTTGGCAGAGTCATCGTCCGTTGCAAACCAGACCAGCCCTTGGACGCCGACAAATCAGCCCGCCCCATCCGGTTCCTGCTCTGCTGGCTTGGGACCGTCATCGGCTGCGCCGGCCTTGGGGCCGCCTTCCTGCACGGGCTTTCGAGGGTCGGCGTCGCCTTCAATAATCACGGTTGGCTGCTGTACCTTCTCCCCCTGCTCGGGGTCGCGTCGGTCTGGATCTATCGCCACTGGGCGACGGAGGCGGACGGAGGCATGCGTCGCGTCCAGGAGGCGGTTGAGGGCGGCAAGCCCCTCGCGGCATCCACCGCCCCGGCCATCGTGGGCACCACCCTGCTCTCGCATCTGGGTGGAGCGTCGGTCGGACGAGAAGGCACCGCCGTGCAGATGGGCGCAGGCATCGCCGATGTCTGCTCCGGCTGGGCCAAGCCCGGTCCGGCCGCCAGACGCACGCTCCTTCTTTGCGGCATAGCGGCTGGCTTCTCCGCCGTGTTCGGCACGCCCCTGGCAGGAGCCGTCTTCGCCCTGGAGTTCATGCGCAGGACCAGCTGGGCCTTCATTCCCTGCCTGGCAGCCTCGTGGGGGTCTGATTTCATCGCCCGTCGCGCCTTCTTCGCGCCGCATGCAGATTATCGCCTGCCCTTCGGACCTGATCTGAGCGCCGAGACATTCCTCTGGGCCGCCGTCATCGGCGTGGCAGCCGCGGTCGGTGCTACACTGTATCTTCTGGCGCTCCGTCTACGTAGCCGCATCGAAACGTCATTCCCGTCGCCGTATCTTCGGGTGGCCGTCGGGGGCGCCTTCGTCGCCGTCCTCCTTTACCCTGAAGGCGGCAGAAACTTCTCAGGACTCGGACTTCAGCTGATCGACGCATCCTTCGTGACCGTCCTCCCCCCGCCGGTCTTCATCCTCAAGCTCATCATCACCGCCGCCTGCGTCCTCTTCGGCTTCCGAGGAGGCGAAGTCACGCCCCTCCTGGCCGCCGGTGCCGCCCTCGGCAGCGCCCTTGGTGCCTGGATCGGCCTGCCTGTCGTCCAATGCGCCGCCCTCGGCATGGTGGCGCTCTTCGCAGGCGCGGGCAAAGTCCCCCTCACCTGCATCGCCCTCGCGGCTGAACTCTTTCATCCCGGCATGGCCGTTCCGGCCGCTGTCGCCTGCGCCACCTCGGCTCTACTGACGAGGCCCAACGGACTGTACGTCAGGCCGGCCAGAGGAGCTTCAGGATGATTGCGACGACGACGATCAAGAAGACGTTGCGGATGAATCCCGCGCCATGCTTCAGGACGAGGCCGGTGCCGAGTCGGACGCCGATCAGCTGACCGGCCACCATGACGACGGCGACCCAAGGTTCGACCTGACGGAAGGCGGCGAAGACGGCCAAGGACCCGAGGTTGCTGGCAAGGTTGACGGCCTTGGTGTAGGCATTGGCCCGGGTGAGCTCATGCCCCAGCAGGGTGACGACAGCCAGGATCCAGAAGGCGCCAGTGCCGGGTCCGAAGAAGCCGTCGTAAAAGCCGAGTGAGAATCCGAAGATCAGGGAGAAGACCACGGCGTCCAAGCGCGCCTTGGTGGCGACAAGGCCGAGTCGGGGGCTGATGGCCAGGTAGATGACGACGGCCAGGAGCATCCAGGAGATGATGACCCTGAGGACGTCATTGCTGATCTGGGTCAGGGTCCACGCACCGACCATGGAGCCGACAAAGGAAAGGACGACGGCCAGACGCACCTCACCCCATCCGACCAATCCGGCCTTGGCATAGCGTGAAACGGCCAACGCGGTGCCGACCGAGCTCTGCGCCTTGTTGGTGCCCAGGGCCAGCTGCGGCGGAAGTCCGACCCAAAGCAGCGTGGGCACGGTGATCAGCCCTCCGCCGCCGGCGATGGAGTCGATGAACCCTCCCAGCAGACCCGCTCCGAAGAGCAGCGCATAAAGATGAGGAGCGAGCTCCATGCTCATGACATTGCCCGGCCGTCGGCCGGAACCTCAGGCCTCGAAGTCGAAGACGATGACGCGGGCCAGGTTCGGAACGACGATCTCCTTCACACGTTCGTGCTCCGGATGAGGCAGGTAGGCGTCGCGGCTTTTCTGGGTGTCAAAGGTCATCACGAAACCGTGAGTGAAGCCGTCGTTGAGACCCTCGGGGCTCTCGTAGGGACCGTGCTTCATGGAAAGGAGGCCGGGGATCTTGCCGACCATGCCCCGCATCTCGGCGAAACAGCGGTCGATCTGGACCTGGGTGACGCCCGGCTTGAAGATGAATGTGCCGTAGTGGTAGACCATTGGGTGGAATGAGGATGAAAGATGAGGGATGGACGATGAATGATGTTAAAGAAGGAAGAGAGCAGTCGAATTCAGGGATGCGTCAGGGGTGCTTCATCCTCCATCTTCCATCACTTTTTCACTTCTGAGAGACCCAGGTGAGGGAGTTCAGGAGGAGCTGCTTGAAGGCGGGATGGTCATGCGACTTCTCGTCGTGACCGAGGGCGATGCAGACGACCCGGGCGCCGGGATAACGGACGGTCCAGACGGAAGGCAGGATCTTGGACTGACCCTCCTTGGGGTTCTGCCGCGGGATGGTGCCGAGGACTTCGGCGCCATCGGGACGGGTAAGCTCGACGTTGTAACTCTCGTCATTGATCACGAAGGTGGCGGGCACGCCCTTCATGACCGGATGCTCGGGCTTGGTGACGGTGAACGTGAAGTCGCTGTGGCCGTGACCGCGGGCGCCCCCGCAGACGAACTCATCGTTGTACTTGGTCTCAAGGGGCCAGTTGTACCAGGTGGCGGCGTGCAGGAGGACGATGCCCTTCCCCGCTGCGGCGAAGTCGCGGATGGCCTTCTGGAACTCGGGCGTGCCGAACTGGGCGTGATTGCCGCTGAAGAGCAGCAGGTCCGCCTGCGGCATGAGCGCGAGGGTCTCCTTGAGATTGGGCGTGGATGCGACATCATAGCCGGCGGCCTTGGCCGTCAGCGCATCGGTGCCAAGGAAGAAGGCCGGGAAATTGTGCGAGCTTCCGGCACCGGCCACCAGGACGCGCAGCTGGCCTGCCTTGCGCGGTCCGAAGGCCTGACCGAAGGCCTGGGTGGTCTTGGGGTGATCCTTGGGCAGCAGGTCGCTGGGACCTTCGTCCTTGGCCTTAGCCTTCTTAGCCTTGCCCTTGCCCTTAGGGGCATCGTCGTTCTTGCCGGGCGGAGGGTTGGGCGGACCGCCGATCTCGATTGTGACGGCCACGGTAGTCGGGGCGATGGGAGTGTCCTCGGACCTGAGGACGAGCTTGTCGATGACTTCCTCGCTTTCCACCGGAATCCAGAGCGTGCGGACCTGACGGCCGTCGCCGGAAAGCAGCTGGCGGGCGGACTTGGAACGCGGAACGTCCCCGGTGCCGTTGTAGTCGGCGAAGTCGACGCCGCCGTAGAAGACCTTCCTCTGCACCTTGCCGCTGAGGAAGTGCAGCTCGGCGACCATGGCGACGGCGTCACCGTGGGCGCCCCAGCCGCCGACGGCACCGAGGAAGTGAATGCGACTGGCGACCGAGCCGACGGGTATCTCAACCTTCGACGGGAAGGACTTGGAGTAAGCCCCGTTGAAGGCTCCGCCCTTGAGCACGATCACGTTCAGGCCGTCCTTGGAGTCCTTGGGGTCCACCACCTTGTACGGCACGCCGTTGGACTGGACCTGTCCGAACTGCGCGAAAGGAAGCGTGTCCCGCTTGGCCTCCTTGCTGGCGTAGAGCCCGGTGGTGGTCGAGGCGGTGAAGACCGGTCCGAGGTCGAGCAGGCGGAACCGTCCGACCGTCACGCCCTCAGCGCGCACGGCGACGCTGCGGAGGTAGGCGATCACGTTACGCAGGCCTTCGGCGCCGAGGGACTCAAAGCCTTCGGGCATGAGCGAATTGGGCGACTTGGCGCGCTCGGCAATGTCGGCGACCCTGAGCTCGGCGGACTGTCCGCCCGGGAGCTTGAGCTTCACGAAGGTCGGGTTCTCGCTGGCGATGAGCGCGGAATACTGCGTGCCGTCCTTCATGCGGAGGTTCCAGGTGCGGTGCTCGTCGTCGACCATGCGGTTGGGGTCGACGATGTGCACGAGCATCTCGGCCGGCGGATGCGAGCCGATGCCCTGCAGGTTGGGTCCGAACTCGTTGCCCTGGTCGCCGACCTTGTGGCAGACGGCGCAGGCGGCCAGGAAGACCTCCTTGCCCTTGGCGACGTCGCCCGGCTTCTCGACCTCAGGACGGAGGCGGGACACGAGGTCATCCTTCGCGGGGCTGCTGCCGGCGTTGAGCTTGGCGAGGACGGCCTCGGCGCGCCTGGAGACGGCGGAGTCAGGATGACGGATGAGCTGCGAGGTCTGGAGGGGACCCAGCTGCATCGGGGAGATCGACTTGGCCTCCAGGGCGTTGAGCAGCAACGTGGCCCATTCGGCACGGCTCACGAGGGCGTTGAAGATGGCCGTGCGAAGGAGTCCGGCGGACTTCGGGAAGGCGGCGGCGAGGACGGAGCCGTAGGAGAGGTCGCCGCTGGCGGAAAGGGCCTCGACGATCGCGCCTCCGACGGCGTCGGAAGCCGACCCTGAGAGGGCCGCGGTGAGAGCGGGACGGACCGAGGCGTCGCTGTTGCGCAGCGCCACGAGCGTACGGGCCGCGGACACGCGTGAGTCGGCAGGGACCGATGCGTCCGTGAGCGCCGGGATGAGACGCTTCACCAGCGGGGTCAGCTCAGCGTTCAAGGAACCGTCGGTGATCCATGAGGCCGCCACGGATGCGGCGGAAGAGGCGACCGAAGCGTCAGCGGAGAGCAGCTTGCGGAAAGCGTCGCGGACGGAACCGAGGTCGGACGGCGCCGCGATGCGACGCAGGGCGATCTCGCGCAGAAGCGAGGAGGCCAGCGCCGCGTCCTTGGAGCCGGCGGCGGCACGGACGACCTTGGCGGCGGCGTCGGGAGAAAGCGTGGCGGCGAGGGAGACGGCGAAGTCGACCTTGGCAGGCGCCTTGCCGGCGAGCATCACCTCCAGCGTCGAGGCGGGATTGGCCGAAGCGGCGGCCGTGGCGGCGGCGGCTTCATGGGCGTTGGCCCAGGTCGACAGCAGGAGCGAGCCGGCCTCGGCGTCGAACTCGGCGGCACCCATCGCCCGAAGCGCGGCGAGACGCACGCGGTCATCCGGGTCGGTCACGCCGGCCTTGAGGGCGGCGGCGGGCAGGCTGATGCGTCCGGCCTCGGCGACGAGGAATGCGTTCTTGCGCACGGCGGCGGAAGCATCCGTGGCCATGGTGGCGAGCAGACCGGGCTCCAGACGGTCGAGCCGCTGGAGCGCCCACAGGGCCAGCACACGGGCCTCAGGCAGACCGTTGGAACGGGCCAGGGCGTTGAGGGGGCCGGTGGCGGAGGCCTGCAGACCGGCGTCACGCTCCATGAGCGAGCGCATAGCGTTGAATCGGACTACCTTGTTGGGATGGCTGAAGGCGGCGACGAGAGCGCCGACGTCGGCCTTGGAGAGGTCGGGATGCGAGAGCGCCTTGGCCTCGTCATGCTGGATCCGCCAGATGCGTCCGAAGTAGTGCTCCCGGTCGGGGCGGACGGAGGCGCCTGACTTGGAATGAAGCGGGCCGCGGGTGTCGTTGTGGGCGACGACGGGCGTGTAGAAGTCGAGGACGTAGAGCGCACCGTCGGGCCCGAATTGGAGCGCCACGGGGCAGAACCAGTGGTCCATGGAACGCAGCCACTCCCGGTCCTTCAGCAGGAGTTCTCCGGTGAACGTGCCGCCGCCGGGGACGAGCTTCTCATGGTGGATGATGTCGAGGATCGGTTCCGTGATGAAGATCGTGTCGCGATAGGCGTCCGGCCAGGCGCCGTGCTCCTGGACCGTCACCGCGCAGGCGGCGGTGTAGAATCCGACCTGGTCGATCTGCAGCAGAGGAGCGCGGTCGGGCAGGTCGGCGCGGATGACGGGACGGCGCGGATTGACCGCGTTAAAGGCCTTGGCGGGCGTGCCCGGGGCCTTGGCGAGGATGGATTCCGGCAGCACGACGTGCTGGATCGGGTTACCGTTGGTGGCCTTGCCGTGGTAGAGTTCCATGTCGGAGGTCACCTCATTGCCGAAGCTGTTGCCGCCCTGGGAGGCGATCTGCTCGATGGCGGAGCCGTCGGGACGGAAACGGAACGTGCCCGAGGACAGACGGACCTTCTTCTCGGGATTGGAAGTCGAGAAGGCCTCGCCGCCGCCGCCGTTGCTGGCGTAGACCCAGCCGTCGGGAGCCAGAATGAAGTGATTGGCGACGAAGTGCGTGTCGCCGGGCGTGAAGCCTCCGTAGAGCACCTGCTCCTTGTCCGCCTTGCCGTCACCGTCGGTGTCGCGGAGCCAGACGATGTGCGGCTGGCAGACCACGATCACGCCGTCGCGATAGTGGCAGAAGCCCGTGATGAGCTCGAGCCCCTCGTGGAAGATCTGCTTTTTGTCGGCCACGCCGTCGCCGTCGGTGTCGACGAGCACGCTGATCTTGTCCTGCGCAGGACGGTCATAGCTGCCGGGCAAGAGCACCCCGCCCTCCTTCCAGGCCTCGGCGTTGAGCGGACGGCGGCCGTTGGGATATTCGGGCGTCTCGGCGACCCACAGGCGTCCGCGCTCGTCCCACTGCATCGCGATGGGCTTGTTGATGAGCGGTTCCGCGGCCACCAGCGTGGCCTTGAAGCCGGGCTGCATCTGGAAGGCGGCGGCCTCCTGAGCCGGGCGCGCCGGACCACCGGCGGGATAGCGGAGGTCCATGAGGTCGGCCGGCACGCAGAGCGCGTCGACGTCGGAGAGCCGGGCCGTCCATGCCACCGCGCGCTTGATGAACGTGCGGTAGCTGAGGTGGGAGTAGGTGGTGGGATTGCCGCCCTGGAGGAAGACCGCGGCCCGGTGCTTGCCGGAGTCATGCAGCCAGGCCTGGGGCTGGATGTCGTAGATCGAGGCGCGCGTCTCGTCGGCGACGATGTTCTTGCGGTTGGCCGAGACCTTGGAGGTGAACGAGGCGGCCAGGACCTCGATCTTGTCGGTCAGCGCGAGTTCGAAGACCGTGTCATCAAGCAGGTCGAACGTGGAGGCGTCCTTCAGCACCGGATGGGCGCCGGTGCGGATGTTCAGCATCATCAGATTGCGGAACTTACGGCTTTCTGCCGTCCATCCGCCGCCGAAGACATTGCGGCCCCACTCCGCGTCACCGCCGGCGATGCCGCCGTAGACCGACACCACGCCCTTGCCGGCGGCCGCATGGGCGGCGACGGCGTCCTGAGCGGACTTGGGCAGCGCCTTGAAAGCCGAGGCGTGCAGCACGATGACGTCGTGGCCGGGTTTGCCTGGAAGTTCGGCGGGCGTAGCCGCGGAGGCCTTGGCCGCCGATGTCGCCTCCAGCGACTTGACCAGCGGCCCGGAGACGGCCGGGTCGTCGCTGACGACGAGCACCTGGATGGGAGCGGCGCTGAGGACGGCGGCCAGGAAGGCCGGCGCCAGAAGGCGGGCGAAGCGGGGAAGCATGCCCTGAAGTTAGGGGACCCCACCCCGCCCTCAATCCCTGACTTCACCCCTCACCGCAACCCTCCCCCTCTCAAACGCACATCGGCGCTCAGGAAGCCCGTCCGGATGACCGCAGGCCCCTGAATTGCGAGGGAGCGTGCCCGGTGCTCCGCTTGAAGGCGGCCGCGAAGCTGTTGCCGTTGGCGAAACCCACCTGCCGGGCCACCGCCTCGAGCTTGATGTCCGACTCTCCGACCAGCCGGATGGCCTGCTGGATGCGCAGGTGCGTAAGGTGGTTCATGGGCGTGCGGCCGATCTCCTTCAGACAGAGACGTCGCAGGTGCTCGAAGCTCAGGCCGGAGGCGCGGGCCAGCGTCCGCATGTCCCAAGGGTCGGCCAGCCGCGACTGCACCAGGTCCCAGAGCCGCATCAGACGTTCATCGCCACGGAAGCTGCCCGCGAACCCGCGCACGTAATCGTAGACGAGCTCCAGCCACTGGTGGACACGGCGCGAGGACCCCGCTCCCGCGGCCTCGGCCATGAGACCTTCGACCGCCGCGCGGAAGGGACCCGGATCGAACTCCGCGAGCACCGGCGAACCCGCGCGGAATATCGTGTTGGAGCGGATGCCGCCGGAGAAGCGGACCCAGGCGAACTCCCAGCGCTTGCCTCGCCCCATGCGGAAACGGTTGCGCAACCCCGCGGGCAGCAGGCATGCGTGACCCGGAGGAAGCGCGCGCCAGCGCCCGTCGACCTGCACCTGGCCCTGCCCGCCCAGCCCCACCATGAAGAACGCGCCGCTCTGACGGTCACGGACGACCTCATAGGGGGGCAGCATCTCGGCCACGCCCAGGTGGGCGATTTCGAAGAGGGCCAGCTCACGGCAGGGCACCCCGGCGCGCACCCAGGGCCGGGCGTCGGCCGTCACGTCGGCCACGGCCGCACGACGCCTTGAACGCGGGTTCTCGATGTCCGTTTCAAGGTGGCGGACTTGCGTCTCGCTGTGGGGTTTTGGTTCGCTCTTCGCGGCCACGGGACTTTGCATAGCCGCCAGTCCGACGCTGGCAACCCCCGGCTCGGCGCACCTTCCAACCCACCCTCACGATGCCCAACCCCTGGACCGGAAAAGGAAACCCCTACACGCGCGAGGAGGTGCTGGAGCGCCTGCGCGCGACCAAGTCGGCCGGCCGGCCGATCATCGCCGCCGGGGCCGGCACCGGCATCTCGGCCAAGTTCATCGAGAAGGGCGGCGCCGACCTCGTCATCGTCTACAACTCCGGCCGCTTCCGCATGGCCGGGCACGGCTCCACCGCGGGCATGATGGCCTACGGCGACGCCAACGCCGTCGCCATGGAGATCGGCGAATACGAGGTGCTGCCCGTCGTCGAGGAGATCCCCGTCATCTGCGGCGTGCACTGCACCGACCCCCGCCGCCGCATGTGGCACTGGCTGGGCAAGGTGAAGGACATGGGCTTCTCGGGCATCAACAACTTCCCCACGCACACCATCGTCGACGGCAAGTTCCGCCAGGTCCTCGAGGAGACCGGCATGAGCGTGAAGAAGGAGTTCGAGACCGTGGCCCTCGCCCGCAGGATGGGCCTCTTCACCATCGTCTACGTCGGCTCTCCCGCCGAATCGAAGGCCATGGCCGAGGTCGGCGCCGACGTCATCATCGCCCACGTGGGCACCACGGTCGGCGGCTCGATCGGCGTGACCAACGCCACCATGACCCTGCCGGACGCCGCCAAGGCCACCCAGGAGATCATCGACGCCGCCAAGGGCGTGCGCGACGACCTCATCTTCCTCAGCCACGGCGGCCCCATCAACACGCCGGATGACGCCGCCTACATCAACGAGCACACGGACTGCGACGGCTTCGTGGGCGCCTCGAGCCTCGAGCGCATGGCTGTGGAGCAGTCCCTCACCGACCTCACGAAGCGCTTCAAGCAGATCCCGGTGAAGCGCAAGTTCTTCTGAGCCCATGGCCACGGTCGCGGTCCTCGGCACGCTCGACTCGAAAGGCGAGGAGCACGCGTTCGTCGCCGCGCTCATCGCCAAGCAGGGCCATCGTCCGCTCCTGATCGACGTCGGCACCGGCGCGCCGCCGTCGGTGAAGCCCGACGTCACCCGCGAGGAGGTCGCGGCCGCGGCCGGCATCGACCTCGCCGCGCTCATCGCCCGCAAGGACCGCGGCGAATGCGTCGTCGCCATGACCAAGGCCGCGCCGGTCATGCTCGCCAAGCTGGCTGCCGAAGGGCGCATCCAGGGGATCATCTCCCTCGGCGGAGGCGGAGGCACGGCCATCGCCACCGCCGCCATGCGGGCCCTGCCCCTCGGCTTCCCCAAGCTGATGGTCTCGACCTTGGCCGCCGGCAACGTGGCGCCCTACCTCGGCACCAAGGACATCACGATGATGCCGAGCATCGCCGACGTCGCCGGGCTGAACCGCCTTTCCAAGGTCATCTTCACCCGCGCCGCCGGCGCCATCTGCGGGATGGTCGGAGCGGAACCCGAGACCGCGTCCAACCGCCCGCTGGTGGTCGCGAGCCAGTTCGGCAACACGACCGCCTGCGTCACCGAGGCCAAGAAGGTCCTCGAGGCCGCAGGCTTCGAAGTGCTCGTCTTTGCGGCCACCGGCACCGGCGGCCGCATCATGGAGTCCGTCATCGAAAGCGGCATGGCCGCCGGCGTGCTTGACGTGACCACCACCGAGTGGGCCGACGAACTCGTCGGCGGCGTGCTCAACGCCGGACCGGAGCGCATGGACGCCGCGGCTAAGGCCAAGGTGCCGACCGTCATCGCTCCCGGCTGCCTGGACATGGTGAACTTCGGCGAGATGGCCTCCGTCCCGGCGAAGTTCAAGGGTCGCAATTTCTACGTGCACAACCCTCAGGTGACCCTGATGCGCACGACCAAGGACGAGTGCGCCGAGCTCGGCCGCATCATCGCGGAGAAGGCCGAAGCCTGCACGGCGGGCGCGACCGTGCTCATTCCGCGCAAGGCCATCAGCGTGATCTCCGCACCCGGAAAGCCCTTCCGTGACGCCGCGGCGGACGAGGCGCTGTTCGGCGCCCTGCGCGCCGGCTGCAAGCGCACCCCGATCAAGGAGTTCGACTTGGAGATCAACGACCCGGCCTTCGCGCGGGCGTGTGCCGAAGAGCTGGTCAGGCTGATGGGCAGCCGGCCCTGATCGTGCGCGGACTCAGGAAGCCGTGAGCGCCGTGACCTCCGCGCGCACCTTCTCGGCGAGCGCGGTGGACAGGTAGCGTTCGCTGGGCGAGCAGGCGATCGTCACGATGCGCTTGCCGGCGAACTCCGGACGCTTGGCCAGCTGGATGGCGGCCCAGATGTTGGCGCCCGAGGAGATGCCGACCGCGAGGCCTTCGCGCACGGAGACGTCCTGCGCGGTCGCGAAGGCGTCCTCGTTGCTGACCTGGATCACGTCGTCGACGAGCGACAGGTCGCAGTTCTTGGGCACGAAGCCGGCGCCGATGCCCTGGATCTTGTGCGGGGCGGGCTGCACGGGCTGGGAGGAGCGGGTCTGGGTGATGACGGGGCTGGCCGACGGCTCGACGGCGACGGCCTTGAAGTGCGGGTTGCGGCTCTTGATGACCGAAGCGACGCCGGTGATGGTGCCGCCCGTGCCGACGCCGGAGACGATCGCGTCGACCTTGCCGGCGGTGTCATTCCAGATCTCCTCGGCGGTGGTGCGGCGGTGAACCTCGGGATTGGCGGGATTGTCGAACTGCATCGGCATGTAAGCCGCTCCCTTCGATTCGTCGCGGATCTGCGTGGCACGCTCGATGGCGCCGCGCATGCCCTTGGCACCGGGAGTCAGGACGATTTCAGCGCCGAGCAGACGGAGCAGCACGCGACGCTCGATCGACATCGTCTCGGGCATGGTCAGGATGCATCGGTAGCCGCGGGCGGCGGCCACGAAGGCCAGGGCGATGCCCGTGTTGCCGGAAGTGGGCTCGACGATCGTGCCTCCGGGCTTGAGGTGACCGTCACGCTCGGCGGCATCGACCATCGCACGACCGATGCGGTCCTTGACGCTCGAGAGCGGATTGAAGAATTCCAGCTTCACCAGCACCTCGGCTTTGAGACCGTCGGTGACACGATTGAGGCGGACGAGCGGGGTGCGACCGATGGTGTCGAGGATGCTGTTGTAGACGGGCATGGCTTAATGATGATTAGATTAGTAATGATAAAATGAATCGATGACGCTGGTTCAAGAAAAAACCCGGCAAGACCGGGTTGCAGTTGATGATCAACGCCTTCTGGGGGGCGGAGGACCAGGAGGGCGGGAAGTCTCCTTCAACCTGAAGACGATACGCGCCTGGGTGAGGTCAGAGGGACTCATCTCCACCTTCACACGATCGCCGGGATTGATGCGGATGAAGTTCTTGCGAAGGCGACCGGAAATCCTGCCCAGAACCACGTGTTTGTTGGGAAGCTCGATGCGGAACATGGTTCCAGGGAGCACCTGGAGGATTTTGCCTTCGAGTTCGATTACGGGTTCTTCAGCCATTCGATGCATCGGAGTAGGGACGGCGGGGTTGCCGGAGTCAATCACCCTTCGGTCGACCTCACCGCTCTTGCCAAGCCCGTGAGCGCGGGGATTGTCCCCCTATGTCGGTAGGTGATGAAAAAGACGGCTCCAAGGGGCTCCCCTGTCCCTTTGAGAAGCTGCGTCCCTCACAGCTGGTTCGGGACGACACCTTCTTCATGTCCCTGGCCTTCAACCTGGCCGTGGACGCCTGGCGCATCGACGAGGTGCCGATCGGGGCCGTGATCGTGAGGGCCGGAGAAGTCATCGCAGCCGCGCACAATGAGGTCGAGCGCGCCCAGGACCCCACGGCCCACGCGGAGATGCTCGCCATCACCCAGGCCGCCCGGAAGGTCGGGGACTGGCGGTTGAACGAGTGTGAACTTTACGTGACCAAGGAGCCCTGCCCCATGTGCGCCGGAGCCTCGGTCATGAGCCGGCTCGGAAGGGTCGTCTATGGCTGGGGCGACCCCAAGATGGGCTGCATGGGCGGAGCGACATCCCTGCACGAACTGCCAAGGATCAATCATCGCGTATCCGTGGCCGGAGGCGTCCTCGAGGGTCCCTGCCGCGACATCATTCGTGCCTATTTCGAGATCAAGCGAGGCAAGGACACCCTCGGCACGGCTTGACCTCGCCGCCATTTCCCCATCGTTGTCCACCATGCGTCGACGCGACTTCATCACGGGCACTGCGGCAGCAGCCGCCTTCGCCGTGACCTCCCGCCTCGACGCCGCCCCTTCCACCATGAGCTACACCCTCGCGCCCCTGCCCTACGCCCACAACGCCCTCGAGCCGCACATCGACCAGATGACGATGGAGATCCATCACGGCAAGCACCACAACGCTTACGTGACCAACCTCAACGCCGCGCTCGCCAAGGAAGCCGGCTTCGCCGCTCCGGCCGACGTCAACGCCCTGATCGCCGACCTCTCCAAGGTGCCCGAGTCCATCCGGACCGCCGTCCGTAACAACGCCGGCGGCCACGCCAACCACACCTTCTTCTGGAACATCCTCTCCCCGAACGGCGGCGGCGAGCCCGTCGGCGCCCTCGGCGAAGCAATCCAGAAGGCCTTCGGAGGCCTTGAAGGTGAGAAGGGTCTCAAGGCGACTTTCAAGACCGCCGCCACCGGTCGCTTCGGTTCCGGCTGGGCCTGGCTCATCGTCAAGGCCGACAAGACGATCGCCGTGACCTCCACGCCGAACCAGGACAGCCCCCTCATGAAGGGCGTCGCCGACGTGAACGGCACCCCGGTCCTCGCCCTCGACGTCTGGGAACACGCCTACTACCTCAAGTATCAGAACCGCCGTCCCGACTACGTGGACGCCTTCTGGAAGGTCGTCGACTGGAAGAAGGCCAACGAGATCTACGTCAAGGCCGTCGCCTGACCTCGGTCCCAGTCCGTCACAAGAAGCGGCCCCTCGGCCGCTTCTTTGTTTGGCACAACGGTCGGGGTGTGCTGTCCTAGCACTCACCCCGATGCGCCCCCTTGCGTACCTCATTCTGGCTTTGGCGACGACCGTCAGCGCCGCCGAAACCGTCATCCCGCTCTGGCCTGAAGGCGTGCCCGGGAAGCGCGTGGCGCCCTCCAAGGCCACACTGGACCGCATCGGCCCCAAGGGCAACCAGCCGGGACGCGAGACCTTCATCAACGAACCCACCATCACGGTCTACCCCGCCGAAAAGCCCAACGGCGCCGCGGTGATCGTCTGCCCCGGCGGCGGGTACTGGTTCCTTTCGACCAACAACGAGGGCACCGGCGTCTGCCAGTGGCTCAACGGCGCCGGCGTGACCGCCGTCCTGCTGCGCTACCGCACACCGACTTCCGACGAGACCCTGCGTCATCAGTATCCCGTGCAGGACCTCCAGCGTGCGCTCGGCATCGTCCGCGGACGGGCCAAGGAGTGGGGCGTAGATCCGAAGCGTGTCGGCGTCATCGGGTTCTCCGCCGGTGCGAACCTGGTCGGCCACGCCTCCTGGGACCGCATCCCCCGCACCTACGAACAGAAGGCGGGGGTCGACGACCCGCGCGGGCCTGACTTCACGATCTTCGTCTACGGTGGAGGATTCCTGGACAAGGAGGACAAGACCAAGTTCGCCGAAGGCTTCAGCGTGCCCGCCGACGCCCCGCCCTGCTTCTTCGTGGTCGCCCACAATGACGGCGCCAACCCAGTAGAGGCCGCCCGCCTGTACCTGGAATACAAACGCCTCAACATTCAGTCCGAGATCCACGTCTACTCCAAGGGCGGGCATGGATTCGGCACCCGGCAGACTAAATTCCCGGTCGACGGCTGGACGAAGGCGGCAGCGGAATGGATGGGCGCCGAGGGCTTCCTCAAATCCGCCAAGTGAACATGCGCACCCTGCTCGCCCTGCTGATCCTCGCCTCCTCCCTGTCGGCCCAGAAACCGGTCGGAGACGGCAAGGCCGACGACACCGCCGCCCTGCAGGCGATGGTCGACGCCGGCGGAAGCGTCCATCTGCCCAAGGGACGTTACCGCCTGACGAAGACCGTCCTCGTCGACCTGGCCAGACTGGGCGCGGCGGCGATCACGTCGGACGGCACGGCCACGCTCGTGATGGAAGGACCGGGTCCGGCCCTGAAGATCGTCGGCACGCACGGCGGCACCGCGGCGCCGAAGTCGTTCAAGCCCGAGACCTGGGCCCAGCGCACGCCCGTCGTGCAAGGTCTCGAGATCCTGGGCGCGCATCCTGAAGCGGACGGCGTCGAGGCGACCGGCACCATGCAGCTCACTCTTTCACGCCTGACCGTGCGGGAATGCCGTCACGGCATCCACCTGACCGTGCGCAACCGCAACCTCATCGTCTCGGACTGCAACCTCTACCGCAACCGCGGCGTCGGCCTCTTCCTCGACCAGGTCAACCTGCACCAGACCAATGTCATCGGCTGCCACATCAGCTACAACCTCGGCGGCGGCATCGTCGCCGTCGGCGGCGAAGTCCGCAATCTGCACGTCGGAACCTGCGACATCGAAGCCAATCACGATGAGAACGGCCCGCCTTCGGCCAACGTCTTCCTGGATTCGACGGGAGGCTCCATCGCCGAGGTCGCCGTCACCGGCTGCACCATCCAGCACACCCACAAGGCGCCAGGTTCCGCCAACATCCGCATCCTCGGGGCCGGCAAGGACCCTTCTTTGCTGCGCCGCGAGGGACGCGAGCACACCCGCGAGGGCCATGTCACCATCCTGGGCAACGTCTTCAGCGACGTCCAAGTGAACCTCGATATCCGGCAGTCGCGGGGCGTGACCGTCTCCGGCAACACCTTCTGGGAAGGGTTCGACCACGACATGATCGTCGAGGACAGCCAGAACGTCGTCGTGACCGGCAACAACTTCGACCGCAACCCGCGCTACCTCGTGAACGGCAACAACCTCGCCGAGAGGAACGGCGTCGTCTTCCGCCGGACCGTCGATTCGTCCTTCTCCGACAACGTCGTCAACGGCGTCCGCCGGCAACCGGCCGCCGTGCGTTTCGAAGGGGGCCGCCGCCTGCGTGTGCAGGACAACAGCGTCCTGGATTCAGACGGAGACGGGATCATCCTGCAGGAGGTCTCGGACAGCGTCATTTCCGGCAACCTCGTGCGTGACGACCGCAAGGACCGCAAAGACGCCCCTCCCGGGGTGTCCGAGAAGGGATGCTCCGGAAACCTCATCCAGGGCAACCTCACCTCGCCCGGACGCTGACCGTCAGGAGCCGCCGCGACGGATTTCCGAACCCTCGAACCGGATCGAGACGCGCCAGACCTTCTTGACGCGGGTGATCACCTTGCCCGTGCCGGCGACGATGGTCTCGGGGATCTCGATGCGGTGCTGGTCGACCACGGCGTGGAAGCCGCGCTCCGAGAAGATGTCGATGAACATCGCGATGGCCAGGGGGTCGTCGAACACCGTCGTCTCGACGTTCACGTGCGCCTGTCCGGAGATGGCGTGGGCCTTGATGATGGGCAGGAACTTCGTCTGGATCAGGTCGATGACCGCCCGGAAGATGTCCGTGTTGCGCTCGGCGTAGTCGTCGAGCCGGCGCACGAGGTCCTGGCGGGCGTGCTGGACGATCTGCGAGGCCAGCGGGATGGGCGAGATGAGGTCATGGCTCTCCTCGGACAGCTCGAGCGAGCTCTGGTACTGGAGCTCCTTGATGATCCGGGCCTGCACCTCCGGCAGCGTCCCCTGGGCGTTGATGAAGTGGTAGTGGAAGATGTTCCGCAGCGACTGGAGCGGCTCGTAGGTGCGCTCCTTGAAGACCCGGTAGCGGTTGCGGGCCGCCTCCTCGCTGAGGTCCGTCTTGCGGACTTCGAACGGCGGCGGAAGGCCCTCGCGGACGGCCTTCTCGTTGGCCTCGAGCGCCTCCCGTCCGCGCTTGATCTGACGACGGATCGACTCGTTCTCGTCGACGAAGAGGACGAGGATGTGGAAGTGAGGCTTGGGGAACCGGGTGGACTCCGGCGTGCCGCGGAACTCCTGCCGCAGGTCGTTGAGACGGGCGAAAAGATGCTTGAGGCACTCGACCTGCACCATCGAGCGCGGGAAGCCGTCGACGACGGCACCGCTGACGTACTGGGGCTCGAGCAGCTTGCGGAACAGCAGCTCGACCACCTCGCGGTCGCCGACCAGCATGCCGGCATCGATGCGCTTCTTCGCCTCGGGGCTCGAGAGCAGGTCGCTGACCACGATCGGGCGGGCGTCGTAATCCCGATACTGCAGGATGAACTCCGTGTTCGTCCCCTTGCCCGCGCCCGGGGCGCCGTTGAGCCAGAAGATTTCCCGCGGGAAGGACAGCTTGGACCGGCCGAACTCCTTCTCCAGGCTGGACCAGACGGCGTCGAAGATGATCTGGCCGTCCTTGACCTCCAGGTCGCTCACCCCGTTGCCGGAGGGTCTGGATTGGGGTTCGCTCATGCGGGTCGAAAGGCGGAGGGATAACCCCACCCCTCCCCCCGTGCGAGGCGAAAAACCGCCTAACGACGCTCAGAACCCGTCGTTTGGATGGTTTCTGCACCGGGTCTGACCGTCGGGATGCCCGGAGCGTCGGACCGGCTGCGGCGGAACTGAAAGCGGTTGATGTCCTGCATCGAAATCTGGTCGAGGGACTTCGCCGCACGGTCGGCGAGCTTGGGTGCGCGCGCCGTCGTGTCGATGGCCTCGGTCATGCGCGGGCCCTCGCGATTGTCGAATCCCGTGACCGTGGCCACGGCGCCGGACAGCGGGGAGGCCTCCCTCTCATAGGCTTTGACGGTGATCGTGTTCCTCGGTCGCACTTCCGCGCCGAGGTCGTCACGCAGCTCGATGTCGGCCTTCGGACGGCCGAAGGTGTCGAAACGTCCGTGCCACGATTCGAGCGTCAGAAGTTCGGATCGGGAATAGCGAGGGTCCATGTCGATCGCAGCCTTCGAGGTGCCGAACTTGCGCGAAGTCAGGTCATTGGACTTGCCGACGGAGCGGAGCGCGGAGTCGGGATCGACCGTCGGATCGACCTTCTTCACGCCTTGACCCTGCATGGCGAAGGGAAGCTTGCGGCCGTCGGAAGTGACCATCCCTCTGGGCCCTTCGACCACCGTCGGCGCCGCGACGGCGCCCTTGGCCGCGGACGGTGCCGCGGGGGCGGAGACTGGAGCCTGACCGTCGCCGCGGAGCTTCATGGGAGGCGCCGGAACATTGCCGCCCACCGGCCGACCTTGGGCGTCGTAGTGAATCACCTGCTTGCCTTCCACCCCGCCCTCGGTCGTGACCGTGAAGCCGGAAGTGACCGGCTTGGCCGGCTCAGGCGCGCCCCGGACGGACGAGGCCACCAGGAGGGCGATCATGAGGGCGTGACGAGTCACGCCCGCAGGTTGAGGAAAGAAACTCCGGGGCTCAACACCGCGCTTCAGCCCCTGGGCGGCTCCGGCCTGACCTTCCAGATCTTCGACGCATAGTCACGGATCGAACGGTCGGAGGAGAATTTGGCGCAGCGGGCCACGTTGCGGATGGCCATGGCGGCCCAGCGACGGCGGTCCAGGAAGGCGCGCTCCGCCCTGCCCTGCGCCTCGACGTAGCTGCGGAAATCGGCGAGCACCAGGAAGGGGTCGCCCCCGTCCGTCAGGGAATCCACGACCGGGGAGAGCAGGCCAGGCTTGCCTGGCGTGAAGGTGTCTGACTCCAGCCACTCGAGCAGCGAGGCCAGCTCGGGATCGCCCTTGAGCACCGCTCCCGGGTCATAGCCGCGTGCCCAGAGATCGGACACGTCCTCGACCTCGAGGCCGAAGATGAAGATGTTCTCGTCGCCCACCTCCTCGCGGATCTCCACGTTGGCGCCGTCCAACGTCCCGATCGTGACCGCACCGTTCAGCGCCAGCTTCATGTTGCCCGTGCCGGAGGCCTCCTTGCCGGCGGTGGAGATCTGCTCCGAAAGGTCCGCGGCGGGAATGATGCGTTCAGCCAGGGAGACCCGGTAATCCGGCAGGAAGACGACCTTGAGCAAGCCGCGGACCCGGGGATCGGAATTGATGACGTCGCCCACGCGGTTGATGGCGTGGATGATCTCCTTGGCCAGGGCGTAACCCGGAGCGGCCTTGGCGCCGAAGACGCAGACGCGGGGCGTGAATGATCCCGAGGGGTCGTTAAGGATGCGGCGGTAAAGGTGCAGGATGTGCAGCAGGTTGAGGTGCTGGCGCTTGTACTCGTGCAGACGCTTGATCTGGACGTCGAACATGGCCTCCGGAGAGGCCTCGACCCCGGTCAGGTTGCGGATGGTCTCGACCAGACGCATTTTGTTGGCGCGCTTCACCGCCATGAAGCGGTCCTGGAAGGAGGGCCTGTCGGCGAGCGCATCCAGCTTCTCCAGACGACCGAGGTCGGCCTCCCAGCCCGGCCCCACGGCCTCGTCGCAGAGCGCCGAAAGCCCGGGGTTGCAGCCTCGCATCCAACGGCGCGGGGTAACCCCGTTGGTCACGTTCACGAACTTGTCGGGCCAGAGGGCGTCGAAGCCGGGGAAGAGCGTGGCCCTCAGCAGCCTGGTATGGAGCTCGGCCACGCCGTTGACCTTGTGCGAACCCACGACGGCGAGATGGGCCATGCGGACGCGCTTGGGGTGCCCCTCCTTGATGACGGAAAGCTCGGACAGTGCCTGCTCGTCACCGGGCCAGCGGGCGGCGACGTCCTCGAGGTGACGCCGATTGACTTCGTAGATGATCTCGAGGTGCCGGGGGAGGACCTTCTCGAACAGCGGCACGCTCCAAGTCTCCAGCGCCTCGGGAAGCAAGGTGTGATTGGTGTAGCTGAAGACCCGGCGGCAGATGCCCCAGGCCTCGTCCCAGCCCAGACGTTCGACGTCGACCAGCAACCGCATGAGTTCGGCGACCGCCACCGCGGGGTGGGTGTCATTGAGCTGCACCGCGGCCTTGGCGGGCAGGGAGGAGAAGTCGGAATTGGTGCGCCGATGACGGCGCAGGACGTCCTGCAAGGAGCAGGACACGAAGAAGATCTGCTGGACCAGGCGCAGCTCCTTGCCGCTCTCCGTGCTGTCATTGGGATAGAGGACCTTGGAGACGGTCTCGCTGGAGGTGCGGTCGCGGACGGCCTCGACGTAGCCGCCCCGGTCGAAGGCGCGGAAATCGAACTCCGTCGCCGCCTTGGACTCCCAGAGGCGGAGAAAGTTGACCGTGCCGGCGCCGAAGCCCGCCACGGGGATGTCCCAGGGCACGCCCACCAGGTCGCGCGTGCCGACGAGGGTGGCGCGATGGTTGCCGCGGTCGTCGACGCCGTGCTCGACCTTGCCGTAGAGCGGAACGGTCACGCGGAAGTTCGGGCGGCGGATCAGCCAGGGATTGTTGGTGGCGAGCCAGTTGTCCGCCACCTCGACCTGACGTCCTTGGTCGAAGGTCTGACGGAACAGGCCGAACTCATAATGGATGCCGTAGCCGATCGCGGGCAGGTCCAGCGACGCCATCGAATCCAGGAAGCATGCGGCCAGACGGCCAAGGCCTCCGTTGCCGAGGCCCATGTCAGCCTCCTCATCGGCCACCTGCTCCAGATCCTGTCCCAGCGCGGCCAGGGCCCGTGCGGCGACGTCCCTCAGGCCCGTGTTGACCAGATTGTTGGTGAGCACGCGTCCCATCAGGTATTCGAGCGAAAGGTAGTAGACGCGGCGGACATTGCGCGACGCGTGACGGGCCTGCGTGTCGATGTAGTCCTCAAGGATGTGGTCCCGGACCGCCATGCAGGTCGCCATCCACCAGTCGCTGCGGGTGGCCGTGCCCGGATCCCGCGCGAAGGTGCTCTTGAGATGACGCAGCACCGCCTCCTTGAACGCCCGGACCTCCGCCGTGCCGGCCGGCTTGGCGGGTCTGTCCGCAGGCTTCGCCTTGCGCGCCTTGGCGGCAGGCTTCTTGACTGGCTTGCGAGACGGTGAGGAGGACTTCCTGGCGGCCTTCTTGGTCTTGGGCATGGTCGTCATGGAAAAACACCCCGGGACAAGCCGCAAGCGAGCCAAAACGCTTCAGTCCTGCGCCAAGGCCCGGAGCCTGCTCAAATCCAGCTTGCCCGTGCCCAATACGGGCACCGCGGGCACTTTCTTGAACACCTTGGGAATCCAGAGGTTGGCCAGGCCCTCCCGGCCGAGTGCCTCCCGGACCGCATCGACGTCCAGCTCGCAGGCATGGAGCACGACGAGCTGCTCGCCCTTGACAGGATCGGAAGAGGCGGAGACGGCGAACGCGGGGCCGGCCGACTCGTCCGGTCTCAAGACGCGTCGGAGGGCGTCCTCGACCGTGCCATGCGGGACCATCTCGCCGCCGATCTTCGAGAACCTGGAAAGGCGGCCGGCCAGGAAAAGGAACCCGTGCTCATCCATGCGGGCCAGGTCACCGGTGCGATACCATCCGTCGCTGAGGGCCTCGGCGGTCCGCCGAGGATCGCCCAGGTAGCCGCCGAACACGTTCGGTGCTCGCACTTCGAGCAGCCCCGTGCCGCCGGGTTCGACTTCGGAGCCGTCCTCGGGAGAGACGATGCGCACGGCCACGCCGATCACAGGCCGTCCGACCGACCCCGTGACGCAGCCCGTCCAGAGACCGCCGGGGGCGCCGGGGTCGGGACGGTCGGGCACGTTGACCGAGAGCACCGGGCTCGTCTCCGTGATGCCATACCCCTCCAGCATGCGCACGTCGAGCTGGTCGCGGAAGGCGTCGACCAGGTCCTGGGGGCACTTCTCCGCGCCGACCACGGCCCATTCGAGGCTGGCGAAATCCTCCTTGGTGCCACGACGGAGGTAAGGCCGCAGGAAGGTGGGGGTGCCCACTACGACGGTGACTTTCTCCTCCCTGATCGCGCGCACGGCCGCGGCGGAATCGAGTGGCGAGGGAAGCGTCACGAGCCGGACGGGACGTGACAGCGCGTACCAGACGCCCACGGTGAAACCGAAGCTGTGGAAGACGGGCAGGCTGCTCAGCAGCACGGCGTCCTCGGGAAGGATGTCGGCATCCTCGATCTGACGCATGTTGGCCAGGAGGTTGCGGTGGGAAAGCGCCACGCCCTTGGGCTCTCCCGAGCTGCCGCTGGTGAACAGCAGCGCCGCCTCGTCGTCTCCGCCGCGCGAGGACACGCCCAGCAACGCGGGAACCCACGCCGCCGGCGCCAGACGAATCGCCGCTACCTTGAGCGCCAGTCGCCAACGCGGGACCGACTTCAGCAGCTCACCCACGTCGCAGACCCGGTCTCCCCAGGGGAAGTCAGGCGACTTCTCAGCGACCTTGGCGCGGAAGGCCTCCGCCGAGACCAGCAGTTCGGCGCCGGCCCGACGGAGGCAGGACGCGGCCTGCTCCCTGCCCAGCGTGAAGTTGAGGTTCACTGGCACCTTGCCCGCCATCAGGCAGCCGAGGTTGGCCACGGCGGCGCCGATTCCGGGCGGCAGCACGACGGCGACACGGTCCGAGGCCGTCGCGGACCTGAGGTGGCGCGCGGTCTCGGAGGCCAGCGCCAGCAGCAGCGCCCCGGAAAGTTCCCTGCGCTGCGCCGTGCGATCGACGACCACGACGCGTCCCGCGCGAGCGGCCAGGCCGCGCACGACCTCGCGGGCCAGGCTTCCGTCCAAGGAGGGCCGCAGCGCGAAGGCATCGGATGAAAGTTCAAGCAGACGGAGGCGCGTCCGGAGATGTTCCTCGACCGGGTAGGGGCGCCCGACCACGAGCGAGACCGGCCGCGGGAAATGCTTGGGTCGCTTCCAGAAGAACTTGCCGCCGCTGAAGCTGAAGATCGAGCCCCACAGCCCGTCGACGGCCATCGGCAGGATGGGCACGCCCGCGCGTCGGGCGATCAGCTCGAACCCCCGGCGGAGCTCCTGCACGCCGCCGTTACGGGTGACGTGCCCCTCGGGAAAGATGCAGACGAGTTCGCCGGCCTTGAGCGCGTCCGCGGCCCGCTGCACGGCCTCCTTGGCCTTGTCGCCCGCCACCGGGATCGTGCCCATCATCCTCATGATGCGGCGCATCACCGGCACGCGCTCAAACCCCTCCCAGGAAAGGAACCTCACCGGACGGTCGAGGGCCACGCCGATGATGACGACGTCGACGTAGGAGACGTGGTTGCAGACCACGAGCGCCCCGCCCTGCGCCGGCACGTTCTCAAGCCCCGCGACCTTGAGACGATAGAAGGCCTTCGTGAACATCCAGCAGAGCGTGCGGACGGCGCAGTAGCCAGGGCCCATGGTCGGATGTCGGCCCGGCAGGCGGACAAGGAAGAGCATCAGGAAGGCCGCCAGCGTCAGCAGGACGAGCCCGGCGGCCGAGAGGGCGAGCGCGGTCAGGCAACGTCCGAGCAGGTCGAGGGCGTTCACGGGGCCAAGATGCCCCCGGGCCGCGACGGAGCAAGCGAGTCCTTAAGGATTGAAAACCCCGTCGGGGCGGATGCCCTTGAGCCCGCCCCATGCGCGACTACGTCCTACGACGTCTGCTGCTGGTCCCACTGACCTTCGTGGGCATCACCTTCGTGACCTTCTGCTTCACGAGGTTCGTTCCCGGCGGCCCCATCGAGCGGGCCATGGCGGAACGCCAGCAGGCGGACCGGAAGCGAAGCGCGACCGGCGCCAGGCCGAGCGGTCCCGCCTCACCCGAGGAGCTCGACAATCTTCGCCGCCGCTACGGCTTCGACCGTCCTCTCATCGAGGCCTACGCCATCTGGCTGGGCGCATGGCCGGGCCCGTCCGACTGGATCGTGACGCGACTGGACGCCAAGACCGCGTCCGCCACCGTGGAAGTGCGCGACCGCGCCTCACCCGGGGGCGTGCGCAAGCTCGAGATCAGGGCCGACGGGACCTTGCTCAAGGTCTCGACGACGGAAGGCGGCACGGCGTCCGGCTGGGTGGCGGAGGACGCGCCGCTGCCTGACGACCCGTCCAAGGATCGGCGCGTGCTCGTGCACCGTCCCGCCTTCCAAGGCGTGCTCCAGCTGGAGCTGGGCGATTCCGCCGTGAGCGACCGCCCGGTTTGGGAAGAAGTCATCTCACGCATCCCGCTCTCCGCCTGGTTCGGCCTCCTCTCCATCGTGCTGGCCTACGGCGTGTCGCTGCCCCTGGGGGTGGCCAAGGCCCTGCGCAAGGACGGCGCCTTCGACCGCCTCTCGACCTTCACCCTTTTCATCCTCTACGCCATCCCCGTCGTCGCGCTGGCCGTGGTGCTGCGCAACACCCTGGCCTACGGCATGGGATGGTTCCCAAGCAAAGGGTTCGACTGGGAGCGGCTCGACTGGGCCGGGCGCCTCCACCACACCGCCCTGCCCTTGGCCTGCATGACCATCGGCTCCTTCACGGCGCTCACGCTCTTCACCCGCAACAGCCTGCTCGACAACCTCGCCGCGGATTACGTGCGCACCGCCCGTGCCAAAGGGCTGGGCTGGAGCCGGGTGGTGGGCGTCCACGCCCTGCGGAACTCCCTCATCCCCCTCGCGGCCACCGTGGGCGGCAACCTCGGCTTCTTCCTGACCGGTTCCTTCATCATCGAGGTCACCTTCGGCATACCGGGAATCGGCCTGCTCGGCTATGACGCGATGGTGCACCGCGACTTTCCGGTCTTCCTGGGCCTGCTCACCCTGTCCAGCCTGGCGATGCTCATCGGCAACATCGTCTCCGACCTCTGCGTGGCGGCCGCCGACCCCCGCATCCGGTTCGACCGCGAACGATGAGCCTGATCGACCCGCTCACCCGTCGGCGACTCGAGCGCTTCCGCGCCTCCCGGGGAGCATGGTGGTCCCTGCTCGCGCTGAGCGCGCTGTGCGTCATGGCGGCGATGGGCCCGCTGCTCGTCGGCAACCGCGCCCTCGTGGTCAGCACCGAACGCGGACTCAGATTCCCCGCGGTAGCCGGTTTCATCGCCTCGGAAGAATTCGGCCTGCCCGGCAAACGGGAGCCGGACTACCGCCTGCTCGGCGAAAGACTCCGGGCGGAAAAAAGGGGCTGGGCGCTGATGCCACCGGTGCCCTTCTCGCCCGAGCAAGTGTGCGAAGTGCAGCCGCGCGCCTTCCTGTCCGTAGACGGGCGCTGGTCGGATCCCAGGGGGCCGATCACCGAAGGACGCATCTTCACGCTGGCATCCGACGGTTCCCGCGCACGCTCATGGTACGTCGTGGACGGACGGCTGCACGGCGAAGCCAGACTGACGGAGGGCGGAGCGACCGTCGCGCGGGCCAAGTTCGCCGAGGGACGTTTCATTTCTTCCAAATCCGGAGATGAAAAGGATTGGACGCCCGGAGGGGACGTCAGGACCCAGGTGCCGTCGCCCTGCCCGCCTGGACTGGACGGACACTGGCTTGGCACCGATGAATCCGGGCACGACGTCCTGGCCCGCCTCTTCGGCGGATTCCGGCTGCTGCTCATCTCCGCCCTCATCTACCTCCCCGGCGTCTATCTCGTCGGACTCGTCCTGGGCGGCGCGATGGGCTATTTCGGAGGACGCTTCGACATGGTCCTGCAGCGTCTGATGGAGGTCTGGTCCAACGTGCCGTTCCTCTACGCCATCATCCTCCTGGCAAGCCTGCTGGAGCCGTCCCTGGCCCTGCTCACGCTCCTGCTGGTGGCGTTCTCCTGGATCGGCCTCGCCCAGCAGCTGCGAGCCTCGGCCTACCAGGCGGCGGCCAAGGACTACGTGACCGCCTCACGCGCCCTCGGCGCAGGACATCTCCGCATCATCTGGAAGCACGTGCTTCCGAACTGCGCCACCGTGATCCTGACCACCCTGCCCTTCAGCCTCCACGGCCTCATCGTCTCGCTCTCCTCCCTCGATTACCTCGGGTTCGGGCTCCCTCCCACCGAGCCCACCTGGGGCGAGCTCCTCCATCAGGCGAACGAGAACCTGGGCGCCTGGTGGATCCTGGCCCCGAGCGTGACCTGCCTGGTGGGACTCATGCTGCTCATCAACGCGGTGGGCGAGGGACTCCAGGACGCGTTCGACCTCAAGCGCAACCGATGACCCGCCTGCTCGCCATCCTGCTCGCCTGCGCCTGCGCCGCGGCCGACGTCCCGAAGGACGGACGCGCCGAGGCCTTCTACCGCTCCCTGCCGGAGTTCTTCCGCTTCGCGAGGCCGTCCGACCTCCCGGCCGACCTGCGGTGGAAGGACGGCTCGGAGCAGAAGGAGTTCGCGGATCCGGCCGCCGTCCGCGGAGGGACCTTGCGGCTTTTCACCACCTCGACGCCTCCGACGCTCCGGCGCGTCGGACCCAACGCCAACAACGGCTTCCGCGGCGAGCTCTACGACCAGAACGACTTCGCCCTGCTCTCCGCGCATCCTGAAACCGAGGAGCCCATCCCCGCCCTGGCCACCAGCTGGGCGTTGTCGGCGGACGGCATGACGGCCTACTTCCGTCTGGATCCCGACGCCCGGTTCACCGACGGCCAGCCGGTCACCGCGGACGACTACCTGTTCACCTTCTACTTCCACCGTTCGCCCTGGGCCAACGCCGAGTGGTACGCCGACTACTATTCACGGGAGTTCGCCGGCATCACCAAGTACGACGATCACACCATCGCCGTGCACGCGCCCAGGAAGCGCCCCTACCAGCTCGAGTGGCTGGGCGGACTGCGCCCCACGCCACGCGGTTTCTTCAGGGATTTCGGTCCCGACTACGAACGTCGCTACAACGACCGGTTCCACCCGACCACCGGCGCCTATGAGGTGAGACCTGAGGGATTCCGACGCGAGCGCTCCATGACGCTGTCACGCGTCAAGGACTGGTGGGGAGACCGACGTCGCTTCTACCGCCATCGCTACAATCCCGACGAGGTAACCTACACCGTCATCCGCGACGTCGACGGCGCCTACCAGACGCTGCTGGCGGGCGAGCTCGACTACATGCCGATCAACATGCCGCGCTACTGGTACGGCACCAACGACAAGGAACCTTATCTCCGGGGCTACCTGACCAAGGCGCAGTTCTTCAACGACATCCCGCGCCCGCCCTACGGCCTGTACCTCAACACGCAGCGCCCGCCGCTCGACAACCTCGACGTGCGCGTCGGACTCCAGCACGCGACCGACTGGCAGCGCGTGCTGGACGGCTTCTACCGGGGCGACTACGAGCGGCTCAACCAGTTCTGCGAAGGGCTCGGGAAGTTCACCGACCCTTCGATCCGCGCGCGCCCTTACAGCCCGGAACTCGCCCGCGCCTCCTTCGCCAGGGCCGGGTTCGACCGGGAAGGTCCGGACGGAATCCTGCGGGACGCCGCCGGACGCCGCCTCTCGCTTCGTCTCACCTTCGACACCTCCGACCGGCGCAAGTACCTGGCCACCCTCGTCGAATCGGCCAGGCATTGCGGGGTCGAGCTGCGCCCGGAGACTTTGGAGCACACCACGATGTACCGCAAGGTGATGGAGAAGAACCACGACATGTGCCTCTGGGCTTGGTCGGTCTCGAGCCGCATCCCCCAGCTGTGGGAGTCGCATCATTCGGACAACGCGCTCGACACCCTGCCCGACGGCAGGAAGGCCCCGAAACGTCAGACCAACAACATCACCGGCATTTCCCACCCGGAGCTCGATTCGCTCATCGACCGGTTCCGCGCGGCGACCGAGGAACAGGAGATGGTCGACCTCTCGCGTCGCATGCAGCGCATCATGCATGATCAGGCCGACTTCATCCCCGGCTTCAAGGTGCCTGGCTACCGCATCGCCCACTGGAGCTGGGTCCGCTTCCCCGCCGGCTTCGACGTCAAGTCATCCGAGGACCCTTCGAGCTTCGGCCTGCTGTGGATTGACGGGGCGGCCCGCGCCAAGGACCTGGCCGACTACAAGGCCGGCGGGCGGCGCGGGCCCCCGCGCACTGAGATCCACGACCGCTGGCGCGGCGACTGATTCTGACTTCCCCCTGAGCCCGCCCTCATCCACGATGACCGAAATGCCCTCAGAGCCGCTCCTGCAGGTACGTGACCTGGGCGTGACCTTCCGGTCCGGCTCCCGCACCACCGTCGCGGCCACCGGCGTGTCCTTCGACCTGAGGGCCGGCGAGGTGCTCGCCGTGGTCGGAGAATCAGGCTCAGGGAAGTCCGTGTCCTCCCTCGCCCTGACGGGCCTCCTGCCCTCTGCGCCCGCTTGCGAAGTCACCGGCTCCGCCCGTCTCGAAGGCCGTGAACTCATCGGACTCAAGGAGGACGCGCTCACGAGAGTCAGGGGACGGCGCATCGCCTACGTATTCCAGGAACCGGGCACCTCGCTCAATCCCGTCTACGACATCGGCTTCCAGATCGCCGAGGCCGTGCGGCTGCACCGGCCCGAGGTGCGCGACGTCGACGCCGCCGTCCTCACGGCCCTCTCGGAAGTGCGCATCGACGACCCCGCACGGGTCGCCCGCAGCTACCCTCACGAGCTTTCCGGAGGCATGCAGCAGCGGGCCATGATCGCCATGGCGCTCGCCTGCGGCCCCGACATCCTCGTTGCGGACGAGCCCACCACCGCCCTCGACGTCACGATCCAGAAGGAGATCATGGACCTGCTCGCGCGTCTCCGGGCGGAGAAGCGCATGGCCATCCTGCTCATCACCCACAATTTCGGGATCGTCTCCAGCTTCGCTGACCACGTGCAGGTGATGCGCAACGGCAGGGTCGTCGAGCAGGGCCCCACGACCCGAGTGATGGACTCCCCCCGGGATCCGTACACCCGCGGACTGATCGCCTGCATCCCGCGTCTCGGACAGAAGCGGCGTCGCCTCACCACCCTCAGGGACGAACTCCGCGCGTCATGAATCCCTCGACCCCTCCCCTGCTCGAGGTCCGCGACCTCGCCGTGCACTACCCCGTGCGCGCCCCTTGGTTCTTCATGCCGTCCCCGGGGCCCAAGAAGGCCGTGGACGGTATCAGCTTCTCGGTCCCCCGGGGACGGACCGTCGGCGTCGTCGGGGAATCAGGCTCCGGCAAGAGCACGACCGGCAAGGCCGTGATCCGCCTCGCCCCGGTCACCCGCGGCGCGGTTCTCTTCGACGGCGTCGACCTGACCCGGCTGGGACAGGCGGCGTTCCATCCTTACCGGAAGCGCATCCAGATGATCTTCCAGGACCCGTACAATTCGCTGAACCCGCGCACCGACGTCTTCGGCATCCTTTCCGAACCGCTTGAAATCCACTTTCCCTCGATGGCGCGCTCCGAGCGCGAGGCGCGCTGCGAGCAGCTCCTGCGCAGCGTGCAGCTCACGGGCGACGACCTGCGCAAGCATCCCCATGAGTTCTCCGGCGGGCAGCGACAGCGCATCGGCATCGCCCGCGCGCTCGCCGTCCAGCCCGAACTGATCATCTGTGACGAGCCCGTCTCGGCGCTCGACGTGTCGGTGCAGGCCGAAGTCGTGAACCTCCTACAGGACCTGCAGGAAAGCCTCGGTCTGACCTACCTCTTCATCGGCCACGACCTCGCCGTCATCGAGCACGTCAGCGACCACGTCCTCGTGATGAGCGCCGGGCGCATCGTCGAACAGGGCCCTCCGGAGACCATCCTCAGGGATCCCCGCGAGGAATACACCCGCCGCCTGCTGGCGGCCGTGCCGAAGTTCTGATGTCCGCCGAAGGCCAGCCTGCGCGCGTCGACCTCATGACCGCCGGCACGGGCGCCTTGCTCGTCGCGATGGCCGCCTTCGCCACCTGGGACCAGTGGGCCGTCTGGAGCACCAAGGAGGATTACACCTTCGGCTACCTCGTCCCCTTCCTGGCCGCATACGTCGCCTGGGACCGATGGGATGACATTCGTGACGCCCTGTGCGGCAATCCCTCAGGCGGACCCGCTCCACGCTGGCAGATCGGCGCAGCCTTCCTCCTGGCTTTCACTTCGCTGGCCGTGTTCGCGCTGGGGGCCGCCGGACGGGCGGTCTTCGGGACCGGACCCGTGCCGACGCTAGCCATCGCCTTCGGATTGGGCGGAGCCGGCCTCTCCGTCGCCTTCCTCGCACCGCGGGCTCCCGGAGAAAGCGAGCCCTCCGCGGCCTCCCGGCTGCGCACGGCCGGCCTCCTCACCTTCCCCGTCTGCGTGTGGATCGTGTCCGGCCCCTTCCTCTACCTCGTGGACAATCGCGTGAAAGGGGAGCTGCTCACGCTCGTGACCGAGGTCGTCTCAGGCATCCTGCGGGCCTCAGGTCACGTCATACGCACCAGCGGCAACACCATCGTCTTCGCGAACGGCGACGCCGTCGGCGTGGCCGACGCCTGCTCCGGGATCCGGTCGCTTTCCGCCTGCGTGTTCGCCTCCGCCTTCCTCGGCGCCGTGTTCATCGAGGGCGGCGCCTGGGGCTCCGTCCTGCGCAAAGCCGCGCTGATGGCGGCGGGCGGCGCCGTGGCCGTCCTCCTCAACCTCGGAAGAAACGTGTTCCTGGCCTCACATGCGCTGGAGCACGGGTCCAAGTCCTTGGACCTTGACCCTTGGGGCGTCGCGCACGGAGCACCGGGCTTCTCCTTCCTCGGCACCGTGCACGACCTCGCCGGCAACGTGGCCATGGCGCTGGCCCTGTTCCTGCTGGTCGCGCTCGTCCCCCTGCTCAACCGCATCGGAAGAACGAAACCCGAACGATGAAGATCCTGCACATCACGCCCGAACTCGCGCCCTGGTCCAAGGCCGGCGGACTCGGCGACGCGACCGCGGCGCTGGCCAAGGCCCTCGGGGCGGCGGGCCATGACGTGAAGGCCGTCACGCCCCTCTATGGCTCGGTGCCAGGCAAGGACAGGATGTCCGTCCTGATGCCTTCGCTCAGGGTCGGCGTGGGCGGCCCTTCCGAAAAGGCCGCCTGCCGCGTGCTGTCGCTGCAGGCATCCAAGGGTTTCGAGGCCTGGTTCATCGAGCACGAAGACTACTACGGGGCCAAGGAAGTCTACCCTGCGCGGGCCGACTTCGCGGAGCGCGCCGCCTTCTACGCGCGCGCCGCGCTCGACGCCTGCCTGGCCTCGGGCTGGATTCCCGACGTCATCCACTGCCACGACTGGACCGCGGGCCTCGTGCCGCCCCTGCTGAACACCGTCCTCAAGGAAAGCCCCCTGGGCGGCGCCGTGAGCGTCCTCAGCATCCACAATCTTCAGCACCAGGGGGTCGCCCACCGAGGCATCATGGATTTCCTGGGCCTGCCCGGCTGGCTCTGGCAGCCGTCCGAGCTCGAGTGCCTCGGCGGCGTCAACTTCCTCAAGGGAGGCGTGCTGCACGCGGCCAGGGTCATCACCGTCAGCCCGACCTACGCGCGCGAGATCCTCACGCCCGCCTTCGGGCACGGGCTCGACGCGGTGGTGCGCAGGAGGGAATCGGCCCTCGAAGGCATCCTCAACGGCGTGGACACCGACGAATGGAATCCGCGCACGGACCGGCTGATCGCAGCCCCCTTCTCTCCCAGGAGCATGAAGGGCAAGGAGGAGTGCCGTCTGGCCCTGGCCCGCGAATTCGGTCTGCGCGACGATCCGCAGGCCCCTCCGATCTTCGGCGTGGTCTCACGGCTGTGGGATCAGAAAGGCCTCGACCTGGCCGCCGCAGCGCTGCCTTCCTTCCTCCGTGACGGCCGACTCCGCTTCGTGCTCCTGGGCAGCGGCGACGGCGGGCTCGAGGGCGCGTTCCGGGCCCTGGCCGCCGGATTTCCCTCGCTCTGCGGCGTACGCATCGGCTTCGACCACGGCCTCTCGCACCGCATCGAGGCCGGGTCCGACTTCTTCCTGATGCCCAGCCGATTCGAGCCCTGCGGACTCAATCAGATGTATTCCATGGCCTACGGCACGCCGCCGGTCGTACGCGCCACCGGCGGACTCGCCGACACAGTCAGGCCCTGGTCTCCCGGGACGGCTGATGCGACCGGCATCGTCTTCGAGCATGCCGACCTGCAGGGCGTCGAGTGGGCCATCGGACACGCCTTGCGACTTTTCTCCGACCCGAAGGCCTATCGCAAAGTGCAACTCAACGGCATGCGGACCGAATTCAGCTGGAAACTCTCAGCCGACAGGCACGTGACGGCCTACCGCGCAGCGGGAGCCCGCGGGTGACTGCCGCATATTGGGCAGGACTGTCAGGTTTTAAGCCAAAGAAACGCCGTTTTGCGTCTTTCTGGGTGCAAATGGTCGTCACAGACCCCCGGTGAGCGTGTTGGCACGGGGGGTGCGTAAGGGGGGATGCCATGAAGCACATCACCTCCATCACCACCACCACCCTCCTCGCTGCCGCCGCCCTGGCGCAGTCGACCGCGCCGGCCGCCTCGCCGATCGCGTTCGACCTCTCCGCGGGCTATGACAGCGAGTACATCTACCGCGGCCTCTGGTTCTCCAACCAGAACGCCTGGTACAACATCGGAGCCAGCAAGAAGCTGTCCGACACCACGACGCTCAACGCGCTCGCCTACTACACCGCCAGCAACGACCGTCGCTCGCAGTACCAGGAGCTCGACCTTAGCACCTCGCTCGCCTACGACGCCGGCTTTGCGACGCTGAGCGCCGGCTACACCTACTTCTTCTTCCTGAACGGTTTCGTCGGCAACGGCGCCGGCCAGACCTACTCGCACGAAGTCTTCCTCAGCGCGGCGAAGACCGTCGGTCCCGTCAACGTGACCGCCACCTACGCCTACGACTTCTACATCGAGGCCTCCTACGCTGAGCTCGCCGTCGACAAGACCTTCGGTCTGAGCGACAGCACCTCCCTCTCGCTCGCGGCCAAGGCCGGCTACTCCCTGAACGGCTACTACACCGACTTCAGCACCGGCGCCTTCAACACCGGCTCTGAGAGCGTGTGGACGCACGTCCTTCTGCAGGCCTCCCTGCCGATCGCCATCTCCAAGACGGCCACCTTCACGCCCTACATCGCGTACAACATCTCCGGCGCCGGACGCACGGAGACCAACGCGGCGGCCGAGGCGGCCAACCTGGGCGGCGAAGAGGACCAGTTCTTCTTCGGAGCCTCCCTCAAGGCCGTCTTCTGACCAGAGGCGGGGCGTTCCTAGGAACGCCCCGCCTCTGGTCGGTGAAATTCCCGGCCTGAGACAGTTTCAGATCCGGGAGATTGCAGCATAGCACCAGGGGCGCCCGTCGTGAGACGGGCGCCCCTCCCTTTTGTTGGATTGAAAAACCCGGGAGGAAGGGAATCTTGCTACCTCCGATGCTCGAATCCGCGCGCAAGCCCGACTGGCTCAGGGCCAGGCTCCCCAGCGGACCGGAATACCTGGCCACCAAGGCCAACGTGGATCTCCACAAGCTCCACACGGTCTGCCAGTCCGCGCAGTGCCCGAACATGGGCGAATGCTGGTCGCGGGGCAGCGCCACGGTCATGATCCTGGGCAACGTCTGCACCCGATCCTGCACCTTCTGCGCCGTGCAGTCCGGACGCCCCTCGGAGCTGGACCTCGGGGAACCCGCCCGCGTGGCCGAGTCGATCGCGCTGATGAACCTGAAGCACGTCGTCATCACCTCCGTGGCCCGGGATGACCTCAAGGACGGCGGCGCCTCGGTCTGGGCCGCCACCGTCAGGGCCACCCGCCGACGCTGCCCCGCGACCACCATCGAGGTGCTCCCGGCTGACTTCCGCGGAGAACAGGAGCACCTCGACACCCTGCTGGACGCCCGTCCCGACATCCTCAACCACAACCTGGAGACCGTCGAACGCCTCCAGCGTCCCGTCCGCAAGACCGCCCGCTACGACCGCTCGTTCTGGGTGCTGAAGCACGCCAAGACGCGCGGCTTCGTGACCAAGACCGGAATCATGCTCGGCATCGGTGAACGCAAGGAGGAGGTGGCCGCGTTGCTTCGCGACATCGCCGCGGCCGACGTGGACATCCTCACGATCGGACAGTACCTTTCGCCGAGCAAGGAGCATGCCCCGATGGACCGGTGGGTGCATCCTGACGAATTCGCGGAATGGAAGGCCTTCGCGCTCGAGGCCGGAGTGAAGCACGTCGAATCCGGCCCCCTCGTGCGCTCCTCCTACCGGGCCGACGAGCAGGCCGTGAAGTTCCGTCTGCTGGAACGCCGCCAGGCCGAGGGAAGCTGACCGTGGAAGGGCTGCCCCCGGTAGACTTCCGCGGAGACCTCAACGAGGAGCAGTACGCGGCGGTGACCTCACCCCGCGGACCCGCCCTGGTGCTGGCCGGCGCCGGCTCAGGCAAGACCCGCACGCTCACCTACCGCGTCGCCTGGCTGCTCCATCAGGGGGCGCGCCCATGGGACATCCTTCTCCTGACGTTCACCAACAAGGCCGCAAAGGAGATGCTCGAGCGCGTCGAGGACCTGACCGGCGTCCCGCGCGGACAGTTCTGGGGCGGGACGTTCCATTCCATCGGGCAGCGCATCCTCAGGGCCAACGCGGCGGCCGCCGGACGCTCCCCTGACTTCACCATCATCGACCAGAAGGAGTCCGAGCAGCTTTTCTCCGAGATCATCAAGTCGGAGGACGGCGCCTTCATCAAGGACAAGACCAACCCCAAGGCGCCGGTCATCCTCGACGCCTACTCCCACGCCCGCAACACCCTGCGACCCACGGAGGAGGTGATGACCGAGCGTCTCGACTGGATGAAGGGCGGCCCCGAGAAGCTGCTGCGGTTCTGCAACCTGTACGAGGAGGCCAAGCGTGAGCGCAACCTCTGTGACTTCGACGACCTGCTCTCCCTCTGGCTCAGGGTGCTGGAGTCAGACCCGGCCGCCCTCGCCCATTACCGCCGGCGCTTCCGGCACATCCTCGTGGACGAGTTCCAGGACACCAACCGGCTGCAGAGCCGCATCATCGACCTGCTGGCGGACGAGCATCAGGTCATGGCCGTGGGCGATGACGCGCAGTGCATCTACACCTGGCGCGGCGCCGACTGGGAGAACATCGTGTCCTTCCCGCAGCGACATCCGGGCACGGTCATCCACACCATCGACACGAATTACCGCTCGACCCCCGAGATCCTGGCCTTCGCCAACGAGATCCTCCGGCACCGGCCCAAGGTCGAGGGCTTCGACCGTCGGCTCAAGGCCGTGCGCAGAAGCGGGGCGATGCCGGTCGTGTTCACGGTCGGGGACACTTCCCAGCAGGCCAAGCTCGTGGGGCGTCGCATCCTGCAGCTGCACCACGAAGGCCAGGCCCTCGCCGACATGCAGGTGCTCTACCGGGCGCATTACCAGTCCTTGGAACTGCAGATGGAGCTGAACGCGCTGGGCGTGCCGTTCGTCATCACGAGCGGCCACAAGTTCTTCGACCTCGCGCACGTGAAGGACGTGCTGGCCCATCTCCGCTTCATCCACAATCCGCTCGACCGCGTGGCCCTCTCGCGGCTGCTCTGCCTCCTCCCCAAGGTCGGCCCCGCCTCAGCGGAGAAGATCATCACGGCGGCCATGGCAGCCGAGGCGTCCCAGGGACGGGGATGGGTCCGCGCCCTCAGGGCGGACTCCGTCCTGCGCAAGGTGCCCGAGAGCGCCAAGTCGGACTTCACGGACCTCGCCCTCACCTTGGAGGACATGCTGGAGGGCGTGGAGACCGCCCGGGCCGAACCCGCCCCCTCCGCGCCCGCCCCTGACCTCTTCGAGGCCTCGCGCGAGAACGCAGCGGAGCGCGTCGCAAGGACGCCAGCCGAGACCGTCCGCGTCTGCGTCGAAGGCTGGTACGGAACGCACATGAGGACGCTTTTTCCCGACTGGAAGGATCGCGAACAGGACCTGCAGGGCCTGGTGGGCTTCGCGTCGAAGTTCGAGGACGTCGGCGACCTCGTCGCCCAGGTCGCCCTGCTCAACGGCGAGGCCTCCGACAAGAAGGCTGAGCCCGAGGAGGACATGCTGCGCCTGACCACCATCCATCAGTCCAAGGGACTGGAGTTCCCCGTGGTCTTCCTGCTCGGCGCCGCCGACGGCCTGCTTCCCCTCACCCGGGCCATCGAGGATGGCGACGTCGAGGAGGAGCGACGGCTCTTCTACGTGGCCTGCACGCGGGCCATGAACTCCCTGCAGATCTTCTCCCCCAGGTTCGCCGTCTCGGGCGAGGGTTACCGACCGCTGGACCCATGCCGTTTTATCGAAGAAATGAGCCCCGATTGCTACGAATTGGCCGATTACGCCCATCGTCGGCTCTGAGCTCGGGTATGACGCGGCAAGGGTGCTCTTGCCATTGCCAAAGGCGCGCCTTTATGACTCAAACCAAACTTTAACCAAGCCGCCATGCCCAAGGTACTCGTCGCCGACAAGATCTCACCCACCGGAGTGGCCCTGCTGAAGGCTCAGCCGGGCTACGAGGTCGTCGAAGCCTACGGTTCCACTCCGGAACAGGTGCTCAATCTCGTCGCCGACGTCGACGCCATCCTGGTCCGATCCGAGACCCAGATCACCCGCGAGGTCCTCAACGCCGCCCAGCGCCTCGTTTGCGTGGGCAGAGCCGGGGTCGGCGTGGACAACATCGACGTCGACGCCGCCACCGAACGCGGGGTCATCGTGATGAACACCCCCTCCGGCAACACCATCGCGACCGCCGAACTCACCTTCACCCACCTCCTTTCCCTGGCCCGCCCCGTACCGGAGGCCGTCCAGTCCATGAAGGAAGGCAAGTGGGACCGGAAGACCCTCTCGGGCTCCGAACTCAACGGCAAGACCCTCGGCGTGCTCGGGCTCGGCCGCATCGGCGCCGAAGTTTCCAAGCGGGCCCTGGCCTTCGGCATGAAGGTCCTCGCCTACGACCCCTACCTCACCGAGACCCGCGCCAAGGCCCTGGGCGTCTCCATCGCCACCCTCGACGAGGTCTTCGCCCTGTCCGACTACGTCACCGTGCACATGCCCCTCATCGAGAAGGGCAAGCAGGGGGCCACCGAGGGCATGGTCGACGCCGCCGCCTTCGCCAAGATGAAGAAGGGCGTGAAGATCGTGAACTGCGCGCGCGGCGGCATCGTCGACGAGGCGGCGCTGGCCGATGCGCTCAAGTCCGGACAGTGCGGCGGGTGCGGCTTCGACGTCTTCGTCGAGGAGCCCCTGCCCAAGGACCACCCGCTGCGCTCCCTCCCGAAGGCCCACCTCTCGCCGCACCTCGGCGCCTCCACCGCGGAGGCCCAGGAGAACGTCGGGGTCGAGGTCGCCGAGGCCGCCATCACCGTGCTCGGCGGCGGCTCCCCCGCCAACGCCGTCAATCTTCCCTCCGTCGATTCTCAGACACTGGCGGCGATCAAGCCCTTCCTGGCCCTCGCCCAGAAGCTGGGCTCCATCGCCCGCCAGCTGGCCGCCCCCGGCCGCATCGAGTCGCTCCGCATCACCACTTTCGGCGCGGGCTCCGACCAGGGCGCGAACGCCATCGCGCGCGCCTTCCAGCGCGGCTACCTCCGCGGCATCGTCGAAGGCGTCACCGACGTCAATGCCCCCGGCAAGCTCAAGGCCCTCGGCGTCGAGGTGCAGACCGTCCGCTCCTCGGCTGAGGCCGACTACAAGGAGCTCGTGCTCGTCGAGGCTTCGCTCGGCGGCGGCAAGTCCGTCTCCGTGGCCGGCACGGTGATCGGCAAGGCCCAGTCCCCGCGCATCGTGTCCATCAACGGACGCACCCTCGAGTTCGTGCCCGAAGGCAAGCTCCTCCTCATCGAGAACCAGGACCAGCCGGGCATCATCGGCGCCCTGGGCACGCTCCTGGCCAAGGAACGCGTGAACATCGCCAACATGGCGCTCAGCCGATCCGGCGGCGCCAACGCGCTGGCCGTCTATCAGCTGGACAGCGCCCCCGGCGCCTCCGCCCTCGCCGAGATCCTGCGCAATCCGGCGATCGTCAGCGCCAAGCTGATCGAAGCCTGAGCGATGTTCGCGGCCGTCGCCATCTTCTTCGGGCTCGGCTATCTCGTGGGCTCCGTCAACTTCGCCGTGCTGGTGGCGAAGCGGCACGGCGTGGACATCCTCAAGGAAGGCTCCGGAAACCCGGGCGCGACCAACGTCAAACGCGTCCTCGGCAAGGGCCCCGGAAATCTCGTCTTCGCGCTCGACGTGCTGAAGGGATTCGTCGGCGCCGGCCTGCCGCAGCTGCTGCTCCGCGTGGATCCGGACACCCCCCTCGCGGACGCCCTCTTCGTCGTCAGCGTCGCCGGCTTCGTCGGCACGCTGCTCGGCCACTGCTTCTCCTGCTTCCTCAAGTTCAAGGGGGGCAAGGGCGTGGCCTCCACCATCGGCGGCCTGCTGGTGCTCCTGCCCGTCCCGATCGTCATCGGCGCAACGCTCTGGGGACTGGTGTTCCTGGCCTCACGCTACGTCTCCCTCGCCTCGCTGGCGCTGGGCCTTTCCCTGCCCTTGTCCTGCTGGATCCTGCCTCAGTTCACCGACCTGAAGTTCGGACCGGTCCAGTTCTGGTTCGCCGCGGCCATCGCCGCGTTCAACGTCTGGACGCACCGTTCGAACATCGGCCGGCTGCTCAACGGCACCGAAAACCGCTTCGTCAAGCAGGCCTGACCTCTCCATGACCGCCCCTCGCACCATCGGCATCGGCATCCTCGGCCTCGGCACCGTCGGCCAGGGAGTCTGGAAGCACCTGACCGAGAAGAAGGCCGACCTCGAGGCCCGCCTCGGGGTGCGCATCGACCTGCGCGGGGCCTCCGTCCGCAACCTCCGCAAGCGCCGTGCGGTCAGGATCCCCCCATCCCGGCTCACCTCCGACCCTCTCGCCATCATCGACGACCCGAAGGTCCACGTGGTCTGCGAGCTCATCGGCGGCACCACGCGGGCCCGCGAGCTCACCCTCCGCGCCCTGCGCCTGGGAAAGGTCGTCGTCTCCGCCAACAAGGCGCTGCTCTGCGAACACGGCCCCGAGATCTTCCGGGCCGTCCGGCGGCATGGCGGACAGTTCCTGTTCGAGGCCAGCGTCGCCGGAGGCATCCCCATCATCAAGGCCATCCGCGAAGGCCTCGTCGCGAACCGGTTCGAACTGATCGTCGGAATCCTCAACGGCACCTGCAATCACATCCTAACCCGCATGGGCGAGGACGGCCTGTCCTTCGCGGACGCCCTGAAGGAGGCGCAGGAACTCGGCTACGCCGAGGCCGACCCGACCCTCGACGTCGACGGCATCGACGCCTGGCACAAGGCCTCGATCCTCGCCTGGCTGGCCCATGGCAAGTGGGCGCCGCGCAACCGCACCCTCGTCGAAGGCATCCGCAAGATCGGCCCGGCCGACATCGATTTCGCCCGTCGCTTCGGCTTCGCCCTCAAGCACCTCGCCGTGGTGCGTCGCGACTTCCGACGGAACTGGATGACCGTGGGCGTCTACCCCGCCCTCGTCCCCAACCGGGACATCCTCGCGCGCGTTTCCGGCGTCAACAACGGCATCACGCTCAAGGGAGACGTCGTCGGGGCCACCACCCTCGCGGGTCGGGGCGCGGGCGGCGACGCCACCGCTTCGGCGGTGATCGGCGACATCGTGGACGCCATCGCCGCCCTGACGGGCGCGGCCCCGCAGGGACTTTCCGGCGAAGCCCTGGCGGCGCGCGAGAAGTCCGGCCGCGCGCTGCGCATGGCGGACGAGGAGGAGATCGTCGCGCCGTTCTACCTGCGTCTCTCCCTGCTCGACCAGGCCGGCGTGTCGGAGGGCGTCTACCGCGTCTTCTCCCGCCACAAGGTCTCGATCGCCCGCGTCATCCAGTACGAGCACCCGAACCAGGGTCGGGGGACCGTCACGCTTTCGACCTACCCCGTCAATGAGCGCCGGATGGCCGCCGTCGTCCGAGGCCTCAAGGGCCTGCGCACGGTCCTGGAGGAGCCGGTGGTGCTGCGCATCTTCTCGCCTGAATCCTGATCCATGGCCCTGATCGTCCAGAAATACGGCGGCACCTCCGTCGGCAACGTCGACCGGATCCAGAACGTCGCCGCCAAGGTCAAGGAGCAGTGGTCCAAAGGGAACCGGATGGTCGTCGTGGTCTCGGCGCGCAGCGGCGTGACCAATGAGCTGATCGCGCGGGCCAAGGCCCTGCAGAAGCTTCCGGACGAGCGCGAGATGGACGTGCTGATGGCGGTCGGAGAGCAGGAGACCATCGCCCTGACCGTCATGGCCCTGCATGCCATCGGCGTGCCGGCCGTGTCACGCACCGGCGCCCAGGCGGGCATCTTCACCGACGACGTGCACACGCGCGCCCGCATCACGCGCATCACGGGCGGCGACATCCGCGACCGGCTCGAGGAAGGCAAGGTCGTGGTCGTGGCCGGATTCCAGGGCGTCACCGAAACGGGCGAAGTCACCACCCTCGGACGCGGAGGCTCCGACCTGACCGCCATCGCCGTGGCCGCCGCCATCAAGGCCGACCTCTGCCAGATCTTCACCGACGTCGACGGCGTCTACACCGCGGACCCGCGCATCGTCCTCGCCGCCAGCAAGCTGCCCGAGATCTCCTACGAGGAGATGCTGGAACTGGCCTCCAGCGGCTCCAAGGTCATGCAGTCGCGCTCCGTCGAGTTCGCCCAGAAATACAACGTGCCCTTCGAGGTGCGATCCTCCTTCAACGACCAACCCGGAACCATCGTGAAAGCCATCGACAAGACCCTGGAGGACGCCGTCATCGCCGGCGTCGCCCTCGACCGCCTGCAGACCCGCGTGACGGTCTCCGACCTGACCGACTCCCCCGAGGCGGTCGCCGCCCTCTTCGACGACCTCGGCGAGGCCGGTCTCAGCGTCGACATGATCATCAAGAACCTCGGCAAGGACGGCAGGGCGAACCTCACCTTCTCGGTCACGACCGACCAGTTCGCCCGCGTCGAGAAGGCCGTCGGGCAGACGCTCAAGCGGCTCGGCTGCGGCTCGGTCCGTTCCGCCGGTGAGATTTCCAAGCTCTCCATCGTCGGCGTGGGCATGATCTCCCACCCCGGGGTCGCCGGCACGCTCTTCAAGGCTCTGGCATCCGTCGGCGTCAACAGCGAGCTCATCACGACCTCCGAGATCAAGATCTCGGTCGCGGTCGACCCCGCCAAGGCCGATGCGGCGGTCCGGGCCGTCCACACGGCGTTCGGTCTGGACAAGGCCTGAGCGGCACTCGCCTCTTGCCCGCCGGCCGGGTTCGGTCATCGTCCGAGGCGATGCCGCGGCCCCTTCACGTCGCCCTTCTGTTCCTGGCGGTCTGCTGCGGGGGCCAGCAGACCCCTCCGACGGCCCTGGACTCCGACCCTGCCGCCCGCGGCACCCCGGTCCATGCGCGGCGCACCCGGGTAGCCCTCGCCGAGGAGGCTCTGGCGTCAGGACTCTCAGGAACGGCGGCTGAACTTTTCGCGGCCACGCTTTCCGATGCGTCCATTTCCGAAGTTGAGCGAGAAAAGGCGGGGCTAGGCCTGGCCTCCGCCCTCATCGAGCGTTCACGCATCACGGAAGCTCAGGCAGCGCTGAAATTCCTCCAACCATCCCCCGCCAAATCCCTGCGCGAAGGTCTGATCGCAGCCTTGCTCAACGACCTGACGGCCGCGGCGGCCCACGCCGCCGACGCTCAACCGGACAGGGCGGCTCCGGAGGAACGGGGATGGGCCTGGACGCTCCGCTGGATGGTCGCGGAGGCCTCGGGCGACCTGGCTTCGGCCTCCACGGCTCGCGAATCGGCGCTGAGGGAGGCGGTCTCGCCCGCCCAGCGCGCCCGCATGGAGGCCTTGGGAGGACTCGCCTTGGTCCGGTCGGGCAAGGTCGATGAACGGTCGCTCGTGGCACTTCGTGAGCTTTCCGAATCCGCCCGTGGCACGGGGCTGTCCTTCGCCTACTCGAGGAACCTCGCCTTGGCGCTTTCCCGCCTCGGAAGACCTCAGGAGGCCGCGCGCGCCCTGGTCGCCGCAGGACCGTTTTCGGCCGAACGTCAGGCCGAGGCCGACCTTCTTGCGGGACTGATCCTTGGGCCGGCCTCCCTGGACGGACGCGACCGCCTCAGGCAGGCCGCCCGTAACCGGGCCGACGCACGCATCCGTGTCACGGCGCTGCGCGCCCTGGTCGCGGCCGCGGCGGGCGAATCCGACGCGGCGGCCGCGGCCGGAATCGCCAACGAAACCCACGACTTCCTGATGCGCGCATCCCCCTCCGGAGGGGGATTCCTCTGCCCACGCGACCCTGAGGTGCTGGACTCCATCCACCTTGCACGCGCTCAGCTCATGCTTGCCGCAGGCAACCGGGAGAAGGCGAGGCTTGCGGCCGAAGACCTCCTGCGTGAGTCACCCGCCAGCCCTCTTGCGCGGGAGGCCGTCCGTACGCTGGCGCTGGCGGCCTGGGGTGAAGGCTCCTACCGGCTCGCCGCGACGCATCTCGCCACGCTCGCCGAAGGAGACGCATCCCCCCGGGCGGACGTCCTGCGCACCGTCTCGGCGGACTGCCTTTTCCTGGCCAGGGACTTCGCCCTGGCGGAGAAGACCTACGCTTCGGTCCAGACCCGGACAAGCGCCCCCGACCTGGCCGTCGGCGCCTTTCATCAGCGCATCCATTGCCTTCTTTCCCAAGGGGATGACCCGGTGCAATGGAAACGCGCCGCCGAAGTCATCGAGGATTCGGCAAGAGGACGCGGTTCGGTCACGGCCGAGGCCCGCTGGGCAGCGACGTGGAATCTGGTGGACGCAGTCCGCCGTTCAGGACAGGCCGCCGAGGCCTCCCGCATCCTGACCCGGCTCCAGCCCCTGCTGGCAGGCTCGCGTGCGGACTTCACGCTGCGCTTCGACTGGCAGCGCGCGCTCATCGCGCTGGCGATGAGACAGAGACAGCAGGCCGCCCAGATCGCCGAAAAAATCTCCGCCGCGCTGGAGTCCCTGCCTTCCGACGCCCCCGCCGCCCTGCGGGCGGAACTGCCGGGACTGCGCGGACAGGTCGCGCTCCTCAGGATACGCGCCCTCACCGGCAGCGAGGGCGAGACGCTGACCGCCCGGAACCAGCAGGAACTCAAAGAACTAAGGGCGCGCTACGGAAAGACCGCCGCCACCGCGTCCTCCTACCTGTTCGAAGGCCGTGAGCTCTCACGGATGGGCCGGCATGCCGAAGCCCAGGCGGCCTTCACGGCCCTCGCCGACGGGTTCAAGGATGTGGCCGAGCTGCGGGACTTCTCGAGGCTCGGCCTCTATGAGGCCGCCGAGCAGGCGGCCCTGCTGTCAGCCACCGAGGGTCAGGCGAGGCTGCGCGAAGCGGTCGAACTGCTTGAACGCTTCTCGGAGAGCGCGCCCGTCGGGCCCCTCGCCTTCCATGCGTCCCTGCGTCGCGCCGAAATGCTCCGCACGCTGGGAGATTTCGACAAGGCCCTGCGCGTGCTTGATGACCTCATCCGAGACGCGCCCTCCGACCCCTCGCGACCCGCGGCCGAGATGGCGCGGGCGGACGCCCTGCTGGGCCAGGCCGAGCAGAGACCTGACCGAACGGGCCAGATCGACCGCCAACGCGCGGCCCGCGCGGCAGCCGCCTACGAACGCGTGGCTGACACCTGGGGCAAGGACGCGGCCGACGTCAGGCTTGAAGCCAGGCACAAGCAGGCCTTCTCCCTGCTGGAACGGGCCAAGGCGGAAGGCGGAGCCGACGCCGCCGCCAGCCGGCGTGAGGCCAGGGCCCTGCTCGCCGCCAACGGGGTGATGCTCCGCTCGGAGCCGGCCTCGGCGACGTCCTCTGCCTCAAGGCTGTGGATCTCGCGCTCCCTGCTGCTGCTGGCCGAGACCTGCGAACAGACGGGCGACCGCAAGGAGGCCGCCGCGGCCTGCAGGCTCATCCTCGACTACAACCGCGAGACCAAGGCCTCCGAGCACAGGCTCCCGGGCCACGCGTTGGCTGAAAGCAAACTTGCCGCCCTCGAGGGCGCCCAGTCCAATCCCACCGCCCAGAAATGAGCCTCGCCTTCACCTTCCCCTTCGACGCCGGGCCCTTCGTCTGGATTCTCCTGCCCATGACGTTCGTCGCGGTGGTCTTCGTGATCGAGCGCGCGATGTTCCTCCACCGGGGCCTGGTGCTCTCCTCAGACTTCATCGAAGGCGTGCGCAACAATCTCAGGGCCGGCAGGCCGCTGGAAGCCCTGGCGGCGTGCGAAGAGTCTCCTGGCCCCGTCCCGCGGGTCGTGAAGGCGGCCTTGCTGAGGCTCGACCAGGGAGGCGAGGCCATGCGGGCGGCCGCCACGGAGGCCGCGCTTCTGGAACTGCCCGTGCTCGAGCGGAGACTGGGCACGATCGCCTCCATCGGCCGCACGGCGCCGCTGGTCGGCCTCGCGGGCGCGACGCTGGCCGGGTTCGACTTCGTCACGGCCATGCGCGACGGCAGCGTCTACGCCTCGGCCGACTCGCTGCTCGGCCACGCGCAGGAAGCCCTGGCCGTGGCCGGCTTCGCCCTTACGGTCTCCGCGGTTTGCTCCCTCGCACACCACTTCCTGGTGGGCAGGGTGCGCTCCATCGTCACCGAGATGGAGTTCGCCGCCCACTCCATCCAGACCTTCGTCCGGCATGAACTGCCCGCGGAGAAACCGACTGACAAAGCATGAAGGAGACCCCGCTGGGAGTCCTGAGGCGCGTGCGCAAGGCGCGGCAGGGCGTGGACGCCGCACCGCTGGCGCTCGTGGCCGTCTGCGCCGCGCTGGTGGCCGCCCTCGCTTCCGACTTCGTCTACGCCCCGGGCATGTACGTGGGATTCGACGGCTCGAAGTCACCGGCCCTTTCACGCAGCCTGGACGCCCCGAAGGTCGCGACGGCTGAGATGGCGCGCACCGCCCTGACCGTCACCCTCGTCTCGACACGCGGGACGGGCGTCTATGTCGTCGGAGGGCGGGTCGTGGACTCCGCCGGCCTTGGTTCCGAGCTCAAGCGGGTCGCCGCGACGGGAGGTTCGGCGCGCCCGGTGCTCATCAAGGCCGACGGCGCCCTCATGATGCGCGACTTCATGTCCGTCTGCTCCGCAGCCCGGGCCGCCGGCTTTCCCGGCGTGCTGATCGCGGCCGCCGAGCCGGCCGCTGAGGCCCGCTGATTCGCGGTTGCCAGCCCCGCCGGGGGAAGCACAACCACCCACGTGGCCCCGCCCGATGACACCGCCCCCGCACGCGCGCTGCCGCGGCACGTGGGCATCATCATGGACGGAAACGGCAGGTGGGCCGCCGCCCGCGGCCTGCCCAGACTGGAGGGGCATCGGCGCGGAGCGGAACGGCTCTTCGAAGTCATCGACGCGTGCATCGACCTGGGCATCGGCACGCTGACGGTCTTCGCCTTCTCCGCGGAAAACTGGAAACGCCCGCAGGAGGAGGTCAGCGGGCTGTTCAAGCTGGGGGAATGGCTCCTCCGCGCCCATCTTTCCAGACTGCACAGGCGCAAGGTCCGCCTGCGGGTCATCGGAGACGTGGCCTCGCTTCCCGACTTCGCCCGCGGGCCGCTGCTCGAAGCGGTCGAGGCGAGCGCAGGACACGATGCGTTCACCCTGGTCGTCGCGCTCAACTACGGAGCCCGACAGGAGGCCGCCCAGGCCGCCCGGAAGATCGCGGAGGAGGTCGCGGCCGGACGTCTCCGGGCGGAGCAGATCGACTGGGCCGTCCTGGAATCCAGGCTCGACACGGCGGGACTGCCGGACCCGGACCTGATCATACGCACTTCCGGAGAGTTCAGGCTGAGCAACTTCCTGCTTCTGCAGTCCGCCTACGCCGAGATTCACATCGCCAAGGAATACTGGCCCGACTTCGGACGGCCTCAGCTCGAGGCGGCCCTCGACGACTATCGGTCCAGGGAGCGCAGGTTCGGGATGACGGGCCAGCAGGTGCAGGGGGCGCCGCCCGCGCCATGATGCATCGCGCGCTCAGCACCGTCGGCCTCTGGGTCGTGGTCGGCCTGGTCATCTGGGTCGGCGGCTTCTTCTCCATGGCCGAGCAGGCCGCCTTCCTCCTGCTGGCCGGACTCACGCTGGCGGCGCAACATGAGTTCTACCGTCTCACAGGCGACATCCCGGGCGTGAGGCGTCACAGTCCCGGAGGCCTCCTCGCCGGAGCCGCGCTGCTCTTCGGCCTCTTCTTCATGGCGCCCGAGAGGCTGAGGGCCAGCCCCGCCCTGAACGCGGCCGCGCTCTGCTTCGGTCTTCACCTGCTGAGCGTTCTGCGCCGACCCGGCGAGGCGCCCGCGCTCCTGAAGTCACTCCCCACCCTCTACGGTTTCCTTTACGTCCCTTTCATGCTCTCCTCCTTGGTCGGAATCGCCCGCATGGAGGACGGCGTGCTGCTGGCCCGCCAGCCGGTCGGCCTCTACTACGTCCTCTGGGTCGTCGTCGCGACCAAGTTCACCGACGTGGGCGGCCTGCTCTTCGGCGTTCCCTTCGGGCGGCACAAGATCGCGCCGCACATCAGCCCGGCCAAGAGCTGGGAGGGCTGCGCGGGAGGGCTCGTCCTTTCCGCCCTGGCCTCCGCGGGATTCGCCTGGCTTTGCGGCGGACCGCTCGGGCTGAGCTTCATGGTGCCCTGGAAGGCGGCCTTGCTCGCCCTGCCCCTGGCCGCGCTCAGCGTCCCCTCGGACCTCGTGGAATCGGCGTTCAAGCGACAAGCGGGCGCCAAGGATTCGGGCGCGACCATTCCGGGCATCGGCGGCGCGCTCGACCTCGTCGACAGCCTCGTGCTGACCGCTCCGGCCGCGGTGCTGCTGCTCACGTTCTTCCTGGAATGGGCGAAGCGTCCGTGACCGGAGAGAGGACCGAGATCCACGTCCTCACGGGTCCGACCGCGGTCGGCAAGACCGACGCGGCCATCGCCTGGGCCGAAGCCCACGACGCGGAGATTCTTTCCTGCGACTCGGTGTGCGTCTACCGCGGGATGGACGTGGGTTCCGCCAAGCCGACCCGCGAGCAGCGGTCCTTGGTCCGGCATCATGGGATCGATCTGGCGGATCCGAACGAACGCTTTTCCGTGACCCGTTACGTGGAATGCGCCAAAGAGGCGGTCCAAGCCGCCGCCGGTCGAGGCCGCCGCATCCTCGTCACGGGCGGGAGCGGCTTCTACCTCGCGGCCTTCTTCGGGCCGGTCGCGGATGAGGTGGAAATCCCGCCGGTCGTAAGCCAGGAAGTCCGCCGGCTTTTCAATTCAGGACTGGACCCGCTGCTCGCACGACTGCGCGAGGTCGAGTCAGCACCTCTCCCCGAGTGGCTGGACATACGCAATCCGATCAGAGTCGCCAAGGCGCTTGAACGCCGGCTTTCATCCGGCAGGCCGCTGTCCGAACTCAGGGAGGCCTTCCTGACCCGCCCCGGCCCCTTCGAAGGGTGCAAGATCACCTATGACCTCCTGGACCGCCCGGATGACGAGCTGAGGAGGAGAATCGCCCTCCGAACCGAATCCATGCTGTCCCAAGGGCTCATTGAGGAGGCGGAATGGCTGCTGAGCCTCAACCTCGACCCCGAACTGCCCAGCGCCAGAGCGGTCGGATATCGGGCGACCATGGACTGGCTCGAAGGAGGCCGTCGATTGCCACGCGAAGCGTTGGCCGAGCGGATCAACCTCGACACTTGGGCCCTCGTCAGAAAACAACGCAAGTGGTTCAACCGCTTGGGTTTAAATGATTCTTAACCTCGACCCCCCTGGAGGACGGTGCTTGTAAAAAAGGGTTTAAAAGCCCGTTTTTGAGGGTAAGCCCTTGCATTCAAGGGTTTTAAGGGCATTTATCCCTTTGAACCTCATCCCCAACTCACAATGCCCCTCAAAATCGGCCAGCCCCTGCCCGAAATCACCTTGAAGCAGAAAGTCGACGCCAACGTCGTTGACGTCAGCATCCGGCGCAACGTCGGCAAGGGAAAGACCGTCATTCTCTTCTTCCCCCTGGCCTTCACCGGCGTCTGCACCGATGAAATGTGCAAGGTCTCCGGCCTGCTGGACGAGTATAAGTCCCTTAATGCCGACGTGATCGCGATTTCCGTGGACAGCCCCTTCGCCCAGGAGGCATGGGCCAAGGCCAACAACATCACCGTCACGCTCCTGTCGGACTTCAACCGCGTCGCCACCAAGGCCTTCAAGGTCAAGGACACCCGGGTCATTCCCGAGAAGTTCGGGTTCCTGAACGTCTCCAAGCGCTCCGTCTTCGTGGCCGACAAGAACGGCAACGTCATCCACTCCGAAGTGAAGCGGGACCCGAGCTCAATGCCGAACTTCGCCAAGATCCGCAAGGCCGTCGAGGCCTGAGGTCCTCCTGACGGACGCGACCGAAGGCGGTCGGGCTTGCCCCGGCCGCCTTCTTCGTTTTTGCCTCCTGTCCCTTTTCCCTACTAATCGCGCCATGGCCTCCAAAGTCCCCTTCAACGCCCTCCGCCCCTTCTCCGCCGGAGGCAAGACCGGCAGCTTCTGCTCCCTGCCCGCCCTGGAGGAGGCCGGACTCGGCAAAATCTCCCGCCTGCCGGTCTCCATCCGCCTCGTCCTCGAATCCGTGCTGCGCAACTGCGACGGCGTCGCCGTGACCGAGAACGACGTCCGCACCCTGGCGGCTTGGAACGCGAAGAAGCCCGTCGACACCGAGATCCCGTTCGTCGTCGCGCGCATCGTGCTGCAGGACTTCACCGGAGTCCCCCTGCTCGTCGACCTCGCAGCCATGCGCGAGGCCGTCGCCAAGCTCGGCAAGGATTCCGCCGTGATCGAGCCCCTCGTCCCGGTCGACCTCGTGGTGGACCACTCGGTGCAGGTCGACCGAGCCGGATCCGCCTCCTCCTTCCTGGAGAACCTCCGCCAGGAGTTCGGACGAAACACCGAGCGCTACGAGTTCCTCAAGTGGGGCATGCAGGCCTTCAAGACCTTCGGCGTCGTGCCGCCGGCCATCGGCATCGTGCACCAGGTCAATCTCGAGCACCTCGCCAAGCTGGTCTTCCAGAAAGACGGCGTGTTCTACCCGGACACCCTCGTCGGCACCGACTCCCACACCACGATGATCAACGGCATCGGCATCGTGGGCTGGGGCGTGGGCGGCATCGAGGCCGAGGCCGGCATGCTCGGCCAGCCGGTCTACTTCCAGACGCCCGAGGTCATCGGGGTCAACCTCACCGGCCGCCTGCGCGAGGGCGTCACCGCCACCGACCTCACCCTCCGCCTCACCGAGATCCTCCGCAAGGCCAAGGTCGTGGGCAAGTTCGTCGAGTTCTACGGCGAAGGCACCGAGGCCCTCTCGCTCGCCGACCGCGCGACGATCGCCAACATGGCCCCGGAATACGGCGCCACGATGGGCTTCTTCCCCGTCGACGAAAAGTCCCTCGACTACCTGCGCCAGACCGGACGCGACGAAGCGCACATCGAGCTGGTGAAGGAGTATTACAAGGCCCAGGGCCTCTTCGGCATCCCGAAGGCCGGCAGCATCGAC
>JACCDU010158183.1_pt1 | contig 226064 bp, 238 predicted proteins | sample 7446081 | NCBI WGS metagenome assembly JACCDU01 (sample SAMN15323447, study PRJNA562643) | freshwater metagenome | isolation source: river surface water | place: USA:Blue River Watershed | collected 2017-08-17
CATCGATGGCGAACTCTATATTTGTGATGGTCCAATTTTTGAAAAAACTTATGATTTTGTAAAAGGCGAATAAAATGTCCTATCCGTTTGTAATCCAAGGTAACAATGTTACCGTCGTTATCGGCAATAAGCCGCACACGATCTCCAAAACCCATATTACCTATCAAAAGGTAGTTGATGCCATCAAGGCAGGTGACTGGGATCAAGTTAAAGAGATCATCGATCCGAAAAAAGTCGTGCTCAACTATGGACAAGGCCATGTGTCTATCCAGGGCGAGAAACTGTTTTGGAAGGGCGAAGAACTCAACGGTGCATTGGCAGTCCGTATGGTTGCCATGCTCCAAGAAGGTTTTGACGTTACTCCATTTGTTCTGTTTATGGAAAATCTTTTCCGTAACCCAAGCAAGCGAGCAGTAGATGAACTCTACGGCTTCTTGGAAAAGAACAATCTGCCGCTAACTCCGGATGGTCACTTCTTGGCCTATAAAAAGGTTCGTGATAACTTTATGGACGTTCATAGCGGTACAATGGATAATTCCGTTGGCAAGATTGTGGAAATGGAACGTAACAAGGTTGACGATAACAAAGACAATACTTGTTCCACTGGTCTTCACTTCTGTGGTATGAGCTATCTTAGTCACTTTGGCGGTGCTCGTACTGTGATTGTCAAGATTAATCCCGCCGATGTTGTTAGTATCCCTAGTGACTATAATGGTGCTAAGGGTCGTGCTTGCCGCTACGAAGTTATTGGCGAGCTCGGTGTTGATCCTGAGGCTGCATTTGATAAGCCTGTGCAAGAAAATGCTAACGTTCGTGAGAGCGAACCCCACGGCTATTAATTATGATTCGAGTTTTTCTGTTATTTGTAATTATTACTGCTCTAGTTTGGGCAGGCATCCTGGGAGTTCAAAAGCTCTCAGGAGCACAGGCTTTGAATTTGACCAAAGCCGCAGTTTATGCTATAATTAGTTCATCAGTTGCAGTTGCACTGATGTTTGTGTTAGTCGAACTTTTTTAAGGCAAATTATGATTAATGATTTTTGGCTTAGACCCTTGTACTTTGTACTTGGATTCACTGTTTGTTTTTATCTTTTTTCAACTGGAGTTATTTAAATGAAACGTTTTGTTACCTTTTCTCTTATCGCCGCGGCTGTTCTGGCTACTGGTTGCACTCGCATTGAAACCGGCGAGGTTGGTGTCCGTGTTGGTTTTGACAAGCAGGTCAAGCCTGGCGAACTGCTTCCCGGCTCGTTCAATCAGGTTCTGATCGGTGATGTGCTTACTTTCCCTGTTAAGGATGTTAACGTGGTTCTGGAGAACATGACTCCTGTTGCCAAAGACAATTCAACTATGAAAGACTTTGACGCCGTGGTTGTCTATAACATCAACCAAAATCAGGTTGCCGAACTGTACTCTACCAAGAACAAATCGTTCCACGCAGAGCACAAGGGTGATACTTATGTGATGTATAACTACATCGTCCAAAATGCTCGTAATGCTGTTTACAAGGCCGCTCGTAAATATGAAGCACTGGATATGGCAGACAACCGCACCGAAATGGAAAACTTCATTAAGGAAGAAATTGTTCGCAACCTTGCTGAAGAAAAGTTGGACGGTAGCCTTACTATCAGCCAAGTCCTAATCCGTAACGTGGTTCCTGCTGATAGTGTTGTAGCTTCCGCTAATGATTTAGTCCGTGCTAAGAACGAGCTTAAACAAAAGGAAGTAGAAGTGAAAACTGCCGAAGCTGAAAGCCGTCGTATGGCAGCTCTAGCTAACAACAGCCAAAGCTCCATCCAGTTCATGCAGGCCCAGGCTATGCTGAATATCTCGGAAGGTATTAAGACTGGTAAGGTTCAGACTATTGTTGTTCCTGCTAACTTCAATGCACTTATGATGCCCAAGTAATGAGCAATCTCTGGTTTAACATCAGATTTGGTAGGAGACATTTCCAGTTCTCTAGAGACTGGGAAGTCTCCTTCCGTGTTAACCCATATTGGGTTGAAAATACTCCCGTCAAATGGTTTGAAGTTTACTGTTTATTTGGAAAGCAAATTGGAGTTTAATAATGTTTGATTGGTTTACAAAGAAAGATAAGACCCCTAGCAATGTAGTTCCTTTCCCGGAACCTAAAGCTGTACCTCCTATGCCCGAAGTACACCCTGCACGACCAGCCGCCGAAAAACCTACTACAGTGTTTTATCGATTTGGTATTACTGATGCTAATCGTTTAGCTTTGCAAGTAGGTTACAGTGAGATCACTATGAACAAGCAGGGTATTCAAAACCTTATTGACCAGCTTGAGTTCTTTAAAGATCGAATGGTAGACGAAGATGATTAATCTTAGATTTAGTCTTGTTAACCCATGGAGTGATCTCTTCGATGCCGGCTGGTGTTGGGGCAAGAAGATCTCAAAAAACAAAGCGTGGGAACTGCAACTATACCGCTGTAACACCATTATTGAAGGACAGTTCGAGTTTACTACACGACAAGATCACGCAGGTCTTAGGTTAGAATTTGGATTGTTGAGCTATGTGCTAGCATTTAATTTTCATGATACTAGACATTGGAACTCAGACGCAGGGGAATGGCAAGTTTACAATGACTAAAGAAATTCCACAACACAAAGACAAGTTAGGTAGAGCACTTGCACTTGGCGACTGCGTAGTTTATCCGCAGAGCAATAGTTTAGGTATCGGAGTGATTAAAAAATTTAATCCTAAGATGATCAAAGTTGCTAAGATAGGCAGCAAGTGGGAACAGAACAAATATCCACAGGATATTGTTAAAGTGGATGGCCCCGAAGTCAGCATGTATCTACTAATGAACTCAAATAAAAAATGAGACACTATTGTATTAGAGAAACAGACAACGGATATGAGCCTTGCGATATTCTTCTTGATCACGGCTATGGTAGCTCAGATTTTCGAACATATGTTATTCGCAAAGAAGATTTGAAACCTTGGCAAATTGTTGATGCCCTAAATTCAGCATATAAGGCAGGTCGTGAAGATGCGTTTCGAGATTTAAGAAATTTTATTGGAGTGCCGAAATGAGTGGACGAGGATTTATTGCACCAGAACCCAATCAAGTCTGCGAGTTATGCGGTAAGATCGACGAGTGCCGTCCCTACGGTCCTAATTATGAACAGATCTGTTTCGATTGTGCTCAAAGCACACCAGAAATGAAATCCATAGCTGAAAAACGTATGGGAGAATATATCTTTGGAGATAAACCCGATGCCTAACTACGCTGAATATTTTGAAAAGATCGCCTATAAACCTAAATACTTTATAGGCGATCGCGTTTTTGGACACTGGAACAAGATACCTTTTATTGGAAGTGTAGGGAACGATACGTTGATTAGTCCAGAAGAAGGACCCAGAATTTCTGTAATGCTCGATCTTCCTATTATACATAAAGGTGTGAGACATAATATTCTTATTGTTAAACATAAGGATATAAAACAAAGATTAAAGAATTACGATGTATGAATGGAATGACATATTAATTGTCGGGGATAGTTTTTGTGCCGATAGAAGAGAAGAATATTCGTGGCCCCAAGTATTGACTTGTAAATTAACTGGTACTTCTTTTCAAGAAGGACGTTTTCCGAGAGGTCGTGGATTTCCCGGAGCAAGTTGGTGGGCTTCGAGAAAAAACTTAATTAAAGAATTAAGGTCACCGGTTAAGGTTTTGATTATATGCCATACAGAACCTTTTAGAATTCCTCACGACAAAAATTGGGGCATTAATACCAGGAGTGTATTTTCCAATGCTGTTCATATTCCTAAGTATCATCAAGACGAAAGGCCTCCTAGTCCCGAAATAATAGATGCTTTTAGACAATATTTCAAGCATGTTATTTCTCACGATTTTCATCTATGGTCTGTACAGCGATGGTTTGATGAACTTGATTGTTTAACAAAAGAAATAGAAAAAGTTGTTCACCTGTACTGCTTCGAAGGAGATTATAACAAATATGTTTTCAAAAAAGGAACTACTGTTACTACTCCTTTGATAACTTATCAAAAAACAAAGATATGGAGATTTGCTTCGAAAGAAGAAACAGCCAATCATTATCTTCCTTCGGATAATATAAAATTAGGAAATGAGCTTTATGAAATTATAAAAAATTATCCGGGTGATAATGTTACAGTAAATAGAAAGTTATTAGGAAATTGATATGACACAATTAAGCGGTTTTGTAGAAAAGGGATGGGGGCACGAATTGATATGGGCCACCAATGACAAATACTGCGGCAAACTTTTGAAGTTTAACAAAGGTGCAAAGTTCTCTATGCACTTTCATGCTCAAAAAGATGAGACCTGGTATGTACTAAGTGGAAAGTTTGAAGTTCATTATATTCTGACTAAAGATGCTAGTCGTAGAGTAGAAGTTCTTGAAGAAGGTGCAACATGGCGTAACGAACCTTTGGAGCCGCATCAACTTATTTGTCTAGAAGAAGGAATCATTATCGAAGTCAGTACTCCCGATTCAGTTGAAGACAACTATCGTGTAGCACCAGGTGATAGTCAAAAATGAAACGTGTAATGGTTAATGGAACATTTGACATTGTTCATCGAGGACATATTGAAATGTTAAACTATGCAAAGAGTCTAGGTGATCGACTATTAGTAGCCATTGACACAGACCGTAGAGTTAAAGAATTAAAAGGAGACCAACGTCCTATCAATGATCAGTATGACCGATCATTTCTGTTAAACAATTTAAAATGTGTTGACGAAGTATGGTTATTTGACAGTAAAGAAGAATTAATATCAATAATGGAATCTTACAAGCCAGATGTCTACGTCAAAGGTAGCGACTGGAGACGAGACAAACCATCAACAGCAGAACAATATTGTAAACAGGTAATTTATTATGACAGAGTTGGCGACTACTCAACAACAAACATCATTCAAAGTATTGCTAATCGGTGACAGTTGTATCGACGAATATCATTACGGAAACGTAGAGCGTCTAAGTCCCGAAGCACCAGTTCCAATTTTACAAATTACTCGTACAGAAACGAAACCGGGCATGAGTGCCAATGTCAAAGACAATCTTGAGGCTTTCGGAGTTGATGTTGATTTCATGACAGGTGGTTCTAAAAGCATCAAGAAAAGATTTATCGACGAAAGAAGTAAACAGCACATTATTCGAGTAGACGAGGACAAAAAATCTAAACCTTTTAATGCTTACCAATCGAGTCTAGCATATAATCAATATGATGCTATTGTTATATCTGACTATGATAAAGGATTCATTACATATGAAAATATACAAGCTGTTCGTGAACAATACTCAGGCCCAATTTTTGTAGACAGCAAAAAGCGTGATCTAGCCCGACTCGAAGGATGCTATGTAAAAGTTAATGAACTAGAGCGTAGTTTGGCTACAAGTATATGCTCAAATTTAATTACAACATTGGGCAGTAAAGGTGCAGAATTTAATGATAAAATTTATCCTGCACCTAGTGTTGAAGTTGTAGATGTATGTGGTGCAGGAGATACTTTTTTGGCTGGATTAACCTATAGCTATTTAAAAACCAAAAATATTGAAAATTCTATAGAGTTTGCAATATCTGCATCGGCAATTAGCGTACAGCACAGCGGAGTCTATTCGTTGACAAATTCCGATATTTCCTGTATAAATAATATTGTAGGACGCCGTTAGGGTTCTACAAAGGGATATGGTATCCCAAATTGATTCTTGCTTATTAAAGGAGAAAATTATGAATCAACTCGCACGTTTCGACACATCTGCTCTAAATCAACTCAACAGAGCACTAATTGGATTCGACAGAATCTTTAACGATTTTGAAAACCGTTTCCAGCATTCCACAACAAACTACCCGCCTTACAACGTGATCAAACACGATGAAAATTCGTTTGAGATCGAAGTTGCTGTTGCAGGGTTCGATCGCGAAGATATCACGATTGAAGTAGACCAAAATCAATTGGTCATCAAGGGCCAACGTACTAAAGATGACGATGCATCGAAGTATGTTTACCGTGGTCTAGCTGCCCGTGATTTTGAGCGGTCATTTACACTTGCCGAACATATCATTGTGGGCGATGCAGAATTGACTAACGGTATTCTTCGTGTTAAACTAACACGTGAAGTACCTGAAGCACTCAAGCCTCGTTTGATTGCCATTAAGTAAGTCCGTAGTTTGAGGGGGAAATCCCCCTCAAACAGTATCATAAATATCCCAAAAAGAGAGCGAAATGGCCGAGACTAAAACTAAAGATGCCGTAGAAGTAGATAACGATTTTGATATTATTTCTCCGGGCCTGTATAAAGTCATACTTCAAAATGACGATCATACCCCTATGGATTTTGTAATAGCATTGTTAGTACATATTTTTAAACACTCAGAAGAAAGTGCTAAAACTGTTACAATGCAAGTTCATAACGAAGGTGCAGGTGTTGCAGGAGTATATCCTTACGAAATTGCCGAGCAAAAGGGTGTTGAAAGCACAATGTTAGCTCGTCAGAACGGGTGGCCTTTAGTTATTAGAGTTGAGGAAGAATGAAAAAATATGCAGTAACAGGCATAGGCATTGTTAATGGCCTTGGTAACAACTTACAAGAAAATTGGTCAAATCTCATTTCAGGTAAGTCTGCAATTAAAACAATAACTTGGCCCGAAGACAATAGTCGTAAATTTCCCAAGACACACAAGTCGTGTATAATCAATACATCAGCACCAACCGATATACCCGAATTTGAAGAAATGGCCTACGGTGGAATTTCCCAATATTGGGATCCATGCGTAAAATTAGCCATGCGTACAGTTGAAGACGCACTAGCTGATAGTCAATTAAACAGTAAGAATGTTGCAGTAGTCTATAGTTCAGCCGCTGGACAAACTGTTACAAGGGCACAGATAACAAGAGCAATTGAAGACGGCAAAGAGAGACTTTCTCCTCGATCAGTAATACAAGCAACTACTGACTATATCAGTGGTGCTATTTCTAGATACAATAGTTTCAATGGTCTTTCGACTGGAGTTCTTGCTGCTTGTTGTACAGGATTGTTAAGTTTAGATTTTGCGATTAAAACACTTGAACAAGACGAAGACCTCGACGCCGCAGTTGTTGGAGGTGCTGACGCATTGTTTGAAGCATATCAGTGTTTCTATTTTCAAAACTTAGGTGCATTGAGCAATCAACCCGCTGAGATCGCCAGCCGTCCATTTGATAAAAATAGATCAGGATTTGTAGCAGGCGAGGGTGCAGGATGTATGATAGTCGAACCTTTAGAGAAAGCATTGAAAAGAAATGCTAAAATATATGCAACAATAAATGGCATAGGTATTGCCAGTGCGGGACACCATGAAACTAGTCCGGACAAAGACGGTATTGCAGCAAAGACCGCCGCATTAAGGGCACTAAAATCTGCAGGAATAGAAAAGGAACAGATAGATTTTATTAATGCACACGCTACGGGAACCATACTAGGTGACGAGATTGAATTTTATGCCATGAGAGAACTTTTCCCAGGAAAAGTTATGACTGCTAACAAAGGACAAATTGGACATTCCTTAGCAGCCAGCGGTATAGTTGAATCAATTTATACCATCATGTCTTTAAGAGATCAAATTACACCACCGACTATTAATTTAGAAAATGCAATCGATACAGGAATGTTCATTCCTACACGGCCCTCAACAATATCAGCTAAGTACGCTATAAAAAATAATTTTGCATTTAGCGGTAGATCAGTATGTGCAGTTTTTGAAAGGTATGAAAAATAAAATGAGTCTTAAAGAGTTAACTAAAGATAAGCATACAGAAGCAGAACACACCAGGTTCATGAAAGCTGTTTTTAAAAAGAATCTTCCTAAAGAACTATGGGCAGATTGGACTTATCAAAAAAGTCTTTTTTACAATGGAATAGAAGGTGCTGCGGGTGCCTGTCGTCTACTAGATGATCTTCCCGATATTCGAAGAGCGTTTTATCTATATCAAGACTTTAAAGAACTACATGACCAAGGTTCAGCCTATCCATCTTATCGTCCTATTGTTATAAAATACTACAATTATATTTTAAGTATTGCTAACGATCCTAAAAAAGTTATGGCCCACCTTTATGTTTGGCATATGGGTGATATGTTTGGCGGGCAGATGATTAAAAAAATTGTCCCTGGACCACATCGCAATCTTGAATTTCAAGATGCTGCCACATTGATGACAAATATTCGTGCTAAGTTAGATGACAGTATGGCCGAAGAGGCTAACATTGCTTTTGACTGGGCTATTAAGATGATGAATGATTACAATGACGAGCTTAGTTTGGCAAACGCTGATTGAGATACAAGAACAATTTGAATCTCTCTTCGACAGCACTGGTCGAGAAATCGAAGAACCCGGACTAGATAGATTTAATTGGTATAATAAAGTATGGACCAGTGATGTCTATAGGCGAGCACATATCGATGTAGTAGACGCCAGAGATTCAAAAGGTCTCTGGATGATGCATTGTTGTGTTTTCCCTCATGTGCATAATCCTGCACCAATTTTTGGATTTGATGTAGTAGCAGGTAAAAATAAAATTACCGGTGCATTTCATGATTTCAGTCCTGCGGGTGATCAAGAACATTTTATGATTGATTGGTTTGCAGATGAAGCACAAAAACTTCAGTGGAATAAAATTAGAAAATTGCCGGATTGGGCAGAACGTATTTTTACACCTAGTATGATCAGTGCAGGTAATGTAAACGAACCTGAAGAAATAGAACAACTAAAAAATATAGCTGTCAACGATCTTAGATACTATTTAAAAAATGTTGGTATAACAAACAACACAGCTAGAGATACTAGAGAAGCACAAGACTACTATTGTGACAATCAAAGATTAAATCCCCATACTCCTAAAGTAATGACAGCATTGGGATTAAACCCCGATGATGTTAAAGTATTCATACAGCAGTGTTTATTTCCAAAAATAGGAGAAATACAGTGAGTATTGTATGGGATAAGATGAGAGCCTGTGCAAAAGAAATACAAGATAAATTTGCAGCTACAGGTACAGAATACATCAATAAAGAACACGAAGAAAAATATAACTGGGAAAATCATATATTCTTTGCGGAAACATATCGAAGAGCCCACATTGAAATTGTAGATAAAACAGAAAGCCACGGAATCTACATTCTACACGCAACAGTGTTTCCACACGAAAATGACGATAGCCCAATATGGGGATTTGATACTGTCTGTGGAAAAAATAAAATTACTGGTGCATTTCATGATTTTAGTTTAGTGAGTGATCAGCATCCTATGCATGATTGGTTTGCTAACGAAGTTAAAGATATTTCTTGGAATAAGAAACGCGAATTACCAGAGTGGGCACGTAACATATTCAGTCCTGCAATGGTAGCAGCAGGCAATATTAGCGACCCTAATGAAATAGATCAGTTCGTTAATCTAGGATTGCGAACACTAGATTATTATATCAGAGCAGTTAATAGAAAAGGAACGGTAAATTCTAAAGATAGACAAAACTATTACTGTCAAAATCAGAAGAAAAACCCACATGTTTACCGTAGTATGGTTGCAATGGGTGTTCCAGAAGCTGTAATAAATGACTTTGTAGAAGAAATACTGTTTCCAGAAATTGGTAAATAGTTTAATCATGCGAGCCTTTGAGTTTATCACAGAAAAATGGAGCCAGAAATATAAAAGCTCTATAAATTGCTCTAATCCTAAAGGATTTAGTCAACGTGCTCACTGCCAGGGACGTAACAAAAACGAAGCAGCATATCCTGGCAATATAGGTGTAATGGAATTAATTAAGTTTTTTAAAGAATATCCAGAATACAAAGCACAGTATAATGCAATAAAAGAAAAACAAGGGGCCCTTGCAGCTATGAAATTTGCATTAGAAAAAATGAAAATTGAATTAGTTGGAGAGCCATTTGTTAATGAAAATTTTGCTGACGGTAAAGTTAAAGGTAAAAGCAGACCTGGCCGTGTAAAACGTGCCGGTGCTAGCTGTAATGGTTCAGTCACTGACTTACGTAAACGGGCTAAAAATGCATCCGGTGAAAAAGCAAAAATGTATCACTGGTGTGCAAATATGAAATCGGGAAGAAATAAGAAATGAGAGCAAAAGAATTTATTGCAGAGGCAACTCCACTATCATTGGGTAAAGTTACCAAGTATCCAGATCGTCCACAAAAATTCTTTGATCTTATTGCACAAGGACATACTTTTCAATCTACTCAAGGGCCAGTAGTATTATCTACCAAGACTATTAAAGATCTACAACCTATGCTTCAAAAATCTAATGTAGGTGATAGATCATTAAGGCCTATGGTAACACTCAAAAGCGGCGGTCAAATACCGATGAGTAATCTATACTATGATGATTCAGCCTTTGGTGGTAAGGGTAAAAGCTATACAGGTGCCGCCGCCAATCTAAAACCAGCTACAACTTTCGGCCATCAAAGTCCAGAAGATCCTACCGCACAGATAACTACAGACCTTGCAATTAAATTAGGTGCATTTACAGCAGGTCAGATAGAAGAAAAGATTTTATCTAACCCTTCCCTAGATCAACAAGGAGAAGCAGGCAAAGCTGTTAAAGATATGGCCAGACAGATTGCAGCAGGAAGCAGACCAACCATACCAAACTTACCTGCACCTGTAGTTGGCTCCATTCTAAATGATGCTTTTGAATATTTAGGTGTCATGCAGTTAGTTTACGGTACAGCGGAATTTCCTAATAGCGAGGCTTTTTACGAACATGTGGGATCAGATTTAAAAAATTTAGTTCTTTACTTCCCTGGAACAGTTAACCACCCTATGGCAGACAGTGTAGCAATGACAAACAAAGCTACTGACAACACAATATATATTTCTAGTAAAGCTGGTAAAACTGGCAAAGGTGCTCCGTCAAGTGTAAGTGCTCTAAAAATGTCAGATGAGATGAAAAAGATGATTGGGAAAGATCCAGCAGTGACATTTATAGATCTACTACAACAACATAAAAAGGGCGGCATGCCTGCATGGCAACAACCTTTCAAAGCCGCAGATTGGATAGCTCAAAATTATCCCGGAACATTGGGCGAGTTAGAAAATTTCTTACCATTTTCGGATGAGTTGATGCAATGGTTAGGACAAACGTGGGCAAATCAAAATCAAGGAGTTCCGCAAACTCTCAAACAAATTCCTATGCCATTTAGAGAAATATATAAACTAGTAGCAAAAAATACACAAGATTCAAATGTAGAATTATTCTACAACATTAGATATTTTGTATTCCTTAAGATAAGAGAAGCAGTTAATTCAGGAAAAGCGGTTCCTAATTTTTCAGGAAGAATGTTAGAGTTACTGGGAGAAAACTACGTTTCTCTAGCAACTAAAGCTGTAGGAAAACCTGGCACAGGTCAATTTGTAACCACCGTAAAATGGCCATCTAGGATGGGTGGCAGAATAACCTTTGAAAGAAAAGACGGGCCTTCAAAATGGGCTTCGTCAATGACCTGGTTACTTAATTAAACACTAATAAAATATAACCATCCTACCCAGTAAATAGTTATACACTACACTGGGGACTTAGGATGCGATTATTAATTTCTAGCCTGGCCTTGTCATTTGCGGCAACAGCACAGGCTGCACCATTAGGTGATTTTACTTTTAAAAGTCCTGCCTTTAATGGCATTGGATATAGCAGCCACGTCTTAACAATTGAGAATCAAGAAGCCACACGTAGAAAGGCTTTACAAGATAAAATTCAAGCTGGAATAGACAAGGCAGCAGCAGATGCTAAAAATACCAACTTAGCCAAATTTCTAAATAACCTAGAGTCTAGAATTTATGCACAGATCAGTCAAAACGTAGCTACTGCTATGTTTGCTAATTCTGGATGCACTACTACAACCGCTGCGGCAGATTGTAACGGAGAAGTAAACTTTCAAGGTAATGTAATTAAATGGCAGAAGATTCCAGACATTGTTAACGGTGACATGATTAGATTAACTGTCACCGGTCCAGGAATCAATACTGAAATTGATATTCCTTTGAGCAGTTTTGTGATACCAGGAAAATAACATGAAAAGAACATTATTAACACTGGCAATTACAAGTTTACTAACAGGCTGTGCAATAACACAGAAGGACGGTTTCTTAGAAGAAATGCCTGTAATTCCTGTAAATGTATTACAAAAAGAATTTGACACTATTCCTGCCCCTGCAGCCGAAAGACCTATTAGTGTTGCAGTTTACAACTTTAGAGATTTAACTGGTCAACGTAGACCTCAGGCTAATATCGCTAGTTTAAGTACAGCAGTTACGCAAGGTGCAGAAGCATTCTTGATCAAAGCACTTCAAGACGTAGGCAACGGTCGTTGGTTTGACGTAGTAGAAAGAGTAGGATTAGATAACCTTACTAAAGAAAGATTAATTATTAGACAGATGCGAGAAGCCTACGAAGGTGCAAATGCCAAACCTTTAATGCCTATGCAGTTTGCAGGTATTATTATAGAAGGTGGTATTATAGGTTACGACAGCTCTACTAAAAGTGGAGGAGTTGGTGCTAGAGTATTTGGTATAGGTAAACAAACACAGTGGACACAAGATATCGTAACAGTGAGTTTAAGAGCTATAAGTGTAAACACAGGAAAAGTTTTGACTAGTGTTACAGTACAAAAAACAATTATAAGTTCTGCAGATGCTATAACTGCTTTAAGATTTTTTGATATGGGGACCAGAGCATTTGAAGGAGAAGCAGGTTTAACAATTAATGAACCTGGAACATATGCGGTTAAGGCAGCAATTGAAGCCGGCGTAGTAGAACTAATAAAAGATGGTGCTAAGAAAGGACTATGGAACTTCAAAGGAGATACCAATGAGCTGGTTCAAAAGAACACCGAAACCAAAAGAACATCAGAAACAAAGACCGCACCGGGAGAGTCCGTTAACGGAACAGTTTCTGAAGGAAAGTAAAAAGTCAGGACCAACAAAAGAAGGTAAGGGGGGCCTTTAACACCCTGGAGGCGATTCTAAAAGAATCACTAAAATTATGAAGAAGCTTAATAAATTATTATCAGTAATACTGTTAGGATTTGTTGCAAATGGTTTTGCAGCAGATAATAGCATTTATATTGATCAATCCGGTGATAACTCGATCATCACTATGACTCAAGACGGCTCTTCTAATCGTATTAGAGGAATTCAAGGAGTAGGAACCGGAAACACCACTCCTAGTAAAGTTAAAGGAGATAACGTAACTTTAACTGTTGATCAAATAGGAAGTGGTAACATTTTAAATTTAGGTGTAGTTACAGCTACTGCCAGTGGCGGCGTTGACACAAGCGTAGTTTATTCTATAAACGGAAGTAATTCTGTAGCAACAATTAACATGAACAATGCAGAGCAGGGCGTAGCAAATAGTAATACTATCAATGTTAATCAAAGTGGTAACAGCTCTGTTTTAGACATTAACATGTTAGGTTCAAATAATGTGTTCAATGCAGTAACTTCAGGCGGTGCTGGTAATTCTATAACTGCAATAATAAATGCTGATCAAGTTAATGTTGATATTAACAAGTCAGGGGGCGGTGCAAACATTACTACTCTTAACTTAACTGGAGCTAAAGGTACTGTAGACCTTACAATTCTAGGTGCATCTAATGTTACTAATATCACGCAAAGTGGCGGCGGCGTTTTAGGCCACAATGCTACAGTTAATATTAACGGATCTAGCAACAGCACAACTATTACACAAACTGGTAACATTGATACTGTTGTTAATCTACAGATAGCAGGTAGTGGAAATACATACAATATAACAACTGGTCCCTAAGGTGTAAAATGAAATCATGGCGAATAATCGTATTTTTACTCTTGGGGATTATATCGCAGACATCCATCGCCGGAATAGGGACAGTAACCGAGTTGATGAACTCCCCTCCCAGTATCCAGAGAAAGAGCACGACATTAACTGCCAACAAAGGGACGGGAGTGGAAATGAACGATTCTGTAAGGACGGCAGCAGGCAAAGTCGGAATTACTTTTGAAGATCAGACTCGTGTTCAAGTAAATGAAAACTCTAGATTGGTAATTGACGATTTTGTATACGATCCTAAAAGTAAAGCTGGTAAGCTGGGTGTTAAAGTGGCACTGGGTACCGTTAGATATGCAAGCGGCCAGATCGCAAAAAACAGTCCACAGAATGTTGCAGTTAATACTCCTACCGCAACTATATCGGTTCGTGGAACGGATTTTACCGCCACGGTAGATGAAGTTGGCACCAGTACTGTTATTCTCTTACCGAGTTGTCCAAATGATCGTCCCACACGATCCAAAAAAGATGTAACAGAAAATTGTGTTGTAGGCACTATTATAGTTGAAACTGATGTAGGTCAAGTGATTCTTAACCAAGCATTTCAAGCAACTAAAGTTACTAGTAGAAATCAGCCTCCTAGATCTCCTGTAATTTTAAATCTTTCTGAAGATGCTATCAGTAATATAATAATTTTAAGCCCGCCGCCGGAGCTAAAAGAAAAAAGAAGAGATGTATCAGAAAGAGTTTCAGCATTAGATATTGATTTTTTAAAGTTTACAGGACTTAATGACAATGCATTAGAAAAACAAAATGCACAATTTTTTCAAGATAGGCTCAGTAGGAACTTTTTAGAGAATCATTTTTTAGATAGTTTATTTGACATAATAGGTAGCGGTCTAGACGAAGATTATCTTAGAGATGAAGTAGACAGCGTATTGCCAGATTGGCGTAGATCTAGTGGAGTTATTGTAACCAAAGATGAAGGTCAGGTTGGACTTTGCAGAGAAAACGGAAGCGATATACAATGTGTAACAACTCCTATAGCACAAAATAGTTTTATAACGCAAATACAAGGTAGTATTGAAATCAACAACAGAGTAAATTCGGGAGGTAATACTATTATTACCTTAATACAAAGATGAAAAAGTTATTATCTTTATTATTCTTTTGGTTAACTATTTCTGCGTCTTGGGCACAGACAACATTTACTGACCTTCAATTTGGACGTTATCAAATTGCTGACAGTCAATGGAACGTTGGTGCTTGTACAACTACTAGTTCCTGTCAAATATATAGTACTAATCCGGGAACCATGTATAAAATTCCTTGGACGTCAGGACAATGGAGTTGGCAAGCAGGTCAGTACTTAAAATTTGTAGCATCGGGTAATGCTAGCTATCCGTATACAGGCAACGTTTATAACAGCAACGGAACATTAGCAGGTACTATCGGTTCTGGTAAAGTTATTAACATGGGTACTGACGCAAACGGAAAGTCATTCTTTTTCTTTATGGGTAGCGACAATGACACAGGGCAATTATTCAGTACTAATACTGGAATGACAGGGTCTAGTGGTTATTCTTGGACAGGTACTTTAAATCCCACAACTACACAATTAAACACATTTGCTGCACAAACTGGATCTACTGCACCATTATCGGCGGGGCAAACATATACTGCAACACCCACACCTGTTCCTACTCCTATATATTATACAGGAACAGCACCAGTTAAAATTACCAATGTATGGCCAACAAGTAATAACAGTCCTGCAAACGAAGGTGCAACTAATGCATTTGATAATAACACAAGTACCAAGTATCTAAACTTTGATAAATCAAACGCCGGTGTAACTGTTAAATTAAATTCTGGTAGAGTTGTTAACGGTTTTACAATTACTACTGCTAACGATTTTAGTGGTAGGGATCCGACTAGCTATAAACTATACGGAAGCAATGATGGAGTGAATTGGGTATTAATTCAAGAAGGAAGTCTTAGTCTTAGCGAAAGTAGATACACAGTAAGTGGAATGATTTCTGTCAACAACTCAAATGCCTATGTCTATTATTATATAATGTTCCCTACTACTAAAGCAGGAACCGGGTGCGGACTTGATTGTAACAGTATGCAGATTGCAGAAATTACCTACTACTACGATGCTAATAATACTACCACAAGTACAGCTACCGGAACCAATTCAACACCTATTGATCCTGTACAAGCTAGTGGATCTGTAACTCAGACAAATGCACCGTCTAACCAAGTTATACAAACTGGAGCAGCATATACTAATAATTCTGATAGAACAGCTCAAAATTCAAGAGTGTCTGCTTGGGCTAATACTGCACAACCTTACAACAATGCTGTCTATGTTGACCAAATAGCAGGAGATAATAATACAGTAACTATTTCACTAACTGGTTCTAAAAACAGAACAGAATTAACTTTAGATGGTGCTGGTTCTAATACTGTTAATGTAACACAGACAGGTTCTAATTATCTCAAAGCTGATATCAACGGTTATCAAAACAGCCTCACTTCAAGTCAGACTAATACAATTGGAACTAACTACGCTGAAACAACTATTGTAGGAAATAACAATATTGTTAATCATACACAAAGCAATAATAATAATAGATTACTGTTCAGCACAATCAGCGGAGATAACAATACATTATCAACTACGCAGTCTGGTGCTGGCCAACATTATCTCGATGTTAGAATGACCGGCAACGGTCATAATGTTTTAGTAAATCAATATGGTGCTAATGCTAACAATGCACGTATAGATGTAACAAATGCTGGAGGTTCAGCTACCGTTGACCTTGAGCAAGCAGGTGGAAAAAACTTTACTCTAATACAAAGCTGCACCAATCCTTTAGGTTGTTCTACCGTAGTAAGACAACAATAAATAGTTTTCATGAAAACTATTTTGAAAATATTTCATTCAATTATTGAAAATATTAAGATTCGAAGAAAATTAAAAAAACTTCGAGATAGAGATCCGTTTATCTACAAATGAGAATACTAGGGATTAATGCGTTAAATCATGATGCAGGTATAGCCGTTGTTGAGGACGGTTGTGTATTGCTTCATGAAAGATCATTAGTAAGCCCGCATTTAAGTTTAGAATTAATTGGTAGAGCATTATCTCACGGAATACCTGACTTTATTGCATGGTATGAAAATCCTTGGTTAAAAAAGACAAGACAATTTCGTGCAGGACAATTTAAAGATTGTTTTAACTTTCAGGAAATTCCTCAAGTTTATCTTAGGACTGTTGGCCTGGGGCATCTTCCTATAAAAAGTGTACCGCATCATCTAAGTCATGCGGCCAACGCTGTATATGAAAGTAAATTTAAAGAAACTGTAATTGTTGTAGCTGACGCAATTGGAGAATGGGATACTGTTTCAATTTGGAAGTACGGAAATAATAGTTTTAAAAAAGTTTACAGTAAACAGTATCCGTACAGCATAGGACTCTTTTATTCTGCATTTACAGAACTACTAGGTTTTAGACCAGTAGCCGATGAATCAAAATTATTTGATCTTTCAAAAAAGGGAGACTGGAGAAAATTTTATAATAGAGTACACTCTTATACTGGAAAAAATTTACACAAAGGTATATGGAATTGGGATGTAGAAGAAAAAGATCGTGCAGACGTTGCTGCTGCGGTGCAACGTGTATTTTTAGATCAGCTTAAGATTTATTTTATAATGGCCAAAGAATACGGAAAAACATGTATCTTTACTGGAGGGTGTGCATACAATCAAGGGGCAGAAAATCTTTTACGATACCATTTCCGTAACTATTTTATTCCTACTAATCCAGGTGATTTTGGTTCTTGTCTAGGTGCGGCTCAATTTCTGTTAAATAAAAGGTGAGGAGTGTGCCATGCGTAAATCAGCAATGGCGTTCCTATTCTGCTTAACTAGCACCATAGCCAACGCCCAAGACGAAATTAGTTTAGTAAACAAACCAGTATATTGTTCTAGTCTTAAATTGGTTATTGAAACAGTAACTAGTCCCGAATATCGAGAAGAGCCAGTTTGGTCCGGCAGGGATGAAAAGAGCAAATACATCATGACTGCAAATAGAAAAACAGGAACTTGGACGTTTATTCAATATAACGACAACATAGCCTGTGTAATTGGTGTAGGTGACAAAGGAAAAATGTTTATTCCCGGAAAACCAGTATGAAAATTAATTTTAAAAAATTATTAGTTAGTCCTTGGACTGCACTGATAACATTGGCACTTATTTTAAGTATAAGAATTGCTGATCCTGTCTTTGTAGAAAGTATAAGATTACGTTATTTTGATACATTAATTACAGCTAAAGAGCCAACATTTAATAATATTGTAACTGTAAATATCGATGAGGCTAGTTTAGACAAATACGGTCAGTGGCCAATACCTAGGGCAAAGTATGCCGAAATTATACGAGATCTATATCAGAGGAACGCAGGACTTGTTGTACTTAATGTACTCATGCCAGAAGCAGATCGTACGGGTGGTGATAGTGCATTGGGTCAAACTTTAAAAGAGTTTCCAGTAATTTTAGGTAGTGCTCCTGCACAAAAAACAAAAAATCAACCAAGAGTTCCTGGCTCGGCAGTTTTAAACCCAGAATATTTAGATCAAATAGTTACATATCCAGGACTTATTGCTAACATTCCTTTGCTTGAAAACAATGCCGCAGGTGTTGGTATAACAAACACACTCCCAGAGGTGGACGGTGTGAATCGCCGAATTCCGTTAATTGTAGGAGTCGACGGAAAACTTTATCCCAGCATAGCTATGGAGACACTTAGACTTGCAGCTGGCGATTCTACCTTCCAAGTTAAGTTGTTCGAGGGCGGTGTTGAAAAAATGCGTATTCCTAAATTCGGTCCTGTAACTACAGATAGTTTAGGCCGAATATGGATTGACTGGAGTCAACAGTCTAGAAGTTTTAGTCTAAGTAAGTTACCAAAAGATTTAGAAGGTGCTATTGTTATCGTAGGTCCAACAGCAGCAGGCATCGGCAATCCGTTGCCAACCTCAAAAGGTGCAGTATGGCCACACGAAGTACAAGCCGCAGTTGTTGGAACAATGGTCAATGGTGTAGTAATCCAACGTCCTGATTGGACTGATGGGGCGGAAATACTAACACTATTAGTATTAGGTTTAATTATTATTGGAATGTCAAGGTGGACCTATGTCGGTATTATTACAACTGTTAGTGGGATCGTTGCCTGTGTTGTTGCTAGTCGCTACGGTTTCAGTGAATTCAACATCTTGGGAGATGCGACGGCAAGCACGGCTGGCCTTGTTCTTGTGGCTTTGCATACTTACGGGGTTAAGTTTGTAAGTGAGTTCTTACAGAAACAAGCAATTAAGAAACAGTTTGCCGGATACTGTAGTAAAGAAGTAGTAGAAATGCTACAAAAGGACCCAGACTTAATCAAGCGTGGTGTGCGTAAAGACGTAAGTGTTATGTTCAGCGACCTACGTGGTTTTACTCCTATTGGCGAACACTACGGTGATGATGTTGCTGGACTTGGCAAGTACATGAACGGTTACATGGATGCCATCAGTCGTCCTATATTAGATAACAAAGGTATGGTTATCAAGTACGTAGGAGATGCAAGTATGCACATCCACGGTGCTCCAATTGACGATCCTAATCATGCACATACAATGATTAAAGTTGGTCTTGAGATGTTAGATGCTGTTGATCGCTATACTAAAGAAATGGAAGCACAAGGTCTACCACCTGCGGCTATGGGATGGGGTGTAAACTCGGGTATTGGCTTTATAGGTGAAATGGGGTCAACTGATCGTCATAGCTATGACATCTTAGGTGATATGGTTAGTACTGCGGCACGACTAGAAGCACGTTGTAAAGCCTACGGCGTATTAGCCATTGTTGGTGCTGAAACTTATAATAGAACCAAAGACGATTTCTTCTACTTATTGTTAGACAATTTACAGCCCAAGGGTAAATCAGTAGCAGATTTAATTTATACAGTTCTACGAACAGATAATTCAGATTGGTCTAAAGACAAAGAAAAACATGATGCCATGCACGCCTTATACAAATCTAAAAAATTTGATGAAGCTGCGGCTATGTGTAAAACAATGAAAGGCCTATTTGGGGGGCAAATGGACAAGTACTATAAGATCTGGATAGAACGCTGCGAGTTTATGAAGCAACAAGACCTACCAGATAACTGGAACGGGGAGTTTGTTGCACATGAAAAATGATCCTTTTGAAATGTACTTTTGGTGGTGGGACGAATCAGTTCGATGGTTCTTGATAGGCTATTATTGGCCAAACTTTGTTTTAGGTAATGCCGACGATTGGATGAAGCTTGGCATAACGTTAAATGGTATGAGACCTGTTAATCTTTGCCAAACCAAATAAGGAAAATAATTTTAACCATACCCATCCTACGTCAATTTCCCACCAGCGTCGACTTAGTTTAGCACTGGCAGGTTCTAAATGGTGATTGTTGTGTAGTTCTTCTCCGCCAATAACAAATCCCCAAGGGATAATGTTACGACTTTGATCCCGAGTTTCTCCATTTCTATAACCCCAGAAATGACCTATTCCGTTGATAACACCTGCGGCCCAAAAAGGTATCCACAGCATCTGTATTCCCCAAATTAAGAATCCCCACCATCCAAAAAGAACAAGATCTATGATCAGCATCAGGAATATTCCTAGCCACGGATGGGGGGTATAAACTTTTTTCTCTATCCAGTCGTTGGGAGTACCTACACCATACTGGTCTACCATTTTAGAATCTTTAGCTGCTTGTGCATACAAAAATGCACCACCGAACAGTACCTTCCAGAGACCCTGTGTTTGCGGACTATGTGGATCGTCAACTGTCTCGCAGAATCTATGATGCTTGCGATGTATTGCTACCCATTGTTTAGTATTCATTCCCGTGGTTAACCATAACCACAATCTCATTAAATGACTTAAAATTGGATGAAAATTTATTGATTTATGTGCTTGTCCTCTATGAAGATAAAGAGTAACACAGACTATGGTAATATGCGTCATTACCAACGTTGCTATTAATTTAAACATCTAGTATTTAAACTAATTTAACCTTCACCAGCAGCAGCAGTTTTATCATCTTCTGACTTATCCTCTTTTTTCTTTGGTTTTGGATCATCCATACGAACTGCTTTATCAAATTGTTTTGCTGCCTCTCGCTCAACTTTAACTTGTTCCATTACTCGATCGCTTTCGATAATTTTTCCGCGAAGATGTAATACTGTATTGACCTTTTGATTTAATCGAATTAAGTCGTTGTCTAACATACGAATACGATCTATTAATGCTATAAGAACTGTATTTGCTTCCCCAATTACGGGTTTAACTTCTTTTGTACACCATTCCCAGACATACTTGATAATCCAACCCATGCCGACTGCCATGACGATCGGAAATCCATATTTGTTAATTAATTCAACTACGTCCATTTTTGTCTCCAAAGTTTATTTTATATCCTTTAGAAAAAGATACTACAGGATCTACTTTGACCAACATAGCTTTTCCGTTGACATTTTTAATTTCGAAATGATCTCCAGCTTTCCAACCTAATCTGTCAATATTTAATTCATTGTCAAAAATAATACCCCAGGGGTGTAAATCCCAACTATAATCCAGATGTAACATCAATCTCTCCTAGCATCATTTTTACCATCAGCACGAGCAATACGGTCTACATCCGGCTTTAAACCTAATGCATTCGAAACAATAGTATCAATACGGACAACATCGTGATTCATTGTTTTAACACGATTGTCAAGTGCAATAATAATGCCCTTCATTCCGTTAATACTACCGAGTACTCCCTGAAGCAAAAGTTTTATAGTGAGATAAACAAAGTATCCGCCTGCTAAGGCTACAGCGATTGGAAAACCCAAATCGCCTATTAGTTTGAAAATTTCATTCATGTTCGCTCCTAGTGTATTGGTATTTATGAATGTTTTAATTTTTGATTTAAGCTATGTCTGTTATAGGAAAATACAATGGAAAATGAAGAGAATTTAGTTGATTTCTAAATTAAATACGTGTATAATTTTTGTATAGGACAAAACGTCCTTTTCGTTTTCAAACACACAAGGAGAAACACATGAAAACAGTTGGTAATAAATTAGAAGCCTTTGCCGTAACTGGCGTCAATCCAGGTAAAGATGATTTCTTTACTATTACAGAAAAGAGCTTTGAAGGCAAGTGGAAAGTAATTGTTTACTACCCAAAAGATTTCACATTCGTATGTCCTACTGAAATCGTAGCCTATGACAAGCTATTCCAAGACTTTGCCGATCGTGACGCAGTATTGCTCACAGGTTCAACAGACAACGAGTTCTGTAAACTTGCATGGCAAGCCGCACACCCTGACCTCAAAAAAATCCGTCATATTCAATTTGCTGATACTCAACGTTCAAATCCCGAGACCTTTGATAGTCTTAGCTTGATTGAGCAACTAGGTGTATTCTATGCACCAGCAGGTGCCGCACTTCGTGCAACATTCATTGTTGACCCAGACAACGTTATCCAGCACGTTACTGTCAACAACTTGAACGTTGGCCGTAGCCCAGAAGAAACACTTCGTGTTCTAGATGCCCTTCAGACCGGTGAACTTTGTGCTTGTAACCGTACAGTTGGCGGCGAGACTCTGTAATGCTTGAATTAATCTGGGCACTAGGTGCCATAGTATTAATTGATGTAGTTCTAGGAGGAGAGAACGCACTAGTCATTGCTATGGCCAGTCGTAATCTACCTCCTGAACTTCGAAAGAAGGCCCTTTTGTGGGGTACATTTGGTGCAGTGGCAGTAAGATTTGCCTGCGTGGCAGCACTTACATATCTCCTGATGATTCCAGGACTTCGTCTTGTGGGGGGTATTGCATTAATGTATATCGCCTACAGATTAGTAATGCCACATGAAGAAAGTCACAAAGAAGTTAATGCAGCCGCAAGTTTCTGGGGTGCAATGGGCACTATTGTTTGGGCAGATGCAGTTATGGGACTAGACAATGCTCTAGCAATTGCAGGTGCCGCTGGCGGCAATTGGTGGTTAATCATCTTTGGTCTTCTACTCAGCGTCCCTATCATCCTGTTTGGCAGTACTTTGGTAGCTAAAGTTATGGAACGCTGGCCAAAGACGATTTGGATTGGTGCCGCAGTACTAGTTGTAGTTGCAATACAAATGATGGTTAACGAACCGTTAGTTAAAGAGGCATTTCTAAAATATGCTTGAAACTATTTGTGAAACATTGGTAGAAGCATACCGTCGCAATTGGATTACCAGTCGCGACGGTAATGTTAGCATACGACACCACGACCGTGATCATTTTTATATCACACCTAGTGGTGTTCGTAAGCAAACACTACAGCCCGATCAGTTTAAAAAGATCAGTATTCACGGCTTACTATGGCAAGAAGAATATTACACTGATATCAGTCAAAACCTGAAACCTAGCGGAGAGATTCCATTACATTTTGGACTTCAAAGAAACATGGGTCAGCACAGTAATGATGTTAGAGTAGTAGTACATTTACATCCCACTTACTGTGTTGCGGCCATGCATGCCGGCATTGAGTTAGGTAGTATTGCTAGGCAATTTCCTGAGTTGAGTCGCTATACCAAAGTAGCATACAATGTTGGTGATGTTCCGCCGATCAGTCAAGAGCTAGCCGATCAATGTCATCATCATCTTGAACTAGATGACCATGGTAATATTGCTTACGACATTGTGGGAATTAAAGGACACGGTGTTGTAGCTATTGATACTAGTCCGTGGCGTGCGTTTGAGCATATCGAACGGTTAGAACATATCTGTAAAATTGTTTTATCATCGGGAAGGTATTAAAATGTTAGAATGTATGATCATTGGCGATAGTATTGCTGTAGGAACTGCTATGTACAGGCCAGATTGTGTTAGCTACAGTCGCGGTGGTTGGAACAGCTGGCAATGGAATAAAGACTATTTGGAAGTTGCCAGTAAAAAGAACTATGAAACTGTAATCATAAGTTTAGGTGCCAACGATCACAAAGGCGTAAAGACTGAAGCTGAATTACGTAAGATGAGAGAAACAATAAAAGGTAAGCGTGTATTTTGGATTGACCCGGGCAAGGACCGTAAACCTGTGCCGCACGACGCCATTGTGCGTATTGCACAAGAATACGGCGATACCATTCTGCCTCGTCCAAAAGATCATATGAGTACAGATGGTATTCATCCTACAGGTCGAGGATATAAAATTTTAGGAGAACAAGCAAAATGACAACTTGGGTAGATCAACTTAAAGAAACAATTCCAGACTATGCTAAAGATACTAAGCTAAATCTGGATGCAGTAATCAAGCGTTCAACGTTACCGGTAGAGGAAGCAGAAGCTATTGCTGTAGCCGCTGCCTTTGCTACAGGTAACAGCAAATTTTGGACATGGGTTCATAGTGTAATTGCAGATCGTAAGGAAGCAGATGCTGCTCTTACAGCCGCAAGCATCATGGCACAAAACAACGTATGGTATCCCTATGTTGAAATGGCCGATGATGAACAGCTTAAAGGCCTACCAGCTCAATTGCGTATGAACGCCATTGCCAGCCACGGTGGTACTACTAAGGCTCGTTTCGAAGCCTACAGCCTAGCGGCCAGTATTGTTGGCAAGTGCCATTTCTGTGTTAAAGCACACTATGACACATTGAAACAAGAAGGATACACCGTAGAACAACTTCGTGATATTGGACGTATCGCTTCTGTTATGAACTCAGTTGCAAAAGTTTTAAATAACTGATGCGAGTCGTTATAACAGGACACACAGGCGGGCTCGGGCTCGCCTTTTTTAATTTCTTTAAGGAAAGAGGAGATGAAGTGGTTGGTCTGTCAAGATCAACTGGATTTTTACTTCCCGATAAATTTGATGAAATTTGCGAAATTGCAGAAAATTCAGATCTGTTTGTTAACAATGTTCACTCGGAAACAACACAAATTAAATTTCTTTTAAAACTGTATAGTAAAACTTCCATAATTACTTCTGGATCAATAGCATCAGATTATCCTAAAAAAGAATTTATGGATTACTCATTAGTAAAGAAAGCCTTAGAAGTAGAACACAAACGACTAAAAAAGATTAGCCCATATCCAATGCTATTATTGAAAATGGGCTTTCTTGAAAATACTAAACAAAATGATCCTATACCTTTTCAACAGATAATTAACTCTGTTGATTTTTGGTTAAAGAATCCTCGTGCAAGTATGATAGAATTTGACAATATTCACTACTATAAAGGATTTACCATATAAAATTATTTTTATAGTATTTGACAATCTTCTTTAGCTCGTCGTCGAATACTGCTTTTGGTTCCCAACCTAGTGCCCTTAACTTTCTGTCGTCAATACTATAACGAACATCTTGTCCTTGACGCTCCATATGAGTAATGTGTTCAAATGGATCTCCCTTGTGTCCGTGAAGTTTTAGGATCTTCTTAACAACTTCAATATTTTGTGTTTGGTAAGGACCGCTGATGTTGTAAATCTCATTTACAACTCCTGCTTCAATAATAGTAATAACTGCCTGTGCAGTGTCACTGGCGTGTAGCCATGTTCTTACTGGGGTGCCGTTATTGTGCAAATCAATCTTCTTGCCTACCGTTAAGAACTTACACGATTTAGGAATAAGTTTTTCAACATATTGTCCAATACCGTAGTTGTTGGTAGGACGAACAATCACATAAGGGAGTTTATGACTGCGACCCCAAGCCATTACTAACATGTCAGCAGCCGCTTTGGTTGCCGAATAAGGATTGCTTGGACAGAGTTTATCTTCTTCGGTATGACTACCCTCTTCGATATCACCGTAGACTTCATCTGTGCTAAAGTGTAAGAACACTGGCTTTCGATATTTCTTTTGATTGATCAGTTTAAGGATGTGGTGAACACCATTGATATTACTGTGTACAAAACTATCGCTTTCTTCTAAGCTATTATCCACATGAGTTTCTGCGGCTGTATTAATAAAATAATCGCAGTCGTAGATTCTATCTAGGTCGTTGATATCTGTGTGTTCAAAAGTAAAGTTATCGTATTTTTCTAACTCTGGCAGTAAATTCCAGTTGGCCGCATAAGTGCCTTTATCAACACCCCTAACATACCAGCCTTTTTCTAAGCAGGCTTTGGTTACATGGAAGCCAATAAATCCCAAGCAGCCTGTAACATAAACAATCTTCTTCATGCTTTCCTTAAAATATTCAAATAGCAAGGCTGATCATTATACAAATAGTCCTGCCACATACTACTTAACTCTGCTTCGTCTTTGGGCTTGAAGATTTTGATATGAGGGAACGCCGCAAGTGCGGCTTCGTCGTCGATAGCCCAATGACTGAATCCTAAGTGTCCGTAGTCTTTGTCTCGACCTGCACCTACAAGTTTAACAGGAGCATATTCGTGATTGAGATAGTTACGCAGATACTCGTAGGGTCTAAAAATAACAAAGGGTGTAATGCTGTAGCAGATAGGAATCTTATTGTTGTGAGTAAGTCCTACGGCTGCACCTAGCATTAGTTGTTCGGCAGCACCTACATTGTAGGCACGAGTTGGTGCAACTTCGCGAGCTTTGTTAAGTACACCAAAGCCTAGGTCACCAGTGAGTAACCAAATTCGTTCATCGTTCTTAATGCTGTCTGCTAACAGCTCTCCAAATAAGTTTCTCATAGTGATTCGTAGTCCTCTGGCTTTAGTACATAATAATGAGTAAGGATGCCTTCGGCAAAAGGCCATTTAGGAGGTTCTGTGTTTCTAATCATAATGCTAGGAAGGAATGCTTTGAGTCTATTGTTGATATATTCTCTATCAATCATGTCATAGGCAATCATACCGTTAACATTGGCATAGACTTTGAGATTGTCTAGCTTTGCTTCGTAGATAAATCTCAATGCTTCCCAGATGCTTCCTTCACCTGCTTCACCATCACTAATCAAACAGTAAACGTTTCTAGTTCTATCAGCAAGTGCATAGCCTGTTGCAACAGTTAAGCCCATGCCTAGACTGCCTGTACTACAATAGATGCCTGCACCAATATCGCGGTGTGGATGTACACCATGTTTATGGAATAGTTTTTCTGCATCTTGTCCTTCGTATTTTTCTAGTACAACATAGAGTGCAAGAGCAGCGTGTCCGGAACTTAAAATAAAAGGATCACCGGGCTTTTTTGTTTTGTAAATTTCTTCAATGATATTAACCGCATTAAGATTAGAACTTAGGTGTCCAATCTTTTCTTTGTAGCTAATGTCAATGACTCTACGTTCGACATCATTCATAGTGGGCTCTTTCTAAAAATAATTCAACACCCTTTTCTAAACTAATTTTTGGACTCCAACCGTATTTTAGTTTTATTTTGGTATTGTCGCAACGCCATGTTGTTGGCGTTACAAATTTATTAACTATATTCACAACTCCGGGCTTTCCTGTAATTTTTCTAAAAGTTTCTAACACCTCTACATTTGTAGTTTGGACGCCAGAACTGACATTTAGTATTTCTCCGGGTTGTCTTTTAGGACTGTTTACTACAGTATCGACAGCTGATACAAAATCATCTATATAACAAAAGTCATGTACTCCTAGTACAAGATCCATAGGACGATCTAGTTTAAAACTACGCCATAGATTGGGAAACAATCTATGAGGACGCTCACCAGGTCCATATGGACTATAAGGACGAATTGTTACAACATCTGTTTTGTAAACATTTCCATATGTTTCACAGAGTAAACTGGCAATTCCTTTAGTTCCTGCATACATATCTACAGGATTTAATGCATCACTTTCCATTGTAGCACGACTATAAGAATATCCATATTCAGAACTCGATCCTAAATGGATCATAGTTGTATCGGGATTCTCTACACAATGATCGAGGCAACTTTTGGTTAGCTCAACATTAGCTTTCCACATAGCTGCCTTATCATAAATTTCCGCCGCACAGTTTATAATTAAATCAGGTTTAAAGTAATCGAGCTTGCCTTCGATATTCATATATCGCTGGTACTCAAACACTTCATGATCTTTATAAAATTGCACAAGGTTCTGTCCAATGAACCCTGTGCTACCTGTTATGAAAATTTTCATAAAAATAAACTCATAAATCCGTCAACAGTTTTTCCAATGTAGGCAATCTGTTCTGGAGTAATAACAGGACTGGTACCATGGAAGTAAGTATTAGTCATAGTTAGTGTAGCAACTGGAAAGTTGTCTTTAGCTTTCTGTGGATCCATAATATGACTATATGCAGGTTGTAGCATAATGTTCCCTGCAAAGTATGGACGAGTTTGAATTAGATTTTCTTCTAGGTAATCAACAATGTCTGCACGTTTAAAAGGTGCATTCTCTCTAATAGTTAGCGGGAAAGCAAACCAGCTAGGATCTGCTTTTGCTTGCGGACGGGGTAGATAGAAAAAGTCTTCGTACTTACTATAGATTTCGAACAGCAACGCATAATTCCTTTTACGAAGTCTATGAATCTCATCTAGCTTTTCGAGTTGCACTAGACCCATAGCACCTTGTATCTCAATAGGCTTTAGGTTATAACCAATTTCGTCGTATACATACTTGTGGTCAAAAATTTCACCGGGCATAGTTGGAATCCATTCTTGGAAACGCTTACCGCAACTGCCACACTTTAGTTTGTTAGCTTCTGGGCCAACACAGTAACAACCACGCCCCCATTCACGGAATGAACGTAGGATAACTTCTTGCTCATAGGTGTTACAAGCAACATAACCCCCTTCGCCCATAGTCATATGGTGTGCAGGATAAAAACTACATGATGCCATTTCACCGAATGATCCTAAAGGTTTTCCATCATAGGTACTACCCAGTGCATCGCAACAGTCTTCAAGCAAGATAAGATCGTGCTTCTTGACTAACTCCATTAGTCTGTCCATGTTGGGAGGGTTTCCTAGTACATGAGCAAAAGTAATAACACGAATGTCTGGATTTTCTGAGAGTGCCTTTTCAACTTGATCTAGGTCTAAGTTTAAGGTGCCTAGTTCGATATCTACAAAGACAGGCTCAAAACCCATCTGTAGTGTAGGATTAAGTGTAGTAGGGAATCCTGCAATGGGCATCAGTACTTTAGTACCCTTGGGCAAGTTGTGTCCTCGCTTGCTGGTTAAACTAGCCATCATCAATAAGTTGCTAGAGCTACCACTGTTGGTAAGGATGCCGTTTAGTTTGCCAAATTGCTTGGGAAACTCACGTTCAAACTTAAGGCTTTTGTCACCCATAACTAGCCAACCGCCTAAAAGACTTTCGGCTGCGGCAACATATTCGTCTGGTGAAAAATGAGGACCAGCATAGTTGACAAAGTCTTTACCGGCAGTCCATGTTTTGTTCGCTTGTTTTTGTTCGATGAACAGTCGAATTTGATCTAAGATTTCTTTCATGATTTATTTTACTACTTCGTTAAGAAAATGTCTAGCTAATTGTAAACGTAGATCTAAACCTGTCCCCGGCCAATGTACGAGCCAATCTCCCTTTTGCCAAGTACCATCGTTGCCTAATAGATCGTATTTGCTCTGATGCGGGTAGAGGTCGTTCTTGTAAGCATTTAAATATCTTTGCGGAACAATTTTAATTTTTTCTTTGTTATCCGGATAACTGTCAATCATAGCCTGTTGTTCATAAAAATAATGATTTTTATATTGAGGCATAACTTCCATTATATGTGCAAGGTATGCTCTAGACCACTCACTATTTTTAAGTAAAAAACTATCATTATTGATCTCGTTGCAGTCTGTGGCTATGATCAAATCATATTCTGGAATAATTTTGTCTTCTATCTTAATCGTATGGTTAGTAATCATAGCATCACTGCCAGTCCACCAAACCCATTCTATATCTTTGTTTTCTTCTAAGAGATCTTGAAGGAAAACAATTTTTTCAAATCCGATAGGAATACCTCCTCGAAATCCGGAAGTTTTGTTAATGCCCTTATATCCATGACGTTCACAATAAATTTGTTTATTTTGATTCCATGTTAGATCAGCTAGAGGCTGATATTTTTCGTCATTTAAACTTACAACAGCGTACATATATATCCTTAAAAATAAAATCCGTTTGCACGTGGGAACCACGTATCTCCGTAGCCACCGTGTGGAGTTTTTGTTCTTTCATAATCAGCACGTACTTCGCACCAATAAGTTTTACCTAATCCTATAGCAATACTAAGTGCAGCACTTTGATTGCCTACAAACATTTCACAACCTTGGATTAGTCTTGCAACTTCTAATAGATCTTCTGTTTTTTGATACTGAATTTTGATTTTGAAATTATCTTCAAACGCTGCATGTTCAGATTCTGTACCTACAAAAATACCGTACTCACCTATTCCTTTTTCTATAAATCCTTGCTCGTACCATCCGTGTCCGGCTTCTGCACCGTGGAGATGTCTTTCAGTTCGATTTACAATAATTGTCTTTCCGGGAATACGAATTGGTTCTACTGGAGTTAACCAAGGTTCGTGTAAAAGTTTCTTTTTAATAGTAGGATCATGAATGTCCCAGCCCATTGTTAGGGCATAACACTCTGTTTGATTGCCTTGCCAACCACGTATTAAATGCATCTTCCAATGATCTAATAGTTGAGGAAAGCTATCTTCTTCTCCCTGCCAAACTGCAACCTTGCTGATGAAGTCTTGTGCTTCTAGCAGAGGTGCTACAATGTCAAAGTCTCTTTGAGTTAATCTGCCGCTTGCCGGACCTGCATTTGGCCAACCAAGAACTTTTTTTGCAAACTCATCGTGGTAGTTTAATCTAACATAGAGGTCACCTTGTCCTAACATACGCATAACGCAAAGGCTATAGACGATATCACCAAATGTTGAATGTGTAATAAAGTTGTGTTTTTTCATATCAGTAAATTATAGTAGTATTTAATTTGCAAAAGCAAGCCCAGAAAAATTTCAGTATCTAAAAGGTTCTTGACAACAGATATAAATAAACTTACAATAGAGACTGTATGAATATTGGTGTTGCAAAAAAGCCACAATTAAAATAGGGGTTGACAGCAGGACTAAATAAACATACAATAGAGACAAGTTAGATAGGAAAGTTGATCAAAATTTTTTTGCCAAAGTTGCAAATAGTAGTTGACAACAGAACTAAATAACTGTACAATTAACACATAGACAGCAATGGTGCTGTCGATGAATTTTTAGGAAACAAAGAGAAAGCAAATGAAAACTGTAGCGATACATTATTGTTTTGATAGACAAGCCAAACAGGCAGGCTTTATGCCCACCTCTTGGTTACTGTCAAGTAATGATCGTACACCAGAGATTTGCCAGGGGTCCCGGAGGACCGTCGTGTAACAGTACACAACAACACTCCAGAGGACCCCAGGACTAAACACCCTGGGGTTTTTGTTTGCTGTAACGAAAAGGTTATGACAGAAACAGTAAAAGACAACAAACAAAAGCGTCAGGAAGAGTTTATGAAAGAGCATACGCTAACTGAACAAGATTTTCGTAAGATGATCTTGGAAAAGACAGCTCGTGCAAGAGCGTACTCGATGGCGGCTAAACAGCGAGAGAAACTTTTTGAAAAGTTTCGTTAATATCGCAAAGTGTGAAATGAGGAAACGAGGTCCTCGCTGGGCACTTAAAACATCCAGCAAACGGGCGGCCTACCGGATGGCTTATCCTTGTGTGGATAAAAAAATGGTAGCGTATTAAAGCATATTGGGCTGGTCGTAAACTCGTCGTTGGACTCGAAGACTTAGTATGCTTTAATACACACATTCTTCATTCAGCCCATGACGCTGTCTAAAAGCATAGCGGAGAGTGTGTTAACAAATTTTGGAGCTTGTTCCCCATTGCCGGCTGTAACCCGGTAGCCATTATTAAGTGGGGTGGCGGCAAGTGGTTCGATTCCATCAGGCTCCACCAAATTATGCCTCCGTAGCTCAGTGGTAGAGCACCGTCTTGATAAGGCGTAGGTCGGTGGATCGTTCCCACCCGGCGGCACCAAGTTTTAATATCTCTCTGATGTAATGGCAGCATAGCGGTCTCCAAAACCGTTCGTTGGGGTTCGAGTCCCTAGGGGGATGCCAGTTTAGGTCTCAAAGTGTTCATGGACGCACATCAGCCTGTCACGCTGAAAGAAGGGGATCGTTACCCCTTGGGACCGCCAGTTTATAGGCATGACGTGAAATGGTTTCACACTCTCAAAAATTCTAGGCTCTTTACAGGAGAGATTAGGTGGTTCGATTCCACACTTGCCCACCAGTTTTAGGATACTAACAGCAAATTCAAAAATTTCACTGTTAATGAAACCAAAAATAGTATCCTGTTATTTTTTGCCTCTGTAGCTTAATGGTAAAGAAGCGAGCTTATACCTCGCCAAAGCACAGGCCAGATAAGCCTGAGTGTGCAGGTTCGAGTCCTGCCAGAGGCACCATTTATGCACGATTCGTCTATCGGTTAGGACGCTGCCCTTTCAAGGCGGAAAGACGAGTTCGACTCTCGTATCGTGTACCAAGTTTTTGGAGTTGTAGGAAAATTGGTAACCCCAGTGGACTGTAAATCCGCCGCCCGAAAGGCATTGTTGGTTCGACTCCAACCGGCTCCACCAAAATTCTATTCCGCAGAATCCGAGCAAGGTGCATGGACTTGACTGTTAATCAATGGTTAGCTGGGTTCGATTCCCAGATGCGGAGCCAAACAACGGAGGCAATATGAAGAAGTTTTTGTTTTTATTGCTATATTTGCCAACTGTAACTTTTGCCTGCAAAGGTTATGTAATAGGATTCAAAGGTCTAAATGATGCTTTTGATCAAAAAGCATTTTTAGATTATGCAAATCATATAGGTTACTGCGGTAAGAGTTATTCCTGGAACGAGATTAAATCTCCAACTAAGCTAATTTCTAGCACAGACATTCCTTATCAACTATACGGTTATAGTATGGGTGCAAGTTCTGTTAGAAATTTTTTAAAGACAAATATAAGAAAACCAGAATTCATCTTAACAATAGGTGCATATCGTACTACTAATGTTAACTTTGATAGTTACAGTATTAGATATAAAAACTATTTCGATCATTCTGGCGTAGGACAATCTAGTCCTGGCACATTCTTAAATGTATCTCATAGTAAGATACAACAAGAAGTAAACAAAATAATTTGGGGGCAGTAGTGGGCTACGGCGTTGCCTTGCAAGCATCGTGTCTAGAAGGGTTCGATTCCCTCGGCTTCCACCAAACAATGGTTCTTTCATCTAATGGTAAGATGGTTGCCCGATTAGCGACTCATGTAGGTTCGAATCCTACAGGAACTACCAAACAATATCGCCGTGGACTTCTGGGTTAGGTCATCAGGCTTTCAACCTGAATAGGCGGGTTCGATTCCCGTCGGCGATACCAAAATTTATACCGTCGTAGTAATCTGGGTATTACACCTCCCTGTCTAGGAGACTTAGGCGAGTTCGATTCTCGTCGGCGGTGCCAAATTTAGGATGCTAACAGCAAGCATAATGCATTTCACTGATAATGAAACCAAGCAAAAATGCATCCTGTTTATTTTGCCCTTTTAATCATAATGGTAGTGGACTGGTTTTGTAATCCAGGGGTGGCAGTTCGATTCTGTCAAGGGGCACCAAGTTTTAGGATACTTACAGCAAATCTTTAGCTAAACTTTTGGTTGTCTAGCGACAAAAGGTATCCTGTTATTTTCTGTTGGGGGTAAATCGATTGGAGCAGATACTCGGCTTTGACCCAAGGTGAGTGGGTTCGATTCCCACACCCCCTGCCAAATACCGCCATAACTCAGTGGACTAGAGTACTACGCTACGAACGTGGGAGTCGGAGGTTCGAATCCTTCTGGCGGTGCCAATTACAGACTTCTTTGGGGTGCTATTAGTGTAGTGGCCTGCACCTCGCTCTGTGAAAGCGATAGTACCGGATCGATACCGGTATAGCACCCCAAAGAAGTTTTATGCTGCTTTAGCTGATGTGGTCATAGCAACGGACTGAAAATCCGAGGAACCCTGTTCGATCCGGGGAGGCAGCACCAATTTAATCGAAGCGTGGTAGAGTGGTCTATTACAACAGTCTTGAAAACTGTCGATTCTGAAAGGGGTCCGTGAGTTCGAATCTCACCGCTTCGGCCAATTTTATCTGGGTATATTGTCAGCCTGGCCAGACGGCTCGCCTTGGAAGTGAGAGGACGTAGGTTCAAATCCTACTACCCAGACCAAATATTTTTAATGTAGGTATGGCAGAGAGGCCCAATGCAACTGTCTGCAAAACAGTAAAACCGCAGGTTCGAATCCTGCTACCTACTCCATGCCCTTGTAGCCGAATTGGTATAGGCACTGCGTTGAGGTCGCAGGTTTTGTTGGTTCGAGTCCAATCAAGGGTACCACAAATAATGGAAGATGCAGTAGGATGGTTCCTACACCTGTTTGGAAAACAGGCGACTGGCGTGAGCTGGTCGGGGTTCGATTCCTCCTTCTTCCGCCAGTTCAAGGATAGTAACAGCAAACAATAATCGCGATTGGTTCGCACTTTCTCTACAAAAGAAACTTAGCTGGTTCGAATCCAGTATTAATGCTATCCTGTTTATTTTATGGGGCCTTGGTGTAATGGTAGCACGTTAAACGACGGTTATCCTGCCAAGGATACAGACAGCAATCTTTTCAATTTCCACTATGAAGGGAAAGGTCCTGGTTCGAATCCAGGGGGCTCCACCAATTATGTGCGTTTGGTCTAAATGTTAGGGCATCATGACATGGGGCTAGAAACCTCAAGATGCGGGTTCGAATCCCGTAACGCACGCCAGTTTATGGGATAGACGGTACGATGAGTCCCTGCCAGTCTAGGCACAGTGGGGTTAACTGTGTTGACACTATAGTATGACTGAAAGGTAGTATAAACTCTTGTATACGAGACAATCTAACGAGGTCAGGTAACGCTGAATAGTTAGGCTCCCGATCTACATGGAAGGTTATCTGAGCTGGGCTCAGCACTGTTTCGAAAACAGACGGACCATATAATGGTTGGGGTTCGATTCCTCAACCTTCCGCCAATTTTGGGATGACTACAGCAAACAACTTTTCTGCAGCCATTTTTTTTGCAGGCCAGCCCAGTAGGGGGCGTGTCGTGGGTTCGACTCCCGGCTTTAGACACATCATCCCGTTTTTCTATAGTTCCTTAGTTCAATGGTAGAACACCGCTTTGACATGGCGAAAACACAAGTTCAATTCTTGTAGGAACTACCAATGCCCCTATGGACAAATTGGTAAAGTCGGCTCTCTCAAAAGGAGCAGTTCTCTCCGTTCGAATCGGAGTAGGGGTACCATTAAGTAATAGGAGTGTATCCTATCTGTTTAAAAAAATAATCTTCTTCGTGGGGTTTCATAATAACAGATATTGACACTCTTGCAGTTTCAATAGGTTCTGCATTATGCAGTTTCTCAGCTATCAAATAGTGCCATCTATGTAAGTCCAGCCTTTGACTTTCTAATACTTGACGGTCATCATCACAGACTTGCGTTAGAACATTATCTCCACCTAAGTACAATAGATAGTTAATTGCTACTCTTCTTGAGTATTTGTCGACGTGGAGAGGAAATCCGGTATACATTACTTGATAACGAACATATTCAAAATCAGGATCGAGATCCATTCCTCCTGATAATCTTTTTACAATGTTGTTTTTAACCCATTCGTTTAAAGGTTCATTATCGGTATGCTTAGGATGAAAATAAGGATTATTCAATCCTTTATTGGCTCTGTCAATTCTAGGTTTATGTACTATCCACCTAATGGCGGGAATTAGTTCTGCAGGAACTTTGGGTAGATGGTCTAGATAATCAATAAGTTTTCCCATAATTTTATTTATGGAATAAAACTATGAAAGTAAATAGATGAATATGTACTCTGAAAATCAATTTAAACTAGTGGGAGAAGTCCAACATAGATCTTACCAACTGATAGAAATTCTTGATAATTTTTATAATTGGACAGACACTTATGATGCTTATTTAGAAGGAACGGGTGCTATATTTTTTCCTTTTAAACATGGAAAACATGATCAATTCTATGAACATGAAAATGTTAAAAAAATAGAACAAGTTATAATCGATTTATGTATACCTATACTAAAAGAGATTCTAATCTATTTTCCCAATGCTAGATTTATTAAAGGAGAAATGTATTGTTGTAGACCCGGAATGACGCAATCAACACATATTGATCCAAAATTGATGCATAGATTCTGTCACAGATTGCATATTCCATTGTTAACAAACGATCAATGTTTTCTTCAAGTAGAAGAAAATCACTATCATTTAGAAACTTATAAAATTTACGAATTTAATAATCTATTACCACATAGAAGTTATAATCACGGTAATAGTAATAGAATACATTTAATCATCGACGTAATGGATTCTATTATTTTTAATAAATTTGTAATTCAAAACAAGTACCAGATGTTATTCGATCCGTCGGATGACGACGGAAAAGACATAGCAAACCTGTTAAAACTGGTTGACAAACAAGGTCAATGACCTTATAATATTAAAACTGAAACAAAGGAGAACGACATGAAACGTGCTAAACGTTAGTGTCATCCTAGTACTCCGTATGGTCTAGGATGGCACGTAAAAGACAATTCTTACGATCCATCCCTTCGAGGTGTTACTTGGTTGCATACTCGGCTCTTACCCGATGAGGTGACGGTTCGAATCCGTCTGGAGGGACCATATGGGGGTATAACTTAACGGCTAAAGTAGTAGGCTTTTAACCTATTAATCAGAGTTCGATTCTCTGTGCCCCTACCATAAAGAATGACAATTGGATGTTAGATGTAGCGAAAACCGACTGTAGGCATACAGTGGTGAGGTGACTCCGCAAGTGAGGTAAAACTAGCAACGGCCAAGTAGCTTCTATTACTAACGTACCCTAGGTGAAGAAAAGTTATCTGTAAAAGAGCTTTTTCTGATCATAACCGCAGCCGGCATAATTTGCGGAAAATGGGACTTATGTATGTGGTAGTCCAATCTAGTTGTCATCCTTTATGGTGATGTAGCATAGCGGCTAATGCACCTCCTTCATACGGAGACTATCGTCGGTTCGAGTCCGACCATCACTACCAAAAAATAAATATCAAAAAGTTGTTGACAGCAGACAGAAAGTTTGCTACAATATATACATGTTAAGAAATTAACAAACGTTCTTTAAAAAGTTATTGCTAAATTTGCCCCGGTGACGGAATTGGTATACGTGTTGGTCTTAGAAGCCAAATTTTAGGAGTTCGAGTCTCCTCTGGGGCACCATTAGTAGTGTTGTTATGGAAAAAGTCTGTGTTCACCAGACTAATGCACAGTCAATGACGTCCCTGTCGGCCGGCACACGTAATACTGTTGATGTCAGTGCATATGGGTCATGCCTGTATGTGCGTAACGAAAGTAAGCAAACAGTGGCCACTGTCCTTACATAAGTTGACACGTTAAAAGCAAACGATAATAGGGTTATTGTTATCCATAACATGACAACACTACTAATGGTTTTGCCCGAGTGGTGGAATGGTAGACACAGGAGACTTAAAATCTCCCGCTGTTAAAGGCGTGCCGGTTCGAGTCCGGCCTCGGGTACCAGATATTTCTGGCGTTCGTATAGTGGAAAATACAGGAGCCTTCTAAGCTCTAAACGGGGGTTCGATTCCCTCACGCCGGGCCAAAATTTATTCCCCAATAGCTCAGTCGGTAGAGTGCCGGACTGTTAATCCGTTGGTCGGTGGTTCGAGCCCACCTTGGGGAGCCAATTATTCGAGTGTGGGCAGGATGGTAATGCAGCGGATTGCTAATCCGTAGATTCATGAAAGTGGGTCACAGGGTTCGACTCCCTGACACTCGGCCATTTTAAGGAGATAGGTATGACAATTAAAGAAACTATAGAACGTGCCTACGGAAATGTTGCAAAAGAGCCAGTACCTTATTTCAATTTAGATTGGGTGCCGACTCGAAGAAGTATTAAATATTACTGGTTGAAGCTTATTAGATTCTTTACAAGATAACCCCGGATCCCGTACCGGTAAGTAAACGGGGGTCAATTGTCTAGTCCATAAAAGACACGGTGCGTAGGATCTTACCGCAAGGCCCGCTTTACATGGGCGACTTGAAAATATCCTAGGTGGAGAACGCAACTTAAACCCAAAGCAAAAAATGCGTGGACGGAGTAACAGCCTAGTCTAGGGTTCCTGTGGTGGGAGTAGCTAGACACTTTATAAAAACTCTTTGAATAGCTACACTGGATAACAGAAAAACTTGCCAAAGTCGACCAAAGCAAGGACCTGCCAGGAAGAAGGGCTATCGTGGTTTCAAGTACCGCTGAGAGTTTTTATAAAGTGCGGGTAGACAGGACAAGGGGCGTCCAGCAGCCTTCCAAGCTGAAGATCGCGGAGTTCGACTCTCCCTACCCGCTCCAAATATAAAGGAAAAATTATGAGCCCATCTGTAGAGCAAGCAAAGAAAGGTACATGCGGTTGCGGAAGATCTCCTACCGGTAACTGCTGTGGCTGGCATTCGCTTTCTGAAGAAGCTTATCAACAACGTAAAGAATTGTACGAAACTGGCAAGGTTGATCTTGCTGGTAAAGAAGTAAAGTAAAAATTAATGCCTGGATAGCTCAGGGGTAGAGCAACGCCTTTACACGGCGAAGGTCCGCGGTTCGAAACCGTGTCCAGGTACCAAAGGATAATTTTATGCCAATGTATGAAACTACTGTAAGAACACCACAAGGTGAAGAAAAGAAAAGAGTATTTGCGGATACGCCGCAAGAGGCTAAGAAACTTTTCGAACAACTGTATGGTGGTCCTAGAGCAGTTCCGTATGTTCCTAAGATAATTCCAAGTTAACCCGTGTGTAGCTCAGCCTGGTAGAGCTCCTGGTTTGGGACCAGGTGGTCGCATGTTCGAATCGTGTCACACGGACCAAAGACGTCTCCATAGCACACGGAGTACAGTAGGATAAGTAGTGTGCGACAGAATTTATAGCGGTGTATGGAAGTGGTCATCCGTTTGGTCTCATAAGCCAAGAATCGCAGGTTCGAATCCTGCCACCGCAACCAAGTTTAGGGATACTCACAGCAAAACTATCCAAACGATAGGTAGTTGGTTCGATTCCAACAGTACGCTTCATGCGTGTTTAGCTCATTAGGTAGAGCATTCGTCAAACGATAGTATCCCGTTTTATCTGTGGGGGTATAGCTCAGCTGGGAGAGCAGTAGCTTTGCAAGCTAAAGGTCAGGAGTTCGATCCTCCTTACCTCCACCAAGTTTCGTGTTAGGACAGTTGGCTTAAAAGCAGCCATCTGCTAAGGAGTAGGGCGAAAGACATAGTTCTGGAAGCACAAAGGTACCTCGTAACTGGTAAGGCCGATGTCCCTTTTGGCGTAGTAGCACACCTAACTATTTTTGCAACAATGCACCAATCATTTAAGGAAAAACAATGGCACGTATTACTTCGGAAGATGCAGTAGCACAAGTTGGTAATAGATTCGATTTAATTTTAATTGCATCTATGAGAGCTAGAGAATTGAAAAGAGGCGACATGCCAAAAGTTAATTCCAAATCTGGTAATCTAATTACAGCACTAAAAGAAATCGAGCAAGGAAAAGTCGGTAGAGAATATCTGGAAAAACTACAAAGAAAAAAGCAGAAGCCTCAAATAGATTAAGTACGCACTAAATAAGCATATGGAGCCTATTTTTCTTAATAAAGAAATTGATAAAACAAAAGCAGAATTGCAAATCTTCCACTCGGAAAAGATTGCATTCAGTCCCGTTTACACTTTTTTTATTAGACAGATGGCTGACTTAATAGATGCAGGTCATTCTTTTCCTAAGACAACTTGGTCTGACGATAATTGTGGTGCAATTTATGCAGAAGAAAACGGTATCATAGTAGGTGCAATAATTTATAGCACTGCCTACATAAACAAAAAGTGTTTATGGATAGAATTAAGCTGTGTTAAAAGTGAATGTAGAAATAGAGGAATCTATTCAATACTTCACAATTATTTTGAAATGATTGCAAAGAAAATGAATTGCGACTACATTGCAAGTCATGTTCACAAGAATAATACTACACGATTAAAATCTGCAGAGAAGGTCGGAATGAAGCCTGTATTTTACCATATGATGAAAATTATCTAGGAGTACAAAATGTTGTCTTTTATCAAGGATATTGCTGATCCAATTCTTGAATATATAAAAGACGATCCGGTGCGTCCAGAAATTCCAAAAGAGTTTAGGGTAGGAAAAAACAAGTTTGTTAGTGCCCTAATTGAAGAAGTCCCTAAAGCTATGGTTTGTGTTAGCCTACATGACTTTATTCCTAGCAGTGTATCAGATCTAGTAAAAGAAACAGACACACCCACTACTGCTATATTTTATACAATATGGAGTTACGTTCCGGGTGCTGGACAAGAACTGCTGTTTCAAACTGTAGAAGAAATAAAGAAAGAATACCCTTCAGTTGAACGTTTTGTTACCCTGAGTCCTAAGACTGAAATGGCAAAACGTTTTCATCTAAAAAACGGTGCTGGGGTTTACAGAGAGAATGAAGATACTGTAAACTACGAGTATAAGAAATAATGCGGGCATGGTGCTAATGGTAACACGAGACCTTGCCAAGGTTTAGTTGCGAGTTCGATCCTCGCTGCCCGCTCCAGTTAGAAAGTTAAAAATGCCAAAATGTTATCAGTTAGTTGGAGTGCCTGCTTCTGGAAAATCTACTTGGATTGCCAATCAAGATTGGGCCTCTGAATGCGTAGTTGTCTCAACTGATGAGTTTGTAGAATCCTACGCCAAAGAGCAAGGTAAGACCTACTCAGAAGTGTTTGCTGACTATATGCCAACTGCTGTTACGTTAATGGCAGACAAAGTTATCGAGGCCCGTGAACAAGGAAAAGACATTATCTGGGATCAAACGTCAACTACTGTAAAAAGCCGGGCTCGTAAGTTCAGTATGTTGCCTGACTATGAGCATATTGCCGTAGTGTTTAAGACACCCGAACATAAAGAACTTATGCGTCGATTGTTTAGCCGTCCTGGTAAAGAAATTCCAGAGCATGTTATTGCCAGTATGATTGCCGGCTGGGAAGAACCAACTGAAGACGAGGGTTTTAAAGAGATATGGTTTTCTAATTAAATAAGTAAATTATGGGAGCTATTATGAAATTAGAAGACTATCAAAAACCCACGTATATACCCGGGTGGTTAGAAAAAGTTCTTTATGTACAACAACAAGAAAAATTACCTGTATACAAATATCATGCAGAAGTTGTAAAATCTTTTTATCAAGAACAAGACTGTAACACAGTAGTAGATCTTGGTTGTTGGTTAGGTGCCTTTGCCTATAACATGAAAAAAGAATTGAATCCGGGAAAGTTAACTATTATAGATGCTGTTCCTACATATCTTTATATGGCCAAACAACTTCTAACAAAAAATAATCTTCAAGAAAATGTCGAAGTATGTGAAATGACTGTAGCAGATAGTCCTAATGATAACATCACACATTTCGTAGTTAATTTAGAAAGAACAATCGAAACATCTTCAGTATTGTCCAAAGTAAAAGACAATACCATTTCTTTTAATTTACCAGTAGTTCGCCCAACATCTTCTGCACAAGCGGCCGTAAAATTATTTGAAATAGCAGGAAACAACTGTTATATGAAAATAGATGTAGATGGAATGGACTATAATCTTATTTCAGAAATGGGAAAGATTAATTTTTTTCCAAGAGTTATGCATTTCGAAGCATTCTTATTCAATAAAAATGACATAATGAAATGTCTAAACGTACTAGAACAATTGAGTCAATTTGGATTTAAAACTCCAAAACCATCTGAAGTATTAGACAAAAGAATAGCAGACATTATTGTTTCAAGAAATAGATATTTTGTTATAGACGCCCTTAAATGAAAAATCAAACACACAAAAATTTCCAGATAGGAAATTTTACAGTCCCTCATTTTGATTATGAAGAATACGGAATTAATGGAGTAGGGAAAAATAAATTGCCTATTATATCCATGGATCAGTATATTGATCATTCTGAAGATCAAAAACTTCATATTGAGTGTTGCAAAGGTCTAGCAATAGCGGACGATATCAAAATGGGTATGGTCTACGGTGCTTTACCTCCCGAAGAAGTTAACAGATTTCACGGGCACGATTGCTGGACTGAAATGATTAAAGACCTTGAAAAATACGATCCAACTGGTGTACATAGGCTAGCCGTTGAAGATCTTATTCGGACAAATCCCGGAAAGGAAATGCAGGTAACCTACAAGTACGCATATTTTGCTCTCGGATCTGTCATTCCATGGTTCTTTGCATTGTATCTAAAAAAGAATGATTTTGTAAAAAAGACACAAGATCTAGGGCAATGGACTGAGTCTGCTAAGTATTTTCCCAATGTTATAAAATACTTGGATACTCTACCTTTCAAAACTATTGGTAGAGTATTGTTTTTTACAACATATCCACATGCAGGTGTCGCTATACATCGAGATAGTATAGTTGCAGAGCATAGCGATCATAACATCAATCTATTTTTTGATGGGGGCTGGAGGCCTAGTTTTATTTGGGACGAAAAGAAAAAGATAAAAATTTATCTTCCCAAAGATGCAAAAAGTTATTTTTTCAATAACAGAGATTATCACGGAGTCGATCCAGAACCGGTATTTAGATATACTCTGAGAGTAGACGGAACATTTACTGACGAGCTCTGTGAAGAACTAGGCCTTGAACAAGGTAAAACTTGGAAATGGGACTACGCTGAAAAATAGTCCAGTGCCCATTTGCGTTCGTTGCATTGAAAACAAAGACCGCAACTTCCAGAAGTTTGTTCTGTGCAGGTGTGTGTAAGATCAAGAAGCTGTTCCTGTTTTTCTTGAAACAATATGTCAATGATATGTGTTTTATATAACATCATGAACGGCATTACTAATCTAGGATTTTTGTTTTCAGTTGGCCTAACAGGAAATATCCAATTAGGATCTCCCCAAGGCTGCGGAGGATTTTGATTAATACCCATATATAGACATTTTATATCGGGGTTTCTAACCAATGCCTCCAGGGTGCCAATTTGATTAATGACGGTATGATGTGCATCTGGGTTACCTACTTTGATAGGTGCAGGAATTTTTATATGGAAAAGACTTTCCAAATAATCAATTATTCCTTGAATATATAAATGTGATCCGTCATGCTTGGCTATGTAAAAAGGTTGTATCTGTGCGGTTGGACAATCTTTTAACATTAGATAGAACAGCAATGCACTATCTAACCCTCCACTGAGCATTATTCCGTACTTAAAAGGTTCACTAGTGTTGACTGTAACTTCTTTATTGTCAATTCTAGAAATAAATTTCATGATCATATTTACTAGAAAAAAATTTGCTCTTATAGGTAAGTGGTATACCAGCACTTTGGTAAAGTGCAATCACAAGTTCAATTCTTGTTAAGAGCACCAATTTCGGTCTTTGGTGAAATGGATATCATCTTTGTCTTCGAAACAAAAGTTATGGGTTCGATTCCTGTAAGACCGGCCATCTCGCTGTAGTTCAACGGATAGAACGATTCTCTCCTAAAGAATAAATCCAGGTTCGATTCCCGGTGGCGAGGCCAAATATTTTGGACAATAAACTTAAAAAAGATGTTGACCAAGATAGAGATTTAATGTACAATAGATGTATTGAGAGAGTTAGAAAGTTTTTAGGCTAGGTACAGCAACTTCCAAAACATGGAACTGCTGGGGAGTTGGGTATAGCCGGAGTTCAAAGGTTCGCCGGAGAACAGTGAAGGTGTATACTTGAAGACAAACCAGATATGCGGGTTTCGATTTTGACGCAGAAAAATACTCAAAGTAGACAACTAGCCTGTTGTTTTCTAGGATAGATACAGCAACTAACACTTCATACTGAAGCCACTAATACAGTAGACGACGGCCCCTGGAAAGGCTTTACTAAGGAAACTTAGCGTTTACGGAACTGTTGACTTATGGAAAGACATATATGTTATCTAACGCAGACACAAGTTAGGTTAGGCTTGCGAGACTGAACCGATGTACTGGGGATGGGGGCAAGCAGAAAATAAAATACCGTCTCGGCTATCCTGTTGTAGTTAGGTTAATTACAGCATTTTAAATTGTATCATTGTAACCGTGGGAACAACAAGACCCACATTTAACCTGAAAGGAAGTAAAATGAACGCATTTGTTAATGCAGTTGCAAATCAAGAAGCCCGTACTGCCAATGGCATGAAGGCTCGTAAGAGCACAGCTAAGGCCACTGTAGACCTGTTCTACAAAATTGGTGCTAGCCGTGGTAAGAATATCACAAGCGACTTCACCGCCGCTTATGTAGAAAACTCTGATGTTGCACTACGTATCGCACAATGGGCACGTGATGTCCGTGGTGGTGCAGGTGAACGTCAACTTTTCCGTGACATCCTTGTTCACTTGGAAAAGCGTGATCCAGATGCCGCTATGGCTCTGCTTCGCAAAATCCCAGAAGTGGGTCGTTGGGATGACATCTTTGTCTTCTCTACTCCTGCTTTGAAGTCAGCCGCTTACACCATGTTGGGCGATGCCCTTCGTGCTCGTAACGGGCTTGCCGCTAAGTGGACTCCACGTAAGGGCAAGGTTGCGGCTGAAATTCGAGAATTCTTCGGAATGTCTCCAAAGCAGTACCGTAAGAGTCTTGTAGCTCTTACTAAGGTCGTTGAAACACAAATGTGTGCCAACGACTGGGACGGAATCAACTTTAGCCATGTTCCTTCTCAGGCAGCTCGTCTGTACAAGAAGGCATTTAACCGTCACACTCCTCTGTTCGCAGAGTATGTGGCCAAGTTGGTTAAGGGCGAGGATAAGACTATCAAGGTTAACGCCGGGGCAGTTTTCCCTCATGAAGTCCTAAAGGGTCTTGCACATGGTTACCGTACCACAAACAAGACCGAAGTCGACCACATCAAGGCACAATGGGATGCCCTTCCTAACTATGTTGGTGAAGCAAGCATTCTGCCTATCGTTGACGTTTCTGGTTCTATGACTTGCCCAGCAGGTCGTGGTACCGATGTTCGTTGCATCGATGTGGCAGTTGGACTGGGCTTGTACCTAGCAGACAAGAACAAGGGAGTGTTCAAGGACACATTCTTGACTTTCTCTAGCAAGCCACAGTTGGTTACCCTTAAGGGCGATATCGTCCAAAAGGTAGACCAAATGTCTAAGTCTAACTGGGAAATGAGCACTAACCTACATGCGGCTATGAACAAGATTCTAGACGTTGCGGTTAAGAACTCTGTTCCTCAAAGTGACATGCCAGCCATGTTGCTGATCTTGAGTGACATGCAGTTCAACCAATGTGCTCAATATGACGACTCTGCTATGCAGATGATCGAACGCAAGTTTGCGGATGCAGGTTACACTGTTCCACAAATTGTGTTCTGGAACCTAAACGCAAGTGATAACGTTCCAGTCAAGGCTGACAAGTCGGGTGCGGCTTTGGTCAGTGGGTTTAGTCCAAGCATCATGAAGGCTCTGCTTTCCGCTGATCTTGACCAATTCACTCCAGAGGGCATCATGCTTAAGACTGTAATGGTCCCACGCTACGACCTCAGCTAAAAAGTATTACTTTTTGGATAGCACCTTCGGGTGCTATTTTTTTAGGTTGACAAAACCAAATATTGGCCTTATACTGTAATTACAGTAAGTAGAAAGGAGCTCAAAATGCCCAGAATCACTAAACCTAATGTAGTTGCTTTCAAAGTTGAACTAACTGAATATGAACGTGGTTGGGGTCAAAAGCACTGGGACACTTGGTATTTCGATAATGAAGCCGAAGCTCGTCAGGCTGCAATAGACTACAACCGGACGCACAATACTGCAAGCTCTGCTCCTGATTGGTATGTGCGGGCAGACTATGTAGGTCCTGTGCGATGAAATTAGATCCTATGAGATTGCCCTGTGGCGGTACTGCTTACTTCGACGAGTCGAGTGGTATCAGCTATAGGTGCGAATGCGGTGCTGTCGTAGGTAGCATTGGACAACCTCAATGGTGTAAGGACGAAGCAAAGAAATGGGAAGCCTGGGAAGCATTAGGCGGCAAAGGTTGGGATTATTTTGAAGGAGTAGAATAAATGCCATGGATTCAAAACGTAGCACTGGCAGATATACCTAAAGGAAAACATATCCGTGTTGGTGAAAATAGTATGCTGATTCAGATTGTTGATCCAGCAATGACTTTCCCCACACCCTTGTACAACTTCAAAGAGGTGCATCAGTTTGAATTTCTCGATCTTGAAGTTGATGACAAGTGGGGCGAAGAATTTAAAGTCACTGACTCGCAGGCAGAGCAACTTGTACGACTGTTACAACATGCCCTTGACAAGCGTATGGATGTTGTAGTCCATTGTGTGGCAGGAGTGTGCCGATCTGGGGCCGTCTGCGAAGTTGGTGTTATGATGGGCTTTGATGACACCGAAGCCTACCGTAGCCCTAACCTAATGGTCAAACACAAGATGATGAAAGTTTTGGGCTGGACCTATGACGAGAACGAACCGCACACCATCAACGGTGTGCCGTTCGAATACGATGAACTAGGCAACAAGAAGATTTGGATTCCTCCACAACGTGAAGAAAACGAGTAATGTATAAAGTAGTAAACAAAGAACAAATAGTAGAATTTGATTCATTAATGAAATCATTGGAATATGCTAAAACATTAGAATCATTTGTCACAATTCAAGGCCCAGACTTCGAAGTAGTGGGATGTTTTGGAGTAGACTCTATTAAAGATGGAGTTTGTCCAGACGGTGTTAAATATGATTGGAACAAAGAGGGTCGAATAGGCCGTGTTAAAAAGGAGAGAGAAAATGAAAGCGATGAAGAGGATTATTGAAATTAGAGCCGCAGAAGGCGGAGAGGACAGTAAGTTATTTGTAAAAGATTTGGCACAAGCCTATATCAAGTTTGCACAAAGCAAGGGTTGAGCTACCCGCCTGATAAATGAGTATCTTGGCGAGTTGCATATTCTTGTCGAAGGTACTGACTTATCCGGCTTAGAAAATGAAGCAGGTGGGCACAGAATACAACGTGTACCACCGACAGAAAGAAAAGGTCGAGTCCATACCAGCACTGTGACTGTGGCAATCATAGATGAAAGCACACCAAAGATAAAGGTGTTGGATGCTGATCTAAAAATAGAATGGTATTCGGGCACTGGTGCGGGTGGACAACATCGAAACAAGCATCAAAATTCTTGCCGGATAACTCATTTACCTACGGGTATTGTAGCCACAGCACAAACCCGTAGCCGCCAAAATAGTTTAGATCAAGCAAAAAGTACTATCTTTGAGATGGTTGACAATTTGGTAAAAGGGCAGTATAATAATAATATTGCCTATGATAGAAAGCAACAAGTTGGTTCAGGTATGCGTGGGGATAAAATCCGTACCTACAGATTCCAAGATGACGTTGTTAAAGATCATAGAACAGATCGATCTGCCAGTACTAAAAAAGTATTAGCAGGAAATTTTGAACTACTTTGGTAAGGAGCCACTATGAGAATCGAAACGGTTAACGGTCGCAAACTCGTTTGTGGCCACATATTCAAAACTGAAGAAATCAAAAAGGGACAACGCTGGGCACCTGCCGATGGCAGCAACCGCGAAGTCAAAATTGTTCGTGTAGATGGTAGCTGGGTAAAGTACGAATGGGAAGAAAAAGGTCAACGTAAGACTCATGAAAAGGACTCATTTGCATTCCAGTGCCGATATTGTAAAATTGTTTAAAAAGGAGCGAAACTATGCCAGCAGTGTTTTTAGTTAGCGACACACACTTTGGTCACATGGGCGTATGTCGCTTCACTCGTAACGACGGTGTTACAAAGTTGCGTCCATGGGACAGTCCTGAAGAAATGGATGAAGCCATGGTCAGAGCTTGGAACGAACGAGTTAAGCCAGGCGACAAAGTTTATCACTTAGGCGATGTTGTTATTAACCGTAGAGCATTACCTACGTTAGCCCGGTTGAACGGCGACAAGGTCTTAATCCGCGGTAACCACGACATCTTCCGTGATGACGAATACCGGCAATACTTCCGTGAGTTACGTGCTTACCACGTTGTAGAAGGAATGATCTTTAGTCACATCCCTTTACATAGTGACAGCATGGGACGATTTGGTGTTAACGTACACGGTCACACTCACGCAAACCGCGTGAAGAAGGCTAGAGGCGTTGACGCACGTACAGGAGAAATCTTGTACAGCGACGAGAACGACGTTCGTTACCACTGCGTCTGTGTTGAACAGACTCCGGACTTTGCTCCTATCTTGTTCGAAGACGTTAAGAAGCGTATATTAGAAGAAGGTGGAGAGATCAGTTTCCGGAACGGCAACGGTCCAACCATGTAGTATTTTACACTTTCAATACCCGCTTCGGCGGGTATTTTTTTGACTTAAATATCGCTATGAATTACGGATTTGAAAACAATCAATTTTATGTCGAATTTCCTGCTTTTACTAGAAAGCCAGGAAACATGCGAGAAGAAAATGATCGCCGGGCACTTGAAATTGCCAGTCAAGGAACAAAATTAATTCTCAGTATTAGTTCGGGTGTAGATAGTCAAAGTGTTCTTCATAGTTTTCATACTCAAGGAATACCAGTTGAATATGTGTTTTACTACATGCCGGGATACAACGACATAGAATATCAGCAATTGCAGTTAGTAATAAAAAAATACGGTGTAAAAATTCAAATCATAGACTTAGACCCTATGAACTACGAAGAAGAAATTATGCTTACTTCTAAGAAGGAAAGGATACACCCTATTCAACTTATGCAGGCTATATTTACAGGACTCCTACCCAAAGATGCAGACATAATTCAAATGATACATGACCCTTTTGTTCGTATCACTCAAGAGGGAAAATTTTATTATTATCAAGGATATCACAGTCCTGAAGTATCTCGAATGAGAGCTATGAAAAAATTAAATAGGACAGGAAAATATATCCATTATGGTGCACCTAGTGAGTTTTTATATAGTATTTTAAATGATGATGTTTATAAGGGTGCTGTATGGACTCATCAGTATTTTGACGGTAACGGACTTTCAAAACCAAATTGTAAACTTACAAGTGTAGATAGATGGGATTATTATATTAAACCTATCATCTATGGCAAATATTGGAAAGACGAATTGATATATTTTCCAAAATACGGTGGATGGGAAGACGTTCCTTTCATGAAAAATGAACCGTCAGACCCAAAATTAAAATTGCCAGACGAAAACTGGTATAGGAAAACAGCAGTACTTATTCCTTATTTAGAATTTTTAGAAGAACTTCCTAAAACAAAAACCAGCTTAAAATATTTTCAGAGACCCGATGATTGATCAAGAAATAATGTTTTTGCCAGTTGATCTTCCGAAACTGTCTCTCAATAGAAGTAAGGTCTTAAATTATTTTGATTCCCGTAAGCAGAGACATCAAGATTGGCTTTGGGTAAATTTTAAAAAATACAATCAACCAATAGATAAAGATCTTATAGATTTATTTCCTAATTTAGAAAAAGTTCTAAGGATGTTGCCTTACAAAAACTTTGATACTAATCTACATATTGACTTTAGAGAACAGGTGCTAACAAATAAGCCTCATCAGGATCCTATTGCTAGATCAATGGTAGATGAAAAATTAGGTCCTACCTCTTACAAAAATCTAGTAATGCGAGATAAACTAGAGTCATTCTATGTCCTACCTTATTCAAGTAACAGTGATGTAGTACAGTATGATAAAAGACCGATAACAGAATTAAATCCTATCTATCCGGCACTCCCAGAAGACACTGATTGGTTTGTTATCAATAATCATAAAGGTTTTCACGGATCGGTGTTATGGCCTAGTAACTATAGAAAAATTACCATGTTCTTTGCAGGCGAATTAGATGAATTAAAGCATGTGGAACTAATTGAACGTAGTTTTCAAAAATACAAAAGTTATGTTGTTTTTAATTAATGAATAATTTAATTTCTTTACCGTTAGACATTCCTAAAATTAAACCATCTAATTGGGATGCGTGGTGGAGCATCTGGTCAAAGGAAAGTAAGGTCATACCTAAAGTTGTAGGCAATCATAATTTTAATTCTGCATTGTGGAGAGGATTTGATATCTATGTAAAGAACAATGTTGATACAATAGAATGTACAGGGTATAACGCAAAGAATATTAACTGTCCTGAATTATTTCCTAGTATTTTTGAAAATTTAAATAAGTTTCCTTTGGAAATAGAAATTGTCAGAGTAGTGTCAAGCCTCGGAAAGGTCCTTCCACATACTGATCAAACGGAAAACGAAATTAGTGTGAGAACTATGTTGTACGATAATAACTTTACAAAGACTTTTTATTACGAAATAGACAGTCAAAAAAAATATCAACAACTGCCAGAAGAATCTAATACATGGATGTATTGGGATAACAAATTTAAACACGGAACAGATTGGTACTTAGGACACAGTAAGCATTTGATTATGTATTTTGGTAAAACAAAACTTTCTACACTGGACCAATATATAGATGCATCTCTAGATCTTTATAAGGATTATATTATCTATGTATAAAAATAACTGGTTCAAATGGTACTACGATTCTTTACTTTACTCTAATAAAAAATCTTACACAAGTTTTTTAGAAATTGAAATGGAGGATCTGTTAATAGAAACAGATTCATTTAAAAATGAATTGATTCAAAGTGTTAAAGAAATAGAAACAAATTCTAGGAATATATTACTGACTAACAATTCTATGAATTTTGCTATCATTAAAACTTTTCAAGACTTAGGTATTCCTGTGAAGATATGGATTCCAAGATATGGAAGTTTAAATTTACAGCATTTTATGAACTCTGTAGATTTTTGTTATAAAAACAAATTTCAATTTGAGATAGTAGATCTTAATGTTCCTTTGTTCTTTAAAAACAAAGCAAGAGATTTGTTTTCCAAGGCCTTACCAGTTGATTTATTAAAGTTACCTATTATAGAAACAATAGAAATGATTGGCAAGGATCTTATTTGTTCGTTGAGAGATCCTGTTTTAGTAAGAAACAGCGTATTCTATAGTGAGGATAGTAATTGGGCACTTAAAGTTACTGAAGATGACTTATGTATTCCTGCATATTTTTCTAGTGATAAAAACATGCATCTAGATTTCTTCTTTGGTAGAAAAGAGTTAGTAAAATCTTACATAGATTCTAAAGAAATTAAAGACCTAATCGAAGACAAACTTACTTCTGTAAGTTCTTCAATTAAAATAAAAGATGAGATTATTAAAAAACAGTTTCCAGAATTAGAAGATTTTTTAAAAGAAAAACAAGAACAACAGATCGAAGAAAATTTAACGAGATATGCCGGAAAATTATGGTATCAAAATAATCCTAAACTATTTGGTTTAGATCTACTTTACTCAAAAGATCCTTGAACATATTCTTTAACTTTTGGATCAGAAGTAATTCCCACAGTTTCAAAATATTCATCAACTTTTTCAAAGTACTTTGCAACGCAGGGTTCAGATCTAAACCTATTATATGCCTCTTCATTCTCCCACCGAGATCGAACGACTAAAGTTAGGTCGTCGGGTGTTTCGCTTATAATTTGATGTTTATTGTAGAAATTAAGTATAGTAAAAACTGTTTTTTCTTCTTCAAGCTGTTCGTCCAGCACAAAGGATCCGTGCCATTTAGCTTCGGAATTTGGTCTACGATAAACACTAGTAACTTGAAAAATCATTCTAATCTCCTGTTTCCTTTATTTATTTCAAATCTAAAATGTGAAAAAGATTGGTAGCAATTGGTCTTAAAATTGGTACTCCTTCGTGAAATATCAAAGATCTAGAATCAAAATTACTTGTGATATTTTTTACAGCCTGATTGTAAGAGTTTTTTAAAACTTCTAATTCCCCAGAATTATGTATCCAGTGCCACCAATCGCTTCTACCTTCATTTGGTTTTTCTACTTGAAATTTATTAAAATCCCACGAATGCCCATACAGTATTTTTTTCACAATGTTGCTTTGTGCATTTGTTTTTAAAGATGCTTCTGCTGGAGAAGTAAAACTGTCAGTCCAGAGTAAATCTAAAAATTGAGGATTATTTTTAAAATACAGAGCAACCTGATACGCCTGTTCCATAGTAAGTTCGGGCATATCATATGCCCAATAGAACAGTTCGGCTGTTTCTTGATTTATATTATTAATTAGTAATGCAGTTTCTAACGCCGCGTCAGAAAATCTAAAATAAACTTTATCCTCTTTAACGGTCAACATTGGCTTTTCAACTCCAAAAATATGACCTATTGATCTTCCCAAATTTTTTACAGACGATTTAATTTCTATCTCAGGATCAAATCGTTGAACAAAAGATCCTAACGCACTCCTATACATTTTTAAATTTAATAAAATTTTTTCTACATCTTTTACAGTACTAGGAAGGACAGTTAATCTTTCAGTAAAGTCTACTACAGTAATTTTAATTTCTGGATGATGCTGATTAAGATAATCCAAAGTTGGCTTTATTGCATAGTCCCATTCGCTGGCGGCATTTTTAGCAGAGTAGTCATGGTTATTAGGAGTGTAAAACTTTCCATCACGCAGAGGCTTTGCCCATCTAACACTGATTTCATCTAATTTTATATTATTACTTAAAAAGGTATGCAAGATATTATGACTGTCTGATCCTCCGGAATAATGTAAAACTAAATGACTGTATCTATCTCTTAGCTGTTGTGCTCTTAACTTATAAAGATCAACCAGTTTAGTTTTTCCTAGTCGATTTCTATCAAATTGATTCCAGACTTGATTGTGAAAATAAAATTTTACATCTATTTGATTTGTTTGATTGGCGTAATATAATGCATCATACTTGTTATCAAAAGTAAAACTACCAACCGTCCAGCATCCATATTTGTTTTCCATAAGAATATTTATGGAAAGGCCAACACAATAAATAGGTTTATGGACATTGAAAAATATAGAAACAGACTAAAACACCATACATTACCTGCAGATTTCAATCATCAAGATAGCATAAACTTTGATAGCAATTGGGAATATGTTAGAACATTAAGTACCTATCATTTTGATCCGTTTGTTAAAGAAAAGGAAGGAGACTATTTTGAAAAAATAGGAAGGTACATTGGTAATTGGTCCCAAGAATTAAATTTGATTTATGAAAAATCAAAAGAATTAACTTGGAAAGAACTATCAGCATCTGGCCAACACCCTGGATTCAAAAGTGGTAAAAGTATAACTATCGAGCAAGAAACTAAAGATAGTAAAGACTGGGGACTAGAAAACAACTCCTATACTCAATTAGTTCTGCAAGACTTTGTAATGAGTTTTCCAATTTTTAAATCAATGGTAGATTATTGGGAATTAAAAAATTTTGCAGTCAGAGCACAGACTCAATTGCCGGGACAATGTTATATAAGACACATAGATAAGTTGTGGCATAGAAATCCTATTGATCCTTTTAAAATAACAAGGTTAATTATTAACCTAGAAGATTACGAACAAGGACAAATGATACAGTACGGCAATGCTTATTACTCTCAATGGCGTGCAGGAGACATTCACATTTTTGATCATTGGAATGTTCCACACTGTACTGCGAATCTAAGTAACAGACCAAGAACAATATTAGTGATTACTGGAATAAGAACAGAAAATACTGACGAAAAATTAAAGTTGGCCACTGCTGAATCTGAATATCATGTTTGAACCAATACACAACAACTGGGGAGAAATTTGGCGTCTTTCAAAAGATGAATTGTTTTCCTTGCCTCCTTCTTTTTTTAGAAACAAAATTTATGAAAAGAGATTAATTATAATTAAAAGTGTCGGAAAACTATCCACTGAAGAAATATATTATCTAATGGATAAGTTTGGTCAACCTTGGAACAAAGACCAATATGTTGGTTCTAGAGAACAACACTTTGAATCTAATCATAAAGATCAACACTATTGTTTAACTACATTTGATAACAGTGATCCTATAAAAAATAAAAAGATTCCTAATGTTGAAATGCCTTGGCATGCTGATATTCCTAATTCTAAAGAGAAACCTTTCCCGCATAGATTTCTTTATATGAATGTTCAGCCCGATCCTAATTACGGAAAGACTCGTTGGCTTAATATAGATCTAGATCTTTTGAAACTAAACTGTGTTGAAGAATCATACTACAGAGAATGTTCTGTAGTACAACAAAGTTGGTGGGAAAGAGGACAAAATTTACAGCATCTTCCTTTTGTAAAAATGCATCCTATAGTAAAAGATAGAGAAAGTCTAAGACTAAATTTTTATGTGAAAGAAAATTCTCCAGGAACAGAAAGTGCATGGATACTGTATTCTTTTCACAAGTCTAACAAAATACCCAACGAACAACTAATAGGATATACTATTGAAAGATTGTACCAAAGAAAAGAATTAGTTTACGAACACACATGGGATGTGGGAGACATGGCCATTTACGACAACTGGTCGTTTGTTCACGGAAGAACTGCCTTAATCGATGATACCAATTTACTACGACAGTTTATCAGAGGAAATATTGATCATCAAACTCTTGATGAATTTAATTCAAAAAAATTTTTCATCCTCTAAATTCTTTTTTCATAGTTTCGAAAGAAACACCTAAACCAAAAGTAAACAAGTATCTTTCAGTTTGACTATTGTTGGATACTACTTCATGATATGAAGATGTATCTAATAGGTATGAATGATTATCTTGACAAATAATTTCTTGAAAGTTTCCTTCAAATAAATTTTTATCTTTTACTGATGACGTGCGAGTCGTTGCAGAGGATGAATTTTTTATCCCTATATTGATACAGCTCATTCTATTAGACTCGTCGACATGTGGTTGTATGTTACCTTTTGTTTTTAATAAATTAACTCGTCTGTAGTCAAAATTAATTCTAGGAAAAAGTTCATTAAGATAGTTAGTGATATAATGTGCTACTTCTGGATATTGCAGATAAAGTTTTCTAGCAAAAGAAATTGTTCCTGTACCCGGAACAGTTGGTTGATATTCTGTCCAGTATAACGTCTTAGGATTTTCTTCCATAGGCATTCCATAATGATGTTTGTAAATTGGCAGTTTCTCCAACAGATTAACATCAAAGAAGTTAGGAAATACAAATTTATCATCTAGCAATAATACACCACTCATTCTTCTTCCTTAACTATAAAATCTAAATTATCTAAACTTTCTATTTTTCCTCTCACTACAAATACAGCCCTTGCAATATTGTTTTCAACTGGTACGCGATGAGGGAATTCGTTAGCATTTAAAACAAATACCGTGTTAGATTTTTTTGGAACAATTTTATATACTCGATCTTCAACCATGTAATTTTCAATTTTACCAAGGTCAAGTGCGTGTTTATGAAATTCTTTTTTTATTTTAGATTGTTCTAAAAATGTCTTTGATGTATTCAAACCAAGACATACTCTAAATCCAAAAGGATTATCGTTATCAAAATGAAAATTAAAATCATAAAGAGGCTGTTGCGTTTGTTGCAACAATAATACTATTCTCTCTTCGTCTTTGATAGGAAGTTTTTCAAATATTTTAACGACGTCTTTAAATTCTTCTCTATTGTTATAGTTGTAAAACTTTTTATCTTTAAATTGTAAAATTCTTCTGTTCCACGGGTAGTGTCTGTTGTTCCTTTGAAAGTATGTATCTTCTTCTTTTGAATGGCCCAATTGAACGTGTGCAGCCTCCGTTTCTTTAACAAACTTTTCTATTTTATCTATAGAAATTTCAGGGACCTCAATATCTAATTCTCCGTATATCAGGGCCATTGTTCTTCCTTTAATTCTGAGAATGCAGTTTTCTTTATGTCAATTAACAGAATAGATCTAGGATTTTCTCCGTTATGTACAGTACCATGAAAGCTATCCCCGTCACTAAATGCAAACAGTTTTCCCGGTTCCCATGTTCTAGCTGGTAGGTTTTCAACAAAGAACTGAGCACCGGGATCGCAATCAATTCCCATGTGTATTCTAATATAATCGTTACACATACCGTAATGTTTGTTTAAAACTGCACCAGGATATATTAAATTAAAACCTACAGTTCCTACATATTCTATATAAGGTGCTAGGCAAGATTCTAAAACTGGAGTTAATTGTTGCCTTTTTTTGTATCTTAGTTTTGCATTTTCTAAACTTTCAGGAGTTACTTTCCCTTCTTTATTACCATAGGCAGCATTGTATTCGGGAATAGAACAAGACTCCGGTGCTACCCTTGTAAACACTAACTTAAAATCTCCGTTATAAAGAATTTTTCCATTGGATGTTTTCTGTTTCTCGGTCATGGTATTATTAGGTTTAATTTGCAGAAACTCTGTTAATGCATAAAACTCTGTTCTTATTATTTCATAATTTTCAGAAAGAGATTTTGCTAATGGAAAATTAGAAAGGTCTATGTAATTTTTCATATTGCACTCAATAATTTAAAGTGTTCTTCTAATTCTACAGGCATCGTTTTATTAATTGACTCTGCATAATTTTTAAACCAGTTATAAGACTTTTTAATTTTTTCATCGTCTGGGCGATTTTTAGAAATTCCATTTACAAAACTTTTAAATTCTTTAGAATATTCGGGACAGAGATTTTCTAATCTTTCGAGGTCAGGTTCAGAAATAATTTTTAAAATTTTATTTCCTAAAATATTAGGATGCATTAAACTTTGTTTAGAATTTTCTCCAAAAGAAATAACAGGATACAATCGTTTAATAGATATTTTTTGAACAGTTTCAAAAATATCTTGTATAAGATCTATCTGAGATTTTAAATTTAAATGAGTGGTGGTTATTTGAAGCGTATGAGAAGCAGAAGTTTCTTCTACTAGAGTTTTTAAATTTTCTTTAAACTTTTGATAATCAAGCCCATCTCTTAAGAACTCTCCTACAGATCCCTTGCCGTCGCAGCTCCAATAGATTAAAACGTTATGTGTTTTACTTAATTCTTTAATAGTATCTAAAAATCTTTCACCTAATCTCTCGTTAAACATACCGTTGGTATTAATGTAGATCCAAGCGTTAGTAGGAAGACTTTCTTTAATATGTTGAATTAATTTATAAAAATTAGGAATAATACTAGGCTCTCCGCCGCTTATTATAATTCTTTGCAAGGTGTTTTTATTTTGTTTTATGAGATCTATAGTATGTTCTACATTTTCTAAAATCTTGGTTGAATTGACAACTTCAATATTTTTAGATTCCCATCTACTACTGTATCTAGATCCACACATAGCACATCTAAGATTGCAGGTATTTTCTAAGTTAATCTCAATAACAGCGAGACCATTTGTAATTCTCAAAGGATTCTTATCGGCTACAATATCTCGATAACTCTTAACACCTGTACTTTCTAAATCAAAACAGTAGTTACATTCCTTAGGTGCAACATTTGCCAATAGATTATTTTTAACAGAATTTAAAACGTCGTTGTTTTCTATAGTTGATACATTAGCAACTTTGATCTCAGGACTTACACAACAAAATTTATACCAGTCTTGGCTAATATTAATTACTCGGTATTTCCAAGGTTGGTTACAAAAATTGCTGTTCATAAATATATTTATAGTGGTACTTAATATGAAACAAAAATACCAAGCTGTCTTGTTTTCAGAATCTGGAGGATTTATATACTCCAGGTCTCTAGGCGTACAAAGAATAGCCAATGTGTTAAGAGAACAGTTTGGATGGAATGTATTAGTTCTAGACCATTTTACAATCACCGTATGTTTTGAAGAATTTAAAAATCAGTTGATAGAAAAAATACTTCCAAACGTATTATCTGATGAAACAAAATTAATTGGTTTTAGCACTACCTTTATGAACATCAGTAACAAGTGGATAATAGAGAACTTACCAAAAAAATCTAAAAAATTTATGGAACATCCGATTTTAAAAGGGTACGTTGAATGCTTGCCTTTTGTAGATGATAATGATGCTACAGAATTTTTAAAGTACTTAAAACAGTTGGCACCAAACTCAAAAACTGTTATCGGCGGAGTCAAGGCCGAAAGCAGAAAATACAAAAGTCATGTAGACGCTTATATCATCGGCTATGGAGAAAGTCAGCTTATTGATTTAATTAACTACTGGCAAGGGAAAAATCCTTTCATGCCTGTGAAAAAACTAGACCAAGAGTGCTTAGAAATTTCTCATGACACTAAAGGCGGTAATTATGATTTTTCAATAGTACCTACTACATATCGACCAGAAGATTTAGTATTGCCGGGAGAGGTACTACCGATGGAAATTTCTAGGGGCTGTATCTTTAGATGTAAATTTTGTTCTTATCCCTTAAACGGAAAAAAGAAATGGGACTTTATAAAAGATTCAAAAGTTTTACGAGATGAGTTTTTAAAAAATTACGACAACAGTCAAACAACAAAATATATTATCGTCGATGACACATTTAATGACAGCGTAGAAAAATTACAAATGTTTAATGACGTTGTACAATCTTTGCCATTTAAAATTGAATACGGTGCATACATAAGGCATGACCTTCTACATGCACATAAAGAAAGCATAAGTCTGTTAAAGAATAGTGGTCTTATTTCTGCTACTTTTGGTATCGAAACACTCAATTATGAAAGCGGAAAAGCAATTGGCAAGGGTATGCCTCCAGAAAAAACTATAGAATTTTTACACGAGTTAAAAATTCATTGGCCGGAACTTATTACTTCTTCTGGATTTATTTTAGGATTACCCCATGACAACAAAAAAACTGTTGAGGAATTATGCCAGACGGTAATCGATAAAGACTTTCCTTTAGATGAAATTAAAATTGTTCCTCTGTGGTTACAAAAAGATGCAAGAGAAAAAAAATTATATTTTAGTGAATTTGAAAGTGATTGGGAATCTTACGGATACTCATTTAAAGAAAATTCAAATGAATGGACCAAAGGAGATCTTTCTTATAGTTACTGTTTAGATTTATCTTTAAAATATCAAAAAATTGCATTTGAATTAAAAAGAAACAAAATAGCAACGTTTGATGCTATGGCTGCAATGAACTTTCAATACATTTCTTCTGATTTAAAAATATTATCGCAAAAAGAATTTTTTACAGATTTTGTAGACAAAAGAATTTCTTATGTAACAAAATATTACGAAAGACTTTACAATTTCTTACAACAATAATAATTTTTCTATTAAGTGTTGATAGTAACTAGGTATAGGTTTTCCCGAAAGAGTCGATAATACTTTGATTTTATCAATGCATATTAGTATAGATTTTTTATCAGGTTCAGAAAAAGAGCTTACATTAAAAAAATTTTCTACTCTTTCTTTATAAAGATTCCAGTCTTCATTAATCATATTATCGGGATAAGAATTTTTAAATTCATTAATTCTATTTCCTAATATTGAAATGTTAAAATGTTTAGGATTTGATACCGTATTAAATTTAGGAATTATTTTATCTGCAATATTTTTTTCATTTAGCCAATTATAAATTTCTAAATGATTACTAATATTCAATATACTTAGGGTGATATTAATTCTAGGTATATGACCTTTGTTAATCATTGTAATAAGATTTTTTTCAAATCTTTTAAAAACTAATCCTGTACGAATAAATTCAACATCTTCTCCTACGGCATCGAGACTAAAATTTAACTCCATTTTATAACCGTAATTGGTTAAATTTTCTATTGCCTTTTCAAATTTAACCCTATGATTGTCTGAGTAATTACCATTAGTATACAGTTGAATTCCGATAGGTCTGGAAAGTTTAAGTGATAACAGACTATCAACTATTTTATAGAATCCTGTATCTATACTAGGTTCCCCTCCGTACAAATTTAAATGATCGATAGAGTCGATATTTTCTTCAATCATCGAAACTAATTTGGTCCATGTTTCATCAAATTTATTATTTGAATTAGGATATTGATTGAGCATCTGTTGCCACAGAGTTGAATTACTAGGTCCGCAGGTCAAACAATACATATTACAGGTATCGCCAAATTCTACATCTATCCATTCAACTGAAGGTTTTCTACGATATAGATTAATAATGTTTTCTGATTTTGTCGCACCGCCTTGAACCATTCTATAAGATTTAAATCCTTTAGATTCTGGCACCCAACAGGCACTACATGAAGGATGTTGTTCTTCTTTAAGGAAACTTTCTTTCACATCCTCTAAGTTTTTTTGAAATACATCATAGTCATTATAAAGCGTCTTACAACAAAAACGCCATTTATCGTTTTGTACTTTAACGTTTACCCAGGTCCAGGGAAATTTACATGAGCTGTCCATAGAAATATTTAGTGATAGAAAACTGCTAACTTAAATAATATCATGTACTCTCCTTTTAAATTAGTTGACGTTGATAAAAATTTCTATCAAATAGGTTCTAATATAGACCTAGCCAACAGGCTAAAAGATTTCTTTCAAAATGAAAAAGTTGAATATTTTTGGAAACTCGACACCAGTAGACAAAGGATGGCACGAGCACTTCAACATACTGAAATGATTGCACTTAGGATGCCCATACCTCCAGATCCTAATCAATTAAAAACAACCAATCAATGGAACCAAGTTTTAAATATTGTTGATGCAGAAAAATTTAAAAACATAAAAATATTTCAAGAATTACGTGAGTGGTTGCTTTTAACTTTAAAAGAAACTGGTGCTAATAATATTGAATTTGGTAGAATATTTTTTAGTAGGCATAAAAGAAACACTGAAATAGGATTACACACCGACGAGGGAGAATATTTCAGTTATTACGATAGGTTTCATTTTGTCATTGATCAGACAGACAATGAAAATATTTTCTTTATTAGAGACGAACCTATCAAACTGTTACAGGGAAATCTCTATTGGGTCAATAATCATGTTCCCCATTACTTAGAAAACAGATCAACTAAAGATAGAATTAACCTTATTTTTGATGCTAGGTTATCTTAACAAAGGTAGAAAAATTCTGCAAGGATCAAATTCCCACCATTTACCACTTATGCTTTTTCCAAAATCAAAAGATTTAGGCAAGTAATGATGATTATTATGCCAGCCTTGGCCCCACGTTAGATATCCTAAAATTAAATTATTATGGCTGTTGTCATTGGTTTCAAAGTTTCTGTAACTTAAGAAAGTTTTCCAATGACCGTAGGTATTAATAATGTTTTCCTGCATGACTGACAATGCCATTGCTAGGCCGAGACCTACTACAGCTAATTGCCAATTGAAAAGTGCTAGAATTAAAGGAGTTGCCCATAAAACCTTAATATGGTTATTTAGAAACCAAACATGATTTTTCTTTCTTAATAAGTCTACACTGTACTTTAAATTTATAGGATTTTTTTCTTCAGTAATTAAAAGCTGCCAGCCAACAAATGCCTGCAACTTTCCATGTGCTACTGGACTATGTATATCTCTATCTTTATCTGCATAGGGATGATGGTAACCTCTATGTACTGCTACCCAAAAAACGCTAGGTCCTTGTCCTGATAACGTTCCTAAAAAAAGTAATATATTTTCTTTCCATTTAGGCAAGTTGTGCGTCTTATGGCTGAATATTCTATGATATCCGACTGCAACACCCAATCCTGCTATCAACGACCAAAAAATAAAAGTTGCAAAAAGATAATATACTGGAACCAATCCTAGCATTAACAAAATTACAGCCGACAGGCCTAATATTGTGCAAGGTAAAAATTGTAGATAAAATGATTTGCTTCTTCGATAAAAGATCATAGATTACCTCCTATAGGTGTTTCTTTCCTATATTCTTTTTTTAAGAAACTGCACCTTATTATAGTATCTACGGGAATCAAAGATCTCCTATACAAAATTTGCCAATACTTTGCATAAAAACATCTTGTATTTTTAGGTACAAAAACTTCGTCGTAGTAATCATACCTTTCGTTATTGTAGTCACTATAGGAAAATCTTCTTAACAGCCTTTTGTGTTTTGCATTTACTAAAGTATAATAACGCAGACGACCATTAGACTCATTGTATTCCATCATTTTATCTAAGATAGCAACTGCATGATTATGATCGCCCGATCCTCGATACATAGTGTAAAACCAACAGGGCTCGTCTTGACTTTCGTGAAAAGTTGAAAATGCTAAAACATTTTCCCTATCGTCTATTACACCAAATGCATGAAATGATTTTAGGTCCGACAGATATTGATTAGAAAAAATGTCGTGTAATTTTTCGTTAAAGCTAAGATCAACATCTTCAGTTTCAAAATAAGGATCAGGATTAACAACTCCCATGTATTTCGATGAGTTATAAAATAAAGGTTTAACAGCTTCGTAGTGTTCCGAAGTTAGTTTAATAATCTTCATTATAGCTGCTCCAAAATTTTGCTCACTGGTACTCCATCAAGGCTAGGTTCTAGTCTTGGAATTTTATCCAAAGATAATTCTCTATAGGTTTCAAAATTAAATCCTAACAATTTTTCAAATCCGTGTGATTTCTTTTTGGATCTTATTTCTGGATATAGACTTTTTAAAATTTTATTCTTAGAAGAAACTGACGATAGCTTTTTGCTGTTAGGATCTGAAATAACTTCTTGCAATTCAAAATCTTCTAGATAGTAAAGCATCATTTCAGGGGTATAGCTAAACCATTCGTTGACTAAAGGTATCTTAAATTTTTCACTAAACCTCATAGCACTAGCATCTTCATTTTCTCTAAAGCAATGATACCAGTAACTGGGATTGTTTAGAGATACATGTCTCCATAGTAATAGTTCACCGCCCATGACCGCAGGAAATCCAAGTTTCATAACTTGATAATAAATCATCAAATATGTAATTTGTGTACAGTCAATTTGATTAGAGAACCATGCAGCTTCTCCAGAATTATAAAAATCCTTTACATCGAAATCTAACATTTCTAAATTTATACCAAGATCTCTTGCAGCTTCTTCTGCCTCCTTGGCATCGGGTGCATTATAATCGTCTTTAAACTTTAAAAATACACATCTAGGTTTAAATCCTATTTCTAAAAAGTTTCTTATGACAATTTCGCTATCAGTTCCCCCGCTGAAAAATACAACAAGATCTTTACCATATTCGTTGAGTACACAATCTGCTGTCCTTAAAAGTTCATCTCTCCAAGAACTTTTTCTAAAATGTTCTCGATCTATGTTACCAATATGAACTTCATATTTTTCAGCAGGATCTAGTCGATATCCAAACTTTCGACCTCCAATAGTATAATACAGATGGTTGTTATAGGTATAATTCATTACATTAGATCTAACAATTCTGAAACTTTTGTGATAGGACCCTCCGGATCCTTGATAATAACATTCATTTTTTCTTCATAGAACATCTGTAGTTCTACTACATCGAGACTGTCTAATTGAAGGTCTTTGATTTTTGTATCTTCAGTAACAGGAAAAGATAAATCTTCTCCTTTAACTTCTTGTATTCCTTCAACTAAAATTTTAAGATTTTCTTCTCTTGTTGTCATATTTTACCTTTTATATTCTGCCACGTACTGCACAGTATTATTTACAACCATGCTTCCTATAGGAATGAATTTTTTATAAACATCGGGCCAGCTACTATAAAGTCCTGCTGCCTTTCCTTCGTGTAATTTTACTAATCCGTCGTAAATTCTTTTATTGTAGTCGTTACATGTAATCCAAAATTTACTATATTGTTTTGCTTGATCAAAAATTTTTGGTAAAAGATGCGTGGCCATTAGATACTGGTGTCTTACATTAGGAATAAAGTATGCTCTGGTAAGGCAAAGAACAGTATCTTCTTGATATAGGTTCCATCCTGCACTTCCGAGATATTTTTCATTTTCAGCAATAACAAAGTAACAACCGTTGTTGTAACGGCCATTTTTTAACAGATAAAAAATATTAGAAGTTTCGTTAGAATAATAAGGATGATAATTTATTGCAAGATCTTGCTCGGCTATATTTTCAAGACCTTTTTTAAGTATTTTAAATCCTTCTGTGTCTTCATCAGAAGTTAACTCATAAATTACCATGTTTTGTTAACCAATTTCTGTAGTGTACCTTAGCATCTTCTAAATTTGTTGAAGGCAATCTAAACATCTGTTCTGCTTGTTCTTTATCTTGTGCAAAGGCTTTTTCCCACATAGTTGAATTAAGTTTGTAACTCTTATCTGTAGACTGAGAATTTTTGTATTTCCAAACAGCTATTCTTTTGTTGTCTATTGCTTGACTGATAAACATATATCCGGCCTGCCATTCAATCATGGTAAAAGGATATACTGCTATCCACCTGGCAACAACAGTGTTAGAACTGTCAGTAACAGTTTGTACACTACCCCAATCAGTTAAATCCCACTTGACGTTAGCATCTCCTTCTATCCCTAAAAGATCATAAACTCCATTATGAACTACTGGTATATGGTCTACATCTAAAAATATGTCCATTACAATTTTAGGGTCAGCATTAATCTTGTCTACTCTAAATTCGTCTAACAAAAGATGTTCAAAGGAAACATCCCCAAGTACAGAAAGATCAATAGAATCTTGAAACAAAAGCCCCTTGTATTCGTAAACATCTTTAAAATGCATAGAAACTTTATTACACATTTTACTGGAACCAGAATCTTTAGGTGTTCCGTCAATATTCCACGACCAACCGTGGTACTGACATTTCATTTCTGATTTTACACCAGAAATAATTCTACTGTTTTGATGCGGACATACATTACTACCTAATTTAAATTTTCCATTATCATTAATTAAAACTCGATTATTATCTAAAATTTCTAATGATTTGTACTGTCCGATCCCTAGATCGTTTTTGTGTGCTATGAACATGTTTTAATAGTAGACCAATCAAATTCCCAATTAGGGTCTATCTTTTCGTAAAGTATCCATTGGGGAGTATCTTGAATATTTACAGAAAACGGCAATTGATTTATATTGAAAAAGAACAAGTGATCTGGTGTTCTAGTAGACAGACGATCGTTATTTTCTCCAAATCTTTTTCTGAAAAAAATCTTGATTAAATTTTTATTATATTCGTTGAAGCAAACAATTACCTGTTTACATTTATTTTTAACTGCCCATTTTTTATGTTCTGAAAAAAGATAATCCCTAGTCAATGATAAATTTCTAAATTGCTTTTTTACCCAAGTTCGTGTTCCTGCAATAGCAATATTTTTATTGAAGTCTGCAAGATAGACACCGCCGCACAACACAACTTCTTTTTCAAAAAACAAAATGTGAAACTGTCCTTTGTGAGAAAATCTAGAAGTCTTTTCTAAAATATAGGGCAAAGACTCTGGAGCATTTTCCCAATCGTCATTCCACATATTTGCAGCAGCAGGAAGATTTTCCTTACTGGCTTCTTTGCAAAAATTATAAAATTTTTCTTTTTGGGCTTGTGATAGTTGCTCAAAACTATACAGTTCGTAAGACATTCTTTGGTAAAATTTGATAGGTAAATATTTATTGTATGTTTGCAGCCCATCCAATTTCTCTTACTATTATACAAATACTTGCCACACTGAGTGCGTTGGTAGGTATATATTTCTATAACTTCAATTGGAACGATATAGCTGTTATTCTATTGTTTTACTTTTTGTATAGCGGTGTAGGAGTTAGTATGATGTTACACCGATACTGGACTCATAAATCTTTTGAATTTAAATTTCCTTTTTTAAAATGGATCTTTACATGGTTTGCACTCATGGCTGGGAGAGGAAGCATACTAGGATGGGTGCATGTTCATAGAGAACATCATGCATATGCAGACACAGAAAAAGACCCGCACAGTCCCAAATTTAAAAAATGGAAAGTATTTTTCCCCCACCTAATGAACTACGGACGAGAAATAAAAAGATTTCTTGTAAGAGATTTGTTTACTCCTACACAGCTAAGAATCAACAAATATTATATGTTATTAGTTTTTGCATGGATTGTATTTTTAGCGTTAATTGATCTAAAGTTATTAATCATTGCATGGGCTATCCCTGTTGCTGTAACTCATCTAGTACTAAATTCTTTTACATACTTCAGTCATAACAGTGACGAAAAAGTATCAAGAGATTACAGTGTAAATTCTTTTATTTTTGGAATGCTTCTTTGGGGAGAAGGTTGGCACAACAATCATCATGTTAATCCTAGAAACTATTCTAACAGTAGCAAATGGTGGGAAATCGATGTCATAGGAAATTTAATAGGCCTTATTAAAAAATGAAAACTTATCCTGCTCAATGGTTTTTTATTTCAATACAATTACTATCTTTCATAGTGTTTGTCTACGCATTATTGTTTCCTGCTAGTATTGGATACTGGTTAATATCTCTGTTGGGTTATTTTTTAATAACTTGCCTCGGTATTACAGTGACCTTTCATAGACTACTGGCACACAAATCTTACAGGATGAATAAAACATTAGAGTACATTTTTAGTTACTTTGGAAACATAGGTTGTACAGGAAGTTCTGCAGGCTGGGTTTTTGTGCATCGACAGCACCATCGATTAGCTGACAAACTAGGAGATCCACATAGTCCTGTTACTTTAGGTCCAGTGGGTGCATTTGTAGGCGACTACAGCGGCAAATTTAACAAGTGGGCCGTGAAAGAAATTATTAATGATCCTGTACATCGATTTATGCACGAATACTATATCCTCATAGTTTTAGCAACCATTTTAATACTGTATGCAATTAACCCTTTACTGGTTGTTTATCTATTTTTTATTCCGGTTTTCTTCAATACAATGGCTTCAAGACTAAGCAATTGGATTGATCATTCGCCAAAATTTGGAAATAAAATTTTTCAAACTAATGATCAATCTCACAATGTTTGGTGGTGGTCGTACATAACATTCGGAGAAGGCTGGCACAACAATCATCACAAATATCCCGGAGATTGGAATATAGGCAGACTCTGGTGGCAATTTGATCCGGGCAAATATGTTATCCAAATTTTGATGCAACTAGGTCTTGCATCAAAAAAGAAAATAAGTTATAATTAACTGCGGTCGTGAGCAAATTGGCAAAGCTCCCGCTTCTTCCTTTTGGTAAAGCTGGGGACGGGCACGGTCCTAGACGACGCCCATGTAGGTTCGAAGCCTACCGACCGTACCATTTACTACTATGATAGAAACTACTGTTACAAATATTAATCCAGACAAATATATCTATAAAACAGATTTAAAATTTGCAGACGAGTTTTGTCAAAAAATTCTTTCTAAAGTTAAAGAAAGTTCTGATAATCTAGTTTTTAGAAAAAATTACGACGACCCTAGAAAAGATCCTAGAAAAACTTTAACAGAGATAGGATCGGAGCAGTCTAAAGAATTGCTTAGAAGGGGAAGGCAGATAAAGAGTAGGTACCCTAAGCAAAATCCTATTAACTTTACACAGTATTTCTTAAACGAAGAAGATAGTAAAGAGTTTTTATCTCTGACTCCTGATTTTTTAAAAGAAATTACGGACGGGGAGCCTGTACCAATTTTTCAAATAAGTTATGGCGGGGATCTTCTTCCACCACATAAAGGACATAAAAGGAAGAGCAGTCTGTTTATGTTGCTACAGGGAAACCAAGAAGAAACAAGATGGTACAGAGAAACAGAACCTTTTGAGATAGTTTCTACTACCAGAATTCCTGATTTAGATAAAATTGAACAAGTAGTCAGTGCCTGTATCGAACCTGGCTACTGGTATGTCTTTAATCATATGGAATGGCATAGTGTACACAGATTCGGTTCCGGTATACGAATGAACATTGGTTTAGATTTTGACAGTATTACTGCACCCGAATTAATAGAGATCATAAAAGATGCAGGGAATAGGTAAAGATAAGTGGCTTCGATATAGCTTCGGTGAGAATTCTCAAAGAATTAACGATAAAGACAACTTTTCCGTTAGTTTTTCAAAAGCGTCAACGCCTACTCAAATATTAGATTTTAAAACTGCTTGCCTACGAGTAGCTGAAGAAATAGAAAGTGAACTCAAAGGAAGAAAACTTTTTGTAGCTATGAGCGGCGGTTGTGACAGCGAAACTGTTGCAAAGACCTTTCGGTACTTAAAAATTCCTTTTATTCCTTTAATACACGAAACTTACTATGGAGGCTTAGAAGCATATTATGCAGACACCTGGTGGGCTAAAAGATGGTGCAAGTCTGAAGGAATAGAACCAATAATTAAAAAATCAACATTTACAGAGATGTTTGATGCCAATAAGCCTATTGCCGATAAAATTAAAGCAAGAAAATTATATCCTATACAAAATGCAGTTCTAGCCGATTTTGTTAAAAGTCATGACGGAGTTGTTGTAAACGGACAAGCCTTTATTGAATACTATCCAGACTTGACTTTAGACTATCTTAAAGACATTGTTAAGGATCCTGCATTTGATAATTATCAATCTGGTTGGTTGCTACATGAGGACGATCTCTATGTAGAATTAAACGATCCGGGCTACCATCCTTATAACTTTTTGAGTTGGAATAGAGAAATAGTATTATCCTATATCTTATCAAGGGATATGAAAATGTCTTCTGAAGAAAATAAATTCAAAATAATGAAATGTTTACCAAGGCCAAAATTAGGTGCACCAGAAATTGCTTGGGTTTTCTTAAAAAAATACCAAGATGAATTAAAAAGTAAATATGGATCTAGTGAAGTTTGTTTTCTAGGAACACATCAAGAAATGATAGAAAGACTATAATGTCAGAAGCAAAAAACAATTATATATCAGCATCGTGGGCACGACGTACAGAATTAACCAGCCTAATTTATAAAAGAACAGGTGGAAAAGTATACCAAGGTCCTTTTAAAGATATGCAAATTTTGCATAAATTTAGTTGGGGCGACGGTGACTGTGCTAGTAAATTATTAGGTCTCTACGAATGTGAATTATTTGATAGTATCGAAACAGTTATCAACGATCAACCAGATATGATATTGAATATCGGATGTGCAGAAGGATACTACGGAATAGGGTTGGCCAAAAGAACTGGAGTGACTACAGTTTTGTTTGATATTAACGAAACTGCAATCAATATTGCAAGAGAAAATGCACAAGTTAACGGTGTTAACCGAATTATGTTTAGTACCGCATGTGCTATAGAACAATATCGTGTGTTTTTAATTAATCCCCGGAACCCTTTTATCTTTATGGACTGTGAAGGTGCAGAAGAAGAAATTCTCGATCTTGAAAAAATTCCAGAGCTTGAAAAAACAACAATCATGGTTGAGAGCCACGATTGTAATAGGCCAGGTCTAACTTTAAAATTAATTGATAGATTCTCATCAACTCATCAAATAAATGTAATTAAACAAGGTAATAAAAATCCGTATTTAGAAATAATTGATGATCTTGATGATTATGATAAGATGTTGCTGTGTGTTGAGGCAAGACCTAGCACTATGTATTGGCTACATATGACTCCAAAAAAATGAAGTACGAAATCTTTAAAGAACCATTTACTCATATTGTCATTGATGACTGGTTGCCTTGGGTTCATGATATTCGTGTAATGAACTCTGTATACTCTCTAGTTCCTTATATGAAGCAGAGTAAAGTTAACAGCGACCAAGGCATTGTAATTTCACCAAACTCTAAAAGCAGTAAGAATCTTTGGTTGTTCCAGTTCTTTCAAGGAAAGCAAACAGATTTTAATCTAGCTAAATTTATAGAAGAAAAAATTTGGTCAAAAGAGATATGTAAAATTTTTAAAGAAACAAACGATAGTCTTTACAAGACTGCACTATATACAGATACTAGTCAATTGCTGTTGAGCAAATATACCAACGGCGACCACTATAGTTGGCACAGAGACTATAGTCCATTAGTGACTTTTAATCTAATGCTTACAAAAGAACCAAAAAACTTTACTGGAGGAGATTTTGTGTTTGGTGATTGGGACAATAAAAGTCCTTTAAAAACTATATCATTTAAACACAATAGATTGATAGTGTTTCCTAGTCGAGTGTTTCATTGTGTCACTCCGGTTGTTAAAAATAACAACAATGTCGAGACTGACAGATTTACTATTCAGTATTGGACAAAATTAAAAGAAGTTCGAGAAGGTTGACACTCAAGAATTAGTTTTGTAAAATAATTACAACTTAAATAAAACAAAGCCGGATTAGCACAGCGGTAGTGCAATCGCCTTGTAAGCGATAGGTCATCTGTTCGATTCAGATATCCGGCACCAATAATAAGAAAGAGTTATGAGTCAAAAATTTAGATTCCATATTTTAGGTCTTCCACACACTGTATCGAGCAAAGAATATAATGCCTGTGCTTATACACAAAAAGTTGTTAAGTTTGGAAAGATGATGAAGGAACGTGGTCACTATGTTATACACTACGGACATGAAGAAAGTGACTTAGTCTGTGACGAACATGTTACTGTAACAACTAACAAAGATCTAGAAATTGCTTATGGTAACTACGATTGGCGTAAGAACTTTTTCACATTTAATACAGAAGATCACGCATACCAAACTTTTTATAAAAATGCTATTCGCGAAATTGGTCTAAGAAAGCAACCGAAAGATTTTATTCTACCTTTCTGGGGTTCTGGTGTACGTGCAGTCTGCGATGCACATCCAGATATGATCATAGTTGAGCCAGGGATAGGTTACGCTGGCGGCCACTGGGCAAGATGGAAGATCTTTGAAAGTTATGCAATCATGCATGCCTATTTTGGACTTCATAGTGTTGGTACATGTAATCAAGATTGGTACCATGCAGTTATTCCTAACTATTTTGACCTAGACGATTTTCTATATGAACCAGAAAAGAAAGAGGACTATTTTCTATTTCTAGGTAGGGTATATGAAGGCAAAGGGGCTCATATTGCAATTGAAGTTACCAAAGAAATTGGTGCTAAATTAAAAATTGCAGGACAAAACAATCTTGCTTCTATGGGGTATAAAGAAACACCTGAACATGTAGAGTTTATTGGATATGCAGACGTACCAACTCGCAAGCTGTTAATGAGTCGTGCCAAAGGTGCATTTGCACCTAGTTTATACACTGAGCCGTTTGGTGGTGTTCAAATCGAAATGCTATTAAGCGGTACACCTACTATTACAACAGATTGGGGATCATTCAGTGAAAATAACATTCACGGTGTAACTGGTTATCGTTGCAGGACGTGGGATCAATTTATCTATGCAGCAGAAAACATTGATAAAATAAAGCCGGAAAATTGTAGAAAGTTTGGAGAAAACTTTAGTTTAGAGCGTGTTGCTCCTATGTACGAAGAATATTTTCAAATGGTCTACGATGTTCATTCTGGTAAAGGTTGGTATCAACGACACCCAGAAAGAACCAACATGGACTGGTTGTCAAGATCTCATCCCGGCCTTTCTCTATGAAACGTGTAGTATTTTATTTTGAACCGAACTGGGCGTTTGGAACAGTTCATTACGAGTTATTCAAATACCTTTGGGGTTACGGATTTAACTGTCACCTTTTACCCTGGAATAAAAGCTATACCAGAGAAGAGATGCTTGAGCTAAATGCAACTACAGATCTGTTCGTCACTACTCCGCACGGTTGGAGATTTTTAGGCTATAATTACTGCACTGTTCCACCAGAGAGGTGCGTTATCATTAGTCATGCCAAACTAGACATGACTGAACTTATCCACTATCACGGATATGAAGACTTTAACAAGTTCTACAAATACGGGTGTGTTAGTCAATGGTTAGTAGACCTAAGTAAACAATTAGGAATCGAAAGGCCTGCCCAGTTAACTCCTGTTGCTATCAATTTTAATACATTTTATAGTCCCCCTAATGAAAGTTTAAAAGTAGTTGGATATACTGGCAGTTTTCATAAAAAAGAAGAATTCAGTCAAGATCAAGTATCTAGCGAGCTAGCACAACCTAAGTATCACAAAAGAGGTTGGCTAGTAGAAGAAGCAGTTCGCAGAGCAGGACTAGAATTTAGAGTTGCACAACCCTATCATAACAGTTTTATTACTATGCCAGGATTCTATAAAAATATAGATGCTATTGTTGCAGCCAGCACAGAAGAGGGAGCCGGATTACCAGTAATGGAGGGCGGTGCTGCGGGAAAACTAGTTATTAGTACAGCAGTAGGTCACTGGCACCAGAGAATTGGTGATTCTGGAGGATATGCTGTTCCAGTCGAAGAAAATGAATTTCTAGAAAAAACTGTTGAAATTTTAAACTATTACAAGTGCAATCCAAAAGAATACAGAGATAGGTGCTTAGAAATACAAGAACATGCAAAAAGCTATGATTGGCGGTATGTGATTGATAAGTGGGTAGATATTTTGTCCTAATTAACCACGTACTTAAAGCAGTCCAGTTCAAGAATAATTAATTAAAAAAGCTGAGGGACATATGACTAAAGCTGAAACATTTGACTGGTCTGTATTAGATAGAGATTTAATAGCAGAAATGGTTAGATTTGCAGGTTACAGCACTATTGGAAAATCACTTTCCCCCACTGCCTTTACCGAAAAAATTAGACAAACTTTAAGATTTTTTGAAGTTCCGGTAAAAGTACAATCACGCTACAAAAAAGAAACTGATAAAAACTCTGTCTGGGTTGGTGGTCTTTATGACGGTTACGCTGATCAGCTAGGAAGAAAATCTATTACTGTAAATCTACAGTTCCACGAACCAAATAAGCCAGTAAAAATTAAATCTGATCGATTTAGAAAAATCTGCTATTCAATTGCTGATACTATAATGCATGAAATAATACACATGCGACAATATAGAAGAAGAAATTTTAAAGATATACCGGGGTATCAGAGTACAGCAAACTTAGCTAGAAAACGTAATGAGCAAATCTATCTAGGACATAATGACGAAATAGATGCCTATAGTTTTAACATTGCCTGCCAATTAACTGATAGATTTGATAAAGATTCAAGAAAAGTTATCAATTATCTTAACAAAGACCTTAACGACGGAAGATGCAAAAAAGATCTGTTTAGAATGTATCTTGATACATTTGATCACAATCACAGTCACAGAGTAATTAAAAAATTAAAAAAGAAAGTTATCAATTATATACCTAACGCACTGGAATTAGGTAAGCCATATAAAACATCTGATTGGTTAAAAACGTGACTAAGAAAACAAAAATTAAAAAATTTAACTGTTGTCCTAAATTAGACAGACCAGTTGTTGTTCCTACAAGAAAAGAAGTACTAGAAATACTAGATGAACTTAGACCTTTTATAGTTGATCAATTTAAACCAGTAGACGAATTGATACAAGACCTAGGAGTATTTTTAGGAAGAAGATTTAACATCGACGTTAAACATGCAGAAGCGGCTCAAGTTGATCAAAATGACATTGACTTGAACGGATTTTACGACGGGGGGCTAGATGAAGCCGGCGACATACCTATTGAAATATATCTTGTAACCAATCCTTTACAAGATGTAATGATCATTGACGACGAACAATTTAATATAATAGCTAGACGTGTTGCAGATACTTTAAGTCACGAAGTTATACATATGCAACAAAATAGAGCTAGAGATTTCTTAGAAGTAGAAAAATGGGACCTTAGTCCAGTATACGACGAGGATGACGAGGAATTTGACGAAGCTGAAGAAAATCGTTGGTACCTAAGCAGTCCTGATGAAATCAATGCCTATGCTTACAACATTGCCAACGAACTTTTAGATAGACATAGTTACCCGCAAGTTTTAGAAAAACTCAATAAAGTTAAGGATATATCTATTGATGATAGCATTAATTTATGGGCGTATGTAAATGCTTTTTCAAAAGATATAAATCACCCTGTACTCAAAAGATTAATCAAAAAGGTATACAAAAGCCTTAGCCATTTAAACAGATAGTTTGGTAAACTAACACATTGACAAAACCTTAAATTTGCTGTAATATATCAGCATGTTTAAGGTTTTTTCTTTTACCATTCTATTGTTAGTTGGGTGCTCAACTACCAATTATCGAATTTTGACTCCGGCAGAAGTTGGTAATATTCCAATTGATTGTTGGAATCAAAATCGGATTAACGGATGGTTATCCGAACAATTGTCCTTTGCAGAAAAGGATTCTAAAAATAACGAGGCTAACATCAATGCCATCAAACATAAAATTTGGCAAATACGTACTCAGTGTAATGCTCGTTAGCCTATTTGCTGGATGTGCTTCCACCGAGCAGAGAATCTTGCCAAGTCATCAAGCATTGGCTAGTTTCAAACCAGACTGCAATATAGCTGAAAAACAGCTAGAGTGGTTAAGATCTCTTAGACCGACTCTCCAAGAAAGAAGAGATGCACAATTAGAAGTCTTTATGTGGGGCGGATTTTCCAAAGAGTTTAGGAAAAATAAAGATATTGTAGACAACAAAGTGGATTATTTGATTAACATCAATATTGACGAAATTTATTACAGATGCAAATTCCTTCCAGGTTTATCTTAATCTTGTCTTTGATTTCTAGTCCTTCTATTGCACAAGAATGCATCATGAAGGAAAAAACTACTTCTAGAGAAGTAGGGCAAATCTACGAAATTAGAAATGTTATTGCCGAAGTTTCTACTCACGGCAAGGGACAGTTTAAATGTACAGCTTCAATAGAAGGATACACTCAAGGAAAATGGCACCAAGGTCGTGGTGATTTTATTTGGAATGGAAATCTAAGTCAAGACAAAGCCTGCGGTGCCGCAGTTGAATTGGCGAAGAAAAACTTGCTCACAGGTCTATATTCTAGTACAATAGAAAATGAAGCTCTAATTGTATGCAAGGAACCGGATGAAAAAGATAAACCTCTTTTAAATCCAAAAATTGGAACAATAATTGACGATGTTAATAGGCTTAGAAAACATCCTAATTATGCCAAATCCTTTTATCACAAAGGAGAAGAATGCAGATGGTATCTCGAAACTGGCTGGAATGGTAAAGACATTTTACAGTTTCAAGGTATTGTTTGTAGGTACGGTCCAACTAAATGGATCATTGTTGACAAATTTTGACACACAGAGGAGATTATGATTAATTTTGTTATAGGAACAGTCTTTGGAATTATCCTAGCAACAGTCGGATTGAGCGGCATTGCAAAAGTGGTTGACAAGGGTGTTGACCAAACTAAAGTCATTATTCAGGAGAATGTAAAATGAAAAAAGTTTTAATTGTTGTATCAGTGCTAGCCCTTTCTGCTTGCTCATCAATGAAAGATCTACGTACAGAAAACTTGGAAAAGAAAACTGTACCTTCTTGGTATCTTGATCATTCTGATGTAGGTTCCGAGTCTAAAGCATGGTATAAGCCCTGGGATAGGAATGGCATGTATTATGCGGTTGCTGAAGATGTTAGTCCATCGATGGAAATGGCTTTGAAAAAGGCCACCATTAAGGCCAAGGCAAAAATTGCAGACCGTATTAACGGAGAAATGAATAACCGAACAATTATTCGCTATGACGAATCCGGATCTCCCGATAGGCCTTCTGGACGAGGACAGGCTCAAGATGCTATCGTTAACCTTATTGCAGAAAGTGTAGTAAGAACATACGGCGTAGAAAAGAAAATGATTGTTTTCAATCCAGAAGCAAATAACTATAGAGCTTTTGTGATGTTAAAAATTAGTCAACAAGATGTTAAAGCTATGGCGGCAACATACGATCAAAACAAGCAGGTTAAACTGGAAGGTCGTGTTGGAGGTAAAACTCTAGATCAGACTGCTACTGAAGTTCTAGAACAATCTCGACGTTAACCAAAAATCTATGTTTAGGTGCCCGGTTAAAGATAATTAAAAGAAACTCATAAAGGAAACTATGAAAAACAAACCAAAGTTCAATGTTAAGCCGGCTGCGGCAGCTACTCAGCAGGCAGCTCAACAACCACAACAACAAGGCAGAGCACCTAGCATTATGATTGCGGTTCCAGCAATGGAAATGGTTAATGCAGAATTTGCACAGCACTTGGCTATGGCGGCCGCTAATATGGTTGCCAATGGTATCAAGATCAATTGTGCTTTTAACATTGGGTCGGTAATTACCATTGCTCGTCGTAATCTTACTGACATTTTTCTTAAAAGCGATTTCGACTACATCTGGTGGGTTGATTCGGACATGAAGTTTCCGATCGACGCACCTATTCGTTTGCTCAAGAGAAACAAACCAATTGTAGGTGTAAACTATCGTCGTCGACGTTTCCCAAATCCTAGTTTTACAGGAATGTCAGGGACCAACGGACAATTCCGTGAATTTGAAACACGAGATGACAGCCCTCCAATGGAATTGATTGATGTTCTACCTCACGGTTGTGTTCTTGTACATCGTTCAGTCTATGAAAAAATTCCTCAGCCGCACTATCTTCAGGAATATATTCCAGAGTTAAATCTAGAAATTGGCGAAGATATCTATTTCTGTCAACAGGCACAAAAAGCAGGTTACGAAGTATGGTGCGATCAGGAATTAAGCAAAGAAGTTGCACACATTGGTATTTTCCATTTTAACTATAATCTATCGGTACCCCGATAAGAAAGGCGAACTATGTTCGAAAGCATTGAGTTGAGAAAAGTCGAAAACGGAATCATCATCGTTATTCGAGACGAAGAAGGTGACGAAAAAGAATACGTTTACGACACTACTCGCAAGGCACTTAAATTTGTTAAAGATCTTCTAGAGGCAAAAGTAAGTTGAATCACGTTCTTGTAACAGGCGGCAGTGGTTACGTAGGTAGCCATGTTGCCAAGATGCTTTTCGAACAAGGCTATTTCCCAGTAGTATTTGATTTAGCGGCAAAAACTAGAGACTGGGCTAGTCCTTTCTGGCCTGCTGTTACTGGTGACATCAACAACAAATGGTCTCTAGACACTCTATTCAGTGGATTTGAATTTGATGCTGTTGTACACCTTGCAGCCAGTTCAGAAGTTGGGGCCAGCGTTACAAATCCACTTCGATACTATCAAAACAATGTAGGTGGTACTGCTGTACTATTAGAGACCTGTAAGAAGTTTGGTGTTGAAAAATTTATCTTTAGTTCCACTAGCAGTGTCTACGGTGAAGTAGATCCTTCAAACTTGCCCACTAAAGAAACTCATCCAAAAAATCCTGTAACCAGCTATGGTTCTAGTAAGTGGGCTGTTGAATCGATGCTAAGAGATGTTGCAGTTGCACATGGCATTAGAAGTGTTAGTTTAAGGTATTTTAACGCTAGCGGTGCAAGTCCTGATGGGAAAATTGGCGAACACAGATTAAATCCTACACATTTAGTACCTAGTATTCAAAATGTCGTTAATGGAAAAACTGATATGTTTGTGTTTAACGGCAATGATTATCCGACACCGGATGGAACAGCAGTAAGAGATTTTACACATGTCTGGGATATAGCCGAAGCACATCTAAATGCTCTAGAATATCTTAACAAAGGCGGCCGCACCGATAGCTTTAATATAGGTGCAGGAAAAGGAAAAAGTGTTCTTGAAATGTTTTCTGAATTTCAAGAGCAGGCCGGAATTGCTATTCCTTTTAAAATTTCCGGGAGAAGGCCCGGAGACATTCCTATGAACTATGCTGACATTACAAAAGCAGAAAATGTTTTGGGATGGCGACCAAAAATGAGTGACGGCAAATCTATTATTAGAGATGCTATTAAATGGTACAGGAGTGAGCTGTATCAAAATTTAATTCATGATCGAAATTAATATTCCATTTAAGAATATCAATTCATATAAAAATGTATCATTTATGAAATTACATCATGCTAGCAATCATGCGGTAATTTTAGCCGAATGGTGCAAGGAACAGGGATTGATTATGGGACTAGATTTCGAATGGGCTGTATGGAGAGATGCAGAAAAAATATCTTTCAAATTCATGAACAAAGGAGAAAAATATTCAAGTTTGTTTGCTTTAAAATTCGGAGACGGAAGTGCTTGAAGTTTTTATTATTTTAATTCTTCTTCAGATTAAACATTGGTATATTGATTTTGTAAATCAAACTCCTGAAGAGATACAGTTAAAAGGTGTCTACGGCAAATGGAAAGGTATTCGCCACAGTGTAAAACACGGGCTAGCCTCCATTCTTATCTTTGCGTTATTTGCACCCCCAGGATGGGCTATAACGCTAGGAATTATTGATGCTTTATTTCATTATCATATTGATTGGGTTAAAGCCAATAAAGGCAACAAAGATATAAGTGATCCCGAATTTTGGAATCATCTAGGATTAGATCAATTGGCACATCAAATTATCTACATCCTATTAGTAGGAGTTTTAATATTATGAAAAAAGAATTTAATGTAAAAGATACAGTTTGGATCCATATGGGAGAAAAACGTCTTGTTGAGGGTAGAGTAGTTGATATCATCGACCTAGAACATCTAGGTGAAGGTCATAGTCCAAACAGAGAACTATATATTATCGAAATCAAAACAGGAATTGACGATATCTACGAAGTCAGAGATTTTGATCAGATCAGTCCTGATAAGAATGGGCCTATAAACCTTTTTAGAAAATTAAAAGAACAAAGCCAACAAAATAATAGGTATCTTAAAAAGGTAGGAATGCCTATACCTAATGTTGAATATACACTTAGCGATTACCTAGAGGACGAAGTTGATCCTGCTGTAATTCATGCGGCTATGGAAAAAAGTCAACAAAATGTTGTTCATCAACCACTAGATCTAAAAACCGATAAACCAAAGCGTCGATATTACAAAAAGAAAAAATAATGTCAGAAACTTGGTTGCAAATTCTAAAGCAGTTAGAACCCAATTACGACTCTTTAAAAGACATGCTAGATAATGGTCCACAAATAGTAGCCAATCTACGTGCTGTTAACAACAAGTGGAGAGTTAGATTAGAAGAAAGTTGGTTATATAACGGAGATCAATACTATACCGCAGACTACAGCAATCTTGATCAAAGATGCGAATGGGCTAATGAACAGCTAACTAATTGGAGATTTGTCTATAGAATCAGCCACCAAGAATGGACTTTCTTTAACAGAGAACAAGCAGAAAAATTCTTAACACTATATAATCTAAGATGGGCAGAGTAAGATATCAGGTTGTTGAAAAAGATGGACAACAAATTGTTGAAGAAATTCACAAAGTTGTAATACATAGATTTGAAGTATCAGATGTTGAAGATCCAGATTTATATGCTGCTCAACCTATATGGGAATGGCAAGAAACTGATGCTGGTAAGTTTGTAATGGAACATGCTATAGATAAACCGGAATGGCAAAGACATCCGGATCCTATGTTCATGGGATATCGATATGTTATCGTAGCAGAACTAGAAAAGAAAAAACTGTCAGAATTTTATCTAAGGTTTAATAAAAAAATTGTTTAAAAAATTAGATCCAGACTTGTATGGCAGCATGTCATTAAAAATTAAAATGACGGTTATTGCCGCACATTTGATTTTTGTTGCGTGGCTAATTCTAGATCCCACATGGGCAGGGTTCACAGCAGTATTGTTAGGATGGATCGTTTTTGGAAAAATTGGAGGCGAGGTTGGCATCCACAGATATTTCAGCCACCGAAGTTTTAAAACAAATAAATTTTGGGAAAAGTTCTTGATGATAACAGGATCTGCCAACGGTCTCGGATCTACTATAGGGTGGAGTGCTGTACACAGGTATCATCATGCTAACGCAGATACAGATAGAGATCCTCATAGTCCTCATAATCTAGGATTGTTAAAAACATGGTTAACTTTGTGGGGAGACCTTCCTGCAATAAATCCTAGTCATATTAAAGATTTATTAAGAGATAAAAATCAAGTTTGGTTACATCAAAATTATTTTAAGTTTCTTTTATTGTGGATCTGTTTCTTCTCAACTGTTAGTATTGCTTTCCAAAGTTGGATTCCAATTTTATTTTTCTGGGCAGGCAGTTGTGTCATAACTTTTAATATTGCAGGCTTTGTAGATGGTGTTTGCCATAAATATGGCTATGCATCGTACGATGTTAAAGACAAGAGTAAAAACAATCTCTGGTTAAATCCTTTACTTTTAGGAAGTGGATTGCACAATAATCATCACGGAGAACCGGGAAATTGGAATTTTGGTGGTAGGGGCCGATGGTATGAAATTGATCCTATGAGTTGGTTTATTAGATTGATTAAGACCTAAAAATAAATTTCTCTTGATATTTTTGTCAAGATATTGTACAATATGTGTATTCTAAAGAGACATTTATATGAGAAATCACTATTGGACTTGTTCAAAATTTGCTGATTGGATTCGAGGAACTACCAAAGGTGGTGCCAAGACTTCAGAAGGTTGGGCAGAATGGGAAGCTCGTGCAAAATCTGCACATCCTATTCGTTGGTGGATTGCAGAAGAAGGACTAGACTATATCCAAAATATCTTCTATTGGCCTACTGATAAACTTTATGCTATTAAGTACTATATCAATAACCGCTGGGTTACTCGCACTCATTGTCTCACTGCTCACCCTCGCGACATCAAACCCGGCCAGTGGCAGGATGTTGGCAACCGGTTTCTTCCATGCTTGTTTAACGAACTACAGGACTTTGTTGAAGTAGAACTAGCATGGTGGCACATCGCCTGGGCCGAAAAGGATGAGAAGCGTAAGTATAACGCACCGTTCTGGGCAACTGGTTGGTTCCGTTGGCGGACATGGCGTTGCCCACAAGCTGGTCTTGATAATCTCAAATGGCAAAGCGAGCTTCGTCATACTGTCGATGATGGTTGGGAAGAAGGTGATCCAAATGTTGGCACACCCACTCCGCAGGCAGAAAAGGCACTTGAAATTCTTGCACTTTACAAATGGTGGACTGAGGTTTATCGTAATCGTCCAGATCCTCATGATGCATCGGGCTGGAGTGAATACTGCGACCGGAAACGTGAGGAAGGTGGTAGTTTTATGAGCGAAGCCAAAGATCCCGAACTTCGTGCCTTTGGCGATGCGGCTCTTAAAAAGACTCGAGAAATCGAAGAAGCATATGAAAAAGAAGATGAGGGAATGCTTATCCGACTAATTAAAATTAGAAACAGTCTTTGGACATGATTAAGTTGACTTTAATCTTTATTAGCTCTATAATTATTATGTTTGGTGCTTTATATCTAAGCATTAGAGTATCTAGCGGCGGTCGTTACTACGATTGTAGGATGGCTGATTTTCATCCCGATTACCCTCCAAAGGTTAAAGAAGAATGTCGAAAACTTCTAAAGAAACAAGCAATAACAGTATAAGCAAAAGCCCAGGACGCTTAACTTTTCAAAAAGAAAAATACATAGAACGGTGTAGAGAAAAAGGTGAAGAGCCTAACCCGGACTATCTCAAAATGTATGAGAACGATCTTAAGCGTTACGACGCTAGATTCGAAACTGAAGAAAGCAAACAGTACAGTATGGAGTATGATCTCCTTACTACCCCTTGGATTCTAGAAAAAGCTCGAGCTAAAAATAGTTATGCACAAAATCTCTATGCCGCAATGTGCAACAACGGCTTCATCAAACTAGAAGTTTTTCCTATTCTAACTGAAAAAGAGTGGTCGTGCTCTTGGAGATATGCCGGCGGTGTTATTGCCGATATGCGACAAGAAGGCGACTATATAGATTGGTATTGCAGTGGCATTGGAGGTCAGATTGTTGAGGAAGATGGTAAAGAGACTACAGAACAGTGGCGGGCTCGAACCGGCTTTATGCCCGAAGGTATGATCACTGAAGAAATCAAGCAAGACCTACAAGAACTAGGTTGGGTCCCCGCAAAAGGCGGAGATTGGGAACATTTTGAGTAAACCTATAATTCTTACAGAAGGACAATGGGCAAAACTACATCTACGGTTATCTCAAGATAACCATAGTAGTGTTATGCTAATTAGAACAAAAATGCGATCTGTTCTTGGTTTCACCGTAAGAAGACACATAGATTGGGTCCTTCCGCCAGAAGCGGGTCCAAAAACCAAACGATTTATGGTTAAACAAATCTGTTTAGATTTTTATAACGAACCAAAAAGAACTATGTTTTTGCTCAAATATTCGGAATATTTGGAAAAACCAAGTCTTGACTAAATGGTAAAAATGCTCTATAATATAACTATACTAACGCACAAAGGAGCACAAATTGGCTACTAAACTTCAAAAGGCTAGCATCGCAATTCGTCAAAATAAAGGACGAGATATGAGCCCAAAATGGGACGGTGCAGACGAGTGGACCGGTGATAAATTTACTGCCCATTTCCGCTCTTCCATGGAATGGTATCGCCTAGAGGCTAGCGTTAAAGAACTTAAACCTAAACTAGTTGAATGGATGCACAGTGCCGGCTATGATAAATCCGACATTAATGCTATCCGCAAAACTAAAGACAAATATTTTAGTGGAACTATTGTTGGTGTTGCAGCCTGTTTGGTGAAGGGCATGCCAGAAGTTCATGATGGATTCAATAGCGGTAAAGATACCGCGGCCTGGCTACGAAATGAAATCGAAAGCGTTCTAAAAGCAGGTGCAGACGATCGGGAAGAAGAAGAAGATATCAACAAAGTTAAGGAAGAAAAGCCTGTTGTTCCTGTAATGAATATTCAGGATCGCCTTCGTGAGGCGGCCGGTAATATGACCGAAGAAATTGATATGGCAATTGATGCGTGGATTACTGATCCCGAATCTTTCGACCCGAAACAATTCAGCCTTGTAAAACTTCTTCGTGGCAAGGGTGCCAAAGCCGCTCATGCACGTTACATCAAGAGCTTCTTCAAGTTTAGTCACGAAGAACTGCTCGAACTAGCATCGGGCAATGCCGACGAGCAACTTCGCGAAGCATACAAACATAACAGTCGTAAGAATGTTAAGAAGCTAATCGAGTTCTACGACAGCATCATGGCCGCTTGTGATCAGATTGCCGCAGAACAAAAGGTTCTTAAAAAGCCTCGTGCTAAAAAGGTCAAGCCTGCAGAACAGTTGGTTGCAAAACTTAAATTCTGTATCAAAGATGATAAATTGGGTATAGTGTCAGTGCCTCCCGCAGGCATTATTGGTGCTCAGGGTGTTGTAGTTTATAACCTTAAGACTCGTAAATTGGGCGTATATGTTAGCAAAACTAGCCAAGGACTAAATGTCAAAGGAACTAGTATTATCGACTATACTGAAAAGAGCTTCCAAAAAACTCTGCGTAAGCCCGCAGACCAACTCAAGGAATTTAAAGAACAAAACACTCAGAAGCGTGTTCAAGATTGGTTTGGTAAAATTAAAAGTGTAGAAACTGTTCTCAACGGACGTATGAATTCCGACGTTGTGATTTTAAAAGTTTTTAAATGAAACAGTTTCTATTGTCTCTGTTGATAACTGCCGCCGGGTATGCTTCAGCTTCTGATGTGATTAAAACATTAAAAGTAAGGCATACCGACACTCCCAGGCCAACAGTCATCATTGCACACGGATGTGACGGAAATACAAATGGTTCGTATTCTAGTTGGATGGAGCTAGTTTCTTCTTGGGGATATAACGGAGTAATGGTCGACTCTTTCGAAACTAGAGGATACCCTTTTGGAATTTGTAATCGGCCTGGTACAATTAGTCCATCAACTAGATCAATCGATGTTAGCAATCTAGCAGAATATATTAGACAACAACCTTATCATTCTGGTAAGATTGCAGTTATAGGCTTTAGTCACGGTGGAAGCACAGTTATGAATATTGCAAATAACAGCACAATCAATAATATAGATGCGGCTGTTGCTTTCTATCCTAGTTGTTACGATAAAGTATGGTTTGGTAAAAGATACGACTTTATTGGGCTTCCGTACTCGAACCCTAAGATTCCTGTTCAAATTCATTTTGGTGAAAGAGACACATGGACGCCTCCTAAAGAATGTACCAATATAGACCAATACGAACACTACACATACAAAAGTGCAACACATGCCTTTGATATGCAGTTGCCTAGCAGAACTGCCTACGGATATTATATGGAATACAACTCAGAAGCAGATCAAATTTCAAAAGTACGTACAAAACAATTTTTAGACAAAAATTTAAAATGACTACTAATGCCTTTATCTTTTCTTGGGATTGTAATGGTATAGAAGCTATTATTCCTATTACTCAATACGAAGAAATGGATAAGAGAAATCTTCTCAATATTCTTGCAGAACGTAAAAAAGAACATAATCCCATCAACAATATAATTTTTAACCTTACGATGCGGGCAAGATTTAATCCACAAAGGTTCTACGAAATTTACGCCATTGATTGCGAAAAATCGCTTGATGAAAATTTTTGGCGTAGTAAGTGGAACGAAGATCCTCAATTTTGTGCTGACCTTATTCGAGAAAAAGGTTTAAAAATTTATTCAGATAGATCCACAAAGTCTAGAGTTATTGTCTAAAATAAGTTATACTATAAAAAAGGAGTTTATATGTTAGTACCTATGGTCATTGAAAAAACAAGTTCTGGAGAACGTGCATTTGATATTTTTAGTCGATTGCTCAACGAACGTATTGTTTTTCTAAACGGACCTGTTGACGATCATAGTGCCAATTTGATTGTTGCACAATTACTGCATCTTGAAAGTCAAGATGCAGAAAAAGATATTAATTTTTACATCAACAGTCCGGGAGGGCTTGTTACAGCAGGGTTGAGTATCTACGATACCATGCAATTTATTAAACCAGATGTCTGTACCTATGTTATGGGACAGGCTGCTAGTATGGGGTCTTTCCTTGCACAGGCAGGAAGTCCGGGCAAGCGATTTGTACTACCCGAAAGCCGTACAATGATCCACCGTGTTAGTTCGGGTACGCCTAGCACACGTGGTTCTGTGCATGTTCAAGAACTAGAATTTGAAGATGCTCGCCGCACTTTTGAAGAATCTAAACGCATTAATAAGCGTCTAACTGAACTGTATGTTCGACACAATACTGCAAATAAAACCTACGAAGAAATGTACGAAGCTATGAAATTTGATACATTTTTGAGTGCAGAAGAAGCTGTTCAGTGGGGACTTGCGGATCGAGTAGTAGAAAAACGCCCTAGTTAATTGTTCCTAGGCTAAGAGCCCTTGCTGTGCTAAATATAGAAAAAGCACACAAGGGCTTTCGCATATACGGAACAAAACCATGGTAAAAACATTCGACGCAGGTAATTTAGAAAATATTCCACGCACTAGTCTGCTATTAACTGAAAATGATCTTAGCGGAGATTTAATTGACGGCGGTACTATTACCAATTTCTCCAGTACTGGTATTAAAGATCTTTCTACTAAACAAACGCTAGTAGTTGAAGATGATAAAATTACTGTCCAAAATATCAGCGTAAAAAACGTAGAAGGAAATACAACCTTTCGAGGCGATGTTAAAATCTATGGTGTATTAGATGCAGGATTTGTTAGAACTACTGAATTAATTACAAACCAAGTATATGAGAAACAATACTTAGAATTTGCACACGGAGAAAAAGGAACAAACATTGGCACAGGATTACTATGGCCTGGTCAACCTTATAACAAACAGTTTGTTCTTTTATCAAATCCTGATAGATTTTTCAGTACAGAACATATTGAAATTACCAAAGGTAGAAATTTTATAATTGGTGGTTCAAGTGTATTAACTTCTGAAAGTCTAGGAAGTAGCGTTGTTAATTCTAGTTTAAAGACTGTAGGAACACTAAGAGAATTAAATGTTAGCGGTGCTGTAAACTTTAATGACTTTGTTTTTTATAATCCTGTAGCTAACAGATTCAGTCTAGGACAAGATCAACCAACAGCTTTGTTTACTGTTTACGATTATCCAAACAACGTAGAACTTGTAATAGATGCCGATGATCGAGGTCGAGGACGCATAGGAACACTTAATACCAAAGCACTTGATATTATTACAGACGACCAAGTTCGAATAAGTGTTGATGATCAAGGACATATTACGTTTGGACATGAACTAAGAGATAGTACTGTTATTCGTGCATACGGTAAGTTTTCTGTTAATGTTAAGAATCCAACCGAAGCGTTTGAAGTTGGCGGTAATATGCGTGTAGGAGGAAAACTTCACATGAGAGGTATTGAACCTCCAACACAAGGTGCATATCAACAAGGCGATATTGTTTGGAATGATAATCCTCTACCACAAGGATTTATTGGATGGGTTTGTGTGAGATCTGGCACTCCGGGCACCTGGAAGAATTTTGGTGAAATTCGTCCTTAATCTATTGACAAGGTTAAATAATCTGACTAAACTATAGTTTAGCGGTTCTAAGACATTCATCCCGCTTTATAAATTCTGCATGTCATCAAACTTGCTACTTTTTACAAGGAGACTAGAGATGGCAAAATATCTATCAACAAAAACATACGGCAACGACCGAGGGCTTAGTTGTTGCTTCCGTCAGTGGCGTTCCACTCACTCGCATTGCTCGATGCTACACGGATACTCAATTGGAATCAAACTTGTATTTGAATCAGAAACACTAGACGACCGTAATTGGGTTATGGACTTTGGAGGCCTAAAGGCATTCAAAGAATGGTCAGAATGGCAATTCGATCATACAATGATTATTGCTAAAGATGATCCTGAAAGACAAACTTTTATCGAACTAAACAAAATTCAAGGCGGTTTCAAAAACATGGGCATCATTGACCTTCGGGTTGTTGAAGCAGTAGGTTGTGAAAAGTTTGCTGAATTAGCCTATCGTGTTATGAACGAAATTCTAGAAGCTTACAAAGAAGGCCGAGGATGGACACATCCAGACGGTCGAGTATTTGAAGCACGATATCCCACAGGTCAAGGTGTTCGTCTACGTTCAGTAGAAGTATTTGAACACGCAGGCAACTCCGCCACTTACGAAGGGTAATTATGAAACAGATAGCCGTAATAGGTGCCGGAATTACTGGAGTAATGGCGGCCTACTATTTGGCCAAGGCAGGATATAAGGTTACTGTTTTAGAACAAGAATCTTATCCTGCCATGCGTACTAGCTATGCCAATGGGGGACAAGTGTCTGTCAGTAACTCAGAAGTTTGGACTACTTGGAGTAATGTTAAAAAAGGCTTCAAGTGGATGTTCCAAAAAGATGCACCTCTTCTTATACGTCCCATTCCTAGCTGGTCAAAGATCAAGTGGATGACTAAGTTTTTAATGCATACATGTTTGGGCGATTATGCTCGAAATACTGCCGAAACGATTCGATTAGGGATTGAATCTAGGACATTATATAAAGAAATTATTCAAGAAGAAGATTTAGAATTTGACCAAAGTTTCTGTGGAATTTTACATTTTTATAAGGATGCAAAATATTTTCGAGATGCTCAAAGTGTAAAAGAACTTTACAATGCTAATAAATGCGAATGGGATATTCTCACAGCGAACCAAACATATCGAGTTGACCCGGCACTTACAGATATAGAAGATATCATGGGAGGTGCATGGACTCCTAGCGATTGGACTGGAGATATCCATAAATTTTGTGTAGAACTTAGCCGTGTCCTTGAACAAAAATACGGAGTGACATTTGTTTTTGATACAAAAATAGATAAGTTTACTTCTGAAGAATTATTGAAAGATTTTGACAAAATTGTAATTTCTGCAGGTGTGGGGTCGGTTAAAATTGCCAAATATTTTAACGACAGTTTACCCATTTATCCTGTAAAAGGATATAGCATTACCATTAATGTCAAAGACGAAGATATGAAATATGTGCCTAAGGTTAGTTTATTAGACGACCAAGCTAAGATTGTTACCAGCACACTAGGTAATCGTTTCCGTGTTGCAGGCACTGCCGAACTAGCAGGAGAAAATTACGATATTCGAAGAGATCGAATTGAACCTTTATTAAATTGGGTCAAAGAAAACTTTCCAAATTTAGATATTAGTAATTATTCAAGTTGGGCATGTCTGCGTCCAATGACTCCAAATATGATGCCTATAGTCAAAGAATCCAAAACCAGAAACGTTTATTATCACACTGGACATGGTCATTTAGGCTGGACTCTTAGTCCTGCAACGGCTAAAAATCTAATTTCGTTAATTAAACCTTGACTTTTAATTTTAGATATCGTATAATTGTATTTTACAAACTAGGTAAAATTCTCTATGATTAATTTTGCAGGCACATCTAACTCTTCCGAAATTCAATATAAGATTATCCAAGATGCACTCCATTTGGGTGTATGCGAAGTTGAATTTACCAAAGTCAATGGTGAGCATCGGTTGATGAAGTGTACTCTACATAAAGACTGGATGCCTTCTGAAGCTATCCGAGAGCATCATCAAACTCGATTGCTAGATTTTGAAACTATACCAGTTTGGGATACTGACAAGCAAGAATGGCGTAGTTTTAAGACTATGCGTGTAATAACTGTTAAAATCATTAATCATGGAACCGAAACGCTACACAATAACTCTTGAAGAAGATCCCGAAACTGGCGATCTAGTTATTCCCTTTACGCCCGATATGCTAGCACAGGTAGGTTGGGACTTTGGCGACGTTATCCAATGGAAAGATAACAACGACGGTTCGTGGACATTGTCTAAGAAAGACAAAAATGAATAAAATTGGTTTTGCTTGCAAGTGGATCGATCACGCAGGGCAAGTTGATGGTATTAAACCTAAAGATGACTGTAAAAAGTACAATACAGGGTCTACAACTGTAGCTTGGTTAAATAGACAAAGTCGAGATTCCGCAGAAGAAAAACTGTGGGATCTTATGAAAACCAATATCGAATCAATTAGACTACTAGTTGAACGAGTAGGAGGTCTCGATGAAAATCTTAGGATGGTTCGTCTTAGCAGTGATATCCTTCCTGTTTATACTGAACCCACTTGGAGTTATTTTTGGCGTAAGCCAGATGTTGTTGCTTATCTTGAGCGGCATTTTCTCACTGTTGGGGATAGTGCTCGTAGGTGCGGTGTCCGTCTTTCTTTTCATCCTGGCCAGTTTACTGTTCTTGCTAGTGATAATCCAGATATTGTTCAACGCAGTATAGAGGAGTTCGAATATCATGTGGATATGGCCCGTTGGATGGGATTCGGTAAGCAATTTCAAGACTTCAAGATCAACGTACACATATCGGGTAGAGCCGGTCCCGAAGGTATTCGATCTGCCCTCAAACGCCTTACCCCCGAAGCAAGAAACTGTATTACCATCGAAAACGAAGAAAACGCCTGGGGTCTTGACTCAACCCTCGAACTTGAGAAAGATTGTGCCCTTGTACTTGACATACACCACCACTGGTGTCGTGAAGGAGAGTACATTCAGCCCACCGACAATCGAGTTTTACGTGTAATTGACAGTTGGCGTGGTGTTCGACCAGCCATGCATTATTCTGTTTCTAGAGAAGATGTTCTTGTTGGACACTGTGATAAAACAGCACCAGATTACAATCTTCTACTAGAATCAGGTTATAAAAAAGCAAAATTACGAGCACATAGTGATTTCTATTGGAATCGTGCAGTTAACGACTGGGCTCTACAGTTTAACAAAGATTTCGATATTATGTGCGAATCTAAAGCAAAAAATCTTGCTTCAAAAGCACTTTATGAATATAGTTTAGGTCATTAAAAAAGGGCCTTTCGGCCCTTTTTATTTTACCTTTTTAGTTTTAGCTGCTGCCTTTTTAGGTGCAGCTTTTTTTGCGGCAGGTTTTTCTGCTTTTGGAGCACGTGGTTTACGTGGCTTTTTAGCAGGTTCCGCTGTTGCAGAAAGATCCATTGGTTCTAGATCTAGTGCTACTGCTACCGGATCTGCTTTAACAGCGGCAGGCTGTTGCACTTCAACAACTTCTGGTTTAGATTCAGGCATAGGAGGTGTTTCCTCTTTAGCTGTTTCTGTTTTTGGTTTGTTATTAGCTGTCCAGGCCCAGTAACCTAGTACAGCAACTACTACTAATACTAAAATAATTTCCATTCTTTATCTCCTTGCAAGTGATGAATGTGTTTTATTTAATATAGCTTTAATGGTATGATAAAATTTCATTATAGACGCTTTGGCAAACATAAAATAAATACTTGTTAGAATACTACCTGAAGTGAAAAATCTAAAGATTTTTACCAGAATAAATATGGTGTAGTACAGAGGAAATTATGCCACTAAATCAGCAAACAATTAATATTGGCAGTGAGCCAAATGACGGTACAGGCGATAGCGTGTATGTTGCCTTTCAGAAAGTAAACTCCAATTTTACAGACATTTATACACTTTTGGGATTCGGTGCAGGCTTCAGTTTTCTACGTTTAAAAGAAGCACCGACTACATTAAGACCTAATGCATTCCTACAAGTTAATGCAGAAGGAAATAAGTTTGTTAACAAAGTATTGGTTGCAGGCACAGGTATCAACATTGATTTTGTTAGCAGTTCCACTGAAATTAGAATTATCAACACAGCTTCAAGTTTAGCTAGTGATAAAAACCCAACTCTATCAGCTGATATTAGTGGTGAAAACGCATTTACATTAATAAACATGAGTAATGCCGGTCCTCAAGCGGATTGGGATGCAGTTCCACGTAAATGGGTTTATGAAAATTTTGTCAATAGAGACGGCGTAACTCTTTACGACACAACCAGTTTAGCAGAAACTGCATATAACGGTTCTAGCACAATACGTGGTAATATTGTGATGTTATCCGAGCCAACTAGTTCTACACACATAGTTAATAAAGGTTATGTTGATAGAATGGTTGATAGCAGTGGTTTTGCAAGTCAACAAAACTTCTTCGTTGCACTGACAGGCGACGATCATCAATTCAATATACCTTCATATAAGCGTGGTCGTGCATTTGCCTACGCATTTAAAACCGTAAATAGAGCTGCACAAGCAGCCGAACAATTTATTGAAGCTAGTCAGATTGTTTTAGGTCCATACCAAAAAACAATTACTATGAGTAATGGTACTGCTATTCCTAACGTTACATCAATTACTACCAGTACTCTATTAGATGCAAGCTCTTTTGGTATACGATTAAGAGTTTCTCTAGATCCTGCAAGTTTTAACATTGGAACTGATCCATTTATTAATAGAAGTATTTTCCCAGGAAATTACATTATAGGTGCTAGAAGCGAAGCTATTGGTCTGATTGAAGCAATTACATTAGATGATATAAATGGTTATGAATACTACGACGTTACTCCGGTAGACTATGCACTACCTTACAAGATGTCGATTGAACCTGAACCATTTAGCTACAATGCATACTCTACGTCGGGCGGAGAGATCACCCAATGTGCATTCTTGCTAGATGTCGCCGACAGTATCGACCTTCCCGATTTCTGGGTTGGCTATAAATTTGTAATTACAAATGCTAGTTACGGAATAAAGAGCTATGGATATATTGTAGACATTTTAGAACAGCTCGACGAAGATCAAAACGTCAGAGACATGATTGTTGTTGACTTCAAAGATGGCCTTCCTTTACAAGACGCAGATCTAATAGATTATGATAAGTGGCACGTATATTCTGGTGACTTTGAATTAAACGAAGAATTACAATGGGGTCAAAAACAAACTAAGAATCAATGTACGATTCTAATTGAGTCTGGAGACTTTGAAGATCAGTATCCAATTAAAGTCTCTCAAAATACTTCTATTAAAGGTGACGAATTTAGACGTTGCATTATCCGACCAGCACCTTTATTTGGAACAAGACTGCCAGGAATAAGTTCAAGTAAATGGGCTAATACTTATTTCTATAGAGATTCACAGATTGACGGAATTATTACTACTCAGTTAAACACTTCAACTGATTACGCTACACCAGTATCGGGAGTAATATTAAGTTCAACTGATAATGACCCTACAACAAAAACCGTTACTGTGACTATTCCAACGGGTACTGCCAGCAGTTCTTGGATAGGAAAAATATTTAAAGTTACAGACGGGGTAAATGTTCAAGGTGAGATCCGTGCAATAAGTGGAAATACATTTGAAGTTTCTCTTGCACAGAACGAAATTAATTTTGAAAAGACTGCCTATAATTACACAGTAGGAGACACCATTCCCTACCTTTCTTGGCACATTTATGAACCAATACGTTATGGATATCATTACTTAAGAGATGCAAGTCGACCAGTTAATACACTAACTACTCAAACAAACAGCGGTGGTTATACAAATGCTGCTAGAGTAATAGAACTTAACCGCGACTTTATTAGAGCAGAAGTTATTGCTTATCTAAATGCTACATATCCTAGTTTTGTTTTTAACGAAGATAAGTGTTCTAGAGATATTGGCATCATAGTAGATGCATTAACTTATGACCTTAGAAATGGAGGAGATAACAGAACTATTAATGCTGGCGATAGTTACAGAAATGTTGCTGTTGTTAAATCTACTCAATTAACAGAAACTGTTGCTGCTATTAATTACATCAATACTATTGGGCAGAGGATTATTAGAAACCAAGCACCTTTAACTGTTTATCAATCAGTTGAAGATCAGGTGTTTACTGATCCGGTAGGCGGAACCTTAGTAAGTAGTGGTTCAGATGCTGTTCTTGCAGACCTTGTACAGGCCTGTTCAAGAATTGTAAATAACGATCCAGATTTTAACCCTCCTAAATATAACGACGAAATGGACGTCTTCTTGATGAACGACGCAACAATTAATCGTTATATCAGTGCCCAAGGTCACGGTGGTTTCATGAAGGTACTTGATCCGGATGGACAGATTCTTGCTAAATCACCTTATACACAAACTGCTTCAAGTTTCTCAAAGAGCAAAAACCGTCATGTATTTTCAGGCGGTATGTTTATCGACGGATTCTCGGGCAACACTGTATTCAAGACAGGAAGTATAACTACCGCAACAGTAACAGGTTATCCTATAAAAATTAATTCTTCTTTAACTACAGGCAGCGTTGGACGTCCTAGCGTTGTACCTGGAGAGGGATATATTCGACCTCAGGTACCTTGTTTCTTTGTTCACAGAGGTGTTACATACGAAGTCAGCTTTGTAAGTAACTTTAATCCATTTAACGGTACAGGAAGTTTAAATTTAAATCCTTTAAGACCGGGCGGTATTAAGAGTATCACAAGCTCAACTAATATTGCAACAGGATTTAAAACAGGTTCTAATTTTACAGTTCCTGTAAGATTCAGTGCTCCAACACAGGCAGGCGGATTGCAGGCAACAGGTACTGCGGTAATATTGGCTACAGGTGTATGTCAAAGTGTTACTGTTTCTTTCCCAGGTTCTGGATACAACAATGGTACATTCTCAAACAATTCACCTTCTGCACCTAGCGTTGTAATTGGTGCTGCAAGAATTACCTGGACTAGATCTAGTGCTGGTGCCATAACTGGGTACGAAATCATTGACGGCGGTGTCGGTTATGCCGCAGGAACACAAATTAATTTTCCATCCTCCGGGGGAACAACTGCTGCTGCTACCGTAGCATCTGTTGACGGAAATGGTGCAATTACAGGAATTACAATTACCAATCCCGGTGCAGGTTATACAATTGATCCTGCTGTAACATTTGGTGCAAGTTTGTCTTACACTGCTGTTGTTCAACCCGGATTCATTGAAACTGCAAACCATCCACTACCTAGTGAAATAACACTAATTACCGCAGGTAATCGTTCGATGCTGGCTAACGACTTTACTCAGATGAACGATTTAGGCTATGGTATTTTCTCAACGAACGGTGGTTTGGTTGAAAACGTTTCCATGTTTACCTACTACTGCTACAGTGCTTATTATTCGTTAAATGGTGCTCAATGTCGTAGTATTGCAGGTTCTACTTCTTATGGTCTAAACGGATTGAAGTCAGAAGGTAGCGATCCAACTGAAGTTCCTATCAACGTAAGAAATAAGAGAACTACTAGCCAGGTTGTTACTGTTAATGCGATTGGTACATACACAAACCGTGCAGAAGATGCATTGCTGTATGTAGACGGAGTGAGTTACGAACCAGTTGCACAGAGTCAAATTGAAATTAACCACAGTGGTACTGTTGTAACTTATAATGTTAAGAGTGCTCAACAAGATACATTTGACAGTAATGTATATGCATTATCTTTAGACGACGGATCTGGACAAGGTTTAAGATTTGCTGTACCTGACGGTACGCCTGCAACTCTTAGAATTTATTATAATCAAGAATTACTAGATGTAAATGCTGCAACATTAACAAGACCTAGTACCGTCTTAACCTATAGTGAAGATCCTATTGAAGTATACAGAATATTAAAATATTCAGACAAGGGCGGAGATACAGCACTTGCTGAAAGCGATGCACCTTATAACTATATTAATCTAGTTCCATATACTGAAGGTAACGGATTGTACCGTCAAGGTCTAGGAGAGATTACCATTACTAGCGGCGGTGCAGGGTTTTCATCTACAACAACACAGTATACAGCATCTATTCCTGCCCCAAGCACTGCCGGAACAGCTACAGTTAACGGAGATCAATCTGATACTGATTTAATTAATATTTCCGGTGCAACCGGAACTATAATGATTGGTAGTAAAGTAACCTTAACATCAGGGGGAGGGGATCCAAACGGTGCTCCTACATATGTTGTTTGGGTTAATTCATCTCAAACTTTAGTTAGAGTTGATAGAGAATGGACATGGGCCAACGGAACAGGTCTTACATTCTCAGGAACACAAGCCGCAGGTTACGGTCTTGCAAACAGTTCTGGACAAATTTACAAAGTTGTTTTAACTAACCAAGGTGCAGGTTATGCAGGATATTCTGTAAGGAATATTACTATTACTGGAGGATCAGCATCGGCTACTGTAACTGCATACCCAGTTGGTATAGTTGGATCTAGAAAAATCAAAGTAGTTGAACTCGATGCCAGAGAACAGGCTAGAATTGCAAGAGGACTAGCTAACGGATACAGTTACGTATTTGGTCATGAGAGTAACCTATATAGAATTACTGGATATAGTAGTTCTAGTCAAACAGGTAATGATTGGGGAGAATTGAGTGTAGAAACCTATCCAGCAGGTTCAACATTACAAGATCAAATCTTACCTACTACAATGAAAGCTGGTATAACAGCTAACCAACCAGGCGAGATTACTGTACGCATCTCAACCATGCGTGTAACAGGCCACGACATGTTAAACGTAGGTACTGGTGGATATGCAGATAGTAAGTATCCAAACGATCTCTATGGACCTCCATTTAATCCGCCCGACAGTAGTTTAGAAGTTCAGGAAGTTGGTAAAGGTCGTGTTTATTACGCAACTACTGACCAAGATGGTAACTTCAAAGTTGGTAAGTTCTTCAGCGTTGATCAAGGACGCGGTACTGTGAGTATCAGTGCTCCAATTAGTTTGACCAACGTTGACGGTATTAGCTTTAAACGTGGACAAACATTAGTTCAGGTATTCAGCGTTGATGGTACAATGGGCGGCAATAGTAATAACGCTGTTCCTACCGAACGTGCTATTCAGACCTATGTTAATAGTCGTTTAGGTCTAAACAGAAATAATACTACAGCAGGTGTAAACCCAATTGGCAACGGTTTCTTAGACAGAGGTGGTGTTCTAGAAATGTTAGATACCATCAAGATGGGAGATAACCGTATTGTTAATATGGCTGATCCTATCGGGGACAAGGATGCTGTAACTAAACGTTGGGCCGAAACAAATTACGTCAATACTGCCGGCGATACAATGGTTGGTACATTGGTTACACGCAAACTTGAACCAAGTGCAAACTTGACATATGACATCGGTGAAGACGGCAAGCGTTATGTAAACGTTTACGGAAATAAATTCTGGGGAACTGCTACATCTGCGGAAAGTTTAAATGCGTCAGTTAATATTCAACTAAGCGGAGACGTTACTGGTACAGCTAGCTTTAACGGTTCCGGAAGTATTAACATTGCTACTACCATATCTGCAAATAGTGTTGCACTAGGAACAGACACTACTGGTGATTATGTTTCAACTGGTGCTACAAGTGGATATGGTATCAGTGGAAGCACTTCGGGAGAAAATGCATCATTTACTGTCACATCAAACGCAACCAGTACAAACGCATCTAGCACAATTGTATTTAGAAATGGTAGCGGTGGATTTGCAGCAGGTGCTGTTACTGTTACAGATTTATCAGGTTCGATTGCATCCTTTACTGGAATGACTTCAACTTCTATAACAGTTGGATCAATTGTTAAATCTGGTACAAGCGGAACTGGAGATATTGGTCAAAGTACTAACCTATTTGGTACAATGTACGGAACTGCTTATCAAGCTAGATACGCTGACTTGGCAGAAAAATATCTTCCAGATGCACATTATGATCCGGGCACTGTTGTTATTTTTGGCGGGGAAAAAGAAATTACTGCTGCATTAGATTTTATGGATCGAAGAATAGCAGGCGTTGTTTCTACAGATCCTGCTTATAAAATGAACAGCGAACAAGATGGCGGAATTTATGTAGCTCTACAAGGTCGTGTTCCTTGTAAAGTAGTAGGAAATATCAAGAAAGGCGATATGTTGGTAGCAAGCGGGGCTCCGGGAGTTGCTACTGCGGAGAAGAATCCGGCATTAGGTTCTGTAATTGGTAAAGCACTACAAGACTACAGCGGACAAACAATAGGTATAATTGAAGTTGTGGTAGGGAGAATTTAATGGCTTTTCAATATATTAATACTGGTACAAGTGCAAATAAAGGTGATGGAGATAGCTTAAGGCTAGCGTTCCATAAAATTAATCAGAACTTTGCACAAGTTCAGAGTGCAAGCACATCTTCGGTTGTAATTAGTGATCCAACTGAAAACCCTGCCATTGAAATAAAATCTTTTAATGGAACGTTTACCTTGCCAGGTGACGGGGAAACCGCAGTTCAACTATTTGAATTTGATAGAAGAATATATAGAGGTGCAAGCATTGATATATTAGCCGAAAATCAAACTACATTAACACAAGATGCAGGTAGTAGTTACATTGTTACTTGGAACAGTTCAACTAGTCATATTTTAGGTACAGGAATAGTAAGTCTTAAGCAGGACGGAACAACTGAAAATGCTAGATGGGATCTGGTAGATACTTCAATTTATGATAATCAAATAAGAGTACAAGCATACAATGTTTCAGGCTTAACTGCAACAAATGCCATTTCTTGGCGTGCTAAAGTAAGTTTGTTTAGGCTATAATATGACTGCACCAGTATGGATTACTAACTCAGGATTTTTAGGTACATTAACAGAAAGGACTGCTGTTAATATACCTTTTTCTGTTCAAGGTACCGGAACAACATTTAGTATCATATCTGGAAAATTACCAGACGGGATGGTACTACAATTAGCGACCACCGGAACAACCACCACAACTACAGGATTCATTATAGGCAATCCTATGAGTGTTCCTGATACCTTAAGAAGTCAATTTGTAATCCGTGCAAAAAATAATTCAGGTGTATCAGATAGATCATTTACAGTTGATATTACTAGTAACCAAGCACCTGTGTGGGTAACTCCAACAGGATTCTTACCTGTTGGAACTAGCGGCGAATGTTTTGCAGTCAACGAACACATTGTCGATTATCAACTTTATGCTGTTCCAAATGTTCTATTTGAGAACATGAAATTAAGATACTATATTGCAGACGGCGACGGACAACTTCCAAAGGGTCTAACACTTACTGAAGATGGTAGAATAACTGGTATAATTGATGAGATAACTGTTCAAGAAGAGCCAATTGGCGTTACTGGGAACGGTTATGATACAGAAAAATACGACAGATATCCTTATGACAGTGCGGTAATTTTAGAAAACATAACTAATCGCCCAAAGTATATTAAAAAGATATATCAGTTTTATGTAACTGCCACTGACGGATTTAATAGCAGTCGAAAATTATTTAAATTACAAGTAGTAGATGTAAACAGTCTAAGAGCAGATACAGGATATATAAGTGCAGATGCACGTTGCTTTCAGGCAGGAGACAGCTACTTATATGCACCTGCTTGGTTAAGTCCTGCAAACTTAGGTATAAGACGTGCTTCTAATTTTCAAATTGTTAGAATTAAGACTTATGATCCTCATCCCGAACTTGGTGCGGTAAACTGGGTATGGGATAATATCAGTGTCAATCCTGAAATTAAAGCCATAGCAGATACTCAGTACAACACAGGTCCTAGTGGATTGCCTGTAACTGTTCGAGGTGTTGTAGATACATTTGGAGATTTGCCGTTAGTTAATACTATTGGAGACCTCTATAATGTTATTGATGAAACAGTAAGTTACGTATGGAACGGAAGTTCATGGGAAAGTGCAGACTTCTTGCCCAAATATAATCGTGCCGGAACAAGCACTATACATTTAAAAAATCTAACAAGTTTACCTCAAGTAGGACAAAAACTTAGAATAGACACCTATGTTCCTGATGCTATATACACTACTACCTATACAATAAGTTATGTAACAGGAACAACTTCAACCTGCTTATTAGGTATTCAGCACAGTCCTGTACTTGACGGCGAAAACATCATTTATAATACTACCTTATTAGACGATATTCCAGATAATACTATACTATTCATAGGTAGCGAAAGTCAAAAACCACCGGGATTAAAATTAAACGAAATTACCGGAGACCTCTACGGCCAGGTTCCGTATATACCTGCATATAGCGAAGATTATAAATTTACAATTAGGATGATTAAAACAGATCCCAAAACAGGGGATCAAAGCAAAAGTGATCGAGTATTTCAACTGAGATTACAGGGAAGTGTTAATACAGATCTAGAATGGATTACAACTTCGACTGTAGGTACTATTGCACAAGGTTATCAAAGTGAATTATCAATTGTAGCACGACACGAAAATTTTCCAGAACTAGGAATACAATACACATTAGTAGACGGAGAATTACCAAACGGATTAGAATTTAAAAACGACGGTACTATTATAGGAAAAATCCCCTACGGTGGAACTACTGAAATAGATTACTATCAACCTACAGAATTTACAATCGATGAAGGCGAAACAACTTTTGATAGAAGTTATACATTTAGAGTTGAAGCAACTAACGCCTATAGACTAGTTACTATCGATAAAGAATTTACCATTAGAATTGGTGATAATGATCCTACTCCTTTCAGCAGTGTATATGTAAGACCTTTTATGCCAAGAAATAGACGTAGAAGTTACAGAGATTTTATCAATAACAGGGATATCTTTAATCCAACTGTATTGTATAGACCAAATGATCCGGCTTTTGGTCTACAAAAAGATATTAAAATGGTCATCGAATACGGCATTGAAAGACTAAACCTTGCTGAATATGTAATTGGCTTGCAAAACTATTTCTATAATAAAAGATTCTACTTCGGTGATATTAAAACTTTACCAGCCGAAGACGAAAGAGGAAATCATGTCTATGATTTAGTTTATGTTGATATAATAGATAGTCAATTAAACATGATGGGTAAAAGTCCGGACAGCATTAGTTTTTTAATAAATCAAGGACTGGTTAATCTTTACAGTAATAGTGTAGATAATTGGCAAAATAGTTTAGAAAGTATTCCTATTTACGGAAGAACTATTAAGGTCGACGAATACCTTAGACCTAGATTTATGAGAACAATTCAACAATCAACAGGTGCACCATTAGGATTTATCAAAGCAATGCCGGTATGTTATGCAAAGCCCGGAGAAGGTTACGCAATAAAAAGAAAAATTGAATTAAGTGGATTTGATTTTAAGTTAATAGACTTCGAAGTAGATCGATTAATTATTGACCAAACCTTCGATTACAGTGGCGATAAATATCTCAAGTTCCCAATTAAGAACATTGATGATGTACAACCATTAAACGTCCTGGCTGGCCCAGACGGTGTAATTATTACAGATTCAGACGGAAACCCATTACTTGTAGAATAAAATGAGCACCATTAGCAATTTACCACCGTTAAGTACATTAACTAATTCTATACTCATTCCAGTGGGCGATTCGTCAACTAGGGCAACATTTTCTATATCGGTAGGAGAACTAGGTACTTTTTTCAGTAGAGAAACCGCAGTCGGTGCAACTGGTGCAACAGGACCTATTGGATTAAGAGGTGCTACTGGTAGCGGATCTACTGGATCTACCGGATATGACGGTGCTACAGGAAGTACGGGTCCAAAAGGTGATTTAGGTGATACAGGATCAACAGGTGCAACAGGACCTCAAGGAATTCCCGGAGTAGCTGCTGCACAAGGTGGTACAGGTGCAACAGGACCAACTGGTGCTACTGGTAGTCAGGGAGCGACCGGTCTACAAGGTTCAACAGGCTTAGGTGCTACAGGTGCCACTGGAGAACAAGGGGCAACTGGTATCCAGGGGGCGACTGGACCTCAAGGAATTCCAGGAATAGCCGCCGCACAAGGTGGTACTGGTGCTACTGGTATTCAAGGCCCTCCGGGTCAAGGAGGAACTGGAGCTACAGGTGCTACCGGAGAACAAGGGGCAACTGGACCTCAAGGTATTCCTGGAGTTTTTGCCGGCCAGGGGGGCACCGGAGCTACAGGTATTCAAGGTGCAACTGGACCCCAAGGAGATCTTGGATCAACTGGTGCTACTGGAGAAATTGGTCAACCTTTTGTTATTGATGCTGTTGGTTATTATCCAACACCCTACGATGAAAGAAGTCAATACGACGATCGCCCATACGGATTTACGTTTTTAGAACTAGGAACAGGGACCCTGTATGTAAAACTTAACGGTTTTGGAAATTGGAGTGCTGGTGCACCATTCGGTGGTGCTGGTGCCACAGGTGCAACTGGTAGTGGTGCTACGGGTGCTACGGGAGCAACAGGTGCAAGTGGTGCTACTGGTCCAATTGGAGGAACAGGTGCCACAGGAAATTTTGGTGCAACTGGTGCTACTGGTCTACAAGGACCTTTAGGAGACATAGGTACTACAGGTGCCACTGGACCATTGGGATCGACTGGTGCTACTGGTAATTTTGGTTCTACCGGTGCTACTGGTTTAAGAGGTGCAACTGGAGCTCAAGGCAGTACAGGTGCTACTGGAGCAGGTGCTACTGGTGCTACGGGTGCCACCGGAGCAACTGGTCCTGAAGGTGCAACTGGTTCTACTGGACCAGTTGGTGGTGACGGTGCTACAGGTGCTACAGGTTTTGAAGGTGCTACAGGTGCTACTGGTGCAACTGGTATAGGTTCAACAGGTGCTACAGGTGCAACTGGTAATCAGGGAGAACCGGGTGCTACAGGTGCAACAGGTGCAGGTGCTACGGGTGCTACTGGTATCCAAGGTGCTACTGGTTCATTAGGTGCAACCGGCAATGATGGTTCTACTGGTGCTACTGGGCCATTAGGTGCTACTGGTTCCACCGGTGCCACAGGTGCTACTGGTCCGCAGGGTGCAACAGGACCAGTAGGTCCTAGCATCCCAGGTACTACAGGAGCTACTGGTGCTACTGGTGAGCAGGGTGCTACTGGCCCAGTAGGATCACAGGGCGGAGACGGTGCAACTGGTGCAACTGGTGCAACTGGTCCTGCAGGAAAATACATTGTAACTGCTACACTAGTAGACAGTAATGTAAACATCGCATTTACTTTAAATGATGCTAGTGTAATTACTGTTGGACCAGTTCAGGGGGCCACTGGTCCAACTGGTGCAAGCGGTGCTACTGGTCCAGCAGGAGGTCAAGGTGCAACAGGTGCTACAGGACCCGAAGGTGCTACTGGTGCAACTGGTCCAATTGGTGCTACTGGTCCTTTAGGTGCTACTGGACCTCAAGGTGATATAGGACTAACTGGTGCTACTGGCGAGTTTGGTGCGACTGGTGCAACTGGACCTGTTGGTGTGGGCGGTGCCGAAGGTGCTACAGGTGCCACCGGACCTCAAGGATCAACCGGAGCTCAGGGTGCAACAGGAGAACCGGGTGCTACAGGACCCGCTGGATTACCAAACGCATTTGCTACAGGTTTAGAAGTTGTTCCAGAAGCAGGCGGTTCTCCTTATTACGCTAAAGCATGGGAAGATAATATTACTGCAACCGTAGTTGCAAGAGACAGCGTAGGCGATATTAGAGCATCATTCTTTAGAGGAACAGCAACTTCTGCACTATACGCTGACTTGGCAGAAAAATATCTTGCTGATGCAGAATACCCCATTGGAACAGTTATGATGGTAGGAGGCACTGCTGAAGTAACTGCTGTAACAACCAGTGATTGTTATGTTGTAGGAGTTATATCTGAAAAACCTGCTTATAGAATGAACGAAGGTTTAGATGGCGGAACATATATTGCTTTAACAGGTCGTGTTCCGGTTAGAGTTGAAGGATATATAGTTAAAGGTGATCCAATTTGGCCGTTTAAAGACGGTAAAGGAGCTGGCATAAGCAATGGTAGGGAGCCATTTGCTATTGCACTTGAAAGCGGATTTGAAATAGTGGAGTGTATAGTTAAATGAGTACCATTAGCAATTTACCGGTTATCAGTACTGTTACAACTGCCACTAGTATACCAGTCGGTGACGGACTTAATACACGCCAAATGACCGTTGGACAACTAGGTGAATTTATTAATAATGAATTAGTAACATTCAACATTTCTACAGCAACTACTTCTAGTATAGGTGGAGTGATTGTAGGAGACGGATTAGATATCAATGACGGTGTTTTAAGTGTTACTAATATTGTAACTACTGCAACTACAACAACCCAAGGAACTGTAATTATAGGTGACGGGTTAGAAATTGAGAACGGGGTTGTTAATGTAGTTTCTATGGGTGCTACTGGTGCAAGGGGTGCAACTGGAACAAGAGGTTCTACAGGTGCGACTGGACCTAGATTAACTGCTGTTATTTCCACAACTAGACCGTTGGTTGCTGCCGCAGGAGATATGTGGTTAGATGTAGGCTATAGCGGTCAACTTTTAACATTTAATGGTAGTGTTTGGGTAGCGGCAGCACCGGGGGGATCAATTGGTGAAACTGGTAGCCAAGGTGCAACAGGTGTTACCGGTGCAACTGGTCCACAAGGTGCTACAGGTGCTCAAGGTATAAACGGAACTCCAGGTGCTACCGGACCGCAAGGTGCTACTGGCCCTCAAGGCATTCCCGGAGTAGCTGCTGCACAAGGAGGAACCGGTGCTAGCGGATTACCAGGTATTGATGGTGCTACAGGTGCTACTGGACCAGTAGGTGCTACGGGTGCAGGTGCTACAGGTGCTACTGGAGCTCAAGGTGCCACAGGAGAACCAGGTGCTACTGGTAGCGGATCAACTGGTGCAACTGGTTTTGAAGGTGCAACCGGTGCAACCGGTGCTACTGGTCCACAAGGCGATCTTGGATCTACAGGTGCTACTGGAGAACCTGGACCAATTGGTGCAACGGGCAGTCAAGGTGCTACTGGTGCTGGTGCTACAGGTGCAACAGGAATAGGTGCAACAGGGGCTACTGGAGCGACAGGTCCTCAGGGTGCTACAGGTAGTGGTTCGACTGGTGCTACTGGTCTAACTGGAGCTACTGGCTTAACAGGTGCTACCGGATCTCAAGGTGCTACTGGCCCTCAAGGTATTCCCGGAACTGCTGTTGCACAAGGGGGAACTGGTGCTACTGGTACTCCGGGTATAACTGGAGATCAAGGTGCTACAGGAGTTCACGGATCAACAGGTGCTACAGGACCAACTGGTAGTCAGGGAGATCAAGGTAGTACTGGTGCTACCGGACTTACTGGTGCAACCGGTAGTGGATCAACTGGTGCAACCGGTATAGGTGCTAGTGGTGCAACAGGTGCAACAGGTCTTACTGGTGCTACTGGTATAGGTTCAACAGGTGCAACTGGTATAGGTTCCAGTGGGGCCACAGGTGCAACTGGAGAACAAGGTGCAACTGGTCAAACAGGTGCGACCGGTCTAGGTGCTACTGGTGCTACAGGTGCTACGGGACCAGTTGGTCCAGGAGGTGCATTTGGTGCAACAGGTGCTACCGGTTTTGGTGGTTCTAGTGGTGCTACTGGTGCTACAGGACAACAAGGATCAACAGGTGCTACTGGTCCGCAGGGAGAAATTGGTGCTACGGGCTCAACTGGAGCGACCGGACCTATTGGTTTAAGAGGTGCCACAGGTGCAACAGGTGAACACGGTTCTACCGGTGCTACTGGATCAGGTGCCACAGGTGCCACAGGTGCCACAGGATTTCAGGGTGCTACTGGTGCTAGGGGAAGTACAGGTTCTACCGGATTAACTGGTGCAACTGGTGCAACCGGATTGGGTTACGACGGACTAATTTCTAACAGTACTGTAACTATCATTTCTACAACTAGCGGAACACAACCATTTATAGTCAATCAACTTTACGGGACAAATGCATTTACTACAGGTACTAGAATTAGAGTTGCTGCCATTGCACAACCGTCAGTAGCATATGATGCTGTGATTGCAGCATATACTGGAACTACTTTAGTTGCTGGAATTTTGTCAAACGTTAATACAGGTACTTATAATAATTGGGCTATTGTAGTTGCAGGTCTAAGAGGATTTGCCGGAAACCAAGGAAGTACTGGTGCGACAGGGCTAGGTGCTACGGGTGCAACCGGACCAACTGGGGCTACAGGTGCAATTGCAAATCCGTTTTCCAGTATCTTTACAATTACTAATACAACCAATTCAACTTCTACAAATTCTGGTGCATTACAAGTCGTAGGTGGTGTCGGAGTTGGTGGAAATCTATACGCCGGTGGCAAGCTAGTAGTTTCTGGAAGCAACCCCGGCTGGAGAACTGACTTAAAACTTGCTCAAATTGGAACAATGAACCTTGTGCAAGGATCTTATGTTTCAGATCATCACGGATACATAAGTACAAACCAATACGACAACGGAAGTGAAGATAGAAGAATTAGCACAGGTTACGCACACATAATGAATGTAGGTAACGGAGGCTTCTTATTCCGTAGTGCTGCTTCTAATAGTGCTAATTCGGTAATCTCCTGGGATCAGTTATTGTATATGGATAGCACTAGTGTTAGTGTGTCTCAATCAACTCAGGCAACTAGCACTACTAGCGGAGCATTGGTAGTGACAGGAGGCGTTGGAGTTGGTAGTAACTTGCATGTTGGCGGTCTTTATACTCCTAGTTATCAAGAAGTAAATGCAACTGGAACTAATCAAGCAACTGCTGTTGAATTATCTGCTAGTGTAGTTAAAGTGTTATTTGGATCTAGTGGGGGAGTAAGATTACCGGTCGTTCCAAATGGAACCGCTATAAGAATTAGAAATAGTATTGCAGGTAATCTCAATGTTTATCCGCCAACAGGACAAGATATATCAGGTGCTAGTGGAACGAACACGCCGTTTGTTCAAGGTTCATATACTATAAAGGAATATCAATTTTATAATGACATATGGTTTGTTATGAACCTACTGTAAATAGATAATTTTTAAAAATTAAAATAGGATAAACAATGGCAATTCAATTTCCTTCTAACCCAACTAATGGCGATGTTTACTCATACGGAGGATACTTATGGGTATATAGCAGCACCTCTACAGCATGGTTAGCAGGTCCATTGCCAGGTGGTGCAACAGGTGCAACAGGACCACAAGGACCTGCCGGGCCACAAGGCCAGCCGGGTACTGTTGCTTTTGCAGGATCAACTGGTGCTACCGGTCTGCAGGGATCAACTGGATCACAAGGTGCAACAGGACCTCAAGGTCTTGCAGGGGTTGCTGCGGCACAAGGAGGAACCGGTGCTACCGGTCTTCAAGGAGCTACTGGTGCTCAGGGTGCAACCGGTATTGGTGGTATTGGTGGAACAGGTGCTACAGGTTCAGCAGGTGCTACTGGCGAAATAGGACCTCAAGGTGCTACTGGGCTTGTTGGTGCAACGGGTCTAAGAGGGGCAACAGGTTCTACTGGTGTTACTGGTGCAACTGGTCAAACTGGATCTACCGGATCGCAAGGTGCTACTGGTGCGACAGGCCCACAAGGATCAACAGGTGCTGTTACTGTTTCTGGAAATACTTATACAGTACAAACATTATACGTTTCAACATTAACTGTATCAAGTGTTACTTCTGCTGCTACTATAGAATCAGGAAACGATCTTAATTTACGTGCAGTAGGTCAAATTACTGTTAATCGACCCTTTGTATTAACAACTGCTACAACATCTCAATTGTCTACACTAGGTGCCACAACAAGAATCGGTGCTGTTGTATATGTAACAGATGCCGCAGGCGGTGCTCAACCTTGTTTCTTTGATGGAACTAACTGGAGATTATTTACAGATAGAACTGTTATAAGTTAAGGAATTATCATGCTTAAAAAGTTTTATGTAGTAGTTGATAATCCTGCAGATAAAGAAAGCGTATATCAAGATTTAACATCTAACTATTCTGACGAAGCTATTCCCGAAAGAAAAGTAGAAATTCCAAATCCAATGCCTTTTAGCGAGCATAATAGTGTTGCTATGCTTACAGAGGAAGAAGCTCGAGCTCTAATGTCAGATTTAAGAATTAGAGAAGTGCATCCAGATCCAAAAGATATAGGTGTTAAGAAAAGAATCATTGCCAGTAGATCAGGTACGTATAGCAAAGACATTCAACCTTTACAGACATCTAAAAATTGGGGATTGATTAGATGCCTAAGTACTGTTTCAAATTACGGTAGCGGTTACGCAACAACTTCTGGACCTTATACCTATAACTTAGACGGAACTGGTGTAGATATAATAATTGTAGATACAGGTGTAGAACCTAATCATCCAGAATTTGCTGTCAATGCTGACGGAACTGGGGGGAGCAGAGTTGTTGACTACGATTGGACTCAACTAGGAGTTATATCAAGTGTTCCAACTGGAGGATTCTTAGGAGATTGTGACGGTCACGGTAGTAATTGTGCAAGTATAGCTGCCGGAAATACTCAAGGTTGGGCATCTGGTGCAAGAATTTATTCTTTGCGTTCAGTGGGTACAGGTGCTACTACAGAATATGACATAACTGATGGGCGGGTTCTAGGTCTGTTAGACGACTTTGAAGTATGGCAATCTATTAGACAATTTCATTTAACTAAACCTGTAGATCCTGTAACAGGTTATAAAAGACCAACTATTGTCAATTGCAGCTTTGGATTTTTTATAGATTATACTAGAGTAACCAGTATAAGATGGCGTGGGACTACATATGCAGTTTCAACAACGACCGCAGCTTATGGAACAATCGGTGTTCCAGAAGGGGGAATTGGTGTTCATGGATATTACTATTCTGCGTTCAATGCCGAGGTAGAAAGTTGTATAAATGCAGGAGTAATCGTAGTAGCCGCAGCAGGCAACGATAGACACAAAATAGATGTACCTGGGGGGACTGATTACAATAATTTTTGGACAGAATACACTGGTTTTTCATATTACTATCACAGAGGAGCTAGCCCCGGAAATGCAGAGGGAGTTATATGTGTAGGTGCTATTGCAAGTTTTGCAACCACTGCCGTTAATCCAGAACACAAAAGAAACTTTAGTTGTGCAGGTCCTAGAGTAGATGTGTGGGCACCGGGAGACTATATTATGGGTGCATATGCTAACTCTGCATATGTATACAATGCAGTTCAAGATCCTAGAAATAGCAATTACTACTTGAATGCAATTTCTGGAACTAGTCAGGCCTCACCACAAGTAGTAGGAGTCCTAGCACTTGCACTACAGGCAAGACCCTGGATGAATCAGACCCAAGCAAAAAATTGGACTACTTCTACAGCTAGTACATGGGCAGTTAACGAAAGTTATTATGGCGGCAACGGATATGTAAACTTTGGAAGTTTGCAAGGAGGGTCTAAACTGGCACTTTATAATCCTTTTAATTCTGCAACCCCACTTACAATTAGCGGATAAATATCTGTCTAAGAGAGATTTCATATGACTAGCACAGTAACTAATTTCAGTAATAATATTAATGTTTCCTATCCTATTCCGGGAGTTGATAACGATACCCAAGGATTCAGAGATAATTTTGCCAATATTAAAAATGCTCTTTCAGCAGCAGCTAGCGAGCTTTCTGACTTGAACTTATATACATCAAAACTTAATACAGGAACTAACGATTATACCTACGGTGCTACTATATTTAGAGCACCCCTAAAATCTGTTGGGTTTGTTATAACTGTAGATGATGATCAATTAGCAGATAAAGAAATCAGTTTTTTAACAGGAAATTATCATAAACTTTCATTAGGTGGCGTTAGAACTTTAACTATTACAGATTTTCCAGCTGGTCTATATTCGACCATGAGATTAGAACTATTAAATCAAACAACTGGCACAACTACTGTAGCGTTTGATACAAATGGTAATATCAAAAAAGAAGATAATTTCACATTGCCAATGACCCTAAGCACAGATACTGGAGTTTCACATGTCCTAGATCTTTGGAGTATAGATGGCGGTAGTACTGTATTTGTAAAATTTATTGGCACATTTACCAATTATTATGTTTAATCCGTTACTTTCCAATCCTGCAGATCTAAAAGACAATGAATTGGAAAATAAGATAATTGAACTTTCCAAAAAATATCAAATTGCTGCAAGAACAGGTATGAATCAAGTAATACCTCAAATCTTAATTGCACTCAACACTTATAGAGAAGAACTTTCTAAAAGAAACCAGGCAGCACTTCAAACTACCCTTAAGAAAAATAATAATGGAAATCTGGACGACTTGATTAACATAGAATAAGATGTTAGAATGTTGTTATGAGATCTAATAGTTTTGGTCAGGTTGTTTTAAACACGGAGGATGCATTCGAAGCATTGTATTCTGGTAAAATTTCCGGCCTTGAAAATATTTTGTTTGACAACTCAAACGAATTAGAAAAATTTAATTTTTCCAAAAAGAAAAATTTTGATAATTTTCCAGAATTACAAATCTACAAAGAAAACTCTTTAGAATCCAAAGAACTATTTGACGAAGCGAATAGATGTACTTGGTTTATGCCAAAAGATTATTTAGATTTTCCAATGCACGAATGGTTGCTAGATCAATGCAAAAATCAAGAAGAAAAAGATAGAGTTAATCTAGAACTTGAACTTTTTATTCAACATAATATGTACGATGTTCTGTTCTATCTTAAATACCTTGTAGACACTATGCGTCAAAATCAAATAGTTTGGGGTGTAGGTAGAGGCAGTAGTGTTGCAAGTTTTGTGCTATATCTTTTAGGTGTTCACAGGATTAACAGCATTAAATACAATCTCGATATAAACGAGTTTTTAAAATAAGGAGTCATTATGACACGTAAAGTTTATAGAACAATGAAGGGCAGAGAAGTTGATATGGATCAGCTGTTAGAAAAAAATCAATTAATGCCCGCAGTAGGAAATGTAAGAATGAATGCACGAGGCGACGAACTAGGACCGGGTGGTAAAATTATCAAGAAGCGTGAGGATACTATTAATTCTTATTACGAAAATAATCCTAATGCAACAATGAAAAAGGCCAAAGAATGAAAGTTGTTGGTAAATTAATTCCTTTAAGAGATAAAGTTTTAGTTTCTGATATGAACTTTGACAGTCAGAAAACTTTTTCAGGAATTATTATTCCTAGCGATAACGGTAAAGTACAAGGTATCCATCCTCGCTGGGCCAAGGTATTTGCAGTTGGGGAAGAACAGAAAGATGTTAAAGTGGGCGAATGGATCCTAGTTGAACACGGCCGTTGGACTCGAGGTATTGAATATGAATTAGAAGATGGAGAAATCTTAGAGTTGCGTATGGTAGATAATTCTGCTATACTAATGTCAGCCGACGAGCCCCCTAATGATACAATGTTTGCATTCCAGGTTGGTGCTCCGGCAGAAAATACTTCTAATGTAGGAAAACAATGACCAATCCCTTTCGAGATCAAGAAAAATTTATGCGAGCCTGCGATCAATCTGTAGGCGAGATTAATGCTAAACAATTTTCTTTGTATAAGAATTTAATTGAAGAAGAAGTTCAAGAACTTCGAGACGCTAAAAGTCAACTAGACGAATTAGATGCACTTACAGATATTTTAGTTGTAACCATTGGTGCTATCCATTCAATGGGTGCAGACGGTGAAGGTGCATGGAACGAAGTTATGCGTACCAACTTTGCCAAGATAGATGAAGAAACTGGCAAGGTTCGCAAACGCGAGGACGGCAAGGTTCTTAAACCAGAAGGATGGAGTCCTCCAAACTTAAAACCTTTTTTAAAGGAGTAAAATATGGAAAATGTTTTAACTTACAGATCTGCTAGTGAAATTAACACAGCTATGGCAGGTGTTTATAAAAACATGGGATTAGCTGTCTTGACATCTATGATTGTCAGTATGCTGGTTGCCAGTAGTCCCGGACTTATGGCAGTTTTATTTGGAACCGCACTCAAGTGGGTAGTTATTTTTGCACCACTAGTGGCAATTTTAGCTTTGAGCTTCACACTAAGTAAAGTATCCAGCCCTGTAGCACATCTTATGCTTCATGGATTTGCCGCACTAATGGGTCTGAGTATGGCGTCAATTTTTGTTGTCTATACTAGCATGAGCATTTTTAGTGCATTTATGGGTGCCGCAGTATTGTTTTCTGCAATGAGCTTTTATGGATATTTTACTAAAAGAGATCTAACCAGCTTTGGTCAATTTCTTTTTATTGGTCTAATTGCTATTGTAATTGCCAGCATTATCAATATCTTTATTGGAAGCACGGTAATGCAAATGGTGATTAGTGCCATCGGAATTATTGTGTTCCTTGGACTTACTGCATATGATACACAAAATATCAGAGAACAACTAAGTGTTTCTCAAGAAGGAAATGCCGAAGTTGTAGGTGCTTTAAGTTTATATCTTAACTTTATAAACTTGTTCATGAGCCTTTTGCAGTTGTTTGGAAATAAAAACGAATAAAGAAATTTATTCTTAGAATAAAGGGACTTGACAGTCCCTTTATTTTTCTTTATTATTAGATATGGGTTACAAACGTTCTTTTGATTTAGTTAGCGTATATCAACAGCTAAATTCGGCTGCAAGAGAATTGAACGATTCTCGTAATGATGGATTTGTTACTTGGGGCACAAAACAAGAACTATATCATTTAAAATGGTATTTAGACGACATGTTAAAAAATTCTCCTAAATTTAGCCCCGAAGAAGAATGGTTACATGAACAAGAACAAAAAAGAATCATCAAATATCTTAAAGATGACTCCTGAGCAGGCACAGGCCTTTATTAGAAGTATAATAGGTCCTCCTAAAAGACTATTAGAAGGCAAGGAGCGAGAACAAACCTGGCTGCTGATACTAATGTCTACTCCTGTTAGGGAATCTAACAATCAAAGGTTCTGGTACGAAGAATATCTAATTGGCGGACGCAGATACGATGTAACCTACGGTGTAGAAGACTATCCTATTATAGAGGTATACGAAGATGAAACTGATATGTGACGACTACATGCAAACTTATGTTTGGGTTGACGATTACGACGAAAATGTTGAATTGAGTCCTCATTTTGATTACGAAGATGATGCAGTCCAATGGAAAGAACGTATGGAGCAGGAATTAAAAAAATGAAATGCAACACTTGTCATAAAGAATATAGCTCAACATGTGACTGGAATCAGGGAAGATGCCCGTTACACCCTCCAATAATAAATTTTCATTCTATGAGATTTTTAAATTTGTTTAAATCTATTAAAAATTTTTTTAGGAAGTAAAAATGTCAAACTATACTATAAATCAAACAGATCTTTCTGTAGGAGAAACTCAACCTGATAATATAATTATGAACGTTAATTCTAATGCAGATCAACAAGAAATGCTGAGAATAGGACCAGACGGATTTTATATTAGAGGTAAAAAAGTACCAGTTGACGAAAATGAAGGACTGGCTGTATTTAAAGCACTTAAAAGATTTTTAGTAGAAGCCGAGCTAAGAAGGAATTATTAAATGATATTCAATAAAATTAAAGAACTAAAAGAAGAAGGACTTAAAATAGGTATTACATTTAGTACTTTTGATCTGTTTCATGCAGGTCATGTAGCAATGCTAGCAGAAGCCAAAAATCATTGTGATTACCTAATTGCGGCTCTCCAAACTGATCCTACAATCGATCGTCCAGATACCAAAAATCCGCCTGTCCAAACTATTGTAGAACGCCAAATACAACTGAGTACAAACCGAAATGTGGACGAAGTTGTGGTTTATCAAACCGAAAAAGATTTGGAAGACCTCTTGCTTATTTTGCCTGTTGATGTTAGAATATTAGGTGTAGAGTATAAAGATAAAGATTTTACCGGTAAAGCTATTTGCTTACAAAGAGGTATAGAAATAGTTTACAATGGTAGAGATCATAGTTTTAGTAGCTCTAGTTTAAGAAAACGTGTAGCAGAAGCAGAAAGAAAAAAGTGAAAATTCAACTGGTGTCAGACCTTCATTTAGAGTTTGCAGATATTACTATTCCTAACGATACAGGTGCAAATGTACTGGTATTGTCTGGTGATATCCTTGTGACGCAGGATCTGCACGATCATCCTGCGGCAGACTTTAATCCTTACAGTGCAGGTGCTTTTGCCGATTTAGAAAGAAAATTGGGTCGTGCTGATCGATTCCGTAACTTCTTGATGAGGGTCAGTCAGGCGTTTCCTCATGTTATCTATGTTATGGGTAACCACGAACACTATCATGGTAAAATTGATCGTAGCAAAGACTATATCCAAGAAGCATTGGATTACCTAAATATTCAGAACGTTTATATCTTAGAAAAAGATGTAAAAACTATCAATGATGTTACATTCATTGGAGGTACTCTTTGGACTGACATGAACAAAGGAGATCCTGTTACTATCCATTCCATGGAATATATGATGAACGACTTTAGGTTGATTCGAATAGCTAAGGATAATTTCAAAAAATTCTTACCTGTTCGTGCAGCCATTGAACATCGAGACACTGTAAAATATATCGGAAACATCTTGAAAGATCTTCCTGATGATGCTAAAGTAGTGTGTTGCGGTCATCATGCACCTAGTCATCTAAGTATTGCCGAACAATACAAAGACGACCGTATTATGAACGGAGGTTACGCAAGTGATCTTAGTGAGTTTATTTTAAACAACCCAAAGATTAAAGTATGGACTCACGGTCACATGCATCAGTGTTTTGATTACACAATCGGTGATACTCGTATTGTGTGTAACCCGAGAGGTTATCACGACGAGAATCCTCAATTTAATCCTAATTTTACTTTTGAGGTATAAATGAAAATTGGTCTTAGTTACAGTCGATGCATTCGTGACATCGTTGAAGGAAAAGTTGATATCAACGATGTCCTAGTCATTATTGCTCGCACAGATTTTGATCCTCGAGATGCCGATCAATGGAAAGGCATCTGGGAAGGTTATGGGGGCGGTGGTAGATCTAATGGTAGTATGATCCGCGGCTTCTTTAGTGGTGGTAGCAATCCCGAATGGGCTGGCTATACCGACGAGGACGAAGATCTTTTTCGTTCAGTAAGCATTGAACTTTGGGAGTCAGGAAAATTTCATCAGCCTCGCAAGTTTGGTGCTCACCCTGCCCGTAGACCCGAGATTTGGCTAGAAACCGTTCTTCCAAGTGAAGAACTAGAAAATAATCCTGCGGCCAAATCTGCTTGGGAAAAATTCCAAACAGTTGCAGGACTAACGAATGTAAAATTAGATAAGGAGTATAGATAATGGAACATGCATACGCAGTAGAATCAGATGAAAGACAAATGGCTATGCCTAACAAGAAAAAGAAAGTCGGCTTTTTAAAGCGTTGGATGCTAAACGCAGTTAAAGATGCGGTCAATTCTGAAAAACAGGGTTCTAATTTAGTTGGAGCCCAAGATATTGTTTCTACTAAATCTCTTAGAGTTGGTCGAGAATCAACTTCTATCGATCAACCGGAACGTGCTATTCATTTTACAATTTATACCGCAAACGGTGGACGAGTAATCGAAACTAGAAGGTATGATCGCAAAACAGATAGGCACACCAACGGATTGTATGTTGTAACTAGCGACATGGACTTTGGTAGAGAAATTGATAAAATTATTACTATGGAAAATCTTAAATCATGAGTAAGCAATTGTGGGTAGAAAAATATCGTCCTAAAACTGTTGACGGATACGTCTTTAAAGACAGTTATCAACGTAAACAGGTCAATACCTGGATCAAGGACAAAAGCATCCCACATTTGTTGCTGAGCGGGTCAGCAGGTATTGGCAAGACCACAATGGCCAAGATGTTGATCAATGAACTAGGTATTGAAGAATATGACGTACTAGAAATTAACGCTAGTCGCACAAATTCTGTTGAGGATGTTCGAGACAAGATTACAAACTTTGTTTCAATGATTCCGTTTGGTCCGTTTAAGGTTGTACTACTTGATGAAGCAGATTATCTATCACCTAATGCACAGGCTGCACTCCGTGGAGTCATGGAGGAGTATCATTCGACCGCTCGTTTCATACTTACTTGCAATTATCCTAATCGTATTATTCCTGCAATACACTCTAGATGTCAAGGATTCCACATCGAACGAGTTGATCAAACCGAGTTCACTAGTCGTGTTGCCGTCATCCTGGTAGAAGAAGGTGTTGACTTCGAATTAGATGATCTTGATACTTTTGTCAAAGCAACCTATCCCGATCTTCGTAAATGTATTAATACAGTACAACAACACGTAGACGACAATAAACTTTTACCCCCTTCCAATAGTGCAGAAACTTCGGCTGATTGGAAATTAGATATGGTTGATCTGTTTAAGAAGGGAAAATTAATTGAAGCACGTAAACTAGTTTGCGGAAAAGCTCGACCTGAAGAAATTGAAGATATATTTCGATGGATGTATGATAATCTAGAACTCTTTGGAAAAGACGATGAATCCAAAGATACGGCTGTGCTAATTATAAAACAAGGTCTAGTTGATCATGCAATTATTGCAGATCCAGAAATTAATTTAGCGGCAGTGTTGATTAAACTAGCAAGACTTCAGTAACAAGAAAGCCGCATAGGACTAAGCAGGTCGAATTCTATGCGGCTTTCTCACGGATTAATTTATTCGTCTGTTTCTTTGTAGATCTTCAGCACCTCCCTAACTGCTGGATGACGTTCAACATCTTTGACCTCAAACTTTGCCATAGCAATCATTCGGCAATCACCTCCTTCATCGAATAAATTGCAAAATTCTAGCAAACCATTTTCTTTTGGTCTGTCTGCTTGATTTAAGTCTCCCGTAACTACCATACGGGTATTATCACCTAGTCGAGTTAACAACATTTTCATCTGTGACGGTGTGGCATTTTGCATTTCGTCAGCGATAACAAAGGCGTTCTTAAAAGTACGACCTCGCATATAAGCCAACGGTGATATTTCAATCACTCCATCCTCTAGCATTTCTGCTATTTCTTTAGGATGGTAATACTCTTCAAATACGTCGAAAATGGGTCTTGTCCAAGGTTCCATTTTTTGATTCAATGTACCCGGTAAAAAGCCGTGATCTTCGTCTACACTAACTGCTGGACGAGTTACGATAATTTTACTGATTTGCCCTTCCTTGAATAACTTAATTGCCATTTGTACAGCCAACATGGTTTTACCCGTGCCTGCAGGACCAATTGCAAAAGTGATGTATTTTCGAGGATTTTTTAGCAACTCTAAGTATGTTTCTTGGCTAAGATTGCGTGGAACAATGTTAACCTGTTGCTTTTTACGCAGATATTGATTGATTTGAATCAAATTTTGACTTGGGTCAGGACGAGCCATTACTCGCTCCTTACGTTTTGCTCTAGACAAATTATGCCTCCTTTGTGAGCGACCTGCATAGATATTTAATCCTATTCTTAAAAACCCCATTCAAATAGCATAAATATTCACACAAGAGAACCCACATGCACGATATAGTTGATATTATAAAAAACATACAAACGTTAAGTTCTAACGACACTGCATTTCAGGTCTTAAAAGACTTTGAAAGAGTATTAGATGAATTAGATATATACGTATTTAAAAACTGGGAAGAAGGCGAACTCGTTGCAGGTCCAGATATCAATAGATATTCTGTTACCTGTAAGTTTATGTGGCCTCGAACAGAAATGCCCGACCCTGCCGGCGGTGCAAGACTTTTAGACTATGGTTGCAAAGTAATATATGCAAAAGACAATTTAATAGTTCCTAGAAAAGTTTACAGTCCTGATGATTTTAGACCAGGCACTAAAAAAGGAAAACTTGATGCACATCCTGTTTGGATACTATCAATAACTATTCCTAAAAAACTAATGCAAGATATTTTCCAAGGTTACGAAAACAAAGAAAACGAAGCGTTAGCTGATAGTTTAAAGTACGAACAAATGCAACAGGCAAATCAAAACGCTGTTGCAGGTGGCGGAGAAGAAGCTGCGGCCGGCGGCATGGCAACAGGAGCTGCACCAGCAGCAGGAGGAGAAGCAGATGCTCAAGCACCAGCTGTTTGAAGGACTTAGGAGAGGTGATCTACAGGGTTTTGTAGATACTACTTTCAACATAGATCAATATACCAGTAAAATGGGTGAAGACGAAGACGTAGTTGTTCTTGGATTCAGTGTCAATGATAAGCATCCTGCTATAGATCTAATGGAATTTATTGAAAAAGGTTATCCTTTTGTTCTTGATGCAGACATGAGCAGTGGAGAAGAAAAAGACGGCAAATACAAAGTGTTTGTTGAAATACAACGTAATAAACATCTGCCTAGTCAAATTAGAGATCTACTAAGCGGGGTTGGTCAACTTATTGACAGTACAGACTGGCGTTTTCGATATCACAAAGGTAGTAGAAGTAAACCGTTTACAGAACAGGCCATTCTAGAAGATATTCCTCTTTCTAAAGAAGATTATCAAAATAGAATGCTAGAAATTAAAGGGAACACCATTAAAGAATTTTTTAATAAAACTCCCTTTGACTATGTACAAATTGACGAAAATAATAACGTAACTATAGCCAAGCCTTACTCAGGAACAATTAGTTTAGAATTGTTAGCTATGGGAGATTACAAAGTAGTTGAAGAAAGCCTACAAGGTGCTATTCAATTAGACGAGGCTAGTCAGAGTCAGGTTAATTTCTTAGAAAAATATCTAGGACCTTATGAAATTCATAAGATTAGTGATAAGTTTTTAGTAAGAAACGGAGACACTGCAATAATCTTTAAAAAGGAGAGATGGTAATGGACACCAGCGAAGGATGCCCAATCTGCGGCGGAAAACATAAAAAGGGTTAATAAATTATGAGTTTTACATTTGATTTCACAAAAGAACAGTTAGCAGAAATTATCAAAGGAAATCCTTATATAGATCAGTGGTACGATGCCCTGTATGCAATCTTACCAGAATACGAAATTAACACTCCACAAAGAGTGGCGGCCTTTCTTGCTCAATGTGCTCACGAAAGTGGAGGATTTAAATTCCTTAAAGAAAATTTAAATTATCGTGCTGCAAGTTTAAGAAAAGTATTTCCTAAATATTTTCCAGATGATGCTACTGCTGCTCGATATGCAAACAAACCAGAAATGATTGCCAATCGTGTCTACGGTGGGCGTATGGGTAACGGTCCAGAAGAAAGTGGCGATGGTTGGCGTTATTGCGGTAGAGGTTTAATTCAATTAACCGGCAGAACTAACTACGAGTGGTTTGCCGCCAGTATCGAAACTCCTTTAGAAGAAATTCCAGAATATCTGCAGACATTTGAAGGTGCTGTGCAATCTGGATGCTGGTTCTGGGAAAGCAACAACCTTAATAAAGAAGCCGATGCAGGCGATATCAAAACAATGACTCGCAAAATCAATGGAGGATTTATTGGGCTCGAAGATCGAATTAAACACTATAACCATGCATTGCATGTTTTAGGAGTACACTAAAATGTGGCAATTAACCTGGATGCTAAGTTTATTACCTGATTGGTTTTGGACGCTAGTACTAATAACAGGTGTGCTAGCAGTTATAGCAGCCTGGGTTTTAAAATTTATTCCATTTGTTTCAACTTACAGATTACCAATACAAGTTGGCGGTGTTCTAGCTCTACTAATTGGTGTTTATTTCCAAGGAGTTATTGCAAATGAAGCCAAGTGGGAAGCAAGAGTAAAAGAACTTGAAGCCAAGTTAGCAGTGGCTGAAGAAGAAAGTAAAAAGACAAATACTGTAGTACAAGAAAAGATTGTCAAACAAAAAGAATATATAAAGGGTAAAACTGAAACTATAACAAAGTATGTAGATCGTTTTGTTGATAGAGAAGTTATAAAAGAAATTCAAGGACCAGAAAGAGTCAGAGTTGAAGAAATTGTAAAGTATGTGGAAAGCTGCCCTGTTCCTAAAGAACTAATTGATCTACATAATCAGGCTACACAGTTAAACAAAGCAGCCGAAGGAGCTAAAAAATGAAACAAGGATTTTTAATACTTGCTATTTTTTTAGCAGGGTGTACTACTACAGTTCCTGTAAAACAAAAATGGCCTGATGTACCTAAAGAGCTTGTTGAAAAGTGTGAGGCTTTAAAACAAGCAGATCCAAATAAACCAGCTATTACAGATTTACTAAAAATTGTAATTGAAAACTATAGTTTATATTATCAATGTAGCTCTAAAGTTGAAGGTTGGAACGAATGGTATATAGAGCAGAAGAAAATATTTGAATCCGCAAATAAATAATTAACACTACACTTATTAGGAGCAACAATGTCAGAAGTCAAAGAAGTTAAACCTTTATCACGTTCAGAGCGTGAAGCAAAAATCAAAGACAAAGCAGGATTTGTAATTGTATTTTTAGCGGCTATACTAGCCATTAATACTATGATTGGTGGTCAAAATAGCAGTAAGATTATGAACAACACGATTGCTGCTAATAATCAATGGGCATGGTATCAGGCAAAAAATGTTCGTGCTGTACTTTATGAAACTGCCGCAGTAGAGTCAAAAATTCCTGCAAACAAAGAAAAATTTGAAGCTGAAGCTAAACGCATGGAAGCTGATAAAAAAGAGATTGCTGAAAAAGCTAAAGCATTAGAAGCAGAGCGTGAAGTAGCACGTAAGAAGAGTCCTTGGTTTACCTGGGGCGGAAGTGTACTACAAATTGCCATTGTTTTATTAACTGCAAGTATTCTTGCTGTCAGTATGCCTATGTACTGGATCAGTCTTGTAGTTGGTGCAGTTGGAAGTTTGTTTGTTAGCCAAGCACTTTGGCTATGGTTACCGATAACACTATAAGGAGCGAATTGTGGCAACCGCAGAAGAATATGAAAAAATGAGTGCCAGTGAAAAGAAAAAAGAAGACTGGATGAACGCCAAATGGCGTCCAATGATGGGCTGGATATACATGATAACTTGTATTACAGATTTTATTTTGTTCCCTGTATTATGGTCAGCACTACAGGCAGCAATGAAAATGCCCGTTACACCATGGAATCCAATAACATTACAAGGTGCAGGATTGTTCCATTTATCTATGGGTGCAATTATTGGTATTGCTGCATTTGGTAGAACACAAGAAAAATTAGCAGGAGCAAATAATGGAGGAGCAGCATCTACAACAGGCTTTGGCGTACCTTCGCCAGGACCAAGCAGTTTCCAGGCACCAACTTCGGCAGGTTTCGGAGCAGCAAGCTCCCCAAGTAATGTTAGCGGAGGCGGCTTTGGAGGCGTATCTAGTTTTAGCTCTCCGCCAGCAGCCAGAGGTCCGGTAACACAACCTGCATTTACACCAGCAGGACAAACTGTTACATCAAGCACAGGTAAACCAATGCCGGTACAGCCTGAACAACCAGAACTATAAAGGAAATACTCATGAAACATTTAATTTTTGCAGCCGGTCTAGCACTATCAGTTGCATATCCTGTATACGCAGCCGACGAAGCACCTAAGACCAAAAAAGTATGTATCGACGTTAAGGGCAAAGACGGCAAACCAGAAATGGACAGCAAGACTGGAAAACCAAAACAGAGTTGCAAAGAAGTCAAGATACATAAAAAACATGAAGGTACTGAGGTTCCAAAGAAATAATATTTCTTGACAATTATAAAAAGGTATAGTATAATAAGCTATACCTTTTTTCTTTTATGGATTATTATCAGACTCTTGGAGTAGGCAGAAGTGCTAGTCAGGAAGACATAAAACGTGCCTTCCGTAGTCTAGCCTCCAAACATCATCCTGATAAGGGTGGAGATACTAAAAAATTCCAAGAGATCCAAGAAGCATATGCAACCTTGAGTGATCCTCAAAAAAAATCTGCTTACGACAATCCTAACCCGTTTGGTACAAATGCAGACGGAAGTTGGAGAGAGGCTGGAGTTCCTCCGGGCTTCGAACAATTTTTCCATCAGTTTGGCCCTGATCTAGGTTCTTTATTTGGGAACCGGTTTAATCAACGCCGGATGCGTAATAGAAACGTTAACCTAGAAGCAGAAATTACTTTAGAAGAAGCGTTTCGTGGCAAAGAAATTATTGCCAGTTACAGACTTTCAAACAATCAAGAAAGAACATTTGAAGTTAAAATTCCTCCAGGAACTCACGACGGTCTTGTTTTAAGAATCTCGGGTGCAGGAGATAATGCATACCAAGGTATTCCACCCGGGGATGCAATGTTGACTATAAGGGTTCTTCCCCACGCTAGATTCCAAAGGAATGGTGGAGATATAATTGAACAAATTACTGTTTCTGCCTGGGACGCCATTCTTGGAAAAGATATTAATATTAAAACAATTAACAATGAAGATCTTCTAATCAGAATAAAAGAAGGAACTCAACCAGATTCTTTTTTAAGATTGCAAGGATACGGAATGCCAAATTTAAATAATCCTGCGGTTAGAGGAAATCACATGATAAGGATAAAAATATCAATACCGGATAACTTATCTGAATCGCAAAAAAACGTAATACGTTCAATCTTGCCTTAAATATTATTATGAACATTTTAAAATATCCAGACCCTATACTTTCTGAAAGGATGCCAGAATTTGATTTTGAAAATCCTATAGTCGATCCAGTACAACTTGAAAAAGAAATGATAGAAACTATGCTATCCAACGGCGGCATAGGGCTTTCGGCAAACCAAGTAGGAGTTCGTACTCGTATGTTTGTTATGGGCCATCCAAAATTTCGAGAACATGCACAGGCTTTTTTCAATCCAATTATTGTAGGCGTTACTCAAGACGTCATTGAAGACGAAGAGGGATGTTTGAGTTTTTCAGGAGTGTATGTTAAAATTAAACGTCCAAGAGGAGTGCTTGTTAGATTTCAAAATTCAAAAGGCGAAACACAAGAAGCAGAATTCTTTAACACAGAATGTAGATGTTTCCTTCACGAATTCGATCATCTAGAAGGCATTACTTATAAGGATAGAACCAGTACTTTAAAATGGGCATTGGCAGTTAAAAAATCAATCAAAAGGAAATACAAATAATGTTGGAACCAAACAGCGATCTTGAACAGATGTTCGAACGTGCAGTAGCTATTGCTGCCAAACATCAGCACGAGTACATTACTTTAGAGCACTTTCTCTATAGTATGATAACTGACGAAAAGTTTAAAGGAATGCTCAAGGATTACGGTGCTGAAGTTGAACAACTGAAAAAGAATCTTGAAAAATTTATTCGAGATGATTTGAGCGACATTAAAACTGATAAAGAAAATTACAGACCTAAAAAAACAAATACAGTAGAACGGATGCTTAATCGTGCGTTTACACAGGTATTGTTTGGCGGAAGATCTGTAATCGAACCCATTGACTGTTTTATCAGTATTTTCAGTGAAAAGAAAAGTTTTGCACACTTTTTCCTTCGTAAGGCAAAGGTTGAAAAAGATAAGTTCATTGAATTTATCAACAACAATGCAGACGGAGAAGAAAACGAAAACGTTGGGTCAAATCAGTTAGAGAAAATGATTACCCAATACTGCACAAATCTAACGAATAAAGTTAAAAAGAAATTAATTGATCCAGTTATTGGTAGAGAAAAAGAAATTGAAGAAATACAACTTGCACTAGCTCGTCGACAAAAGAGCAATGTCATGCTTATTGGAGATCCGGGTGTAGGTAAGACTGCTATTGCAGAAGGACTTGCTCGTAAAATTGAAGAAGGCAAAGTACCTAAATTTATTCAAGGACACAGTGTTTATAGCCTTGATATCAGTGCTCTGCTTGCTGGAAGCAAGTATCGAGGAGATTTTGAAGAACGTCTAAAGATGGTCATAACTGCACTAGAAAAGAAAAAAAATTGTATCCTGTTCATCGACGAAGCACACATGATGAACGGTGCAGGTTCTGCAAGCGGCGGATCTAATGATATGGCCAATATGCTCAAGCCTGCACTAGGTAAGGGAACAATCAAAGTTGTTGCAAGTACTACATGGGAAGAATTCCGTAAACACTTTGAAAAAGATCGTGCTCTGATGCGTCGATTCCAACGTGTTGTTGTAGGCGAGCCTAATGAAGCAACTGCTATTAAGATCATCAAAGGTCTTAAGAAATATTATGAACAACATCACGGTGTTAAAATCACCAATCAGGCTGTTATTGACAGTGTCAAATACAGTATCAAATACATGACTGATAAGCGTTTGCCAGATAAGGCAATTGACTTAATTGACTGTGCATGTGCTCGATTTAAAGTTCGCGACGAAGAAAACGGTATTGTTGACCACGACGAAATTGTTTTTGAAGTTAGTAAGCTAACTGGTCTACCACTTGATCAAATAGCACAAAAGGAAAACAAGAATCTTAAGGATCTTGATAAGAATATGCGTGGTAAAGTATTTGGTCAAGACAATGCTATCGAAATTCTACTAGATAAGATTTTTATTGCACAGGCAGGACTTAAGAGTCTTAACAAACCTGTTGGTAGTTTCTTGTTTAGCGGACCTACCGGTGTAGGTAAAACTGAAACAGCAAAGGTACTTGCTACAAGTATGGGCGTTGAATTAGTTCGCTTTGATATGAGTGAATATCAAGAAAAACATAGTGTAGCTAAATTTATTGGTGCACCTCCGGGATACGTTGGCTTTGAAGATAATGCAGGCCTGTTAATTACAAAGCTACAGGAACATCCAAATGCTATTCTGTTGTTCGACGAAATTGAAAAAGCACATCCAGATGTAGCAAATGTTTTACTACAAATGATGGATAACGGGTATATTACAGGTAGCAATGGCAAAAAAGCTGATGCAAGAAATGCCATTATTATTCTTACCAGTAACCTAGGAAGTGCGGACAACGAAAGAAATGCTGTTGGTTTTGGTAGTCTCGAGCGTGGAGACGAAACTGACGGTGCTATCAACAGTTTCTTTAAGCCAGAATTCCGTAATCGACTAGATGGTATCATTAAGTTTGGTAAACTTGATCATAACACTATGGCTAAAATTGTTAAGAAATTTGTTGACGAATTAAATGTCTTGTTGAAAGATAAAAATGTTCATGTTAAACTTACAACAGAAGCCGCTGAACTGTTAATCGAAAAAGGATTCAATAGAAAAATGGGTGCTCGTCCGTTGCAACGTACAATTGACGAATTTATCAAGAAACCGTTGAGTAAAGAAATCCTATTTGGAAAGTTAGTAAACGGCGGTATTGTTGAAGTAGGAACTAAAGGAAAAGAATTTAAAATGTCTTATCCCGAAATCCTATCTGTAGAAGAAGATAATGAAACAGATAAAGAAACAGAAAACCAATAAGTTATTTTATAACAAATGGCCTTATAAGATTGAATGTCATATTGCAGGTGCAAATAAAATAACTGTTTACGGAATAGATAGGGTGTTAGATTGGTGTGACGGCCATCTCAATATAGGAGAAGCTCGTCACATCGATAAAAAAGAAATACAAAAATTTATTAATCTATCAAAACCTTTCATGGAAGATCAGGAAAATATAAAGATTCGTACCGAAGGAGCACATTTTAATCTGTTTGTTAAAGACCCTGTTCTTCTAGATAAGATTGTAAAAATTCTTAGGCCGTGGGTTTGGAATGTCTTTGAACCCAGTAACGAAGCAGAATTACAATTTCTTTTAGATAACGAAAATAAAAAAGTTCTCTGTGATCTTTTACCTTACGACAAATATACCTATAAGGTAGTCATGCGTAGTTCAAAAGTTAATATCAAGGAGCAATTTTTAAACTGGTCAAAAAATTACTCGGAAGATCAAATTAAAATAAGCGGACAAACTGAACGATGGCTGCAGGGGCAATATTCATACAAACAAGATCCCTTCTTTTATGTTAAAGACGCACCGATGTTGACCATGACTAGGTTGTTCTTAGGTGATAATGTTCGTAGAGTATATGAATACGTGCCTAGATCATCTTTAGAAAAGGGCTAAATACAGATTTAGAGCCCTGATATGCCGTCATTAAGTAAAAGTTTTAAATTCACTGTATATAATGGAATAGGTACTACTGCCACAAGTGCTGCGGTTGCCTACCCGTTATATCCTATTGGAACTACAGGAACACAACATTTTACTAGTTTTCCCGAAACAGGTGCCGGGTATTACGGAACAAGAACAGGGTTGCACACGTTAACAGTTAATACTACCCCTACATTTGTTGGTACCGCAACTGTGCAGGCAACTCTTGCCGTTGATCCTAACGAAAATGATTGGTTTAACATCAATGATGCAGACTTTACCTATACAACTTCTAGTACAGGATATATTCCGCCCAATAGAGTAGGTGCTATACAGGGGCCAACTCGCACCGAACATGTTAATTTTAAAGGCCAATTTACATGGCTGAGAACTAAGATTGACATCGATTCCGGTGCTGTAATTACTATCAGCTACAATTACTAAGCACAGTTTTAAGCTAAATACTCTATAACTTTAGAGAGTTAGCTAAGGCTTGGTAAAATTATGCTATTAAACGAATTTTTTGGTCATCTTAAAATAAAAAACTCAGACAAACCTTCAAAAAATGAGGAGAAAAAACTCAAAGAAGATGGGATGTTGGAAGATGTATTTGAATATATCATAAATGATGATTCATTGCATAAGACGGTATTTTTCCCTATTGCCGAAGAAATGTGCAACAATCCAACTAAAGAACACGGTCCAGAAGCATGGGCTCCGTTAGCTAACAAAGGTTGTATGAAATTTTATAAAAAATTTGATTTAAAAGAAAACCCCGTAGAGCTATTTCACAAACAATTCAGAGAAGATCTATGTTCTAAGCTAGCAGAACATTATAATGGTGACATCCTTAAGGGTGCGTATAAGTTAGGAAAATAATATGAACTTGTACGAAATGTTTAACGGAATCCCTAAGAAAAAATTGCTTGAGGGAGGAAATTTAGGAAGTCATAAGGACGACGGAACTCCAATGCCAGGATGGAAAGGAATTCCTGGACAACATCAAGCACAAAGTATTGATCTTAAAGTACATAATAGAGGGTACATAACTCCTATATTAAGTAAACTACTTTTTGCTATCAACGATCAATTTGCAGCAAGTGTTGGCGGACCACTGTGGAATCCAAAAGCACTACAAACTAGAAAGTATCTTAGCGGCAGCAGTTTACATTTCTTTGATACTAATATTCCAGACGACGAATTTGAACGTGTTAAACCTAAAGTAGGTGATATTGATACACAAGTAAACAAAGCCGTAGAGCCGCAACTTGAACAATGGTTAGATAGTGTACAAGGTAAGGTAATTGGTAACGGAAAACTTATTGGATACTCTAGAGGAAACGAACAATTTAGCAGTATGTGGGAACTAACAGACCCGCCTATAAAAATACAAATTGATTTGGAGTTTGTTGACTATACTGAAAAAGATGAACCCACTGACTGGGCTGGCTTTAGTCATAGCTCAAGCTGGGATGATTTAAGTCAGGGCATTAAGGGTGTGTTCCACAAATACATTATCCAGGCTTTTACTAAACTAACAACTAAAGATTTCTTGCTACGTAAGTTAGTCGGAAGAGGAAAAGCTAGAGTAGAACAAGATATTCCTACAACAGACAATATGTTTTCATTTGCTGTCAGCAGTAAAGAAGGCGGCGGACTCCGACCAAAATACGAACCAGTAGTTGATGAAAAAGGCAAACCACTTGTGATCGACGGATTGCCTGTAATGCGAGCATTACCGACTAGCGGATACGAAAAAGATCTTAGTAAAATTTTCCAAAGTATCTTTGGAGAAAGAATTAGCAGTTCTTCTCTTAAAAAGGTAATGCCTAAAACGTGGAGCTTTGTTGGTCTACTAGAACTTATGAACATGATTCTAAGTCCGGAAGAAAAGGACATGGTCTTTAATTCTTTTGTCGATAAATTATTTGCACCGGGAGCACAGGGTCTTTATAAAGGAGATCCAAAAAGAGATCTTCAAGAAAAAAATGCTGCCTTAAATTATGCATTAAAGGTATTACAAATTAATCCTCCACAGAATCTTGAACAAATGCGTCAGGATTATGTACAAAACTATAAAGTAACTTCAGAAGGCCCAATTGGTCTTGATAGACCTATAGTTGAAGCAGAAGAACAGCCTGCGGTTAAGGCACAGTTACGTAAAGGTATGCCCCATCTACGTGATCTTAAGCCTGCAGACTTTTTAGATTTAGTTGACGAACTAAAAGCAGAAGGAGGACGCTTTAAATTACAAAACATTCCATTAAATGTTAAAATAGACGGATTTGGCGGGCGATTTGGTAAGAATGCCGACGGCAAACCTTTCATGGGTACTAGTCGAACTGAGCCGAGGTATTCAGCAGGGTTCCTAAAATATCATCAAGAAAAAGGAACAGACGATCCGGAAATTCTTGCTCGTGCAGAAAAATTTGATGAACTGTTTAACCAAATGATGTCTGCTATTAAAGTCATTGACAATAAAATGGGCAGTGACTTTTTAAATGACAAGCAGGTAACCTGTGAAGTTTTATTCTTACCTTTTGCTACACAAACTGAAGAAGGTAAATTAAAATTTGTCGGAATTGAGTACGATCAGTTACCTAAGGGTGTTGAGCTTGTTCTTGTTCCTTATAAAATTGTACAGGCTAGCACCGGAGAAGATATTCCAAACGGAGATCAAGTTGTACAAGGAATAGCAGAACTAGGACAAAGCGGAAACGTTATGTTCTTGAGCAACAGATTGGTTCAAAAAGACGGATTAGACGTTACTGAAATTATCAATCCTTTAGAAAATTTAGAAGAACTAAAACAAATTGTTAGTGATACATCAGGCAAACGTGATCGTGCTAGTATAGAATTACGCAGAGAAGTAGAGGCAAAATTAAAGCCTGTGCAGTTAGCACTTGAAAAAGCTATTGACGAAGATCCTAATATTATTGGTAAAGATAAATTAGGTCAAGAGTATGAAGGTATAGTTATCAACAGTCGACTAGGTCCTATTAAAGTAACTAGTCAACGACAGAAAGATATTATTGCACAAAAGAATGCTGCTAAAGCTGCTGCTCGTGCAGATCAGGGTAGGGAAAATCAAAACAAAACTGCCGTTGTTGCAATAGGTAGTTTTGTCGGACATATTGGTCACGAACAACTATGGGATTATACTATTAAAAGAGCCGAAGAAGTAAACGGTGATCCTTATCTGTTCATAGGCAATGCACAAGGAAAAGACGATCCTATACCACCTGCAGTCAAAGTACAGACTTGGCATAAAATGTACCCAGAGTATGCTAAAAATATTTCTACCGTTACACAAGAAGGCGGTAGTCTTATGCAAAAGATTAAACATGAGTTGATTAATCCGTTGCCAGGAAAACCCCCACGTTACGATAATATTATCATAATGGTTGGCGAGGATCAAGCAAAGATGCCAATTGCCGGTGCTCTAATGAAAGCTGTTAATAAATTTCAAGGATATGAACACGTCAAGGCCAGTCTTGAACCAACACCTCGCGGAACTGGAATGAGTTTTACTAAACTGCGTAACATTCTAAAAGATCCAAACGCAACACCAGAAACACAGTATGCCGAATGGGCCAAAGGATTTGACGAAGCTAAGTTAGGAAAAGATTGGATTCTACATCTTATGGATCTAACAAGAAAAGGTATGGGAATACAAAAGCCTGTAGCACAACAGCCAGCACCACAAGAAGTTCCTATGTCAGAAATGAGACTGTTTAATGCATTAATTATGCCTCAGTTAAAAGAAACAAGAATGAGTGCTGCTGTTAAACTACAACGTGCAATGGATAGAGAACGTGCTAAGAGCGATGCTAGCCGTCGTAGAGGTGAAGAAGTAATGGCACAGGCACGTTCAGACTGGGAAAAGAAACAGGCTGCTGAAAAGCATAAAGAACAAGATGTGTCAGAAAAGATGCTACCCAAGAGTGCATTTACTGGTAGTGATAAAAACAAGTTAGGAGCTGCCGGACAACTAAAAGGTACCGCACCTAAAGAACAACCTACTCATAAATTAGTAGGTGAAACTGATAAGAAAAAAGGTGTAGACGGTAAAGCCTGTTGGAAAGGATATAAGTACGCAGGTACTAAAAATGGCAAGGACAAGTGCGTTCCGATTGGCGAGGCTTGGGAAGCTACAATGGCCAGTGCTGTACTAAAACTGCTCGAAGGCAAACTATGAAGCAGTATAAGATTACTAGCGAAAACTACAATATACACAATAGTCAAGATGATGATTGTGTGTTGCCTCAAAACGACCCGATACATGAACTAAAAGCTCTTGCAGGTCTAGGCGGTCTAGGCGGACAAGCTAGATTAGTAGAGTACAATGCTCGAGCTCGTAATACTACAGAAAATATTACACATACTGCCGCAGAAACGGTCCGAATTATGAAGGAAAAGAACATAAAACCCGGAACACCAGAATGGTTTCAGTTATGGTTCAGTCTACCTCATATGACGGGCGAAAAAAAATTTGGTAAATAATTCTATGAGAGCCAAAGAATTCATTGCAGAAAGAAAACAAGGAAAGTTGACCAAACGTCAACAACAGTCTACACGAGGACTGCACAGATATTCAGATGCCGAAAAAGCAGACAGTGGCTATGTAAGTTTTAGAGTAGGTATGGCTGCGGCAATGAGCGATGGCAAAAACAAACTTGACTTGGATAAAAAGAGTTGGGCCGGTAAAAAGAAAACTGCACATCCTTATACTCAAGTTGAAGCCGACATGCTAAAAGCAGCCTATGAAGCTGCCGGTGCTAATTATGAAGATCTAAATCATGGTGATATGGACAGTGAAGAATTAGATAGCACTAACAAGTACGGGCCAGTGCCGGATAGGAATAAATTGACAAAATGAAACTAACTCAAATTTTAGAATCAGTAACTGCGGGCGGAATGGGCACAGGGTCATTTGCAACTGTACCTTCTGCAGGGAAAACAATTATTCGCCGTCAACAAAAAGAAGATATCGATCCTGCCGATCAAGGAGAATACGATCGAGAAGGGGATATGGCCCGCGATCAACTATATACTGCTGCCGAAGCTGCTGCTGAACTACGCAGTATTTTAGACAGCAATGAAAACTTGCCGGAATGGGTTCAAAGTAAAATAACTAAAGCTGTTGACTATTTAGATACTGCTCGCGACTATATGAAATCCAAAGAGCAAGGTGTGGCGGAAGGCTCGGAAGAACGAAGTCAAAATCGTTTATGGCAAATGATTACTGATTATGAAAAGCGAGCCAAAGCAACTAGCAACGACATTAAAAAAGCACATTATCTAAAAATGGCACAAGAGTTGCGTTATAAGTTAAAAACATCTGATGAGCAAGGTGTGGAAGAAGCAGGCTTTGGTAACAAATATAGAGATAAAGCAAGAGACGAAGGTGAGCCAGAAGGTTACTTTGATGTTTTATCAAAAAGCAAAGATGGCTGGAAAGTATTAGCAACAAAGCGTAGCAACCAAGCATTTTATTATGCTAGTAATTTAGCAAACAAATATCCAGACCGTGAATTTGCTGTTCGTTGGCCAGACGGAACAATTAATCGTGTCGGAGCACAAAAGTTTGAAGAAAACAAAAAAGGTGTTCGTGCTGTAAAACATACAGTTAAACCCAGAAATCCTGTAGCAAAAAATGCCATGGCTGGAATCGGTGGTGGTGCAGCCGGGGCACATAAAGATAAAAAGAAAGCACAAAAACAAGGTGATGTGAAACATAAAGGTAAAGAATTATCTTATGAATCTATTCTTTGGACAAAACTGGAAAAAAGAATTGTTAAATGAAAATACAGGAGTTGTTAGAAGATAAAGAAAATCAACCCGATTTAATAAAAATACTTCGGGCTTTTCTTCCCTTTGCAATTAACGAACTCAACTTATCTTCAATTCCTAAAATTAAACTCCATCTTCATTTAGAAAACGATGATCAACCAAGTTTTGGAAGATTTAATAACACAACAAAAGTTATAGATGTTGCTATCGAAGATAGACATCCACTAGATATTCTAAGAACACTAGCACACGAATTAGTTCATTACAAACAAAACGAAGAATTTGGTCTAGGTCCTAATAGCGGCGACACCGGCAGTCCTGAAGAAAATCAAGCACACGAACTGGCCGGTATTGTTATGAGAAACTTTAACAAAGCTCATCCAGAACTCTTTAAATCAGATGCAATAAATCTAGAAGAAACTATTCGTAAAGTAAAAGGTGGATATAGACTAGTTTCTAAATCAGGTAAAAATCTAGGAACTTATTCCAGCAAAGGTGGTGCAGAAAAAAGAGAACGCCAGGTACAATTTTTTAAGCATAACAAATGAGTTTTTTAGTAGCTAATATACCTCCTGTACATTGTTTCATTAGAAAAGAATTTCTATATGATTTTCAAAAAGGACAAGGAGAATACGAACCCTGCATTTGGGTCAGTATCAAAAGTCTGCGTAGTCAGGCATTTAGAATTGAAGCATACTTGCCGAGGTACGGTGCATTATATGACAAACTTCCTCTACATGCATTTGTGTCTAGAAAAGAAAATCTTGAGCCAGAAAAATTTTTACCGTTAGATACATTGCAAATATGGGATTGTTTCAGTTACGATATTGCCGTTATACAGAAAGCATTTTTAAGAAATCTTAGTTGCAAATTCTACGCTAAAAATAAACAGATGTACAGCGGTGACTACATGTTTACTGTAGACAATGCTAGTCCAGATTTAAATATTATCGACACCAGTTATTCGGAATGGCCGGAAGACCATAAAAGTTTTAACTTTATTCAATTAGATAATGGGCAATATGCGGCACAGCCCAACAACAGGTGTTTATTTTTTGATGCTGCTAGCAACCCTAAAGAAATGCTTTTTCCAGACTTTAAAGTCTGCACCAAAAAGTACGTTGTAGAAACTAATCCCAAATGGCGATTAGGGGACAGTGATACTGTTATGTACGGAGATGAAAAATTCGTCCGAGGTACTCAGTAATACTGCCAAAATACAATAAAATATTTGACATACCCAATTTAAGTTATTATAATTAACAGATAGGAGATTATCTATGAGTAAAGTTTTTGGTGCCCCAGAACAGGCAAAAATTAAACAAATTGTTGCCGAGGGTGTTACAGTTATGCAGGAAATTCAAGACCTAACAGAAGGTCTAAACGATACAATTAAAGCGGTTGCAGAAGAACTAGAAGTCAAACCTAGCGTTATTCGAAAAGCAATTAAGATCGCACTTAAAGATCAATGGGATCAAGTATTTCGCGAATTTGACGATCTTGAAACTATTGTTGATATCAGTGGACATGCTAATCGTCGTGAGGATTAATGATTTCAGATGTATTAAAACCAACATTTGATTGGATTCGAGATGATTTTCGCAGCCATCCTTTCCGTTTTTTTATCGAGCTTGTTGCTTGGGCTATTAGCATTGGCTGTAGTATCACAATGGCCCTTACAGTCCCTACGCCACCTCTCTTGGTCCTTTATCCTATTTGGATCACTGGTTGTGCTATGTACGCTTGGGCTGCTTACACTAGGAAAAGTTTTGGTATGTTGGCTAACTACATCTTGTTAACAACTATCGATACCGTTGGCCTAGTAAGGATGCTTACATAAATATATCACAAGGTTAGATCAGCCATAAATGATCATTTAGAAGGTCAGTGGGCCATAAACCACGAGGAGAAATGAATGAGTTATGTAGATTCCATCTGGGATCGCGACAAAGACATCATCAGAATTGTCGAGCGAGATCCCGTCAAAGGCAGAACCTATCAGGACTTTCCTGCCAAGTATATTTTTTACTATCCAGATCCTAAAGGAAAATATCGTAGCATTTACGGTGATCCTTTAACGAAGATTGTTAGCAAAAATTATAAAGAATTCCAAAAAGAACAAAGAATACACGGTAACAAAAAATTATTTGAACACGATATTAATCCTGTGTTCAGATGTCTCGCAGAACAATATCTAGGCAAAGAAGCACCTAAACTAAATGTAGCGTTTTTTGATATTGAGGTAGACTTCGATCCGGAACGTGGCTATGCGTCACCCGACGATGCATTTATGCCAATTACTGCTATCGCTGTTCACTTACAATGGCTCGACACATTGGTATGTCTTGCAGTTCCACCAAAAACTTTAACAATGGAACAGGCCAAAGAGCAGGTTAAAGAATTTCCTAACACTATATTGTTTGAAAACGAATATGAGATGTTGGATACTTTTCTTAACTTAATCGAAGATGCTGACGTACTAAGTGGTTGGAATTCGGAAGGTTTCGATATTCCGTATACTGTAAACAGAGTTATTAAAGTTCTTAGTAAAGAAGACACAAGGAGATTTTGTCTTTGGGACCAATTGCCTAAAAAGAGAGAGTACGAAAAATATGGGAAACAGGCTGTTACTTATGATTTGGTTGGTCGCGTTCATTTGGACAGTCTCGAGCTGTACAGAAAATATACGTATGAAGAACGCCACACCTACAGACTTGATGCAATTGGAGAGATGGAAGTAGGAGAGAGTAAGACTGTATACGAAGGAACACTTGATCAGCTTTACAATAATGATTTTCGAAAGTTTATCGAATACAACAGACAAGACTGTGCTCTACTTAATAAACTTGATAAAAAATTAAAATTCATTGATCTTGCCAACAGCATTGCACACGAAAATACTGTTTTGCTACAGACAACAATGGGTGCTGTTGCTGTTACTGAACAGGCTATTATTAACGAGGCCCATAGCCGAGGAATGATAGTTCCTAGTCGTCCCAAGCGAGATGAAGATTTAGAAACACAGGCGGCAGGTGCATACGTTGCATATCCTAAGAAAGGACTTCATGACTGGATCGGATCGATGGATATTAACTCGTTGTATCCGTCAGCTATTCGTGCCTTAAACATGGGGCCTGAAACGATTATCGGTCAGTTAAGGCAAGAATATACTAAAAATGAAATTACAGGAAAGATGGCCAAAGGTAATAGCTTTGCTGCCAGCTGGGAAGGTAAATTCGGCAGTAATGAATATGAAATGGTTATGTCTAAAGACAAAGCCAACGATATCACTGTTGACTGGGAAGATGGTAGATCAGACATTCTAAGCGGTGCTCAGATTTACGAACTAATATTTGAAAGCAATCAGCCCTGGATGATTAGTGCTAACGGAACTATTTTTACTTACGAAAAAGAAGGCATTATTCCAGGGTTGTTAAAACGTTGGTATGCCGAGCGTAAGGAAATGCAGAAAAAATTAAAAGAGGCTAAAGATGCAAATGATGAAGTTGCTGAAGAATATTGGGACAAACGTCAATTGGTTAAAAAGATTAACCTTAATAGTTTGTATGGTGCTATCCTTAACGCTGGTTGTAGGTTTTTCGACAATCGCATTGGTCAGTCTACAACACTTACCGGACGCCGCATCGCTCGTCATATGGCGTCAAAAGTAAATGAAGTAATTACGGGAGAGTACAATTATCTCGGTAAGAGTGTTATATACGGAGATACAGATTCTGTTTATTTTAGTGCCTACACAACATTAAAAAATGAAATAAACAAAAAACAAATCCCATGGGATAAGGATACCGTTGTTCAATTGTACGATACCATTGGCGAGGAAGTGAACAGTACTTTTCCTCAGTTTATGTTAGATGATTTTCACTGTCCCGTATCTAGAGGTGAAGTGATCAAAGCAGGTCGTGAAATTGTTGCCATTAAAGGTCTTTTCATTACTAAAAAACGCTACGCTGTACTTTATTACGATAAAGACAGTAAGAGATACGACACGGACGGAAAGCCAGGTAAGATCAAAGCTATGGGGCTAGATCTCAAGAGAAGTGATACCCCAGAATTTATGCAAAAGTTCTTAGAAGAAGTGCTAACAAAAGTTCTAAACGGAAGTGAAGAACAAGAAATATTGGAGATGATAAGTGAGTTCAGAACAGAATTTAAGGCTCGACCAGGTTGGGAAAAAGGAAGTCCCAAACGTGCCAACAACATTACAGAATACGAAAGTAAAGAGAAGAAAGCTGGCAAGGCAAATATGCCTGGTCATGTTAGAGCAAGCATTAATTGGAATACGCTCAAAAGGATGAACAGTGACAAATACAGTATGCAAATTGTCGACGGCATGAAGGTTATTGTCTGTAAATTAAAAGATAATCCTTTAGGATATACTTCAGTTGCATATCCTGTAGATGAGTTACGTCTACCAAAATGGTTTCAGGAACTACCATTTGATCATTCAGAAATGGAAGCTACTATTATTAATAATAAGTTAGATAACCTTATCGGAGTGCTAGAATGGGATCTAGAAAGCACAACACAAAACAATACATTTGGAAGTCTCTTTAGTTTTGAATAAAAATTATTTGACTTCTACCATTTTTCTAAATAAACTAAACAAAAGGATTTAAACATGAAAGATATTCTTCAAGACATTGTAGGTCATACACATAACCTTGGTTTCCTAAATATTGTGAAAATCACCGGTGATGAAAAAAGCACCAAGATTGATAGCATGGCCGATGATCGCAGTGTTATTATGTATGCTGAAACTGCCAATCCGTACTCAGACATGCTCGGAGTGTTTGGTATGCCGCAAATGAATAAACTAAAATATCTACTTGACTGCCCGGAGTACAAGGAAGATGCTAAAATCGAAGTTACTAAAGCGGATCGCAATGGAGAAACTATTCCAACTGGTCTTCACTTTGAAAATAAAACAGGCGACTTTAAAAACGATTATCGTTTTATGAATACTGAAATCATTAACGAAAAACTCAAGACTGTTAAATTTCGAGGTGTCAAGTGGGATGTTGAAATTAGCCCGTCGGTTCAATCTATTCAAAGATTTAACTTTCAAGCAAGTGCCAACAACGAGCACACAACATTCTTAGCAAAGACTGAAGGTAATAATTTAAAATTTATTTTTGGTGATCAAAGCACACACGGTGGTGAATTTATTTTTGCTACAGGTGTTACCGGTAATCTAAATAAAGCATGGACATGGCCTGTTGCTAGTGTTCTTGCTATCCTTAAGATTGCAGATGCTAATAATGCAACTGTTAGCTTTAGTAATGAAGGTGCTATGCAGATTACTCTAGACAGCGGATTAGCAACTTACAAATACATTGTTCCGGCACAGGCATGATAAACGGTCTTTCACCGCAGGGAAAATATATGCACATACATGGGGGTCATAACAGTGGTCCTTATGTTAATAACAGCAATACCAGTGCGGGCATGATACGTTACAACAATAACAACCTCGAAGTTTACGACGGATCCTCCTGGCTAACTATCGCAGGTAGCATTGCCTCTGTAGGATTGAACCCGGTAGCAGAATCTGCAATTGACTGGGTAATTAGACAAATGGAAGAGGAAAAGGAATTAATAGCATTAGCAGAAAAAAGTAAATCTGTCGCTATTGCTGTAGAAAACCTAAATAAAGCCAAAGCAGAATTAAAATTAATTGCCTTATTAGCGAAAGAGCAGAATGAAGAAACCACCAGTTAACTTAACACCACTACAAAAAGATTATGCTGTCTATTTGCCAGCAATTAGTAGTTTCTATAGTACCTATGTTGCTAAACAACGTCTAGGTGAATTTGTACCTAAAGGTCGTATCCCTGCAGGCTTTGATCGTGGCATCGAAGGTATGAACTTTCTTAATCCCGAAGAAGGATACTTCACCTATAAGTATGCACTATACTCTGCAGGTCATGCACAATTGGATCTACAGAAAAGTCTTGAACAAGAATCTATGATTCAGCAGAGAGATCGAAGCAATACGATGATCCTTGGAGACTCCGGCGGATATCAGATCGGTAAAGGAGTTCTTAAGTTTGACTGGCTAAACTTTGAAGGTGCAGAAGCAAACAAAACTCGTCAAAAGATTCTTGAGTGGTTAGAATTAACCGCAGATTGGTCAATGATGCTAGATGTTCCTACTTGGGCCTGCGATCATATACATAGTCCTAAGACTGGATTAAAAACATTTGATGACTGTTTAGATAAAACAAAATTTAACAACAAATATTTCTTAGACAACCGTCTAGGTCAAACTAAGTGGCTTAATGTCTTGCAAGGTAGTGACTGGGACACTGCCGAAAAATGGTATAATGGAGTAAAAGAATTTAGTGATCCTAAAGGTCCTTATGCTGGTAGAGAAGCAGAAGGCTGGGCCTTTGGTGGTGCTAACATGTGTAAAATGGATATTACACTCAAGCGTCTAATGACCTTGCGTGAAGATGGTTTGCTGAAAGGCAAAAACTGGATCCACTTCCTGGGCACTGCTCAGTTAGACTGGAGTTGCTACTTAACTTTAATTCAAAGGGAAATTAGGAAACATATCAATGAAGAAATTACCATATCTTTTGACTGTGCCTCGCCATTCATCGCAACAGCCCACGGACTCGTCTACACAAACGCACAACACTCGCCCAAAAGGTGGAGTGTTATTATGGACAAAGCCCCAGATAACAAAGCACTTGCAAGAAGTGACATCCCATTCCCATTTGAATCGGAAATCGGCCGCAGACTAACAATGGGAGATATTTGTCACTATGCTCCGGGCATGTTGAACAAAATTGGTAAAGAAGGAAAGACCTCATGGGATAGTTTTGCTTACGCTCTCATGATGGGTCATAATGTTTATTGCCACATAGTGGCCGTTCAACGTGCTCAACAATTAATGGACGTTGAAGTTGCAAAAACTAAAGGTAAACTCAATTGGAGACATTGGAAGAAGGTAAAATCTTCCGATATGAGTGACGAACATAGTGACTGGGTTCCAAGAAATGTGTTATACTTTGCTAACTTTGTAGAAGATCTATTCAATACAAAGACCAAAGCAGAAGCATTTGAAATGATTGAACAGGCAATGCCATTTTTGAAGAGTCTCGAAGGTGCTCGCCTGCAAGGTGGACCTGCACAGAACAAATTTAATAGTTTATTCGAAATTGAAGAAATTACTAAATCTGAAGAAGTAGATTTAGAAAATCCAGATGACGACGAATTACGTGCATTAGAAGAGGAAATTACAAATGAATCGTGATTATGCTACCGGTACTAGCGATAAGGTAATATTTTTCACAGGAAAAGAAATTGAACATACTCCGGCATACGGAATGGAAACTCTTTTTGTAACTGGAGTTCAACCCAGCGAAGTTGTTTTAGAGCTAGCCAAAAAAGAAAAAGTAGAACACATTTATTTTGGTGCTAATCAAAGTTTTCGAACTGGAGGAGTAAATGACGCAGTAACTTGGAAACTTTGGGAAGATATGATATTTCCCTGTTTGAAAGCGGGTTATTGGTGTACCTTAGATTTTGATGTTAAAGAAACAGAGGGTATACACGAAAGTGGGCTTTGCGAACAAAGAAAGTTTATTCCTATGATTTCGGTAAAACTACCCTACTTGACTTTGTTTAATTATAATGCTACAATAAAACTTGATGATAAAGATTTTGAAGCAACCAATCCGGGTGTTTGGACACATAGATTGCATGATCTTTTGGATACTAACAAATTTACGGATTGGGACCAATACAAAGAGGACAATATCAAATGAAATCATTTACTGTTAAAGATACTCCGGGTTATCGTTTGCGAATTGAACGCAAAAAATGTCTACGCCCTACAGATTTAAATCATGTTCAATTTATCCAAGAAGTTAAAGATAATCAAGGAGAAGTTGACTTTAGCTCTACATACGAGTTTTTCCTTACCGACGAAGAAATTAACAATCTAGCCAAGGAACTAATTGTATGAGCGAACTTAATATGATCTGGGTAACCTTCCGCAAAGAAGGTATTCATATGTACCCAGCGGCTGCTACAGATCCTAAACTTAAAACTGGAGACGAATATGACGTTAGCTTCCTCGGTGCTCCTCATCGTCACATCTTCCATTTTAAAGTCTACATTCAAGTTTTTCACGATGATCGTGATATTGAGTTTATTCAGTTTAAGCGTTGGCTAGAGAAGTGCTACAACGATGGTACACTCGAGCTTAACCACAAATCCTGCGAGATGATTAGTCGTGATCTTCACGCTACCATCAAGGCAAGATATCCAGGCCGCGAGGTTTGGATCGACGTAAGTGAAGACGGCGAAAATGGCTGCTTCATTAAATTTCCATCAACCCTTTAAAAAGGTAATTTAAAAAATGGCACAACCTGCCTTTATTCAAAAAACTCTTGTTATGAAACCCGAAGTCACTAAGATCTTTGATGATCTTGATGCATGGTTGGATCACTGCCGATTCAATCTTCTTCCTTTCAATCCTGCAGACTTGTACAAGTCTAAAGAGTACAAAGAGTTTCAGAGAGGAACTAACGGCGATAGAAAGCCACGTAAGTTCAATAAACCGAAACATGACAATTTTTCTAATTGATCTAGAAGCTGTCGAGACAAGGTACACGGGACAATGGAAGTCCCATGTACCTGCTCTCTTACGCAAAAAAGGACACAATGTTCAAGTTATCTCTGGCCCTGAAGATATTCCTAGTGCAACCACTCCAGGTGCTTTTCTTAACTTTGGTGGCACTAATATCTATAAGTCTAGTCAAGTTGAACAGATTGGTAGATTATTTTGTAATGGACGCATTCAATCTGGCGACCATTTTCTTTTTACTGATGCTTGGCATCCGGGCATTATAAATCTAAAATACATGAGTGAACTACTAGGTATTAAAGTAATCATTCATGCTTTATGGCACGCCGGAAGTTATGATCCTCAAGACTTTTTAGGCAGACTTATTGGAAAAGCTAAGTGGGTAAGGCATGCCGAAAAAAGTTTCTTCCATGCAATAGACCATAACTATTTTGCTACAGACTTTCATATCAAGATGTTTGTAGATAATTTGCTCGAAGATGGATACCTTAGTGAAAACCCCTGGTACGAAGAAGATTTCAAAGATTTGCTAGATAGTGGTAAAGTTATTCGCACTGGATGGCCAATGGAATATATGGAAGGTACGCTAAATCCTTACAAAGGAATGACCAAGCGAGACCTTATATTATTTCCGCATCGTATAGCACCAGAGAAGCAAGTTGAGATTTTCAGAGATCTCAAAGAACAGCTACCGCAATATGAATTTATTGTGTGTCAGGATCAACAGCTAACAAAGAATGAATATCATAATTTGTTAGGCGAGTCGAAGTTGGTATTCAGTGCAAACCTACAAGAGACATTAGGCATTAGTTGGTACGAAGGTGCCATCGTAGACGCTATTCCTATGGTTCCAAATCGTTTAAGCTACTCAGAAATGGCATTCGATACATTTAAGTATCCAAGTGCTTGGACTGAGAACTACGATGCTTATCTACAATACAGGCAAGAAATTTGTCATAAAATTATTCAGTACATGGAGAACTATGATAAATTCTTACCTCAACTAAAGAAACAAACAGATGCGTTAACTGAATATTTCTTTAGTGCAGGAAAATTACTAGAAAAAATAAATGAATCTTAACAGAACTAAAATAGGAATTATTGGTTTAGGTTTTGTAGGGAATGCTATCCGAACAGCTTACGACAACGGAATGACAGAAGCTGTTCTAATTGATAGTGATCCAAGAAAAGGTGCAACTGGAACATATAACGATTTATCGGACGCAGAAGCTGTATTTGTTTGCGTTCCTAGTCCAATGGGTCCCAATGGTAGATGTGATACTTCTATTTTAGAAGGTGTTCTTAACAATTTAAAATCTATCAAATACAACAATGTAATTATTTCTAAAGTCACCGCAATTCCTACAGAGTATGAGCGTTTGCAAGAAGACTTTCCTAATTTAGTTCATGTTCCGGAATTTTTAACCGCAGCCAACGCAGTATCAGAATACGTTGGAGAAACTGATGCCATTATAGGTGGAAAGATTACTGCCTATTGCAGAGAAGCAGAAAGAATTCTTAAGATAGGACAAGAAACACTTAAAAATGTTGCGTTTTGTTCTATAGGAGAAGCAGCCTTAGCAAAATATATTATTAATACCTATCTAGCTACTAAGGTTGTATTCATGAATGAAATGTATCAGCTATCAGAATCATGTGGCTATGATTGGAGGAAAATGAGAATCCTAATAGATATAGACGAAAGAATAGGATCAAGTCATACTAGAGTTCCGGGACCAGATGGAAATTTTGGATTTGGTGGAATGTGTTTTCCAAAAGACGTTGCCGCTATGTTAAATTTTGCTTCTGAAAAATCAGTGCTGTTGAATATTTTAGAAATGGCTTCAAAAAAGAATACTCTATTGAGGTTGACTGACTCGCCTAAATAAAGTTACAATTACATACGGCAATCCACTGCCTTAACATCGGAGAATGAAAACAATGACAAATAAAAATGAAACAGGCCTAGACGCAATGGCAGGTGACGGCGGATATAAAGAAGCATATCTTGCAGATGTGATCCGCTTTAAGATGAAACGCGATAATAAGCGTTTTTGGGCAGGTGACAATATTTCAGAATATGTCACCGAAGAAATCAAACATAAACTTATTGACGAAGCAACAGAAGCATTTGAACTAGTGCTTGATCGTTTACTCATTGATCGTGAAACAGATCCTAACAGCCATGGAACAGCCCGCAGACTCGCAAAAATGTACTTCAACGAAATCATGTCAGGACGCTACGATCCATCGCCAGACGCGACAGCTTTCCCTAACGACAGCGAGGATCGTTACGAAGGTATGTTGGTGGTACGTAGTGAGTTGCGTTCTATGTGCAGTCATCATCATCAGCCCGTTAGCGGTGTCGCTTACATTGGAATCATCGCCGCAGAAAAACTTATTGGTCTTAGCAAGTATACTCGTATTGCTCAGTGGTGTGCTCGCCGCGGTACCCTACAAGAAGAACTGGCTAACGACATAGCTCGTGAAATTATGAAAGCCACAGGTGCTAAAGACGTAGGTGTATACGTACAGGCTATACACGGTTGCTGTGAGAATCGCGGAATCATGGCACACAGCTCATTAACGCAGACTACTGTACTAAAAGGTGCGTTTAAAGATGATGCAGGAACAAAGAAAGAGTTTTTTGATAACATTAAACTACAGCAAGATTTTGCCCCAAGATAATGAATAAACTATACCGTATAACTCCCTTAGAAAAGAAAAGCATTGAATATTTTGTAGACGTCTACGAGCGTTTACCAGATGGTACTATTCGTGGCTTCGATGTTACTGAAACTTGGCGATGGGGACAAGGTTGGCGAGAAGAAGACGATCCTGTCATGGAGGAAGAAAATCCAGTTTATTGTAATCCTCAAGAAGGATGGGGTTGCGAACTTGATGACCTCTGTGCTGTCTATGTAACCTTTAGTGATGGATTTACTGAAGAAGAAAAATCAGAGATCGAAGCTATACTTCGTGGCGAGAAAGAAGACGAGGACGGCCGTTGGGGAACTGCTTGGTTATATGACGGAGATCATAACTGGGAAATTGAAGACGATCATGTTGCTGTTATTGGTCCTTATAAAGTAGATCTGTGCGACGAAGATGGTAATGTAACAGAAGAAAATACAAAATTAGAACCTAGGCCCGATCCAAGAACAAGCTGGCCTTGGAGTGTAGATAATCCAAAACCGGAGAACTAAAATGGCACGTAAGAAAAAAGAAGATAAAATTGAAATGCCCGGCACCATAGGTAGTGCCAAACTTGTATTTCCTAGTGAGCCTAAGATTATTCGAGGAAGTCATAGTACTCGAACTGAATATCCAGACGGAAGGGTAGAATTTGTTACTCATTGGGACGAACTTGTAAGAGATGTTCAGCTGGCATTAGCTGAATATGAATCACAAATTAAAGAAGAACCTGTTAAAAAGTCTAAAAAGAAAAAGGCATAATATGAATTGGTTTTTAAAAATTCTTGATAAACTTGGTCGTAAAAGGATCGTCTTAGATCGCATCAGTCAAGAACCTTATTTAGAACGCTACTATCTTTTTTTGAAAGATAGAAAAAAATTCCCCTTTAACGTGTTCTTACATAAATTTCTTAAATCTGATCCAGACGATGTTCACGACCATCCTTGGCCTTATGCCACACTAATTCTCAAAGGTGGGTATTGGGAGTGGATTCCACAATTTAATAATCAAGGTGAGAAAATTGGAGAAATTGCCAAATGGAGAGGCCCTGGCCATTTTAGAACCTGTAGTGCAAACAGTTATCATAGAATTGAACTAGATCCTAATATTACAGCATGGACCTTGTTTATGCCGGGTCCTCAGAGAAGAGAGTGGGGATTCTTAGTTAAAAACAAATGGGTACAACACGAGCAATATCTGACAGAGAGAGCAAAAAATGGATGATAAACTACACGAAGTAATGAACATTCTCAGCGAAGAATGTGCTGAAGTAATTCAGGCAATCAGTAAATGTCATCGGTTTGGTTTACATAACGCTAAGCCAGGAAAATCTTTAACCAACGCACAGCATATGGAAGTTGAGATTGGGGATTTACTTGCTATGGTAGATCTGTTAAAATCTAAAGGTATTATTACAGAAGACGGTCTTAACACAGCTAAGAAAGCTAAGATTGAAAAATTAAAACAATGGTCAAACATTTATGAAAACACGAATAATTAATGCTACCAGAGACCACTTGGTCTCTCACATCAGCAAACATGTTATTAACATTGAAGTAATTCTAAATAACCCTATTGCTATTCCTGAACATACAGATATTATGGAAGCAATAGAAAAAGAATTAGGTTATATTAGCGATTATCACGACAAACTAGAAGTATTAGAAAAATACTTCGGAGAAAATAATGTCTAAAATTAAAGTAGCAGAATTATTTTACAGCATTCAAGGCGAAGGAAGGTACATGGGAGTACCTTCTGTTTTCTTGCGTACATTTGGATGTAATTTTAAATGTCAAGGATTTGGCATGCCCCGAGGAGAACTTAGCAATGAAGCAGAAAATATTGACCCTTCTAAGTACACCGAGTACAAATCGCTTCCTTTGGTTAGTACAGGTTGTGATAGTTACGCTAGTTGGGATCCTCGCTTTAAGCATCTATCCCCTCTTCTATCTACTGATTCGATTGCCGATGCTATTGTGGATACGTTACCTTACAAGGAATGGCGGGACGAACATCTCGTAATTACAGGAGGAGAACCGTTGCTAGGATGGCAGAAGCAATATCCAGATTTGCTTGATCATCCTAAGATGGATAAACTTAAAGAAATTACGTTTGAAACAAATGGTACAATGCGTTTGACAAAAGACTTTAAGGAATACTTAAAGAATTGGAAATGGAAGCACGAAGGATTTATTGATCGAGAAGTTACATTTAGTGTCAGTGCCAAACTTCCTTGTTCAGGGGAGCCGTGGGACGATGCTATCAAACCAGAAGTAGTTTGTGACTACCAAAATTACGGGCATGTCTACCTAAAATTTGTTATTGCTACGGAACAAGACTTTGCCGATGCCGAATGTGCTATTGCCGCATATCGCAAAGAAGGTTTTGAAGGTAATGTTTATCTAATGCCAGTAGGCGGTGTAGAAAGTGTCTATACTCTGAATAATAAAAATGTAGCATTGTTAGCAATGAAACATGGACTAAGGTACAGTGACAGGTTGCAGGTGCCGTTATTTAAAAATGAATGGGGGACTTAATGTTAGAAAAATTTTTTAAAAAAGTAATTGGTTTAGATAAACTAGAAGCAACTGTTGAACAGGCACAAAAAAATCTTGCACGAGTTACTGAAGAAAAAGTAAGATTAGAGCAAGAAGCAGAACGTGTTCGAAACGAAGTTGAACGAGCCAAAGAAGCAGAGCGTATTGCAAAACTTACTCCAAAAGAACGTGCAACGGAAGCCAAAGAACCTTGGGTAGCAGTTTTGGACACCCATGTTAATAAAGAGAATGTTAAGAACGGTTTTTTCGAACTTGACTGGAATGAATATTTTGTGCTACAATTGAGGCAAGCTGGATATAAAGGCGAAACTGATGAGGCTGTTGTAGACCTATGGTTCCAAGAACTCTGCAAAAATGTAGGTGCAGAATCTGGTGTTGATATGGAACGTAGGGGTAGCGGATTTATCAATGTTAATAATCTCGGTAATGGAAAGTCTGAGGTAAGTTAATGACTTATATTTTGGTTGATACAGCCAATACTTTTTTTAGAGCCAGACATGTTGTTAGAGGTAACCTCGAAGACAAAGTCGGTATGAGTTTGCACACTATTTTGAGTAGTGTCCGTAAAGCATGGAAAGATTTTGACGGTAGTCATGTGGTCTTCGCATTAGAAGGTCGTTCATGGCGTAAGGATCATTATGCACCGTACAAAAGAAATCGCAGTGAAGCTCGTGCAGCCTTAAGTCCTAGAGAAGCAGAAGAAGATCGAGTGTTCTGGGAAACATTTGATCAATTTAAAGACTTTATTACTAACAAGACAAACTGTACAGTTCTACATCATCCTCAGCTAGAAGCAGACGATCTTATTGCAGGCTGGATTCAAAATCATCCTAATAATAATCATGTTATTATTTCCACCGATGGAGACTTTGCACAATTAATTGCACCTAATGTGAAACAATACAATGGTGTAACACAAATTACAACTACCCACGAAGGTTACTTTGACGAAAAAGGTAAACCTGTCAAAGATAAGAAAACTGGAGAAGTAAAATCTGCACCGGATCCGGAATGGCTTTTATTTGAAAAATGTATGCGTGGCGACACTAGCGACAATATCTTCAGTGCTTATCCAGGTGTGCGTGAGAAAGGTACAAAAAATAAAGTTGGCCTTCGTGAAGCATTTGCAGATCGAAATAACAAAGGCTATAATTGGAACAATATGATGCTACAGAAGTGGGTTGACCATGAAGGTGTAGAACATAAAGTTCTAGACGATTACAATCGTAATAAAATTCTATGCGATCTTTCCGCACAACCTACAGAAATTCGTGCTATTATTAATGAAGTAATTAATAATACAATTAAGTCGGATAAAAATATTCCGCAAGTCGGCATTCGTTTGATGAAATTCTGTGCCGCATATGATCTTCAAAAGATTACTGAACAAGCACAAAGTTATGCAGACCCCCTAAACGCAAGGTACATTGCATGATAAAGGAAAATATGACTACTATCGCTAAGACACTTATTCCAAATAAAAGTTGGCTCCTTGAGACTGACGGGTTGAAAATTGGTACTTTGAACAAAGAGCGTAGTTCGTACTCAATTCTTAAAGACGGTAAAAAAATATCTGTAGGTACAGTCAAGGATGTTAAAGAAAAACTAGGAATAGTTTTTTTTGATATAGGAAATACTCCCAAACCAGAAAATAAAGAACATGCAGTTTACGATTTTCCTTGCGGTTCTAAACCTTTTGGCAGTGTTTATGATATTAGAAAACGTCTTCCGATATATGCTAAAAGCACAAAAAGCAAAAGTCAATATTGTGCAGGATATTATGTAATTAAATTCCGCAAAGGGTGGGTCAAGAGCTTCTGTCCTAAACTAATTACATTAGATCGATACCCATTTCACGGTCCATTTAAGACTGAACAAGAAATGAAACAGATGCTTACTAGACTCAGCAAAAAAGACTATGAAACAAATTAACACATTACCCATTGAAAACTACCTAGAAAAGGCAAGAATAGCTAAAAAATCTGGTCAAAAACAAGTAGTTTTAGACATAAATGAAGCAGTTGCTTTATCAGATAGCCTAGCAGTTGTAATGACACGCCTTAGTGCAAAACTAGACGAGATTATTCAGCAACCAAAGCAAGAAGAAGTGATTCAAGTATCAATGGATGGTGGAGGATTTCGTTAAATCCCAACTAAATATATGCGTATATAACGGAGATTATACGCATATGAGCAGACCAAAACCTACTGTCCTTTTAGAATTAACTAATAAAAAAAATTATAAGACTGAACAGGTTTTAGAAGCCGATGCTATCTGGGCTGTTTTTTATAAAGACAAACCTGTTAATTTAAAAACCACAACTCTTGTTGCACAAGACCTCGGACCTAAATATAAAAAAGTTAGTTTTTCAAACAGCGGACATGCCTTTAATTTAGCCGAACGTCTAAATAAAATGTTCAACTGTCAAGATTTTAGTGTGTATAAACTAACTACTGGTCAAAAACTATTAGATGAACCAAAGAATTGAAATAGTTAAGTATGTACTAGGAGTTTTAGGAAAACCAAATGACGAAAACTCTGTTAAAAAAATGCTGCCTGCATTTTGGGTCAATCCAAGACAAAAAAGTAAGGGCGGTTTAAGGCTAACTGAATCTGGACACGAATGGCTACAGTTAGCAGAAATCAAATGCTATCAAATTGATCTTCCAAAAGAAATGGAATGGACAAATAGATTGATTATCCAATTAGATCAATTTATAGAGAGTCCATTTTATCTTACCAAAAAAGCTATCTACGTCTATAATGAAAAAATGGCTGTTCAACTAGTTCTTTTTTCTGGAAATATTCAAAAATTTGGAATTTCTCGTGCAATGGCTGTTGCAAAAACACAACAGACAAACTAATTGACAACAGGGTATAATCCCTGTATAATCAATGCATACGCTAACAAGACAGCGTAAAAATTTTCAACACTTTTTAAAGGTTTTAAAATGGCAGAAGCAATTAGCGGCAACCGTGCAGTTACTCCCAACGAGGCTAAAAAGTCTATTCGCAAGTGCGTAAAGATCAAGCGTCCAGTCTTTATGTGGGGTGCTCCCGGTATTGGCAAATCCGATATTGTTAAACAAATTGGAGAAGAATTTGAACGCGAGGTTATTGACGTTCGTTTGAGTCTGTGGGAACCCACTGACATTAAAGGCATTCCTTATTACAACAGTGACCAAGGTACTATGACTTGGGCACCTCCTGCAGAACTGCCTACTGATCCAAACTCTACTGCTATTCTGTTTCTAGACGAACTAAACTCTGCGGCTCCTGCTACTCAAGCGGCTGCTTATCAGTTGGTTTTGAACCGCCGTGTTGGTACTTACAAACTGCCCGATGGCGTGAGCATTGTTGCCGCTGGTAACCGCGAAACTGACAAGGGTGTTACTTACCGTATGCCTGCTCCGCTGGCAAACCGTTTCCTGCACTTGGAACTCAAAACTGATTTCGAAGATTGGCTCATGTGGGCTACTCGTAATAAACTGCACGAACAAGTCGTTGGTTATGTTTCTTTTGCAAAACAAGATCTTTACGACTTTGATCCTAAGAGCTCAAGCCGTGCATTCGCTACTCCTCGTTCTTGGTCTTTTGTCAGCGAGCTCTTAGCAGATGACGACTTGGATGAAAACACTCTTACTGATCTAGTTTCGGGTGCTATCGGTGAAGGCCTTGCTGTTAAGTTTATGGCACACCGCAAGGTTGCTAAACAGATGCCTAAGCCGGAAGATATTCTTAACGGAAAAATCCAAAAGATTAATATTAAGGAAATTTCCGCTATGTATTCTTTGACTACTTCTATGTGCTACGAGCTTCAAGAAGCCGACAAGAAGAAAGTAAAGAATTGGGACGAAATGGCCGATAACTTCTTTGGATTCATGATGGATAATTTTCCAACTGAACTAGTTGTTATGGGTGCCAAAGTTGCTCTTACTAACTATCAATTGCCGTTCGATGCCAGTAAGCTCAAGAACTTTGATAAATTCCACGACAAATTTGGCAAGTACATTATCCAAGCAATGGAAGGTTAAATTGGGCCCTTAGGGGCCCTTTTTACTTGACTTTTGGTAAATGATATTGTATAATATATCTATTGAAGCAATAAGGAAGAACTATGTCCGAAGTAATGAAAGCAGAAAAAGTTAAGAATACTAAACCCACTAAAGAGTATTCCTCATCTGAAAAAGCCAAAATTGTCGATAAACTAATTACGGCTCGAGTAGGATTGCTGTTACGTCATCCGTTCTTTGGAAACCTTGCTACTCGACTGAAGCTAATTGATGCTTCTGATTGGTGTGCTACCTTAGCCACCGATGGCCGCAATTTCTATTACAATCTCGAGTTTGTTGACAAGCTCAAACCCAAAGAAGCAGAGTTTGGCTTTGCACATGAGGTACTACATAACGTCTTTGATCATTTGGGTCGTCGTGAAGGTAGAGATCCTCAGTTGAGTAATATTGCCGCAGACTTTGCAGTTAATCAAATTCTCAAAGATGAAAAAATTGGGGAGGTGCCTAGTTTCATCAAAATTTTTCAAGATAACAAATATCGTGGACTCAGTTACGAACAAATCTACGATGACCTCTATGAAAAAGCAGAAAAAATTGATTTAAGCCAACTGGGTGAACTGTTAGATGAACATCTCGACGGTGAAGGCGATGGCGATGGCGAAGGCGACGGTGAAGATGGAGATCAAGAAGGCAAGGGCAAGCGTCCACGCCTGACTGCTGAAGAAAAGAAAAAGATCCGAGACGAGATCAAAGAAGCAATGGTTGCGGCCGCACAAGCGGCAGGTGCCGGTAAGATCCCTGCAGGTGTTGCACGCCTTATCAAAGACTTTACTGAGCCTAAGATGGATTGGCGTCAACTACTCCGAATGAACATTCAAAGTATCATTAAGAGCAATTTTAGTTTCCAGCGACCAAATCGTAAGAGTCAGCATTGCGGTGCAGTATTGCCCGGGATGATGAACGAAGAAACCATTGATGTATGTGTTGCCATTGACATGAGCGGAAGTATTTCAGATAAACAGGCAAAGGATTTTATTTCTGAAGTCAAAGGCATTATGGACGAGTACGTTGACTTTAAACTTCAACTATGGTGCTTCGATACCAGTGTTTACAATTATGTGTCGTTTACCGGAGATACCGCAGACGAAATTATGAGCTATAAGGTCAAAGGCGGTGGTGGTACCGATTTTGACGCAAATTATGAATTTATGAAGAACGAAGGTATTGAGCCAAAACGCTTCATTATGTTTACAGACGGATATCCTTGTGGCAGTTGGGGTGACGAAAACTACTGCGAAACACTATTTGTTATTCACGGTAACGAATCCATTGTTGCACCTTTTGGGCAGACTGCCTATTATAAATAAAGTAGGTATATAATGGCTATTAGCAAAGGAAGGGTGAATCCTCTCAACGTCTTATCAATGAGGAGGCTGAATAGGATTCCTCCAAATTTTAGCAAACTTATTATCAAGAAATTTATAGATATTAAAGAACTTGATAAATGGATCTATCTTAATTTGGATAGTAGATACTGTGTCAGAAAGTGTACCATTGTGAATGATAACAAGCTAAGTACTGCTATCGAGATAGGTATTGAAGATGCAAAAGAACTTTCTATGCTTTCTTTAGCCTGCCCAATTTTACATAAGGAATAAAGGAAACAAAGATGTCCGAACAAAAGCAAGCACCAGAGCTTACAATTACAGACTTACAAAATGTAAGGTCGATTATCGATATTGCCGCTACCCGCGGTGCTTTCAAAGCCGCCGAAATGTCGGCAGTAGGATCTGTGTTTAATAAATTAGATACGTTTCTACAGGCTGTAGTTCCTGCACAGCAACCTGAGCAGGCACAAGAAAGCAAATCAGAATAAGGAAAAACAATATGAAACATGTTGGAAAAATGAAAAACAACGGAGCGAGAGTTGTTGTTCTATTTAGAACCCTGCCAGGAGATCCTCACAGTGCGTTAGTATGCGGCACCAACGGTCTTCCGGATGCATTTCACGATTCTCTTATGAGTTTAGTAGAAAGCGAATCCGGCCAACAGGCAAATGAACTGGCCGATATTCTTGCAGTTAGACGATTCCCCGATGGTTCCAACATGTTGGAATTTTTGCATAGAAACAGTCTTCTAACTAAAGTGCCTACCAACGGAGTAACTATGGTGTTTGATCCAAAAAATCAAATAGTTCTTAGTGAGCTCAATCAATTAATTGCAGATCAAAAAGGTGTTACTATTGATCAATTAGCAATTACGGAAGGTGACGAGTCCGAAGTTGTAGTCAAAGAAGAATCTATTCAGACTAAAACTAAGTGGGATAAAGCTAGGGAAGAAAAAGCTTCTAAAGAGAATTCCGTTGCTGTTCCAGAAGTTAATTTAAGTTTAAGTCCTGCAGAAATGCGTAGTCGAGCCGATGCTCTTTATAAAGAAGCTGCAAGACTTCGTAAAGAAGCAGATGCTTTGGATCCGCCTAAAAAGAAATCTAAAGTAGAAACAACTGAAGTATAAAAAAAGCCCCTTCCGGGGCTTTTTTAATATACCATTACTTCAATAACTCCAGTATCTCCGTTAAAATCTTGGAGTGCTCTTCCAAGTACAGCTAGCGGATTAGTTCTATGTCCGTATTTACGAACTTCGGCATGACCCGGAGTACTAGACGAAACTAATATATCCCCTTTCTTAACAGGTCCTTTTACCTTACACGGTACTCGACCTTTCAGTGCAATTGCCACACCGTTAACTAAACTATCATTCATTATGTATGCAGGATTGGTAGAAACAATACCTGCTATACCTTCATGTTCATAACTTGAACAAATAGTAACTTCGGCATCACCACCCAGTCTTAAAACTGTACCAGGTTCGTATTCGGCGTCAGCTTCATACTTTTCTGCCAAGTCAGCAAAAACTGCGGTAGTTGTATTAGCATATACTATTCCAAATCTATTACCAGTTTGACCAATATTACCTAGTCCGTTAGTTCCTGCTTTGAAAATTTGGGTACAAGAAATGTTAGTTGCTGTAAAGAGGTTGGCACTAGGATTATATGAAATTCCAGGATCAGTTCTAACAACTTCTTGTCCGGCTGTATTGTCAACAAAAGTTACATAGTAAGTAGAATTTTGTGTAAATGTTGGTTCTAATACTACTGTATTTGCTATCTGAGCAACTGCTACAGTTTCTTGCACTTGTCCATATAATCTTGTTGCATGGATATCGTTAAAAGGTAAAGAGAAACTTCCAATATTAACAGAAACCCCCGGAGTTCTACTAGGTAACAATGAAAGGTTTTCACTTGCGTCAACGTTTACTATATTAAAAAGTGTTCCTCCAGATGTTGCATTTAAACTAATTCTGTTTAAGTCAGTACTAATTTGAGCACCAGTCGGGTTGGTAAACATTCTAAGACCGTTAGAAGCAATGTTTAACCCTTCGTTACTGGTGATCCTTACCTGAGTGCTAAAGTTAGGTGCAGAATATGTTACATATTCGCTAGCCAATTTACTTGCTAGCCTTAAACTGTCGGATGCTGTTCCCCAAACCATATATCCACCGGTGGTTGCCGTAGTCGACACTCCACTAGAATTATCAGTAGCACGAAGAGTTAGTCCTCGTTTGATCTTCGGAAAAGGTACAGAATAGTCTTCAGACACAGGTTCAAATTCGTCATCTGATACAAGGGCTACAGTTACGACATTAGATTCGTTGTAATAGTCCTGTATTTGATGCTTCAGAACATATCTTAAAAATCCGTCAGTTCCTTCTAACAACACAGGAGTTACTGTGTTTATTGCTGCCTTAGCAGAAATTTGTGGACCAATTAAAACATACTTGCTTCCATCGTAAAAATACAACTTTCCTTCGGCTTCGTTATAATGTAGATCACCTTTTAACTGATCAGTTGGGTATTCAGAACTTGTATCTATTGCAGGTAAAGATTTAAAGCTGGTTCCATTATAAAATTTAATTTTCTTACTCGAACTATCGTACCAGATTTGTCCAGTTAAAGGTTTTGCTGGTTGTCTAGGAGATGCAAAATTTTCTAAAAGTTTTACAAAGTTAGAGGCAATAGATTCTCCATAACCTGCATAATTTTTTCCTAACAAAGTAAGATCACAGGCTGTAACATTTATAGAACCATCTTCAATGGTTACTAATTTATTACCGTTTGATTTATTAATAATGTATGCCATCTTTATCCTCTTAATACCATTACTTCAATTATCTTTACATCCGAACCAGTATACGTTTCTAATGATTTTGCTACTAGGGTGCCTGTTTTAGGATTTGAAGAAGCCATCAAAGTTCCGGGAACAGAACCAACTACTAACATATCTCCTTTAAATACAGGTCCTACCACTTTACAAGGTACCCGACCGATTAGAGCGATTGCAACAGAATTTTCTAATCCGTCATTTAAAATTTGTGCAGGATTAGTTGTTACTATACCAGCAACTTTAGTTGTTTTAGGAAGTGTTGCAAGAGTTACTTCTTGTTTACCCCCAAACATAACAACTGTGCCAGGGTCGTAAGATTGATCACTAGAATATTTTTCTGCTATGTCAGCATATGTTGATCTTAATTTACTATTTGCCGTTAAAGACCAATCACCTTCAATTAATCCTGTAGTTGATGTGCTACCAGAAGTAATAAAACGAGATCTAACTGTATCTATATTTGCTGATCCTGCATTTAGCTCGGCAAAACTTGCATTAGCTGTAATAAAATTACCATCGGTTACATCAAAAGAACTGCCAGCATCAAGTTTCCAATTTCCTACAACAATTCCTTCTTCAGTCGTACCGCCTGCATTTAATCCTTTAGTAAAAACTGTGGCAAACCTTGCATTTCCTGCACCAAGATTATTGGCTGCATCAAGGCCTGGTTCAATTTTACTGCTAGACGATAAAATAAATTTTCCAACTAAATTAGCCGAGGTAATACTACTTCCTGCATTAATTTCACCTGTGTAAACTTTTGCAAACTTGTTAACTGTTGATCCTAAAGTTACGGTTGTGCCTAAAGGTCTTAATTCGTTTGCTTGTATTACAACTGATCTGCCAATTGCTTGTAGTGTTAAATTTCCACTTTCACTTGTAAAAATTGTAGAAGTACCAATTCCAATACCGTTGACATTAGTAAACGACCAGCGTCCTGTTATTGTTTCATTAACATCGGCCTTTAGATAAACATCTTCAGAACTCAATCCTGTTCCAGAAGCTAGATTAAAACCCCTACCTATCTGTGTAATTCCAGCAGCATAAACATCTTCAGTTGTAGCTACAAAAAATTCATCATTAGATACTGCACCTAGTATTTGGCCGTCAGCAAACATCAATATACAAGCATGAAAATCATTTTCTATATCTTTAACTGCACGAGAAACAAATCTAGTACTGCCGAACCCGGGGACAGCTTCTGGACCTATTAATGTATAGTTAGAAGCTGTATTTTTTATAAACAATTGATCGCTAGAAGTATTGTACCAAAAATCGCCGGCTGTTGCATTTGTTGATGATGTTGCTGCGGCTGTAGTTAGGCCAAACGTTCTCCATTCTCCGCCATCATAGATTTTAGGTTTTAATGTTCCTACAGTTTTGTCAAACCAAATTTGACCTTGAACTTTATTAACTGGTTCAACTGTTCCTGCAAAGTTTTCTAGTAACCATAAAAAATTATCATTTTGTATAGTTCCGTAGCTAGTAACATCTTTACCTATCAAATAAAGACTAGAAGAAGCCTGCTGATCAACTACTCCATCAGCAAGAGTTATAAAAGCTCTTCCATCAAAAAAACTTAAATTATAAGGCATTAGTTACTCTCCGTTATACGTTCCTTCTAATAATCCAAGAACTGAATGTAGATGTTGTTGCAGTATTATACGCAGCAGTAACATTCACAGTAAAGTTAGTTCCAGAATAAGCAGTAATTGTTCCTTCTAGATAATTAACTTGAGTGTCAGTTTCTCTTACAGTTACATTAGTTCCAGTTGTGAATATATCTCCCCATGTTGTTGGAGAACTATAAACTGTTGAACTGCTCTTATTAACAGTAAATGTCTTGGATCCTGTTCCTAATGTAAATGGAGTATCTGATGTTAGATACGTAGTGTCTACATCTTCAATAAATGTCCAATAACCTCCAACTACTGCAAATAGTTTAACAGAACGAACTATCCTAGGCATTGGAGTAGAAATTGTTACGTTACCTGCTAATTCAAAATCTGTTACCAATAATGTTGATGTACTTGTTACTGTATTAATAAAAGAAGTTGTTGTAGATGTTGCAGTAAAATCAACACCTGTTACAATATTGAAAAGTCTTCTAACTGTAGATGTATTAAGATTGCTCAACGTGTATGTCGCAGTGGTTGGTTCATATCTTGTACATAGTATTGTTGCACGAGAACCGTCTGGTTGCACATAATAAGGATCACCAAACCCGTCAACCGGCAATGTTACATCTAAAATAGCAATAATATCATCATTAACAGAATCAAAGTCAGTTATATCAACTGCTAATGTATAAGGTTTTCTTCCACTGAAACCGCCTAACGCTCCTGTTAGACGTCCTTCAAAATAGCCTTTACTAATAACATAATCATCCGGATCGGTATCTAGAGTTGGCAGCATACCTCCAATTTTAGTGCTAGAATTTAAATTAATTACACCACTAGATGGAGCTAAAACTAAATCTTCTAAGGGACTTGTAGGTGTGGTAACAGTAGTTAACGTAATGTTCGTAACTGTTAGATAATTTAACACTGGAAGATTTTGTAATCCAGGAGCCGATCTTACTGATGGTCCAAGTCTAAAATCAGCTGCACCTTCCCATTCAATAACTTTTGTTCCTGCTATTTTATATGAACTAGCAGTAGTTTGTGTATCTATGTTTACATTTGACTGCCAAGCCTGTGAAATATTATTATAGACCCATATTTTATCTGTGGTTCCTTTTAAAGTAATTCCACCACCATCAATAAAGGAATCAGTAGCTGTAGTTTGTCCAGTAGCAAGTTCAATGTTTTTGTCTTGAACTTTCATAAACGTAGTTTCAACACTTACTTGACTTCCCATTACTGTCAAGTTACCTGTAATATGTACATTACCAGCGATATCTACTTCTACCTGAGGATTACGTTTGAAAATACCTATTCTATCATTTTCAGAATCAATGTGTATAGCAACCGCATCAGTTCCAGTGTTTTCGCTATTATAACGAATTTCTAAAGGTTCGCCTTCAATTGTTCCACGAATAACACTGGTCTTTACTCCAGTATTGTCAACTAGAAGTTCAATGTTTGTATTAGTACCTACTGATAGTCCGTTGTCATTTTCAATATCAATTTCACCAGTTGTAACTTGATAGGTATCTTTTAACCATAGAGTAGCTGTGTTAATACCTGCTACGCTTTCTGCACTAGTAGCTGTCCCGTAAAACTTAGCACCTAGAGAACCGTTAATCATTAGACCGGGTCTAATTGTACTGGTATTAAGATCTGTTGCTAACAAACTTCCGCTTATAAGATTAACAGTAGATGTAGACATTACTGCCCATCTGACGCCTTCGCTCCAAAATATAGATACATCTCTATCAAAGCCGCTGTCATCTGTTACTGTTTCAACAAACCATCCTTCTTTACCTGCACTGTCAGAATATTGTTTAGCAGCTAGTTGCCATTCGCTTCCATCATACCATTTTAATAAATTATTTGTGATATCTACCCACAAGTCTCCTCTAACTGCACCTGCAGGCTCAACAGTACTAATAGTAGGAGATCCTACCGGTTTAAATGTACCAGTTGAATAAACTTTTAATCTACCTTCACTTGTATCAAACCAAGTTTGTCCAACAACCGGACTTGGCGGTTCTAACAAATTAGCAAAATTTTCTAACAAAGAAACAAAATTGGTATTTACGTATTGACCATAATTGTTTACATTCTTACCAACCAAAGTTAAACTAGTTGATACGTCATCAATCGATTGATCGGCGATTACCGCCAGTGTCTTGCCATTTGTAAATTTAATCGTATATGACATATTTCGTTAAGCCTTGATAATATAATTCATTGCATGGAAAGGATTCATTACGGTAGTTACCATACCAGTTGCTGTTCCTCCAAATCCCGGAGTAGGGAACGGAAACTGTTGTGAAAATGATGTTGCAGTCATTGTAGCTGTTGTAGATCCGCCCGTTACTAATGGTGCTGTTCCCAATGCAGCTAAACTTGAGTTTGGTGTGTTTGCACCGACTACACGATTAGCAGTTCCTCCGCTACTAATAAATCCGTTGGTCATGTTATCATAACCTATGATCATTCTTCCTCGTAAATCAGGCAACCTAAACTGACCTGTTACTAGTGTCTTTCCATATGTGTAACCTATTGCAGCAAACAATGCGGGATAATCACTTCTACTAACAACTGACCCGTCGCAGAACAACCATCCTTTACTTAATGTAGTTGCAGCGGGAGGTTTTTCAATTCCAGCAAACGGTAAAATTGTTCCGGGAGGAATTAAGAAATCTAATACATCGGATAAAAATGCATTTCTATTTGCTTTTACTAATCCCGATACTCCTGTTCCAGAAACAATAGTATAAGAAGCAGTTGATGTTGGGATACTTCCTAAAATATTAACGCTAGGAACCCTAATGGTGAAATCGTTTATGTTGTTTTCACCGCCTAATAGATTTCCAGGGATTGTTAGCTCGTCGTTAGCAACATAATTTGTTCCGCTATTTGCTACTCTGTTAATAAAGTAACTTCCGTTACTCTGTCTAATAATGTCAAAGAATGCACCGTTTCCTGCACCACCATTCGCAGGAACTGATGGAAAACTTACAGATTTTACAGACACAAGTATTTCGTCTGTTGACGCTACACTGGTAGCAGTTGTCCTATTACTAATTGCTTGAGCTTGTAAAGATGTTACAAAATTCTTCGGATCGCCTGTGCCGTTGTAAGTTATACCGTTACTGGACAAATCACCCGACATAGTAATTTGAACTGCTGAAGATAGTCTAGTTGCAACTGTGGCAGTTCCTTGCAGATCACCTTTAAAAACAGTACTGTAAATTTCTCTAAATGCTGTAGAAGTTGATCCTACTACATAGACATTGTGTGCCGCAGGTTGAATAAACTGTTTTATACCAGTATCTGTAGGACTTCCTATCCGTATTCCTGTTATAAAAGTTGCAGTATTTGAAAAAGTTGAAATATTTTCAAATACAGCTCTACCAGAAATTTTTGCAGAACCTGCAACGGTAAACGCATCATTTGCATTACTAGCAATTGTTAGGGTTCCAAAAAATCTTGCATTTCCTGCAACATCTAAAGTAAATTGGGGACTAGTACTGTTAATGCCTATTCTTTTGTTCTGCCCATCAATTGTTAAAATTTCTTGATAGGTATCAGTATTATCTATAACTTGGAATGCAAACGAACCGTTAACTTTACTGTTAATAAATTTATTCTTAAAAGTACCTTCCTTTTGAATCGCAAAAGTTGGATCAACTCCCAATGTTATACCGTTTCTAGCATTAATAACTCCACTTATTGAGTTATCAATATCGTTTCTTACAAAATAATTTCCAGGTATAACTGCTCTTGCCGGAGTAGTGACTAATATATTCTGTGCAGCATAAGCAGTGGCATTAAGAATTGCATTGTTATTTGATGTTAAATTTAATCCAGGTTTAATTACATCAAAACCATCAATTTTAATTTGAGGAGTAAATTGATCAGCACTGATAATTTCTACAATATTACCGTCAACATAGTTTGCGATAATCTTGTGATCTACACCAACTGTATCTTTTACTGTTTCAGGGATAGGTCCAGATTTTGTTCCGCCGTCAACAGAAGGTCCTACTAAAACCCACTGTCCATCTTGGTTTTTGATTTTAAGTTGATACGTAACAGTGTCTACCCAAATATCACCTGTAACAGATTCTGGGGGTTCGTCGGGTGTTTGATATACTCCGTTGATCGATTTCCAATTAGCACCGCTAGCCGTGCCGTCATTAATTTTTAATCTATTGTTTACGTTATCATACCAAAGTTGACCCTCAATAGGATTGTTTGGAGGATCACCGCTGGCAAAATTTTCTAATATATGTAAAAAATTAGTTGCAAGATCTGCTGCATAACCAGATGCATTTTTTCCTATTAGGGTTAAACTGGTTGAATAGTTATTTCCCGGATTGCCAGGCAAACCATCATTGACAATGATAGGGTTACTGTATTTTGTAGGATCACTAAATCTAATTGTGAAAGACATATTATGCTCCTACTCCGCTAATACTTTGAACTCTAACTGTATAATCTATCTGTATCAATCGATTCAAACTTTTTTGTACAGGATGGAAAATAACATGAGTTAGAAGCAACTCGTTTCCTGTTAGGTCATAACCCACCAGTCCTAACTCATCAAAAACGTATTGTCCATCTAGATTAGAACTATTGTCAAAAGCTAATTGTCCACTAGGTTCTCCAAAATCTAACAGGCAACTTACTAACAAATCGCTATATGTTGCACCAACTAAATGTCGTGTTTCCATAAAATTTCTAGTAGGATCAAGATTGGACGAACTAGCTGCATCTACAGATTTTTCATATGTTTTATTGTATAAGGCAGCATTTTGACCAACTGAATTTGGAGTTAGATATGTGATGATTCCTGTGGGGTCAATTCTGCTTCCGCCGTTTCCAAAAGCCATTTTGCTCACCCAACCATACCCTTGATTTCCAATGCTGTTAACTAATGCAAGACTAAAATTTTCATAATGAATAGCGTTACGCTTGTTTACGAATACTTCTTTTGTTTCGGGATCGTAGATTTTTAGATGGCCTTGGAGTGAAATTCCGCCAACTTCGTCCGGTTTTTTATTTTCTTCTTGCATCTTATCTTGCTGTGGTTTCAATTCGTCTTGCATGTTCATACTTATCCATTATAATTTTATACTATGTTAATAGTGTTACCCATAACAGCATGAACTGTACATTGGTAATATAACGTAGAAGGTGCGTTCATTGGTACAGTAAAGGTTGTTGTTCCGGTTGAACTTCCGCTTACACCGTTTGTATAAGCAATACCGCCGTTACTTACTCTAATCTGGAATGGATGACTAGAGCCTGTAGCGTTGACAAAATTGTAAGTAAATCCTCTGTATAAGTAGAGGATAGGATCGTCTGTATTACCTGTAACTATTCCCGGGCCGCTAAAAGTATAAGAAATGGTTCCGTTATTGGTCAGTGTCCATGTTAGTCCGGCAAAAATTCCCGTAGCACCAGTAGCTCCTATACCAGTTGCTCCTTGCGGACCTGTTGCACCGGTAGCACCGGTAGATCCAGTTGGTCCTGTTGCACCTCCGGGGTCTCCTTGAGGGCCTGTTGCACCAGTTGGACCTGTTGCACCGGTTGAACCTTCTGGGCCTGTTGCACCACTAGCACCAGTTGGGCCAACTGCACCAGTTGATCCTTGGGGACCTATTTCTCCAGTTAAGTCAAATAACCAATTACTATATGTACCTTCACCTACAGTATTAATAGGTCTAAGAACTAAGTTTGTATTTGAAAAACTTATAATTTGTCCGTAAATGCTGCCGGAAGTTGCATAAGCATAGACATAATTACCACCCATAAATGCAGACTGAGAAACTGCACTCTTGTTAGTAATAAATGTTTTTGTAGAAGTGCTAATCTCATGAGTACTTGTTGAAACAAGTCCTGCAAATCCTGGACCAGTTGCACCTGTAGGTCCAGTAGAACCTTGAGGGCCGATGTCACCTGTTCTTGCAAAAGTCAAAATTACTTCGGCTTGATCATCAAATCTAAATACTCCGTCAACGTGAGCACAAGTTATTTTAAAATAACCATCTTCTTCAGTAATAGCTGTAACAGTAAAAATTGCATAGGTATTTGGTACATTTGCTACACCAATTCTAAAATGTCCTTTTAACGGGCTTGTACTATCATCAATTGTTCTTAAGAAGCTTTGAAGATCTACACCATTTATATCTCTATCATCAATATATAAAATTGTTGCATCTGGTAAAGTTTGATCATTAAATTTTACTCTGCCGTTACCCGGATCATCATCGCTTACAGCGGTGCTAAATCGGTAATTAACTGTCAATCCTCCAAAACTACCAGCAGGACCTGTTGCACCAGTAAGACCTGTTGCACCTGTGCCTCCACGAAGACCTGTTGCACCTGTACTACCTAAGGGACCTTGAGGGCCGGTAGCTCCAGTAGCTCCAGTGGCACCCCTAGGGCCAGTAGCACCCCCCGGATCACCCGCAGGCCCTTGAGAACCAGTCGCACCAATATTTCCCTGTGGGCCGGTGGCACCTGTTGATCCTTGATATCCTTGCGGACCTATAGGTCCCGCAGAACCAGTTGCACCTACTGGGCCAAGGAAACCTCTAAGGCCTGTCAGTGATATTAGCCAATCGCTGTAAGTTCCTGTTCCTACTGTGGTAACAGCATTTACTACCATTGTAGTACCAGTGTAACTTATGATAGTTCCGTCGATAACTGCACCCAAATTTGTGCTCGTGCTGGCAACAATCCTAATTTTAGAAGATGCAGCATAAGCAGTTAAAGACTTATCTTGTTCAGTAATAAAAGTAAATTGTCCAAAACCAATTGTGGCTGTGGTTCTAGAAGTTAATGGTTCGTAGCCCAGGCCTGTAGCCCCAAGCCCAGTTGCACCTGCTGGACCAGTTGCACCCGCTGGACCTTCTTGTCCGGTAGCACCTGTTGCACCTGCACCCGTTGCACCTGCTGGACCAGTTGCACCGTCAAATCCAGTAGCACCGATTGGTCCAGTAGCACCGGTAGAACCCTGAGGTCCGTCAACTCCGTTTAATCCGCTTTGCCCAGTTGCACCTGCTGGACCTGTTGCACCAGTTGATCCGACTCCTGTGGATCCTTGAGCACCTGTTGCACCCCTTGGACCAGTAGCACCGGTAGAGCCTTGAGCAGATTGTTGGAGTTGGGTTTTAAAATTTCCAAAACTTAAAGCATAGTTTGTTCCGCTCGAAAATACCGGAAAAACTACTTGATCCGTAGCACTAGTTAATGTAGGTAGTTGTGAAATTCTTGCCATATTATTGACCTATTAAAGGATCTCCTGCTTCGCTGTCCAACGTATCTCCAGATTCTAATACCAAGTACTGATTAGTTACTGTGTTTTGGCCATAGTAATATTTATCTGGTAAGAAAGATGGCTTCTCTAACAAGAACTTAATTTGTTCTGCATTTCTGTTGTGCAGATCGCTGTACTCGAACCCAACTTCACTAGATACTACTTTAACTACTTTAATTTCAGAACCGACTTTTGGTTCAAAAGCTAGAACAATAGAATTGGTTAAAGTATTGATAGAAAATTCACTCGATAAAGCTACAATAGTAGAAGTTCCAGCAGAATTTAAATCACCAGAATCGTAACCTACGCTCTGATCAGTTACTTTATATGTTGATGTAGTGTTCTTAGTAATTTTTAGAGAATTGTCAAATATCGAAGTATAAGTATCAGAAATCGGTTTTCTTAAGATCCTTCCTTGATATATTACGTCGACTAGATCGTATGGATTTACTTCGTTTACTGCAAATGCTGTATTTGTTAAAGTAAAAGAAGTTTGAGTTGTTGAAGATACAACAAATCTATCAAGTTTTTTGTACTCTGTTACAGGAATATTCTGTTCTTGACTTTGATCAAGAACTATAGAACTTTCTTTATGTAATCTCTTAACACCTGTTCCAAGTGTACCTCTTCTTAGCCAACTTAATTTATTGCCTTCAATTTTATAGAATTCGATACGTTCACCGTCTATTAAAATAACTCCTGGACGATTTTTATCATGATTTGGCGGAGTTATTACGCTAGAATCTTCAACTGTAATAAAAGTATCAGTTGATAATAAATCAGCTGCTAGTCTAGTAGAATTTTCTTGACTGATTCGCTTATAATGAGTTCTTCCAAGGTTATCCTGGAACATCCTGTAACCAATTAATGTTTCGCTAGTTTTATCAACAACACTCATTATAACTACTGTGTCATTTTCAGATAGTCTGTATTGCTCATTTAATAAAATTGTTCTGTTATCTGAATCAATTTTAAATTCAGCTTCTCTAGTTATAGGTTTTCCGTTGACTTCGACCCATACATAGTTACTATTTAGAACTGTCCTAGACAATACAAATCTTCCAGCATAATTTCCTTTAAATCTTTCTGTTCTAAATAGACTGTTATCGTGGTTGTTGAAAGTTGTTACTTTGATTGTACTCGATGTTGATACATCAACATCGTTTGTTAAAGTAAGAACGTTAGACTTAACAAAATAGTCGTGATCTCTTAAAATAGTTATTGCAACAGCATCAGAATCAGATATAGAATTATTTAAAAATTCAACTGTGTTATCATCTTGATTTAGTCTCAAATTTTGTCCAAATGGGCGTCTTAATCCGTTTACATAAACTTCAAGAACTGACCTATCGGGTAATCCTTGAGGATAGTTAATATGTTGATCTAGAGAGAACGTTCTTGTTCCGTTGTTAGCAGAATAATAAACTGTATCAGGAGGGCTTAGTCTAACACCATTTCTTTCAACTACTATCTGACTATGGAATGGTTCAATCTTTCCCGGCGGACTTGTTAACGTAAATGTTCTAGTTCCAGGAGATGCAGCAATTACCTGTTCTTGAACTTCACTAAAGGCTTTTGGATCTCCTGCAAAGAACCAAACTTGTAGAAGATCGCCAACAGATAGTTGTGTATTAAATGTAACTTTTGTTCTTCCCGAAGTTCCAGATTTTTGTGTTCCTGAGATTGTATAATCTGAACGCTTGATTCCGTTAACAGTTACATAAGAATTTTTAACATCAGCAAAGTTTGAACTAAATTCAAAAACTTTCTTGTCAATTGGATATGTTATTGGTACTGAGGATTTTTCTAATAGGTTCTTACCTCCAACACTCATAGTAGTAATTGACAATAGTAAAGGATCTGGATTTTGATTCTTAAACGGATCAAAACTTCCCTGTCCTGCATACTGCCAGTTTCCGCCGTTGCTGGTACTGTAGAATACATGACTAGTATTATTTTGTATTAAACTATCGTCAACTAAAATTCCTTGTCCCGGAGTAGTTCCTGTTTTTCCTAACGCAACACCTGTGACGAATCCCTGATCTCCGTTGAAGTTTGTACTTCTCCAGGTATTTTCATAAATCATTTCTATATACTGATTAGTACCGTCACTATATAAGGTTACTTCATATTGATATGCAGGAACTGTAGGTGTTTGTCCCCGTTGATTGTAATGTGATCCCTGGAATCTTAATCTCCAGTAGACAAAATTTCCAACTTCACCAGAACTTAAGAAAAGTCCAGGTGTTTCGCCTGTAGACAACGGAGTTGTATCATTGTTTGCTGTGCCGTAACCTTGCCATAGGTCACAATATTCAATATAGATAGCAGGATTGTCTAATATACCTAATACCAACGGAGTATATTCTGAATCGCCTCCTCCAAAGGTTAGATATCCATTAGTACCAACATACACTTCATTGTATAAGGTTCCAAACATATTCCATGAGAAACCTAACGGATATGGTCCAGTAAATGTATCGTCTCCGGCGGTACTTGCAATAGGGTTGTTAATATTTTCTCTACGAGGACCAACATCTATAGGACTGAAGTAAGGACCTCTAATTCCTGCATAAGGGTCATCTAAGAAAACTATTTCGTTAGTTAGATAATCAATGGTATAATCAACTCCATAACTTAATAATCTATTGTTTAGCATCACTTCTACAGATTGATTATTAGGAGGAGTAAATCCTATTGGATATCTATTAGTAAAGGCATCTTTAAAATATTTTTTGTTTATCATTAAAGCTGCACCAGACTTAGGATATGTGTAAACATTAATTCCTAAACTGTCAGAGACCTTTCCTGGTAAGTTTTCTTCAGGACCGTAGCTGTTTGTAGGACTGACAAACTTGTCTCCATCAATATTAATATCTTCTAAATCTTCAGATCTAGTAGGAACCATTTTTCCATTAATATTGTCGTAATACCAACCTGGACTATTAGGGCCATTAGGATTAATATATGTGTCAAGATCGAGATCAGTATTAGGTAATGAACCATCACTGGTTTCTAATCTAAACAACACTCGATCATCTGAATTATAAATCTCAGAGACTGTAATAGTGTTAACGAATCCGTTACCAATAAAAATTGTAGAAGTAGTATCTACTCTTTCAAATTTATTAGATCCGGCGGTTCTTACATATGCATTGTAAACTTCTCCAGACTTTGGTACAAACGGTAGAGTATATACCAAAGGATTTGGATTTACAAATGATAATTCTGTTCCGGTACTAACACCAACCGGGTTATTAAGAACGACTTTCCATCTAGACGTTAATTGATTTTCTACATCTAGAGGTATCGCTGTTGAAGATGTAACAGTGTAGATTACTGTAGCTATTGTAACAGTAGAATTAACCTTAAGATTAATAATGTCTTCGTTATCTGGAACGTCAAAGTACAGGACTGTTCCTGCACCAGATGTTGTGTTTGCAGATACCGTAGCAATTATTCTAGGACCTCGTGTTTCATAAGAACCTTCTTCTGGTATAAAATCGTCCCAATTGCTTTCGCCAAACGGTGTTGTATCAAATCCTGTTGAAACTTCAAAAGGAACAGTATCAATAGTTACACCTGGATATTCTAATCCATGCATCAACATAGTTGCAGTATTTCCAGGCATACCCGATGTAGGATGATAAAAATCTCTAATTCTATCAACTGCGTGGTACAGAGAATTATCTTTTTCGTAACTAATAGTTACAGATGACAATCTCACTGGAATAGTATCTAATATTAATTTGCCAAATTGTTTTGTATATCCGTTAACTTTTCTAGTATACTTTTCAATTTGATAATCACCTGATAAGACTCTTATTCCGTTAGTACGTACAACAATTTTGTTTTTATCAGGGTTCGGTGCCCAAGATAAATCAAACTCTCTTGATGAACCTGTTGCAACAAAGGAATCGTGTGCTGTTGAAGTTGTAATTTCATTATATCCGCTTACTCTATCAAACTTTAAAGTAATTGCGTTAGATCTTACTGAGTTGTTTGAAACACGGATAGAAACTTTAGCAGGAATTAATTGTGTTGAGCCGCCTCCAACTAATTTTACTCTAGGAGTTAGTGTATAACCTGAACCAGGTTCAGTAACTATAATTTTAGATACTTTACCTAATGCAATATAGGCAACTGCCTTTGCACCTGTTCCTGTTGTGTCTCCGGGTTGTGCAGTAATTTCCACCACCGGAGGAATATCATAACCAGAGCCACCGTCGTAAATATCAATTGCTTCAACACTATAGGTATAGTTTTGGAGCCAATTTTTCCAAGGATAAGTGTTGAGTTCTGGTCTGCCAAATGTAACTGGTACAAAATTTCCTCTAGAAGAGCTATACACAGAAGGTAAATCAAAATCAGTAACTACATTAGAAGCAATGTCGGTACTTGTATAACTGTTTATAAAATTCCTTATTTTTGTGTGATAAGGTTTAGTTTCTTTAATATATTCTTGATAATAAGACTCATTGTTTAATTTATAAACAGGTCTTTGATCTAAGCCGCCGGCATAGTTGTAGACATTGATAAAAGAAGTCTTAAATGCCCAATCTAAGAATTTTTGTTCAGCAAATGCATACTTAACAAGTTTAAAGAACAACTTGTTTAGATAAATTTTTAAAGGACCTACAAAAACATCTTCAAACAGCCCGTTGATAATTTGTTCTGTTTCTTTAGCAGGATTTTGATCAAACGAAGTCTGATCCCAACCAGATACTTGATCCCAACCGTATACAGATTCTTTGTAGTTCCATATAGAATTCTCTATCCTAATAGTTCCTTTTTCTTGATAAATTAAATCATATTTTTCGTTGAATGTTCCAATCCCGGAAGATCTTTTCCTTAAAATAATATACCTTCCGTCGCCGCCATTTCTAACTTTAACATAATTGCCGGCAGGAATAGAATTTAATGCAGGAAGTTGATACGGTGCATCGATAGTTGCAATTAGATCTTGTGCAGGATTATATGTACTGTCGACCCAATCAACATATTTCCAGAAATTAGAAGTATCGTAAGATTGTGTGTACTTTCTTAAAAAGACTTTACTGTCATAGTCCCACTCGTATCTACTCCATTTTCCGTTTACATTTTCATCAGCCCTTACTATTACAGTAAAGGGTCTAACACTCAATGTAGGGGTATATGTATAATTTTTTCCAGGATCGACTATTGAGACTGCGACTATTTCTCCTACTACGTTAACTTCTGTTTTAATAATTGCACCTTCTCCGTCGCCAACAATTTCTACAGTAGGGCCTACGTAAGTAGTTGACTCCTGATTTGATAAAACTAATTTTTTATCTAAGTTTCCGTAGCCAAATCCCGGATGATCAATATTAACTGTGGTAATTCTTCCGTTAGTTATAACACAACTTAAAGATGCCCTCTTTAAGTTTCTTGTAACAACTGAAAAATCTCTTTCAATAATGTCTTCAACTAAAACATCATAAGTTCCTAAAATAGATGCAGGAATTTCATCTTTAGATAAAAATTTCTTTAGATTAACACTATCAACAATATTAAAAGTAGTTAATACAGAATTAGAATATTCAACCAATGTTCTTAATGCACCCACTCTATCTCTAAACATACTCTGTCTAGGTCTAAAGCTAACTCCATATTTTTGTCTGTCAGAAAGCAGAGGATCTGGAACAGAGTTTCCTAAAATATCTCTCCCTAAAAGACTATCAATCATTTTTCTAATTAAAGCAGGAGTTGGAAGGCTTGAAGGATTTCCATCTTGCAACAGCAACCATTCAGTGTGCTTGTTAATTTCTTTTCCTGTAACATCAAATTCAACAGATAGATTTAATTTTTTACCAAGATCTGAACTTCCCATATTTGTAACCATTAATGCATTATCGGCAATAACAGAAACAAATTTATGTCCTTTTGATTTTGGATCTGCAATATAAGTAGCTACATCATAAGCACTCAGTCTTCTGTTTGCTCCTTCAGGTATAGTAACTTTATTCTTAACCCAGTAATAATAAACATTATTAAAAGAATTAGAAATTGGGTTCCATACCTGTTTTATAGATATAACTGAATTATCTGCAAATTTTGGTTGGCCGCTGATTCCCTGTGCAAGACCTTCGTTCGTATCAGCAAGGGTGCTCCATTCACTAGGAAGATAGGAAGTTCTAACCCACTCATAGACATCTATCATAGACCCAGGGAATAAACTATTCCACGTATTTCTTCTAAATTCTAGCTCGCCCTGTTCATACCAAAGATACTTAACTGAACTTAAATCCCACCAGAGTTCTCCAACATGTTCATCTAACCAATTATTATTTGTATTTGCAACTACACCTGTTATACCAATAGAATAAACCGCAGGATCAAATAGTGATTTATAACTTAGTTCTTGGTCAGCTATTCCTACAATTTTTCCTTTTAGAGGGTCAATTATTTCTAAATAATCAACAACACTATCTTGATCTGTATTAATAGTCTTAATAGTTTTAATGTAAGACAAGTCAACTAGAGCTTCTTCTTCTCTAAATACTTTCCAGCTACTTAGAGATTCAGATAAAGAATTATAAAAATAAATTGCACCAATTTGAAGATTATCCTGGGGAAGTCCAGGTGCACCAACTACTATTCCTTTATCAAAAACATAAGATGAATTTCCATAAAGTTGTCCAGGGATAGACAGTTGGTTGAACAGCTCTTCACCAAAGACAAATTTATTTTTTTCTTTTACAAAGGTAAAAGAAGCACCAGAATTTTTAATAACTGAATAAAATCTAGTAGTATCAGAATCAAAAGTGGTACTATTGATCCTAGGTTCGCTTTCAACGTCCAACACATACTTTTCTTTAGTAAAATCTTGTTTTGAATATGTGTCAAAAGAAGCAAAAGGTTTATGACTAGATCCTGTGCTAGAAATAACTAAAACTTTTCCGTCGTTTGATAAAGATAACACACTACCAAAATCAAAACCATTATTTGTATAAGGATTATCAATAACATGATCTAAGACATATTGATTATTCACTAATTTCATTACAAAAACTTTACCTGTTTTTGTAAGATTGGTGCTGGCTTTAATTGCAGAAATGAACAAATATTCTCCTGTCTTGTCCATTAAAATACTTTCTGCAAATCCAGTACCGGGTCCTATTAATCCGTAAAATCCTACATCATTTGACGTAATTAATTGCGAATTAGTGTATACGTCGCTATTGTTTGATGTATAGATATAAACCGCACCGGTCGATGTTGACCAACCCGGTGCTGCAACAGCAATTCTACTTCCGGTATAATTTCCAGCAATAGCGTGACCAAACCTACTATTACTAGTTAATGGTTGTATTGTAGTCGGTAGCTTTGCCGCAGAAACTGTACTTGCAACAAATGCTGCTGTATTAGTTGTTAATACATTTAATATATTATGATATACTGCACCTTGACTGTTATATTCAGGGCTAGATACAAAGACAACTTTTGACGATGTTGAAATATTTCCTACAAAAATATCATGTCCAAAATTACTATTTGATTGGGGCTCTGGGCTTGAGACCACTAAATCAAATATAGATTGATTGTTATCAAAATCATATTTTGTAATTTTTACCAAACCTTGATTTACAAGATTTGATGTTGGAGATGTTAAATTGACTGAACTAAATTTGTTTGGAACAACTGTTTGTCTAACATAAGATGCATTAGGTGCACCAACAAATAACAAGTCGTTATCTTGATCAAATTTAATTGTTTTTCCAAAATAAGATTTATTTGTTCCAGTAAAATATTTTTGAATTGTACTAACGTTAGGATTTAAAGTTCCGGCAGATAATATATTATCTTTTTCCGGGCTTGACTTTTTGTAAAGGTAAATTTTTCCGTAATCATCGGAAAGTCCGGCATTATAAAAGAATCCCGGAGAAGATACTGCAAATCGATTACCGTCGTCCGACCCTGCTATAGAAAAACCGTATTCCTGGTTGATACCCAATGTGTATGCAACATAAGGAGATTTATACTCAAACGAATCAAAATTCTTTACTTTTTTATAAACAGTCCATTTTCCTGAACCGTTATTATCAATCCAAATTTTTTCATCAATATCAAATTGATCTAAAGCTTCAGAATATCTTAGACCATCAAACTCTGTAAATCTAACACTTACAAATTTAAACAACAATCCGATTCCGGGAGTTAATGGGGTAGTGACGCTAGTTAGTAGAGAAGATACTGTAAACTCAGTTAAGCTAATAACTTCCTCTACGTTATAAATTCCGTCTATTTGAGGATCACACTGGCTGATACTTATCAGATCCCCTGCTCTTAAATTATGTCTAAATTCAGTCGTTAATAACAATTGAGATCCTGGACTATAAACACTAGCATCAACTATCTTAGTAGGAAGTTGAGTGTATCTTACAATATCCCAATCTCCATTAGGCATAAAACCTATCCAAATAGTATCTCCGTTTTTTAATCCTCTATTGTTAGCTATATCTAACAAACTATCTCTATTAAATGCTGTAGCAGTAATATCGTCAAGTCTAGCATACCCTGCAGACGGTAATATACTTACACTGTTAGACAATATAGTACTAGTAGTTTTAAAAGGGACATTTAAATAATTAGATGGCTTGATAACTATTTGATCAGGTGTTTCGTAAGTAATAAAATCACTCACAACTACTGGTTTAGTTTCTACAAATTCTATAATTTGAGGATTTTCTTTGAATTTTAATTCATCTAATTTAAATTCTAAAATTTCATCTTGAGAAAAAGAACCGTAGTCTCCTACTCTAAATGCCCAGTCTTCAAAATAATCAATATATCCGCCCTGGCTAATTATGCTAGCCTTTGCTAATTTATTAATTGTATTTCTTGTTCCTTTTTCTTTAATATAACCTTGATAAAATTTATATTGACTGGTTGCATTGGTAAAAATATTATCAAGATAATTTCTAGTGCTGTATCCTACTAGGTGTTGTGCTAGATTCTGTTGAACAGAATCAAAATTGTCAATATCTAAACTATAAAAATCTTCAAACTGACTGATTTTATAATCAAAATTAGGTAGCAATTCAGCTACAGGTTTTTCACCTAATACTGACCATTCTGTAAAATTAAATTTATCAGATCCTAGTACTTTGTTAATAGCTGAATAATAATTTCCTGCATAGAAAACAACATCACCAGTTGAATAATCTTTATATTTTTCCCAATTAGAAATTTGTGCTTCGTCGTATATAAAGCCAGGACTAAACATGTCCCCGTTCCAGCCTCCAGTAACGAACCCGGACAGTTTGATTCTTTTTTGTCTATATCCTGTTGAAGGATCATAAATTACATCATTAAACAAAGAAGAATTATTAAGAATTAAAGTATGCTCTTTTTGTACAAGATTAATTCTTACAAAATAAATTCCGTCTGTTGTGTTCATTGTCTTGATAACAAAAACATTTTCGTCTCGAGCCGTAGATATGTTTTTGCTAGACAGAATAGAACCGTCGGCTTTTAATACACTATAATCATAAAAAATATTTGTTAAGCTATCAGCTACAGCGGTAGGATCTTGAAATTTCAAAGAATTTGCAAAAGGACTAATAGTAATAACACTGCCTACTGCCCATTTTTGTGTAGTCCAGTAAATTGCTTCCTTGCTCGAAAATGTCCAATTTAAAATTTCAGTTAGATCTTTGTTGTACTCATCAAATACGCAGCCCTGACTTTCAAGCCATTTTCCGTAGCCAAGCATAACTGCATGAATTTGTTCTACATCTGTATATTCTGTTCCGTAAGGAATTTCAGTAACAGATGTTGAAAATTTTGAAGGATTTCTTACTGAAGCACCCCCTATAACTGGCAGTCCTGGAAGTAATTGAAACTTAGTAGAGTCAAATGTTGTTCCAGAATTGTGTCCTACTTTTGTTCTAAAATACCTTCCTTGGTATCGAACTAATTGTCCTTGTTTATAATATCTGTAACCAGAATTAGTGCTCACAGAAGTAGTGTCTAGTCCAGACATAGGATTAACACTCGATGCGGTCCACTCAACAAAAGGTTCAGATTTTCCGCCAACTACTAATGCAGGATCAGTAGCTGTAAATTCAGGCATTAAACAATTAAAATATGGTCTCTGTGTGTCGTATCCTCTAACTGAAAATCCTCTTTCAGTTTTTTCAACAATTATTCCGCTGACTCCAATTGAACGAACTGGGCTACTTTTATCTAGAAAGACCTCGTGATCTTCGTTAACTAACGAAACTCCAGAGTTTGAACTGTTAGGACTTACACTGTCAATTGTTACTTTAAATTTTTCTTTGTTTATAAATCCGCCTAATTTATGTGCAAGCCTAAATGATAAAAATTTAAGTTCTTTTTTAATTTCAGAAATAAAATTTTTATTTTTTTGCTTTCCTGCTTCAACTAAAAATACACTATATCCAGTTGAAAGAATTGTTTGGCCGTCTTCGACGTCTTCGAATATTTTTAATATATCAAAGTTTAAGAACTTTTTATTGTCACCGTAACCATATTGTCCTGCTAAGTTCTTTGAAACTCTGCTTGTATCAAAAAGTAAACTTGCATAGGTACCTGGATTAGTTAGTGCTGCTAATATTTGAACTGCAAAAGGATATAGAGAACTTTTCCTCCAAGAACTTTCTACAGGACCTTGATCTCCAAATTTCCAATTATCAGAAACTTTTAGATAATCTAAGCTAGTAGCTATATTTGCAGAAGCTGGATCTAAAAGATTTCCGTTATCGTCTACAGGCAATATTTGTAATAATCCTGGTCTAACAAAATTATCAAGTACATATGTTCCTAACGGATCTTTTACTCGACCTGCTTCCATATCTTCCCATAAGATTGTATTTCCACGAGTATAAGGTGCAGGGCCGTAAATATCAATCCACCAAGTTGGCATTACACTAAAGCCTAACATTTCCCAAGGATGAGTATGAGGACGATCTGTATCAAAGAAATATTTGTAAATTCCTCTCCAGTTTCCTGGTAAAGGCAATTTAGTAATTAATTCTTTACCTGTCCTGTAATTCCAAGTCTTTCTATCTTCACTAGAAGTAGAATTTTTAGAATAATTTAAACCATAGAACCCATCATATTTTAAAAACTCCCTTGATAAGATATCATTAACTTCTTTTAGAGTATATTTGTTTGATCTAAATGCACCCGGTATTACTTTATGTAGATCAAGTAATTCTGGATTGTAATTTACTTTAATATTGTTATAGACTCTTCTTTCAAATTCAAGAATAATATCATCTCGATAATCGTTAAATGCTTGTATAATGCTACCATCGTGTCCTTGAATTACCTTCTTAGGTTCTCCTGCATAAGTGTCATCAAAGAAAATCTTTGGTTCGTATTTAGGATATAAACCTAACTTTGTAGGAGTAGGAGGAACAAAACAACCTTCTGTACTAGAATAATCACTGACTGTTATTTCATCGCCTTTTTCTAAATCAATTAAAATCCTAATTGAAGAATCTATTAAATCAAATTCATATTCAGAACCATATATTAGTTGACTGGTGATTCCATTTGTATCTGTTCTATAAACTAAAACTGCACGTAATGACACAGAATTAATATTAAAAACAGATTGCAATGAATAGTGTTTGTTTCTGCTATCAGTTACTGGGAATGTTCTTGTAACTACATCAGTACCATAAGGAACCATATCACTTAAACTGTAAGGGAACGACACTTCTTTGTTTGTATTCATGTTAAACAAAGCAATATCTAATGCCTTAACAGGTGTATAATTTCCTTTAAATTTTGTAATTTGATCAATTAAACCAAGTTTAAATTGATGATAATGTTGGGACACTGTTCTTATCGCTGATAACAAATTATATTTGTCGTTAGCTATGAAATAGGTAGCAAAAGAAAGAGGATTAATATTACATATTAACCGTGTTCCGTATTGAGATAATCCTTCAATGTCTCTAATATTACTGGTTCCTGGAAAACTACCAACAAAATTAGGATGCCTGTCTATCATTGTTTTAACATGATCCGACAGCTCTGTTAATGTAAAACTTGAAATAGATTGGTTTAAAGGATTATTTGTAAATCCTAAAGAAGTCTCATAAAACCCTGTTTGACTTATTGTTCCTTTAGTTTTAATTTTTAAAAGAACTCTGTCTCCTAAGCTGAGAGATTTTTTAAACACTACAAAATATCTTCTATTAGATGCATATAGTGTATATTCGTTGTTTAAAACTTTTTTGTCTTCGTTGACAAATACATCAATGTCAAGCTGTTGATATCCGGCATTTGAAACTGAAGTAATTTCTAACTCAGTTAACTCAGAATCAACTATCTGATATTGAAGAACAGGAATTTGATATTCTGATGCTTTAGTCCAAACATTGATATAGGAAGAATTTGTCCTACTTAGATTTCTTTTAATGAAGCCGTTCGATACTGGAATAGAATAAGAATTATCTCCGTCTACTACAAAATTAACATCTGTCATGAAAAAGTTTTCAAACAAATAATATGCTTGGTTAGAAATATTCCTATATTTTAATGGGAAACCTAAAACAGGATCGTTATTTCCGGTTCCAATGCTATAACCAAAAATCTTAGATCCTAGAAAAATTTCTTTATATTTTTCTGAGCTATAAGCGACTGCATCATTATCATAGATTTCAAATCTAGGACCTTGATTAAGTTTTGTTTTTTGCTGTCCGGATACCCAAGTGGTTCCGTTATACCACCAGTTTTCTCCTCGCTTAACGTTTCCTTTAGAAATAACAACTGAATCTCCTAGCTGAGGAGTAACGTCGTCTTCTTCGTCTAGACTTATCCTAAACTTATCATTGATTTTAACAAAATTAACAACATAAGTTTTATTGTTTACGAAATTATCTGAATCTGCTGTGAAGATAACTCTGTCACCTTGACCTACTTCTTCACCGTCAATGTAATAACCTACTGCACCTTCGACTGTTGAAAACACATCGGTTGTTACTGTGTCAATAAATTGAACATTCTTTTTAGCGAAAGATCCAAAATTATTAAGTTGTAGATCTGCTTCAAACTCAATAATTGGTCTCTTTGCCCTATTTTCAAAAGGCAGGTCTAAAGGAACCTTATTAATTTCGGCACTTAATCTAATTACATCTTCGTGGAACCATCTATTATATCTTGACCAAGGATTTTTGTCTTGGCTAGATTTGTTGATAGTAACATATTCAGGAACTAAAGGTAAATTTATACTTTGATCAAACGCATATTCGTCAAAACTATTACTATCAAATCTTTCGTCTGCAACTGTAGAAAATCTTTCTGGGGCAACTAATGAATCAAATTCTACTAATTTGATAGCTGTGCCAACTCCTTCAACAATAAAATCTTTGTCTCTGTAGTATGCTGGAGACACATCTCCAACAAAATTAATTTTCATGCCGTTTGTAAATTCAATACCGGAGTAAGACTTATAATTTTTCTTTCCAACAATTTCCTTTTCTACATCAATGACACTATTTTCTTCAATGTCTTTGATAACAAATTCTCCCCCTTTGAGAACGTTTTCTTCGGATACATAGTAAAGTGTTTTAGGAGTAGTATTATCAATTGTAACAGTAATTTCTCCTTCGGAAATTCCGTTATTATTGGCTGCTCTAAAAGGTGCTTCTTTTCCAGGAATCCTAGATGTTTTTAACCAAAAAACGCTTCCACTCTTTACATTAAACTTATAAGTTACTCCTCGATACAACGTAAGTTGAGGAGCCGGTGTAAGTCCGTCAGGGGTGAATACAAAATTAAATCCGTCCGAAGTATCGGTGACATTATAAGTGCTAACAATTTCTCTTTGTTGATTAGAGATAGATATCGAATTAGGGCCAGAAGGCATCCAATAATATTTTTCAAAATTTACAAATTTGTCCCAATCAATGTGGGGGTCGTAAGAATAAAATTCAGGCGAAAGTAATCTATCTAACCTAGAAGTATTTGCACCTTCAAATTCTAATTGATTTATTAAGTCATCATATGAAGTTGATTTAATAATTTTTAAAATGTCATTTGTAACAACCAATGCAGGTTCTAGTTGATAATCTTGTCTAATTTTTAAATTAGAATCTAGATAAAAATCTTTAGAAGGATTATAAGTAGGAGTAATTTTACTTCCAACCCACCCGTCTAATCTTTTTAATTGAGGCGGTTGTATAAGCTGGTCAATAGTTCCTGATAAAAATTTGCTATTCTTGTCAGTTCTAAATAAAACAGGCAATAAGTTAACACTCTTTCTAATTTGAGGGTTATTCTTTTCTGTTACTTGACCTAATTCATCAGACATTAATATACTCCTAATGTACTATTAATAATTGTAGCGGTTGTTTTAATTTGATTAGAAGTTATTGCATCAATAATTTCAATATCGTTTACGGTAGCACCGTTTATAAAAATTTCATTATTCTGGCAGGCAATCTCGTAAAGACTACCAAACGGAACATCAGACTTTGGAACAATAATGAAGTTTGTAATATCAGGAGTCATTATATTCATAATATAAGTTGACAACTCACTAAAATAGAATGTCTGGCCAAACTCCCAATTTTCTAAAGCAAAAAATTGTTCAATTCCTGCTAGTATCTTGCTTTTTAATTCATTTTCTGTTGTAGATCTAGTTGTGTTCCTAACAGCTTTAAATGTAGCTTGAAGATTTCTAGATGCTGATTCTCCAAATAATACTTTATATTTTACAGGTTGGTAAATTAGCTGATCGCTAATCGCTTTTATTGGTTCCAATATACTACTGTAATTTTCTTCTAGTTCTGAATTTGTTGGAGGTAAAGGTTCTGACCCCGACCCGTTAACTAACCAGTTTCTATAATTTTTATCGTAACTCTGAGTAAGAACAAAAATATCTATAATATTTGTTTTGCTTGGATCTAATCTTCTATCTTCTCCGCTGTTATGCTTATATTGGAATTTAAGATTCTTTCTACCAGGTTTAGCAGTATATAGAGGATCTAAAGTATAAAAATTTTCTGTAGAAGTTGAATAACGTTTTATAACATCTATGTTACTGTTGTAAAAATAATATAACTGTCCTTCAACTGGTCCGTAAGCATCTGCTTCCTGCTCAGAAGGAAACGCTAAAATTTCATCAGATGTAATTTTATAAACTAAATCATCAGAAGATTTTTTAAAATATACAAATTTGTCTTTGTGCTTAGTTTGGGCACTTAAACTATTTGGTGCAACAATTTCTTGGAAAGAATCAGGATTTTCTATCTGACTGTCTTCATATTCATCTAGGAAAGAAATTTTTATTTTCTTAGGCTCTATATATCCGTCTGTTTCGATAACAGTTCCGTCAATTTGCCATCCAAATGATTGCCCTAGCGGAAGAGTTGAATTCTGTGCAGCAGACAAAGTTAGAGATACAACAGAAGTTAATGTATTATATCCTGTGCCCGAACTAACAATTTCTATTGACTTTATTGATCCGTTTTCAAGGACTGGAATAAATGTTCCTCCAATTCCTCCAGATATTGTAACCTGCGGAGTAGATACGAATCCCTTTCCTTTGTTGGTTATTCTAAAACTTGCTATACTTCCATTAGTTCCTGTAGTAGCCAATTCAACTGCTGCATTTCCATAATTAACTGGAGCAGCATTAGTTTCTAAAATAATAATCTGATCCTTGACTAATGTGTTCTTAACAAAATCGTAGTTTTTATTTGTATTGTCAAAATAGAAAGAAGTTGTTTCTTCACTTTCAAATATGTAATCTGTAATTCTATATTTTACATCGTATCCAACACCGTTCCATAAGAAAGCAAAAAGCCAACTAGCGTCTCGATTGGTGTTTGAAATATCTTTCTGATATGACAATGTAAATCCGCTAGACATATCAAGGTCAGTATCGTTAATGATATACCAAGAACGGGTATCTTCGGAAAAACTTAAACCAAAGTTTCTCTTTGATAATGAAAGATTAACAATATCAGATTGAAGTGCATAACTGAAAACATTATCAAACGGGGGGATTAGTTCAACTGCAACTGCACCTGTGGGAACATTTTGAGTAAGAATAACTGGTCCAGTTCCGTCTGGAAGATTTCCCAAACCGCCGTAAGAACCATCTCCTATTACCAGTGCAGTTTTAACCCATCTATAATTTTTTGTATTTGAATCTTCTACGTTGGTGAGATTTCCGTTTGGTAGGAAGTAGTAACCTTGAGGGGGGACAAATTTTACTAAACATCCCGGTTCTAAATATCTTAAATTACCGGCTGAAAAAATACCAGTTTGTATAGGTGCACCTGTAACTGCATCAGTGAAATACCCAGTGCTTTGATTTGTGCTCTTAGTGGTCTGTTTCCAAACAACCTGAGGATCCGACAAGGCAGGTCTAGGCCAGTAATTCAAATAGAAATTTTTCATACTGGTTGATTCAGTTATAGGAAGCAGTCGATTTATTACCGTTGCAAATATTTCATTTTTATTTGAATATGAAAACTGTAAAGAAAGAACTCTGTCTTCTTGATAAATTGCACCGTCGTCGGCAAAAATATTAGTGCTAGAATATTTCCCACTCACATCACTTAATTCAAAATACTTTGAAATACCGCTAGAAATTCTGTTTACACTTTTAATCTTTACAATATCTGCACCTGCATTAAGAGGAGAAATATTATAGTCCTCAGCAGTAATCATTCTATTTTGTGTATAGTATGCTTGCGGTGCTTTTAATTTAATGTTATCATCAGACTCAGAAGATTGACTATTATTAACAGTATATTGTAAACTGAAAGTCAATGATAATTGATGTTTTTGTCCAGTTTTATTGATATAAGGAAGTGTAATCTGAACTCCGTTTATCTGTTCAGGCTTGATTGAATAGCTTAAACCATTACTCTGCCTATAGAAAAATACAAACTGCCCTTTTGGTAAGTTCCCAAATAGACCGTCTGCAAAGTTTAAATCAACCTGATCACTTTCTCTGGTAGTAACTGCAAATATATCTCTCTGCTGATTACTTAAACTATTGTAAATGATATTGTTCCCTGTCAGGGCATCTACCTTTGTCCAGTTGGTCAAATAATTTCCGCTAGCATCTAATTGCCATAGCCAAACGTCAGAATCATTAATATTACTAGCATTTATTCCTACAATTTCGTTAGGAACCGGTGTATCAATATTAAAAGAAGTAAGGTTTAACGATCCTTGTCTAAAATGAGCAAAGAATCCGGTATTTGCACTTGCACTACCTTTACTATCATTTCGAAAGATAAAGCTAAATTGACTAGCAGGTTTAGGTACAGATTCGTAAATGAAATTTTTATTTGTAAATTCGCAACTAGTTATTTCAAACGGCATTGAGATTCCGCCGATTGTCTTGCTAAATCCAAATACAGGTACATCAGTATTTGCACTGTTAAATTTATATTGCTCTGTTGGAATTCCGTTGATGGTTTTCTTATCGTAAGGTTTTCCAAAAGTAACGGTATCAGGCATTGCACTGTTCAAAACAGTGATAAACTGTTGGTACCAATTGATATTACTAATGTCATTCCAAATAATTGCCGAGTTAGCAAGATTGCTTCCATTAGCATCAAAGACATTATCAGTTGTTGAAACTGCTGTTAATTTTAAAAAACCGTTTGCAGGTTGATTTCTTCGTGCATTATAATTTATTAATTGAGCAAGTCGTAAAATGCTATCACGACGTTGAGCAGTTTCTAAAAAGTTTTCACGTGCATTTAAATCAACACGGAAACTTAAATTTTGTCCAAGGTATGCAATTAAATCAATTAAGGCAATGTATTCACTGGATTCAATATAATCATTAAAATCTTCGGGATATTTTTCACGAAGATAAGCAATCATTGTCCTGCGTAAGGTTTCAAAGTCGTAAGATTTAAAGTCGCTGTTTTTAAAAGATTGATATACTTTTTTCCAGTCTTCGGCGACAAGTAACTTTGAATTTGTTGACGGGATCATAGATTAATTACCTTATTTCAATATTTATTTGATTCATTAACTGAGTATTTTATTACCCAGCTAGGCCTACACGTTTATCAAAAGATAAAATCATACTATCGCTTACATCGGTGCCTAAATAGGATAAGGTAATTTCTAAAAGAAATCCATAATCTTGCTCAACAATATTAACAAGAGTTGGAACCACTCTAGGGTCAGAATTTAATATTCTATCTATGTCAGACGATATCTGCTGTTTAACTCCAGGGGTCAACGGTTCGTATATTAGATCCCAAATAACTGAGCCAAAAGCAGGGTTCATTACCCGTTCGCCTTTTCTAGTATTAAATTGATTTAATATATCCTGTTTTATCAAATCAAAATCATAAAGTTTGACATTGGTAGTAGACTCGTCAACGGTACTAAATCCTCTGTAAAATTGACTGTTTTGCCTAGTAGTAACATTATTAAGATTAGGCGGAGTAATGATTATATTTTTGTAGGCCATAATAATATTTATTTGGTCACTGAACACCGGTTCTTACAGGATTGCCGCTGCCGTCAACAAGAACACTACCGCTACCAGTTTGTACTATTTTACCTTTTAGTTGTGCTAAGAAACACTCATAATAACCACGTTTTCTTGCTTTGATATTTGAAACATTATTTGCACCAACTGCTCTCATTGCTGCTTCAAAATAACCGGGATCATTAGGATCAACTTTACATCTGCGGAGCATGTACTTAACGCTAACTTCGGCTGCTATTGCTGGATCGTTTAATAATTTTGGATTATTAATCAAGTCTCGGCCTGTTAGATCAGAATACACTTTATAGTTTCCGCGACCAGTAATTTGAATGTATCCTCTACCAATATATTTGGCACCATCGCCGGGCTCAGTATTACCTAAACCTTTGCCTTTGGCTGTTTGATATCCGTATATAAATTCAGGGAATTGGCCTCCGGGATTTCCGGCCCATTTTTGTGCAAGAGCTCTATCTCCCTTGAATACTGCAGGAAATACTTCTAATAATCTATCAGCGGTATAATTAAAATTCTCTTCAACAACTTTCCATCTTGTTTCACCGCCTGCGATTCCTAGCAAAGCAGCAACAGCATTAGGATTAGTTAACCCAAATTTTTCACAGGCAGCTTTAATAGCTGCAATGCCTTGCTGACTTGCAGGGTTATTAATATCTTTTGCTAGATCGGCAGGACAAGACAACGGAACCACTTCAGGAGTGTTAGCCGGTGCTTGTTTACCAACATTTGGTGTATCTGCTACTCCAGTTTCTGCTCTACTCTTTAATGTGTTATCTGTTGCTTCGGGTGCAAAACGCTGAGGGTTAATGTTTTCGTGTTGATCCCACGGTTCATGTGTAGGGACACGCTGCATTATAGATGAAATATCGGGTGCCTTATAAAACTTACCATTTTCCCATCCTTCGGATTTCTTTCTATTAGGAAGTGTGTACAGAGGCAAATCTGGAGGAGCAGTTGCAGGATCAGCTGTGCCTGCTGATTCGGCTGCAGGTCCGTTCATATGAATTTGTGTTGCAGACTCATAATAATTTCCGGCTGCACCAACATGAAAATCTTTTCCTGTGCTGTGCCTCATGTTGCCTTCGGCTGCAAGATCTAAACTACCATTAGCAGATACTGTAATAAATCCGCCAGTCAGTACCTGATAATTTTCATTCATCGTTAATCTGTAGGTTTCTGATACAACTTCATCTTTTGATTTAGCAATTACAGTTTTAGATTCTTGGTCAACGGTTAAGAAATGATGTCCTCCAACATTAGTTTCCATATGTTGAACTGATCGAAGATTAAGATTTCTGCCTGCTTCAATGTTTACATCTCTATCTGCTCTAAAGTTAAAATCATTTTCAGTGTGTATGCTTACTGAATCTTGTGCATAGATGTCTAGTTTACCGTTACTAGTCATTTCAATCCATGCTGTGCCTTTGCTATTAGCAATATAAATTAAATCTTGACTATTATGTAATAAAATTTGATGGCCGGTTCTAGTACGAATTCTCACTAACTCATTTTGTCCTTTTTCATCGCCATCGTCCATTACAAATTGCGTGCCGCCTAACCTGCTAACCGGTTTAGTAGTAACTCGTTCATACCCAACATAACCTTTTTTTCCGTCGGGATCTAGCGGACCGGGGGTAGAAATACCAAATACCATACTAGGTACTTCACGTCTTGCACTACTTGTAGTTGTTCCTCGAACTTTATCTATTAACAAACCTTGTGCTAACAATCTATCAGCAAATGGATGAACTGGTTTTGTATACTTGTCAGGAGTAGGGTTAGAAAGATCTCTACCTTTCTTTAAAAACTCACCTACAGGAAGGTTACGTGTTCCGTATTTTCTTTCTTGGTCTGATGTCATTGCAACAGTCTGTGTTGCAGCAAGACCAGGAATCATATGATTTTGAAAAGGTTGAGGAATACATCCTATCCAATAACCCGAATTTGGCTCTCCGTCGACAAAAAGGCACATGACCATTGTTCCGAGATCTGGGGGCACAAACCACATACCATAACTTTTTTGAACATCATTAAAATCTGCAGAATTAGTTCCTTCGTGTTGTATGTCTGTAATTCCATAGAAAGGACTCATGTAATGCACAATAAAAGTTTCATTTTGTAGTGCCATTTCTCCTTGGGTAGATTTTAACAACGAAACCTCTAACCCTCCCATATACGTAGGATCAAGATAATTTGTTACTATTGCTAGCCACGGACCTGCATGTGGAAGTTTCTGGCGACTTCTTCTTTGAATACTCATATATTACACTTCTTCTATCGGTGGAAGACCAAGTCTTCTTCTTATGATTGGGTCTGATCCAGTGTATGCCGGTGCATTAGGATCATTTAAGCTATTTACAGCATTGTTCATGTACTTCTCTAAAGGGCTGGCTGCAGAACCAGACAAGCTACCAAATTTTGAAGTAACACTCTTTGATAAATTAGAAAGTTGAGAAACTCCTAATCCAGGATTACCTAACATATTTTGAACTGACGATATTTGTCCTTCTATAGATCCAGCAAGGCCAGAAACACCCGTTAGGCCAACTGGCAAGGCACCACCTTTTCCTACAAAACTAGAAAGACTATCTTTAACTGAAGAAATTTTTCCTGCAATCATATCGGACGACGATTGTCCTAATGCAGTCAACGCTGCTAATGGTGAGGAAGGCACAGTTACAGATTTTCCAAAAATTGCAGCATTTCTCAGTGCCTGATCTACCGGAATTCCCTGTACGATAGCTTCTTCAATAACTTCTTGTCTTTCTACAAACGTAAGGGCATCATCCCCTGGTTCAAAAGGAATATCAGCAAAAGGTGCTACTACATTTGGAGCTACAGGTGGTATGTTATCTAATTCTTCTTTTGCAATTCTATCAAATATAACACCTTGTTCTTTTACTAAAGTTAAATCTACGTTTTCAGATAACTTTTTAGCAATTTCTTGAAACTCACCTGCTGCTTTACTATCTAGATTTTTACTTAAACCAGATAATTGTGAAGTATCTATTCCTAATTTAGATGCAATTGCATTTGCATCTGGTTCTAGGCCTGAAAGATTTACTCCAAACAATTCTGCATTTCGAATAGCTTGTTCTGTAGGTATGCCTTTTTCTAAAGCATCCTGAACAACTGCTGCTTTCTGTAGAGGAGTTAAGCTAGTTGATTTATCAGAAAAAACATTAGATATTTTTCCTGTAATGTTATTCATTAAATTTGCTGTATCTAAAGACTGTACATTTGGTAAGGAATTTTTTATTCCTGCCGATAAATTTGCAGCTAGTGATCCAACAGGAGCAGCTATTCCGTTTACTACTGAAGAAACTGAATTTTTAACTCCGTTTAAAATGCTTGATACATTTTGTCCTTCAACTGCACCCACTAGTCCGTTTACATTACCAGGAACTAAAGACTTTATCTGATTTCCAACTTGAGATAATGCCGAAACGTTTCCTAAAGGGTTTCCGGCAATCGACGTCAATGATTCTACATTTATTGGAATTCCTTTTGCTAGCGGAGAAATTCCAGTAAGTGCATCGCCAATTCCTAAACCCGATGCAAGGCCTGATGCACGATTTAACAATTCTGCTCCGGGGCCAAGAGCACCTGTGACTGTCTTAAGAGATAAGTTTTCACCATTCAATAAGTTTGCAAATTGTCCAGGTAATCCAACTGAAGGAATTCCTCTATCTAACCATTTAGCAAGATTAATGTCATTTGGTTTAACTCCGGCACGAGCAACTGTTGCAGGGGCTTGATCAACTATTTGCTGCTCTCCCGGTTTAGGATCTTGAATATTTTGTTGTGCTCTAGTTTCTTCTAATTTATTATTGTCATTAATCTGCCCATTGTACCTCATGATGTTCATTTTTTGTTTAAAATTTCCATCTCTTAAAGTACTTTGACATTTTAATACCTGATAAACTCCGCTAAAAGGAACCGCCGTTTTACTAAATGTAGCTAGTCCTGTTTCTTCATCAATATCAATAGGATTTCTAAAATTAATTCTTACAACAACAGGTCCGTTATTAAAATTTGCTTCGCCTGTTTGAGTTATTGCAATATCTTTTAACGTTGGAAGATAATTGCCCATTCCACCTGTAGCCAAATAAAAAGGATCTCCAATTATCTCAATTTCGCCTGTTAACATGTTTACACTTTCTAATATTGCTTTGTGTGCGGTGTAGGCAATTTGATAATAGGGATTTTGTTGGATGGGCTGACCGCGACCGTTAGTTGCTCCCGCTTCTTCAGAAGGTAAGGTTGGTGGGCGATCATTAACATCTTTAGCAGCATCTTTAGCACCATCTGTTGGTGCTTTAACCTCAGGATCATTAGATGCACCCGCTGCTCTAGCTGTTCCCGGAGCATCGTTATTTCCTAATTTAGGATTAGCTGCCTGAAAAAATAAATTATTGAAATTTAATCTAAAACTTAGAACATCGAGATTTTTACCAGTGTAAAGATAATTATAAATCCTCTTTACAAACTTTTTCATGTTATCTGCTTTAAAATTAGTATTTGCTTGTCCTGGCAATTTTGTATAGTGAACTTTATAAGGACATATCACATATTGATAGATAAAAGTTTGTCTATTAAAAGTTGTATCCATAGGTCCAGGAACAGTATTCAACATTATTTGAAAATAATCTATCATACCGTCGCCCTTCTTAGCTGCTTCAACATCAGTTAAAACTTTTTTAAAGTATGCACTGTCTCGTATAACTGATTCAATCACTTCATGTATGTTACTATCTTTACTAAATTGAATTTGATTTTTTGAAGGATTATATCGTTTTCTATTTTCTTCGGCGGCTCTTTCTGCAGACTGCCTAGCAAGGAGTGCATCTCTTGCATTTTCTCCAGCTGATATAGGTGCAGCAGTGGGATCATTTTCAATTGGGGGGAATTTATACACAGTATTTGATCTTAACAAATCATTGATACTTGCTTTTGAAATTTCCGTATCTACTGTTTCTAATTTTAAAGACTCTCCAGATTTAGGCAATTCAGGAAAATAAATTTCGTATCTATCAACAATCTTTGCTGCCTCTGGCGTTTTTTCTTTTGCAGCACGTTCGACTGTACTTTTATTGATTCCCTCGAACAAACTTTCTAGTACTTCTCTCACGGTATTGCCGCTAAATGAAGTATCTGAATAAAGTTTATTAGGATTAGCAAATCCTGCTTCATTAAACGGAACAGCCGAGACTCGATACCTAGTCCCAGTTTCTGTTATCTCCATTTCTGTACCAGTTAACTTCAATGGAAAAAATCTAGTTGCATTAATTATTTGTGCTTCAGAAGTTGGATCCTTGTCATCGTCGGGATATCCTAAAAAATCTAAACGAATAACATAACAGGCATTTATGTATCCGGTCCAACCGGCTGCAAGAGCAGAAACATGGAGTGCTTCAATAAATCCATTTGCACTCATTGGTTCAAAAACTTCAAATTTAATTTTAGTTGCAATTGCAGGACCGGTTTGTTGATTAGGAGTAAGAAGTGTTTCAACTTCAAGTCCGTCAATAAAAAGATCAAATTTTCCCGGACTTAATTTATTAAATTCTTCAACTGTTTCTTTGGCACTAGTATCTATATTGGCACCAACAACAACTTGTTCTCTGGTAAGAATTCTTCCTCCTTCCCTAGTAACCCGCTCTTCAGTGATATCTATTTTTCTTGCAACAATATCTGCAGATATTGCACCCGAACCTTTTCCTTTTGAAGAAGCAATAACATATTTTAATTTTTTACTTCTATAAGAATCAGGAACTTTTAAATTATCTGGCGTAAGTGCAGCCAACGTAATGTTATAAGTTACGTTCCTATATCGGTTGAGAACATTTTCAGTCTCTCCTGGCACAGAACTTGCTGTTCGAGAATATGTTGAAGACGCTCCGTTAGTTGGTGTTGAAGACACATTTAAAACTGATGTATCGATAGTTTTACCTAACTGATTTAAAACTGCGGTGCCTGCATCAATCATTTTATGTTCCTAATACAGCATTAATTGTAGAAAGTTTTGGTAGATATATTTTTTGTCCAGGAATCATGTCAAATATCGGATCTTTGATAACATCTTTATTTCTAACAGAGAAAACCCACCATAACTTTACATCGTTATATAAATCGTAGGCTAATAAATCTGGTCTATTATAATATTGTTGGGTCACTGTAAACAGTATGTCGTCGCTCTGTGCTGGTATATCTCTTAAAGTTAAAAGATCAAGATAAAAACCATTTATTTTAGTATCAAAGTAAGGGCTTGTTTTGTCGTACATTATAGATATCCTTGTCCTTTTAGACTACCTTGAATCCATTTGTCTACCGAGTAATCTTGTATTTCTCTTCTGCTGTACATAGGATTTAAAGTTAAAGAAATAGTTGATATAATAGGGACTAGAGAATTTCTATATTCTCCCTTTACAGAAAAATAATCAACACCGTCTGGTAGGTCAAATTTAAAACTAGCAACTACTACTGGAATATTTCTTAAAACATAATCTCCGTATGCTTCCAATCTACAAACAGGGGGAGGACTTCCTGCGTTAGCGTCAGAACCCCAACGCATTTTTGTTAAACTTCTTAATAGGTGTACAATAGCCAGATAAATTTTACCTTCTTTTTCATTTTTAACTGTAAATTTTCCACTAATACTAATTTGACCAATCTGACTGTTCTTATAAAAATACTGAGTATAATTACTATGCACGGGATTGACTGTTCCGTAAACTGCTTGATTGTCATAACTAATTGTTGGTGTGTAGGGAAATAATACACCGCCAAAATCATTTAAAATACTTCCGGGGCCAGCAGCAGGTCCTTTGAGATAACTTTTTGGTACCCTGAGCAATACTCTTAAATCCTTTGTGTCCTCCCATTCGGCAGACGCCTTGGTCATTCCTTGATTTCTTTCAGCACCAGGAGGAACGCCACTTCTACTTTGACGAACAACTTGTTCGTTAGAGACATCTTCAAATGCCTTTCCTTCTTGGGCAGCTAATTGAGCAGCTTCAGCATCTGCGGTTGCTTGTAGGGCTTCGTCTCCGCTTTCTGGTACAGCAGTTGAATCTGCATTCTTCTCAGCAGTCTCTTCATCGGTTGGAGAATCGTTTGTTACACCTTCAGTGTCTTTTATTGTTGCAGTTTCTTCTGTAGCCGCTGCAAGTTGTTGTTCTAATTTTTCTTTTTCAGGAAATAATGCGTTAAATTCTACTGCTAGTTGTTTTCTTATGTCTCGTTTGGTGTCAAAATCCGATTGTAATGCTGATATATAATCTTCTACTGCTGAGGGACCCGAAAATGTCCTTCCGTTAAATGAAGCAGTAAAAGATTCGCTAACATTTTGACCTCGCAACGACAATCCAGACTGTAAGGCATTATATGCCAGTTGGGCAGAATCCTGTGCAGGTCCAATTTTAGCTGCAAGAGCTTCCCGTTTTGATTGGTTTGCTGCCAACAACGATTCAATTTCAGATTTGGATGCCATAAATATTATCCCCTATCCCTTATTTAACCTTTATAAAAACCGCAGTTTTTATGGTTGACACGGGTGTTGCAAAAATGCTACACTAATCAAAAAGGAGACCACATTAAGATGGCCACGACATTATCACCCACCGGAAGAAAGGTTCGCTACCTTAACAACAGAGACCTGTTATCTGAAATACACAAGAGTAAAAATAGCTATAGCAGTTTTACTAAACCAGAGTATAGCCAGCACGATATAATCTTAACTAACATATCAAAAATAAACATTAGATCGGTTGCCGAAGCCAAAAGAAATCGTGCAAAAAGATTAGGACTAATTGCTTTCAACGAAGCTCGACTAGCAGGAGATAAAAAAATAAAACTTGCAGAAGTTACTCCTGATCCAAAAAAGATTCAAAAAATTGATTTAGTGTTTAGAGTAATGACTTTTGATCATATTCCAGAGGCACCCGGCCGTAAAAAAACTGTAAAAAATACAGCCGATGCACATGATAAAATTAATTTTCCACCTTTTCAACATTGGAAATTTGACGAAAACGACGAATTAGTGTGTGTAGGGAAAAGTCATTGGAAAGGTCCTGTAGATGGGGGGCATTTTTCTAAAGACCATGGTAGAATTACTGAAGATTTAGGACGCATGTTTATTAAGTTAAGTGAACGATATGCACAAAGAAGTAATTGGCGTGGTTATACCTATAACGAAGAAATGCGTGGGCAGGCAATTCTACAATTAAGTCAGATTGGGTTGCAGTTTGATGAAAGCAAATCGGAAAATCCTTTTGCATATTATACTGCGGCCGTTACAAATAGCTTTACTAGAGTCCTTAATATTGAAAAGAAAATGCAGAACATCAGAGATGACGTGTTAGAAATTCACGGGCTGACTCCAAGCTCTACTAGGCAGTACAGAGACGAATTTGCCGAAGAGACTGCCAAACAGGCTGAACTATACAAAAAATTTAGGATGCCTAAATCAGAAGAACCGGACGTTGAGGAAGAGGAAGGCTCTTGATCTTTGTAACTTTAAACTGTTATACTGTACGCAGGAGACTCTAACTAATGCAGTTATTTAAAAAAGTTGCTTGTTTTACAGACATACATTTTGGACTTAAGTCAAACAGTACTACACATAATCAAGATTGCGAAGATTTTGTTGATTGGTTTATTGCTGAAGCTAAAAAAGAAGGTGCCGAAACCTGCATCTTCTTAGGCGACTGGCATCATAATCGAAATTCAATTAATCTAATTACTTTAGATACTAGTATTCGTTGCCTGGAAAAACTAGGTGCCGCATTTGATAAGTTCTATTGGTTTCCTGGTAACCACGACTTGTTCTATAAAGACAAGCGTGATGTACATAGTTCAGCATTTGGACGGCACATTCCGGGTGTTACTGTGGTTGAAAAAATAGAAGTCATAGACGATGTGGCCTTAGTACCGTGGTTGGTAGGTGACGAATGGAAGAAGATGCCCGAACTAGAATGCAAATATGTGTTTGGGCATTTTGAGCTCCCTAAATTCTTTATGAATGCAATGGTTCAAATGCCCGACCACGGACAATTACAAGCAGAAGATTTTAAAAAACCAGATTATATATTTTCAGGTCATTTCCATAAACGTCAGACTAACAGTAAAGTTGTCTATATTGGTAATGCTTTTCCTCATAACTTTGCCGACGCTTGGGACGACGATCGCGGAATGATGTTGTTAGAATGGGGAGGTATTCCTCAATTTAAAACATGGCCTGACGCACCTAAATTTCGTACAATAAAACTAAGCAGACTGCTAGATGAAAAAGATACTTTAATGAAAAGTAAAATGTATCTAAAGGTTAATTTAGACATTGATATTACGTTTGAAGAAGCAAACTTTATCAAAGAAACATTTGTAGAAGAACACGACATAAGAGAAATTAGTTTAATACAAGAAAAAGAAGATATAAGTTTGGTATTAGACGATCAGAACGAAAGCAAATTTGAAAGTGTTGATCAAATTGTTACTGAACAGTTGGTCAATATCGATAGCGATTCCTTTGATAAAAAAATTCTGTTAGAAATTTACAATAACCTATAATGTTCAAAATAAAAAATATAACTGTTAAAAATTTTATGTCGGTGGGTAATCAAACCCAGGCCGTAGATTTTGACAAAGAACACTTAACTTTGGTGTTAGGAGAAAACGTTGACCTCGGAGGAGACGATAGTGGAAGTCGTAATGGTACTGGTAAAACAACCATAATTAATGCATTATCGTACGCACTTTATGGTCAAGCACTGACTAATATTAAAAAAGAAAACTTAATCAATAAGACTAACGGGAAACACATGTTAGTAACTGTTGAATTTGAAGTCAATGGCCAAAATTTTCGTATTGAACGAGGTCGTAAGCCAAATGTATTAAAGTTTTTTGTTAACGATCAAGAACAAAAAGCCAAAGACGAAGATGACAGCCAAGGTGATAGCAGAGAAACTCAGAAAGCAATTGAAGAATTGTTAGGTATGAGTCATACTATGTTCAAGCATCTTGTAGCTTTGAACACCTACACAGAGCCTTTCTTAAGTATGAAGGCAGCTGATCAACGAGAAGTCATTGAACAACTACTAGGTATTACTTTATTGTCAGAAAAAGCAGAAGCACTCAAAGCCTCAATTAAAGTTACCAAAGATGCTATTCAATCTGAAACTTACAAGATTGAAGGTATTAAAACTGCTAACGAAAATGTTCAAAAAAGTATTGACAGTCTAATAATTAAAAGTTCTGCTTGGAATACCAAACATGAACAAGAGTTAGAAGGACTAGGGAAAGCTATACTAAATCTCGAAGCAGTAGATATCGAATCTGAATTACAAGCACATATAAATCTTAAAGCATGGATAGAGTTAGATAACAAAATTAAATCTCTTAATAAACAACGTGCAACATTAGATTCCGCTGTAAGCCAGGCACAGAAAACCCGCGACAAGTATACAAAAGATGTTGAAGCACTTGCTAGTAAGACTTGTCCCGAATGTGAACAAGAACTTCATGACCATAAACATGAAGAAATGACTGCTACTGCTTTGTCTAACCTAGCAGATGCACAAAAATATTTTGATAAAGTTGAAGCTGACTTAAGAAAAGTGTTAGATGAGTTAGGAACCGGAGACTTGCCTAGAAAGCCTATAACATTTTACGAAACAGAATCAGAGGCACTGGGTCATAAAAATAATCTCGCGGCATTAGAGTCTGCATTAGAAGCTAAAGTAGTCGAAATAAATCCCTATGAGGAACAAATTGTAGAGTTAAAAAAGACTGCAATACAAGAAATTGACTGGTCGATAGTGAACGAACTATCAAAATTAAAAGATCATCAGGAATTCTTACTGAAACTTCTTACAAATAAAGACAGTTTTATCCGCAAAAAGATTATTGATCAGAATTTAACACATCTTAATAAACGCCTCAGCTATTATATTAACAAGATGGGTCTTCCTCATAAGGTAGTGTTCCAAAACGATTTAAATGTTGAAATTACTCAGCTAGGGCAAGATTTAGATTTTGACAATTTAAGCAGAGGAGAAAGAAATAGATTAATTCTAAGCCTAAGTTGGGCCTTTAGAGATGTTTGGGAAAATCTATATCAACATATTAACCTACTGTTTATCGATGAATTAATTGATGCAGGGATGGATGCAGCCGGAGTAGAAGCAGGGCTAGCAGTTCTAAAAAAGATGGCACGTGAACGCAATAAGAATATATATTTGATTTCCCACAAAGATGAGCTAGTAGGAAGGGTAAACAATGTTCTCAAAGTTATTAAAGAAAATGGTTTTACCTCTTACTCAAATACTGTAGACTACATTGAAGCATAATGCTAAACAAGTACATAGAACTTTATGATAAAATTGTTCAAGGTTTAGTCCAACTACATAATGCTAATATGCATTTTCGTAGAAGGGTAAGTCAGACATCGGCATTAGAAGTAAGGATGGCGATTAAAGATTTAAACGATAACGCCGAACTGCTTAGAAAAGCTGTAATGCAGGTTCAAAAAGAACATAAAGCTCTACTAAAAACTCAACGTCTCGAATATAAAGCAAGACTCAAAGCTGATAGAGAACGGAGAGCTAAAAAACGAGAAGAATATTTTAAAAAGAAGGAACAAAAATGAACTCACAAGTTGATCTAATGGCAGCATATGAAGCTTACATGGCAGAAAATGCAAAATTTGAAGGCGGTAATAATGCTGCCGGAACCCGTGCTCGCAAGGCATTAGCAGAAATGGGCAAGGCTGTTAAAGCTCGTCGCAACGAAATTACTGAAGAAAAGAATGCACGAAAAGAGGCAAAAGCTACTGCAAAATAATGTCTTGGACGTACCAAGGTCAAATCGTAAATGAATTACCTGAAGATTGTGTTGGATTTGTGTATTGCATAACCAACACGATCTCAGGCCGAAAATATATTGGCAAAAAATTAGCAAAATTTAGTAAAACGACCTACAAGACTATAAAGTTGAAGAACGGCAACAAAAAGAAAAAGAAAATTAGAAGCAAAATAGATTCTGACTGGCAGGAATATTACGGGTCCAGTCCTAACTTAACAACAGACATAGAAAAACTAGGCAAAGAAAACTTCTCTCGAGAAATATTATACTACTGTAAATCTAAAGCAGAAACATCTTACATCGAAGCAAAAGAACAATTTGCAAGGCGTGTATTAGAATCAGACGAATATTATAACGGACATATACAAGTCCGTGTCCATGGCTCCCATATAAAATCTAAAATTTAAGGCACTTTTAAGCGGTAAAGGCAAGCGTCAGCTAATTTCAGACGCCCTAAACCTGGACCTCGGGTCGCAGGGACGGAAATCTCTAGCCGCTAAGAGTACTCAACCACTACCCGAAAGGATGAGGATCGCTAACTAAGCCCTGCGATTTGGTTGTTTGAAAAGGATTGAATAGGCAAAAAGACGCTACCGTGGGGTAGCACGTTTTACAAATATGTTAGCGTATATTTGTAAGGCCGCCGTTGTTATAAGACAAGTCGAGCAGGTACCGGACAACCGCCTGCGATACAATAGACTTAACGCTAAGTGACTATGCTACTCAGATGATGTCATTTTCTTTGCCCTGTGCGGGCAAAGTGTGACCACTTAATCTAGATGATATTTAAATCGCTTCGCTATTAATATTGCTTCGAGCGATTAGCGAAGAAGCAAACGAACGCAGTTCGTTTATAAATAAGCAATAAACTTTGGAAAGCAAATGCAATTTTCATCATTAATATCAAAATTAGATTCTATTGAAAATTCTTCAAGACAATCTATATTTGAAAGCATAGGACAAGGAGATTCTTACTTTCGCATATGGGAAAAAGAAATTCATCCTATGTTATGTGAAGTTGCTATGAGTCCTGATCAGATCAATCAACTTTTTAAAGACATTGAAAGTGGTGCAGGAAGAAGTACACTAGGCAAAGGGCTCGATGCAGTTAAAGGTGCTGCGGATAAAATTGGTGATGTTTGGTTTAATAAGTTTGGCGGGATGTTGCAAAGTAGTGGTCCTGTTCAGGCGTTTGATCAAAAATGGGAAGATATAAAAAGTAAGGTTGCAGCTAAAAATCCTCAGCTTGCAGCTAAATTAGCCAAGTATGGCGAGTTTGCGAAAAATAATCCTAAAACTCATAAATTTCTATTAGCTATTGCAGGATCAGCAGCCGCAGCATTAGGAGTTGCAGTAGCAGGAGGTGTTGGTGCAGGTGCTCTTGCAGTAGGAACAGGCACAGGTGTTGCAGTGGGTATTTTAAACATTGCTGACCGTTTATTACAAGGACAAAAAGCCAGTACAGCTATTGGTCGTGGTGCCACAACCGGTGCAATAGCAGGTTTAGCTGCTGGTGCAGCAGCTAAAATAGGAGACATGATTAAAGCTGGAATTAAAGCCGACGCCATTGCTGATCTTAATGGTATGAAGATTACAAGACATAGCATGAGCTACAATGGACAACCATTTAGTGCTGTAACTCAAGAACCGTTAACTAGTCAATTATCTAATGCATTTAAAACACTAGATCCTAGCAATGCAGATTCAGTTAATACTTTTGCTAGATTAATGGCAAAAGCAACTAGTCCAGAATATCAAGAAGCTATTTCTAAAACTAGAGAAGTTGCTAAAGCAGTTAAAGATGCAGCAAAATCTAGCATAGCAGTAGTTGGTCAATTGCAACAAGTAGGTACAGCCGCAGCAGGTGGAGTTGCCAGTGCTGCGACAAATCAGCAACCATCTAATTCAGTTACAGAAAGTCAACTTAATGAACTATTTGGAATTACTGGCAATAAAGTTGACGCCAGCAAACTAGAAAAAGCATGGAAAAAAGCAGGAAGCCCAACCGACAGTGAAGAAGTTGCAAAAGTTTTACAGTCTGCAGGAGTAGATGCAGCACTTATTAATAAAGTTTTTCAATCAATGGGATTACCCGCAGCTTCTGGTTCAGATCAGGTGGCATCTTCTGGAGAAGAAGTAAATATAAAAGAACTACTAGATCAAATCAAGCAAGGATTTGCCAAATTAGATCCTGCAGGACAGAAACAAATACTTGCCCACTTACAAGGTTCGGGAAACAGATAATATGAAAATAATTGAATTACTTGAAGAAAAACAGGAACTTGACGAGCTAAGTATGGCACAAGTAGGCAGTGCTATTGGCAAAGGTGCTACTGCCGCAGGAAAAGGTATTGGTGCAACAGCATCTGGTGCAGTACAGGCAGGTAAGAATTTTTGGTCTGGATTAAAACAAGGATGGAAGTCTGGTCAACAAGCTGTAGCAGGCCAACCGGACAATACCGCCGCCCAGGCAGCACCGGCAGGCGGACAAGCAGGAATTGCCGCAGGCGGTGCTGACAATCAACAGGCAACACCGGGACCTGCCGCAGGACAAGGTACAGCAGGCGGCTCTCAACCTAGCGGAGCACCAGCAGCAAACGCACAACCAACTCCTACTCAGGCAGGCCCTACTGCTGGTCAAGGTCAAACTGCCGCACCGGCAGCTGCCGGACAAGGTGGTAATGGTGGTGGTGCTGCAACTGCTTCTCCAGAAGTTAATGCATTAAAGCAGCAGATAGACAAACTTGATCCTGCAAGTAAAAAAGAATTATTAACAACTTTGCAGAAGTCAGCCCCGGCAGCAAAACCGAATACTATGGCTAACGCACCTGTGAGTGCAAAGAATACAGCTAAGCCAGGAAATCCAAATGCAGCACAACAGAATGAACCAGCTACAGAACCCGAACAAGATAATGCAGCTGGTGCGGGTGCTTTTGGGCAAATGGCACAGCAATTAACAAAAGCAGCACCAGCATCAACACCAGCAGCCAAACGTAATCCTAACAATCCGGACGATTTAGGGTTTGGATTTGACGGCAACACTGGATTACCGTTTAAATCTCAAGCTGAACGTGAAGCCGGTTTAGCGAAAGAAAAAGCAGCAGCGGCAGCAGCACCGGCAGCAGCACCGGCAGCACAAGAACCTGGAGCAGGAAAACCAAGTCCTGAAGAAATAAAACAGGCACAACTAAAGAAAGACCTACTAAAGAAACAACAAGCAAGATCGGCAGGGCAAACCCAACCTAGTGGATTTGCTGCAAGCGGAGTTGGACAAGCACGTCAGCGTACCTATGCCGGTGCAGGCGGTGCACCAAAGTCTTATGTTGTAAGAGAGAACGTAGGATTTTACAGCAAGTTCTTAGGCCAAACTATTTAAAAGAACGGCAATCTAGTTTTCTTGGTAGTTTCTAAGTTATCTTTAATTATTTTAGAAATAATTTCTAAATCATCTGTTTCAAGTTCAAAAGCCTCTGTTAATGTGATACTACCTCTCATGTACCACATTATTTGATAAAGTTGATTCTTTAAGGCTTTTGCCTCCCTCTCCATTCCTTCACTTAGCTTTTGAATTTCATCTAAGTTTAGAGACAAAAGCCTTACCCGAAAAAATGGGCAGGATCAAAGTTAAGAGGGATTTCAACTTCGTTACCTGTAATGCCAATTTTTTGCATTTCTTCGGTAACTGCAACTTTAATAGGTTTAATAGAATTTTGTTCTCTTAGTTGATCGATATGATCTTTAACTTTATCAAAAATTTCTTTATCCACGTTATCCATAAATTCTTGAATATGTTTCCTGTCGCTAGTTGACCCATTAACTGAGTCAATTGAAAATATAGATTCTGTGATAACACCTAAAGTTAACTTATTCAATTTAGCAAAACTATCTTTGAACACTCGAATTTTTTCTTCTTCAGGTACGTTATCATCATTAACAACTTGAATAATTTTTTGTGTTTCAAAAGTTTGCAAAGCACCTTGTGTCATAGTTTTATAAGTTATAGGCTTTACATACACAGTAAGATTTTCGTTTACCTGTACAACTGGATCCCAAAAAATGTTAGCTAACAATTGATCTATAACTAATCTCAAATCGATTTCATATTCGTAATCAATATCTTCGCTAAATTTTATAGGTACATTCATTTTTTCGCCGTAGGTAGCAATACGAATAGCAATTAATATTACATCCATATCAATGTTAGGGACGTTCCATGCATTTTTAATATTAGGCATACAATGCTGTATGACATCAACCACAGCCTGTCCGTTCATAAGTGCATCTGGAATTTTTAATTTTAATTCATCCTGTGCTGTCATTGAATATACAGGATATTCTCCATTTTCGGTTACATCTAAACTTCCAGACTCCCAGAACTGGCCTCCACTAGGCAATCGAATATAAATTTTAGGCTGACGCATTAATCCCATTAAAGGGTTAGGGGCAATAGATTTGGGTGTAACCATGTTTTGATTCTCCAATAAATAACTATACAAAACTCTGCGTAATATTTATATACGCACAGAATCCTGGAAAATAACAATGGCTGACGTAACCGGTAAAATTGGCGATCAAGATGTTGCACTAGATAATGCAGCTACAGAAGCGACGTTAAAAGCAATTTTAGCAGCCCTAAAAGGTCAGCAATCGGCACTAGCAAAGTTATCAACAACCGCGGGTGGTGCCGGAGTAAATCCTCAGGCAATTGCCGCAGCAAATAAAGGAATTCAACAAGCCAGCGGAGCATTTAATGCGGGTGCTGTTGCCGGTCGTGCATTGAATACTGTATTTGGAACATTGTCTAAAGGTGCAATGATTCTTGGAGGTGTTCTAGGAGATATTGTAGCCGGAGGTATACAAACTGGTAAAAATCTAATGGATCTAGCAGGAAAGATGCTAGATGGTGGCGGCAAGGTAAGTGATGTATTTGCAGCATTTAAAGATTTACCTTTTGGTCTAGGTGCAGTTGCTAGTCTGTTTGAAAAACTAATGTTGATGCAACAAGCAGAATTAGATACCTACAGACAGATGACGAAATCTGGTGTAAATTTTGCAGGGGAACTTACTGACATTAGATTGACTGCATTAGAGTTAGGAACTACATTAGAAGGATTTGGCAATCTAGTACAAAAAAATTCAACGCTATTTGCACAATTAGGGTCAACTGCAGAAGGTGGTGCTAAAAGTTTTGTTAATCTAGCTAAGGATATAAGAGGAAGCGATGTTGGCAAAAATTTAATGGCATTAGGTTATTCAGTTGACGACATTAACCAAAGCACTGCAAATTATCTCAAAATGACTGGCGGTAGAACTTCTGAAGAAATGAAGAATACCAAAGCATTAACCGACAGTGCTGGTGCTTATATGAAACAGCTAGATATGCTGGCTACAATTACTGGTAAGAGTAGAGAAGAACAAGAAAAAGCTCTACAAGAAGCTACAGCTAACGCAGCATACGAAGCATACTTACAGACGCTCGATGAAGAAGGCCGTAAAAAAGCCACCGCAGCTATGCAAAACGCATTAGCAGTAGGTGGTAAAGGTGCAGCCGATGCATTGAAATCTCAGTTGTTAGGACTGCCACCTATGACTGAAGCTGCACAAAACTTTACAGCATTACTACCAAACGCTGCTAAGGGTGTTAGTGACATGGGTAATGCTGTTAAAGACAGTAGTAAAAGCCTAAAAGATGTTAACAATTCTTACAGTCAGGCAATGATAGGTAGTGCCCAAGATGCTAAGAATCTTGGCAAAGAGCAAATGGCTGCTATGAGTATGAGTGGCGGTGCAATGGCTGAAACAGCTATGCAAGCACAGAAGAATGCTAATATGCTGCATAGTAAAAATATTCAAAATGCAGATCAATTTAACGCATTACAAGAACAAATAGCACAAGAACAAAATAATAGAAATAATAGTTCTGCTGCGGCAGCAGCGGGTGCAGAAGATGCATTTAAAAAATTAGCAGCAGAATTCTATGCAACACTTTTACCCGTTATTAAAGAATTAACACCTGTAATAACAGACCTTGCTAAAAAGATGATGGACTTTGCTAAAGAAAACATGCCAGCTATAAAACGTGGTCTTGAAATGGTAGTCCAGTTTGTTAAAGATTTGTTCTCTCCCGAAGGCAGAGAAAAAATTGCAAAACAATTAGGAGAAGCCCTCAGTGCTCTTGTTCAAAAGGCCTGGGATAGTTTTAAGATCTTCGGTAATGACAGCGAAAGACCAAAAGGCAAGACTAATGCAAAAGATGTAGGAAGTGATTCAAGTTATGGAGGTCAAGCCGGATCTATACCTGGTGCAGCTGATGGCGGTATTGTTAGAGCCAGACCTGGAGGACAACTAGTAAGAGCAGCCGAAGTTGGAATGAATGAAGCATTTGTTCCCTTACCAGATGGTAATAAAATTCCTGTTAAACTTGATTTAAAAATGCCAAATTTTGACAAAATAATGTCAGACATGGAAACATTTAAATCAGGTGTTACGTCAAAATTAGACACAACTAAGTTAACAACCGGATTACCTGATATGAATAAAATGTTTGAAGCTTTTAAAAACCCTTCTGGAATCATGTCGGAACTTCAATCATTTAGAACTGATTTGCAGCAGAAAATTAAAGAGAAAACAGGATTACCAACCGATAATGATATGTCCAACATGTTCTCAAGTTTTAAAGAATCTTTATTTGGAAAAGAAACTCCAAAGCCTGAGAATCCCGGAAACAACTCTGCGAAAGATCTAGTAACCGAGCTACAACAGTTAAATAAGCAAACAGCACTGATGTTAACATCTTTGAAAGAATTGAGCGATTTTTCTAGAAGAAACTTAGACGCTACAAGAGGACTAGGCGGGAACCTATTAATTTAAATTATGAGTTGGAAAAAATACTTTACACCTGTTGATACATCGGGAACCATGAGTCCAATTAGCGGCATGGGGGGAGATAGACCAACTGGCAGCAGATTAAACTACAGTTCTTATTTGCCCGATGTTTATAGCGGGCATCCGAACCGGTTAGAACGTTATGGTCAATATGACATGATGGACGGCGACAGTGAAGTTAATGCTGCTCTTGATATTCTTGCAGAATTTTGTACTCAAATTAACGAAGAAAATGCTACACCATTTCAAATTTTCTTTAAAGATCAAGCTACTCCTACCGAAGTAAAAATTATTAAAAAATATCTACAGCAGTGGACTAGTCTTAACAAATTTCAAAAACGCATATTTAAAATTGTAAGAAATGCATTCAAGTATGGTGACTGTTTCTTTATAAGAGATCCAGAAACAAATGTTTGGATGTATGTTGATCCAGGTAAAGTTGATAAAATTATTGTCAATGAAAGTGATGGAAAACTTCCGGAGCAATATATAATTAGAGACTTAAATCCAAATTTTATGAATTTAAGTACAACTCAAATTGCACCTCAAGCAACTAATGCAGGACCGCCTACTCCTTATAGCGGAGGCGGAGGCGGTCAGAGAAGCATGACTGGAACCTATCCAACAAATATTGGAAATAGATTTGGAGTAAATCAAACTCAATGGGCAATTAATGCAGAACATGTAGTACACTTATCTATGAGTGAAGGCATGGATCAAAACTATCCGTTCGGTAACAGTTTGTTAGAAAGTATCTTTAAAGTCTACAAACAAAAAGAATTGTTAGAAGATGCTATTATTATCTACCGTGTACAACGTGCCCCTGAACGTCGTGTATTTTATATTGACGTAGGTAATATGCCCAGTCATTTGGCAATGAGTTTTGTCGAACGTGTAAAAAACGAAGTTAACCAACGCCGTATTCCAAGTGTTACAGGTGGTGGTCAAACAGTTGTAGATTCTAGCTACAATCCTTTAAGTATCAACGAAGACTACTTCTTCCCGCAGACATCAGAAGGTCGCGGATCTAAAGTTGAAATTCTTCCAGGCGGTACTAACCTAGGAGAAATCGATGATCTTAGATATTTTACTAATAAGTTGTTTAGGGCTTTACGCATTCCTAGCAGTTATCTACCTACTGGTCCCGACGACGGAGGATCTAGCTTCAATGATGGTCGAGTTGGAACAGCATACATACAAGAACTTCGATTCAATAAGTACTGCGAGCGACTACAAAGTAATTTAAATGAAGCTTTTGATTTAGAATTCAAGCAATATCTACAAAATAAAGGGATTAATTTTGATCCTAATGTGTTTGAACTACAATTTAATCCCCCTCAAAACTTTGCTGCATATCGTCAAACTGAAATGGACACTGCCAGAATACAAAGTTATTCGTCAATTGTTGCTGTTCCACACATCAGTAAACGTTTTGCATTAAAACGATTCTTAGGTTTAACTGCTGAAGAACTTGCAGAAAACGAAGAACTGTGGAAAGAAGAAAATGGTTTAAGTTCTAAAGCACCTAGTGCAAGTGCAGAACTCAGAAGCGGCGGAATAACCAGCGGCGGAATGGAAAATGATGTTTCTAATCTAGCACAGGCTGGACAAGCACCTGAGGGAATGCCTGGGGGACCCGATGCTGCCGCAGCAGCACCTGCACCGGGAGCAGCACCGCCCGCACCGCCTGCGTAATTTTGGATAAATATCCTTATGTTACTTAACGAATTCATTTATTTCAAACAAAACGAAGGACTATCTTCTGAAGATAGGTATAACCCCCTTGAAGATAACATAAGCATTATTAAATCTGACGATCTACGTAAGACTAGACTAACACTAGCAACAATAAATCGTTTAAGAAAAGCAGGTGATGCAAGAGAAAAAGAACAAAAAGAACATCTAGAATTCGTAAAAATCATGTATGCAGCACCACCGGCTGAGCCCGCAGCATAAACCTACATGTTAATTCAGAGTCCTGAATTATAAATAATTTTGTAAAAACAAGTCAACTCTGAGTCAAAAGACTCTGTCTCTTTGTCAAAAACGACCGTTTTTGGCCTATTTCACATAAGTATTCAGTTACGGCTGTAAATATACTCGACAGCCTTGCCAATCTAACATAGGAGAAACCCGCAATGTCTAACAAGTTTGAACAACTATTAGATTATCTTGTCAACGAAGAAATGGATAAGGCAAATGAATTATTCCATGAGATCGTTGTTGAGAAGTCTAGAGAAATTTATGAAAATATGATTGCCGAAGAAGCGGCAGATGAAGATATGGATGAATCTATGGAGTCTGATGACGAAATGGAAGAATCTATGGATACAGACGACGAACAAGTCGAAGAAGAAACTACTTTAGAAATCGGAGGCGATAGCACCGACGATTTTATGGATAAAGTATCTGACCCAGAAGCAATGGGTGGTATGGACGATATGGATGACAGTTCAAGCATGGACGGTGATCTAGGCGACGAAGGTGACGGATCTATCGAAGGTAGAGTCTCTGACCTAGAACAAGAATTAGAAAAATTAACTGCTGAATTTGAACAGTTAATGGCCGACGAAGAAGGTGAAGAAGCACACCAAGACGGTGAAGATGACCCAGATTTTGGTGGTGACGAAGAAGGCGATGCCGACGACGAAGAAGGTGAAGAAGACAGCGAAGAAGAAAAAGAAGAGTTCATGCGTGAATACGTAGAACATGTAAAAGATGGTCACGGTGCCGATAAAAAAGGCAAAGGTGAAGACGGTGGTACAAACACCAAGAGCGTAGGCTTACAAAATCCTAAAGGACGCCCAACAACTACAGCTTCTGCACATAACATCTTAGGTGGTAAAGGCGGAGAAGCAGGTATTAAAGGCGGAGAAGGCCTAGTTGGAGGACAAAAAGGAGAGTTCACTAGCGATCACTTGAATAAACCAGGTGGATACAAAGGTGATGCATTTAGTAAAAACAGTGCCGGACACGGTGCTGAAGGTTCGGCACAACGAGGCGAAGGTCGCCCAGTTGGTGCAGCTACTGGCGGTAAAGCAGGTCAAACTGGTGCAGTAAACACCAAGAGTCCAGCAGACCGTATGCAATAATAGGAACTCAGGGTGTTATATCTTAGAGAACATTTAAGTTTTGATCAGGCTAGAGTAGTTTTAGAGTCTGACGACAAGGAAGGCAAAAACCTTTACCTTAAAGGTATTGCTATCCAGGGTGGTATTCGAAATGCCAACCAACGGGTTTATCCAGTTGACGAGATTGCAAACGCTGTCAAAACTCTAAATGATCAAATCCAAAACGGTTATAGTGTTCTTGGAGAAGTAGATCATCCTGACGATTTAAAAGTTAACCTGGACCGTGTCAGCCATATGATAGTTGATATGTGGATGGACGGTCCAAACGGTTATAGTAAGATGAAAATCTTACCTACACCTATGGGCAACTTAATTCGTACAATGCTGGAAAGCGGTGTAAAACTTGGCGTAAGTTCTAGAGGAAGCGGAAACGTTAACGACAGAACAGGCGAAGTAGCTGACTTTGAAATTATTACAGTTGATATTGTTGCTCAGCCGTCTGCTCCAGGAGCTTATCCTACACCAATCTATGAACACTTGATGAACAGTCGCGGTGGATATAGAGCATTTAGGGTGGGGCAGGAAACGAGAGAAGATCCAAAGGCACAAAAGCATATCCGCGAGGCTATGCTTAACATTATAAATGGCTTAAAAGCCTAAGGAGACAAGCAAATGTTGGACGCATTCAAACAACTGGTCGAAAGCGGAATGATTTCTGAGTCTGTAAAGACTGAGATTGAAACTGCATTCAATCAGAAGATCCAAGAGAATCGCGACCAATTAACTGCTGAACTTCGTGAAGAGTTCGCTCACAAGTATGAACACGATAAGAGTATCATGGTTGAAGCACTCGACAAGATGGTTAGCGAAAGATTGGCCGCAGAAATGGCTGAACTTGCTGAAGATAAAAAAGCTCTAGCGGAAGCTAAAGTTGCTTATCATCAGAAAATGACAAAGGATTCTAAAGTTTTAGAAGCTTTTATCATGAGTCAGCTAGGTAAAGAATTAGTAGAATTCCAAAGCGATCGTAAGAAAGTTAGTGAGAATTTTGCTAAGTTAGAGCAGTTCATTGTAACAGCTCTAGCAAGAGAAATCAACGAATTTGCACAAGACAAGAAGGAACTTTCTGAAGCGAGAGTTAAGTTAGTTCGTGAAGCAAAAAGCAAATTTGAAGAAATCAAGAGCAGATTTATTAAACGTAGTGCCGGAATCGTTGAAGCTACAGTTACTAACACATTGAAATCTGAGATGAAACAACTTAGAGAAGATATTGATAGTGCCCGTAGAAACGCATTTGGCCGTCGTTTATTTGAAGCATTTGCACAGGAGTATAGCACAAGTTATCTAAACGAAAAATCTGAAACAAACAAATTGTTAAAGATTATCGAAAAGAAAGAACAAGAGCTAGCCGAAGCAAAATCAGCAGTTACTGAAAAGGCAAAAATAGTAGAGTCTAAGGAACGCGAAATTCGCATTGCACAAGACGTTGCTAAACGCAAAGAAGTAATGGCTGAATTGTTAGCACCTTTAAGTGCTGACAAACGTGAGATCATGAAAGAATTGTTAGAGTCTGTACAGACAACAAAACTTAATGAATCTTTTGAAAAATACCTACCAGCAGTTATGGAAGGTGGCGTAAAGAAAGTATCTAAAGCACCCGCTAAAGAAATTCTTTCCGAAAGCACAGAAGTAACTGGAGATCGCGAACAAAAACAGCCACAGGTAGGCTTAGATAACATCTTAGATATCCGTAAATTGGCGGGTCTAAAATAAAAATATTCAAGGAGAAGACATAAAATGTCACAATTGTTAAATGAAAGATGGTCCGAGACCAAAGAAGCTCTGCTTGAAGGCCTACAAGGTAACCGTCGTCAGTCTATGAGCGTATGCTTAGAGAACACACGTAAGTACCTAGCTGAAAGTGCTACAGCAGGAGCTACAAGCACTGGTAATATCGCTACACTAAACCGCGTTATTCTTCCAGTTATTCGTCGTGTTATGCCGACAGTTATTGCTAACGAAATCGTTGGTGTTCAGCCAATGACAGGCCCAGTTGCACAGATTCACACTCTACGTGTACGTTACGCAGACACAAGTTCTGGTGACAGCGTTGTAGCAGGTGATGAGGCACTAAGCCCATTCAAGTTAGCCGCTGCTTACTCTGGTAACAACGTTAACGCAACACCAAAAGCTCAAACAACCAGCATCCTAGAAGGTCAAGTTGGTAAGCGTATGAGCATTCAAATCTTGAAGGCACCAGTCGAAGCCAAGAGCAGAAAGCTATCTGCACGTTGGACATTCGAAGCCGCTCAAGACGCTCAAGCAATGCACGGTATCGATATCGAAGCAGAAATCATGGCAGCTCTTGCTCAAGAAATCACTGCTGAAATCGATCAAGAAGTTCTAGCTTCTCTACGTGCTCTAGGTTCTGTTGAGCAGACATATGATCAAGCTGCCGTTTCCGGTACAGCTACATTCGTTGGTGACGAACACGCTGCTCTAGCTGTTCAGATCAACCGTGTTGCTAACTTGATCGCTCAGCGTACACGTCGTGGTGCAGCTAACTGGGCAGTTGTAAGTAACCAAGCTCTTACAATTCTTCAGTCTGCTACTACTTCTGCGTTCGCTCGTACTACAGAAGGTACATTTGAGGCACCTACAAACACCAAGTTTGTTGGTACATTAAACAACAGCATGAAGATCTATGTTGACGCTTATCTAAGCGACACAGATGACAACAACCAGTGCCTAATTGGTTATAAGGGTCCAAGCGAGGCAGATGCCGCAGCTTTCTACTGCCCATATATTCCTCTAATGAGTTCTGGTGTTGTTCTAGATCCAGCAACATTCGAACCAGTAGTTGGCTTCCTAACACGTTACGGCTATGTTGAGTTGACAAACACAGCATCCAGCTTAGGTAACGCTGCTGACTACCTAGGTAAGGTTGCAATTACTAGTGCAAACGTTTCCTTCCGTTAATTCGAAAGGTTACTTTACCAAGTACAAAAGCCCGCTTATGCGGGCTTTTTGTTAAATACTATTCTAAGTTATTATGCGGTCCCCGCCGCGTAGACCTAGAACGTCATTATTAAGGAGAAACCAAATGGGACGTCCAATTCAAAAAAAATATTTTGCTAACACTAACGTTGCACTAGACGGCGAAGGCGTTGGCGGTGAAAAATTTAGTGCTGTTACAGTTTTAACAACTGGCACTTTATATTCTACAACTACAAGCTACACATGGTTAGCCTCGGCACCTCAACTTGCTGGCGGTCAGAGAGCTAGCGGTACACTAACTATTGGTACCGACGGTCGTGTGAGCTCATTTAACATTGGTAATGCAGGTAGTGGTTATACTTCTACTTCTAGTGTTACTGTTGCAGTAAGTCCAGCGACAACAGGCAGTGCTGCAACTTATCATGTTGCACTAACAGCCGCAGCTCGTGCAAACGGAATGGCCATGTATGCATATATTCCTGCAAGTGGAAGTGCAGGATATATTAGCGGTACTGGCGGAAGCAGTCGTGTTCTTTCTGATGTAATTCGTCAATCTGGTAATAACAAATATGTTGTTCAAAACGCACAAGGTGTAGGCGTTGTACGTTTAGTTGCAGACGGAACAGCAGCTAACGCAGCCGGAGAAGCTGATTTAACAGCAACTGACTGGAACGGTAGTACATATCGTGTTACAAAACTTCATGCAAAGAAAGCTAAACTAAAGCAAGTTACTTCTAGTACAGCATTCTTAATTGCTGACGGTGCATGGGCCAAATGGACATTTGGTGCTTCTACAGGCACTATTGTTACTATTGCCAACAACTAATTAAAAAAATAGTTGATAGAAAAGGGCTTCGGCCCTTTTCTTATTTGCTGCTAAATACGATAAAGGGAAACTTGCATGACCGTTGATGTAATTCGATATTCTGGAGATTTAAAATTAGCAACCAGACCCGGTGGTATTATAACATTAGACACGGGCGTAAGTTCTGGAACGGTTGTAATTACAGGTAACTTAAATGTATTAGGTACTGCTACTAATATTGCTACAACTAATACAATTGTTAAAGATAATATCATTACTTTAAATGCAGGAGAGTCCGGAAGTAGTGTAAGCCTTGGCGAAGCAAACACACCATTCTATGGTCAATCTGGTTTTGTAATTGATAGAGGAAATAGTGCAAGTACTGCCACAAGAGCTTCTATTCTATTTGAAGAAAGAACCTGGAGTTCAACTTCTACAACTGCAACTCAATATCAAGGAATTTGGTCAATTAAAACAGCTAATAGAGGTGCTGCCATTGAAGTAGGTTCTATTAGATTAGCAGGTGGCGGTCCAAACAACGATAATAAACTAAATTTATTAGGTGCTGGTATAAGTGGAATGTTAAGTGTTGCTGGACAAGTAAATTACCACACACGAGTACTTGACGATAATGATATTCCTAACAAATACTATGTAGACAATACACCTTTGAGGGGAACAGCTACTAGTGCTGTAACTGCACTAGAACTAAGAAAGAACGATACCTATATTACTATTACTGATAATAATATTCAACCAGGATTTATTACTACAGTAGTTGATGGTGTTTCTACAATGGTAGTTCAAAGATTAGCCGGCGTTCCTACTATCACGTTAGGTACTTTAATTGTAGCAGGAAATACATTAAGAACTGCTGCTGCAAATAGAGATTTAGTTTTAGAAACTTCTGGAACAGGAACTACTGTTGTAAATAATGGTATTACAATCGGAGTTTCCAGTACAGTTCCGCAACCTGCTCAAGGTGCTGTAAAAATTTACACAACATCTACGGTCGGTGCAGGCAGTACAGGTATTAGATATGCTGGATATGAAAGTTTATCAACTCTAGTACCAACTTCGGGAGAACTTATTTCGGCTAGGAAGGCACTAGTTCTTTCTATTATTTTCTAAGGATTACATATGGCAATTACAAATTCGCAACTTAGCTCTACTGCAAAAACAGAAGTTTTGGTAAGCAATGGCGAAAATGCTATTACTTGTATTATTTTGTGTAATACAAGTCTAGTAACTGATACGACAGTTAGCGTTTGGGCGGTTCCGGCAGCAGTTGCAGCCGGTGATGCAAACAAAATTTTGAATGAAATTGATTTACCAGCAGGTGAAACGTTTAGTATGGATACTGAAAGATTTATCTTGTCCGACGGCGACAGTATTCAAGCACAAGCTAGCCAAAATTTAATTGTAACAGCAACAGTAAGTTACGTTCAGACTGCATAATACTATGAAATTTTATAAAAGAAAAGCAATAGATTCGCATAATCCGCAAGACAACAGTTTTGCAGTAGAAGCCGACGGACGACTAGTTTCTGATTCTACTCAGAGCTTTAAACTTCCCGGCGGAAATATTGCCCAACGTCCTACAGATACTACGTTAGGACAGATAAGGCACAATACTCAGTTGTTTGATTTAGAAACAAGAGTTAGAACTGCCTGGGAAAGAGTAAGAACAGTTAGGCCTGCAAGATTAACTGTACAAAATTTAGGTAGTGGAAATTACTACAGTAATATTTTTGGTCCGTTGAATTCTACCTATGCACCATCATACAATCCTGCTGCCGGCGGCGGTGCACCGAATGTTATGGTATATGTTGATAATGTCTATCAAATACCTTTTACAAATTATGATCTAGTAGTTGATCCTAGCCCAGTATCGGCAGTAACTACCGGAACAACAAGTGCAACATCAACAGTATTATATCTCAGCGGTGTACAAAATGTACAACCTGGTCAAACTATTTCTGGTGCAGCAGGTATATCTACAACAACAACTGTAGTTGGCACAATAACTGGTACCTTTAATGTTATTATAAGTGAAGCAACATCTTTGGCAGTTCCTGCCGGAACAACATTGACATTTAGTTTTAACACTGGAACATTTTTACAATTTACAGGTGCTGTTCCTGCCAAACCAGTAGTAGCTGTCTTAGGCTATGATGGTTATTTCCCTCCAGGTTAACGCCTAACAAGCCCAAATATTCCTTTCACGATAAATACTACGATGCCAAAATTCTTGGCAGTCGATTATACTGTGGTAAACCCGCAATGTAAGGTGGTTAACCGTGAAACACGGGGTATAGGGAGCTAGCATGGCCGTAGGTCGAATTACGGGCCCGCTCTTAGCACAAAACTTGCTAAGAGACGGTGTCGATATAGCAGTTGAAACAGATCTGCTCTACATTGATGTTGTAAATGGCCGTATTGGTATTAAAACCGATAGTCCCCGTACTGAACTTGATGTTAACGGAACACTTACTACTAAAGTCTTAATTGCTGACACTGCTACAATTGGTTTAGTTACAATTGAAAGCAGCACATCTAGCAGCACAATTTCAACACTTTTTGGACCTCTAAACGTTTCCCCCGGCGGAAACGAATGGTTGTATGTTAATACAACTGCAAGTTTTAGAGGAGACGTATACGCCACAGGAAACTTTTTTGCACAAGGTAATATCAAATTAGGTGACACAACATCTACTGATATTATTGAATTTCTTGGAGAAGTTCAAAGCGACATTCTGCCTTATATTAGCAGCGGAACTTTCTCTACATATGTAAGTACCTTAACCGGATTAACAGTTACAGATTTCTATACTAATACAGAAATAGTTTCTGAGTACAGTCTTGGTAACACTAGCAGTTATTGGCAAAATGCATATCTGCAAAACATATACACTAAACGAATTGATACAGCTGGAACTGAAACAGATGTACAGTTCTTTCCGGACATTCCTAGATTAGAGAGACTTATTAATAAAAGTGTCACTATCAACGGAGATATTAGAGTCTATGGCGGTAATCCACTTGGTACATTTCCTATAGTTAATAATGTTTTGTATGTAAACGAAAATGGCAGTGACGATAATGATGGCCGAGGTATGGATGCTACTCGTGCTTGCCGTACTATTACAGGTGCTACAAGAAGTCCCTTTTTCAAACAAGGAACAGTTATTAAGGTAAGTGCAGGATACTATGCTGAAGATAACCCAATTGTTTTAAAACCGTATACATCTGTAGTAGGAGATAGTTTACGTGCAGTATTCGTAGAGCCGTTAAACAAAACAGTTGACTTATTTCATGTAAATTCCGGAGTATATATTACCGGAATGACTATGTTGAACCTCAGAAGGGGCGAAGTTACAAGATACGAACCAGGCGGGGCAGGAACTTATACAACAGGTGCATACTGCGTAGCATTCCCACCTAGCTTAGACAATCCAATTGATTTGTTCCACAGCCCATATATTCAAAACTGTACTAATCAATCGGGTCCTTGGTTGTATGACGGCACTATGTTTGTGCCTAACCAAATTGTTCAGCTTCCATTAGTTGTTGCAACATCAACATATATAGCAAATACTACAACTATTACAGTAACTATTGAACCTGAAATATCTGCACAACAATTAGAAATTGGAATGTGCGTTAACGGTTCTGGAATTTTAATTGAAGACGATATTCCTGTAGCAACTATTGAAGAAATAGAAAACGTTGATGTCAACTTTAGAAATGCAAAACAACTTTTAGTTTTGAATAAAGGATTTATTCAAGAAGAAATAATTGCTTATATCAATCAAACATATCCTAGCTTGTCTTATAATCAAGACAAATGCCGCAGAGATACAGGTTATGTTTTAGATGCATTAATCAACGATGCAATCTTAGGCGGAAATTTAAAAATTGTTGAAGCAGGTCGTGCTTACTTTTTAGGAAACTCAAATATTTTAGGAGATGAACTCCTACCAACTGTTGCAGCGTTTGAGAGATTAAAAACTTTTGCAATTGGTGTTATTTCTAATACCGATTTATCTTCATCTATCACCCCAGGAAATATTGCTACTCAAACAATTAATCTAAGTTTAACTGGCGGAGAAGTTGCTGAAGATAATATTATTAGTTTAGTTGACCTACTCAACGACATACTTCTCAACAACGGCGGCTATGAAAATGCAGCAGCATTATTAAATGCAAATAGAGGATTCATACAAGCAGAAACTGTTGCTTTTGTAAACAAAACATACGTTGGACAACCAATACCTAGCTTCACGTACGATCGTTCAAAATGTTTTAGAGACGTTGGATATATTATTGATGCAATAGCAAATGACCTCTTATATGGAGGAAACGAGCAATCTGTAGCTGCTGGTGTAGCGTACAATAATGGTGCAGCTATTCCTGGCGAAGTAGATGAAACTATTGCAGGATTTAATTATCTTGGAATGATTATTCGAGATGTAATTTTACAACAAGAAGTAACAGACGGATATCAAACAACTGTAACTCAAGTTACAAATTTAATAACAGGTACCAATGCAGCAGTCGAATTAGTAACTAGAAATATAGAAGTAATCAATTCTTATATTGACAGCGACAGTTATTCAATAACACAGGTAAACAATAGTCCTTCTGCTAGTACCATTCCTGGAATAGTTAATAGTTACAATTTAATTGTAGCCAATAAAACTTTCATGCAACACGAAGTTGTAAATTATATAGATGTAACTTTTACAAATTTAGATTTTGAATATAATTCAACAAAGTGTGCAAGAGACACAGGACTAATATTAGATGGATTAATATTAGATATGGTCCACGGAGGATCGAGTCAAAGTACCTTTGCAGGCCTTCAATATTGGAACCAAACAAATACTGTAATTCCAGGCGAAGAAACAACAACTACCAATGCATTTGCTTATGCAAGAGATATTACCGCAGATATTATTCAAGGTGTTCCAGTAACAGTATTAGGAACATTGACTCAATACATCAGCACAGGAACATCTGGAACAGTTGCTAACGAATTAATTTCAAAATTTAACACAGTAATTAATGTAATTACAAGCGGAACTAGCGGAGTTACTGACTTAATTGTTCCTAACGGTGATATTAACACTTCAAGCCCTTATACTATTGCTATTGATCTGTTGACAGGAAATAAAGAATTTATTAAAGATGAAGTTATTGCATGGATTAATGCTAACAATCCTGGATTTAGTTACGATCAAGTAAAATGCAGACGAGACGTTGGCTATGTTTTAGATAGCGTAGCAATGGATCTTATAAGAGGAGGCAATCGTCAAAGCATTCAAGCTGGAGTTTATTACTACGGATATAATAGCACCAGTACTGTTCTTGTAAACGAAGTTCCTCAAACAATGGCGGCATATAAATTTATGAAGTCATTGATTGAGAAAGTTGTACAAAGAATTCCTGCTACAAAAACTTATCAAACTACTGCTACACAAAATTTAGATTATCTTGGTGCAACAATTAATGAAGCAAGAATAATTGGAGAAAACATTGATCTAATTAGAAACATCATTAAGAAAGGACCGGCAGCAGCACCAGAGCAAGTGCCAATCAGTCTTTCTGTTAATTCTTCTACCAACATTAGTCGTGCCTATACAATTCTTAATGCCAATAGAGAATTTATTGTTTCAGAAGTAGTTGAATTTGTAAACAAAACTTATATTCAACCTTACGAATTTAATTACAATGAAGAAAAATGTTTTAGAGATGTCGGACTAATTGTTGATGCTATTGCCGGAGACATTATCAAAAGATCTAATACTAGATCAATTGAAGCTGGTCTAGCGTATTGGGAAGGTGCTGTAAGTGTCATTGAAGGGCAGTTAAAAGAAACAGCAGGTGCTATTCAATACGCTAAAAGCATAGCATTAGATGTTATTGCTAACAATCCAGTAACAAGTTTTTATCAAGATTCAGTTGAAACAATTATACCAGGTACTAGTTCTACCACAATGACTGCTGTAGTCACACAAATTATTAACAGTCAATTAGCAGGTGGAGAAGTAGCTAGAGATCTAGTAGACAGTAACTTTAATGCTATCACAACTATTTTACAAAATGGTCCTGCATACGCACCGTTCAGCACAGAAAGTACCCTTACACAATTTATTATTACATTGAGTACTTCAACTGTAAATGCCGCATCTAACGATATTATGTATTTTGGAGAAACTACTGTTTATCCGATTGAAGATAAAAATCTTCCAGGCGTCTGGTCTGAAAATGGATTCGCAGATAGAAGAATTGATCCAAATGGCTCGGGTGGCGGTGCCCTTGTTGACGGTAATGCCCCAAGTAGAAGAAGCCCAATTCAGTCTTTCGTGTTTGATGCGTTCACTCAGATTACTCAAGGCGGAAGAGGAATTCACATTATCAATGAAGGTTATGCACAGTTAGTGTCTGTGTTTACAATCTTCTGTAATGTTGCTGTTGAAACAGACAGCGGCGGTATTGCTTCTATTACAAACTCTAACAATAACTTTGGAGATTTGTGCTTACTATCAAGAGGATATGGCAAGAGAAAATTTGGCGGAACAGTTTATAACCCAGAAAATATTGCCTATAACGAATTAACAAATGAGTTTGAGCCAAATGAATTTTATCCTCAAGGATATTTCCCAAGCAGACAGCAAGTTTGTATCTTTGTTCCAGACCCAGCAAATAGACCTCATATTAGTTTGGTTATGGAAATTGTTCCTCCTGATCAGTATGTCAATTACGATGGTGATGTTGTACCATATAGAAACGAACAAGGTTATCCAGGATTCTTAACAGCAGTTATTAATACAAGTTCTCTTACTACCGGAAGCTACACAATTTCCGGAATAGATGTAACCGGTGCAAGTGTAGGACAAGAAATTTTTATTAAAGATCAATTTGGTTATGAAGCAACAGATAATGGTGAAGGCACTAGGTATCTAACTTCCGGAACCACAATTGTTGAAGTCAACTATCAATCAATTACACTAAGCAACCCTATAGAGACTGGTGGCGGCGAATACGGAAATCCTTTCTACTTCAATCTATATTGTTGCGGCAATGCTTATTATAATGTTCTAACTAGTGTTGTTGCTGAAAGCCCATATCCAACTGGACAGAGTAAAATACTTGGACAAGAAACAGAAACAATTGATGCTATTAATCACATGAAGAAAATTGTTCAATCAGTTGTTTCAAATGTAGCATTTACGGGAACATATACTAGTTCAGTATCTCAAGTTATTAACGGTTCTCAATATCCAGGAGGTGTTAATACAATACCTTTCATCAATGAGAGGTTAGATATCATTACTGGAGTTATTTTATCAGGACCTCAAGCAGCACCGGAAGTTAGAAATACTGGTACCAAAGCAAACTTCTATCAAAGTGCAATTGAACTATTAGAATTGAATAGGATCTTTATTCAGGATGAAACTGTAGCATATGTAGACAACATATTTGGCGGATTTACATACGACGAAAACAAGTGTAGACGAGATGTTGGATTAATTATTGATAGCATTGCAATGGACATGCTGTATGATGACACAACACAAAGTACATTTGCAGGTCTTCAATATTGGAATCAATCAGAGTACGTTGACGGCATTGGTGGTCAGATAACTACAACTACAGCAGCCATTGAATATGCAAAATCTTTAGCAGTTTCAATCGCCGGAGGATCTCCGGGTATAGTAGTCGGACAACGTTTTGATACCATACTTGAAATATTAGATCAAGGTACTGCCGGAGTTTCGGACATTATTGTTCCTAACGGATATAAAACAACGGACGCGACTGCACTTGCAGCATTTGCTTCGTTGCAATCAAATAAATCTTCAATTCAAAGTCAGGTAATAAATTGGATTAATACCAATCATCCAGGATTTACCTATGACCAAGTAAAGTGTTCAAGAGATGTCGGTTACATTATTGACAGTGTATGTATAGATCTTGTACACGGGGGCAATAGACAAAGCGTAATGGCGGGAGTTTATTACTACGGATTTGATGAAGAAAGCAGTGCAATACAAGGGGAAATTCCTCAAACTAATGCAGCATATAATTTTATCAAAGGAATTGTTGGAGACATAATTACCGGAACTCCAATTAGCCCACAGTATCAAACTTCCGTGTCTCAGGTAACTAATTTAAATCCAGCCACAGACATTGAATCGTCGACACTTCGTTCTAAGATTGATATCATAACAAACATAATTGAAAACGGTCCAACAGTTGCTGAAGAAAGACGAGCAATTTCTTTGACAATGGATACTAGCCAAGAAGTTGAGCGGGCATTTACATTGTTAAATGCTAACAAAGATTTTATTAAAGAAGAAGTTATTGCTTATATTGCTAATGAGTTTGGCGGATTCCAATACAACAAACAAAAATGTAGAAGAGACGTTGGATTGATTATTGATGCACTAAAAGCAGACCTAGCATCAGGCGGTAACTTTAGATCAGTTGAAGCTGCAAAAACTTATTATAGCAAGGATGGAACATACCATATTGTTACAGTGGAAGATAACGTTAGAAATCCATTATTGTTTATTGATGGATCAACAGTTAATTTCTATCAAAGAAGTTACCAATCTGCTTCAGGATACTTATTTGAATATTGCGGTGCAGGTACACAATACGGTGCTTTACCTCAGGTAGGTAGAGTTGACCCTGTACAAAGCAAAGAAGTTGTTCAGTTAAATAATGGTAAGGTGTTCTTTACTTCGACTGATCAAAATGGTGATTTTAGAATTGGTCCGACATTAGTCATTAGTCAAGCAACTGGTGTATTGTCAGGTAGAACATTTGAAAAGAGTTTATTTGCTCAGATGACGCCATTCATCTTAGCAGTTGAAACCGGCGGTAGCGAATAAAGGAGATATAAATGGCATTAATTCCATTAAACACGTTTAAAACAAAAACACGAGTATTAGATACTAATTCAACAGCAACAGTTTATGTTGCACCTATTGGTGTTACTTCTATTGTACTTATGGCTCAGGTAGCTAATGTTGATCCTGTTGCGTCTCATACTGTTACTTTTAGTCATCATAGACGATTTAGAGTACTTCCCGATGCACAAGGTAATAACGCACAAGAACCTAATGTGACAACTCAATTGGTACAAAACTTTGAAGTCCCGCCAAACGACAGTGCTGCACTTATCACAGGTAAAATGATTTTAGAAAGTCAAGATAGTATTCGTGCAAGTTCTGATGCTAACGGAGTAATGAAATTAGTATTAAGTATTCTTGAGACAGCTAACAATTAATTAAGAGAAAGCAATGCCACGTTTATTAAGTAATAGAAAACCGGTTGCTACTCCCGCAGAATTAAAAGAAAATAGGTGGGAGTATCTAAATCTTCAACAGGCTCAACCAGCCTTGGGTCCTGCACCTGAAGCAGAAACTGGTTTTACGTTACAGACCGATACTAACGGTAAGGTCACTTGGACAAATACTCTTGGAAAATTAGAGTTCAATGATCATAATATAAACGGAACTATAGAAGGCGAAGATATAGTTATCAACGCATCCATTAGTGGTGGAGATATTGCACTCACTCCTTATCAAACTGTTAGAATAGCAGGAAATCTTTCAGTTGAAAACGATACAATTGTTGACGGAAATTTTACTGTAAGAGGAATACCAGAAGGTACTGCACCTTTGGTAAGTAACACACTCTATGTTACTCCAGACGGCAACGATGAAAACGACGGCACATCGATGGATGCTACCCGTGCTTGCCGCACAATTAGCGGTGCTGTTCGTAGTCCTTTTTATCAACCGGGCACTGCTATTAAGGTAATGGCTGGAACTTACTTTGAAGACAATCCAATTCCTTTAAAACCTTATACGTCTGTTGTTGGAAATGATCTAAGAACAACATTTATTGAACCATTAAATAAAGACTTAGATTTATTTCACGTTAATTCGGGTGTTTATATTGCACAGATGCAGATGCGTAATCTGCGAAGAGGCAGTGTTGAAAGATATGCTCCTGGAGGTGCCGGAACGTATACTACTGGTGCATACTGTGTAGCATTTCCTCCTAACCTAGAAAACCCAATTGACGTTTATTATTCGCCGTATGTTCAAAACTGTACCAATCAATCAGGACCTTGGTTAAAAGATGGAACAATGTTTGTTCCAAACCAAACAGTTCAAATTCCTTTAGCTGCTGGAACTAGTACTTGGTTAGCTGAACAAAATCAAATTGTTGTATCTTTATATACAGGAACTATTTCTGTAGGTATGGCAGTTAACGATGCTGCGAATGAAGGTTATAGAAACGCACAATTACTGTTAAAAAAGAATAGAGAGTTTTTACAGAAACAAACAGTAGCATACGTCAATAGTACGTTTCCTTCTTTAGTTTATGATGAAGATAAATGCTATAGAGATACAGGTTATATTGTTGATGCAGTAGCAGGAGATGCTAGATTTGGCGGTAACAAGAGAAGTATTGAAGCAGGTCTTGCCTATTGGAGAGGAAATGAGTCTCTAATAGACGGAGAGATTACTGAAACACAAGCCGCAATTGAATATTTGAGAGATATATCTTTACAGGTTATAACAAATACCACTGTTACTAACATTTATAATACTCTTTCAAATCAAGTTTTTGATCTAAATTTAGATAATGGTAGTGTTGTAAGTACAAGAGCTGCAACTAGTTTTAATCTTATCAACAGTATCGTTGCTGGAGGAGAATCCGCTGCACCAGATCTACCTACACAGGATCTGTTAGGATTAATTTATCCAACAGGATTGAGTCCTAACGATGTAAATGTTGCGTCAACTGTAACCGCAGTTACTCAGTTAAGTACAAATACCTATCTTGTAACGTTAAGCACTTCAACAGTTAGCCCAAGCGATAATGCTACGGTTTATTTTGGTTATACAACTACCTATCCATATCTCGATGCAGATGTTCCTGTAGAATGGACAGTTAATGACGGCGACAAATATGTTGACCGTAGATTAGATCCAACTGGTTCGGGCGGCGGTGCTCTCGTCGACGGTAATGCACCTAGCCTAAGATCGCCAATTCAGTCTTTCGTATTTGATGCCTTTACGCAAGTTAACCAAGGTGGTATTGGTATTCATATTATCAATAACGGCTATGCACAGTTAGTATCGGTGTTTACTATTATGTGTAGTCAGGCTGTTATTGTTGAAAACGGTGGCATTGCTTCTATTACTAACTCTAACGCCAACTTTGGTGACACATGTTTGACTGCTAAAGGTCTAGGAAAATTAGCGTATCAGGGATTCGTTGTTAACCCTGCGTTTCCAACCAACGTACCTAACGGTGAATTTTATCCATTAGGATACTGGCCGCAAAGGCAGGTTATGGAAGTTTTCCTTCCAAATGATAGAGATCGTCCGCACATTGGTCAAGTTATGGAAGTTGTTCCTCCCGATACTTATATTAATTTTGAAGGAGATCGAGTTCCTTTTATTAACGAAGCAGGTTATCCCGGTTACCTAATAGCAACAGTTAACACTAGTACAATTACCACCGGTAGTTACATTATTAACGATGTTGATGTTACTGGAGTGTCAGTTGGGCATACCTTATATGTTCGAGATGTCCTAGGCAGCGAAACAAATCCAGACAACGGAATTCCGTATATTACAACCGGCACACAAGTTGTTGATGTAAATTATAGACAGATTGTTTTAGACAGACCAATCTTATCTGGCTATTCTGATTCATTAAATCCAAATTACTTTAATTTATATTTCTGTGGAAATGCATACTATACTGTCTTGTCAAGTAACATTGATACAAGTCTTGCGTCAACAGTTACAACTGAAGTTACTCTAGTGCCTGGTCAAGAAACTACAACATCCCTTGCAGTTAGCTATGCAAAAAATCTAGCACTTCGTGTAATACAAAACGAAACAATAAGTGGTTTTGTCTATAATCAAGCTAAATGCAAGAGAGACACAGGTTTAATTGTTGATGCACTCGCATTAGATTTATTATACCCAACACCGGAGCTAAGCCAAAGTAATTTTGCAGGACTACAATATTGGAACCAAGAAAATTATGTAGGAACTATTGCCAACGAAATAACAACTACTACCAACGCCGTTAGATATATTAAAGATCTAGCAATGGAAGTAGTTCAAGGTATTACTACAGGAACAAGGTATCAAAGTACAGTAACACAAAATACAGGCCTGCCTCTTGCAACTTCTGTTGAAGCAGAAATTGTAGGAGACGATTTTGAAGTAATCATTGACATTCTAGTTGACGGAATTGCAGGAGTAACCGATAAAATTGTTCCAAACGGTCCGCAAAATACTTCAACTAATATTGCTAGGGCTTATTCTTTATTAACTGCTAACAGAGCATATATCCAAGCTGAAGCAGTAGCATTTGTAGAATATACCAAGACTCCGGGATTTACTTATGACCCAGCAAAGTGTTATAGAGATGTAGGTTACATGGTTGACAGCGTTGCATTTGACCTAGTACATCCAAATGTTTCCGGACCGAGTAATAAACAAGCTATTCAAAGTGGAGTTTATTACTATAACTATGATAGTACAAGCACAAGCATTGTTGGAGAAATAGTACAAACTAGTGCAGCATACAATTATATAAAACAGTTAGCACCTTATATAATTAAAGGAATTACAACATCAACATATCAATCTTATCAAGAACAGGTTACATCTTTAACTCCGGGGACCGATGATGAGGTTACAGAAGTTGAAACTTTAATAGACCATATTGTTAATATCATTAATGTTGGCCCTGCTGCGGCTGAAATTAAAGTTCCTATCAGCCTAACTGAATCAACTAACCCAGATGTGTATAATGCATATCAGATGCTAAATGCTAATCGTGCATTTATTCAAGAAGAAGTTATTGCCTACATCAATGCAACATATGACTCTGGAACATATCAATCTGTTTACCCACAAATTTTTGACGAGACACTATCGGGCGGTGCAGATGCTGTACAGAGTCTTGGAGAAAAATTTGATATTATTTCTGGAATTATTATCAACGGTGCAGATAGCAGCCCCGAAATTATTCGTCCAAGACAGTACGTTGATGCAAATCAAAATATCTTAAATGCTAAAAAACTTCTTGATAAGAATAGATTGTTCATTCAGGCAGAAACTGTTGCCTTTGTTGATAGCATTTGGCCAAGCAAGTTTAGCTATGATCCAGTTAAGTGTAGTCGCGACACTGGATTGATTGTTGATGCATTGGCACAAGACTTGTTGTTTAACGGTACAAGTCAGAGTACATTTGCTGGAATTCAATATTGGAATCAAGGTCTAACAGTTATTCCTGGTGAGCAGACTACAACTACTAATGCTGTTAAGTATCTAAATCAAATTGCACAAAAGATCATTAGAAATGATCAAAGCGGATACAGGTATCAAAATACTGTAACACAAATTACAAGTACAATAAGCAGTTCTACATCTGTTGTTGCACTTTCAGTTGATTCTAAATTTAAAGTCATTACAGATATTTTAGAGACCGGAACAGACGGAATTACAGATAAAATTATTCCTAACAGTTTAGATCAATCAACTTCGTCTGCTGTCCTTGCAGCCTATGAATTATTGCAGGCAAACAAAGAGTATCTACAACACGAAACAGTAGCTTGGGTTGAGTCTAATGCTAACTTTAGCTATGATCAAGTTAAATGTGCAAGAGATACAGGATTAATTATTGATAGCATTGCATTTGACATATTATATCCAACTGCAACTGACAGTCAAAGTAATTTTGCAGGTCTGCAATATTGGAATCAAAATAATTATGTTGGTTCTATCGCAGAAGAAATTACTACAACAACTAATGCTATTACATATGTCAGTTCAATTGCACAAAAAATTGTTGTAGGAGACACAAGTGGAACCCGTTATCAATCTACTATAACACAGACAACATCTACAATGACAGGAATTGTCAGCAATGCTGTAGTAGTTGGAACTAATTTTGGAGTTATTTTAAACATATTATCTACCGGAACAGCCGGCGTAACTGATATAATTGTTCCTAATGGTAGAAGAAGCATTACTACTTCTACCGTTAATGCTTATAATCTGTTAATTGAAAATAAACCGTATATAGTAGCAGAAGCTATAGCATATGTTGAAAGTACTAAAACAGTTGGGTTTGAATACGATCAAACTAAGTGTGCAAGAGATGTAGGATACATGATTGATAGTGTAGCATTTGATTTGTTACACGGCGGCAATAAACAGTCTGTACAGAGTGGGGTGCTTTATTACGGTTATGACAGTACATCTACTTCTATTCCAAATGAAATTCCTCAGACAACTGCGGCCTATAATAGAATTAGAGAAATATTACCAAATATTTTATCCGGTATAGAAATTACAGCAAGTGCAGGTAATACGACAAATCAAATTACCTACATGCTACCTACAAATAATTCTACTATTTTATCAGCACAGGCAAAAATAGATAAAATTACTAATATTATCAATAACGGTCCTAGTGCTGCTAGTGAGTTAATTCCTATCAGCTTAATTCCTAGCACAAATACAAATGCCGATCGTGCATTTGATTTGTTAATTGCTAATAGAGAATTTATCAAAGACGAAGTTGTTGCCTACATCAACAATAAATTTACTGGGTTTGTTTACGATAAAGAAAAATGTTTTAGAGATGTAGGTTACATGGTTGACAGTGTAAGTTTTGACGTCTTATATGGAGGCAACAGGCAAAGTATTCAAAGCGGAGTTTATTATTACGGTTACGAAGAAGATAGCAGTGCAATTGAAGGCGAAATTCCTCAAACTACAGAAGCCTATAACTTTATTGAAAAGATTGTAGGAGATATTGTCACAGGAACATTGATAACAAATCCTCAACAGACTACAGTTGTCCAGGTGGTGTCAACAAATACAGGAACTGTTTCTGAAGTCGCTGCCATTAGATCAAATGTTAATTTAATTAATAACATCATTGAATACGGACCTGACGAAGTCTCTGTCAAAGAACCAATTGCATTAACAAGAAGTACTAGTACCGCTGTAGTTAATGCTGCTAAACTATTGGCTGCAAACAGAGATTTCATCCGTGCAGAAACAATCGCCTTTATCAACAACACCTATAACACTGGTTTCTTGTATGACAAGAGCAAGTGCCGTAGGGATACTGGATTAATTGTTGATAGTATTGCTTTTGACTTATTATACCAAGGAACAACAGAGAGCACTTTTGCAGGTCTACAATATTGGAATCAAGATACCTATACAGGCACAATACAGGGAGAAATTACTACAACAACAAATGCTATTCGTTATATTAAAGAATTAGTACAAAAAGTAGTTTTAAACGAAACTGTTGCAGTAACGACCGGCAATATCTATACACAAATTACTAATTTAAGCACTAGCACTAGGGGTATTGCTAATGTAATTGCTGAAAATGTTGATGTTATCCTAAATATCCTCACCAACGGTACTGGGGGTGTTACAGATATTATTGTTCCTAATGGTGTTGCTTCAACTGGATCAGATCGAATTTCGGCAGTTGCACTCTTACAAGCCAATAGACAATTTATTCAGAATGAAGTCATTGCAAGGATTAACTTAGACAATACAGAATTTGAATATGATAGAGCAACATGCGAAAGAGATGTAGGGTATATTATTGACAGTATAGCGTTTGATACCCTGCACGGAGGTAATAGACAGAGCGTAACAAGCGGAGTTTATTATTATGGTTTTAATGCAGCAGACTCTGCTATTGATGATCAAATTCCTCAGACAACTGCGGCCTACAAATATATTAGAGATCTTGTTGATAAAATAGTTCGAGGAATTTCTGTTCCAATAACTTATCAAAAGAAAGTTCCTCAAGTAATAACTGCAAATGTTGGCACACCTGCAGAAGTTTCTTTAGTGCAAGCTAAGATTGATAATATAACAAATATTATTGAAAATGGTCCTAGTGTTGCACCGGCACAGCAACCTATAGGATCCCTTGCAAGTACCAGTACAGAAGTAGTTAATTCTTTTAATCTTCTAATACAAAATAGAGCATTTATACAAGCAGAAGTTATTGCATATATTGATGCAGTCTTTACAGATGCTGCAAACTACAATAGAGATAAATGTTTCCGTGACATGGGTGCTATTGTTGATGCAGTTGGTTACGATCTAATTTACGGAGGAAACTATAATTCTGTCAACACTGGTAACGGATACTTCTTGCGTAAAGGTCAATATCATTTAGTAAGATTAGAACAAAACGTTACAGATCCAACACTGTTTATTGATGGTGCAACTGTAAGATTCTATCAGCAGAGTTATATTTCTGCAAGCGGATATCTATTTGAATATGTAGGTGCAGGAACACAATATGGTGCCTTACCGCAGGTAGGCACAGCAGATCCGCAACAGACAAAAGAAGTAGTCCAATTAAATAATGGTAAGGTGTTCTTTACATCAACAGACCAGAACGGAGACTTCAGAATTGGACCAACATTGGTTATTAGTCAGAGTACTGGTATATTGAGTGGACGAACATTCCAAAAATCTCTGTACGCAGAAATGACACCATTCATATTAGTGGTAGGAGCATAACGTGGCATTATTATTAAGTGGAAGAACAAGAAACCCTACTACACCTAGTGGATTTATTGGCCTTGGCCAAACACAGGCTGCTTTAGGTAATACTCCTTCTACCGCAACTGGTTTTACTCTTATAACTGCCAACTCTCAAACTACCTATGCATCGTCGCTGGGAAAAATTGAGTTCACATTTACTAATACCGCTAACTTTATTAACAGCACTATTCCTAACGGTGATGTTATCTATAGACCAAACGGTACTGGTACATTATATTTGTTTGGCGATGTTGTAATACCTAGCCTAGATGCACAGACAGCATTTAAAGGCCCGGTTAAAGCAGCAACTACTGCTAATATTGATTTAATTGGAGGTGCACCGATAGAAGTTGACGGTTATTCTCTAGAATTAAACGACCGAGTATTGGTAAGAGCACAAACAAACACAGCAACTAACGGTATCTATGTTGTTAGTTTCTTAGGAAGCGGCAGCAACGGTACCTGGGCAAGATCTGCAGATACTAATACTGCTGAAGAAATGGCTGCTGCCATCGTAAGTGTAGTTAACGGCGATACATTATCTGGAAGATATTTTTATAATGACTTTAAAAATACAGATACATTAGATGTTGATCCAGTCAATTGGTATCAAATCATAGCAGATACTAAGCCAAATCAAGACCTATTTAACAAGTTAATTGATGCAACCGACATCGGTACAAGGATTCCCGGTAGGGGATTCTTTACTGATATTCAAAGTACTGGAACTTTTGTTGCAGATAAAATGAGGTTAACCAGCACCGAAACTTCTACCAGCACTCAAAGCGGTGCTCTTGTAGTAGCAGGCGGTGTAGGTATTGGCGACAATATGAACATTGGTGGTCCTGTTAGAATCTATGCACTAACATCAGCTACTAGTACATTTTCTGGTGCGTTGATTGTACAGGGCGGTGCTGGATTTAATGGAGACATTTACGCACAAAGATACTTTGCTGAAGGCGAACCATTAGATAATCTTTATTGGAACGGTGGAGAAATTTCTGCACCGTTAAGAATTAGAAATCCTGCACAAGCAACTAACACTTATTCCGGTGCTCTACAAGTTTGGGGCGGTGCTGGCATTGGCGGAGACCTGTATGTAGGCAAAAGTATAACACTAGAATCTGAGCTGCAAACAGAAAGCGTCTACTTTAGAATGCGAAATACTGCCACAAACGGACAGAGTTACACCTGGAGAGTGGGCGGTAATAACTTTGCCGGTCAAGGTGGTACAAATTTAAACGAAGGCGGGCTAACATTATTCAATGATACTCTAAATACCTATCGTTTAGCCGTAACAAAAACTACTGGTAATTTGTTAGTAGGACCCCAAACTGATAACGGAGTTGACAAATTACAGGTATCAGGAAGTGTTCGTTTTGGAGACGGTCAACTGTTTACACGCAGTACCAGCATAAATAACACAAGTACTACGGTAATTGACAGTTTTCCTGCTGCAAATTATAGAACTGCGAAGCTTTTAATTCAAATTGCTGACGGAACAGGGTCGAATGCAAAATTTCATGTAGTAGAAATAGTGGTATTAGTAGATAACAACGGTAATGTTTATAAGTCAGAATACGGTATTATTACTACAGGAGGTGCGATAGGGGAATTTGATGTGGATTATAACATAGGAGGCAACGGACTAGTAAGATTATTATTCACAGCAGATGAAACGTCAGCAAAACAAGTTAAAGTTATGAGAACTAGCATCAGTAGGTAAAAAGGAATAACAGATGGCACAAATAAAAGATTTCGTTGTCAAGCAAGGTTTAGTTGCAGAAGGAAATGCACAATCTCTATCAACCACTACTGGTGCATTGATTGTAGGTGGCGGTGCAGGTCTTGGTGGCAACTTAAATGTTGGCGGGGCAATAAAGCGTTACGGAAACGTGGATCAAGGCAGAGATCATGCCTTAGGTGCTCAGTTATCTCTAAGAGACGGCACATTTACTGATGAGTTAGTAACAGGAAGAACAGCCTGGGGTGTTGTTAATTATTTTGGTCAATCAATTCTCGATACAATTACCGTAGGTGCAACATATACAAACGCGGCAAGTTTATTCATCAAAGGAGCTCCAGCAGCCGGTCCAAATTTAACTATTGAAAAAGCATGGTCAGTATACATTACATCTGGAACAGTTTTCATTGGTGACACAACCGGAAACACATCAACTACAGCAAGCCAAGCTCTACAAGTTGCCGGCGGCATCAGTTTTAATAACGGATTAGTCGGTTATGGTGGTGGTAATTTATACGGTGCCTTTGACCTAAACGGTAGTCCAATCGTTACTAAAGCTACTCAAAACGTAGGCCTTGCAGAATTCCCAGACGGAATTCGAATTACAACTTCTACTCAATCAATTAGTACAAATACTGGTGCGTTAGTTGTTGATTATTATGGCGGTGCCGGTATTGGCGGTAATTTATATGTTGGTGGTAGATTTGTTGGAGAAACAACTGGTACTTTCTTAAGTACTGTAAACGCAACCTCTACATCAACTGGTGCGTTAACAATCAAAGGCGGTCTAGGTGTAGGTGCAGACCTATACGCCGAAAACGGATTCTTTACTTCCGGCCAAGCAAATACAGCTACAGTAGGCGGAAATAGTCTACAGGTAACAAATAATGGTGGTCTAGGAGTGACTGGTCCTGCAAGGATTGAGGGACAAGTTTGGCTATCAAACAATTCTAACAGCTCAGGCCCGGGCACCGGTGCTCTTATTGTTCAAGGCGGTGCCACAGTTGAAAGAAATTTAAGTGCAGACACTGCTAATATTTTAGACGATACCGCAGCTACAACTACTGCTAGTGCAGCATTTACCGTAGTTGGTGGTGTTGGCATTGGTAAAAATTTAATCATTGGCGATGTTGGAAGCTCCACAGGAACGACTGCAACCAATGCATTAGTAGTTGCAGGCGGTGGCCATTTTGGAGGTTCTTTAACTGTTGATGGTTCTACAGTTATTAAGGGAGACTTATACCTATTAGGTACTGGTACTCAAGTTACAATTAACAGTACAAATACCTACGTTGTTGATCCAGTAATTGAAATTGGCGGCGGCATAGACGGTGCTATGCTAACAATACCTGATGTGTACGATAAAGGTTTGTTAATACATTACCAAAATTCAGCAAGTACCGCAACTGATTATCGTGCATTTATTGGATTAGAAAACACCACTGAAAGATTTATCTTTAAACAAGAAATTCTTCCAGGAATAGGTGGCAATGACCCATTTGGTGATTATTATTCCACAGGAACATGGAGCACTCTTGAAGCAGGTAGTTTGATTCTTCGTGATGCTACTCCTGCTATAGATGAAAATACTGGTGCTTTAATTGTTGAGGGCGGTCTAGGTGTAAGCGGCAATAGCGTATTTGCTAGTTCAACTGTTACATTTACTAGCTATGCATACACACTAACTAATATCGCCGATAATGCAATTCAAGTTCCTAATGGTGGAATTGGTACTAAGTTTTTATACATTGAAGATACCGGTTATATTGGTAATGCTAGAATTCTTACAACAGGTACAGTCAACGAAAATATTGGCGGTATTTTTACACTAACATTTAGTTTTGTTAACTTAACAGAATCAAACAGCACTGATACTGGTGCTGTAACAGTATCTGGCGGCGTTGGTATCGGCGGCAATTTAAATGTTGGCGGCAATCAAACATTAGGCGGAACACTTCAGATATTTGATGATACACAGTCTAACAGTACAGACACTGGTGCTTTAACTGTTGTTGGTGGTGTTGGTATCGGTAAAAATACCAACATTGGAGGAACATTAACTGTTTACGATACTTCTGCAAGTACTTCAACCACAACCGGTGCATTAGTAGTAGGTGGTGGTGCAGGAATTGCGGGAGACTTAGTAGTTGGCGGCCTTGTAACTGTTGTCAATACCTTAACTGTAGAAACATTAAAAGTAACTAGTACCATCGACAGTACCGCAACTGATAATGGTGCTGTAGTAATTGCAGGCGGCCTGGGCGTTGGAAAAACTATAAACGCAAATCAAATTAATGTTCAGATTGCAACAATTAACAGCGGATCTAACGCAACATCTACGACAACGGGAGATTTGGTTGTTGCAGGCGGTGTTGGTATTGCTAAAGATGTTTACATTGGGGAACACTTACATGTTTTAAGCACAGAAACATCTACAAGTTCTAACTCCGGTGCTTTACAAGTTGCAGGTGGTGTTGGTATTGCCAAAGATGTAGTAGTAGAAGGTACTATTACAAGAACTGGACAAGTAACTAAAAACATAATCAATTCACTAGGTGCAGGATTAGTCTTAAGTTCTGCAACCTACATCGATAGTTTAACAACAGGTAGCCCAACTGATCTAGCAATTCATAGTATTGG